>VOFJ01000941.1_pt1 | contig 674353 bp, 588 predicted proteins | sample 5384081 | NCBI WGS metagenome assembly VOFJ01 (sample SAMN12384729, study PRJNA508395) | human gut metagenome | isolation source: healthy gut I | host: Homo sapiens
GAGACGTGGCACGCTACGTCTTTACAAAGAGGGAACGTGGATAGATTAGTCGTTTATTTCTTTAGCTAGAGATTCCCGTAGTTTCCGTACTGCCGTGGCGATGTGGGCTTCTAATGTCTTTACTGATATTTCTAGGATATTTGCCGCATCCTTATATTTCATCTTATCTTCACGGATCAGTTTAAAAGCCATCTTGCATTTATCCGGGAGCGTATTGATCGCCTCATTTAAATGATCGATGCATTCTTTGGAAATAAGTTCTTCCTCGGGCGTAGTATCGGTATGTGCGAATAAATCGATCGTATTCTCATCGATCTGGACTTTCTCCATATGCTGTGTCCGGTATAGGCTGATGGCTTTGTGGCGGGCTATGCCATAGATATAAGAATCGAAGTTAGAGATGTCCGGTAATGACTTTCTATTATTCCAAAGACTTAGAAATGTATCAGAGACAATTTCCTCAGCTTCTACAGAGGAAGGCACATAAAGGGATGTAAACCGAGCATTAGCCTCTGAAAATAGGCTAAATAAAGCGATTTAAAAGCAGTTTGAGAATCGGATAGCGCGATTTCACAGACCCATTGCATTATTTCTTTGGAGTGTTTTTCCAAGTAACTAGAATCTTGTTAACTTATTTCCCTTCTAAATATATAGTCGCAAATGTATATAAAAACCCTTAGTGGATCTCTCTCTTAAAAGAGAAATACTTGATGTTAATTTCAACCTAATTTCATATCTGGTTGTTTTTGAATCTAATCCGCAGGTTGTAACATCATTGTAATATGTATGTAACGGATGCGAAATAATTGTTTCAGAACTTTGCGCAAGAATTATAACAATCAGTATGGAAACATTTTATTTGTTCTTGGTCATATTTTTTGTTTGTATTGGCCATCGTAGATTTATCGGTCGGTGTTAGTAATGACGCCGTGAATTTCTTGAATTCAGCTATCGGCGCAAGAGCCGCATCCTTTAAAGTTATTATCGCTATCGCTGCCGTGGGAGTCTTTGTTGGTGCGGCGTTATCCAATGGTATGATGGATATTGCCCGGCATGGTATTTATCAACCCCAGCATTTTTATTTCTCGGAGATCATGTGTATCCTTGCGGCCGTTATGCTTACGGATGTGGTGTTACTGGATATTTTTAACTCGTTAGGTATGCCGACCTCGACAACGGTTTCCATGGTGTTTGAGTTGGTGGGTGGAACGGTAGCGATTGCCTTGGTAAAGATCGCTAGTTCTTCAGGCGCTTTGCAATTGGGGGATCTGCTGAATACAGAGAAGGCTTTTACCGTGATTCTGGGTATCTTTCTTTCTGTGGCGATCGCTTTTTTCTTTGGTGTGATCGTGCAGTATCTGTCCCGGATCTTGTTCTCATTTAATTATAAGAAAAGTTCTAAATATTTTATTGGTCTGTTCGGAGGTTTAGCGGCCACTTCCATCATTTACTTTATGCTGATAAAGGGACTGAAGACAAGTTCTTTTATGACGGGTGAGGTTCAAGGATATGGTGTATGCCAATACGGGGATGATCGTTTTGGGATGTATGGTATTTTTTACGATCTTGATGCAGGTATTGCATTGGTTGAAGGTGAATGTATTCAAGGTGGTCATTTTGATGGGTACGTTTGCCTTGGCGTTGGCTTTTGCCGGGAATGACTTGGTGAACTTTATCGGAGTCCCCTTGGCTGGCTATTCCTCTTATATGGACTTGATGGCGCAGGGAGGGACCACTACCACGGATACATTTTTGATGACCTCCTTGTTGGGACCGGCCCAGACACCTTGGTATTTCTTGGTGGGGTCCGGGATCGTGATGGTAATCGCCTTGGCTACCTCCAAAAAGGCTCAGAACGTGGTGAAGACTTCCTTGGATCTGTCTCGTCAATCGGATGGAGAGGAGTCTTTCGGTACATCGCCTGTCGCACGGGTATTGGTACGGAATTGCAGTAATATATCCGCTACGATATTAAGTATCGTGCCCACTCCGGTTAAGAACTGGATTGATAGCCGTTTCGACCAAAGCGAGATGATCATGGATGACAAGGCTAGCTTCGACTTGGTACGTGCCTCGGTTAACGTGGTTTTGTCCGGCTTGCTGATCGCTTTGGGAACCTCCTTGAAATTGCCTTTATCTACGACGTATGTGGCTTTCATGGTCGCTATGGGTACTTCGTTGGCAGACCGTGCTTGGGGGCGTGAGAGCGCTGTATATCGCATCACAGGCGTATTGTCCGTGATAGGTGGTTGGTTCATTACGGCAGGGGCTGCTTTTACGATCTGTTTCATCGTCGCTCTTTTGATTTATTGGGGAGGTATTCCAGCTTTGGTCGCTATGATTGGTTTGGCGATCTATTCGTTGGTTCGTAGCCACTTCGCTTATAAGGCTAAATTGCGGAAAGAGGCATTGAAGGAGGAGGTGAATTCTACGGTGTCTAAACTTCGTAAGGCTACGGATACCCGTGAGGCTTTGGCCCTGTTCCGCGAGCATAGCCGTGAGGAATTACAATCCGATCTGGATTTTACGGCGGAAGTATTCGGCAAGGCGGTAAATGGATTCATGAATGAGAACCTCCGTGAGTTGCGCAAGGTCTTGACTGCCGTGGAGGAGAAGAAGATTCACTTGAAACAAGTGAAACGTGTCGGTACGCTTGGCGTTACCCAATTGGATCACGATATCGCCGTGGAGAAGGGGCTTTATTATTATCAAGGAAATGACTTCGCCAGCGAGATCATATTCAGTATCCGTCGCTTGGCAGAACCGATGAAAGATCATATCGATAATAATTTCAGCCCGTTGAGTCCGGTACAGAAAGATGATTTTGGTAAGGTATCTGAACAAATCATCTCCTTCTTGAGAAATTGCGCTACTATGATCCGTAAAAACGATTATATTGGCTTTGAGGAGCTGATCGCTGAGTCGATTACCTTGATGAACCAACTTACCGCCTTGAAGAAAGGGGAGTTGAAGCGTATCCAAGGGCAGTCCGGCAGCACGAAGGTAAGCATGGTTTATTTGAACATGGTACAAGAGGCCCAGAACGTGGTTTCTTTTACGGCGAACCTTTTGAAGGTGAGCAGGAAGTTCCAGAAGGAATAATCAGTCTCTATTATATTGGGATGATGGGAGACGGGGCATGCCCCGTCTCTACTGGTTTATAGGGTTAGCATCTTCTTTTCTTTGACTAAATCACTCTCGTCCATCCGCAGGGATGGGACTGTACACATCTTGATAAAATCTCCTGTCTGGCAAGTATAATCATAGTAGACCTGTTGTTCCGGGGTAAAATCTTCTTTATCGATCAGTCCGCTTTTCCGGCTCATGAATTCATCGATCTCCGTGCTTTCTGATTCCTTGATAAGAAGGATTCGGCGGGCGATCGGGTTACGATTATAATCTTGCCCGATGTATAATCCTCGTAATTGGCGAGGATTCTTGAAAAATGGTATTTGCAGGTATATCGTTACCATCGTGAATTGGGGCGCTTGGTTCTTCGTTCAGCATGCAATGGAAATTCTGAGGATCGGGCATGATCCCGAATCCCCATTGAGCCTCTCCATAAGCGCTGATCCGCCCTACACGGACTTGATTATCCGAGGGGGAGAGTAGGAAGGGTTCCATCTTGAGGCAGTCCGAGGAGGAAGAAAGGCTGTAACTGGTATAGATTCCTTTGAAAGCCTCTATTTTAGAGGCGGAGAGCCGTGTCTCCTCCATCAATTGCTTGGCGAAAGGATTATCTTTTAGGCTATCCGGTTCGGCGAACTCCATCTGGTCTAGGCGAAGGATCATCTCCTCTATATGGGAAAGCAAACGTTTTTTCGACACGTTATTCACTAGGGCGAGCGCCGAGTCCAGTGCTTCTTCCGGCGGGTAACTCTTGATGCCCTCGAAATAATTCGGCAATACGGTCCTATATAGGGAGGACAATATGCTGGGAGCCATATCGATCCAGTCGGCTATCTCTTTCATCTTAACCCCATTGCTTCGTAGATATTCGATCTTTCGGTAGAATTCTTGAAGATTGTTCATGTGTTTATATTCTTGATTTACCTTACAAAATAAGAGGACATATGTTGCGTTTCCGTTTCATGAATGTTACATAAATATTTCTTTTATAATTTATTGATTCCTAGTTGGGTATTAATAATATACATTCATGGGTTCAGTAATATGTCTGTAACATGGCGGCTGTACTTTTGCCTTCGAAAATAAAACGACAGAAGATTATGGACACTGCGATACAGAGCAATAAAACATCCCGGAAACGGATTTCCGATCTCCTTTTCATCCTATGGGCCGGAGGGGCCGCCTTGCTTTCTTATTCCTTGGTATATATGTTGCGTAAGCCGTATACGGCTGCCGCTTTCGAGGATCTGGAGGTATTCAATATGGACTATAAGGTGGCGGTCACGATCGTGCAGATCTTGGGATACGTGGTGTCGAAGTTCATGGGAATTAAGTTGATATCGGAGTTGCGGCGGGAAGAGCGTTTGCGGTTCATCTTGATGTCCGTGGTGATGGCGGAACTTTCGTTGGTATTCTTCGGGTTGCTCTCGGCTCCTTATAATATAGCGGCGATGTTCTTGAACGGGCTTTCGCTGGGATGCATGTGGGGGATTATTTTTAGCTTTATAGAAGGACGTAGGATGACGGATGTCCTCGCTAGTTTGTTGGGCGTAAGTATGGTGATCAGTTCCGGTACAGCGAAGTCTGTCGGCTTGTACGTGATGGATATATGGCAGGTCAGCGAGTTCTGGATGCCGGCTTTGATCGGGGCGGTGGCATTGCCTTTGCTAGCCTTGTTGGGATATGCGCTAAACCGGCTTCCACAACCTACGGAGGAGGATATCGCCTTGAAGTCGGAGCGGGAGACCTTGAACGGGCGGCAGCGTTGGGAGCTTTTCAAGAACTTCATGCCTTTCTTGACGATGCTTTTCGTGGCGAATATAGCGATCGTGGTGTTACGGGATATCAAGGAGGACTTCTTGGTGAATATCATTGATATGTCCGGTTACTCGCCTTGGTTGTTCACGCAAATAGATAGCGTGGTGACCTTGACTATCTTGGCGATCTTTGGTTTGATGGTGCTCGTGAAAGATAATTTTAAGGCGCTTTCAGTCCTGTACGGTTTGATTATTACGGGCATGATGGTCATGGCGTTCGTGTCGTTCGGGCAGGAGCGGATGGGATTGAGTCCGGTGACATGGCTTTTCTTGCAGAGCCTCTGCCTGTATATGGCTTACTTAACCTTCCAGACGATTTTCTTCGATCGCTTCATCGCTTGTTTCAAGATACGGGGAAACGTCGGTTTCTTTATTGTCTTAACAGATTTTCTGGGGTACACGGGTACGATACTGGTATTGGTGCTAAAGGAATTCGTGGGTACGAGATTGGATTGGGCAGTATTTTATAACCAACTTGCCGGATATGTAGGGATCTTTTGCTGTGCCACTTTTGTCGCTTCCTTCGTATATTTGCGGCAACGCTATCGCAAGGAGACCGCTTTATGTGGCTGCGAGGAAATAGCAACTCTTGAGCCTACCGAAAACAATGTCCTTACGATCGCTTAAACAAGAAAATTATTAAATACGATACATACAGAATATGAAGAAGATTTCAGGTGTCATTATGGATTGGGCCGGTACGGCCGTGGATTATGGATGCTTCGCTCCGTTGAACGCTTTCCTCAAGGTATTCTCGGAAGAGAAAGGGATTGATATCACTTACCGGCAGGCCCGTGAGCCGATGGGTCTCTTGAAGATCGATCATATCAAGGCGATCTTGAGTATGCCGGAGGTGAACGAGAAGTTCCGTGCCTTGTATAAGAGGGACTGGAACAAGAGGGACGTGGATGAGATGTACACTAGTTTCGAGAAACATTTGTTCGCTTCCTTGAAGGATTTCACCACTCCGATACCGGGAGTCTTGGAGACGATGGCGATGCTTCGCAAGCAAGGTATAAAGATCGGCTCTACGACCGGGTACACGGCGAAGATGATGGAGATTGTCCGTCCCGGAGCCGAGGCCAAAGGATATAGGGTAGATAATCTGGTGACACCGAACGAGGTCCCGGCCGGTCGCCCCGCTCCGTATATGATCTATAAGAATATGATCGATTTGGCGATTCCTTCCGTAGATCAAGTGGTGAAGGTAGGAGATACGATCGCTGATATTAAGGAGGGCGTGAACGCCAAGGTATGGAGCGTCGGTATCGTGACCGGTAGCAACGAGATGGGCGTGAGCGAGGAGGAATATAACAGCCGTCCGGCGGAAGAATGGGAATCTCTGAAGAAAGAGGTGCGTGAGCGTATGTTGGCGGCGGGGGCTCATTTCGTCTTGGATACGATCGCCGAGCTGCCCGCTTGCATCGAGAAGATTAACAACAGGAATTAAGCTTGATAACCGAATAGAATAAAACAATCATATGAGAAACTATTTATTATTGACACCGGGTCCGTTGAGTACGTCGCAGACGGTACGTGAGGCCATGCTTCAGGATTGGTGTACGTGGGATAAGGATTATAACGAGGGTATCGTTACCCCGATCCGTAAAGGCTTGCTGGCGATAGCGGGACTGGACGGGGATGCGTACACCAGTGTCCTGCTGCAAGGTAGCGGAACGTATTGTGTGGAGGCTACGATCGGGGCCACCGTGCGTCCGGAGGATAAATTGTTGATCCTCGCTAATGGCGCTTATGGCAAACGTATGGCGCAGATCGCCGATTATTATCATATCAATTACGTACTGGTCTCTTTGCATGAGACGGAACTGGTAACCGGCGAGGTAGCCCGACGTGCCTTGGAGGAGCATCCCGGTATCACGCATCTCTCAATGGTACATAGCGAGACCACGACCGGTTTGTTGAATCCGATTGAGGAGGTAGCCGAGGTGATCAAGGGCCGGGGGATTACCTTTATCGTGGATGCGATGAGCAGCTTTGGCGGTGTCCCTATCGACGTGAAAGGTTTAGGTATCGACTTCTTGGTCAGTAGTGCGAACAAATGTATTCAAGGAGTTCCCGGCTTCGGCTTTATCCTCGCCCAAAAAGATAAATTGATGGCGACGAAGGGGAATGCCCGCTCGCTTTCCTTAGATATCTATGCCCAGTGGGAAGCGATGGAGAAAGGGGGAGGCAAATGGCGTTTCACGTCTCCGACGCACGTGGTTCACGCTTTCTACCAAGCGATGAAGGAATTGAACGAGGAAGGCGGTATCACGGCTCGTTATAAGAGATATCAAGAGAATCACCGAGTATTGGTGGAAGGTATGCGTGGATTGGGCTTTAAGACGTTACTGTCCGATAACGCGCAAGGACCTATTATCACTTCGTTCTTATATCCCTCTGCGGATTTCGATTTCGCCTCGTTCTACGTGCGGCTAAAGGAGAAAGGCTTCGTGATCTATCCGGGTAAGATCTCGGATGCGGATACATTCCGTATCGGTAATATCGGAGATATCTTCCCGAAAGATATGGAAGCCTTGATACAAGCGATTAAAGAGATCCGGTAATCGATGCCCGTAACGTAACGAGTCCTTCGGGGCCCATATTGAACAGCAAATCAGCAATACTCAGATTGGGGAGGAATCCGAATTTATCCTGGAATACCTGGTAATAGGGTTGCGGGCGGAAGGCGGGATCTTCCCCTTCGTGTTTCGGGCGGATCGTTTCCCGGAAATCGTTGGCTACCTCCGGTTCATAATGCTCGGTGTAGACGACTGCGGGTTGCATATCCAACAGGTCACAGACTAGACGGCGCAGTTCCTCGTTGAAGTCGAGGAGGAACTCGTATTTCTTTTCGTAGAAAGGAGCGAAGTCATCGGCATAATACTCGAAAAACGGACTCATATTGTAGGCCGATACCAAAGCGTTCCAGTGTAGGTGCCGCCAGTTTCCGTGGTCGGAGATACGGATGTCCTTGGTCTGGCATTTCAAGGTATCCGGCTTGACGATGGGGATGGATAGGGAGAGTGGGCCGTTCGCGGCGGCGATGGAACAACGGTTACGATAGGTTTGCTTCACGTAATTCTCGGCGGTCTCGATACGGACCTCCGGGTATTGGAGCATCTTACAATATTGTTGTATGGGGCCTAGATAGGCGGTCGCTATATATACAGGTCGCATGATTAATGAACGGGTTTAAAGATTCGTTGTTTGTCGGGGCTGTACCAGCAGAGCCAAGCGTTGCCGACGATATGGTCGGCCGGTATGAAACCGAGATGGCGGGAATCTACCGCCTCGTTGGTATTATCGGACAGTACCCAATAGTAGTCTTGTCGGAAAAAGAAGAAATTAGTCTCCCGCCCATCCAGATATAACTTTCCGTCACGGAAGGAAGCCTTGCCATCCGTCTCCCGCAGGATGATCTCCTTGCAGGCAGTGAGCGAGGCGGCGTCCAGCGGGTAAGCCCGGTCTTTCCGGGGGACGATCAACATGTATTCTTGCATTTGTTCCCCGATAAAATGACGGTTTATGGCGTCGGGCAATTCCTCCCTCAATTGATATTCCTCGAAAGCCGTGAGGCTGAGCATACAGCCGAAACTTTCCTGCCTGAAATCCCTAAGTGGGATGTCCAACTTCTCTAACGTCTCCAAGAACGTCTCCTTGGCGCTCAGTGTTATGAAATAGGAACAGAGGGAGCGGGGAGAGCGGGGGATTTTCTGCCCGTTTATCGTATATCCGTCCATGCTGACCCGGATCGTATCGCCCGGCATACCGATGCAGCGGCTGATGAATAAGGGAGCATCCGCTGAATCTCGAGAGAGCGGGCTGGTAAAAAGCACGACCTTGCCCCGGACGGGCTTATTCTTCCCCGGTATTTTATTGACTAGGATATAATCCCCTTTATGCAAAGCCTCTTCCATAGAGTCCGTGGAGATGCGATAGGACTCTATGCAGAAAAGGCGTATGAGCATGACGATCCCCGAGGCTAGTGCGAAAGCTGCCAGCCATTTCATGAGAACTATCAGGAATCGTTGGATTGTCATAATACGAAGTTTTCACCTCTTAATCCGGATGAACCCAACGGAACAGGCGGTTCCAACGGATACCACCGTCGAACAGACTGCGATCCTTGTCCAAGGATAGCCAAACCAAGATCGGCTTGCCGACAATGTGATCCTCGGGTACGAAACCCCATGAGCGGCTATCTGCGCTATTATGGCGGTTATCGCCCATCATCCAGTAATAATCGTATTTAAACGTATAGGAAGTCTCGGGCTTGCCGTTGATGTAGACCTTGCCGTCCTTCACTTCCAAGGTGTTGTTCTCGTAATTCTTGATACAACGGCTGTACAACGCCAGATTACGTTCGTCCAACGGGATGGTAGCCCCTTTCTTCGGGATCCAAAGCGGCCCGAAGTTATCACGGGTCCAGCCAGTATTGTATCCGACCGGATAGGTAGGGCCGCCCAACGTCTCCGGCTCGATGATAACCTTCTTCACGGTAGGTAACTTCTCCGCTATCGCCAAGGCCTTTTTCGTGAGTGGCAGGCGATATACCGGGTTGTACTGTCCGTTCGCGTTAGGCGTAAAGCCTAGGTATGACAATAGGTTCTGGTAATAACCGCCGCTGGAGGCCAGCATACGGTCATCCTTGCTTACGTCCATTAGGCGGAATTGCTCCTCTGTGATCGGGGAACCGTCTGTTTCGATGAAGTAGTTGAACTGCATATCTTTCGGGTTCTCGGCGGGTTTACCGTCTATGTACACTTGGTTGTCTATGAGTTGGAGCGTATCACCCGGCATACCGATACAACGCTTCACGTAATTCTCCCGTTTGTCGACCGGGCGGTACATTACCTCGCCGAACGTGGCCTTATCCAATAAGATACGTTCCCGTCCGTACTCCTCGACCAAGGAGTAGTAATCTGGGTTTTGCACTTTCACGGCGATCGTGTCGCCCGCGGGGAAGTTGAACACTACGATATCATTACGTTTCACGTGGCCCAAACCTTTCACCCGTTTGTAGCCCCATTCCGGCCAATCCAGATACGATTTGCTGTTTAAGATCGGCAACGTATTTTGTACCAACGGGAAGGAGATCGGAGTGTTCGGAACGCGAGGGCCGTAACTTAATTTGCTGACGAACAGGTAATCTCCTACCAGCAAGGATTTTTCTAGGGAAGAACTCGGTATCTGATAGTTCTGGAAGACGAACAAATTGATGAAATAAACGGCTACCAGTGCGAATACGATATCGTCCACCCATTCCAATACGTTGCGTACCGCCGGGTTCTTAGACCGTTTCCAAGCTCCCCAAGGGATGTAGTGCGTCAAGAATATATCGACTAGGACGATTAATCCCAGCAGTAACCATAAGTTTTGCATCCAGATAGCGAACAACGTGTATAATACGGCCGCTATACTAAACTTGATCCATTGTTTTTTCGTGAACTTCTTCATCTTTTAGCTAATACGTTTAGAATTTGAATAAGTCATTCATGCCTAGGAAACCTTTCTTTCCGGCGGTAAACTCTGCCGCTATTACGGCGCCTAGCGCAAATCCGGCACGGCTCTTGGCATCATGCTTGATACTGATCGTATCTACGTCCGACTCATACGTGATCTCGTGGATACCCGGAACCTCACCCTCACGGATGGCGTGGATCGGCAGGTCGGTCGCGTTCTCGGCGTTCTCTAAGGTCCAGCGGTCTTTACGATCGATGTTTTCCAAGATACCTTCGGCCAACGTGATAGCCGTTCCACTGGGTGCGTCCAGCTTGTGGATATGGTGGACTTCTGTCATTTTAACGTCGTAGGAGGGGAAGTTGTTCATGATTTTCGCCAGATACTTATTCATGGCGAAGAAGATATTTACGCCGATGCTGAAGTTGGAGGCGTAGAAGAAGGTTTTGCCCTCTTTCTCGCATTTCTCCTTGATCTCGCCGATACGGTCCAGCCATCCGGTAGTACCCGATACGACCGGCACGCCTACCTCGAAACATTTCATATAGTTATTGAAAGCGGTAGCCGGGGTAGTAAACTCAATTGCCGCATCGGCGCTCTTGAACGCTTCTGAATATATATCCTCAGCGTTATTGATATCTATGATGGAAACAATTTGATGTCCTCTCTGGATGGCGATCTGTTCGATCGTTTTGCCCATTTTCCCGTAACCTATAAGTGCAATTTTCATACTTTAATTCAATTAATGTCGCAAATATACAGAAAATGAATTACATTTGAATCCAAAATCTTAACTCTGAAAGAATATGGAACGTTTATTACACTATGTTTGGAAATACAAACTCTACGCAAGTACTCCATTGACTACCACCGAGGGGCTTCCTATCACTGTTATCGATCCCGGAATACAAAACACCGACGCCGGTCCCGACTTCTTCAACGCCAAGATAAAGATTGACGGCACGGTATGGGCCGGAAGCGTGGAGATCCACGAAAAAGCTTCCGATTGGTTGCTGCATCATCATGATTCAGATAAGGCATATGACTCCGTTATCTTGCATGTAACAGGTGTGAATGATGACGCATCCATCTGCCGGATGAACGGTGAGCCAATTCCTCAATTGATATTACCCGTTCCGGAACCTGTCCGGAAAAAATATCGATTGGTTATTGGTAAGAGAGGTGCCCGTCCCCTGTCTTGAGCGGATTCAAGATGTGGACTCCGTGCATCTGGCCTCATGGATGGATACCTTGCTCAGTGAGCGGCTGGAACGAAAGACAGAGGATATATACCGTCTGCTGGATCAGTACCAAGAGGATTGGAACGAGGTGTTCTATATCCTATTAACCCGTAGTTTCGGCTTTGGCGTGAATAGCGACGCTTTCGAGTGGTTGGCGAAAAGCCTCCCCCTGCGATATATCCAAAAGCAAAGGGCTAGCGAGTCGCAAGTAGAGGCGATGCTTTTCGGACAAGCGGGTATGCTCTCGGAAGAGGGCTCCTGCCATTACTACCGTCTGCTGAGGCGGGAATATGAGTTTCTCCGCCATAAGTTCGGGCTCAAGCCTTTGGATGACTCCTTGTTCAAAAGCCTCCGTATCCGTCCGACCAACTTCCCGCATGTGAAGTTGGCGCAACTGGCCGCTATCTGGCATCGGTACGATACGTTATTCTCGATGATCCTGTCCGCTTCTTCTCCTAAAGAGATCAAGGATTATTTCCGTATCCAACCCTCGGATTATTGGAAGAATCATTATCATTTCCAATACGCCTCGGTGGAAAAAGATAAAATGATCGGGGAGAATGCCTTGAATATCCTGTTAATAAATACGGTAGTCCCTCTGTTATTCGCTTACGGCGGTCGAAATAAACTTCCTGAGTATTGCCTGCGTGCGACCCGCCTCTTGGAGAGTATCCCGCCGGAACGCAATCATATCGTAACCGCTTTCGCTCGATCCGGTATCGAAGTCCATAACGCTGGTGATACGCAATCACTCATCCAGTTAAAACGAGAATATTGCGAGAAGCGAAAGTGTTTGTATTGCCGGATTGGGTTCAGGTTGCTAAAACGAAGTGTTAATCCTCCTCGGTAAAAGGAGCTCTGTAACCAGCTTAGGAAAAACACGTACATGTTTTTGGGAAAAGTCGTACGTGTTTTCCAAAAAACATGTACGTGTTTTCGAGGAAATAAGCTGATGATAGCCAAAGATAAAACTAATAATCGAAATGTGTTCATAATGATAGGTTTATCTCAAAATGCTGATAATCCTTCAATGAAGTCCAATCACCGCCCCATTCAAATCCGGCCTCAGTGAAGAGTTTGTACGCCAAATCATCGTGGTCTATTTTATACGGGATGTCGGTTCTACTCTCGCGGTCGAAAGCATACGGTTCGGCAGTGGCAGGCTCGATGTGCCAAGTGCCGTCGTCTTTTCGCTTGACGTATGGGTTGTAAAGCGCGTTGATATCGATGGCAAGCCCAAGGCCATGTTTGGATATTTTTGTAGTCGAACCCGTCATGAAGCGGAAATTGAACGAGGAGGAGTTGTTGGCGCGCATCGCCGCCTCATCATCGGCACCATAATTATCAATCAATGCCATCCTCTCAATCCGGTAATCCGCTTCATAGAGCCGGCGGAATATCCCCAGTACTTTATCTGCGATAGCGGCGTTTACCACCATCTCGCCGCGCTGTGGCAATCCATCGGCATTGCGATGCAACATTTTCAGGTAACGGAGGTCGGATCTGTCCAAGGGACAATCCTCCTTCCACGATTTCAGCCACATGCGGTCGAAAACGTCATCGCTGATTTCCTCTGATTTGAACCAAGCATCCAAGCCGGTCCGGTCTATTTCAGATTTATCGACAATCGTTTCCGCTTTCCATTCGGTAAAATGAGCGGGCATGGGTTCATCACCCGAGCAAAACGAAAAAGCAGCCAGTTGTAGGAAGCAAAACGCAAAGCCTATCAGAAAACGTTTCATTGATACATCTTTTTATTAGAATTTTTCGAATATATATATGCGAAACAAATGTAGTATAAAGTTTATGAAAAGAGGAGAACTTCAGACAGGTAAGTGTCCATAGAAATCACTTTTAGTGTCCGCGGGAATCACCTTTTTGTTCCTTTTCCTTTAGTTATCAAATGCTTATGATCTTATGGGGGTCGCTATGGTTTTCCTTTATAGTATGTGCGTTAGGAGCTTTGCGTTTGTTTTATCCGGTTGTGCTTTTGTAAGGAATAAGTTAGGTATGGCTGTCTTCTTGTCGAAAAGAGGCTGCTTATCGTGACAAGTGATGTGAACGAAAAGGACGAATTAGGAGCGTGAAGTGGTGAAAATAAGGCTAGGGAACCGGAAATAGGGCTGTTTTTATGCGAAAGTAATGGAAAAAGGATACGCAAGTACTGCCGATTGGATGCGCAAGTACTGCCGTTGGGCATCGGAAGTAGCTGTGAACTGGATCGGAAGTAAGTGCGAATGGGCATTCAAGTAGGTTCATGAACCGGTTGGGGTGGTATCGGACTTCTATTTTGGCTCTTTTGGGGTGAATTACGGTGAATGGTTTCGCTAGAATAAAAGGTCGTTTTTCGGCATCTATCTATGAGCTAGCGTATTGCTAATTTATTTTCTCGTATTTGAGAGCGAACCGTACTTTAGTCCGAAATATGCGACTTTCCGGAGGGTAAGATGACAAATTGTCAAAATGTCAATCGATGAATCAAACGGAACCTTGTCCTTTGTAAAGATAGATTAATTAGCGTATATATCCTTATCGTTCACAGGATTTTTTTCCCTATTTTTGTCCCTCAATTGAAATATGAAGATTGAATGGAAGATAAATACGTAAGAAATAGTTTACGGTTCTTTATAGGAGTACTTTTGTTGGCCGTGCTGTACTCGTGCGCGAATATAGCCTCGCCGAACGGGGGGCCTTATGATGAGGCCCCGCCTAAGTTCGTAAGCAGTACGCCGTTGCCTAACCAGATAAACTATAAGGGAAAGAAGGTGGAGATTATTTTTGATGAGTTGATCCAGATCGATAAGCCTACCGAGAACGTGATCATCACTCCACCCCAAATGGAGCAACCCGTTATCCGGGCGAACGGCCGGAAGGCGGTCATCGAGCTGATGGATACGTTGAAGGAGAATACGACCTATACGATAGACTTTACCAATTCGATCTCCGATAATAATGAGAAGAATGTATTGGAGAATTATTCCTTCGCGTTCTCTACCGGCGAATCCATCGACAGTATGGAGGTGTCCGGAGTCTTGCTGAACGCCGAGAATCTGGAGCCTATGCCGGGTATTACGATCGGTGTGCATACGAATCTGGAGGATTCCGCCTTTACGACGATCCCATTTGTCCGTACTTCCCGTACGAACGACAAGGGAGAGTTTACGATTCGTAATATGGCCCCGGGGACCTATCGGATCTATGCCTTGGAGGATGTGATGCGCTCCTATAAGTACAGTCAGCCCGGGCAGCAGATCGCTTTTTACGATTCCTTGATCGTCCCCGCGTTCGAGTTGACGACCCGTCAGGATACGATTTGGAAAGATAGCTTGACGATCGATACGGTGATGACAGTCGGTTATACCCATTTTATGCCGGACAATATCGAGTTGCGCCTGTTTAAGGAGAAAGTAGAGCGTCAATATATGTTGAAGCCGGAGCGTACGGATGAGAAAATACTAACCTTGCGTTTCAATACCTCCTTGGATACTATTCCGGTACCGGTTCCTTTGAATTTCACCCCGGCGGATAGCAATTGGTATTTCTTGCAGACAGCGGAGGAAGGAAAAGCCGTGCATTACTGGTTGACCGATTCTTTGATCTGGAAGCAAGATACGCTACAAGTGGAGGTGAATTACCTGAAAAGCGATTCCATGAATATACTTCGTCCGCAGACCGATACGGTACAATTTACCATGCGTCGCCGTCCTGTGGAGAAGAAGAAAAAGAAAAAAGACGATGAGCCGGAACCCATCGAGTTTCTGGGAATGAACGTAAACGCTTCCGGTTCGATCAACCTGTATGATACGGTCGCTGTTACGTTTGAGCGAACCGGTAGCGGGGTTAACGAAAGATCATTTCTATCTGGATCAGAAAGTGGATACGCTTTGGGAAGCCGTAGACTTCGATTTCTTTCCGGATACGACGAACTCTTTGAACTTCTTCATCAAGCGCCCGTGGAAGTATGGAGAGGAATACCGTTTGGAAGTAGACTCCGCCACGATATTCAGTGCCTATGGTAAATGGAACGATGTGTATAGCGGGGAATTCAAGATCAAGAAGGAAGATGAGTACGGGCATTTATATATCAATATTGAGGGAGCGGATACCACCGCTTTCGTGGAATTATTGAATAGCAGCGACCAGCCGATCCGTAAGGTGAAGGTAAAAGATGGCGGCGTGCTTTTCATGGACTTGAAACCGGATAAATATTATGCCCGTTTAGTATTAGACGTGAATGATAACGGTGTCTGGGATACCGGTAATTACGCCGATAAACGGCAGCCGGAACTTGTCTTCTATTGCCCGAAGATATTCAATATCATGCAGAATTGGCAAGTGGAGGAGACTTGGAATATCAAGGCTACACCGATGAAACGGCAGAAACCGATCGATATCACGAAGAATAAACCGAAAGAGCTAACGAAAAAGAAAAGAGATTACAAAAAGAGGGAACACAGTCTTCGTCCAATAGGAACAGCGGTGTGGGCGGCTTGCGCTTCTAAACTGTATATATGCGTTTTCTTTTTTGTGTGTAGCGAGTCTTACGTCTTTGCGGGCACAAACGTTGCCGTTATCCCATGGGGAACGGGTGGATTACGATCTTTATTTCAAATGGGGGCTGATTATGTCGAAGGCCGGATTGGCTACCCTTTCCGTGAAAGAATCGGAATACCAAGGAGCGCCGTCATGGCATTATAACCTGTTGTTCCGCTCTGCCGGCGTGATCGAGAAAGTCTTCAGGATGCGTGATACGATGGATTGCCATTACTCAAAGGAGCCTCGGCTCTTGTTCAGCTCGAAGCGCACGAACGAGGGAGACTACTATCTGGTGGATAATCTCCAGTTTGAGTATCAAGGAAGCGGTAGGATCGATATCCACTCGCATCGCCATACATTAAAGGAGACGAAGATCGACACGATGCTAATGGCGAAAGGGCGTGTATTCGATATGCTGGGAGCTACGATGTATCTCCGTTCGCTGGATTGGCGGACGATGAGTTACGGGGCGGAGTTCCCTTTCATGATCGCTATCGGCCGGGAGCTCGTGAACGCTCGTTTCCGCTATACGGGACAACAGATCGTCGAGCATAAGGAGGCGAAATTCCGTACTCGTCATTTCTATATCGATATCTACGATGAGGCATTTTCCCAAGCCAAGGAAGCGGCGGAGGTTTGGATCGGTGATGACGAGAACCATATCCCGGTAAAGATCCGGGCGAAACTGAAGATCGGGGCGGCGGAGGTCTATTATAAAGACTCCTATAACCTGCGTGCCCCGCTTACTTGCCGTATCGTGGTGCAGAAGAAATGAAAGCTTTTTAGATAGGCTTGTGTTTCTCGCACCCAGCTCATCACGGAGCTGGGGCGAGAGCTTTTTATAGAATTTCTTTTTTAAACCAACGGAGTGAAGGGTAATTCCGTGTCTTTGCGGTAACCTGTACCATTAAAAGTCGCGATTAATTCTTCGGCTTCATTGGTGATACGGACTTCGCAATTCGCCAGTCTCTTATGGCTGAACGCTTCTTTCGCTTCCGCATATAAGTATCCCTTACTCTCCGCCTTAAAGAAATTGATGTTTGAGGTAATGGATAATGTCAGGCGTGCGTGGCTATTAGTCGCCGCGGCGAAAGCCAGATCCGCCAACGTGAAGATCGCCCCACCTTGACATACGCCTCCACCATTTAAATGTTCGGGCTTGATGAGCATACGCGCCTTGGCGTAACCGTTGCCCGTTTCTAATAATTCAACGCCCGCAAGCAAGGCGAATTTATCGCCTTGAAGAAATTCATGGATTGTCATAACCTCTTACTATTCGCTTGGTGGATTATTTGCTTAGTTTCCATTCCGCACCATCCTTGGTATCCTTTATCTCGAATCCCATCGCGGTTAATTCGTTACGGATCTTGTCGGAGGTAGCCCAGTCTTTATTCGCCTTGGCTTGCTGGCGGATGGATAATAATAAGTCTACGGCCTTGCCAAAAGTCTCATAGCTGTTACCACCGGCGGAAGCCTCGTCTTTCATACCTAGGATGTCGAACAAGAACAAGTGGAATACCTCTTGTAATTCTTTCAGGTCCTCCTCGGTTATGGTAGCCTTGCCGTCTTTTATCGAATTGATCGCACGGGCGGCATCGAATAGATGAGAAATCACGATCGGTGAGTTCAAATCGTCATTCATGGCCTCGAAACATTTCTCACGAAGACCTCTCGTGTCTACAGTAGAGGTAGCGGACGGTTTCAACTTCATCAAATGTCCGTATGCCTCCATCAAGCGTGACAAGCCCTTCTCGGCAGCTTGCAAAGCCTCATTGCTGAAATCAACCGTGCTGCGGTAATGCGCTTGCAGGATGAAGAAACGGATGGTCATGGCGGAATACGCTTGTTGCAAGGAGGGATGATCACCCGTGAAGAATTGCTCCAGTGTGATGAAATTACCTAATGATTTACCCATCTTCTGCCCGTTGATCGTAACCATATTGTTGTGCATCCAATAATGAACCATGTCATCCCCTTGGGAAGCCACGGCTTGCGCGATCTCGCATTCATGGTGCGGGAAGATCAAGTCCATGCCACCCCCGTGGATGTCGAAATGCTCCCCGAGGTATTTCTTGCCCATAGCGGTACATTCGCAGTGCCAACCGGGGAAGCCGTCGCTCCACGGAGACGGCCAACGCATGATATGCTCCGGCTGGGCGCATTTCCAAAGGGCGAAGTCGATGGTGTTATGCTTCTCGTCCTGCCCGTCCAACGCGCGGGTCGTATTCAACATATCCTCGATATTGCGACCCGAGAGGATGCCGTATTTATGATCTTTATTATATTTCTCTACGTCGAAATAGACGGAGCCTTGACTCTCGTAAGCGTAGCCGTTATCCAGAATCTTCTTGACTAACTCGATTTGTTCGATAATATGTCCGGAAGCGTGCGGCTCGATGCTGGGAGGAAGTACGTTCAGCGCATCCATCGCTTGATGATAACGATTGAGGTAATATTGAACCACTTCCATCGGCTCCAACTGTTCTAGCCGTGCCTTCTTGGCGATCTTATCCTCCCCATCATCGGCGTCGTGCTCCAGATGCCCTACATCCGTTATATTACGTACATAACGCACTTTATATCCTAGGTGGGTAAGGTAACGGAATAGCAAGTCGAACGTGATCGCCGGACGTGCGTGTCCCAAGTGGGCGTCACCATAAACCGTGGGGCCACATACGTACATACCTACATGCGGCTCGTGCAGGGGTATGAATTGCTCCTTCTTTCTCGTAAGCGTGTTGTAAATATTCAATGGATGTTCCATATTCTATTATATATTTAGGAATCGCGAACTTACATAAAATCCTTGGTATTATCAAGCTGATCGTGAATAGTCTGTAGTTTTCATAGGCATTCATTGACTCTTGATGACTTCCGACGGATTCTCATTGGCTGCCTTACATACCTGTTCACGTATCGTACCTAGAACCATGCTGGTAATGGTGATGAATATTCCCACCAACCACCAGATCTGGATTTGGATGCGATAGGCGTAGCCTTGCAACCAGTAGTTCATGACGAGATAGCTGATCGGGAAAGCGATGATTCCGGCGATGACAATTAATCGCATGTATTCCTTGAAGAACAAGAAAATGATCTCGGAGGCTTTCGAGCCTACTACTTTCCGGATAGCGATCTCTTTACGCCGCCGTTTCGTGGAGGCTGTAGCGACGGCGTAGATGCCGAACAAGGAGATTAGCAAACAAGCGAAAGCGAGGAACGAGAATATTTTCAACCCGACTATCTCGGATTGGTTCAGTTGATCGTAAAGCGTTCCGATCGGGGTGATCCGGGTATCCGCTAATGTCGGGTCTATCTTGGGCAGTAGCTCCGTGATATGGTGGGCGATGTTTCCTTCCTCGCCCGGTATGACCCGGATATACAGATTATTCACCAGTCCACCCGAAGGAATGAATAGCATCGGATGAATACTTTCCCGGAAAGATAGCGCATGGAAATCGTTGACGACACCGACGATCTCGTATTCTTTGATCACGCTGAAATCTGACCACCACGGCATACGGATGATGCTGCCGACTGGGTCTTGTAAGCCCATGGCACGAACCGCCGACTCGTTGAGCACGACACTAAGTTCGTTGCCTTCTGTCCACCACCGGCCCATTAACATCTTTAGGTCGAAGGTCTCACCAAATCGGTGATCGGTTCCATAGAGGTGGAAGTCCACCTTTGTGTCCAGCGGTTTTCCCTCCCATTCCACATTCGTGAAGATCGCCATGGGATCGACATGATGTTGAGGCTTAAAGTTCGTGTCGGTGAAACTTTTGACCTGCGGCAGGGCACTTAACTCTTGCATCAACGTGGATTCTATTTTCCCGGATACGTCTACGAAGCCGGATAGTTGGATAAGGCCTTTTGGATCGAAACCTAAATCTTTTTGATTTACGAATCGCATTTGCTCCATGACAACCAGCGATGCTACGATGAACAGGATACTGATCATCAATTGTAAGGTCACGGCCATGCGGCGTAACAAAAGGGGTTTGACTGTCTCTTTGGGAACGAGCGAGGTGGTTGCCGTATGGCTGAACTGCCCGAAGAATACTAATCCTGCACATTGGAGGATGAGGAATGTACCTATACCTACCCCTGCGAAAAGAAACAGGAACCGGCCCATCTCCAAATCAATCTCCAGCCATCGGGCGAAAAGCGGCTTGACTTGGACTATGAAGATCAAGGCTACCAACAAGGATGCAAGTACGGAACAGCCTAGCTCGACAGACATTTGTTCGATCAATTGCTTTCTCGTTGCGCCGTTGACCGTCCGTAAACGCCATTCCCGCACACGTTGCCGAAAGAGATCCATATAGGAATTCAAGAAATTGAAGAGGGCGGCAAACAATAATAGGGCACCAGATACGACAAACAAGCCGATGAAATTTAAGGTAAAGGGTGTATCTTCATTCAGATGATGCCGGATCTCACGGATGGGGAGTGTTCGCAACTCGATCTCCTTGTTCACCCCAATACGTTCAGGTAGCTCTTTTAGTTGATTGGCAAAGGCTTTTGGGTCTGCGCTTGGATGGAGTTTCACGTATAAGTCCATCACGAAGAAGCTCCATTGTGCCTCTGGAGGTAACTGGGAGAAATGCTGTATCATGTTATGGTTGATGATCGCATCGAACGGTAGATTGGTATGGGTTGGTGGGTCTTTCACCACAGCCGTGACGATGTAGGGAGGTAAGGAGGCTCTCATCAAGGTGTGTATCGGTTGCCCGATCGCCTTTTCCGCGTCGCCAAATAGACGGACCGCCGTACGTTCGCTCAAGATCATGTTGTTTACGATTTGTAGCGGATGATTCATTTCTCCACAAACGAAAGATTGCGGGAATACCTCTAGGAACGTACTGTCTGTATAAAGCATATTCATTTGGATATAAGGAGTCGCTTGGGTACGGCAGTTTTCGGTTGAAAGCATAAGCGTGGTGGAGGCTTCGATAGCTGGGACTTGCTCTCGTAAGCTATTTTCGATACCTTTCGAAGCTCCTTTGTTCACTTTCCCGGATTGTTTCTCGGCGCTATAGACACGGTAGATGGATTCGGAATCCTTGTAGAAAGAATCGTAAGTGGTCTCATGATCCATCCAATAGAGTATGGGCACGAAACAGACGAGGGCGAAAGCCAGCCCTAGGATACTGATGGAGGCGCTGACTTTATACTTCCAGATGTTTTTGAAGGCAATGACACAGTAATGTATTAACATGGCAATTCCGTTTTTTGATGATATCGCTGATGACTCAATTTCGCTGAATCCGGTTCAAATATCATGCCATAAATGTAACGTATTAGAAAATAGAATCATAGAAAAATCTGTATTTCTTCATGTAGTGCGATAGCGTACATTTTTTGTGCGATAATGCACATACAAGCTGTCTTTATTCCCTTTATCTTTGTCCGTATGGAAGAAAAAGGAAAGATATTGATCATCGACGATAATAAGGATGTGTTGTTCGCATTGAACTTACTGTTGGAGCCGTACATGCAAAAGGTGAAGGTAACGACACAACCGGCACGCATCGAGTATTTCATGCGGACGTTCCAACCGGACGTGGTCTTGCTGGATATGAATTTCCATCGGGATGCCGTGAGCGGGCAGGAGGGTTTTGAGTATTTGGGACAAATCTTGGAGATCGATCCGCAGGCGGTCGTGATCTTCATGACGGCCTATTCGGATATAGAGAAAGCGGTCAAGGCCATTAAGGTTGGTGCTACCGATTTCATCTCCAAGCCGTGGGAAACGGAGAAGTTGCTGGCTACCCTCTCGTCGGGCATTCGATTGAGCCATTCCCGTAAGGAGGTCGGACGTTTGCGGGAGCAGATGAAAGCCATGAAGGCGGACGACACATTGCCGGAATTGATCGGTGAGTCGCCAGCGATGCTGAAGGTAAAGGATACGATCTACAAACTCGTGGAGACTGACGCGAATATATTAATTACCGGCGAGAGCGGTACGGGAAAGGATTTGGTGGCTCGTTTGTTGAGGCATTACTCGCCCCGGCGTGACGATGCTTTCGTGACGATCGATTTGGGAAGCATCCCGGAACAATTATTTGAGAGTGAGTTGTTCGGCTATGAGAAAGGAGCCTTCACGGATGCCCGACGGTCTAAGTCGGGACGGATGGAGATGGCCTCCGGTGGTACGCTCTTTCTGGACGAGATCGGTAACCTGTCCTTGCCGATGCAGTCTAAATTGTTGACGGCTATAGAGAAACGTCATATCACCCGTTTGGGAGCGGTGGAACCGATCTCGATCGATGTCCGTTTGATCTGCGCCACCAACGCCAATCTGCGTCAGCTGGTGGGCGAGGGGAGTTTCCGGCAAGACTTGCTCTATCGGATCAATACCATAGAGATAGCCATACCACCGCTGCGTGAGCGGGGAGAGGATATCTTGATGCTGGCCGATCATTTCCAGAGGCTGTATAGCCGGAAATACAAGAAAACGATCAAAGGGTTGAGCCGGGAGGCGGGGAGTAAGCTGATGAAATACCCTTGGCCCGGTAATGTCCGGGAGTTGCAGCATGTTTTGGAGCGAGCCGTGATCTTGAACGAGGGTACGGTGCTGAGACCGGATGATTTCCCTCTCTATACGGCCTCGTACGAGCGAAAGAAGGAACCGGACCCTGATTTGAATCTGGAACAAGCCGAGCGGAAAATCATTGAGCGGGCCTTGCGGCAAAGCAACGGTAATATGAGCTATGCCGCCGAGCTATTGGGTATCACCCGTTTTTCCTTGTATCGTAAAATAGAGAAGTTCGGCTTATGAGATCGTATGCGTTCACGGTCATCTCGCACATCCTAGGCATCGTCTTGTCTACGGGACTCCTGTTCTATTGCGTGCATGAGGAGATTATCTTTTGTCCTACTTTTTGCGGGATCGCGATCTTGTATTTCTCGATTCATCTTTATTTCATACAGATGCGGCAGGTGAAGTATTGGCGTTATGTGGTGGATTGCTTGCGGCAGCAAGACTTGATCCAGATCGTTCGTTCACCTTACGAGGATAAGGTGATGCGGGAGTTGGCGGACGATTTGTCTGCGGCCCTGCGATCCTTGCGTGGCCGATTGATGGACGAGGAGGTGAGGCGGCAGTATTTTGAGAGTCTGTTGAATAAGGTGGACACTGCCGTACTCGTTACTGACAGGGAAGGGGCTATTGAATGGAAGAACCGGGCCGCCGACGCGTTGCTGGATACGAGGTGTCGGTTACCCAATGAGTTCTTGGAGGCTATCAAGGCGGGGAAGACGGTGGTGCGTTACGGAAAACCATCCGTTCCGCAAGATTGGGCGATCGATGCCACTCGTATCGACTTGCGAGGTTGCGAGCGTTGGATCGTCAGCTTGAAGAACATCCATTCTACCTTGGAGCGGAATGAGATGGAGGCTTGGCAGAAATTGATCCGTGTCTTGACGCACGAGATCATGAACTCCATCACACCCGTTATCTCGTTGTCCGAGACCTTGAGCAAACGTTGTAAAGCAGATCCGGATGATGTCCGGAATCGTTCGTATATCCAGCATGGGGTGAATGTCATCCATCGCCGGAGTAAAGGGTTGCTGGATTTCGTTGAGAATTACCGGAGATTGACCCGGATCGCCTCTCCGGTAAAGACCCGTATCTTAGTGAAAGATTTCTTTTCGGATTTAAGGCGTTTGTGCCCTGAGCCTTCTATCCGTTTCCGCTTGCCGGACGAGCCTCTGGAATGGTTCGCAGATCGGGCGCAGATGGAGCAGGTCTTCTTGAACTTACTGAAGAATGCTTGTGAGGCTTGTGCGGAAAAGCCAAACCCCGAGATTATCGTGGCGGCTCAGCGGGAGGGAAACGAACTCGTCTTTACCGTGCGAGACAACGGTATCGGTGTCTTACCCGAGGTTATCGACCGGGTTTTTGTACCTTTCTTCACCACCAAACCCTCCGGCTCGGGTATCGGTTTAAGCATCTGTAAGCAAATAATCACCTTGCATGGCGGCCATATCTCGGTAGAATCCGAGAATGGAAAGGGTAGCTGTTTCTTTTTGTACTTTAATTGATTATCAGCCTATTGCAGTTTTTCTAAATTTCTTATACGGAAAACTTTAGTTTCTTCAAGGAAAAACTTTCGTTTCTATATAGGGAAACAAAAGTTTCTTACTGAGGAAACTTTTGTTTTATTAGGAGAAAACTCAGGCTGCTATTATAGGAGATTCGTGATAGGATTCATGAGACGGAAAGTTGTTGTCTGTTTTTAGTGCGCTTACCCTGTAAAATACATACCTTCGCGGATATATTTAATTGATTTTCTATGAAATGGTATCTATGGGGGGCAGTTGTCCTGCTTTATTCCCTGTTTGGAAGCGCTTGTTCTACGGAACGGAGGTATGATTTGTCGGCTTATGGTTTATCCCCGGTCGAGAATGTGGATAATGCGCCCGCTATGGCGAGGGCATTGGAGCAGATACGGGAGAAATGCGAGGAAAACCAGACCATTGTGGTGACCTTGCCTAAGGGCCGCTATGAGTTTTATCCCGATAGCGCGGCGGAGCGTGTCTATTTCATCTCGAATCATGATCAAATGAATCCGAAGAAAGTAGGTTTGCCTTTCGAGGGGATGAAGAATATGGTGTTCGACGGGCAAGGCTCGGAGTTAATCTTCCACGGCAGGATGTTGCCGGTCTCTTTGCTGGATTCGAGGAATTGTGTCTTGAAGAATTTCAGTATAGACTTCAAGCATCCTCAGATTTCACAGGTAAAAGTGGTGGAGAACGATACGCTGAAAGGCGGGATCACCTTCGAGGTGGCTCCATGGGTACGCTATGAGATACGGGATAGCGTGTTTGTAGCGAAGGGAGAAGGCTGGGAGTTGACTCCCGGTTCCGGTATCGCCTTCGAGGGAGATACACGTCATTTGGTGTATAATACGAGCGATATCCCGGTAGGCGTGCGGAGCTTGATCGAGGTTTCTCCAAGGCTGATAAAGTCTCCCCGTTGGAAAGACAGCCGTTTGGTGCCCGGTACGGTGATCGCCATGCGTTCTTGGGAACGTCCGGCTCCCGGTGTCTTCCTGTATCATGACGTGAATACGACTCTGGAGAATATCAAGGTTCATTATGCCGAGGGAATGGGCCTCTTGGCGCAAGTGAGCGAGAATATCACGCTGGATGGTTTCTCCGTTTGCTTGAAAGGGGCGGACGATCCGCGGTATTTCACGACACAGGCGGACGCTACCCATTTCTCGGCCTGCAAGGGAACGATCATCTCCAAGAATGGCTTGTACGAAGGGATGATGGACGACGCTATCAATGTGCATGGAACTTACCTGAAAGTGGTGAGACGAGTGAATGACTCGACCTTGGTAGGCCGGTATATGCACCCGCAATCGTATGGTTTCGAATGGGGAAGGGTAGGGGATTCCGTGCAGTTCATCCATTCGAGCACCATGGAATTGATAGGGGCGAGAAACCGCATTACCGCTATCAAGGCGGTAGATCAACCGGATTACCGAGGGGCGAAGGAGTTCGAGATCCGGTTTGAGAATACGGTGAATCCTTCGATCCATGAGGGAAGCGGTTTCGGCATAGAGAATCTGGAGTGGACGCCGACGGTCCTATTCTCGGATAACGTGATCCGGAATAACCGTGCCCGTGGTTCCCTGTTCAGCACGCCTCGGCAAACGGTCGTAGAGAATAATGTTTTCGATCATACCTCGGGGACGGCGATCCTGCTGTGCGGTGATTGCAACGGCTGGTTCGAGACCGGCGCTTGCCGGAACGTGTTGATCCGTAAGAATAAGTTCATCAACTCCTTGACGAATATGTTCCAATTTACGAACGCTATTATCTCTATTTATCCCGAAATCCCGGATTTAGCGTCGCAAAGGAAATATTTCCATAGTGATATCGTGATCGATGCGAACGAGTTTATTACGTTCGATAGGCCATTGGTATACGCCAAGTCCGTGGACGGGTTGGTCTTCACGAATAATATTGTCAAACAAAATAAGGAATACCCAGCCTTCCATTGGAATAACCATCGTTTCTATTTCCAGCGGGTGATCCATTCGAAAATAGAGAACAACTATTTTGATGAAGGGTTTATCCGGGAGAGGGATGTCTTAGAGGAAAATAACGGATATGATATATAGGAAATTAATCGTCTTGGCAAGCCTTTTGATAGGCTTCGTAAACATTGCGTTCGCGGGCGTTGGTGATCTCGATACGTTAAACGTACGTTCTCAAGCCCCTGTCAAGGAGAGAATGCCTGTCGTCGCCTATAAGTTTAACCCGAAAAGCTTGATTCTTCCAGCCTCATTGATAACGGTGGGAGCCGTAGGCACGGCGATCGACGGGATGAATGACTTTTACCTGTTTTCCCGGAAAGATTCCGTGAAGCAAATCCATATCGACAATTACTTGGAGTGGGGAATGCTCGGTTGGGTATTTGTCTGCGACCTTATGGGAACAGAGAAGCATAACTGGGTGGACCAACTTTGCTTGGTCGCTTTAGCGGAGGGGATGAACGGATTGATGGTGCATGGGCTGAAGAACTGGGTAAACGAGCCTCGCCCGGACGGGGCGCCTTATTCGTTTCCGTCCGGACATACCTCGAATGCTTTCTTAGGGGCGCATATGGCTTATAAGGAATTTAAGGATAGCTCGCCTATACTCGCTTACTCGGGTTATGCGATAGCGGCGTTCGTGGCGGGTTCCCGCTTATACAATAACAGGCATTGGGTGGCGGATGTAGTAGCCGGTGCGGGTTTCGGGATCTTGTCGGTAGAGTTATCGTATCTGATCTATTTCCCGATTCGTAACGCTATCGCCCGGCGGATCAATCGAAATGTGAAGAACTGCCCGATCGTGGCCGCTCCGGTATTCAGTTCGAATATGGCGGGATTCTATCTGACTTATCAATTTTAATGCGTCTTATGAATAAAGAGCATACCGGCTTATAGAGACTGGTTAATGCGCAAAAGCTCCTCTATATGCGTGCGGTCGTTGCTGAGGCGTGGGATCTTGTGCTGCCCGCCTAATTTGCCTTTCTGCTTGAGCCATTCATAGAAAGCACCGTCGTGGGCGATAACGATTTCCAGCGGTTGAAGGGAGATCTCTTTATACCGCTTCGCCTCATAGTCCGAGTTCAGCTTTTGTAAGTTCAGATCTAATAAAGTGGCGAATTCATCGAGAGATTCCGGTTTCTTGTCAAACTCGATAAACCATTGGTGCCGTCCTTTCGCCTTATCCAGCATAAAAAGTGGGGCGGCGGTATATTCTTTTACTTTCGCCCCGGTTCGTAGGCAAGTCATGGCGATCGCCTTATCGGCGTTATCCACCATTAGCTCCTCGCCGAAGGCGTTGATAAAGTGCTTGGTACGTCCGGAGATAACGAATTTATGAGGGAATAACGAGGTGAAACGTACCGTATCCCCGATCTGATAGCGCCATAATCCTCCCGAGGTCGTGATTACCATCGCGTAGTTTTTCCCGGTCTCTACCGATTCCAGCGGCAACACGGTCGGATGGGCGCTACCCACCTCGTTCATCGGGATGAACTCATAGAAAATACCGTAATCCGGCATCATAAGCAAACTGGGGTCTGTCGGATCGTCTTGCAGCCCGAAGAAGCCCTCGGATGCGTTATAGGTCTCCATATAATGCATCTTATTCGATGGAATCAAGGTTTTATATTGCTCCCGGTAAGGCTCGAAACTGATTCCCCCATGGAAGAAGACCTCCAGATTAGGCCATACGTCCGTAAGATATTCCCTACCCGTTTTTTTCAATACGGCCTTGATCAATACCAACATCCAAGAAGGAACACCGGATAGGCTGTTTACATCCTTATTCCAAGTGTTTTCCACGATCGCCTTGATCTTGCTTTCCCATTCATCCATTAGGATAATGGGTTTCTTGGGGACGCGTATTAAATTGACGAGCGGATTGAGATTTTGAAGTAATACGGCGGATAAGTCGCCTTGATGAGCCTCGGAGTTTAGCGGGGAAGGGCTATGGCTACCGCCCAATATCAAGCCTTTCTTGGAGAAGAAACGGCTTTCTGGGTTGTTCCGCAGATAGATGGCTACGCAATCAAAGCCGCCTTTATAGTGGCAACCCTTTAATATCTCGGGGGTGACGGGCAGGAATTTACTTTTTGTCGTTCGTGGTCCCGCTACTCTTAGCGTACCACCGCACCACCGAAGGCCAGAGAATATTCCTTTCTCCGTTTATCATTCGGGTGACATACGGCTTTATCTTGTCATAAGTCTGTAAGGGAAGACGTTGGCAGAAGTCAGAATAAGAGCGAATGCTTTTATAATCATATTTGAGTCCCCATTCCGTCTTGCGTGCCGTCGAAAGCAGAGCATGCAGCTGTTTGCGCTGGATATGGTCTATATCCTGCCCAAATCGTCCGATCTCCGTTTGTCGATGGCGGAAAAGGAGCGAAATCGTCTGTGTTAAAATATCCATGCTCTTTTTATTTGTTCGAGTGCAAATGTAGGCATTCTCTTTTTATTTATATCTTTGCTAGGTACTAAATTAACGTTACGATGAAAATAGGGATTCTCTCATCGGGTGGCGATTGCCCCGGTATCAACGCTACGATCCGTGGTGTTGGCAAGACCGCTATCATGCATTACGGCATGGAAGTGATAGGTATTCATAGCGGTTTTATAGGTCTTTTGAATAAAGACGTCCAAGTTTTCGATGAACGGAGCTTATCCGGCATATTAAATTTAGGGGGAACCATTTTAGGAACGTCCAGAGAGAAGCCTTTCCGTAAGCTCTTGGCCTCGGGAGATTCGGAAAAGCCGGAGATCATTAAGAAAAATTATGAGGAGCTGGGGCTGGACTGCTTGGTTTGTATCGGAGGAAACGGTACGCAGAAGACGGCCAATCTGTTATCTCAGATCGGATTGAACGTGATAGGCGTTCCCAAGACAATCGATAATGACATATGGGGTACGGATATTACGTTCGGTTTTAATACCGCCGTGAATATCGCCACGGAATCTATAGACCGTCTTCATTCTACGGCTAGTTCACATAAGCGGGTGATGGTCGTGGAGGTGATGGGCCATCATGCCGGATGGATCGCCTTGTATGCCGGGATGGCTGGAGGTGCCGACGTGATCTTACTTCCGGAATTGGGATACGATATCGATAAGGTGAACGAGGCGATCTTGGATCGGGCTCGCAGGGGCAAACCTTATTCCATCGTTGTAGTAGCCGAGGGTATCGAGACTCCGGATAAAAAGCGTCCTTCTGATTATATTACCCGGGCTATCGAGGCGGGAACGGGTATCGAGACCCGGGATACCGTATTGGGATACACCCAACGGGGTGGAAACCCCTCTCCGTTCGACCGTAACCTTGCGACTCGCTTGGGAGGCCATGCCACGGAACTGATCGCTAATGGTGAATTCGGACGTATGGTTTGTATGAAAGGAGATAGGGTAGAATCCATTCCCTTGTTAGAAGTAGCGGGAAAACTAAAATTAGTGACACCGGATCATGATTTGATCGTACAAGGAAAACGGATGGGGGTAACATTCGGGAAATAAAATAAAAAAGGTTGTGTGTCAGAGAACGCACAACCTTTTTTACTTTATACTAGTGGCGGCCGTTTATTTTTTAATACCTTGAACGGTTTGGCTCCCCTTTTCGGTAGTCAAGCGGAAGATATACATTCCAGTGGCAAAATCACCCGTGCTGAGACTGCTTCCCGGTTGCGGGATGCTACGTATCAACTTTCCATCGGCCCTGTAGATCTCAAGCGATTTCAGTTGTTGATAATTCTGGATCTGTACTTCATTCGAGAAGATACGTGGTTGAATGTCTACTTCTTCGCCTGTTGGCTTCAGTTCGTTACCTACGCTCGTTTCCGGAATTACCGTAGCCGGAGCGCTCTCGTCGGTACCATAAAGTGCCGTTACTTGGAGCAGAGGGGTACTTGTTGTCAGATTTTTCACCGTATAATTCCGTTGAGAAACAGGTAATGTCGTCAGTTCTCGGGTATCTTGATATACCTTATAACCGGTCAGCTCCGGAAAAGCCGTGATCAACTCTGCTTCTTGCGCATCAGAGGCGATAGCCAGTTTCCGGAATGATAATCGGCCCGTTCTCATGGGTTGCGGCTTCTCCGAGAAAGTGCTCGTGGAGAATACGGAACTTGAGGGGAGCTCACCTTCTTCCGCGCTTATTACGATCGATAACACAACATTGGCATCTAGCTCATCATCTGAGAATGTTTCCCATTTTTTTCCGTCCAAAGAATATAAATTCCCTTTTCCGTCGACTGCGGGGCCTTCATCGGAGCATGCCGGATATGTGTTATTGGCATAGCTTATCACATGAATGGCTACCAGTAAATCCTGCTTCGCGTCGATTACGAATGGTGTTTTAAGTGTGACCGAATTTATTTTACCTGATTTCAGTTGAGTGAAACTCTCTTCATACTCCCGGTTTCCCTGTTTGATATAGACTCCATAAGTGACCCCTTCCTGTGGATAGAAATTAACCTTCCGGATCGTTTTTTTATGTACCGGTTGTAGATCTTTCGTATCCCATTTCTGAGCGAAATAGAATGGATCTCCTCCGAGACCGAACTGTTGATAACGATCTTGTGATCCCCAACCAGCTATTTTTTCGAGGACTGGGGCATTCCATGTCAGTTGAATCTCACCCGTGGAGATCTGTTTGTATTTCAAATCAGTCGGACCTTCATACTCGTTTCCGATCGTTTTCCCATCCTGCGTCATTCCCTGCAACGAGGTGACGCCCGTTCCGAGTGGATCTAGCCAGACATCCATCCGGGCTGTATCATTATCACTGTATTTATTCCAGTGATAATACAATTTACCGTATAAATTCAATCCTTCGGGCAGTTCGCAACTGGAGCTTCCACCGCTCAGCGTACCTATAATCAAGCCTTTGCTATTAAATAAAGGCGAGCCGGAAGAACCTCCCTCGGTCACCCCGTGTCCGTTTAGCGTGGCATCGAAAGTCGCGTTCCAATGAGCGTTCGTGGCCCCGGTTTTCCCAACATCACTATTACGCCATGTAATCGATTCTGTCGGATAATTTCCATAGGTGGAGATTTTCATATAATCGCCGGAAGGATGATGGATGCCTACGCCCGAGAGTGAAAGCATATTTGAACGATCCCATCCGTTAAAGAATACATTATAATCGTCGGGGATCTCGTCGTTAAGCAACAGCAACAGTCCGTCGGAACCGTTTTCGACAGGGGTAGAGGCTTTCCGTGTACATCCTACCATGGTTTTTATCGGATAAATGGGTGACTCATTATCGCAGCCCACATGTTCTTGGTGGAAATAAAACAACCAGACCGCTAATTCCTCGGGAGTAACCGTCTGTTCGCCCAGTATATCTTGCGAACAATGGAAGGCGGATAATACATAAGGCTTTTTGTCATGGGCCGTATTATTTACCAGAGAAGCCGTACAAATATAGCTTCCTCCTTCTCCCTCTTTATTACGGATGTATTGAATCATTTGTATCACCCCCTTCTTTTGCTCCTGCCAATCGGCTCCCTCCTCGCAATTGATATTCACTTCGCAAGCTCCTGAAAAGTCGGCTCCCGGCGCTTCCTGTACTTCTGGCATGATCGCTTCAAGATGATTATACCCGTAACCGACCTCCCGGATGCGTAGTCGAGGTGTCTCGCCGGATGGTGCAGGTACATATTCGAGGATCACTTCATCGCCTGCTACGGCTTGGGTTGCGAACGGTCCGTTTTTAGGATGCGTACGATGCGTATAGGCACCCAATACTTGGGTTTTCGCTGCGTTATACAGGTATAACCGGGCACCTTTGGGTATATAAAAATCGGAGTAATACAGGATCAAGGCGATCGCTCCTTTCGCTTGAAGGTGAAGTTGCCATACTTGGCTACCGTCAGGTAGTGAAATCCAATCGCCGCTATTGGCGATGTCGAAGCTGGTTGGAATCGACTTGGCTACACGCAACGGAGCGCCTTGGCTGACCCTCCACGCATCGACCGCCTTGAGGTCTTCCACACTGAAATTCACTGGAACTTGTTCTGCTAGCTTTTCACTTCGAAGTGAACCTGCGAATTGAAAGCTGGGGGGGAGTCCTCCTTCGCTGATCTGCGCCAACGAACTTGAAATCGAGAAATAGCCGATATATAATATGCTGGTTATTAATATTCGGAGAAATTTACTGTACTGTTTTTTCATACATACAACTTTATATGAGCTTATTCTTATATAACTAAGAACTTGGGTATATCAAACGATATACCCAAGTTCTGCTATTTATCATACAGTTTCTTCCTCTGGGAGGTCAGAAAACTCTTTTTCATCGGTTAGTTCACCAGTCTTCTTTTTCTTTGTGGCAGAGATACGTTGCTGGAGTTCTTTTTGTCTGTCCGCAATCTTTTGACCGCCATTTTAGAAGCCGCTTGCTGGGATTCTTTTTTGGAGTAACCGATACCTATGCCAATTTGCTCGCCGAGCAATTTAATCGCGCTTTGGAATACAGGATTTCCATCATGATCCGTAAAAGACTCTATTAGATCGAACGAGATCGATATTTTGTTCTTTTGGCTCCATTCAATCAAGTTTGACTTGAAATTTATCTCTTTCCGGACGAGTGTATCTACATCGATATACTTTTCTATCATCACGTCACGGATAAACTTATAACAAACGTCATAACCTTGATCCAGATAAATAGCGCCGATCAAAGCCTCGAGCGCATTACCATACATATGATTGTTATGAGAGTTTATCTTGGTTGAATAGACTACCATTTGATCGAGGCCGAGTTGTACGGCGACCTTATTCATCGTTTCCCGTTGTACGATCTTGGAGCGTGTGTTTGTCAAAAAGCCTTCCCGCTTATTCGGGTAGCGCTTATAGACAATATCGGCGACCGCCGCATCCAAAATGCCATCTCCTAAAAATTCAAGACGCTCATTGTTAAGCCATTTACCATCACCCGTCTCTACTGATGATGATTTATGCAACAAGGCCTGCTCGTAAATCTGGAGATTATCCGGATAAAAACCTAGAATCTTTGATAAAGACAAATAAGGCTCCCTACCTTTATTATGCAGGAGCCTTATTCTTTTATGTAGCTGTTTGTATAGCTTTCTAAACACGTTATTTCACGAATTTTTTAACAATGGCGCAAGCGTTGTGTCCACCGAAACCAAACGTATTCGATAAAGCGGCTCACTTCTCTCTTTTGAGCCTTATTGAATGTGAAATTCAGTTTATAATCTATTTCAGGATCATCGTCGCCTTCCGCATGGTTAATGGTCGGCGGGATAATACCATCGTTTATAGCCATAATACACAGGATCGCCTCTACCGCTCCGGCAGCACCAAGCAAGTGACCGGTCATTGACTTTGTAGAACTGATATTCAGTTGATAAGCATGTTCTCCGAACACATCTTTGATCGCCTTAACCTCTGAGATATCGCCTACGGGAGTCGATGTTCCATGAACATTGATGTAATCAATATCTTCCGGAGTCATTCCTGCGTCTTCCAGTGCGTTACGCATAACCAACTTGGCTCCTAATCCGTCCGGATGGGAAGCTGTCAGGTGGTAAGCATCGGCAGACATGCCGGTTCCGGCAATCTCGCAATATATTTTAGCACCACGAGCCAACGCGTGTTCCATCTCTTCCAATACCAAGCAAGCTCCACCTTCACCCATCACGAATCCGTCACGGCTAGCGCTGAACGGGCGAGATGCGGTCTCGGGAGAATCATTACGTGTCGATAATGCGTTCATGGAGTTGAATCCACCTACACCCGATTCAGAAACGGCAGCTTCCGCACCACCGGTTATAATTACGTTAGCCTTGCCTAAACGGATATAATTGAATGCGTCACTGATCGCGTTGGTTGAAGATGCACAAGCTGAGACGGTCGCAAAGTTCGGGCCGTGGAATCCGTAAAGCATGGAGATATGTCCGGCTGCAATATCGGAAATCATCTTCGGTATGAAGAACGGATTGAACTTAGGACCGATCGTGTCTTTGATCTTTGCATAACTTAATACTTCTTCGTCGAATGTCTTGATACCACCGATACCAGAGGCAAAGATAACGCCGATACGGTTCTTATCTTCGTTATCCAAGTCCATTGCCGCGTCCTCGATCGCTTGTTTCGCCGCATCGATCGCAAATAAGCTATAACGATCACACTTGCGGGCCTCCTTACGATCCATAACTTTCAACGGATCGAAGCCTTTTACTTCGCATGCAAATTGTGTCTTGAATTTGGATGCATCAAACTGAGTAATAGGCCCGGCTCCACTCTTCCCATTGATAATACCTTCCCATGTTTCCGGGAGAGTATTACCAAGAGGAGTAATAGCTCCAAGACCTGTTACCACAACTCTTTTTAATTCCATACCTTTAATTAAAAGGATTGATTACTTCGCGTTAGCTTCGATGTAAGCAATGGCGTCGCCTACAGTTGTAATCTTTTCTGCTTGATCGTCAGGAATTGAGATACCGAATTCTTTTTCGAACTCCATAATCAATTCTACAGTGTCAAGAGAGTCTGCTCCTAAATCGTTAGTAAAGCTTGCTTCGTTTGTAACTTCTGTTTCTTCAACACTTAATTTATCAACGATGATAGCTTTTACTCTTTCAGCAACTTCAGACATAACTTTTTCAATTTAGATTAATAAATACGAATATACTTTTTTATAAATTTGCAGTGCAAAGAAAAGAATTTTTTATGTTACAAAGCAAATTTAATAAGCTAAAAATGCGGAAAACTGCACATTTTTTCTTTTCTTGTGCATTTAAACATCTAAAAATATGAAAAACATAGCGATTTTTGCTTCCGGATCTGGTACGAATGCCGAGAACATCGCCCGATATTTTGCTAACAGTGAAAACGTTAATGTTGCGGTTGTTTTATCAAATAATCGTAATGTTGGCGTGCATGGGCGGGTAAATAAGTTGGGCGTACCTTCTTTCGTGTTTTCACGGGAGGAATTTATTGCCGGTGTGCCGATCTTGGAAAAGTTGGCGGAATATGATGTCTGCCTTATCGTGTTGGCCGGTTTTATGAATAAGATCTCAGACGTGATTCTTCAGGCTTTTCCCGGTAAGATCGTGAACATCCATCCCGCGTTACTCCCTAAATATGGCGGCAAGGGGATGTATGGCATGCATGTGCATGAGGCGGTCGTGAAGGCTGGTGAGCGGGAGTCGGGTATTACTATACATTATATTAATGAGCATTATGATGAGGGCGCTATCATCTTCCAGGCTTCTTGTCCGGTATTACCTTCGGATACGCCGGAGGAGGTAGCCTCGAAAGTGCATGCCCTGGGTATGCGCATTATCCTCATGTGATCGAAAGTTTATTGTAAGGCTTTTTTGTCATTAGCCTACTTGAAAACCTAGTTTCTGGAGTACGGCGAATTCTTCCGGGTCAGCTTTGATCGCTTGGTAAGCATGGAACTCACGGGGATGGTCATACGCTGCCCTAAATCGCTCGAAATGATGAGGATTCGCTCTTAGTGCTTGGTCGATTACTTCTGGGTTGAAACTTCTCAAGATGGCTTCTTCCACCCGGTGCTCCTTGAATTGTCCCAAGTCGATGAACGGGTTGGTTGGGGCAGGTGGAATGACTTCCTTGATCTTTTCGATACGGATACCGAAAAAGCATCCTATATTCTCTAGGCACATTCGTGTCCCGTTCGCCTTCCCGTCGGCGGAGAAACCGGCTATATGAGGAGTGGCGATCGTGGCTTCCGACAGTAATTCCCGGTCGATATCCGGTTCGTTCTCCCAGCAATCGATGATCAGTTCGCTGACCTTGCCGGTTCGTTTGGCCTGCAATAAGGCCTGCGTATCATGTACGGCACCCCGGCAACTGTTGATAAACCATGGTTTTCGTTCCAATCTGTCGAAAAAAGCATGATCGGCGAGATGGCGGGTGGCGAAACGTCCCTCTTTGGTCAACGGCACATGCAAGGTTATGATATCCGCCTCTTTTCGCGATCGTGTCTAAGGATACGAATCCATCCTCACCTTCCTGCTCGGCACGGGGCGGGTCATTGCGAAGCACACGCATCCCCATGGCCTCGCATAGCCTCTCCACGATACTCCCTACATGGCCTACGCCAACGATACCGATAGTCTTCCCTGCTAGTCTCTCTCCTTTGCGGAGGGCGATGGCTACCAAAGAGGATAATACATATTGCCCCACGGAAGCGGCGTTGCAACCCGGGGCGTTCTTCCACGTGATCCCTGCCTTCTCGCAATAATGGATATCGATATGGTCGTACCCGATCGTGGCTGTCGTGATGAGGCGAACCCGGCTACCTTCCAATAGCTCGCGTGTACATTTATCTATGCTACGTACGATCAAGGCATCCGCGTCTTTTATGTTAGTGGGTGTAAACTCTTTGGAGTCAAGGTAGGATACGTCCGCTATTGGCTCCAAGATCCCTTTTAGGTAAGGAACCGTGTTATCTGCTATTATTTTCATCTTATCAGCTTGATTATCGTTACGCGATATTAAGTAAAAAACAGGGGATATACAAGTGATGATGGCTTCTTGTCAATTTCTATATGCGCTTTTGTTCTCAGCCGAAAGATTCGGGAAAACACGTACGAGTTTCATCCAAAACACGTACGACTTTTTGAAAAAACATGTACGTGTTTTGACGGAAAGATTCTCGTGTTTTTTTGACGCTGATTCTTAGCTTCTTACGTGCGCAGTTCATGAGTAGGCTTATTGTATGGAATTAAAGCTTCTCGGCTTAACTAAGAACGGATAGATTAATGGAAGAGCCGTGCAGTACTTATCTCAGCTTGTGCCGATTGAAATGCGGCCCTGCCTTGAACAAAAAGAAAAACGTAGACAATACCGTAAGGCAAGCGCCGGACAGGTAGGCGTAGTTGAAGCCACCCAGCTCTTGTGCGATACTGCCCCCGGCCATCAACCCGATACCGATACCTACATCCCAACTAGTTAGATATGTAGACGTGGCCGTACCCCGCTGGTTATTGGGTGCCAGATTCACGAAAAGCGTGTTGAAAGCAGGGAACATGGTTCCGAACGCCACGCCTTGCGAGAGGGCTATACCTATGTAGAGATAAGAGGAAAATACCGGATTCCAATGCATCAACTCCTTGAGCGCCGCAAGAAGAAAGAATGTGGCCGCCGCCAAATACATCCCGAGGGAGATAACAAGCGTGATCCGTCCTTTATCCACTTGCCGTCCGGAGAACAGGCGGGAGACAGCGAGTCCCACGGCCATAAAGGTGAAATAAAGTCCGGAGTTTACGCTGATCCCGATCTCAGCGGCGTACATCGCTACATAAGTGGTAGTCATACCATAAGGAATGGAGAGCAATAATAGGGAGATACCCGCCCAAGTTCCCTTCACCAAGAAAAAGCGGTCTAGGGAGATCGGTTCTCGTTTGACCGGTTGCTTATAAGGAGTCTTGACCATATAGGCCATGATAAAACCAAGGCTTCCGGATAGCAACGAGCAGGAAAAGATCACGTCGTATGTGAAGTTCCCTTGCATGAACAGACCGATCATCGGCCCGAAACTCATGGCGATGTTATTGGCTAGGCCGTAATAGCCAATACCTTCCCCACGGCGGGAGGAGGGCAGGATGTCGATCACGATCGTATTGCCCGACACCGTCACCATGCCGAAGGCGAAGCCGTGTACGACGCGTAAGGCGATAAAGAGGGTAAGCGCCGTGGCTACCATGTATCCGCCAAATATGGCGGTGAAAATGAAATAAGCCACCAGATATAAGGGACGGCGGGCGAAAGTATCCAGTAAATATCCGGCGAACGGACGGATACAGAGCGCCGCTAGCGTATAGCACGACAAGATAACCCCGATCATAGACTTCCCGATCATGAATTCTTCCTTCAGATAAAAAGGCAAGATCGGCAGGATTAGATAGAAAGCGAAAAAAAGCAGGAAATTCGCCGCTAGTATATAGCAAAAGCTGGGTGTGACGATCTTATCATTATTCATAGAGACGTGTCGTTTATAAATGACGCGAAATTAGATGAATTTATTGAATAAAGGGCTTAAAGTAAGTTTTTTGTACGGGATTGGGACCGATTGCCGCAAATAGTTAATTTAATTCACATGTAAGGCTTTTTTATACTCGGTAGGCGTCATCCCGATCTTATTCTTGAAGAGGCGGTGTAAGGCACGTACGTTTCCCAATCCGGAATCGAGGGCGATGGCTTCTAGGTTGTAATAAGGATATTGTTTCATTAGCTGTATGGAGTGTTCCATGCGGAGGTTGCTGATATAGTTTGTGTAATAGTCTCCCGTATTGCTCTGTATCATCCGGGCAAAACGGTTTTTGTCCATGCGGAGCCGTTTTAGTACGTCCTCACGGGTAAGATCTGATTTTAGATAGAGTTTCTCCTTATGCATTATTTCTTCCAACAGGATGAAAGAATCTTGGTCGATTGGTTGATCTGGGTCAGTTTGTGTCTTGCTATCTGATTTGGGAAGTTCTTGTTGGTGCGATAGTTCTGCCTCTTTGTCACGTTCCTTGATCGCCAATAGCTCATTCTTGTAGGCTAGGAGTTGGTTTACTTGGTTCACTGTGATCTTGTTCTTTCGCTTGATGACCTTGCTGTTCCGGTACGAGATCCAAAGCAAGAGAATAAGGAGGATTATGATGCCTAGAGAGGCTCCGAGAAATGTGTTGCGCTGCTTCAGCTCCATTTCCTGCTTGATGATCTTGGTTTCCTTTTCGTTCGTCTCATAGGCGATGGCAAGTTCCATGGCCGCGTTTTCCTTGTCGCGGGCATACAGTTCCTTTCGTATGTTGGAGAGGCGATCACTGTATTGGAGAGCTGTTTTATAGTCGCCCATTAAGGAATAGGTATTCTTTAGCTTCGCTAGCATCACCGTATAATCTTTATTGATGGTATCTTGCGCCGGAGTCAGTCTCTCCCGTTCCAAGGTGTTATGGATCACTTGCTTATAATCATTTATTAATAGCAGGTAAGGGTCCGCTCTCGTTCTTCCCTGCGGCTTTTGGGCGAATTTGGTGGTGAGGAACTTTTGGTAGTAACTGGCCGCTGCTTGTTCCTCTCCGATCAGTTGATACGCTTCGCAAAGGAAGCTATATAAATAACCTAGGTGCATATCCACCCTTGTCTCTTGCATATCGCCTGTTTGTTCCATCTTTTCCAGAAGTGCCTCTACTTCCTTTCCGGTATTTATTGCTTCTTCATTTTTCTCCTGGATCATGATGTTTCGTAGCTTCTCCATATAAAGTGAGATCAACGTACACTTATCTTCCGGATCGGTGGTGCCTTGTAGCAGTTCAATCGCTTGGTCAAGTGTCTCGATAGCCTTGTCTTTTTGTGCCAGCTCGTTTTGTGCCCGTGAGATGGAGATCATAGAGGTAGCCTCGACGCTCTTATCGCATTGGGAGCGTGCGATCCGTATCGCTTTCGTGGCGTATTCTATGGCTTCGTTCTGGCGGGATAGCTCGATATAGCAATTACTTAGTATTTGGCAAACATTCATGTAGGCCGTGGAGTCGTTTTGTACGGAATCGGTGTGGAATGCGGCTAGAGCGTATTCCAGCGCTTTCTTCTCGTTTTTCAACCGGGCATATGCCCGTGACCGGATGATATGGGCTTTGTATTCCGGTATGATCCGTAGGTTCTCGGCACTATCGGCAAGGGTTATCGCCTTTTCGGGGGTTGCGATGATCTGATTGAATATGGATTGGTAAGATAATTTTTCTTGGGGGCGGTTATCTGCGGAAGGGTTTGCCGCTCTCAAGAGTACGATAGAAAAAAAGAATAAAGTTATATATGTTAGTTTCATTCATTTACTTTTTAATGAACAAAAATATAAATTTTTCTTTGATTTATAAGTATTTTTGGCAACGATTAGATATGAAAAGGGCCTAGTTTGCCTCGAATCCGGATTATATGTCATACTGTATTGGACTAAATGTCGTAAGGTAGCTGGGTCTCTTAATGAAAGTCCGCATTTAAAAGCCTTACTTTGTATCATAATAAGACAGATAAAATGGCGCATTTAAAATGTCGTGGCTGGCGTGATGAGATGAGCTTTACGTCTTAATTGAAATATAATGGAAAAGATGGTTAATATGAAGAAAAAATCTATTTTGTTATCGCTGCTTCTAGCGATTTTTGTGGTAGGAGGGATGTTCGCCCAAGAACCTACGCATTCCAAGATGTCTCCCCTATACACGTATCCTTTTAGACAAATTAGCGAAGAAAGATACGGCGAACTCGTTGTTGAGGAGTTCTATCTCGGGAGATTATCTCTCGGCTTTCGTGAAGGTGGCGACGGATGAGGGATGGGCTTCCTTGGATTCGGCCGGGTGCCGTATTCGGACAAGGACGGGAGATATCGCTACGGTGTTGATCCCCCTGTCTGCCGTGGAGTCGGTGTCTGAGCTGGGTTGTATCCAATATGTATCCGCTTCACAACCTATGAGGGCCAGTATGGACTCGGCCCGTTACTACTCGGACGTGGCGGACGCCTATGCGGGGACTAAGCTTCCCCAGCCTTATACGGGTAAGGGGGTTATCGTGGGTATAGTTGACTCTGGATTTGATTTTACTCACCCGAACTTCTATGACAAGGAGGGTAAAGCGTATCGTATCAAACAAGTTTGGGATCAAACGAGTCCTTATAGTAAAGCGGAATACAGGACGGAAGAGGAACTGCTGGATGCGGCTTGCTCGTTTGATTCGTATGTGGAGACGCATGGTACCCATGTTGCGGGCATAGCTGCCGGAGGAGGGTTTGATACGCCCTATCAAGGTGTGGCAAATGAAAGTGAGATGATCTTGGTGGCTACTTCCATGCAGAATTCTGATATCGTAGACGGAGTGGACTATATATTCAGAGAGAGCGAGAAACAGGGTAGACCTTGCGTGGTGAATCTTAGTTTAGGGGATGGTATTGGAGGACACGATGGTACTAATTTTATGGATATAATGTTGGACCGAATGGTCGGGCCGGGTAAAATTATCACGGTGGCTATGGGAAATTCTAGGGACCTGCCCGTCTATACCGAACTGATGTCGCCTAGAGATACCTTGCGTACTTTTTTGTTAGCAGGTTTAATACGGGTCTTTCTTATGGCATGGTGGATATCTGGGCGGACGAGCCCGGGGAACCTTTTTCTGTTTGTCTGGATCTGTATGATAGTGAAAGCGATGAGATATTAAGTACGACCGGATTCTTTGCCTTGGATACAATGCCTAAGTCTTCTGTTTTTACTAGTGAGAGCGTGATGGTACGTTGGTGTATGAGGCGCAGATGGAATCTGAATTATATGTGTTTAATGGGAGATACCGTCTTTTTATTCAGTTCAATTATCCGGAAGGCACCAAAAATGAAAAGATATTCTTACTTCATGTGGCGACAAATAACACGCCGGTCCGGGCTTGGGGCAACAATGGCGAGAGTTTGTTTACGGATTTGGGAAAGGGAGATCCTTATACGATCGGAACGGGAGATTTTACTATCGGCTCTCCGGCATCGGCCAAAAACGTGATAGCTGTCGGGGCTTATGCCACTCGTATATGCCCGGTAAATGTAGATGGGGGTACCTCTTATTGGCCAGGTAATAGTTTGGGTGAGTTAACATCATTTTCAAGCGTAGGCCCTACGGTTGATAATCGCATGAAACCAGATATAACAGCACCCGGACTTTGGGTGGCGTCCTCTTATAACTCATTCTATCTGGAGGGTGAGACCGGTGAAGGAGACAAGGTATATCAGGCTCGTTATTCCACATTTAATGGACATAGATATCCGTGGGGCTATATGAGTGGTACATCAATGGCTTGTCCTTTCGTGACAGGCAGTATCGCTCTTTGGCTACAGGCGAACCCTACTTTATCCCCGGATGATATCAAGGATGTTTTTTCCCGTACGTCTGTTCAGGATAAGCCCCTCTCTTATCCGAACATGCAATGGGGATGGGGAAAGATAGACGTGTATAAAGGTTTGCTGGATATATTGGGAATCCCTACCTCTACGGAGAACGTATTCGAGGAGGCTCCGCAAGAGGCCGTGTCCGTATATGCTAGCGGTACGAAAGGAAGTTTCCATGTCCGTTGGGCGGAGGTCCCTAGTTCGTTCAGTATCCATGTGTATGACGCTTCGGGTCGTCATCTGTATGAAAAGAAGGTCGGTTTACCTGCGTCGGTGGATTACGCTGTTTCCTTGGGAAATGTCCAGCCCGGCGTTTATTTCATACGGATAGATACGGCAGAGGGTACGGTGGAGCGGAAGATACGCCTATAACCCGGACTCGTCTGGATCGTTTATAGCTGGTAGCGGATCGCTACCAGAAACTCCCGGGGACGGATACGTACCCATGAGGTATAGCTTTCCAACGATGCGTATCGCGTGTATCCGTAGGTACGTTTGTCGAACAGGTTTGTCGCCGTGGCGGTGATTTGCAAACGCCGGGATTTCCATAAGACCGAGAAGTCCGCGAAAACGGCGTTGACGGATTGGTCTTCATTCACGTCATTGTGATAATGATCTACGGAAAGGCTTGCCTCTATGGGTGAGAAAATGTAGGAGAGTTGTACTTGTTGGGTGACGTTCCATAAGGGCGCCAAACGGGTACGTTCTCCTATTTTACTTCCTCCGTACCGGATATCGGTTTGGTAACTGGTCTCCCAATGGCGGTTGGGAGTCCAGATCACTTTGGGTTCTAGGCGCATGAGACGATATTGATAGGGAAGCCTTTGTCCCCCGCTGATTTGCTCGGCCTTGCTGATATTGAGGAGCGCCAGGAGCGAGGTCTTTAGCCCTAGATCGTAAAAGCCTTTGGATAGCGTGCTTTTGACGGTATATCCGGAACCGTGGTTGGACAGTGGTAAGGAGACTCGTTGTATCTGTCCGTTCTCTATACGTTGCTCGTATATACGGTTGTACCACTCCCGGTTGTGTGTCAGGTTTACCGTGGCGAAGAATTCCCGTGCCGTATTCTTGTACTCCCCATAAACGGAATAAAGCTGTTGTCTGTAAACCGGGAGGATTCCGCAATTCCAGACGCTATTCCGGTAATCCGTTTGATAAGGCCGGTCGTATAAGTCGGTCATCTCTCCGTATCTTTCCTTATAGGAGGCGTGTACCGTGAAACGCCATGCGTAATTCAGTTTGTAGATAATGGACAGGGACGGATTAACCGAGATGCGGGAGAAACCGACCCCTGTATATCCGGTCCATCTGAGAGGGGCGCTGAGGGATAGGGTCCATTTATAGGTATTCCATTGGTAATCGGGTGAGAGATAAGTTTGCAGGCTTTTCTCGATATTGCTGATCTCCCCGTTTATGCCCACCGTATATCGCTGGGTGAGGGAACCGTTCTTTTTCAGGAATGAAAAGGAATTATCGGTATAAAAGTCGCGTAAGTTCATTGGATAAGGGTAATTATCCAAGCGAAGATCGGCCGCGTTGCTGTGGTAACGGAGCAAAGACTGGACTTCCAACGTGTATTTGTCCAAGCTCCACAGGCTCCGTAAATTATTACGCAAGTCGAGGTTCGGGGTTTTGATGCGTTGGTCCAATGTTGTACGGCCGGTGGAAATTGTGTTTCCGGTTATATGGGAAAGGCTGGATTGCCAATCTCCGGTGGCTGAGAACTGGTTCTTGAGATACCTTTCCTGCGAGTTGTTTTCCACTCCGATATTTAGGTTGGCTTGATCCGAGCGAATGCGGCTATCGCTTTGCTCCGTTAGATGAATCGTGTCCTCGGATTGGTAATAAGTCGTCTCACTCCCCCTTTCTTGTGTTTGCAGGTCGTGGATATAACCGGCGTTTATACGGAGTTGGGTGTTCTCGTTCAGTTTATATAGGCGATTTGCGGATAGGCTGTGTATATGGTTGAACAGCCAGCGCTCTTTCTTTAGCGGGGCGGAGAATGATGGCTGTAGCAGAAATTGGGGAACCTTGGGCTTGGATAAACGGGATTCGGGTGATTCGGTAAGCGTATTTTGCTCGCCCGATACATCCTGCCCGGTATTATTCCCTTTATATAGATAAGCGGATTGGCTGCTGCGGCTGATCTGCAAGGCGTCAGCGGCTCCTTTCCATAAGAACGGGGATGCGCCGAGACCGCCTTCGGCATTGATCAGCCAGCGATCCCGGAATTCCGGTCTCAGCTTGAGGTTCAATGCTACGTCTTCGGTCTTGATCTTTCTCTGTAACACACGGATCGGTTGGTGGTTCTCCATCACTTGTACGTTCTGCACGGCGTCGGCTCGCAGGTTCTCGCTGATTTGCTTGTATTTCCCGTTGGTGAGATCCAGTCCCTCCACATAGAAATTACGGATCTCTTTCCCGTTGTAAGAGATCTTCCCCAGATCATCGATATCGATACCTGGAAGTTTCCGTAATACGTCCTTGATGGATTGATCCTTTGGGGAGAGAAAGCGGGTGACATCATAATTGATCGTATCTTGCCGCCCCCAGACACGTCCCGGACGGATTTCCACCTCCTTTAGGCTGAATACCTGCGGCTCCATCTCAAAACGAAGCGTTTGTCCGGCATGTACGGCTTGTTGCTGGGTTTGGTACCCCAAGAGCGAGACGGAGACGAGAAGTGAGTCCGTCCGCTTCGGTTGGGTGAGGGTAAAGGTCCCTTCATTATTACTTAACGTATAGTTGATAGGAAAGGAGACGTTGCCTCTGGTTAATTGCACGGTGGCCGCTTCTACCGGCAGTTGGCTTTCCCTGTCGATCACGATCCCTCGGATGACGGATTGGGCGGCCAATCCTGCCGGGCAGAGCAGTGTAAGTAAACAAAAAGTGTGTATATGCAGTATGATCCGTTTCATCTTTCTTCCCTTTCTATAGGGTTATACGGCATGTTCTTGGGTTGGTAAGGTTTCCCGTTATCGTCGATGACGGTCACTTTCACCTGTGGCGAGGTCAAGGCGATGTATCCGATAGGATCGGCGGCATATCGTTCGTAAGCCTTTTGCAGGTTCTTGCGGCTGATCGGCTCGAAATCGTTTCCCCCGAAAAGGATCGGGTTCTTACCCCGGCTCAGTTCGATACCCGTGCAGATGAAAGTGTAATGTCCTTGGCTGTCTTGGGCTTTTAGGATCAGGCCCGGTAATCCGCATAATTTCCAAGGACCCTCGCTTTTCGGTATCTCCGGCGTGTACCAAGCCTCATAATGCCTGCCCTTGAAATGACAGGTCGCTTTCCGGCAAGGATAGGACAGGATGGTCATCGTATCGGGCAGTAAGGTCCATTCCGGGCGCTCCTCCTTTTCCTCGCAGCGGAAGCGACTGGCGGCAAGGGCATCCAAGGTCGTGGTCTTTCCCGCCGGATAGTTCTTGTAGACCTGTGCATTGGTCTTGGAGGAATATTGTTGCAGGTGTTCATTGATGACTTCTTGTGAGGCTCCGGCGGCTTTGTCGGCCTCTAGTACGGAATCGGTGAGGAATTTGGCGTAACTATAGTAAACGGAGCATTTATCCCCGACCTTCAGCATGAGGGTCTCTTCCTCTTTCTTGTCGGGTTGGAGCGTGTCCGGCATGGACGTGGTCTGGTATTGTACCGTGAAACGTGTCTCGTCGATGGACTTGGCTCTTAGTACGTCGTTTAGGTTGAAGATGTTGATTGTCACTTGGGCGTTCGTCTCGTGTCCTGCCCCTGACAGACCTACGCAAAGCAGGCCGATTGTCGCTATGATTCGTTTCATGATCTGTTGGTTTTAGAAGTTATTTGTCGCGAATGTAAGAGAGGAACGTTCGCCGTAAGGAAGATTTTTATTACTGAAATATTACTCCGCTTATAAAAATGGCTACATGTACGTTGTAATCATGGAGTAGCTATCTATCTTTGCCGGAAAGGAATAAGATATGGGAAAGAGGATTCGATGGATATGGGTAATCTCGTTGGCGGCGGCTTTGGCGGCGATCGGGGTACAAGGCTATTGGCTGTTCAATCAGTTCCGGTACGAGATGTGTACTTATGCGGATGAGATCGCCGGTGAGGTATTTCATGCCGGGCAGGAGGAATTTCGTATACGGAAGGAAGAGGCGGAGATGACGAAAGGTACTTATATTATAGAACGCCAGTCGAAATACCAGTCTGGTGATAGCGTGTTAAACAGGTTGAAAAACTCGTTCGGTTTCCAGCTTTATCCCAAGGATACGACAAAGATCCATAGTTTTCGGCTTCATCTGGACCCGAATATGCCGGAAGATAGCTTATTAGTTGGGGTAGATCGTTCGGTCGTGGAGTTCTTCGTGCCTTTCTCCGCGGAGCGTTTGGACTCCATCTTGTCTGCCGGTCTGCCCGGTCTGGATTATCGGGTACGTCCGTTCGTAGCGAGCGATACATTGTCCGGACAGTCATCGGCCTTATGGTTACCATTATCGAAAAACCTGTTTTCAACCTCTATCTCGATATGCTATGTGTTCGCCCCGATCGAGAGAAAGGCGGTGTGGGTGGATGTGGATCTTCCCATGAATCCGTTATTGGGCCGGATGGGATGGCAGCTTTTCCTAAGTATTTTCCTTATCTTGTTATTGCTGGCTTGTTTGGGTTTCCAGATCCGTACGATCTGGGAACAAATGCGCTTGAACGAGTTGCGTGAGGGGTTCGTGCATACGATGATCCATGAGCTGAGGCGACCGGTACAAACCTTGAAGGTATTCGTCTCTTTCTTGAATGACCGGGAGATGCGGATGGATGAGGCCACGACGGAACGGGTCCTTCAAGACTCCATGTTCGAGTTGGATAATCTTTCCGCCTATCTGGGAAAATTGAAAGATATGGTCTGTGCGGACGAGCGGGAGACGCTTCTGAGACCTTCCGCTTTTAATCTCCGTGAGTTGGTGGAGAAGGTGGTACGCCTAACCAATATCCCCGCCGGGAAAAAAGTCTCTTTCTCGACGGCCTTTCCCCCGGATATGCCGGATCTGACGGCCGATCCGGTACATGTGGCGAATGTCTTGTCTAACTTGATAGAGAATGCGATCAAATATTCGGGAGAGGAAGTGGATATCGATATCGTAGTGCTTTGGAATCAGCAAGGGGTGGAATTGACCGTTTCGGATAATGGCTTCGGTATCGCTCCGGATGAGCGGCGAAAGGTATTCGAGAAGTTTTACCGTTCGTCTCATCTGCCTGATAAGCAAATTCCCGGTATTGGGTTGGGATTGAGCTACGTTCGCCAAATAGTAGAGGCGCATCATGGTTCAGTATCCCTGCGAAGTGAATTAGGTGAAGGCACTCGAATTACTATAAATCTACCGACTACAGCCTTATGAAATCGACATTGAAAATACTTTTCGCTGACGATGACCTTAAGTATTCCCTCGTCTTGAAGCGATTCTTGGAACGGGAGGGGTATGAGGTGACTTATACCGGCAATGGTACCATGGCTTTGGAGCAATTCCCGGTCGTGAAACCGGACCTGGTCTTGCTGGATATCAACATGCCCGGCCTAAACGGTTTCGAGGTAGCGGAAAAGATCCGTGAGCAAGACCGCCATGTCTTGATCTTTTTCCTTTCCGACCGTTCCGATAAGAACGACCGTTTGAAAGGTTTTAGCTTGCGCGGAAACGATTACTTGGCGAAACCCTTCTATCCGGAAGAGCTGATCGCCCGTATCAAGGACCGTTTTGAGATCGGTGTCCATGAAAACGTGCAGGAGGAGAGCTTCCATTTCGGAAACACGACCTTCAACTACACCACGAACGAGATCCGTACGGGCAATAACAAGGTATTGATCACTTCCCGCCAAGCGGATCTTCTGCGAATTCTGGCGACAAACCTGAATCTGGCGGTGGATCGTGACCTTCTGTTGGAAACCGTCTGGGGAACTAGCTCATACGCCAACTCCCTGGCCTTGAATGTGCAGGTCACCTATCTCCGTAAAGCGCTTCATAACGATCCGTCTACCGGCATCGTATCCTTGCCGAAGAAAGGATATATGCTAAGAGGATAGAATTTATCCGGTAGAATTGGGTTTCTGATCCGTAAGCATTATCTTTGTCCCACAAAGTATTCACAGAAAGAAAATGAATCATATATGAACTTCAGCGAACAATGTTTCCGCATTTTTGAGCAAGCTACGGAGGCTTATCATGTAACTGACAATGTAGATGCTACAGTGCATAATCCCTATGCGGTAAAGAGCATCGAGTTTTATCTTTATCTTAAGAACTGGATCGATGCCGTACAATGGCATTTGGAGGACATTATCCGGAATCCGGAGATCGACCCGGTGGAAGCGCTGGCTATCAAACGCCGCATCGACAAGTCGAATCAAGATCGTACGGATTTGGTAGAGTTGATCGATAGTTTCTTTCTGGATAAATACAAGAACGTGAAAGTCTTGCCGGACGCTACGATCAATACGGAAAGCCCGGCTTGGGCGATCGATCGTCTCTCTATCCTTACGCTAAAGATCTATCATATGCGTGAGGAGGCAAACCGTCCGGATGCTACTGCCGAGCATAAGGCTCGTTGTGAGCAGAAACTGGCGGTGCTGATGGAGCAGAAGAAGGATTTGTCGATGGCTTTGGATCAATTGCTATCCGATATCCGTGACGGTAAGAAATACATGAAGGTCTACAAGCAAATGAAGATGTACAACGACCCGGCCTTGAATCCTGTGTTGTACGGTAAGAAATAATGGCAAATATATTAGTAATACGACTTTCGGCTATCGGGGATGTGGCGATGACCGTTCCCGTTATCTATTCCGCAGCCAAGGCGAATCCTACGGACTCGTTTACCGTGTTGACGCAAGCGTTCTTGATCCCGGTTTTTATCAACCGCCCGAAGAACGTGAACGTGATCGGTATCAATACGAAGAGCACGGAGAAAACGTTGGCGGGGTTGCTTCGTTTTGCCTCTGCCTTGGTAAAATATGATTTCGACGTGGTTCTGGATTTGCATGACGTATTGCGGACCATGATCATCCGTACGCTGTTCCGCTTGAACGGCAGACGGGTGTTTGTCGTGGATAAGGCCCGGAAAGATCGTGCCCGGTTGACCGACGCGAAGCATAAACGATTTAAACAACTTCGCCCGGTGATCGAACGTTACGCGGATGTGTTCCGCAACGCCGGGCTTAACTATACGGAATCGTTCACCTCGCTTTATGAGACCTCGACCCCTGATTTATCCGCCTTGGAACCCCTTGTGGGAACGAAGACGGGCAAATGGATCGGTATCGCCCCCTTCGCCAAGCACCGGGGAAAGATTTATCCGACCGGGGAGATGGAGCTGGTCATGGCCGAGCTTTCCGATCGAGAGGATTTTACCATCTTCCTGTTCGGTGGTCGTGGCTACGAGGAGGCGCTCTTGGATCAATGGGCTTTTGAGTATCCCCGGGTAAAAAGCGTGGCGGGCAAGTATTCCTTGGATCAGGAACTGGCCTTGATCAGCCGGTTGGATCTGTTGATTTGCATGGATTCCGCCAATATGCATTTCGCTTCCTTGGTCGGTACACGGGTGCTTTCCGTTTGGGGCGCTACCCATCCCTATGCCGGATTTTACGGATATCATCAGGATCCGGAAGATTGTATCCAGTTGGACTTACCTTGTCGTCCTTGTTCCGTATTCGGCCAAAAGCCCTGCCTGCGGAAGGATTGGGCGTGTATGAAACAGCTCAATCCGGATCTAATCATAAACAAGGTATTAACCTCTTTAAATGAAACGGTTTCGGATGAAGGAGGTCATTAACCCGGCGTACGGGCGATTCGAGGATTTTGTAAGGCGTGTACCTCGTATATTTTCAGAAGAGGGAAAAACGATTTATAAGGCGAGGAATGAGATCAAGGTTTTTGAGGTAGATGGTGTGGAACTGAATGTCAAGCGGTATAGAATCCCCCTCTTGATAAACCGTGTTATTTATCGTTTTTTCCGTCAGCCTAAGGCTGTGCGAGCCTATGAGTACGCTCTGCGATTGGTTGCCAAGGGGTTTGAGACTCCTGCCCCGATCGCTTATATCCTTTTTAGGAAGAAAGGGTTTTTGGAATATAGTTATTTTATCAGTCTGCAATCCAGCTATAAGACATTGTATAAAGTCGGACAGCGTCCGGTAGAGGAGAACGAGGATATTTTCCGTGCGTTAGGTACTTATATGGCAAAGTTGCATGAGGCGGAGGTTTATCATGCCGATTTCTCTCCCGGAAATGTATTGTACGATCGTACGGAGGAAGGGGTTAAGTTCTCCTTGATCGATATAAACCGGATGCACTTCGGACCTGTCTCGCTAAAACGAGGATGCGAGAATTTCTCCCGCTTGTGGGGACGGGAAGCCGCTTTTCATTTAATGGCGGAGACCTATGCCGAGAGCCGGCATTTTGATGAAGCGGAATGCCTTCGTTGGATATTATATTATCGAAATCATTTCTGGAAGAAATATGCGTTGAAGCATGAGATTGAATTTGAATTATAGACTTTTATGAAAATACAAATACTCCGGTTCTGCTTAGTTGTTAGTTGTCTTTTGACCTATGTATCTCCGGTTAAGGCGTTAGAATGGTGGGAAAAGGTAGAGTATCTGACTTACTCGCCCCGTTATTTCGGGCCAAATGCCTTTCCGATTCCCGAGTTGGTAGGAGGAAGCCTGTCCAGCCGTTGGGAAGTGGAGCTTCGGGGGGAATATCATAAGACGCGAGGCGATCAGACGAAAGATATCTTTACCCGTTTATACATTCCTGTCGTAAAGGGACGTGTAGGGGTGAATGTCAGTTGGGTATTCCAAGAATGGTATGAGATGTCGCCGGAAGTGCGGGATGAGCGTTATGCGGTAGAACTGAAATCCCCGATTGTTTGCCGGGGCGACGTGATCTTTAATTTTTATTTCCAAGCCCTCCGGAGCGAGAAATGGATGGATATCGTGGTAAGCGCCAACCTGAAAACCGCCAGTGGCGGACGCTTGTGCGACGCTCGTTATACGGATGCGGCCTCTTATTGGTTCGACGCCAATCTGGGACGTACGTTGTGGAAGCGGAAAGATGTAAACGCTTCGATCCGTGTGCAAGCTTTAGCGGGTTTTTATTGTTGGATGACTAACGATGTCGTTAATCGTCAGAACGACGCTTTCTGTTATGGGGCAGGTGTGTCAGGGACCTATCGGGGGTTCTCGTTGGATTGTAATTATGCCGGTTTCCGGGGATATCGGGATAATGGGGATAAGCCGATGATTCTACGGACAAAGCTAAATTATGAGCTTAAGAAAAATATCCTGTCCTTCCAATATAAACATGGAATGAAGGACCATCTTTATGATAGCTATTCATTAGCTTATATCCGTTGTTTCTGAATCTGTAAATAATCTATGCTTTCTTGATCGACCTGAATAACGTGGCGAAGCCGTCTGTATAAGCCTTTACGCTGAAATCTTGGATGATATGCTCACGTGAGGCCTTGGCGAACGCTTCCAATCGTTCCGGGTTATCGATAAGCGAGCGGATAGACGCCGCCATTTTTTGAGGAGAAGAAGGCGGCACTAACAATCCGGTGACTCCGTCTATGATTAAGTCTCTTGCTCCCGGTATGTCTGTTACGATACAAGGAACGGAACAAGCCATAGCCTCCCGCACGACTCTCGGGGAGGCATCCCGGTGCGAGGGAAGTATAAACAACTGGGACGTGACCAGAAAAGAGATGGCGTCGGAACGCTGTCCCAGAAAATGAATTTGTGCGCTTACCTTCGACTGTTGGGCTAATTGGAAATCATTTTCCCCATATTCTCCCACGATTGTAAGATGTACCCGTGGATCATCCAATAAGATAAACGCATGAATCAAATCGGTTAAGCCTTTGAACGGCCTGTTCTTCGTCGCTCCGATATAGATGCAACGAAAGGCGTCGTCCGGAATATCGTCTGCTTGTTTGGGCGTACGGACTGCCTCCTTGATCCAATCGATATCAAATGGTTTTGTGCTGGTCGTTAGCCTTTTTCGTGCGATGAATCGGGAGAGATATTCCTCGATATCTTTGGTCTCGCATACGACATGCTCCACGGCGGGATTTAAGATGCCTAGATAATAGGTCGGATCGAACCGCTTCAATTTAGCCTGCGTACCTCGGTATGCGATATTCTTCGCCCGTGTGCCTATGGAGGCGAATAGAGCGTTAGATAAACCGGAACTACTCGGTGAGTAGATCAGGTCGATCCGATAAGTCTTGATGATTTCGCGCAGGGCACGAATAACGTTCCAGTTGAACTTCGAGGTAATGACCGGCAGATCCAAAGGTGTACAATTCCCATAGATCTTTTTGTCGGTATACGATTGGGGAGAAGCGATATAGATGTTGAAGTCCTCAAGCTTGGACAATCCTTCCAGCATTTTGTAGGTCGCTATATCGGCTTCTTTATAGACTAAAAGTATATTCATTGTGTATGGATAAAATGGATTTGCTAAGATCGTGAGATATTCTCGTATACTCGCATGAAATGAGCCGCCAATACGTCGGGCATGAATCGCCGCATATTCTCTCGTCCGCCGGAACGCATGGATTCGGCCAGCTTCGGCTCGTTCAATACGGACTCTATCAAGCTGCGCAGCTCTTGCTCATTTCTCGGATCGGTATATAGAGCGGACGATCCGCCCGCCTCTTCCAGACAAGAACCGGTAGCCGCTATCACTGGAATACCGGCAAGCTGGGCTTCTAAGATCGGGATACCGAATCCTTCGAAAAACGAGGGATAGACAAATAAGGTCGCCATCTGATAGAAAGCGGCTAATTCGTTAAAAGGTATATGAGTCAAGATACGGACACGACCGGACAGGTTGTTTTCCCGGATATAGGTCTCTACCGTGTCCGTATAAGGCGTATGCTTACCGATAGCGATCACGGAGATATCTTCTTTCAGCTCTTTCAGGGCTTTTACCAGAAGCAATAAATTCTTCCGTTCCTCGATGCTCCCTACATATAATATATAAGGCCCGTTTATCTGATATTTCTTGCGTACGGACGATTTCACGTCTTCTTGAACCGCTTGCCCGAATATCGGGTCACAACCTTGGTAAACCACCTCGATCTTGCTTTCCGGAATGTTGAAGAAGTCCCGGATGTCTCGCATCGTCTGCCTGCTGATCGCTATGATCTTGTCCGACCGTAAACAAGCTTGCTTGAATTTGTAGGTATAGATGGAACGATCGATCGGTTTATAAAGCTGCGGGTAACGCAAGAAGATCAAGTCATGTATCGTTACGACCGCTGGGATTCCGTTCTGTTTTAGATTCATAGGAATCTCATTACTCAAGCCATGGAACAGATCTACGTGCTCTTTTCGAAGCGTAGCCGTTAGACCGGAGGTACGCCATAAAGACGGAAATAGTTTATCGAACCTGCCTTTCGGATAATGGAATGAGACACTAGGACGCTCCTCGATCCGTTTCCGTAACGCCTCTTTGCCTTTGCCCGGCGTATAGAGTTGATAGATATGCTCCGGGAAAGAAGCGGACAAACTATTCACTACGAACCGGCTATAATTACCCAGTCCGGTAGCGTTATGCGTAATCCGTTTTGCGTCGAAAGCGATCTTCATAGGCTTGAATTCGATATATTGGGCAAATATACGATATAATTTTAATTACCTTTACCTCATTTCCTTCCGAAATCCGCCGGGATCTCCCCCCATACGGATGTTTCCCATTTGAGGATCTGGGTGGTATAGGTATGGGTGTTCAACCATTTCTCGGCCCGCTCGATGAGGTCGAAGATCGGCTCGTTGGCCGGTTTGCGTTCTAACAGGGTTTTGCATTTCTTTTTCTTGACCCAGCTGATGGCGTTGCGGCTATCCGAATAGATCGGCAGGTCGCTTCCCTTTTGCTGTAGCAAGGCGAGGCCGTGTACTAAGGCGAGGAATTCCCCGACATTGTTCGTGCCCTCCTTCAGCGGGCCGATATGGAAGATCTCTTGCCCGGTAGCGGTATAAACGCCTCTGTACTCCATATCCCCGGGATTACCGCTACAGGCGGCGTCTACGGCAAGACTCTCATTGATGGGGTTCCCGATCGGGGCTTCCGGCGCGAGACGGGCAACGGCTTTCGGGGAAGAGGCGGTCTTTAGGTAATGGGTATAGCCGGCCTCGAAGGCTTTGGCGGCTTCCTCCCGGTTCTCGAAGGATTTATATTTGGCTCCCTCTTGTCCGTCTACCTGTGCCTTGCATTCCGCCCAGTTATCATAGATTCCCGGGTTCAACCCTTTCCATACGACATAAAACTTATTCTTGGCCATGACTCTTACTCAAGATTTCTTGTGAGAATTGCGTATAGGTACCGAACGGCGCTCTTTTATCCTTGAAGAAACGGATCAAGGCGTCCAGCCTTCTTTCCATGCCGCAACCGGAATGGTTGGTCATGATAAACGGTAACTTTAGCTCTTTCCGATCACTTAAGGAGGTGAACTCCCACGGATGGAAATAGGTTAGGAAATAACCGTCCTCTTTCCAAGTCCAAAGCGCTAACTTACGATACAAGGTGGCCGGAAGGTTATGGTAAGCCAGCCAAAATAAGGGGAAACGGACGATCGGGGTCACCGAGGCGGGCAGTTGCAATACGCCATCTTTCATGAAATAGGTGCGGGGTTGTCCCAGATGGTTATAACGGCCGGGAATACAAGTCGGGTTCAAGGACGAGTTGTATAAGTAACCGGCCTTATGTATCTCTTCTTCTTCGACGGGCATCATGCGGGCCATACGGAAACCGTTCACCGGTTGTCCGGTCAGTTCCTCCAATGCCTCTTTGGACTTGCGTAGATCGGCGGTCTCGAACGACGAGTGATAAAAACCATGCGAAGCGATCTCATGTCCACCCTTTTGGATGTCCAAGATCAAATCCTTTGCGTGAAGGGCGAAGTTCGCCGTGCAAAAGAAAGTCGCTTTTACCCGGTGACGGGCCAGACATGCCAGTATCTTCCGGGTTCCTTCTACGGAAGTACGCATTTGTTCCTCGAACGGCAATTCCACGCCGTGTTCCAATGGAGCGTCAAACTCCTCGATATCAAAACTAAGTAATATCATGTATGTCAATTAATCTCTATGAAATAAGATGGATAAGAAGTTCAACGCTTCCCGCCGCAGGACCTTGAATCCCATATCGGATACCGCCAGTCCTTCTTTGATGTTCGCGTTGATCGTCCGTAAGTTTATCTCTTTCCGGCGACTTGCCTTATAGATAAATTCCGTATCGAATAGGAAGCTATTGATACGGGTCGTCAGGAATATCGCCTGTCCCGCTTGGCTGAATCCCTTCATGCCCCCTTGCGTATCCTTGATCTTGATCCGCAAGACCCATGTATTGCATATGTGGGACAGTTTGGATAACATTTGCCGGAAAGGAGGTAGATTATCCTGATAACTTTTGCCGCGGGTAGCCACGACTACGTCCGCTCCTCCTAGCAACGCCTCGACCATCCTGCCGAATGAGTCGTTTGTATATGGAAAATCGTAGTCTGTATAAATAATGTAAGGAGAGGTACATCGCTTTACCGCCTCTCGCAAGGCATATCCTTTTCCCCGGTTGGGCTTATAGTCCACGACGCAGACATCCGGTATCAATTGCCGGAGGCGGTCGATCGTTTCCGGCTCGTATCCCCGTCTCGAACCATCACTGACAATAAAAAGGTGGAAACGTACCGGGCTGAATAATCGCTCCACTTCGCGGAAATGGGTGGCTACTCGTTCCTCCCAGCCCGAAGGCGGGTTGTAACAAGGTAATACCAAATCTATGTCTGCTCGTGCGTTCATTCCATTTATACCTTTACCGGATTATAACTCCTCGTACACATCTCAAATGTCAGCTTTAGCCAGATCAGCATACAAGGCAACGCTTTTAACGCATACGGGTATACATAATGCACTCGTATGTATTTCGGGAAAAGATCGGACGGAGACATGCTGGTCAATATAAAGGCGAAGACCATCAAGACAATATCCAATGTCGAACGTTTCCACGGTACAGCCGTATACCAAATAGCGACTCCGATAAACGCTATGATATAGGTACTGGACTCGCTACCCGTGCTGAACAGTACGACAAACATCAACACCGAGGCCAATAACGTTTTCCGGAAAGCCTCATATTTATATTGACTGATGCGTAGATAAGGCAGGCCGAATAATATTAATCCCCCTATTATCAGATAAATGTCCGAGTAACTGACCGATCCCGATATCTTACGAACCATTCCCAAGAAGGAAATGTTCTGCATGAGCGCGAATAAGTTCTCCGAATTTTTTCCGGATAAGTCCTCGAACCAACCGGTATATTGGGACATTATATAATCCGGCCCGGACAATATCATCGGGGCTACGACCATGACGACCGCCCATCCTACGCAAGATAGGCTGAACTTCATCTTATGGCGAGAGAAAAAGAAGAACGCCAATCCCGTGATCCCATACAATTTAGTAAAGGTACCCAACATGATCACGAAAGCGGCCCATACGTCTTTCTCTTTCTCTATCAATACGTAAGCGAGGACAATGATAGCGGCGATACTGATATTGAATTGCGACATGAAAAGCGAGGTAAGCAACTCGTGGGCACAGAACCAATAGATAAAGATACGTTCCCGCTTGATCCCCGGCAGCATCTTGATCGCCCAGAATAAGAAAAGGCTTTGTGCCACCGACCAAGTAAGCAATCCCAACCATAACGGTGTAACGGCGAATGGAGCGATGATCAAGCTAAATACCGGCCCGTAGTGAAAAATATCGTTGTATTCTTCCGGATAGGCGGCATAGAGCGGTAACTCATTCAACGTATGCCAAAAGGATTGCCTGAAGATCGAGAAGTTATTATATTTCCCGGGGAAATACTTGGTAATCCATGCGATAACCCCCAGCAATGCCCATAGCCCCATTAAGGTACTATATTTGCTGAAAAATGGCTTATGGATAATTGTATTGAACTTATCTATAAATTTCATCATCGAATCTACATCTGTCTACGGGGCAAAATTACATAAAAACGGTGACTTTTATGCGAGTTAAATAAAAATACTATTTTTGCGTCCAAAACTGGTAAGAGATTATTTATGAATGAAATGTTGAGATACACGATCATTCGTGTCATTCTGTTTGTAATGGGAGGCTTTCTTCTTCTCGGATGTTCGGATGAAGATGATGTGGATAATAGTGGAGGAACGAGTAAATATGGTTTAATACGGATGGCAGAGGAGGATTATGATTCGTCGAATACTTCTTATATCCTTCAGGATGAGGAACCGGACGAGGTTCTTTTCGATTCGTCGCAGCGAAAATTCAAGGTGAATGAACCTTTGCAGGTGTCGGTTACCGAGCAGAATGAGCTGATGCTTCGTTTCTATTCACCCAGGGCTATACATAACGTGATCGTATGGGCGACGATTGAAGGCTATGAGGACGAGGTACGGTTTGCGGAGTTTACTACGGTTTTACCTTTTCAGGAGTTTAAAATGAAGTTGCCTTTTCTGGAACAGGCGAAGGTTTATTATACGCGTTCCGGCGAGGAGGTTACCATAGAAGCCTATCCGGATATGGCGGCCGAGAATATAAGTTTGCGGATTGAATGTGGAGATCCGGTATATCAAGGAATGATTAACGTGAAACCAAAGTGGAATATTTGGTTTGGTAAGTATTCTGGTTCAAACTGGGGTAACTTCAGGCCACATCTGGCTCGTGAGGCGGTTGCCCTTTCCTTGAATATGGCTGCGATGTTTTCTTCCTCGCTTTTTGATGAGGAATTGGAGAAGTGGAGCGGCAAGCTGATAAATAACGAGCAAATCGTGGATATAGATGTGTTGAAGAAACAGATCACAAATCATGGCGGGTTGTGTTATGGACGCGTGGTGAATGTTGTCGGTCTGGGTGGAGGAAATACCTTTGGGCTAGGTGAATATGTCTATCTGACCCATTATGCCGACGATGCCAATGGCTCTGACACGCCGTATCATGAGCTGGCGCACTGCTTGGGGTATGGGCATAGTGGGAATATGACGTACTATCCGGCGGAAGGCGGTTTCCCTACAATTTGTATGAAGGTTTACTCACAGCTTTCCGTGAGCAAGAAATTACCGGTTTATTCCCGCCGTTTCTTGCATACCCGGAGGAATAAGAATCTGGTAGAGAATAAAAACGTGTATACCTCCTCGAAATACATTATCGATGATCCGGAATTGGATGCCATAGATGGCGGGCTTGGGCTTGCTCCGATGGAGACGGATAGGGCTGGTGATGAGGGTTCTCCTCTCTCATTTACACTTTCTGTCTTGGATATTCCCGGTGCCACTGTGGAAACTTTTCATCCGAAAGCGGTCTATCTTTATGGGAATACGCTATATGTAGTAAATGATGCTCCGGGACATTATAGTTTGGAGGTTTTTGATGTATCTTCCGGTAATGTACATCATGTGAAAAGTATGGTTGAGTGGATGAATGGAGATAAGAAAGAGACTTTTGCGGGGGAGCCAAACGGCGTGACTCGCTCGTATGGGAAAATATATGTCACGAATACGGGAAGCCGTACGGATGTGTTCGATGCGGAAACGTATGAGTTCATTACTTGTATCGGTACGGGTACTTGGGGTGAGGGTGGTTATCAGACCGTTCATGCGTTTGATGTGACGGCTAGTCAAGGGGCTGTCTTTATCCGGGATAAACGGAAACTGGTAGTTGTCTTGGAGCAAGATGTACAGCCCGGTTCCGCTGCTCGGGTACCTATATATAGCCGTAGCGTAAATTTACAAGAGGCAATGGGTACTTATGCGGTAGCGGCACGAAATGATGGCTTTTTGTATGTGACGGGCCAGAATAAAAATATGATCTATTTATTCGATCCTGCGGACATTCGGGCAGGGGACACGGGCTTTGCGCCGTATCTGGTGACATTGGGATTTGAAAAGTCTCCCCAGGCGATAGCGTTTGTAGGGGATCGTTTGTTTGTTACGCTTCGTGTCGATGATAAACGGTCGGAGCTATGGGAGATCAGCCCTAAGAACGGAAAATTATTGCAGGACTTTACAGATTCGATGGTCTATCCCGAGAAAATAGCCGGTGCTCGTCATACTTTATTGGTAGTGGATCGTGCGACCCAGACCGTAAAAGCCATTGGCCTATGATTTTTTTATTGATTCTTAGGAATAAAGAAGATAGAGTTCCCGGAAAAAGTTTACATTTGCGAAAACTATTATAATAACGTATGAAACGTGTTTTTTTGGTCGGATATATGGGAGCGGGCAAGACAACGGTGGGAAAGGAGCTTGCCAAGCTCGCCGGTCTTTCGTTCATAGATCTTGATTACTATATCGAAGGGCGTTATCATAAGGCCGTTTCGCAGATATTCGCCGAGAGAGGGGAGGAGGCTTTCCGAGAGATAGAACGGAATATGCTTCACGAGGTCGCTGAGTTTGAGGACGTGCTGATCTCCACGGGAGGAGGCGCTCCTTGCTTTTTCGATAACATGGAGTTTATGAACGCTTCTGGCACGACGGTTTACTTGAAGGTGTCAGTCGAGGAGCTGGCGAAGCGTCTGGAGTTGTGCAAACATACCCGTCCGGTGTTGAAAGGACGTTCCGGGGAGGAACTGAGGGCGTTTATCGCCGAGAGTCTGGAGAAAAGGAATCCGTTTTATACGAAGGCGTCCATAACGTTTGATGCCGAGAAGATGTTAACAGAATCTGATGTACATGACATATCGAACGCGTTAATGAAAATCCTATAGCATATGGAAGCGAACGACGGCCGGCAGGCACAGGGGGCCTATATCCCGCAGGAATTATTGAAAGAGATCAGCAAGGTGAATAATCGTTTGCTTATCGGTATTCCTCGTGAACGATGCGAGGCGGAAAAACGTTTGCCGTTGACTCCGGAGGCGGTGGATATGCTGACCGATTGCGGTCACCGGGTGCTGGTGGAAAGTGGCGCCGGATTAGGCATCAACTATTCCGATAATCATTTCTCGGAGGCGGGGGCGGAGATTGTCGATACGCCCGCGGAAGTTTTCCAAGCGGATCTGATCTTGAAGATATTGCCTCCGTTGCCGGTGGAAATCGCGCTTATGAGACCTCGCACGACCGTTTTCTCATTGGTGCAGTTTAATTTATTCGCTCAAGAGGCTTTCGAGTTGATGATGGCGAAACGGATTACCGCTATCTCTTATGAGTTGATGGCGGATGAATATAATCGTTTCCCGGTGCTGAATGTCACTTCCGAGATCGAGGGGGCGGCTTCCATAACGATCGCTTCCGAGCTGTTGAGCAATACCCAAGGAGGTAAAGGGATCTTATTAGGCGGTATCCCGGGCGTATCCCCTACGGAAGTGGTGATCATCGGGGCCGGAAACGCCGGGACCGTGGCCGCGCGTGCCGCGTTGGCCTTGGGAGCATCCGTGAAAGTATTCGATGATGATATCAATAAATTGCGTATAATACAACAGGTCTTGGGGCAAGGGCTTTTTACTTCCACGTTCCATCCGAATGTGCTGCATAACGCATTTCGTAGCGCTGACGTGGTGATCGGGGCGATGCGTTATATTAATACGAGACATCGCTATATTATCGCTACGGACTTGGTGCGTACGATGAAAAAGGGAGCTTTGGTGATCGATCTGAGGGTAAGCCAAGGCGGTTGCTTTGAGACGACATGCTGCTTGTCGAGGGAAGATCCTGCGGTGTTCGAGCAATATGGGGTATTACATTATTGTAAACTGAATATCAGCAACCGGGTGGCTCGTACTACCTCGATGGCTTATAGTAATATATTCGTGCCTTTATTATTGTCGTTGGGCGACGCCGGTTCCGTGCAAGGAATGATCAAATCGGATAAGGGCTTTAGGGCGGGAGTATATATGTATTACGGGAAGACAGTGAATAGTTATGTGTCTAATCATTTTAATCTATCATCTAATAATCTTGATCTATACCTCTCTGCTTTTTGATGCGGAAAAGTTTTGAACTCGCAAAGTTTATTCTTTACTTTGCGACGATCTTAAATACCAATAAGCGATAAAGCTAATATTAAGTATATTATGGCAGAACAGACAAAAGTTAAGACGCTGGAGAAGGTTGTAATTCGTTTCTCGGGAGACTCGGGAGATGGTATGCAGTTAACCGGTACAATCTTTTCAAACCTGTCCGCAGTTTTCGGGAACGAGATTTCTACATTCCCAGACTATCCGGCAGAAGTACGTGCTCCACAAGGAACACTAAGTGGTGTATCTGGATTCCAAGTGCACTTGGGATCGCGCAAGATCTTCACACCCGGTGATAAGGCCGACGTATTGGTGGCCATGAATCCCGCCGCGCTAAAGGTGAACGTAAAACACCTAAAACCCAATGCGATTGTTTTAATCGACACGGACTCTTTCAAGAAAAGTGATTTGGATAAGGCCTTGTTTACGACCGATGATCCGTTTACTGAGCTGGGATTGACTGGCGTGCAGGTTGTTGCCGCTCCGATCTCTACGATGGTAAAAGACGGATTGGTTGAGTTTGGCTTGGACAATAAATCGGCTCTTCGCTGTAAGAATATGTTCGCCTTAGGACTTGTTTGCTGGTTGTTCGAGCGTCCGCTGGAGGAGGCTATGCACATGTTGCAGAATAAGTTCGCTAAGAAACCGGTTATCGCCCAAGCTAATATCAAGGCTTTGACGGACGGTTATAATTATGGTAATAACATCCATGCCTCAGTTTCTACGTATCGTATCGAGAGTAAGAAAGCCGAGCCTGGATTCTATACGGACGTGAATGGTAATAAGGCTACTTCCTATGGTTTGATAGCCGCTGCCGAGAAGGCTGGTTTGCAGTTGTTCTTGGGTAGTTACCCGATCACTCCGGCTACTGATATTTTACATGAATTATCTAAACGTAAGGATTTAGGCGTTATCACGGTTCAGGCCGAGGATGAGATCGCCGGTATCTGTACTTCTATCGGAGCTAGTTTCGCCGGTTGCTTGGCGGCTACATCTACTTCCGGACCGGGGCTTGCCTTGAAGAGCGAGGCGATCGGTTTGGCTGTAATCGCCGAGTTGCCTTTGGTGATTATCGATGTTCAGCGTGGCGGTCCTTCTACGGGCTTGCCGACGAAGAGCGAGCAAACGGACTTGATGCAGGCTCTGTATGGCCGTAATGGGTGAGAGCCCTGCCGTGGTAATAGCGGCCTCTACGCCGACTGATTGTTTTGATGCCGCATTTTGGGCGGGTAAGTTGGCCGTGGAGCATATGACTCCGGTTATCTTGTTGACCGATGCCTTTATCGCTAACGGTTCTTCCGCTTGGAGAATTCCGGAAATGGATAAATATCCGGAGATTAAGCCGAATTACGTAGCTAATTATCAAGACGAGAAAGTCTGGAAGGCGTATCGTCGTAACAAGGAAAGCTTGGTTCGTTACTGGGCGATTCCGGGAACGGAAGGTTTCGCTCATCGTCTGGGCGGTCTGGAGAAAGACTACGAGACGAGTGCGATCTCTACCGATCCGGCTAACCACCAGAAGATGGTGACGACCCGTCAGGCTAAGATCGATAAGATCGCCGACTATATCCCCGAACTGGAAGTGATCGGAGATGAGGACGCTGATTTATTGATCGTTGGTTGGGGTGGAACCTACGGACACCTTTACGAGACGATGGAGACGATGCAAGAGAATGGCAAGAAGGTGGCTTTCGCTCACTTCAAGTTTATCAACCCGCTGCCTAAGAATACGGCTGAGGTTCTTTCTAAGTATAAGAAAGTGGTGGTGGCTGAGCAAAATAACGGCCAGTTCGCTAACTATTTACGTGGAAAGGTACCCGGATTTAACCCGTATCGCTTCAATCGTGTAAAGGGACAACCTTTTGTCGTTGCGAGATTAGTTGAGGAATTCACTAAAATATTGGAGGCTTAAAAGATGACAACTGAAGAAACTAAATTTCAACCGAAAGATTATAAAAGCGACCAGTACGTACGTTGGTGCCCGGGTTGTGGCGACCATGCGGTACTGAATTGCCTGCATAAGGCTATGGCCGAGGTAGGAGTGGCTCCTCACAATATGGCAGTTATCTCAGGTATCGGCTGTTCTTCCCGCTTACCTTATTATATGAATACGTATGGCTTCCATACGATCCATGGTCGTGGAGCGGCTATCGCTACCGGCGTAAAGACGGCTCGCCCGGACTTGAGCGTATGGTTGATTACGGGTGATGGCGACTGCTTGGCTATCGGCGGTAATCATTTTATCCACGCTGTCCGTCGTAATATCGATTTGAATATCGTTCTTTTCAACAATAAGATCTATGGTTTGACGAAGGGACAGTACTCCCCGACATCTGACCGTGGTTTCGTATCCAAGAGCTCTCCTTATGGGACGGTGGAAGATCCGTTTATCCCGGCCGAGTTGGCGTTGGGTGCCCGTGGTAATTTCTTCGCCCGTACGATTGACGTGGATTTGAAGAATACGACCGAGGTATTGACGGCTTCCGCCCGTCATAAAGGCGCTTCCGTTACGGAGGTATTAGTGAATTGTGTGATCTTTAATGACGGTATCCATAAAGGTATCGTAGACAAGGAATACCGTGCGGATCGTACGATTTTCCTTCGCCATGGCGAGAAAATGGTTTATGGCGCTAACATGGATAAAGGTCTTGTGCTAGATGGCCTAAAACTGAAATCCGTAACGATCGGACAAGATGGTTATACGATGGATGACGTATTGGTACACGACGCCCATGAGAAGGATAACACCTTGCATATGATGCTTGCCATGATGAGCGGTGATATGCCAATTGCGTTAGGCGTAATACGAGATGTGGAGGGACCGACCTATGATGAGGCTGTCCACCAGCAAATCGAGGAGGTACAAGCGAAGAATCCTACACGTAAATTACACGACCTTTTGATGAAAGGTGAGATTTGGGAGGTAAAGTAATATATTTCTGATTGGATATAAGAGAAGGCGCAAGATATTTATCCTGCGCCTTTCTTATATTTATACGCTGGATTTGTTTGTGCGGAAAAAAGTATATATCTTTGTTTCAGTCACAATAAAAGCGAATACCTATGATGACAACTTCGGAAATAGTTGAGATGCTAGCTAAAAGTATATGATTTGTAAACTCCATATTACAAATAGACTAAGGGTTTTGTTAATTGCATGGAAAAGAGTAATTATTACTGAAAAATTTCCTTAATAAGCTGTGTACGATAAAAAAAAATATTACTTTTGTACCGCGGTTAACAAGGTGGAGTCGCAGCAAGCTCCAAAAGGTCGGAAAGCCTCACCGTATCGAACTAGAGTAGAGAGAAAAGTTATATAAAGTCAATCAATTAAATTAATTTCAAGATGGCTACATTAGATTTAAGCAAGTACGGAATTGTTGATGTGAAAGAAATCGTTCACAATCCGTCTTATGATGTTCTGTTCGCAGAAGAAACTAAACCGAGTTTGGAAGGCTTCGAGAAAGGCCAAGTAACTGAGCTAGGTGCTGTAAACGTGATGACTGGTATTTATACAGGTCGTTCTCCTAAAGATAAATTTTTCGTAAAGAATGAAGCCAGCGAAGATTCTGTATGGTGGACTTCTGAAGAATATAAGAATGATAACAAGCCTTGTTCTGAGGCCGCTTGGGCAGACTTGAAGGCTAAAGCCGTAAAAGAATTGTCTGGCAAACGTTTGTTCGTTGTCGATACATTCTGTGGCGCTAACGAGGCTACTCGTTTGAAAGTACGTTTCATCATGGAGGTTGCTTGGCAAGCTCACTTCGTAACTAATATGTTCATCCGTCCGACAGCTGAGGAATTGGCTAACTACGGCGAACCTGATTTCGTTTCTTTCAACGCTGCTAAGGCTAAAGTTGACAACTACAAAGAATTAGGCTTGAACTCTGAGACTGCTACTGTTTTCAACTTGAAGACTAAAGAGCAAGTTATCTTGAATACTTGGTACGGTGGTGAGATGAAGAAGGGTATCTTCTCTATCATGAACTACTTGAACCCGTTGCGTGGTATCGCTTCTATGCACTGCTCCGCTAACACGGATAAAGAGGGCAAGAGCTCAGCTATCTTCTTCGGTTTGTCTGGTACTGGTAAGACTACTTTGTCTACGGACCCGAAACGTTTGTTGATCGGTGACGATGAGCACGGATGGGATAACGAGGGTGTATTCAACTACGAGGGTGGTTGCTACGCTAAGGTTATCAACTTGGATAAAGAGAGCGAGCCGGATATCTACAACGCTATCAAACGTGACGCTCTTCTTGAGAACGTAACAGTTGCCGCTGATGGTAAGATCGATTTCGCTGATAAGTCAGTTACAGAGAACACTCGTGTTTCTTATCCGATCTATCACATCGAGAACATCGTTAAGCCGGTTTCTAAAGGCCCGCACGCAAAACAAGTTATCTTCTTGTCTGCTGACGCATTTGGTGTATTGCCTCCAGTATCTATCTTGACTCCGGAGCAAACTCAATACTACTTCTTGTCTGGATTTACCGCTAAATTAGCAGGTACAGAGCGTGGTATCACGGAACCGACTCCTACATTCTCCGCTTGTTTCGGTGCTGCTTTCTTGTCATTGCACCCGACAAAATACGGCGAAGAGTTGGTTAAGAAGATGGAAATGACTGGCGCTAAGGCTTACTTGGTGAACACAGGTTGGAACGGTAGCGGCAAACGTATCTCTATCAAAGATACAAGAGGTATCATCGACGCTATCCTTGATGGTTCTATCAATGAGGCTCCGACAAAGAAGATCCCGTATTTCGACTTCGAGGTTCCGACTGCATTACCGGGCGTAGATCCGAAGATCTTAGATCCTCGCGATACCTATGCTGATCCTGCTCAATGGGATGAGAAAGCGAAGGATTTGGCTGCTCGCTTCCAGAAGAACTTTGCTAAGTTCACGGGCAACGAAGCTGGTAAGGCATTGGTTGCTGCTGGTCCTCAGTTATAATTGCTTAAAAAACCTTGATCAAAAAAGGTCAAGGTTTAAAAATATCTTTATAAAAAAGCGTGGAATTACTAATTCTGCGCTTTTTTTATGATAACTACGTTAATTTTATTATAAATGTAAAGTAGTTAAAAAAAATATTCCTACCTTTAGACCGGATTATCTGTTATAAGAAGAGCTTAAAAAGGAGTAATGATAAAAAAACTGGCACTTATTATTGGCTTTATAATTTGTTTGTCATCTTGTGGCAAGGATTATGTCTATCGGATTGAAGGGGAACTTTCTAATCTGGAAGATCAAACCGTATATGCTGTATTTGAGAAGGATAATTATAAAGAGGTTGATACGGTGGTTTGTACGAAACCCGGGCAGTTCCAGATCGATCAAAATGAAGCGGGTTTCCATTGTGTGACTATCTTCTTTGCGGATAAAGAGCATTGGGTTACGGCTTATCTGGAACCGGGAGAAACCGTAAAAATCACGGGCGACGCTAACTCTCCATTGCTATTGCAGGTAAAGGGGGGACGGACAAATGATAAGTTGACCGCTTTTAAGAAAAAAATCGCTCCTTTATTGACGGAATTGACAAATTTATCAAATTCTTTAAATAGCAAGGATTTGAACGATACGATCGAGGAGACGGATATCGCCGCTCGTTTGGCGAATGTTAATATGCAATTGAGCGAGGAAGCGATCCGGTACGTAAAAGAGAACCCGGATGAAGAGGTATCCGTTGTCTTGATTCAATCTTTTTTCTCAGATCCCGATGATACTCGTAAAATTGATGAGTTGTTGGCGTTATTGAATCCAAGGTTGAAAGACTTTTATCTGGTGAAGGAGCTGGAGCAATATAGCGCCCGTGCGAAACGTACGGCTTTGGGTGCGGAAGCCCCAGATTTCTCCGTAAGGAATATTTATGGGAATACGGTAAGTTTGGATTCTTTCCCGCAGAAATATTTATTGCTGACATTTACTGCTCCTTGGTGTGATATGTGCCAGACAGAGGATCTATATCTGGATAAGGTAGCGATGAAATATCCGAAAGATCAGTTGGATATTCTTTTGGTTAGCTTGGACGATAATCCGGATAATGTCCGGGATGTACTGAAGAAGGATAGTATAGCGTGGAACCTGGTAACAGATTCGGCTGGACAAGCGGCTATGTTGATAGATCTGTATAACGTAAGCGTATTGCCACGCTGTTTCTTGATAGATGAGGATCATAAGATCTTGATGAAAACAGAGAATGGAATCGAGATCAAGCAAACACTGGAAAACTTGTTCGAAGACTGAGCGATTGAAAACAGGAGGTTCCGGTTTTAATTTGTAATTAGTAACTCAAAATTCTTAACTATGTTAGTAAAATCTTATGCCGCTGCCGTGCAGGGGATTTCCGCTACGGTCGTTACCGTAGAAGTGAACTGTTCCAAAGGTATCCAATTCTTTTTAGTCGGTCTTCCGGACGTGGCCGTTCGTGAGAGCCATGAACGCATTATCTCGGCTCTTCAAGTATGTGGTTATAAATTCCCCCGCAATCGTATCGTTATTAATATGGCCCCCGCAGATATCCGTAAGGAAGGGTCTTCTTATGATCTGCCTTTGGCGATCGGTATTCTGGCGGCGGCAGAGCAGATAGATTCATCCAACTTATCCAAATTCGTATTGATGGGCGAGCTTTCTATGGATGGGAGCCTCCAACCGATAAAAGGGGCATTGCCTATCGCTATCAAGGCTAGGGAAGAAGGCTTTAAGGGCTTTATCTTACCCAAGCAAAACGCTTGTGAGGCTGCGGTAGTGAACGATCTGGAAGTGTATGGAGCTTCGAATATCAAAGAGGTGCTGGAGTTTATGGAGGGGAAACCGACATTGCGGCCTACGGTCATTGATACCCGTAAGGAGTTTTACGACCGCCAGCAATTGTTTGATTGCGATTTCTCCGATGTCCGGGGACAAGAGAACGTGAAGCGTGCGATGGAGGTGGCCGCCGCCGGCGGACATAATCTGATCATGGTAGGTCCTCCCGGAAGTGGCAAGTCCATGTTGGCGAAACGTCTCCCCACGATCTTGCCCCCTTTTACCTTGCATGAGTCCTTGGAAACAACTAAAATCCATTCCGTAGCCGGTAAGATAGGAGGTGGCACCTCCTTGATGGTACAACGTCCTTTTCGCTCTCCCCATCATACGATCTCTAATGTCGCCATGGTAGGAGGGGGCACTTTCCCGCAGCCGGGAGAGATCAGCTTGGCTCACAATGGTGTCCTTTTTTTGGATGAGTTGCCGGAATTTAACAGGAGTGTCTTGGAAGTCATGCGACAGCCATTGGAAGATCGAGTGATCAATATCTCCCGTGCCCGTTTCACGGTGGAATATCCAGCCGGCTTTATGCTTGTGGCCTCCATGAATCCTTGTCCCTGCGGCTACTACAACCATCCGGACCGTCCTTGTCTCTGTTCTCCCGGAGCCGTCCAGAAATATATGAACCGCATTTCCGGCCCATTACTCGATCGTATCGATATCCAGATAGAGATTGTCCCTGTCCCTTTCGAGAAGATTTCCGAGCAACAGCCCTCAGAGCCTAGTATCGCTATCCGTGAGCGGGTCATAAAAGCCCGTGCGATCCAGGAAAGGCGTTTTGCCGCTTATGAGGGTATTTATTGTAATGCCCAGATGAACTCCAAGCTACTCCATCAGTACGCCGTTCCCGACGCTTCCGGCCTCTCCATCCTCAAAACCGCCATGCAACGTCTCTGCCTCTCCGCCCGTGCCTATGACCGTATCCTGAAAGTCTCCCGCACGATAGCCGACTTGGATAATTCGGAACATATCGAAGTCCGGCATTTGGCGGAGGCGATACAGTATAGGAGTTTGGATAGGGAGAATTGGGGGATGTGAGATTGCACTTAGAATACATCTATTAACCATAATAGTGCAGTTACTAAGCTGAAAAAACTATCTTTATATTAGTTGGAAATCGCGCTATTTATGGCTGTTGAAGTGAATAACTGACGGCTTGTCGAGTGAACAACTGACGGCTATACCTAGTGGTCAGCTTACGGCTTGGGAAGTGAATAACTAATCACTTGGGAAGTCTTTTGTGGATGACTTAACGTGCTGTATACCAATCTTGTTCGGTAAACGAGTTTTACTGTTCAACTAGCTCTTCAGCTAAATTAAAGAAGAACCAGTGATTTCAGGAAAAGACACCCGGCCGGAAGTGCTTTAAAAGTAAGCTAGCTTACTTTTTTAGGGTTGTTTAGGAATTGCGGTATTCTTGCGGACTCATACCTACATGGCGTTTAAAATACTTTCCGAAGAAGGACATATTAGTGAAATTCAGTGTATAGGCGATATCGTGGATGGTAAGGTTCGTCGATTTTAGTTGTGCCTTTGCGTCCATGATAACCATCGAGGTGATAATCTCTATGCAAGTTTTTCCCGTACTTTGTTTGACGATCGTACTTAGGTGTGCTTGCGTGATGCCAAGCCGCTTGGCATACCATGCAACGGATCGTTGCATGGTATAGTTTTGCATTACTAGTTGAGTGAAATTCTTACTGATTAGCTCTGCTTTAGAGAGCATTGACAGGTCTTCCGTCTGGTCTTTATACATGCTGCTGATCCCCATCAGCATACCGGTAAACAAATGGTTGGTAATCCCGCGATTTATTTTCGTGGCGTAAAACCTCGTATGTTTTGAGTAATAACTCAAAATAATCTTTCATAAGAGGCTGGGCTTTCTCTTTTAGCTTATACACCGGATTGTCTTTCACGATATAGTGCATGTCTATGACAGCTTTGCTGGAGTTCGCTTGGCTGAGGAAATCAGATGAGAATCCCATGAAATAGATCTGTAGGTCCCCGTCTGCCCTATGGATCTGCAGGATTGATCCGGGCATGATGGTGATGAAGCTTCCGGGTTCTACCTTGAGTTGCGTTAAGTTGATGGATGCCTCGATCTCTCCTCCTAGGCATAGCACGAAAATCCCCGCTTTCAATCGGCATGGGTAATTCGCATACAGATTCAGCAGGCCTATATCTTCGATCGAAAGCTTCCCGATCACCCAATCTTGAGGCAGGTCTATTTTGGGAATGTCATTTTCCATGTTTGTTTAATTATTCACTTATCGGGAACGTTTGACAAAAATAGGCATTTTTAAAGATTTGCCGTGTCTTGTGGAAGGAAAATTATACGAGCGTCTGAAACTTGCGGTATTCCGGAGGCTTTTCGGAGTCGCTTGGGTGTTTGGGCTGGACTGGTATGGTTTCTTGTCGAAGGAAGTAGTTGCCATTAGAATTATCTTTTCTGTTTCGTTTTGATTGAATTTGGATGTATATTGTGACAGGGGTATTTCCTTGACCTATCAAAATAGCGAAAGAATCAGGAAGATAAGTGGCCTTTTATGTTAAAAAGTAACGTTTTCGGTACACGTTAGACGGCGAATATGTATGCAATAGGCAGCATTGGGCAATGCCTATACTGCCGTTGGGCATCGTGAGTAGTCGTGAATAGGGGTGTAAGTAGTCGTGAATAGGCATTCTTATACTGTTATAACCCTATTGTAAGACTGTTTTTTCCCTCTCTCACTCCCCATAATATGAATTACGATGAATTATTTTTTTGCTAGAACAAAATGTCGTTTTTTTGATATATGGCTATCATTCAAATAATTGCTAATTTTCTCTTATGAATTTGGAAGTAAGTAGTACTTTGCCCCGAAATAATCGATACTCAAGAGGTTGAGATTACAAATTGCCATTTTGTCAAATCCTTTTTTCTTCCATCGAAGCGACTGTCTTGTAATCTTGCTTTCTCTAGGGGCGGCTCTTGTCTGAGCGCATTCTGTTTAGGCACGGTTTCTAATAAAAGGAACAATGGGTTGTAAAAATAGGACATGGTCACTCTTTATAAATGGCTCTGTATGTGTAGGGGTGAGGTGTGGAATCTAAAAAAAGGAATAGGTAATAAGACAAATAGACCTTGTAGGATCTTTGTGAAATATATTCTTTTGCATCCGAATTGGGATCGAATGGATCTATACGAATTGAAGTAATTGAAAAAAGCATTTATATGAGGAAAAAGAATTTTACATCTATGGGAATGGCCTGCTTACTGGGCTGTTGTTTGATGTTGGGTAGCTGTAGCTCTGAAGTGGATAATTTGGATATTCCGAAGGGCAAAGGTTTCGTGAAAATAGATCTGGCACCGGAGGTCGGTTTTCAAACAAAAGCCGTGGATGAGAGTGAGTATAAGGATGTGAACAATTATACTGTGCAAGTGTTTAAATCCGGGCAAGAGGAGAATCTTATTATTAATGATTTGTATAAGAATTTGGAAGAGAAATATTCTTTGAATGTTGGTAACTATGTGTTGAAAGCCTTTACGGGTGAAGATAAACCGGTTTCTTCCGATGTGTTGTATTTTTCTGGCGAAGCTGCTTTTGAAGTGAAGGAGGGAAAGGAGGTGACAGCTCCTGTAATATGTAAGCCCAGCTCAGCTCGAATTAATGTTGTGTTCGATCCGAAGATGGATGAGTATTTCTCCGACTATTCCTTGAAGATTGAGACAGAGGCGCAGAAACCCTCTTCTTTTGTTTGGGCAAAGGCGACAGTCGGTCCGATGTATTTTAAGGTAGGTAATCAGGAAAAGGTCCAGGTTACGGTAAGCTTGACTAAGAAAGAGAATGTAAAAGCAGAAGGGACGGTTAAGACCTATACGTTAAGTCCAGCGGATGCTTTGAAACTTACTTTGAAACCAGTAGTCAACAATGGCAATTTAGGAATTTCGATTACAATTGAGGAGACTACGGTTGATCATCCGGTAGATATCGTTATTCCGGGGGATTGGGTATAAATATATATAACAGTAATAATAAGAGATTAGAATATGAAAGCGATCAATATATGGATGTTGAGCACGGTTTTGTTTTCCGGCTTGATGTCGTGTGAGATGAAAGAGGAGATTTTCGGGAAAGAGATCCCAAAGGAAACTGGCTATTTGACACTTGACGTGAGCGCAGGTTCCTCTGCTTCTTTAGCAACGAAAGGAGCAACTGATCAGAAAGAAGATTTTCCGCTCGTGATCAAGGCGATGGATTTTGATCTTACTAAAAACTATGAGTCGTTTGCTAAGTTTAAAGAAGAAAATGCGAATGGTGTGATTGAGTTGCCGAAAGGAAATTATGAGATAGAGGCGCATTCGCCGGGAGAGTTTGCCGAAAAGATGTACGATCCTTATTATGGAGGTGTAGAAAAAGCAGAGATAATGCCTAGTGTGGAAAAAACCGCTACGGTGAAATGTAAGATCCAGAATGTCAAAATTGCGATGGATTTTACCTCCGAGTTTATAAACTATTATAGCAAATGGTCTATTACGGTGGATGACAAGTGCGGTCATTCAGATATTTATACGCAAGAAAATCCAAACCCAACTCCGATTTATTGGAAAATGGCTGCTGAGACAGATAAGATTTATGTGTCGGGAACAGCTATAGTGAAGGAAACGAGTGAAGAAGTTATTATAAATCAGACATTAACGAAGAAGGAAAGTGCTGATTTTGTAGAAAGCGACAGCCCCTATTTTGTAGGAGGAGATGGTTTGGCGATCTCGTTGGCTCCCGGAAAAGAAGTGGATCTCAATAAAACCGGTATCACCATCACGGTTAACGGTTTTAACCAAGAGACAAATGAGAATATTGATATAGAAGTGGAAGGTGATAGTGGCGAAGAGAATCCTGAACCTCCGACACCACCGGTGACGGGTGATGATCCGACAATCACGATACCGCAAGCTCTTTATACGTTGCCCGCTGATGAACAAAAAAATGCAAATGTTATTATATCAACTCCTGCCGGCTTGAAAAATATCACTGTCGCGATAAAGGGAGGAAATGAGCTTTTTGCGTCAATAGTTAAAGATCTATTTGGTGAAGAGTTTAAATTGATAGGAAATGAAGCTTTAGGAGAGACGTTGACGTCAATGGGTGTAACTTTACCTGTTGGTGGAGAAAAGAGCTATGAATTTCCGGTACATGCCTTTTTTAGTTTGTTGCTAGATCCAAGTACTGGTGGAGGTGTTACAACAGATCCAGAAGGACACGTATTTAATATTACGGTGGAAGATAATGATGGTAAAGTCGTAAAAGATAAATTAAGTGTAAAAGTGGCTGAATAATATGAAGACAATATATACACTTTTATTTTTTGTGTTGGTATTAGGTTTGGTCGCTTGCCAGGCCGAGGATGATACATCCATGAAAAATACCGGTTATTTAAGTATGGATATAACGACCAATAATTCCACAGCCACCAAAGCGGGAAGTGAGGAGGTTGTTTATAATCCCAAACAGTTGGCGGTACAAATCTTGAATGATCAAGGAGGTGTTGTTAAGGAAACGGATGACTATACGGCGTGGGATGGAGAGCGATTTTCCTTGCCTACGGGTAAATACGTGGTGAAAGCCTCTTCAAATGGCTTCGATGGTAAAGCTGCCGAGTTTGATAAGCCCTATTATGTGGGATCAGCTGAGGTAGAGGTTATGGCAGGAAAGGATGTGACGGCCGAAGTTATCTGTACATTGGCGAATGTCTTGGTGACTGTTGAATTTGACGAGCTGTTCAAGAAAAAGCTTTAAGTCTGCGACCATTGTTGTGGCTGATTCGGCAGACCAAACTGGAACCCGCCTTACCTTTGAGTTAGGTAAGAACGAGACAGCAAAGGCCTATTTCCCAGTTCCCGAGAAGTCGTTGATTATCTCAACGAGCGTAACGAATCAAAAGGGTACACTACATTCTAAGAAAGATACCGTTCGTGCGGTAAAAGCTCGAGATAATGTTCGCTTGATGTATAAAGTGGCTGACTCGCCAAATGGTTCTACCAGTATTGATATTACTTTGGACGGAACAATCAAGACCTATAATTTCACCATAGGTGTGCCTCTGACCGCTAAGACAACTCTATCGGCAAGTGCGGCGAACGCTTGGAGTTCATTTGCTTACTTGGAGGGGAAGGTGCTTTCAAAGGCAGGTGTCTTGGATCAAAGCAAGTTGGCGATGGAATATAAACTGGCAACAGACGAGGCTTGGACTCCGGTTGCGTATCTGACCGTAGGTGAAAACGATACCTATTCGGTAAGGATTACGGGCTTGACTCCTGCAACAAAATATCAATACCGTTTTATCTATAAGGATACGGAAGAGGTGGCAAGCGAAATCGTAGAGTTTACTACGGAGGCGGCTATCGCATTATATAATGCTAATTTTGATTTATGGTATCAGAATGGAAAGACATGGTATGCTGGGGAATCCGGTAAATCATTCTGGGATACGAGTAACCCGGGTACGACAACGGGGTTGGGAGCCATAGTGAATATCAATCCTACCCAAGGTAGTTCAGCGGTTGTGCATACATCGGGCGGAAAATCTGCGGAGTTGAAATCCCAGTTTAAGGTGAAATTCGCAGCGGCGAGCCTGTATACCGGATCTTTTGGTGGGCTGGTTGGTATGAATGGTGCTAAGATCAATTTTGGTCAGCCGTTCGCTTCTCGTCCAACAGCATTAAAGGGCTGGTTCCAATACGCTCCGGTAAATGTAACTCATGTAGGGGATAATCTTCCGGCTGACGCAGTTGTTGAAAAAGGAGATCCTGATGTTTGTTCTATTTATATAGCGATGTCTAAAAAGCAATATACTATAGATAATACCAAAATGGCAGAAACTGCGATCGATTTTGAGAATGATGCGAACATTATCGCCTATGGTGAGGTGCCTGTGTCGGAATGCGTAAGTACCAACGGACAATGGAAGGAGTTCAATATCCTCTTGAAATATAAGAATCTGACGGAGAAACCGACCCATATCATTGTGGTCTGCTCGTCCAGCAAGTATGGCGACTATTTCACCGGAGGCGATGGCAGCATAATGTATCTCGATGATTTTTCACTCATTTACGATGACGAGCCTACAATGTGGAAATAAACCATAGGCTGAAAGTCTATGTAGGGAACAATAAGTTTTTACTATAAATCTATTTGGCAAGTAAGGATATCTTCCTTGCTAAGTAGATTTTAAATATCTTTGTGGCAATATAAAGGATAGAACTAGAAAATGGCAATAACAATAGAGCGAATTATTTGAATGAGTAGAAAACTATTTACCTTATTGCTGTTATTAGCAATAGTGACCGGTACCGTAAATGCACAACGCGGTAAACGCGCCATTAAGCGCATCGACCGAGAGGTACAGGAGGCTGTGTTCATCCCGAAAGGAACATGGATGGCCGGAGGTGCCGTATCGTATTCCGAGCATGACGAGAGCAACTTGAACTTTCTTGTTATAAAGGATTTGGAAGGGAATGGCTATAATTTTGCGATAAGTCCGTACGTGGGCTATTTCTTCCGGGATAATATCTCGGCCGGTGTTCGCTTCGCTTACCGTAGGAACTATTTGGATCTAGGGAATGTGGATGCCAATTTGGGCGACATTACCATCTCGTTCAAGGACCTCTATTATCTGGAGCATAAATATGAGACATCCGGTTTCCTGCGTACCTATATCCCGATTGGGAAGAGCAAGATATTCGGTCTCTTCAACGAGGCTCGTGTGACCTATGGCTACGGTACGGGCAAGAATTCCACAGGCTCGGGGGCTAATTATGATGGTACTTACCAGAAGGTACAGAACCTACAGATTGGTTTCGCCCCCGGACTGGCCGCCTTTATCACCGATTGGAGCGCCGTGGAGGTGTCGGTCGGCGTGATGGGTTTCGATTTCAAATGGATCGACCAGACGACCAACCAAGTGGAGCAGGGTTCGAGCCGTACATCGTCCGGTAATTTCAAGATCAATCTTTTTTCCATTAACATAGGTATGACTTTCTATTTGTAATTGGATATGCGAATAATCAACGATATATATAAAGCGACCTGTCGCTTTTGCCTTTTTGTTTTCTTCGTGCTGGCTTCCTGTGCGATAGAGAATGATATACCCTATCCGATCGTCAATGCGGGTATCACGGACATTCGTGTGGAGGGACAGCGTCCGGCTGAAGGCTCTTCGGATGATGCGGCATTAATTGATGCTTCGGCAAAGACCATATTACTGTATGTAAATGATTCTGTTGATATTTCTAGATTGAAACTTACTCGTTTGGTGGTGAATCCAAGGGATGCGCAGGTTTTGGTTGATTCGGCTCTCTGTGCTAATCCTAATAAATTCCCGTTTGCCGGATTCGCCTCATTGGATAGTATTCCTATGTCATCCAATACGAGGGTCGATTTTACCAAACCGGTCAATTTTACTATAAAAACCTATCAAGATTATGTATGGCAAGTAAAGGTGAAGCAAATCATAGACCGGAAGGTCGAGGCCAAGGGTATGATAGACTATTCTATTGACGAACTGGATAATCGAGTGATTATTTATGTAGGGAAAGGAGAGAACCTGAAGAATATCTCTATAACCTCTTTGGCTTTGGGTGGAGCCTATGGCGAGGTGACGCCAAATCCTACTACCGTGAAAGATTTCACCTCTCCACAGAAGTTTTTGGTTCAGTATCCCTGGAGCGAGCCCAATAAGGGGACAATATGGACGGTATATGTCCGTCTGACCGATGAGGAGGGAGGCTCGCAGCCTTCAGCCGGAGACCTTTCCGTGAATGCCTGGAGCAAGTATGCGTTTGTGGAGGGGAAAGCAACGGAGGCTAATTGTTCGTTTGAGTATGTGAAACAGGGAGAGACTTCTTGGAACAAGGTCTCTGCGAAGGCAGACGGTTCGAAGGTCTCTGCGAAGATCGAGGGATTGCAGCCCGCCACGGCTTATCAATGCCGACTGGTGGATGCCTCGGGAAGCGTGTTGGGCGAGTCTACCTTCACGACAGAGACTGCCACACCATTATATAATGGTAATTTCGATCTGTGGCATCAAGATGGGAAAACATGGTATGCCGGTGAGGCGGGTCATTCATTTTGGGATACGAGCAATCCGGGTACGACAACTGGATTGGGGGCTGTGGTCAATATCAACCCGACTCAAGGAAATTCAACGGTTGTGCATACGCCGGGTGGAAAATCTGCCGAGTTGAAATCGCAGTTTAAGGTGAAATTTGCCGCTGCGAGCCTGTATACCGGATCTTTTGGCAGTTTGGTTGGAATGAATGGTGCGAAGATCAAATTCGGAAGGTCGTTCGCTTCGCGCCCGTTCGCATTGCATGGCTTTTTCCAATACGCTCCGGTTGCGGTAACTCATATAGGAGATAATCAGCCTGCGGGGACGCTTTCAAAAGGAGATATGGATGTTTGCTCGATTTATATCGCATTGGCTAAAGAGTCTTATACGGTGGATAATACCAAGGCTGAGACGTTTATCCAATTTAAGACGGATAATAATATTATAGCTTATGGTGAGCTTCCTCTCAAAAAGAGTGTGTCTCAACGAATGGAACATGGAAAGAATTTACGATCGATTTGGAATATAAGACGCTGGAGAAGCCCAATGATATGTATCTTATCGTAGTGGCAAGTGCCAGTAAATATGGCGATTATTTTACCGGAGGTGACGGTAGCATATTGTATGTAGATGATTTCGAACTTATATACGACTAAATAATATGATGAAGCAGATTGATAAATTTTGTTGTTGTATATTCTCATTATTTCTCATGGTGGCCTGTCAGGAGGAAGAAATAATGGATAAAACCGCCGGCTTTCAGGTATCCTTGCAGGATATGGGTGTTGCCATTGAGACGAAAAGTACGCCAGCGGAATTGGGAAAGCCACTAGCGGATCAGTTTAAGCTTAAGGTCGTGAAGAACGGGGATTCCTCTCCGTTGTTTGATGGTAATTATACCAGCCAGACGATACCTGCTTCGGCCGGTACTTATACGATATCTGCTTCCTATGGAGATAATCCGGTTTTAGCGTTGGATGCGCCCTATTATTTAGGCGACACTACTAATGTGGTGATTAAGGAGGGCGAGCAGAAGAAAATTACCTTGAGTTGCAAGGTGGCCAATGCGTTGGCTTCTGCCTCTTTCCCCACTGATACGGAGTTGAAGAAAATCTTCTCTTCTTATTGGGTGAAAGTAGTTGTTGGGAAGTCCTCTTGTAAATTGACTTCTGATAGTAAGAAAAGTGCCTATTTTCAAGCAGAGAAACAGGTTGCCTTTTATTTTGAGGGAACAAAGGTGAGCGGTAAGGATTTTTCCGAGGAGTTAAAACATAAGGATTTGCCTTCGGTATTGAAAGCCGGACATCATGTTAAACTGACATTGAAGTTATCGGATGATTTATTGTTGGATGTCGCTAAAGTTGAAATTAAAAAGGAGACAATAACGAGCGATATCCCGATGGATTGGTTGCCTAAGCCGAAAGTTGAGGCGGAAGGATTTGAGAATAATATACTTTCCTTTGCTGAGACAGAGACTAAAACGGCAATATTGAATTTAAATACGGCTTCAGCACTGCAAGACTTGAAGCTGAAATTTACTTTTGGTGATCCGCAATTTTCAAGCTTGAATGATAAGGACTATCTTTTATCTGTTCCGGCAGATAAAGCGGAAATGGAAAATGTGTTAGGCATTGTATTGCCTGAGATTGGTGTAGATAAAGCCTCTTTAGATTTGACTTCCATTGTCGCTAAGTTGCGAACAGATGCGGGTACGACAGTAGAAAAATAAGATTGAAGTAGATGTGAGAGCGAATAATCGCTGGAGTAGTGAGGAGATTAAAGGGCAAGAAAACCCAAGCCGGGTTTATACGTTGAGGTGTAATAAGCCGGAAATGGCAGTATCTGTTCAACCCGGAAATATCTGGACGAAAGAGTTTACGATTGATGAACTGACCGTTACTACAGGAGATCCGGAGGTTATCAAGTCTAAGTTGAAATATCAGTATAAAGAAAAAGTCCGGAGGTGATGATACTTGGAAAGACATTCAAGATATGAAAGTGTTATTCAATGAACATCCCCAAAATAGATCATATCAAGTGAGAGCGGTTTATCGTGATGTGGTTATGACGGATGCTATTGATGTGGAGCTAGAGAATCCGGTGCAGTTGCCGAATTCTGGGATGGAGGAGTGGCATGAGGAAGATCAGAGTGATCATAAAAAAAATTTGTGGTTCCCGTTTTCTCAAGATTTAAGTCTTCAATGGATTACTAATAATCTGGAAACCACAAATTATAGAGGAGAATCCTTTTGCTCTGCATCTGCTGTTAAGCGTTCTGAAAATAAGTATAATGGTAATTATGCTGCTTTGATTAGAACTATAGGGCATGGTGTAGCAAATACAAATGTAGGTTCATTTCTAGGTATGAATGGTTCTATTACGGGAACTCATACAATAGGGATACTGTCTTATTCTGGAGATTTTCAAGTACGTCCAACAAAAGTGAAATTTTATTATCGTTATATTCCAGAAGGAGATGATGTAGGGGTAATAGAACTAAAAATAGAAAATGAAGATCAAGATGTTATTTTTTATATGAGGCTACAAATGTTGTTAGTAAGACTGAATATCAATTATATGAAATACCAATTAATTATATGGTAGAGAATGTAGTTGCTACTAAGTTGACTTTAACATTGAAATCTGGATCTAAACATACTAATGTTGTAAAAGCTAAAGTTAGGGGGAATGGAGCTGATGAACATTATGGTAGCGAGCTTTATATTGATGATATTTCCCTTGTTTATGACAAATAAAGATAAAGAAGAATGAAACATATCGTTTATATTCTATTAACTCTCATCCTTTTGGCAAGTTGCCAAAAGGATGAAGCCTTTGATATTTCAGAAGGCAAAGGAACTTTAATATTGGAAAATCTTTCTGTTCAAACAGAAAATGTCAATACTGTTTCTACTCGGGCAGTTCAGAATGATCTATATGTGGAGATTTGGCAAAACGGTCAATTAATGAGCGGGCAACAATATGAACCGGGAAAAGTGCCTGCTAAGCTGGATTTGCCTGCCGGAAGCTATCTGCTGAAAACCTATAACCTAGCGTATAAAGACATGCCCAATTGGGTAGATACAGAAACTGGTGGAGCAGCCTTTTATGCTGAAAAGAATTTTAAGATAGACGCTGGTAAAATAAACTATCTGAATGTAGAAGTCCCGATGGTGAATATCGGTGTTTCCTTAAAACTCCCGGAAGGTTTTAGTGATCGCTTTAAGGATTATCATTTTACCGTACAATTCGGAAACCGATCCGTAGAAATATCCAATGGAGAAACCGCTTATTTCCCCTCGAGTGAAGTAACTTACATTTTAAGTGTCACAAATAACGATGGTGAAAATAAAACGAATTCAAAGACGATCAAATCACCAGTGGCAGGAACTATATATGAAATCTCTTATGGCTATGCGACTAAAGGGTTGATTGTTAATGCTAAATATGGCTTATGAAATGAATAACTAACGGCTTCCCAAGCCGTTAGCTTACCACTGGGGGTAGCCGCTAGTTATTCACTTCACAAGCTATAAACAAGGGGGGTGTCGTTCTTTACATATAATATAAAACGTACGTGCGTACATTAAAATATACAGTCTCTCTCTTTAAAGGCAAATCCAAAAACATATCCAGTTACTTTTCTCCCCTTTTGGATTAAAAAGTATCTTAACTGTATCGTTCAACGAAACTAAGTGTGTTGGCCAAGTATCTTAGTTTCGTTGGCCAATGCACCTAGGTGCAAATATGTATTAAAGCATATGGACAATTTCCATCCCTCGTGTCCCAACCGTTATTCGCAAATTATTCCTTACCTTTTCTTGATAAAAGAAGATTTCTTAGCGAACAGGTATAAGAATTGGAGATTTTTATCTAAGTTTGTCAGTATACATCAAAAAGAAAGGAAGATCTTATGATACCTCAGATAACCATTCCCTATGCCGTGGCTGATTTCGCTGAAATACGCGAACGTGGCTTTTATTATGTGGATAAAACTCGGTTTATCCCTTATTTGGAGCGGTATAAGGCTCCGGTGTTTCTGCGTCCGCGGCGTTTTGGTAAGAGCTTGTTGGTCTCTATGCTCGCCCATTACTACGATCGCAGTAAGTCTCATCGCTTTGAGGAACTTTTTGGGGGGACTTGGATCGGGACCAATCCTACGCCGGAGCATAACCAATACATGATTATCCGCTACGACTTCTCGAAGATGGTGATGGGATAGCACGATGGACGGGTTAGAGCAGAATTTTAATGATCTGAATTGTTCCCCCGTGGAGATCATGGTAGAGCATAACCGTGATCTTTTCGGTGATTTTAAGTTCTCAGTGAGAGGTAATGCCACCAAGATGCTGGAGGAGGCGTTGGCTTATGTCCGTATGCGCGGCTTGCCCAAGGTTTATATCCTTATTGATGAGTACGATAATTTCACCAACCAATTGCTCACGGCCTATAAGGACCCGCTTTACGAGTCTGTCACCACTGGCGAGAGCTTCTTGCGTACCTTCTTCAAGGCTATCAAGGCGGGTATCGGCGAGGGAAGTATCCGTACTTGCTTTTGTACGGGTGTGCTGCCTGTTACGATGGATGACTTGACGAGCGGCTATAATATCGCCGAAATTCTTACCTTGAAGCCTGACTTCACGGAGATGTTGGGTTTCAATCATGAGGAGGCTGCCGAATACCTGCGCTATGTTATTCGTAAATATGGCAATAATGAGGATCGTTTCGACGAGCTGTGGACGCTTATCGTAAACAACTATGATGGCTATCGCTTTCTGCCCAACGCGCATCCGTTATTTAATTCCACTATATTGACTTATTTTTTCAAGAACTTCGCCGAGCTGTCCGGTGGTGTCCCCGATGAGATGGTGGACGAGAACCTTCGAACGGACGTGAATTGGATCCGCCGCCTTACCATCACCTTGGAGAATGCGAAAGAGATGCTGGATGCCTTGGTGATCGATGGCGAGTTGATCTACTCTCAACCGGATCTTAGGAGTAAGTTCAATAAGCAGAAGTTCTTCGATCCGGATTTTTACCCCGTCAGTCTATATTACTTGGGCATGACAACGTTGAAAGATAATTATGTGATGGTGCTTCCCAACTTGACCGCTCAGAGCATCTACATGAATTATTACAACGAGTTGAATCAGATTAGCGATGACGCTCGCTGTTTTGTTCCCGCTTATCGCCTGTTTATGGATCATCGGAAGCTGGAGCCGCTTGTGGAAAATTATTTCAAGGAATATCTCGGCCAGTTCCCGGCGCAAGTATTCGACAAGATCAACGAGAACTTTATTCGTTGCTCTTTCTACGAGGTACTGAGTCGTTACTTGAGCAACTGCTATACCTTCGCCGTGGAGCAGAACTTGCCAAGCGGCCGTGCGGATCTGGTATTGACGGGCATATCGGGCACCGCCTTCCACAACGATTGCCGGGTGGTGGAGTTCAAGTATTTCAAGGCGAAAGACGCTACCATGGTAGAGGCCTTGAAGGTCGTTCGTCCCGAAGATGCCGATCAGGTGAGAAGATATGCCGCTGATATCAATCGGCAATTCCCCGCTTACCGCATGCGAGCGTATGTGGTGTATATAGCGGCAGGAAAAGTTTGTAAGACATGGGAAGTTATTAATCTCTAATGTAAAGGACAAGACATGAGACATTTGTTGATTATTCTATTATGTCTTGATCGGCAATATATACTATGCGATCGAAAGAGGAATATATCCATCCTTGAATGATATTCCAATCTTTTTTATCTAACCAAATTATTCCGTACCTTTGCCCCTCAAAAAGAGAACACAAGGTATGGAAAAACATTTTAAGAGAACGCTGATAACTACGGCGTTGCCGTATGCGAACGGACCGGTACATATCGGACATCTGGCCGGGGTGTATGTACCGGCCGATATTTATGCCCGCTACCTTCGTCTGAAGGGGGAAGAAGTTTTGATGATCGGTGGATCGGATGAGCATGGAGTGCCTATCACGCTGAGAGCGAAGAAAGAAGGGATTACGCCGCAGGATGTGGTGGACCGTTACCACGGTATTATCAAGAAGTCTTTTGAGGAGTTCGGTATCACGTTTGATATCTATTCTCGTACTACTTCCGCTACGCATCATCAGATGGCCTCGGATTTTTTCCGTACATTGTATGATAAAGGTGAATTCATCGAGAAAACAAGCGAGCAATACTACGATGAGGAGGCGAAGCAATTCTTGGCCGACCGTTATATCACGGGTACTTGTCCGCGTTGTGGAAACGAGAAGGCGTATGGCGATCAGTGCGAGGCTTGCGGTACGTCTTTGAGCCCGACGGACTTGATCGATCCGAAATCCGCTATCAGTGGCAGCAAGCCGGTGATGCGTGAGACGAAGCATTGGTATCTGCCTTTAGACAAGTGGGAGCCGTTCTTGCGTAAATGGATCTTGGAGGATCATAAGGAATGGAAACCTAATGTATATGGGCAGTGTAAGAGCTGGCTGGATATGGGACTGCAACCCCGTGCGGTGAGTCGTGATTTGGATTGGGGTATCCCTGTTCCCGTGGAAGGGGCGGAAGGAAAGGTGCTGTATGTCTGGTTCGACGCTCCGATCGGTTATATCTCTAATACGAAAGAGTTGCTGCCGGATAGCTGGGAGACTTGGTGGAAGGATCCGGAGACTAAAATGGTCCATTTCATCGGTAAAGATAATATCGTGTTCCATTGTATCGTGTTCCCTTCCATGCTGAAAGCGGAAGGTTCTTATAACTTGCCGGAGAATGTCCCCGCCAACGAGTTCTTGAACTTGGAGGGCGACAAAATCTCCACTTCCCGCAACTGGGCTGTCTGGTTGAACGAGTATCTGGTGGATATGCCGGGCAAGCAGGATGTGTTGCGCTATGTTTTGACGGCTAATGCTCCGGAAACAAAAGACAACGATTTCACCTGGAAAGATTTTCAGGCACGCAATAACAATGAGTTGGTCGCTATCTTAGGGAACTTCGTGAACCGTGCGTTAGTCCTTACGGATAAGTATTTCGAGGGTAAGGTGCCGGCGGCTGGCGAGTTGACAGATTATGATCGCCAGACCTTGAAGGATTTCGCAGATGTGAAAGAGAACGTGGAACGCCTGTTGGATACCTACCACTTCCGTGACGCTCAGAAAGAGGCGATGAACCTGGCCCGTATCGGAAATAAGTATCTCGCTGATATGGAGCCTTGGGAAGTTGGCGAAGACGGATATGACTCGTGTCGCCACGATCATGAACATCGCTTTGCAGATCACGGCAAATTTGGCAATCGCTTTCGAACCATTCCTGCCGTTCAGCATGGAGAAATTGAACAAGATGCTGAATGTGGAACCGTTGGGATGGAATCGCCTAGGTGCTACGGATCTATTGGAGGCCGGTCATCAATTGGGCAAGGCAGAGTTGTTGTTCGAGAAGATAGAGGATAGCGTGATCGAGGCCCAAGTACAGAAATTATTGGATACGAAGAAAGCGAACGAGGAAGCCAACTATAAGGCGAAACCCATCCGTGAGAATATCGAGTTCGATGACTTCATGAAGCTGGATATCCGTGTGGGTACGGTTCTGGAATGCGTGAAGGTTCCGAAAGCGGATAAGCTGCTTCAGTTCCGTATAGACGATGGTCTGGAGAAACGCACGATCGTATCGGGTATCGCCCAACATTATAAACCCGAGGAATTGGTAGGCAAGCAAGTTTGCTTCATCGCTAACTTAGCTCCCCGTAAGCTGAAAGGCATTGTTTCCGAGGGCATGATTCTCTCCGCTGAGAATTTTGATGGAAAGCTGGCGGTTATCACTCCGGAGAAAGAGGTGAAACCGGGTAGTGAGGTGAAATAATAAGGTAAACGCAATAATGAGGGGGCTATTTCGTTTTAACGACGGGATAGCCCTGTTTTTTGAATGGATAAGATGCTTGAGAAACAGATACAGATGGTAGATCTGCGGAAGCAGTATGAACGTTTGCGTAGTGAGATCGATGCCGCCATGCAAACGGTGATAAATGCTTGTGCCTTTATCAATGGCCCTCAGGTGAAGGGATTTTGTAACCATTTATCGGACTATTTAGGTGTTCCTTATGTGATCCCGTGCGGCAACGGTACGGATGCCTTGCAAATCTCCTTGATGGCATTAGACTTACATTCGGGCGATGAGGTGATCGTTCCTGCTTTTACATATATCGCTGCGGCTGAGGTTGCTTTGGCTCTTGGCCTAGTGCCGGTATTAGTGGATGTAGATCCCGGTACATTCAATATAGACCCGGAAAAGATAGAAGATGCCTTGTCTGAAAAGACGAGAGCTATTATCGCAGTTCATCTTTTTGGCCAGTGTTGTGATATGGAACCGATCTTGCGTATTGCCAGCCGTCATAATCTATATGTGATCGAGGATAATGCCCAGTCCATCGGTGCTAATTATACTTTCTCGGATGGAACGGTGAAGAAAGCCTGTACGATCGCCTCTATAGGAACGACCTCCTTCTTCCCTTCGAAACCGTTGGCTTGTTATGGTGATGGTGGGGCGATGTTTACTTCCGACGCACGATTGGCCGAACGACTGCGAATGATCGCCAATCATGGGCAAAAGGTAAAATATCATCATGCTTTGGTGGGCTGCAACTCCCGTTTGGATACCTTGCAGGCCGCTGTCTTAGATGTTAAGCTTCGGTATTTGGATGAATTTGCCGCCGCTCGTTGTAAAGTGGCTGCTAGATACGATGCTGCCTTTTCCGGATTGGATGCTGTACGCAAACCACTAAAATCAGCCTTTTCATCGCATGTTTATCATCAATATACGGTACAGCTAGCTGTAGAAAAGAGGGATCAAGTACAAGCTGCGTTAAAAGAACGAGGCATTCCTTCTATGATTTATTATCCATTGCCTTTGCAGGAGCAAGAGGTGATGAGGGGGCGATGCCGGATTTCCGGGGATTTGAATGTCGCTTCTCGCTTGAGCCGATCCGTATTATCCTTGCCGATTCATACGGAGATGACAGAAGAGGAGCAGGCTTATATTATAGAATCTATAAAGAGTGTTTTATGAATAAGAAGATACGTTTCGCCGTGATCGGCTGTGGTCATATAGGTAAGCGTCATGCCGAGATGATTACCCGGGATGAAGGAGCGGAGTTGGTAGCTTTATGTGATATCCGTCCGAAAGAGGAGCTGGGGATCGAGGCTTATGCGGTCCCTTTCGCCCGGGATATAGATGAACTATTCCGTTTGGGATTGGATATAGATGTGGTGAATATTTGTACACCTAACGGCTTACATGCCGAGATGGCGATCCAAGCGATAGAGAGCGGACATCATGTGGTCATAGAAAAGCCTATGGCCTTGACCTTGGCGGATGCCGAGAAAGTGGTTTATACCTCGTTGAGATTCCGTAAGCAGGTATTTTGCGTAATGCAAAACCGATATTCCCCGCCTTCGGTCTGGATCAAGGAGATGGTTGAGTCCGGAAAATTAGGCCAGATTTATATGGTGCAGCTGAATTGCTACTGGAACCGTGATGAACGCTACTATAAACCCGGAGGATGGCATGGCGACGCTGCCTTGGATGGAGGTACCTTATTCACTCAATTCTCCCATTTCATCGATATTATGTATTGGTTATTCGGGGATATTTGCAATATCCAGTCCCGTTTCGCTGATTTCAACCATGAGAAGCTAACGGCGTTCGAGGATTCCGGTTTCGTCAATTTCAATTTCGTGAACGGAGGAATGGGAAGCTTGAGTTATTCAACGGCGGTATGGGACAAGAATCTGGAAAGCAGCATGCTGATCGTGGCCGAGAATGGCAGCGTGAAAATCGGCGGTCAATATATGAATGAGGTAGAATATTGCCATATCAAGGATTATGAGATGCCGGAATTGGCTCCTACCAACCCCGGCAATGATTATGGCCCTTACAAAGGCTCCGCCCAGAACCACAACTTCGTGATCCGTAACGTGGTCAATGTCCTTTCCGGCGCCCCCGGCGAGATCATAACGACCAACGTCTTGGAAGGTATGAAGGTGGTGGATATTATACGGAGGATTTATGCGGGGAAGGCGTGAGAATCCATTCCCAGATAGGGACTACCTCGATCGTTCTCTCTTGGACTTGGATGGTTCGTTTCTCGTCTCGAGTGATAATCATCATACGTTTAAGATATAGAAACACATCCGCTTGCTTTTTGTTTTGTATGTAAAACAAAAATAAGCTATTTTATTTTGTATGCGAAATAAAATGGGGATGATTTGTTTTATATTGGAAACAATACGGTGGATTTACGTATTGAAAGCATAAATCCACTGCGAATAGAGATTGAGATTTTAGATCTCGTCAGGGCTTTCGCTGTCTTGGCTACCCCCGCTTTGCGGTTCGGAGAGTTCCTTTTTCTCGAAATTAGTGAGTTTCTTAGCTATTCTCAAGGCCTTTCCGGGGCTAAAGACAACTTTAGGTTCTTTGATCAAGCTGGTGGTAAATTCCTCGGTGGTAGGGGTTCCCGTAGAGCCTACCCCAAAACGGAAATTGCCCAATTCGCCTACATTCACCCTGCGCCCTTGCGCGAGATTTCGTTTCAACACGATATTGATACGGTCGAGTACCGCCTTGACTTGGGCGGAGCCTACTCCACTTCCATCTGCCACTTCCTCGAGGAAAGTCTCGAACTCTACAAGATCTCCATAGATCACTTGCGCATACTGTTTCTTGGGTGTTTCTGTCTTGTCGTTACCCAAGTTCTTTCTCTCGATCAATCTGTACTTTACTGCCATAATTTCTAAATTTTAAAAGATGATTAAATGAATTACCTTGTTTTCGAAAGCATGACAAAGGTATCGCAAGCCGTATGAGGCAAATCGGTCTGTGTTGGTTTATGTCTGTCAATGTCCGTGTATGTGCCTATTAGTCTACGAGTGCCTGTTTCGCATCCTTTAGTTCGCAAGACTAGTAAAATGTAAAAATGTACAATAAGCTATATTAGAATGGGCCTGTTTTGTATATTTTTGATTATTAGTTTATTATATCTAGTAGGTGCGAGACTTTTTAATTAATATCAATAGAAATCCGGATTTCTATTGATACTAATTGGTGTTTTCTATTGATACTAATTCATATTTCCATACGTACTATTTGTTATTTTATACATAAAGTATGAAAAGCTTCCGGGTTTTGCCCGTTACCCAAGAGTAAATGTTTATCTTTGTGGCACTTTTACCGTAAATATCAAATGGCAGAACAATCACTAAAAGATAAGACAGCGAAAGGGCTCTTCTGGGGAGGGGTGAGCAATGGGGTGCAGCAGATACTCGCATTGCTGTTTGGTATCTTTTTGTCTCGCATATTATCGCCGGGAGATTATGGGATGGTCGGGATGCTAACTATTTTTACGGGTTTTGCGAATGCTCTTCAAGAAAGCGGCTTCTCGGCGGCCTTGACAAATAAGTTGGATATTAAGCATGAGGATTATAACTCGGTATTTTGGTTTAATATAGTAGTAGGGATTGGCCTTTATGTGATTTTTGTTTTTCTCGGCGCCTTTGATTGCCGTTTTTTTGATCAGCCGGATTTGTTGTGGGTATCCCGTATCGTATTTTTAAGTTTTTTGTTTGGTTGTTTTGGAACAGCTCAAGCCGCTTATTTGTTTAAAAACTTGATGGTCAAGGAAAGGGCAAAGATTGATATCTATGCGTTGTTATTATCCAACACGGCTGCACTGATCATGGCGTTGAATGGTATGGCTTATTGGGGGATTGCTATTCAAGGAGTACTTTATATCGGTTTAGGCACTTTTCTTAGGTGGTATTATTCACCTTGGAGGCCAACTTTCTCTTTTAACCTTCAGCCTTTGAGGGAGATGTTCCCGTTTAGTGCAAGGTTGTTATTGACAAATCTGTTTAGCCAGATGTCTACGAATATATTCTCTATTCTATTGGGTAAGTTCTATACGGTTCAGCAAGTCGGTTATTATTCCCAAGGCTATAAATGGATGAATATGGGGGGGAGTTTTATCACGGGAATGATATCAGGAGTAGCCCAGCCGGTATTTGCTCAAGTCTCTTACGAGAAGGAGAGGCAAGTACAGGTTTTAAGAAAGATGATCCGTTTTACGGCTTTTATATCTTTTCCATTGATGTTTGGCATGGCGTTGGTCGCAAATGAATTGATCCTGATTACGGTTACGGAAAAGTGGGCGCCTTGTGTTCCTATTTTGCAATTACTGTGCGTTTGGGGAGCTTTTTCCCCGATATGCGAGCTTTATAAAAATATCGTGATCAGTCATGGGAAATCTAATATTTATTTGTATGCTAACGTAATATTTGGCATACTCCAGATATTGTTGCTGATAATGATGTTGCCTTATGGAATTTTATGGATGGTTGCGGCTTATGTGCTCGCTTACCTTTGCTGGCTGCTTGTGTGGCATTGTTTTTTGCGAGCCATTTGATAGGTGTTAGATTATATCATGTAATAAGAGACATATTGCCTTATTTTCTTATCACTCTCTCAGTTTTGAGCTGCGCTTGGTGGGTCTCTTTCTTCTCGGGGAATATTTATATACGGTTTGCTTTGAAGATTATTGTGTCTGCGATTTTATACATTGGAATTATGTGGGGTGTGAAGTCTGTAATTTTTAAAGAATGCATAGGGTTCTTATGGAAAAGATGAGTTTGAAACGAGTTTCTGTCGTATTATGTACCTATAATGGTGAGAAATATATCCGTGAACAGCTGGAATCTATCGTATCTCAGACTTATCCTATCCATGAATTATTGATACAGGATGATTGTAGCACAGATGCGACACCTTTAATAATCGAGGAATATAAGGAAAAATATCCTTTTATTAGATTTTATCGAAACAAGAATAATCTGGGCTTCAATCGAAATTTTTGGAAGGCTTTCGAAAAAGTAACAGGTGATTATATTGCGATTTCGGATCAAGATGATATTTGGGTAGATACCAAGATAGAGGTCTTGGTTGGTTGTATAGGAAATTATCTGATGGTTTATGCGGATTCTGTGAGTTTCTTCGATAAGATTCCCTCTTATGTTGCGGCGAGGAAAGAAGAGTTTGTTCTTACGGGATTACGATTCATTTCTTTGCAGTATGGTGTATTGGGACATGATTGCCTCATGCGGAAAGAGCTGATCCAAATAACACCTAAAGAGGTGCGGGAGAAATTTGTATATGATTTTGCGTTGGCTTTAGTAGCGAGATCTAAACGCAGTCTTTTACATAAGGTCGAGAATTTAACATATTTTTAGACGCCATCCTCATGCTAGCTCTAATTTGTTGCAAAATGTGAAAGGAGGGTTTAGAGGCTATCTGGATGGGTTTTTATCGTTGGGTAAAAGAAACCGTTTGGAGATATCTGATCGATACCGGCTAATGCTTCCTTATTTAAGTATGGAGGAGCCTTTAGTTTATCAATATGCGTTGTATCTTTCGTCGGGTAGGATTCTAGGCATTTTTAGAGCGGGGTGGATCACTTATGTCTGCCGGTCTGAGTTAAGAGGGAATACAAAAAGTATTATGAATAAAGTGCGAGCTTATTTTCTTCCATTATTTTTGTATGGCAAATGGAAATATATCAGGAGCTTGTGGGGTGAAAAAACTATATTAGATAAGTAAGATTAGTATGGATCGGATATTTTTATGCTCATTTGGTAATTCCAGTTATTTGTCTTCTTTATCTCGTTTGAGAGCTCAGGCTGAGGAGACAGGTTGGTTTTATCGTGTCGAATGTAGTACGGAAAAAAATCTATCTGCCTTTTTCCGGCAAGAGGCTGCGGATCTATTAAAACAGGAAGTGCGAGGGTTTGGATATTGGATTTGGAAACCCCAGATTTTACTTCAATGCTTACAACAAATGGAATATGGCGATATTTTGCTTTACACAGATGCTGGTTGTCATATAAATGAGGTGGGGAAGAATATGTTTCTTGCATATATAAAAGAGGTAAAAAAACATCCTTCGGGATTTTTGGTATTTGGCGCTCGCAAAGGTTCATTAGAGAGACAATATACAAAAGGTGATATTTTCTCATACTTTGGTATACAAGAAGATGATGATATTTATAATAGCGGACAAATACATGCTACCACTTTTTTTCTAAGAAAAGATGATCATACTCAAAAGGTTGTAGAATGTTGGAAAAAAGTGATGATGGAAAATAGAAATTTGATAAGATGACTCCCCTTCATCCACTCCTAATGCTTTGGATTTTAAGGAGAATAGGCATGATCAAAGTGTTTTTTCAATTTTGATGAAATTGAATAAGGCACAGATATATCCAATAACTCATATATGGTCATACACTTGGTTCTTTATGGGATATTATCCGATTTGGGCTAAAAGAGATCGAGGGGAAACTTTGAGAAAATATTATCCATTGAAACAATATTGGAAGGATTTTCTTTTTTTTGTTCGAAATAGAGTGGAACGTTTATAATAAGAGTTTATGAATAATATGAGTAAGATGAAAGTTTTAGTCTTAGTTCCGATCGGGGGGGGGTGGCGAATCGATTTTATGCAATATCATCAGCTATATCATTTTGTCAAATGTATGGGATCCGGCTTCATGTCATTTGGTTTAAAGATTGGGGGATGGGGGCTGACTTTCATTCTTTATTAGACTTAGCTCCGATTTTATCAAATATAAAAGTTGTGGATGCGCATTGGCAAGATTATATTTATGATCGGCCTAGGAAGAGAAATTTTTGGCTCCCTTATTTATATCAAAAAGTTGCTTTCCCGGAAAGATTTTATGAAAAAGATATTTATAACCGGTTTTCGGTGGAGAGCTTGTTAAATTCGTTTCAAAAGCATGATTCTGTTTATTTGGTCCAATTTCGTTCTTTCTATAAAAATGAAATAACGTTTAAATGCTTATCTCCGATAAAACCTATTCAACAGCAGATAGATGAACGAACGAAGTTTTTTGAGGACAAACATGTGATAGGTATGCATATTAGGAGAGGAGATCATACGACTCCTACATTAGGAAGTCCTTTGTCTTTATTTATTTCAAAAATTGAGGAGGAGGTTACTCTTGATCCGAATACTTATTTTTATGTAGCTTCAGACTCGTTCTCGGAAAAGAAAAAACTAAAAGATCTGTTTGGCGAAAGGATTATTACTAGATTTGATGAAGTTAGGCGAGATAACGAAAGTGGTATTGTCGACGCTTTAGTTGAATTGTACACTCTGGCTCATACCTCAAAGATCTATGGTTCTTTAGCAAGTTCTTATTCTTCTTTGGCTGCGGAGTTATATTCAATCAAACTTGAAATTTTATCATTGGTATAATGATTTTTCTTTAATTCGTAATTTGGATTAGTCTATTATTTATTGACGATAATGAATAGAAATAAAATAAGAGTCTTGGCATTTTATTTGCCACAATTTCATCCAATACCCGAAAATGATAAGTGGTATGGAAAAGGTTTTACGGAATGGACGAACGTAGGTAAAGCTAAGCCTTTGTTCAGGGGGCATTACCAACCACGGGTTCCGGCAGACTTGGGATATTATGATTTGCGAGTTCCGGAAACACGCCAGGCTCAGGCAGATATGGCAAGAGAGTATGGGGTGGAAGCATTCTGTTATTGGCATTATTGGTTTGGGAATGGAAGGCGTTTGTTGGAAAGGCCTTTTAATGAAGTCTTAGAATCGGGTAAGCCAGATTTCCCCTTTTGTCTAGCTTGGGCCAATCACTCTTGGAGAGGTATCTATAATGGAGTTAAGACGAAAGAGTCATTAATCGATCAAACTTATGGTGGACTTTCTGATTATGAGCGTCATTTCTATGACGTACTGCCAGCGTTTGAGGATAAGAGATATGTGACTGTTGACGGAAAACCTTTTTTCTTAATTTTTCGCTCCAGCGGAAATTCCGGATTCAAGGGAGTTTATAGACTGTTGGCAACGTTTGGCTGCCCGGAATGGTTTAACGGGTATTCATTTTGTCGCTCATACGTATCAACCAAATGATATAGATAACTTTCTGTCAATGGGATATGACGCAGTTAATGTCGTGAGATTGTTTGAGTACCAGAGAATAGGAATATCTTTTGTACAGAAAGTTCTTAATAAGGTAAATAGGGAGGTTTTTAAACATGGCTTTTGGTGTCAGTACAAAGATGCGATGAAATATTTTTCTGGTAAAGAGGATGAGAGAGAGAATGCTTATCCTACAATAATTCCCAATTGGGATCATTCTCCTAGGACAGGACGTTATGGTGCTATTTTAAAAGATTCGACTCCTCAACTTTTCCAGAAACATGTAGAGCAAACAGTTCATTTGATCTTAAACAAGGATGATGATCATCGGATCGTGATTCTGAAGTCTTGGAATGAATGGGCTGAAGGAAATTATGTGGAGCCGGATTTGAATTTTGGCAGAGGCTATTTGGAGGCTTTACGTACGGCTTTGCAAAAGGATATCAGATAGAGTCATATGAAAAAACGGGCGATTATACTACATCCGGCGATAGCTCCTTATCGAGTTGATTTTTTTAATTCGTTAGCTAAAGAGTTTGATGCAAGCTTTTATTTTGAGTTTGATAATGCTTTGGAACAGGCTTTTGATCAGGAAAAACTTAGAAAACGATTGTGTTTCGCACCTCATTTTCTTTCTTCAGGTTTTATGGGTATTAAGAATCTGAGGCTTGAGGTACTGACTATTTTGTGGAAGAATAAGGCTGATGTTGTTTTTGTTTCAGAGTATAATTTGTTAGGACTTTTAGTATGTTTTTATAAGTTGTTGTTTAACTGGAATCTAACAGTGGTATCTATATGCGATGATAACGTATCGATGGCTCAAGGAACGCATTTTGTTAAAAAGCTTACCCGTTACGTTATGTTACATATCCTTTCGATCGTGGTACTAGCCGATAATAATGTGTTGACCTGGTATGAAAGCAATTTGAGATTTAAGTCGAAATATGTTTATTTCCCGATCATTCAGTCAGACAACTTTTTTAGAGAACGATTGCTAAAAGCTTTATCAATTTCTGTTTCTATAGCTGATAGGTATAGTTTAATAGGGAAAAAAAATATTTTATATGTGGGGCGTTTGGTTGAGATAAAAAACGTATCTCTTTTATTAAAGGCGTTTCGTCAAGTTAACGCTGATTTTCCAGATGCTAGATTGTTGATTGTAGGTGATGGAGATTTACGAGAAGATTTGGAGTCTCAGGTACAAGACTATATATCTGCGGGTTTAATACGGTTTATGGGAAAACAAGAAGGTTTAGACCTATTGGCTTATTATAATTTAGCACAAATCTTTGTTTTACCTAGTTTATATGAACCTTTTGGTACGGTTGTGAATGAGGCGCTACTGTCTGGTTGCTATACTTTGTGTTCATCTATCGCAGGATCGGCTTGTTTAATAGATGAACCCCAAAATGGTTTAGTATTTGATCCTTCTAATGAGTCCGGTTTATACCATAAGCTTAAAAAAGCACTGATGGGTGCTGTTGGACTTGAAGAGATAGCATTGAAAGGTAATAAGATGCAAATTCGATATGCGGAGAGGATGGATTGTTTGTTAAAGTGTTTATATTTGTCAATTAATTGATACAAAATGGATATTCGTTTAATTTGGGAAAGGTTGTATTGGGCGTTAGTAAAGCGTTTTTGAAAAAAAAAAGCAGAAAACGTATGGAGACTGGAAAGCGAAAGGATACATTAATGATCCTACAGTGAGTTTTATCATACAATCTCATAATAAAAGTGTACAGGTAAAACATGTTGTTAATAAATTGAGAAATTACCCGAGAGCCGAGATTGTTGTAATAGATGATGGTTCGGATTACAATCACCATATCTCCTTGATGCGTTTTTTAAATAGGGGTAATGAGTTTCTACTAAGAGCAAATGATTTGTATGAGAATGTGATGTATGACAAAACAATTCGCATGGTAAATGGGCGGTTTGTGGCGTTATTACAGGATGATGATGATTTTAAGGATTTGTCGTGGGTAGATGACGCAGTCTTTTATTTTGAGAAATATCCTGAGTTGGCCATTTTGGGAGGACGAGATTGCCTTGATTTTGCTATAGATAAACAAAAAGGCAGATTTGATATATTGGATTATGATCTTCCTACGAAGGATATTGATTTTTGCTTTGTCCCTCATGTTAATAGAGCTCCGATGTGGCTTAATCGTTCTCTTTTCTTAGAGAAATTAAAACATATTGATTTTGATTTTGCTCCATTCCAATTCGATGATGTAGAGCTGTGTTTACGTACATGGTTGAATGGTTGCCAAGTGGGTTGGTATAAGACGGGGTTTTCTTCTTTGAGTGCGGGGGGGATGCGTATTTGGAATAACGCTTTTACGCAAGAGCAATGTGAAAAGAATATATGTAAGCTGTATGACCTCTATTCTGATAAAGACGTAGAGCTTCATCGGATAATCAATACTTCTAATAATAACTTAGGATGTCATGGATAAATTATATAATAATCGGCCTAACCTGAACAATTCCTTTTATCAGTGCTTGGTTTTGAGCGGATAAATGAATTGTCGGATATGGAACGGGAGGTATATCAGATCATGCGAGAGGAGCCTACTATCCGTCAAATAGATTTAGCAAATCGTTTGGATTTGACAGAGCAGTATATCCGGAAGCTTATAAAAAAAAAAAAAAATTGAAAGAGCATGGTTGGATTGAACGCATTGGAGCTAAGAAAAATGGTTATTGGAAAATAATAGAGAAGCCATGAATATATTGATATTAAATACTTCTGAATTAACCGGTGGAGCGGCAGTCGCTGCGAACCGACTAGCGAAAGCATTGGGTAAATCTGGTGTAGAGGTTTCTATGTTAGTACGTGATCGGAAAACAGACCATGTAAAAGTTTTCTCTGTAAATAATTCATGGATTTCACATAGGCTTAATTCTTTTCGCTTCATTTGGGAACGACTGATAATCTTTATCTGTAACTTCTTTAGCAAGAAGAACCTTTTTCAAGTTTCCATAGCCAATACAGGCACGGATTTATCGAAGCACCCATTAGTGCAACAGGCGGATGTGATTCATCTGCATTGGGTGAATCAAGGATTTTTGTGTCTTTCTGATATTAAGAAATTAGTAAATACCGGAAAACCTATTGTGTGGACTATGCATGATTTGTGGCCAGCTACGGCTATTTGTCATTATCCGGGAGGATGTGAGAAGTATATATCGAATTGTTATCAGTGCCCGATGCTGAAACGAAATCCGTTTTTTGATTTAGCGGCTTCTGTTTTTAAGGAGAAAGGGAAAATTGGGTTATCTAAGATTACGTTTGTCGGTTGCAGCCGATGGATAATGGAAGAGGCCCAAAAAGGCAATTGGTTGAGAACAGCCTGTTTTACCTCGATTCCTAACCCGATTGACGTGACAGCCTTTAAGCGTATGGAAAAGCAGGTGGCCCGTAAACGATTCGGCCTGCCGGAAGATAAGTTCCTTCTTCTTTTTGCCGCCGCTAAGCTTTCAGATACTCGGAAAGGAGCGATTTTTTTGATCGAGGCTTGCGAAAAACTAAAAGAGAAATACCAAGATCGCATAGAAATCGTGTTGATGGGAAATAGCTCGGAAGAATTGATTAGCCAGTTTCCTTTTAAGGTGAATACGCTGGGATATATATCGGATCAAGACTCTATGATTTCCGTTTATGCCTGTGCCGATATGTTCGTTATTCCTTCGTTGGAGGATAACTTACCCAATACGATTATGGAGTCGATGGCATGCGGTACGCCTTGTGTGGGATTTGAGACAGGAGGGATTCCGGAGATGATAGATCATTTGAAGAATGGGTATGTAGCTAAATATAAGGATACTGAAGATCTAGCGGAGGGAATTAAGTGGATAATAGATAGTCGGGAATCTTTACAATTAAGTGAGGCTTGCATTCGAAAGGTCCATGATTGTTATCAAGAATCGGTTGTAGCGGGGAGGTATATTGATTTGTATCGGAGTTTAACTTCGCCTTAGAATGAATTCTTTGGATATTTCATCTATATCAAGAATATAGTTACTTTTGTGAAAAATGGAAGTTACTATATAGTATAGGAAGGAATGCTATGAGATGAAAGAGTATTTATCAAATGTTTTAGAGATATTGGAAGAAAAAGGCGTTTTGAACGAATCGTATGATCTGGAGTTCAAAAGTGCGAAGGGGGGCTTCCTCGGTCTCTTTGGGAGTCTTATTCTGCGTTTGCTAATTCCGAGGGAGGTACAATTATTCTTGGCGTTTCCGAAAAAGATAATTATTGTTATTTGGATGGTTTAGGAGAGGATGTTGTGCGTAAGTGGCTTGATGATTTTTGGAATCAGATAAACAATAAAGAAAAAGTGAGCGTTAACCTTTTGACGGCTAAGGATGTTCGTATAGAAAAGGTGAAAGATGATATTAATGTATTAATCATAAGGGTGCCTCCCGCAAGTTTTCGTTATCGTCCGGTTTATATAGGAACGGATATGTTAAAAGGAACTTATAGGCGAGATCATACTGGAGACTATAGGTGCATGCCAGAGGAAGTAAAGCGAATGTTGGCAGATTCCTTGCCTGATAAACCCGATTCTCTTGTGTTGGAACATTCGACGATAGAGGACTTGGATTTGCCAACATTAGATCAATATCGAAATATTCTTCGAAGTGTTAAACCCATGCATCCCTTTTTGACACTTGATAATCTTCCTTTTTTGCAGAGGTTGGGAGCTTGGAAAGTAAATCGAGCGACAGGAACTTATGGTTTAACTGCCGCAGGATTATTGATGTTCGGAAAAACACAATCAATACAAGAATTTTTCCCGGACTATCATGTCGATTACCAAGAGATATCCAATCAAGGGAGTCGCTGGATAGACCGTATATATCCAGATGGTACATGGGAGGCTAATCTTTTTCAATTTTTTTCATAGGGTATGGCCTAAATTAAGTTTTTCTTTGCCCAAACCATTTTTATTGGAGAATGGGAGGAGACGTGATGAAGGTGCTATCCATGAAGCTTTGCGTGAGGCTTTTGCAAACAGTATTATTCATGCGGATTATAGGGGGCAGGGAGGAATTGTTATAAAGAAATATCCGGATCGATTCCTGTTCGTGAATCCGGGTTATATGTTAGTTCCTTTGGAACAGTATTATAAAGGAGGATGTAGTGTCCCGAGGAATACTACGATACAAACCATGTTCTCTTTATTAGGTTATGGTGAAAAAGCAGGGTCGGGTAGTCTTCGGATAATGTCGGCTTGGGCTAGTGCGCATTGGAGAAAACCGTTTATATCTATGACCAATAGACCGGATCGTGTTTGTCTAGATTTAAAAATGGAAGTATTGTTGCCTAAGGATAGTTTGGAGCACTTAGAATATATATTTGGGAAGGATGTTCGTAATATGTATGGGGATGCTTTGGTTATATTGTCTACCGCTGAGATAGAAGGGGTTGTCTCAAATCTTCGATTACAGGGTTTACTTAATAAACATTCCTCGGAGATATCTATTATGTTAAAAGATTTATGTTCGCAAGGATATTTAAATCCAGAGAATAAGGGACGTTGGACTTCTTATCATTTGAATAAGGGAATAGGACTTAAACAAGGAAGTTTATTTGAGAACTTGGATGGACACCTTAATGAAAAGATGGACACCTCGGACAAGAAAGATGGACACCTTAATGAAAAGATGGACACCTCGGACAAGAAAGATGGACACCTTGGCAGAAATATGCAAGAAATTAAAAGCTCAGAATTAAAGTCTTATATTGTAGAAATTTGCTCAAGTAGGTATTTAACAATCGAGGAGATCGCGGTAAAAACCCGACGTACTTCAAAAAAATATCTGAAGAATAAGATAGTATCTCAATTATTGAAAGATGGGCTTTTAGAACGTTTATATCCTACTACTCCAAATCATCCTAATCAAGCATATAAAAAGAAACAACAATGAATCAGCAACCTACATTTTCGATCATAACGATCACCTATAATGCGGAGCGATGGTTGGAACGTACGATATTGAGCGTACTTAGCCAGTCGTATCCGAATATCGAGTATATATTGATTGACGGAGCGTCGAAGGATAAGACCGTAGAGATCATCAAGCAATATGAGTCCGGTATCGCTTCTTGGATAAGCGAGCCTGATAAAGGCTTGTATGATGCTATGAATAAGGGATTGAAGCTGGCTACGGGGGACTATGTGTGGTTCTTGAATGCGGGTGATACACTTTATACCGCAGATACCGTGCAAAGAATTGTGGCGTCTTTGAAAAAGAAAGTATCTTTGCCAGACGTGATTTACGGAGAAACCCGGATCGTTGACGCGGAGGGTAGATCATTAGGGATGCGCAGATTGAAAGCACCGGAGAAACTGACTTGGAAAAGTTTCCGGATGGGAATGTTGGTTTGTCACCAGTCGTTTATATCAAAACGGGAGATCGCTCCGTTATATAATACGGAATACCGTTTGACGGCGGATTATGATTGGTGTATCCAATGTCTGAGACGATCGAAAAGAATACATAATACACGTTTGATCCTGTCTAATTTTTTGGAGGAAGGGTTAAGTAGTGTGAACCGGAAAGCTTCCTTAAAGGAGCGATATGAGGTCATGTGTAAGTATTATGGCAAGGTGTCGACGATTCTGTTGCATGGTTGGTTCGCCGTGAGATTCTATTTTGCCAAATGGTTTAAAGGTAGAGTATAAACAATAAATTATAGATAAGTTTTATGCGGAGTATAATGAGTAAATGGGGAAAACATATCGCAGCGATAGCCGTATTCTTGGTATTGACAGTGATTTATTTTTCTCCGGCCGTATTTGAGGGTAAGGTAGTCCGGCAAGGGGATACGGAAAAGGCTATCGGTATGGGGAATAGCCAGATGGATGAATATGAGAAGACGGCCCAACCGGGAGAATTCAGCGCATGGTCCGATGCCATGTTTGGCGGAATGCCTTATGTGTCGGGATATGGAAATCCGGCTCCACGATTTCCCGGATATCTTTTAGTGGAGAAGCCTTTAAAAGCGCTGGGGTATATGGATGCGGGGATGGTGTTTACCGGATTCGTTTGTTTCTATATCTTGATGTGTGACATGGGCGTAAATTGGTGGTTGGCGATCGCTGGTGCTATCGCTTTCGCTTTAGCGTCTTATAATCTGATCATTATAGAGGCCGGCCATGTCACGAAAGCGTATGTAATCGCTTATATGCCATTAACGTTGGCGGGTATGGCCCTGTTGTTCAAGCGTAAGTATTTATGGGGGGCGGTCGTGTTCTTGTTGGGTGTCGCTTTCTCTATCGCGAATACGCACCTGCAAATCACTTATTATTTATTATTACTTTGCTTCTTCGTTTATTTGGGATATTTGTTCAATAAACTGAAGGAAAAAGCTTATAAAGAACTGGGTACGGTAACCGCTATTATGGCTGGATGCGTGATATTGGCGGTGTTGCCGAATGCCCAGAATATGTATGCTCAATGGGATTTGGGACAGAACTCTATCCGTGGGGCTACGGAATTAACGACAACGACCCCTTCGGGCGAGAAGATCTCTTCCGGCTTGGACAAGGATTATGCGTTCGCTTGGAGCTATGGAAAAGGGGAGTTGTTGACCTTGTTGGTTCCGAATGCCTATGGTGGAAGTTCGGGTGGAATGCTAGGCCCGGATTCTGAGTTATATAAGGAATTAAGGGCGAAAGGCGCTCAAGTCGGAAAAGAGGTACAGGCTCCTACCTATTGGGGAGAGAAGACATTTACTTCCGGGCCGGTTTATTTCGGGGCATTGGTCTGCTTCTTGTTTGTTCTGGGAATGTTCGTGATCCGGAATCCGATGAAATGGTGGTTATTCGGAGGTTCTGTCTTTTTGATATTGCTGGCATTGGGACGTAATTTTGATAGCTTCAATGACTTTATGTTCCATTACTTGCCGATGTATAATAAGTTCCGTACCGTAGAGATGGCATTGGTTATTCCGGGTATGGTATTTCCTATTATCGCTATATGGGGATTGAAAGAGGTGCTATCGGAGACCGTGAGCGATGCCTTGTTGAAGAGAGGATTGATCGTTGCTTTGGCTATCACGGGGGGGCTTTCTTTAATCCTTTGGTTGATGCCGAGTATGCTGTTGGATTTCCGTTCTTCTTTCGACGCTCAATATCAGTTGCCGGATTGGTATTACAACGCCTTGTTAATGGATCGTGCTTCCTTGGCTTCGGCGGATGCGTTGCGCTCTTTGGTCTTTATCTTATTAGGGGCGGCTTTGTTGTTCTGGTTCTATACTTCGAAAGATCGGAAAAAGGTGGCGACATTCGTAGGGATCGGTGTTGCGGTCTTGATGTTGGTTGACTTATGGACGGTGGATAAACGGTATTTGAACGATAGTAACTTTATCCGTCAGAAACCTACAGAGGTATATAAAGAGACGGTAGCCGATCAAGAAATCATGAAGGATAAGGACCTTTCTTATCGTGTCTTGAATTTGAATAATCCTTTCTTGGAGACAACGACCTCGTACTATCACCATTCCGTCGGTGGTTATTACGCTGCGAAGCTGAGACGGTACCAAGAATTGATCGACCACCGTCTGCAAGGAGAGCTTAACTCGGTTATCGGGGCTTTCCAGAAAGCGCAGACCGCAGAGGATTTGATGGGGGCGTTCGCTGCTTGCCCGTCCTTGAATATGCTCAATACACGTTATATTATCTATAATCCGGAGCAACCGCCTTTGAGGAATCCGTTTGCTTTCGGCAACGCTTGGTTTGTGGATAAAGTGGAGGTCGTGGAGAATGCGGATGCGGAAATAGCGGCGTTGAATACGATTAATCCGTTAACGACGGCGGTTGTCGATAAACGTTTCGCCAATGAGGTGAAAGGTTTCACGCCTCAATTGGACTCTACCGCTACGATAACATTGGATAGTTATCGCCCTAATAAGTTAGTTTATACGACGAAGACGAATTCTGAGCAATTAGCGGTATTCTCTGAGATCTATTATCAACCGGGATGGGAAGCTACGATTGATGGGAAGCCCGCTCCGCATTTCCGGGCGGATTGGATATTAAGGGCTATGTTAGTTCCTGCGGGAGAGCATCAGATCGTATTTGAGTTTAGACCGCAAGGTTATATTACGGCGGCTTATATTACTTCTTTCAGTTCGTTGATTATCTTGTTGTTATTGATTGGTGCGGTAGGATATTCGATTTGGAAAGCTAGAAAGCAAAAAGAGATATAAATTCCGGTTGGTTGTAGAGACGGGGCGTGCCCCGTCTTTCTACTGTCTGATCGTATTTTAAGTTACTGTTTTGCTAGGATGAGACGGGGCACGCCCCGTCTCTACAACTAGATGAAACCGCTATTGATAAAATCGAGCAGTTTTCTCGTTAGGGTTTCCCACGAGAGGGCTGCTTTTTCTTTGGATATGTTCGCAGGGATGGTGGCTTGCTGTGAGGGGGTGAAAAGTTCCTCGATACCTTGGGCGAGGGCCGTCGCGGATATCTCAGGCACTACGATGCCTGTACCCGGCTTTTCGATGCTGTTCTTGAAATCGCCTACGGGAGTACTTAACATAGGTAAATCGTAATTGTAGGCTACGGATACGACACCGCTTTGAGTGGCGGAGCGATAGGGGAGTACCAAGGCATCCGCCGCTGAGAAATAAATGGGGATTTCCTCGTCGCTGATATATTCACAGTGGATGAATATACGTTCTTTTGCCGGAGATGCGTCGATCAGAGCCTGATACTTCTCGAAACTACCGTAACATTCGCCGGCTATAATGAGATGGTAATCCTCGTTAAGCTGTCCCATCGCTTCTATCAGCAGGTCTAACCCTTTATAGTCCCGTATCAATCCAAAGAATAAGAGGTTCTTTTGGGACGGACTGATACTTAGTTTCCGGCACGCCTCGTCTCTTTCGATCTTATTTCCGAAATGATTGTAAAGCGGGTGTGGGTTCTGGATATATTTAGCGCCCGGATAGAGTTTCCACAAATCATGCCGCACGTTATCGCTCATTACGATAAAGCCATGGCACTGCCTGAAAAGTAACGAAGCTAAAGGTTTATCAAAGAAGCGTGGCTCATGGGGAATCGCATTGTGGATAAGCGCGATTACCTTACAATGCTTTTTCATCCGGTTCGCTACGTGGGCGTATCCGGGAACGAAAAAAGACATCCAGTAAGAGATAATCAGTACGTCTGGCGCATAAGTGCGAATGGCGTTTACGGTGCTGAAATAACTAACCGGGTTGATGCTATCTAATACTCGCACGCTCTCGATCTTGATCGCACGGTCTCCTTCTTCTACATATTGGGTCTTGCCGGGAAATAAGATATCCGGATAGAGGCGTTTGAAGTTGAAAGCTTTCACTTCATGGCCTTCCTTTACTAATTCCGTATAGAGCATCCCGCTGAATTGGGCGATACCGCCACGATAGGGATAAATAGGGGAGAGAATAGCGAAACGCATGGTAATTGAAATTTAAGAATTGAAAATTGAAAATTAAGAATCGAGAACTACAGGAGCTGCCCTCCCTTCATTATCAATTCTTAACTTTCAATCTTCAATTAATTAGTATCTGTAATGATCAGCCTTGTACGGTCCTTCTACCGGTACGCCGATATAATCAGCTTGCTTTTGTGATAATGTAGATAATTTCACGCCGATACGTTCCAAGTGTAGGCGGGCAACTTCCTCATCCAAGCGTTTCGGTAAGCGGTATACACCTACCTCATAAGCCATTTGCCATAAGTCCATTTGGGCAAGCACTTGGTTCGTGAACGAGTTACTCATTACGAATGACGGGTGTCCCGTAGCGCAACCTAAGTTTACCAAGCGTCCCTCTGCCAATAAGAAGATGGAGTTTCCGTTCGGGAACGTATATTTGTCTACTTGAGGCTTGATATTCGTGTGCTTGATATTCGGATAGTTGACAAGCTTATCCACCTGTATCTCGTTGTCGAAGTGACCGATGTTACATACGATCGCTTGATCTTTCATCTGTGTCATATGCTCGATCGTGATGATATCGCAGTTTCCGGTGGTTGTAACGAAGATGTTACCCTCTTTCACGGCCTCTTCCATGGTCGTAACCTCGAAACCTTCCATAGCGGCTTGCAGGGCGCAGATCGGATCGATCTCGGTCACGAGTACGCGAGCCCCGTAAGAGCGCATGGAGTGAGAGCAGCCTTTACCTACGTCACCGTATCCGGCCACGACTACTACCTTGCCGGCGATCATTACGTCCGTAGCCCGTTTGATGCCGTCCGCCAAAGACTCACGGCAACCGTATAGGTTATCGAACTTGGATTTCGTCACGGAGTCATTAACATTGATAGCCGGAACCAGCAACTCACCTTTCTCCATCATCTGATACAGACGGTGAACGCCGGTGGTCGTCTCTTCCGACACACCTTTCATCTCGGCTACCGTACGGTGCCAACGGCTGTTATCTTCTTGAAGGATACGATTTAATGTATCTAGAATAACCTGTTCCTCATGATTCCCGCCTTTGCGGTTGATGGTCTCCGCATCGTTCTCCGCACGATAGCCCATGTGAATCAATAAGGAAGCGTCACCGCCATCGTCAACAATCATGTGAGGACCTTTGCCTTCCGGGAAACGAAGCGCCATGTCCGTACACCACCAATACTCCTCCAGCGTCTCGCCTTTCCAAGCGAATACCGGTACGCCGTCCGCTGCGATAGCCGCCGCCGCATGGTCCTGTGTGGAGAAGATGTTACAGCTTGCCCAGCGAACATCTGCTCCCAACGCAACTAATGTTTCGATTAACACTGCGGTCTGAATCGTCATGTGCAGTGAGCCGGTGATACGAGCTCCTTTCAGAGGTTTCTGATCGGCGTATTTCTGGCGTAGCGCCATTAATCCCGGCATTTCGTGTTCGGCGATCTCGATCTCTTTGCGACCGAATTCAGCCAAACTCATATCTGCCACTTTATAAGGCAGATTAGTTGGAAATAATTGTGACATAAATTAATACTATAAATGGTTGAGACGCGAAGGTACGAAAAAGCGTTGATAGTAGGTGTTCTTTATCTATGAATTTCCATCTAGGGCAGAGGCTTGCTGAGAGGTACGGTGGGTTCGTTACTGCAACCTGCCATGCAGCAGTTCTGCAACAGCCATGCAGCATTACTGCAACCTGCATTGCAGTAACACTGCAACGCCGTTGCAGTATTGGGCTCTCTGTAGTTTTGCGCTTTAATGAATACTGAAGGCTCCATCTACCAATAGCGCATGGCCATCGACGAAGCTCGCTTGCGGGCTGCATAGCCAAAGTACGGCGTTGGCGATCTCTTCCGGTTTGCCGAGCCGCCCTGCGGGAATGTCGCGCACCAGCTCCTTCTCCAAGGAAGGGTCACGCCGCATTAAGTCTTCCGCCATCGGCGTACGGATAACGCCCGGACATACGGCATTGATGCGGATGTTCTTTGCCGCATAGTCGATAGCGGCGGTACGTGTCAGTCCGATAACGGCATGCTTACAGGCTATGTAGACCGCTTGCCCCGGAAATCCCGTGACTCCACCTTGCGATGAGGTGTTGACGATGGTGCCGCCGCCTTGTTTCAGCATTTGCAGGATCTCATAACGCATGCAGTTCCAGACACCTTTCAAATCGACAGCCACGGTACGGTCGAATTCATCGTCGGTGATTTCCGCCATTGGGCGTTGCGGTGTTTGTATGCCTGCGTTGTTAAGAGCCGCATCCAGTCTTCCGTAGGTAGCTACGGTCCAGTCGATCATCTCTTTTACGGCTTGCGTGTTTGACACGTCGCACCGATACGCTACGGCCTTATGTCCCTCGGCTACTAATTTCTCTACCTGTTCTCCCGGCTCACGGATGTCTGCCAATACGGTTATGTATCCAGCCTTGGCGAAGGCTTCAGCGCAAGCGAGTCCGATACCCATCGCTGAACCGGTTACTAAAGCTACTTTCTCTTCCGTTGTCTTTGTCATGATCATTTGATTTACATTTTGTTATTATTTATGTCGCGAAGATAAGGAGGGAGTGGTATAGAGGCTTTGTTATGTGGTTCAAATAGCTTTGTTGTGTGGGCCATTATAAATATTATATATCCTCGGTTGGCGGTACGCCATACGCTATCTTATAGATTTTCGAGAAATGGGAAAGGTTCTTGAAGCCTACCTCGAAACAAATCTCCGAGACCTTACGTCCCCCCTTACGTATCAGCCCATGTGCGGCTTCAAGGCGGCGTCGGATGAGCCATTCCCGGGGCGAGAGAGCGCTACATTTCTTGAAATCGCGTTTAAATGTGGAGAGACTGCGTCCCGTATAGTTGGCGATTTCTTCCATGGAAATATCGTTCATATAATTCCGCTCCATAAATTCCAGTATGTCTATCTTCCATGGATCGGTAAAATCGAAGATAGAGGCATATAGATTCTTGTCGGTATTGAGCAACACATAGACGCCCTCGACCATTTTTAGTTGAAGCAATTCGTCTGTCGGTTGGATCTTGGAATTGAAATAAGGGGTCATCGACTCAAACAAGCTTACGATATCGGGACGGTTGGACGGTAGCTTGTAAAGGCTTACCTGATCTCGCTTGGCGTCTTTAGGGAGAGTATTTCGATCTAATTTGCTGTAAAAGTCGCGTAGGAACTTCATGGTGAACATCAAGAAGATCGCCTTGAACTGCTCGCCATTCCATGCTTGTTTCGTCATCTGTACGCTGAAGTCCTTGCGGATGAAAGCGCATTCTCCTTTATGTAACCGGGTGATTTGGCCTTTCTCGTCGATTACCATCTCTCCGGAGTATACATACACCAACACATGCGAATGATTCCGGTGCAGGCAGCTCTTTCCGCCATCGAAATACATCGCTAAAAATAAATCCGAGTAACGCAGTGTGTTGATCCCGTCCATCGTTCTTTAGGAAAATGGGCGACACGGGAAGATCGTGCCGCCCATTATGAGGATTTTAAAGTAACTGTTAACTGTCCACTAAATCGTTAGGCCGGCGTGATACCTTGCTCTTGCAATAGTTTCAGCCCGAGGTCTTTCAACTTGAACTTCTGTATCTTTCCGCTTCCGGTCATCGGGAAGGTATCGACGAAGAAGATGTATTTCGGGATCTTATGCCGGGCGATCTTTCCGCGGCAGAAGTCTTTCACCTCTTCCTCCGTAGCCGTCACACCATCGTGAAGGATGATAAAGGCACCCACTTCCTCTCCATATTTCTTGGAAGGAACAGCAGCTACTTGCACGTCTTTCACGCCGGGGAAATGATAGAGGAACTCCTCCAGCTCACGGGGATAGATATTCTCGCCCCCGCGGATAATCATGTCCTTGATACGGCCGGTGATCCGATAGTTGCCGTTCTCGTCTTTCACGCCTAAGTCGCCGGAATGCAGGAAGCCATCCTTGTCGATCGCCTCATTGGTGGCGGCTTCGTTTTTATAGTAACCTTTCATGTTATTATAACCGCGGTTACACATCTCGCCCTGTACACCGACGGGGCATTCCTCGCCAGTCTCCGGATCGATAACCCGTACCTCGGTAAATTCGAACTCATGGCCTACGGTATTATAACGCACCTCGGCCGGATCTTCGATACGGGAGTGGGTCATACCCGGTGAGGTCTCTGTCAATCCATACACGCTGGTTACACGCATATGCATCTTCTCGTCCACGGTTTTCATGAGTTCAACCGGGCAAAGAGAACCTGCCATAATACCGGTACGTAACGACGTGAGGTCGAACATCTCGAACATCGGGTGGTTCAGCTCGGCAATGAACATGGTAGGCACGCCGTACACGGCCGTGCAACGCTCTTTATGTATAGAAGCTAATACCAATAGCGGATCGAATTTCTCGACCATCACTTGCGTACATCCATGCGTCAATACGTTCATGGAAGCTAATACCACACCAAAGCAATGAAAGAGAGGTACGCAGCAACAAAGCTTATCGTCGGCGGTGAATTTCATATGCTCACCCGTCAAGAAACCGTTGTTGGCGATGTTGTAGTGAGTCAACATGACCCCTTTCGGGAAGCCGGTCGTACCGGAAGTATATTGCATATTGACAACGTCGTGGCAATTTACTCTCGCTTTGGCAGCCTCTAACGTCTCATCCTTGATATTTTGTCCGAGGAGCAACATCTCGGGCGTATTGTACATACCCCTGTATTTCTCCTGTCCGATATATACTACATTTCTCAAGCGTGGGAAACGCTTGCTTTTCAAATACCCCCGTTGAGAGGTCTTCAATTCCGGCAACATGGTATAGACCATGTCCACGTAACTTCCATCAAACACGCCGTCTGTGATACACATCGTATGGATATCGGCGTTCTCAACCAGATATTCCAGTTCGCTTTGTTTATAGTTGGTGTTGATCGTGACCAGTACGGCACCGATCTTGGCTCCGGCATATAAGAAAGTCAGCCAATCCGGTACGTTTGTCGCCCATACGCCGACATGTGTGCCATGAGTGATACCGATCGCCAGCATGCCTTTCGCCATGTCGTCCACACGCTTGTTGAATTCGCTCCAAGTGAAACGTAAGTCACGGTCCGAATAAACGATATATTCCTTGTCCGGTGTAGTCTCGGCCCAATGTTCCAGCCATTGGCCAAGGGTTCTGTTATGTAATTCCATAAAACGCTGGATTTAATAAGGTGTATAGACAACTCCTAGGATTCGGGCCTTGTTGTCGGCTGCCGCATGTACATGATGCGCCACGATGGAATCATAATAGATGCTATCGCCTTCCTCTAGGATATAGGTGTTCTTTCCGTAATTGATCTCTACGACGCCATTCAATACGTAGATAAACTCCTCTCCCTCATGCGTGGACAGGATGAAATCCTCGCCTTCCTCGGAGGGAGCGATCTCGATCAAGAAGGGTTCCATATGGCGGCCGGACTTATCTTGCGAGAGCGAGTGGTAATCCATATGCTTGTGCCCTTGTGTCGCGTTGTTCGTGAACCCGATACCATCGGCCTCGCTGTCCTTTTTGCGGCATACGACCGGGCCTAGCTCCGCTTGGTCATCCAAGAATGTACCCAAACGTACCCCTAATACCCGTGCTATTTTGATAAGAGGGGCCAAAGATGGAAAATCCAAGTTACCCTCGATACGTTCGATCTGTTCGATACCTAACCCGGAGCGTTCGGCTACCTCCTCGATAGAGAGTTGTTTCGATTCCCGGATATTTTTAATTTTCGCGCCTATAATTTTGTTGTTTCCCATGTGTATGATTTGTTATTTATAGTCCTGTAATGTTTGATAATTTGATACTAAACGGCGCAAATTTACATTAATATTTTATTATATCTAGGATTAAGACAAATAAAAAGGGCAATACCCATTTGGGATTGCCCTTTTTAATATTTTCGAGTAAGCTTTTTCTTACTTTCTGATACCAAGTTCTTTGATGATAGCGCGGTATCTCTCGATGTCAGTCTTGATCAGATAGTCCAATAAACGACGACGTTTACCTACCAACATCTTCAATGATCTTTCCGTAGCGTAATCTTTGTGATTCACTTTCAAGTGCTCTGTCAAGTGAGAGATACGGAATGTGAACAATGCGATTTGGCTCTCTGCAGAACCTGTGTTGGTAGCTGATTTGCCATACTTTTCGAATAATTCTTTTTTCTTTGCTGAATCTAAATACATGATTCTTTTTACTTTAATAAATTGATACTATATTATCTAAGCGGTCGCAAAGGTAGGCATTCCTTTTTGATTTGCAATAGATTCTGCTATCTTTTTTGTGTTTTGAAGCATGAATGTCATATATATATCGTAAAAATATCGTATTTTTGCAGCCAATAAATTAGTCTTCAATGCAAAAGATCAGAAACATTGCGATTATCGCGCACGTAGACCACGGCAAAACGACGCTCGTGGATAAGATGTTATTAGCCGGTAAGCTTTTCCGTGAAGGACAGGCAGAACCGGATCAGTTCATGGATAACAATGATCTGGAACGGGAACGAGGTATCACGATTCTTGCCAAGAACGTGTCTATCAATTATAAGGGATATAAGATCAATATTATTGACACTCCGGGCCACGCCGACTTTGGTGGCGAGGTGGAGCGTGTCTTGAATATGGCGGATGGTTGTTTGCTATTGGTAGACGCCTTTGAGGGGCCTATGCCGCAGACTCGTTTTGTTTTGCAAAAAGCGATTCAACTGGGTTTGAAGCCGATCGTGGTAATTAATAAGGTGGATAAGCCGAATTGCCGCCCGTCGGAAGTGCAGGAAATGGTATTCGACTTGATGTTTAGTCTGGATGCTACCGAGGAGCAGCTTGACTTCCCTACTATTTATGGTTCCGCCAAGCAGGGCTGGATGTCCGAGGATTGGAAGGAGCCGAAAGAGGATATCGCGGCTGTGCTTGATGCGATCATCAAGTATATCCCCGAACCAAAGATGTTGGAGGGTACTCCGCAGATGTTGATTACTTCTTTGGATTATTCTAAGTATGTAGGTCGTATCGCCGTAGGACGTGTACACCGTGGCGAGTTGAAAGAGGGCCAAGATGTCATGCTTTGTAAGCGTGATGGTAGTATGGTGAAATCGAGGATCAAGGAAGTGGATGTATTCGAGGGCTTGGGACGTACGAAAGTTGATTCCGTGCAGTCCGGGGATATTTGCGCTATTATCGGTATCGATGGTTTCGAGATCGGTGAGACTATCGCCGACGTGAACGAGCCGGAGCCATTGCCAACGATCGCTATCGACGAGCCTACGATGTCTATGCTTTTCACGATCAACAATTCTCCGTTCTTTGGTAAGGATGGTAAGTTTGTTACTTCCCGTCATATTTTTGACCGTTTGCAGAAAGAATTGGATAAGAACTTGGCTTTACGCGTAGTTCCTACTGATTCCGCTGATTCTTGGTTGGTATATGGCCGTGGCGTGCTCCACTTGTCTGTATTGATCGAGACGATGCGTCGTGAGGGATACGAGTTGCAGGTAGGTCAGCCTCAGGTTATCATCAAGGAGATCGATGGTGAGAAATGTGAGCCGGTAGAGCAATTGACGGTGAATCTTCCGGAGGAATGTTCCAGCCGTATCATCGATATGGTAACCAAGCGCAAGGGTGAAATGACGATGATGGAAAGCAAGAACGACCGTATGCATTTAGAATTCACGATTCCTTCCCGTGGTATTATCGGTTTGAACAACGCCGTATTGACCGCCTCTGCCGGTGAGGCTATCATGGCACACCGTTTCTTGGAATATCAACCGTGGAAGGGTGATATCGAACGACGTATGAATGGTTCGATTATCGCTATGGAGACAGGTCAGGCTTTCGCTTATGCCCTGAATAACTTGCAATCCCGCGGACGTTTCTTCATCGCCCCGGGCGAGGAGGTTTACGCTGGACAGGTTGTTGGCGAGCATACCAAGGACAATGACTTGGTGGTAAATGTTACCAAATCCAAGAAGTTGACGAATATGCGTGCCTCTGGTTCGGACGACAAAGTTTCCTTGGCTCCTCCTATCGTATTCAGCCTAGAGGATGCGCTTGAGTACATCAAGGGCGATGAGTACGTAGAGATCACCCCGAATAATATGCGTATGCGTAAGATCATCTTGGATGAGACAGAGCGTAAGCGCCAAGGTAGATAATATATTCTTCTATTAATAGATACAAAAAACGGCGGGCCTTTAAAAAGCCCGCCGTTTTTTATATGATGTTAGGATTTTAGAGATCCTTCAATGAGTGTGTATCCTTCATTCTTTATTTTCCGGATCTTTCTTCTCTTCATCCGGAGTGGTAAATTGTATCACTAACGATTCATCTTTAGGAGTCTCATACCAATCTCCATGTGCCTTTCGGTAATCTTGGTCAAAATTATAAGCTTCGTCGATGCTTTTATTCTCTATACACCAACGGAAAGGTTGATTTTCCGAATAAGGAATATCCAATACATATGGGTATAGATCCGTATTCTTGACGTTTTTACTTACCGGTCCCTTCCCGTTATCAATGTAAGGCATGATCAGCTGAGTCGCACTATATGTTAATGTCTTTGTAATCCCACTTTCCGGTTCCTTGTCGAATTTTCTCACATTGACATATCCATTGACATCGGAGAAAAAGGGAGTTAGTCCATTGGCGTCCTTAAATCCAAATTGGTTGTGGAATGTACAGCCTTTAGCCAGTAACTGGGCATAAACATCTGCGGTACTCTTATCGGTATATGCTGTGATGCTATAATATATGACAGCGTCATTGAAATCGAAATCGCCTTGGTTTGGATAATTATCTTCGAACAAGAGGAATCCTTTCTTGTTCGTTTGCGATTCTATGACGGGAGGGGTTACCGGCTCTGCCGGCTCGATGGCAACGGGATTACTTTCGATTAGACAAAGCATATCGTTGTAGTCTCCATCATAGGCCCTATAGTTTGGGCAGCGATTTTCCATTCCCAGTACATTTCCTTCAAAATCACCTTCTTGAATGTGGTGAATGAAGCCGTTTGCTACGTTTTTCTCTATTTTGAAAGAGGAATTACCATATTTTAAGGTATGGCCTACGTAATTATGGGAGAATGTCCCATTATCTGGTACTTTATTGTTATCCGGCCCATTTAATGCCGGAGTGGAGAACTGTGGGACGGTCTGTGCCTCGATATACGAAGCCGACGTTGAGCCCCTTGTCGAATCTTCCCAAGGGTATTCGGGTATATTCTCCTGCTTGGGCCTTTGGCTGTTCTTCTTTGGAGTAGAATATATAATTATCGCCTTGGTTGATCGTATTGAAGTCAGTGACTTGGATAGCACCATTAGTTTTTCCATAGAAGGTGCAGTCATCTAAAGTAAGGTTCTCCATCTTCTCGGAGGGATATGTATAGAACCAAATTTTACCATGCATATTACTGTTGCCTTTGGACATTCCTCCGTCGCTTATATAGGTTAGCCAAATATCCGCTTTCTCAAAGCTACTGGTAAAAACGGTTTCCGTGATTTTTAGATCAGAACATCTATATAAATCTTCGCTTTTCACATTGTATGACTTTTCCGGGAAGTATTTGTTATTGATCAGATGAAGGACTTCATCACTGATCGCATTTGTAGCCCGTAAACTGCTTTTGGTTCCGCTACCGATCGTGATATCCTTTACATCGCTCTCAATAAGTTCCCCATCCCCTCTTAGGATATAGAGTTTCTTTACGTGTGTAGGTACTTCCAGAGCCATATGGATCGGAGTTTTACCAATTAAATAAGGATCTTTGACTAAAGAGCCTTCCTCATAAGGATATTCATAATAAATAGAATATAGGGTCCCTTCATGCTGAGAAGATATGTTAACCTGTATGTTCTCGAAATTCTCGAACTGGGCTATGTAATCTTCTTCTTCTTTGGTAGGTTCTTGAGGATATACCGAGGGGTCTTCTCCTTGATAAATGTCATGCTTAACGCATGATTCCATAAGGAAGAGCAGACAAAATACCCACACCATTTGTTTCCAGATTTGTGATCTCATAATTTCTTTACCCTATTTGATTAATATTTACAACAACTTTATTGAATTTTGCAAATCTACGGATTTATTTTATAAAAAAGTCATTGATAATCAATATTTATTTTGAAGTGTTGCAATATTCTGAAATATAGGCTTGAGTGGGTGGAATATAAAAAAAACCCCATCCAAAAGGATGAGGTCTTTTTTCTTATTTAGAAAGAATATTTTCTAATTATTTTACTAAAGCTGAGAAGTCAGAGTTAGTCGCATATTTAGCGAACTCTAAGTCGATAGCAGCTTCCTTAGCCAAGCTCTTGTCAGCAGCGATAGCGGCCTTCAAGTTGCTTACTACACCGTTAGCGTCGTTTGTACGAGCAGCAACAACAGCCTTCAAGTAAGAGGTGATAGCATCAGGTTTAGCAACACCGTTCAAAGTCTGAGAAGCCTTGCTGTAATCCTTAACCAAGATCTGAGCCAAAGCAGCGTTGTTAGTCTTAACAGAACCGAAAGAGTTAACAGCCTTAGCATATTCGCCTTGCTCTAAGTAAAGAACGCCAAGAGCCTCGCTCAATTCGTTTACGCCGGCAGCGTTACCGAACAATTGTTGAGCCTTAGCTTGGTCACCCTTCGTTAATGCGATCAAACCTAAGTTCATGTTAGCGGAAGCGTTATTCTTAACAGAGTTAGACTTGTTAAACATTTGCTCAGCCTTAGCCAAATCACCAGCCTTGAATGCCATCATACCGATGTTGTTCCAAGTACGGTAGCAGTTAGGATACAATTCAGAAGCTTTTGTATAGATAGCCATCTTCTCACCGTCGTTGTTAGTCAATGTAGCGGCGTAAAGGATTTCCTCGATATTCAACTCAGAAGGATTGCTCTTAGCCAAAGCGCTGATCTCGTCGTCAGACTTACCGATGATCTCGATGTTAGCGGTCAAACGAGAACGACGTAATTGCGGAAGGATAGTCTCAGCCAAGTCAGAGTAAACAGCGGAGATATTCTTGATTTCTTTCTCTCTTGTCTCAGGATCTTGGTACATAGAGATCACACGCAATACTAAGTCTTTATCTTGCAAGTTAGAAGCAGAAACTAATTCCTTGAAGCCTTCCCAGTCTTGAGCTGTGTAACGAGCGTCAACCGGAGCGTCAACTTTCATCTTCTTCAATTCCTTGTTCAAATATTTAGAAGTGTTACCTTCACGATTCTCAGCCAACGTGTTGTTCAATTTGAAACCACCATCAGGAGAAGCGTAAGCGCTGATCTCGATAGCTACATTCTGGTTCGGAGCCTCGTCAGCGTTCTTAACAAGATCTTTCCATTCTTTGATAGCGTCAGAATTCAATTCTTGAGCGCGAAGGTTAGCTTGTTGGATCAAGAACATGATGTTAGCGTCATGAGCCTCTTTGATAATACGTTGGAATTTATCAGCTGCGATAGCTGCTGTAGCAGTAGCTGCGTCTGCCAATTCGGAAGTAGCGATAACGCCTTCACCGATCTTTACGTCCGGCAATTTAACAGTCTTGTTTTTGATCTTCGCGTCGAAAGTCAAATACAATTCTGATTTTTTCATCTCGGGTTTGTAAGTGAAAGAAGACTTCATAGTTACGTTAGCGCCTTCTTTTTGAGGGATTACTTGGTTGATTTACCTTTTACTTTCTCACCTTGGTAAGTGTAAGAAGTGCCCCAAGCTTCGCCACCCTGGTAACGCAATACCGGAGTTACAGTTACAACAGCTTTCTTGTTGAACCATTTAGCGGGGAAAGTCGCATTGATCGTTACAGGAACTTTGCCTCCGATAGCCTCTAGCGGCTGCGGCTCTGCTTTAATGTACTGTTCTGCCAACGGTTTCAACTTGTTTGAACAAGAAGAAAGAGTTAAAATGGCTGCCAATACGAAGAATGGCAATAAAAACTTTTTGTTCATAATCTTGATGTAAGTTTAAAATGTTACTATGTTAATATATTCACTTCCAAATTATCCCTTAGCCATTATCGTGCAAAACTAAAGTATTTTTTTGTTATGGATAGCAAAGAAGCGATAAAATCTTTTTAATTAATACTTATTAATGAATCCTAGGCTTGTTTTATACATAAAATATGGGTAGAATTATTGAAAAAATATGGCTGTGTACCTCTTGCCATTCTTTTCAATGGATGGTTTCCCAGAACTCTTATTGTATATTTTTTGATTAAAATATAATCTTTTGTGTATAATGCTCCTCGCCATAATGCACGGTTAGAAAGTAGACTCCAGATGTTAATTTTAGGAAATGGAGTGTAGCTTGCCTGTCCGTGATCTCTCCGTTTTCCGACACTTTTCCTTGTGCCGAGTGCAATGTATAAGTCGCTTTCTCCATTCCATCCGGCAAAACAAGGTGTACCATGCCTTTCTCCGGACCGAGATGAATGAGTACCTGCTCGTTCGCCTCGAGCTTTTCGTTGCTGATGGGGTTACCGTATTGAATGACGGGATCGATAAACAAGGAGGTGCTAAAACCTGCTTGCGTATATTCGGTAGCTTGTCTCCAGCCGTTTTTATCATGAACCCAAGCCGTATTCCGGGTCGTTTTGCCTTTGGGCAAATTGTAAGCGGAGAAATACGTGTTCTCCGGGACGCTCTTGAGCTGATAGCCGATGTAGAACTTTCCGCTGACGTTCACGGGCTTGGAGAAATGGATATAACTTTCCTGTGACCGATTTAGGGATTTAGCGGTCTCAATAAACGTATCGTCCAATATCGATTTATTGCTATAGGTGGGTTGGAATGTCTCCGTATATAATAATGTAGAGGGCTTAGAGTCGCCGCTGTAAACGGTAACTTCCACTTCCATCTGTTTGTAATTCGCTCCGGCAGGCGGTGTTACGAAATAAGCTCCGTATAAGGTACCCGCTTCGGCTACTTGGTAAGCTTCCGCATATTCAGTGATATTGGCGGGGTTGTTCCCGAATAAATACGCTTTTTCAGACCCGGGATAGAGCGTACATTCGGCGTTTTCTTGATTACCGGAGTCATAGATGTTGCTCAACCGGAAACAAGGGGCTGATTTATACGGATCAAGTCCCTCACAAACCTTGGTCTCGTCATTGGACGGGTTCAGCCAATATTTGAGCTGTCTCTCGGGGGTATCGATTGCGTCCCATGGTTTCATCAAAGAGAAGAAGTAATCATCCTTCGGGCTATTCTCGCTGGACTGCCCGCCGGATAACGCTCCGATAATCTCTCCGTCGGCATTGAATAAAGGAGATCCGGAGGAACCGCTGGCCGTATAACCTACTTCCCAAGTCTTGACATGCCAATGAGCGTTCTTGTAAAAAATCATGTTTGGATCTGTCAAGGTAAAGGGAGCCAGATCCTCATCGGATATACTGATTCGCTTTACCGAGTATTGGGGATGTTGGATGCACGTATAGGGGGCAGGTCCTACCTCTTGTGCGTTCCAGCCCGCGTAATAAGGCCTGTAATAAACCGGAGGTGTGGCGGTAAGTTCCAACAAGGCCATGTCTGCCATTTCATTAACCGCCTTGAAGTAAGTGGATGCGGTAGACATCTCTTCCGTTCCCCTTAGGATCGGGTCGCAGAAAGGGCTGTTGAAGTTGAAAAAGCAGACGATACTTCCGGCTATTTTCTCATAATCGGGGTTTTTCATCGTGAATTGCTTGTTCAGGCAATGGGAGGCGGTGAGTAGATAAGGCTTTCCGTCATTGTCCGTATTATTTATCAGGGTGCCCGTGCACCCTACGCTTCCGTCTATGATCAGGAGAACGACGCTTTGCCCCCATTGGGCGTAATCGTTTGTCCCATCTTGATAGCAAGCTAACGGTGGAATTTTACCGATCAGTGAGGTGTTGTCTCCCGGTTCTAACCCCCGCAAGCTCCGGTAGCCATGGTTGACTTCCCCGACGGTCAGTCTTCCTTGAAAAGAGGCGTTAGCCGGTTCTTGATATTCTATGATCAGGCGATCCCCTTGGATAGGAGAGACCGGCAATAGGTTTAACTCCGAGTTGTTTAGGTGATTGAACGAGCCTAATATCTGTGTCTGGTCCTCATTATATAGGAAGAGCTGGGCGCCTTCGGGCAGTTCATATTCCGTGAAGAGCACGTTGATGGAAAGGGCCCCGGGCGAGTAGATCCCGAGTCTCCATACACGTGTCCCATCCGGCCCGGTGAAAGTTACGCCCGAGTTGTACCGATTGTAATCCGTTATGAATTTATAGGCAAAACGGAAACCGCTTCTTAGGTCGCTCTCATTCAGCGAGTCGATGCGTAACTCCTCTTGGACGTCGAACGGAGGCATTTCTTTAAACATCTGTCCGTTTGTACTTCGCATGAGCGATAGCGGAAGCGGGCGGCCTCCGTGGCTAACCTGCGCTTTCAGATTTCCTTGAAAACCGAGCATCGTTAGCAGGAATATAATGTATAAAGAGGTCAACTTTTTCATATCGGGCAAATATAACTATATTTCTTTACCCCATGATCTATATATCAAGTTTTTTCGCTAAGTTTGCCAATCGAAAAGTACGGACAAACTTAAATAAAACCAATATATAATTAAATTCTAAAGATATGGCAACACCTCCGTTTCACTACGAGCCGATGTTCCAAAAGGGACCGGACACAACAGAGTATTATTTGCTTACAAAAGATTATGTTTCCGTTTCTGAGTTTGAAGGAAAACCGATCTTGAAAGTCGCTAAAGAAGGTTTGACCGCTATGGCTAACGCCGCTTTCCGCGACGTATCATTCATGCTTCGCCGTTCTCACAACGAGCAGGTCGCAAAGATCCTAAGCGATCCGGAAGCTACGGACAACGATAAGTACGTGGCCTTGACATTCCTTCGCAACGCCGAGGTAGCGGCTAAAGGCGTACTTCCTTTCTGCCAAGATACCGGTACGGCTATTATCCACGGCGAGAAGGGCCAGCAGGTCTGGACCGGTTACTGTGATGAAGAAGCGCTTTCCTTAGGTGTTTACAAGACCTACACGGAAGAGAACCTTCGTTACTCCCAGAACGCTCCGCTGAATATGTACGATGAGGTAAATACGAAATGTAACTTGCCGGCCCAGATCGATATCGAGGCTACGGAAGGCATGGAGTATGAGTTCCTTTGCGTGACAAAAGGAGGTGGTTCCGCCAATAAGACTTATTTATACCAAGAGACAAAAGCGATCTTGAATCCGGGTACATTGGTTCCCTTCCTCGTAGAGAAGATCAAGACATTGGGTACGGCCGCTTGTCCTCCGTATCATATAGCGATCGTGATTGGCGGTACTTCCGCTGAGAAGAATTTATTGACGGTGAAGTTGGCTTCTACCCGTTTCTATGATAGCTTGCCTACGACCGGTAGCGAGGGTGGCCGTGCTTTCCGCGACGTGGAGTTGGAGAAAGAGGTATTGGCCGCCGCCCAGAATATTGGCTTGGGCGCTCAATTCGGTGGTAAATATCTGGCACATGATGTTCGCATCATCCGTTTGCCTCGCCATGGCGCTTCTTGCCCGGTAGGTTTGGGTGTAAGTTGCTCCGCGGACCGTAATATTAAATGTAAGATCAATAAGGAAGGTATCTGGATCGAGAAGTTGGATAGCCATCCCGGCGAATTGATTCCGGAGGAACTTCGTCAAGCGGGTGAGGGCGACGCTGTCAAGATCAACTTGAACCAACCGATGGCGGATATCTTGAAGGAATTGGATAAATATCCAGTATCTACTCGTTTGTCATTGAACGGAACGATCATCGTGGGCCGTGATATCGCTCACGCTAAGTTGAAGGAGCGTCTGGATCGTGGCGAGGATCTTCCCCAATACATCAAGGATCATCCTATTTATTACGCGGGCCCGGCTAAGACTCCGGCAGGTATGGCTTGTGGCTCTATGGGCCCGACGACCGCGGGTCGTATGGACTCATACGTTGACTTGTTCCAGAGCCATGGCGGTAGCATGATCATGTTGGCGAAGGGTAACCGTAGCCAGCAAGTTACGGACGCTTGTAAGAATCACGGCGGTTTCTACCTAGGATCTATCGGTGGCCCTGCGGCTATCCTGGCTCAGAACAATATCAAGAGCATCGAGTGCGTGGAATATCCGGAATTGGGTATGGAAGCGATCTGGAAGATCGAGGTAGAGAACTTCCCCGCATTTATCTTGGTAGATAACAAGGGTAATGACTTCTTCAAGCAGATCAAGCCTCGTTGCTGATTCCTTGATCGGTAAAGATAAATGAAAAGCGGTATCCGGCGGCAAGCTGGATACCGCTTTTTTCTAAAAAAAAAGTCGTACGTGTTTTTTTAATAGGTTAATCCCACGATCCACAGCGGTAGTTTCTTGCCGGTGGCGAACTCCATATTGTCAGCCAAGATGAAGGAATCGGGGAGATCCGCTATTTGCTTGAATGTTTTATCCGCTCCTCCTACCTCGAAGGTGTAGGCATGGTCTACGATAAAGTCACCTTTTGTTTTTCCATATTCCACGTTATGATTTACGGATAACTGGTTGACGACAAAAGTTTCCCTTGCCGTCCCGATCTGTACGGGAGCGGAAGCTATGGCGTACAATAGGTTGGGATTCTGTAGGTAAATCTTATCCGGTTTTTGCATCTTTTTGACAGATAGTAAATCCGAGTACAATAACTTGAGCAATTCCGCCTTGTCCAAATTCTGTAAGTAATTGATGACAGAGTTTCGGGAAAGTCCGATCATTCCCGCTAGTTTCGTGATGTCCAGCTCATAAGGAACAGAGGTAGCTAAGATACCCATCAAAGCCTTTAGCTTCCGTGTATAGGCAGGATCTACGCCACACAGCAACGGGAGTTCCTGCTCAATAATGAGATTGACCACATTCTCGATATTAATATAATAATCTTCTCTGTTACCCGTAAAAAAGGGGTAATACCCTTCGTGGAGATATTCGTTAAACATTTGTACGGGGCGACATTTCTCATTTATTTCCCGGCAAATGTTTCCTGGATTTTCCAGTATCGTTTGTAGGGAATAGACAGGTATATCAATTTGCTTATAGAACATGAGAAATTCCCGGAAGGAAAGTCCGTACATATTATATGGTAGGCAACGTCTGGAAAGATCGGCATCCGCATTCAATATATTCAATAGGGAAGAACCGCTAAAAACAATTCGTAGAGATGGATACAGGTCGTAGGCCTCTTTTATCTCTTTACTCCAAGTGGGATATTTATGTACTTCATCAAGGAATAATTGTTTTCCTCCTTGCAAATAGAACCGCTCAATCAGTTCAGATAGGGTGTGATTACTGAAATAGATGCTGTCGAGCGTGCAATAAAGTACCTCCCTGCTTCCCGGCTGGAAATTCAGTTTGATGTATTGCAACATGAGTGTTGTTTTTCCGACACCCCTTGATCCTCTGATGGCGATCAGAGGATTATCCCAGTGAATTTGGTTCATGAGTTCCCTTATGATATGGGTACTCGTTTGTGCCAGTAATCGTTCTTGTTTAATAAATAGACTATCCATACGCTGATTGAATGAATGACAAATATACGATTTATTCAAGATAGATAGCAAAAAGTACATGGATTTGTTAAGGGCAAAAAGCAAATCTGGTGTTTTTTTGTTAAGAGTAAAAAGCAAAACCTGTAAGTATCCGGTCGTAGCGTACTTTGCGTATTGGCTTTCAAAAGTTTGTATAAATATCAATGAAACTATTACACTTTAATTTTTTACCTTTGTTGCGTTTAAGTGATAAAACAGATTTCCAATGCCTCGTATATACATCCTCTTGATGTCGGTCTTGATCTCGGCTTTTTATGCTTGCGATCATCGGGGGAAGCCTTACCCCGCTACCCTGTCACGGATCGAATCCCTTGCGGATACAAATCCGGAGGAAGCCCGCCCTTTGTTGGATCGATTGCGGGATAGCCTTTCGTCCTTTGATGAGGAACAGCGTATGTATTATGACTTGCTCGACTTGAAGGTCAATGATAAGATGTATGTCCGGCATACTTCTGATTCTTTGATCAAACGAATCACCGCTTTCTATGAGACATATGGCGATCGAGACAAATTACTAGAGTCTTATTACTATATGGGCCGTGTCTACCGGGATTTGAATGATGCCCCGGAAGCGTTGAAGTATTTCCAAAAGGCATTGGATGTGGCGGGGGATACGAGAAAGTACCGATTATTGTCCAATGTCTATTCGCAGATGGGGATGCTTTATGATTATCAGAATGTATATGAAGAGGCGATCCGTATGTATGAGAAAGCGGCTGAGTATAAATTACTGAAAGGAGATAGTACTAGTTTTTCTCTTGTGCTGAGAGATATTGCCCGAGTATATGATATGGTCGATAAGAATGACAGTGCGCTTCTCTATTTTCAAAAAGCGGCAATTATAGCGAATGAAACAGGAAATAGACATCGATATTCCGGTATATTGACTGAGCTGGGTGATCTTTACCGGGAATTGGTAATGTATGATAAAGCTTTGGAATGTTTGTCTGAATCATTAAAAGATTCCGTAGACCGGAATATGTATCCTACTTATTCGGTTTTGGGGAATACTTATTTAGAACTCAATAAATTGGATTCTGCCGATTACTATTTAAGAAAGTGCCTGGATAGTCCTAACTTACATGTTAGAGGACGCTATTTATGAGTACTTGTCGCTTTTGTATGAGCGTCGGTTGAATTATCGGGAGGCTATTCGCTATGTCCGTCTTGGCCAGCAAGTGCAAGATACCATCCGCAAGATAACCGATTCGGAGGAAATCCGTAAAATGACCTCTTTGTATAATTATCAGAAGCGGGAAACTGAGAATTTACGGCTAAAGGGCGAGAATGACCGGATGCAGATTCGTATTTACCGGATATTATCCTTGTTCGGATTGGGGCTTTCGATAACCTTATTGTTTATATATAGACTGAAACGGCAGAAAGAGCGGTTGGCTAGGCAGTTTGAGGCGCTTCAGCGGGAAAAGCAAGAACAATATGAGAGAAGTTTTCAATATGTAGAAGCGAATAACGCGAAATTGAATGAATTGGGAACCTTACTATCTAAAGACTATGAAGATACAAATTCATTGCTTCATGTGCGAAAAGAACTTTTGCAAGTGACCAATGAACAAATACAGTTGCGGCGTACCGAGCGTGATTTGTTAGAGTCGGATTTAAGGCATTCGGATATCTATATGAAATTCCATTCCACGAATGAGGCAGATCAGATAATCAGGGAAGAAGATTGGAATGCTTTACGGAAGGAGTTAGATAAGACATACAATAATTTTACGAATCGTCTATATCAGCTATACTCGGGAATGTCATTGATAGAACTCCGGATTTGTTACTTGATAAAGATATCAGTCAAGGTAACTGATATGGCAAAAATCTTGGGTCGCTCCAAACCCTCCGTATCCTCATCCCGTAAACGGCTTTATAAAAAAATAAAGGGAGAGGATGGAACCCCGAATGAACTGGATGAATTAATCGCTGGTCTTTAGCCTTATACAACTCTGCGAACAAAAAGCGAACAAAAAGCGAACAGTGTTTTAGCCCCGAATCCAACCTTATCGGATACTTTTGCAGTCAAAAAATGAATGGGATGAAAAGAATTTTACTTTTGACTTTGTTGAGTTGCGTGGGCTTGTGTACACAAATATTGAGTGTTTTTGCCCAACAAGGAGAGAAAAGTGTCGGGATAAATGTGGGTTACGGCACAGCAAGTAGTTTTGAGTCGTTTCGCTTAGGTGCTGAGTTCAATTGGAACGCAACGGATCATATTCGTTTGTCGCCTTCTTTCGATTGCTATTTTGCCAGTAGTACCTCTTATGTGGTTAGTGCGGATGTACATTATTTATTTCCGATAAAAAACACATGGCAGGTTTATCCTTTGCTGGGAGTCACTTATACTCATTTCATGACTAATGAATTTGGGGGAAATATTGGAGCTGGTGTGGAATATCCGATTTCCTCGTCTTTTTATGTAAGTGCCGAAGGGAAATACCAGCTTACGAAGGATTTCCAGCAATTTGCTTTGGCGGCAGGTGTAGCCTATAAGTTTTAATAGGTCATTTGATACATCGTTCGACGGAGTATAAAGACTAAATTCGTTGGGAGAACGAGATATAAGAACTTCTTAGGAGATGGTAACGTCCTATAAAATAAAATCCCGGATAGCGTTTAATCTACCCGGGATTATATATTAATGTATAAGACCTTATCTTAGTTTCTGTACTCCCTGCGAGGCCCGCAATCATTACGATCTTGACGAGGACCACGGTCTCCAGACGCTTCCAGCCGATCTCGGAAATGTGAAGCAGATCATCCTTGCCCGATATAAACTCAACGAACGTACCGTAAGGTATAAGAGAAGCGTTATCCCTCAAAAGGCATGTTTGGCAACATGATCCTAAATTATCAGTAGTACTTACCTTGCCAACGCAGTATATCTTCTATGCCACTTGCAGTATATATCCCATGGATAAGTAAGTAGTACTGACTTTTCCGGCATGAGAAAAGCGTTTCCCTTAGGCGAACAAATAGTTTCTCCTAGGGAAAACTAAAGTTTCGTAAGCACAAAACTAAGGTTTCCTCATGAGGAAACAAATGTTTCCATAGCGGAAAACTTTTGTTTTATACCAAGAAAAACTATAAATGTCAATTAATCAGTTTTTTAGATGATATATGAAGCATGACCAAATAGATAGCTTGCCGGCTAAGCAATGTCTCCGTCTTCGGTCGCTTCTTGAAAAAGATAGGACTAATAATACGGTTGGCGAGTAGGGGACGGTGGTGTTTTGTGATTGAAAAGTAGTAAATGGTGGTAGATACGAGCCGATAGTGGTAGATGCTATTTATCTACCACCACCCGATAAATAACTTATGACCAATTGATTATAGCTATAGTTGTAGGTGTGGTAGATGATTTGATAAAAAAATCCCGGATAGTGTTTAATCTACCCGGGATTATATATAATGTATAAGACCTTATCTTAGTCTCTGTACTCCCTGCGAGGTCCGCGATCACCACGATCCTGACGAGGACCACGGTCTCCACGATCTTGGCGAGGTCCACGCTCACCTCTTTCTGGTCTTGGCGGACGTTCCTCGTAACCTTCCGGTTTCGGAAGCAATACCTTGCGGGAAAGTTTGAACTTGCCTGTCTTCGGATCGATATCAACCAACTTGACAGAAACCGTATCGCCTTCCTTCAAGCCGGCTTGCTCAACGGTCTCCAGACGTTTCCAATCGATCTCGGAAATGTGAAGCAAACCATCCTTACCCGGCATGAACTCAACGAATGCACCATAAGGCATGATAGAGGAAATCTTTCCTTCATAAACCTCTCCGATCTCAGGAACAGCGACGATAGCCTTGATCGCCTTGACAGCCGCGTCGATCGTAGCCTTATTCGTGCCGGAGATCTCGATCTTTCCTACGCCGTCTACCTCATCGATAGATACCGTAGCTCCCGTTTTCTCTTGGATACCTTGGATGATCTTACCGCCCGGGCCGATTACCGCACCGATGAATTCCTTACCGATAATCATCGTCTCGATACGAGGTGCATGAGGTTTCAAATCCTCACGAGCTTCCGGTTGAGCCTCCAATATCTTGCCCAAGATATGCATACGACCCTCTTTAGCTTGAGCCAAAGCATTCTCAAGGATCTCGTAAGACAAACCGTCTACCTTGATATCCATCTGAGTTGCCGTGATACCGTCTTTCGTACCCGTTACCTTGAAGTCCATATCACCCAAGTGATCCTCGTCGCCTAAGATATCAGACAAGATCGCGTAGTTCGTACCCTTGTTCTCGGAGATCAATCCCATAGCGATACCGGATACCGGTTTCTTCATCGGGACACCTGCGTCTCTCAACGCCAAGGTACCGGCGCAAACCGTAGCCATAGAAGAAGAACCGTTAGACTCCAAGATATCGGAGATTACACGTACTACATACGGATAGTTGTCCGGGATCATACGTTTCAGCGCACGGTGAGCCAAGTTGCCGTGTCCGATCTCACGACGGCCTACGCCACGTGTTGCTTTGGCCTCGCCTGTGGAGAATGGGGGGAAGTTATAATGTAAAAGGAAACGCTCGTATCCATGGTTCAATACGTCGTCTATCATTTTCTCATCAGACTTCGTACCTAAAGTTACCGTAGATAAAGACTGTGTCTCTCCACGTGTAAAGATAGCGGAACCGTGAGGACCCGGCAGGCAATCTGTCTCGATCCAGATCGGACGGATCTCGGTAGTCTTACGACCATCCAAACGCTTACCCTCATCAAGGATGGCACGGCGCATAGCCTCTTTCTCTACATCGTGATAGTAGCGACCGATCATTTCCAGTTTCTCGTCCGTCAACTCCTCCTCGGAGAATTGAGCCTTGTATTCTTCTACGATTTTCTCGAATGCCTCGCTGCGTTCGTGCTTGCCGCTACCAGATGTGGCTACGGCGTAAGCCTTGGCGTAACATTTGTCGTGTACGTCCTTGCGCAACTCGTCATCGTTTACCTCGTGGCAATATTCACGTTTTACCAATTTGCCGCAAGCCTCGGATAATTCCAATTGAGCCTTGCATTGTACCTTGATAGCCTCGTGAGCGACCTTGATAGCCTCAAGCATCTCAGATTCCTGAACCTCGTTCATTTCACCCTCAACCATCATGATGTTGTCTATGGTAGCGGCAACCATGATGTCGATATCAGCTTTCTCCAATTCTGCGGAAGTTGGGTTGACGATGTATTTTCCATCCGTACGAGCTACGCGAACCTCAGAGATCGGTCCGTTAAAAGGAATATCAGAAACTGCCAAAGCGGCGGAAGCGGCCAAACCTGCTAATGCGTCCGGCAAATCTTCGCCATCAGCGGAGAACAATATAATATTTACATATACCTCAGCGTGGTAGTTGTCCGGGAAAAGAGGACGCAACGCACGGTCTACTAAACGAGATGTGAGGATTTCATAATCAGAAGCTTTTCCTTCTCTTTTTGTAAAACCTCCGGGGAAACGTCCAAAAGCGGAGTATTTCTCTTTGTATTCTACTTGCAACGGCATGAAGTCAACACCCGGGTTCGCGTCTTTAGCGGCACAAACAGTGGCGAGCAACACGGTGTTGTTCATACGAACCCGGTAACCGCTCCGTCCGCCTGTTTGGCCAATTTCCCGGTTTCGATGGTAATGGTTCTTCCATCACCTAACTCGATCGTCTTGTTAATTGGATTAAGCATAATCTTTTTTCTTATTTTTCTATCTGTCAAAAATTGGTGCAAATGTAATGAAAGTTTACCTGTAATTGCATGAAAATGAAAAGAAATAACAGTCTTAAAGCACTTTTTTTGAAAAAAGCCTTGAAGAAATACGGAATAATAGTGCCACAATTGTAAAATAATGTATATTTGCACCGGATTAGTAATATAGACAAACTGGAATAATGAAACAAATATCTACGAATTTACTAGCTGTGCTGTGTGTTATGTTGCTTTTGTTCACGGCTTGTAAGAAGAATTCTGATTTTACGGTGGAAGGTGTAGTGTCCGGCGCAGACGGCCAGATGATGTATCTGGAGAATGTAGGTGTGTCGACGGTAGAGTTGATGGACTCCGTAAAACTGACGGCGGCCGGTAAATTCAGCTTTACGAAGCCTCGTCCGGCATTCCCAGATTTTTATCGCTTGCGTCTGAATAACCAATTGATCAACTTCTCGGTAGATTCTACGGAGACGATCTCGTTCGTGGCCGATGCCGGGACTTTCGCTACTTCTTATAGCGTGGAGGGCTCAGAGAATTGCAAGGCGATCAAGAATATTACCTTGGCTCAATTAGATGCGAACCAAGCGATCCATCGTTTACGGAAAGAATCTGAGTCCGGTCTGTTGGCGGATTCCGTATATTCCCGCCAGGTGCTCGAGGCCGCCGAGGCTTATAAGGACGTGGCTCGTAAGTATATTTATTCCGCCCCGATGTCCGCTGCCGCTTACTTTGCCTTGTTCCAGCAAATTGACGGCTTGCTGTTCTTCGATTTGTATGACAAGAACGACTCGAAGGCTTATGGCGCCGTAGCCACCAGCTTCGATCACTATTATCCGGAAAGCCCTCGTGCTAAGCATCTGTATAACTTGGCTCTTCAATCCCGATAAAGGTGATTCGTAGCCAGCGCCCGATGGACTTGGATAAGGTGGAGAAGAAAGAGGTTAGTTTCTTGGATATCGAGTTGCCGGATGTACATGGGGAAAACACGAAATTGTCTTCTGTCGCTACAGGTAAGGTGGTGTTGATCAACTTCACGGCCTATATGTCCGAATGGTCTCCTGCCTTGAATATGGAATTTGGCGATTTATATACGAGGTACCACGATAAGGGCTTGGAGATTTACCAGATCTCTTTGGATAGTGATCTTCACTTCTGGAAGAACGCCGCTTCTAATTTACCTTGGGCTTGCGTGCGTGATCCACAGTCGGTTTACTCTCAGACCGCGGCGTTGTATAACGTGAAACAGCTTCCGGCGATCTTTATCTTGGATCGCAAGGGAAACTTGGTTAAACGGGTGGACGACGTGAAGAAACTTGAGGCTGACATCAAGTCCGTATTGTAAATTGTTCATGATTTAATCATCAGATTTATATGTTATAAAGCACTTTCGTAAACTTGTTCATCTTAGAAAGATAACCTAACTTTGCGGAGTCTTGAAATGATAAAAAAGGGGAGTTCCGGCCATATGACTTGGTCGGGATTCTTTTTTATTATGCGATAATCAATCAATATTAATATAAAGAATAAGGAGGATTTAGTATGGCTGTTAGTTATATGACAAAGGACGGCTACGATAAGATTTTAGCTGAAATCAACTATTTGGAGACCGTGAAGCGCCCTGAAATATCAGCCCAGATCGCTGAGGCGAGGGATAAGGGTGACTTATCCGAGAACGCTGAGTACGATGCCGCCAAAGAGGCTCAAGGTATCATGGAGGCTAAGCTTGCGCAGTTAAAAGGTTTGATCTCAAACGCCCGTCTGATCGATGAGAGTCGTGTGAAAACTGATGAGGTTCAGATTTTGAACAAGGTGAAAATTAAGAATACGAAGAATAACGCTGTCATGACCTACACGTTGGTATCGGATTCGGAGGCTAACCTAAAAGAAGGAAAGATCTCCGTAAGCACGCCGATCGCCCAAGGTTTGATGGGAAAGAAGGTAGGGGATGTCGTTGAGATCCGTGTGCCTTCCGGCTTGATGACGTTTGAGATTATGGATATTTCAATTTAAAAACAGAAAGACGTATGGCAACTATTTTCAGTAGAATCGTGGCGGGTGAGATCCCTAGCCACAAGGTTGCGGAAGACGATGAGTTTTTTGCTTTCCTCGATATCAATCCGGTAGCCTTGGGGCATACCTTGGTAATTCCTAAGAAGGAGGTCGATTATATCTTTGATATCGATGATCCGATGCTGGGACGGATGGTAGCTTTCGCTAAACGGGTAGCTCGTGCTCAAGAGACCGCTATCGAGTGTAAGCGTGTAGGATTGGCTGTCATGGGTTTGGAAGTGCCCCATGCGCATATCCATTTGATTCCTATCACGAAGGAGTCCGATATGTATTTCGGCGGGAAGAAATTGGCTGTAAGTCAAGAAGAATTGGCCGAGATCGCCGCTAAGATTAGAAAAGAATTCAAATAATTGAATATAATTTTTTAATTATAAAAAATTGGTTATATTTGTACCCGCTGTTTTATGCGTGACAATATCATGCAAAGGGGACAGCAAATCATTAATATGATTCATTAGTGGTTTTTACTCATAAATTTGTTAACCTTAGAAGAAAGGCCCCTCTGTGACAGAGCGGCCTTCTTTTTTTAAACACACAATAAACATTATAAACTACTAAATTGATATCTTCATCTTACATCTTCGAATAGGATTAGGGGAGCCAAACGGCATGCCTGTTCCAACCGTGTACACCGTTCCAGTAATCATGCCAGTCATATAGCATACCGGATTGATGGATATATACGCCACATAATACAAGGGAGATAAGCCATAAGGCTAATAATATCCATCTTGCTTGCGTCGGTAAGGGACGTACCTTGAACAATTGGCAGCAAATCGCGTATATCAGGGAGAATATGGGGATGCCGATGAATAAGATCGTCCCTATGCATCCCATGATTGCCATTGACAGCGGTGCTCCGTTTATCAAGTCCGCTCCGAACGGAGAGAGATTATAGATGAATCCGGCTCCACCCATGAGCAAAGCGAATGTTACGACTACCAGAATGAATACGACTAGTACTAGCGGTGGCAACAGGAAGATTCCGGCCAATATGATGAAAAACTTCAGGATGAACCCGATGACCAGAACGAAAACATCCGCCAGCTTTTGGAAGAAGTTCCTCGGCTTATCCGAGCTGATAAAGTCGTTCACGTTATTGCTGACTTTCTCGAATCCATCTGTCACGGTCTTTCCGATATTCTCCACCGTCACGCTTTGTCCGCGCATCTCGAGTTTCTCGGTCGCCGTACGTGCCATCGGTACGATGATCCACAACAAAAAGTAAAGCGGAACCGTGATTCCATAGAAGAACATCAGAAGGAAAAGCACGATACGTACGGCAGTCGGGTCCCAATCCATGTAGGCGGCGAAACCTCCGGCGACACCTCCCAGAATACGGTTATCCGGGTCACGCATCAAGCGTTTCTTGGTTGTCTGGGTATGAGTCTCCTGTTGTTGTGTCCGGTAATTATCCTCGTGGTCGGTGCTTTTCTCTTCGTCCTCGAAAATCTCTTCCGGCTTACCCATCCGTTTGATCACTTCCTCTACCTGCTCGATCGTGATGACCTCGTAGCCTAAGCGGACACGCTCGTTAAGAAGTTCCGAGATACGCATCTCGAAATCATCCATGATCTCATCCGAACCCTCTTCTTTTCGGAAGTGGATGCGCAGGTTCGACAGATATTTGTCTAATAATTGGTATGCGTCTTCGTCAATGTGGAAAACTGTGCCTCCCAGATTAACAGTAAGTGTCTTCTTCATCACTCTTTCGTTTTAATTGTTTCTCATGTGGTTTATTGTATCATTTAGTTCCTGCCATGAAGCCTCCAGCTCGCCGAGGAATAGTTCTCCTTTCTCGGTCAGTTGGTAATACTTGCGTGGCGGTCCTTGCGTAGATTCTATCCACTGATAACTTAATAGCTCGCTATTTTTTAGTCGGGTTAAAAGAGGATATAAAGTGCCTTCCACAACGATCAACTTCGCTTCTTGTAACTTCTGAATGATATCAGAGGTGTAAGCGGGTTCCTTTTTGAGAAGCAGGAGGATGCAATATTCCAGCGTCCCTTTCCTCATTTGTGATTTTACGTTCTCTGCATTCATCTCTTTTAATTTTATGCTACAAATGTATGTATTACATATGTACTATGCAATACATGCTACTATGAATTATTATTATTTAACCGAACACTTGCACAAAAAGAGCAATTATGTGTAAAAAAAGGACTGATGTCGTGTCTTTTAGAAGAGAAAAGCGTACTTTTGCGGTATCAATTCAAAATAAGGAATTATGATTTATTATCATTTCGCCGAGTTAATACACCGTCAGGCAGAGAAATATGGGAACCGTACAGCGTTGAAACATAGAGATAACGCTACGGGGAAATGGTTGAAGATTTCTTGGAGGGAGTTTTCCGATAAGGTTATGCTTACGGCCAAGGCAATGGCCGAATTCGGGATAGAAGTACAGGATAATATCGGGGTTTATTCACAGAATATGCCTCAGTGTTTATATACGGACTTCGGTGCGTATGGTAACCGGGTGGTTTCCATCCCGATGTACGCGACGAATTCTCCGGGACAAATCGAGTACATCATCAATGACGCTAAGATCCGCACGTTGTTCGTGGGTGAGCAATTGCAGTATAATAACGCTTTCAAGGTACAGAAGGACTCTAAGTATCTGGAGCGTCTGGTTGTCTTTGATCCGGCGGTCAAGATGAATCCGGAAGATAAGACGTCCATTTATTTTGATGATTTCTTGCGCTTGGGGGATAACGCGCATGCGGAGAGCACGGTGAAAATACGTATGACGGAAGCCGTTCCGGAGGATCTGGCTACCATTATATATACGTCCGGTACGACAGGTGAGTCGAAAGGCGTAATGCTTCCTCATTCTTGCTATCTGGAGGCGATGCGGATACATGATGTCCGTCTGCCTCTGGTAACCGACAAGGATCTATCCATGAGTTTCTTGCCAATGACTCATATCTTCGAGAAAGCTTGGTGCTATTATTGTCTCCATAAAGGGGTTACGATCGCTATCAACCAAGACCCGAAAATGATCCAGAAGACATTGCCGGAGGTTCATCCTACCTTGATGTGCAATGTGCCTCGTTTCTGGGAGAAGGTGTATGCGGGTGTGCACGAGAAGATCAACTCCGCCTCTCCGGCCATGAAGAAGATTTTCTTGGATGCTATCGAGACCGGGCGAAAGTATAATCTGGAGTATAAGAATAAAGGTATTCCGGCCCCGTGTGGTTTGAAGTTGAAGTTTCAATTTTACAATAAAACGGTTTTCACCTTATTGAAAAGGGTATTGGGTATTGAGCGTGGACGGTTTTTCCCGGTGGCGGGCGCTCCGTTATCGGATACGGTTAATGAGTTCTTGCAGTCCGTGAATATCCCGATCGCTTATGGTTATGGACTGAGCGAGACGACGGCTACGGTTTGTTTCTACCCGGAGATCGGATTCCAGTTTGGTTCTATTGGTGAGGTAATGCCGGGAGTTCAAGTGAAAATAGATCCGGGGAATAACGAGATCTTGGTGAAAGGCAAGACCGTGATGTCCGGATATTATAATAAACCGGAAGAGACGAAGAGGGCTTTCACCGAAGATGGTTTCTTCCGTACCGGCGACGCTGGTCGTTTGGAGGGTAATACGTTATTCTTTACGGAACGAATCAAGGATTTGTATAAGACTTCAAACGGAAAATATATCGCCCCGCAAGCGATCGAGATGGTGATGAGCGGTGATAATTATATCGAGCAAATCGCTGTTATCGGCGATCAACGTAAGTTCGTGAGCGCCTTGATCGTGCCGGCTTATCCATTGTTGGAGAAGTATGCCGGGGAAAAAGGCATCTCGTTCGAGAGCCGGGAGGAGTTGGTGAAGAACAAGGATATCATTCGTTTCATCGAGGCTAGGGTAGAGGAGCACCAGAAGAACTTGGCTTCTTACGAGAAGATCAAGCGCTTTACCTTGTTGCCGGAACCCTTCATGATGGGATGCGAGCTGACGGATACGCTAAAGTTGCGCCGTCCGGTCGTATTGCAGAAGTACGCTACCGAGATAGAGGCGATGTACGAGGAATAACGAGTTTGTCGGCTATCAACTATTTCTTATCTTCGCGGTAAATTTAAAAAAGAAAAGAACATATGATCACATCAGACCAACTACATGACGTGTTGGAGCGCGATAAGGCGCTGAGGGGGTATCTTTGACATCGATAGCAAGACCATTCAGTTAGAAGAGGAGGAGCTACGTACGCAAGACCCCGGTTTCTGGGAAGACGCCAAACGCGCGGAAGTCCAGATGAAGAAAGTAAAGGAGCTAAAGAAATGGATCGAGCTTTACGGTGAGGTACATGCGGCGGCTGAGGAGCTAGAGTTGGCTTACGAATATGTAAAGGAAGAGATTATCACCGAGGAAGAGGTGGACGCGGCTTATAAGAAGGCCCTTCATTTACTGGAAGACTTGGAGTTCCGCAATATGCTTCGTGACGAGGCTGATCAAATGAGCTGCGTGCTCAAGATCAACTCGGGTGCCGGTGGTACCGAGAGCCAAGATTGGGCTTCCATGTTGATGCGTATGTATCAGCGTTGGGCTGAGAATAACGGTTATAAGATCTCTATCGCCAACTATCAGGAAGGGGATGAGGCCGGTATCAAGACGGTTACGATCGATATCGAGGGCGATTACGCCTATGGCTATCTAAAGAGCGAGAATGGCGTGCATCGTTTGGTACGTGTATCTCCTTACAACGCCCAAGGTAAACGAATGACCTCTTTCGCCTCCGTATTCGTCACCCCGTTGGTGGATGATACGATCGAGGTAAAGGTAGAGGCGGCGGCTATCTCTTGGGATACGTTCCGTTCAGGCGGCGCCGGAGGACAGAACGTGAACAAGGTGGAATCCGGAGTTCGCTTGCGTTATCAGTTCAAGGACCCGTATACAGGCGAGGAAGAAGAGATCTTGATCGAGAATACCGAGACTCGCGACCAACCCAAGAACCGTGAGAACGCTATGCGTCAATTGCGTTCCATCCTTTACGATAAGGAGTTGCAGCATCGTATGGCCGAGCAGGCCAAGGTGGAGGCCGGAAAGAAAAAGATCGAGTGGGGTTCGCAGATCCGTAGTTACGTATTCGATGACCGTCGCGTAAAAGACCATCGTACGAACTACCAGACTTCCGACGTGAACGGTGTGATGGATGGAAAGATCGACGATTTCATCAAAGCATACTTGATGGAGTTCGCCGGAGAAGAAAGTGCGGAAAAATAAGTTTTTCCCTTTAACATTTGCATATCTCGATAATAAATCGTAATATTGCACCCGATTTCAGAGCCTACGCTTTGAACAGGTCCTATAGCTCAGTTGGTTAGAGCACCTGACTCATAATCAGGGAGTCCTTGGTTCAAGCCCAAGTGGGACCACGATGGATGATCGCTAAATAACGTAATATTAGTTATTTAGCGATTTTTTATTGTACCTGCATGAACTAAAAAAGAATATGAGTGTTTGAGGTCACAATTTGTGATCTCTTTAGAGAAACGCCGCCGCCCTCGTGAATATGGAATGAAAGGCTTGGTTGATCAGGCCCGGATCGATACGGGAGTGTGTCGGGAAGGGGATTTGATGGGAGTAAGCGAACGGGAAATCCAGTTCTTCCAATATCTTGCCGGACGCTTTTCCTAAAGCCTTGATCACCCCGCCAGTAGGCATAACGATATCTTTTTTCAATGAGATCGCCCGAATACGATCGCAAGCCCGTTGGAAGAACGACTCCCGGTAATCTCGTAACACATCCTCACGTACCATGGCCTTAAAGGCTTGCTCCAGAAAATCATTCTTGAACGAGGTGGGAAGCGTACGGTTCTCCAAGAAATCATGCCGGAAGTAATGGCGTACCTTGGCGAACGCCTCCTTGTCCATGATATCACGGGCGTTGCCATCCATCTCACTGAAGATGGAGCCACCGCAAAACATGAATAAACGGGTGTCCGTAAACATCTTGTCCGGATTCGCTAATAACAAGACCTGCGAGAGTAACGCGCCGATGGAATAAGCGAATAAGTTGATGGACGTATCTTCCTTGAACAAAGGATGCTCGCCGTTCTTGATCTCATGAACCAATTGCCACATATTATAAACGGATTCTCTGCCCGAGGCGTAAAAGCGTAACGGGTTTTGGGATAGCCGGCTGCTGAGGGCTACGTTGGCGAAGGTGGAGTTCGTCACGTTCGCTATCTCCTCCTTGCGTTTGCTTACCCAAGGGAGGATCGCACGGGGATTGGCCCATAATCCCGGGGTACGGTTCATATGGAAAGCGATCGGGAACAGGATGACCGGTTTACCGGTCGTATGGGTGAGGTATTCCGCCCATGTGAGGTATTTTTCCCAAGTTCGCTCGTTCAGGCCATGCAACAGGATAATCGCCTCATTATTCTTTTTACGTCCCGAGGGCGTGAATATGGCATACGAGAAAGATTTGTTCTCTTGGATACGATCGTCTGTCATCGGACAGAATCCGGTGGGGGTAAGTCCCTTCTGGAACTCGTCGATCTCGCTGGCGCCACGGGTCTGGGTGAAGCGAAACGGGATGATCTCCAGATGGCTCTCTTCCAATTCAGTCTTTTTGTCATAAGAGAAAAGACTGTTCAGTTGCTTAGTACGAAGTGAAATATCCATAATCCTCTGATTTTTTACTGCAAACAAACAATAGAAAAACATCTCTTCAAAATAAATGGTTTAAACGGGCTTTGTTGGGGACATAAAGTGTTATTTAGGGGTGAAATCTTTTATAGAGGGGTGAATTTCGTCTGGGAAAATGATTACATTTGTTCCAAAATAGAGGCAAAAAGATGGGAATGTGGGATCAAAAAATACCAAGTTACATATACGGTAAACAGAATATCGTGAGGCTGATTTTGTGGACGGCCTTGTTTGCGTTGGTGTTTATCAACATCTACAAACCGTTTAGCTCCACCTCTTGGTACAAGGTCTCGGAGTTTAAGTTCTTCGTATTCTCTAGCTTGATTATCTTGACGGGAGTATTGGTGGTTGTCTTGAGCCGTATTATTCTGTTCCATTGGGGGAAGCGGCATGCTATCACGGTCCGGACCTATGCGATCTGGATCGTGCTGGAGATATTCTTCATGTCGCTTTTCTATACGATTTATACGTTGGTACTGAATCCGGAACGAGAATATATGGAAGTTTTTAACGATTCGGCGGTGAATACCAGTCTGGTTTTATTGCTCCCTTATTCCGTGCTGCACCTGTATTTCTCTTATAAAGAGAAAGAGCGGCAATTGCGATTGTTGGAGGAGAACCAGGACAGAAGCGGCGGTTCGGCAAAGCGTTTTCTCTTTCTATGACGAGAAGAACGAGTTGCGCCTTTCCGTGAAGCGAAGTAACCTGCTGTATCTTGAATCGGCGGATAATTACGTTTGTATCTGGTATCTGAATAAGGGGCAGCTCACGAAGTTTATGCTTCGCAACTCCTTGAAGGCGATCGAAGAGAACCTCGCTGATACGAATGTACTCCGTTGCCATCGTTCTTTCATGGTAAATTTCGACCAAGTGAAGGTGATCCGCAGGGAGAAGGAGGGCGTTTATCTGGAGCTGGGGATCGAGAAAGTACCCGATATCCCGATCTCCAAGACGTATAGCGAGAAGGTAACCCGCTGGTTCCAGACCTATTCTTCCTAGCGGGCTATTTCAATTCGATATTATTTTCTTTCGCGTATTGCGAGGGGCTCATGTTGAATTGCTTGGAGAAGGCCCGGCTGAAATAGGATTGCGAGTTGAAACCAACCGCCTCGGCGATCTCGTAAAATTCTCATATCGCCTTGAAGGATCAACTCGGCGGCTTTCTTTAGCCGGCTGATCTTGATCAACTCGTTGGGCGTTACGTTCGATAGGCCGTTGATTTTACGGTAAAGGGTCGGACGGCTTAGATTCATCAAGTCCGCTATCATGTCCACGTCTAGGTTCACGTCGTTTATATGGCTGTCGATGATATCGTTCAGTTTCTTCAAGAACTTCTCGTCCGCCTTCGTGTAAGCCATGGATTTGATATTGGCAATCGGCGAGTTGAAATAATAGGCACGCATATTGCTCCGGTTGTTCAGCAGGTTCGTCACTTGGGTAAGCAATAGATCCATGGAGAAAGGTTTGTCGATGTAAGCGTCCGCCCCCAGCTCAAGCCCTTCCATGCGAGATTGCAAGGTGTTCTTAGCCGTCAGGAGGATGATCGGGATATGGCTGAACTCCAGATTAGTCTTTATCTTTTTCAATAAGGTGAAACCATCCATGACAGGCATCATGATATCGCTGATGATTAATTGGATGCCATATTCCTGAAGACGGGCAATCGCCTCCTCGCCATTACCGGCGGTGACAACATTGTAATGGACATTGATCTCTTGACCGATGAAATGGAGCATTTCGGTGTTATCTTCCACCACGAGAACCGTCGGGCGGGATTCTTGGGTGACATATTTCCGCTCGCTGGCAGGGTTGGTCAGGACCTCTGCTTTCTCTTCCTCTAGTTTTAATGAGTTCGGTTGGTTCACCGGCAAACGTAATCTAAAGATGATAAGCCCGGCCGGAGATTCCTCCAACGTCAACGATCCCTCGTGCATCTCCGCTAAAGAACGGGCTAAGGGTAGTCCGAGCCCGGTCCCGGATTTATGGATAGAGGAGTCATCCCGGTAGAAAGGCTCGAAGATCTTTTCTTTTATCTCCTCCGAGATGGGCTTTCCATCGTTCATGATATCGATCGTGAATCGCTCGCCATCTTGCGCCTCGAACCGAACGATGATCTTGCTTCTTGCGTATTTAATAGCGTTCGATAGGAGGTTGCTGAGTATCTTCGTGCAAGCCTCCTTATCGATAAAGGCGTAGAAAGATTTCACGTTACACTCGATAATCATCTGCAATGCCTCCTGCTCTGCCGTGTCGTGGAAACGCTCAAAGGTCTCTTGCATCAATGCGATGATGTCCGTATGTATGAAGTTTAGTTTATATCCCTCGATTTCCGTCTTCCTGAAATCCAGTAGTTGATTCACCAGATCCAGTAGCCGGTTTGCGTTTTTATCCACAATTGTCAGATAATTCTTTGCGCTGGGAGATAGCTTGATGTCCCGTGTTACTTTCTCCAGAGGACTTTTAATTAAAGTTAGGGGCGTACGTATCTCATGAGCGATATTGATGAAGAAATCAATCTTAGCTTGATAAAGCTCCTTCTCCTTTTCATTCTCGAACTCCTGTATTTTCTGCTGTATATTGGCCTTATTATGCCGGGAAATGATAAAGATCAGCAACACTACGCATCCGATAGCGATAATCCCATATAGGATTAACGCCTTGGTAGAGAGCCACCATGGGGGAAGGATCGTAATCTGGAACATCGCCGGCTCATCATTCCAAATACCGGACAGGTTCGCCGCCTTCACCTTAAACGTATAATTACCGGGCGGTAGTTTCGTGAAATAAACCCGGTTCTCGCCCACCACATGATACCATTTGGAACTTAACCCTTCCATGCAATAGGCGTATTGGGTGAGGTTGGGGGCTTGGTAGCTTAATGATGTGTAGTCGATGTAGAATGTGGACTGATTATGTTCTAAGGTGATCCCTTTTTTAAAAGTGATGTCTTTTTGCCTCAATAGATTATGGTCGGGGTCCGAATAATTGATTTGTGTCATATAAATCTTCGGTTGGATAGAGAACTGTTGGATATTATCGGGGTGGAACCGAACCAAGCCTTTCAAGGTCCCGAAATATAGTTTGCCGTCTTTAGCTTTTAAAGAAGAGTTATAGTTGAATTGATTGGACAGGAGCCCATGTTCTTTTTTGAACACCTTGATCTCTTGATTGACTGGGTTAAGTACGGCTAGGCCATTTGTGGTACTGATCCACATGTGGCCTTTAGGGTCTTCCTCGATCCGGTAAATGACGTTACTGGGTAGGCCGTCTTGAGTCGTGTATCTTGTCGTACTCTTTAAATTCCGGTCATACATTTTCACTCCGTTTCCGGTAGCGAACCATAGATTGTTTTTAGTATCCTCATGGATGTGATTGATCGTCCGGTTGGCGTTCGTGTTTATGGAATCCAATTTAAATTCGCCGTGTTTTTGCCGGATTGGGTCGAAATAATATAATCCGATATTGAATGTTCCGGCCCATATAACCCCTTCGTGATCCTCGAAGATCGTTTGTATCCTGCAATTACCGGGGAATTGATCGAGAGGCTCGAAAATATCTTTCTCCGGATTATATTGATACATGCCGGATGCCGTAGCTATGAGCAAGTTATTTTTCCGGGTTTTATAGAGATATACGATGATATCGTTTTGGGAGGCGTAAGGATTCGGGGCGATCGTATAATGCTTGATGATTTTCTCCGTACGGATATCCATCACGTCTACCCCGTTAGCGTGTGTCCCGATCCATAGATAGTCTCCAATCACGGTAAGCCCGTGGATACAGCTTTGGGAAAGACCGTCTTTATCTTGGAAGTTCTTATAGGTTTGCGTACGGATGTCGAGTTTATTGAGACCAGCGTCTTCGGTTCCTATCCATATATTATGGTTAGCGTCTTGGCAAATATCATGGATAATATCACCGTTAATTGTTTTTTTCCCGGGTATATTGTAGTCTTTCTTGAATTTGAGATAAGGAGGAAGGTAATTAATGCCCCCATTATCCGTACAGATCCATAAGCCACCTTCCCGGTCCTTGCAAAACTGTTTGGTAGCGTTGTTGGATAGTGAATATGGATCACATTTGTCTTGCTCAATGTGAAAGGTCTTGTTTGAGGGGATTTGGTAGATATAGATACCGTTGTAGGTGGCGATCCATACCTCGTCGTTTGTCACTTGGAAAATATCCCGGGTATAGAGGGGGCTGTTCTTTTGCCGGGTAAGAACATTTCGGCAAACACCTGTTTGTATATTGACTTGTTTGACTCCGTTATCGCTTGTACCTATCAGTAATGTATTATCGGACGGGGATGCCCATAGAGTCGTCATATTATCTATATGTAGGGTGTCGCTACCGTTATGGATATTTAGAGGGATGAATTTGTTATCGGTCGGGTCTAAGAGAACGACATTACCGTTTAGCGTGGTGGCCCATATCTGATCTTGGGGGGTGATATAGAAAGAGGTGATCGGATCACTATCCTTATACAGGTAGTTTTGGTGTAGCTCGGATTGCTCATTATATTTAATAAGGGAAAAGCCGGATAACAGCATCCACAGATTCCCTTGGTGATCAAATTCCAGATAGGTACAGCCGATTCCTTTCGTGAACTTTATCAAGGAAAAAGTATCGGTTTGGTAATCGTATTTTTGTACTCCCATATTAGTACCCACCCAGAGTTCACCGGAAGGGCTTATCGCCAAGTCGGTAATCCAGCTACTTATTAAAGTTCCTCTCTGTTTGGTTTGATTTTTTATGATATGGAATTTGTTCCCGTCAAATCGATTGAGCCCGTCCCGTGTTCCAAACCACATAAAGCCATAATGATCTTGGACACAACATGTCACGTTATTATTGCTTAATCCATCTTCTACCTCATAGGATTTAAAGTAGTATGACCGGGCGTTGAGCTCTATTGCGGTTACTACAAATAATAGGACGTATAAATAATTCATCAAGTTTTTTTTCATAGATCTCCCTTGTATTTCATGCGCAATATAAAGCCTTTTCCTAGACTTTCCATAGCAGTATCGTATCATTGTTTTTCATTTTGTTTCAATGTCCAGACTTCGGTTTTTGGCTTTAAAAGCCGTTCCTTGTAAGACTGTTTGTTGAGACGATAGGTAATAATTTTGAGAGAAAAGTGCAATACTGTTTGACTCAAGGGGCTTTAATTTTGGCAAAAACAGTGTGAATCTTTAAAAGATAGAATATGAATCAAAAAGTAAAAGTAGGTATAATAGGCTTTGGTCGCATGGGTGGATTTTATTTGGAGGAGATGCGGAAGAGCGATCAATGGGAGGTACTTTACATCTGCGATACGGACCCAGAGGCACGAGATTTGGCAAGGAGGAAGTCGCCGACATCCCGAATCGTAGCGGATGAGCAAGTTGTATTCGAGGACCCGGAAGTACAAGTGGTCGGTTTATTTACATTGGCGGATTCCCGGTTGAGGCAAATTAAGAAGGCAATGGCATTTGGCAAACATGTCATCTCAGAGAAACCGGTCGCAGATACGATCGAGCATGAATGGGAAGTCGTGAAATGCGTGGAAAACTCAAGTTTGTTCTCGACCGTTAATTTGTATTTGCGTAATTCTTGGTACCATAATACGATTAAAGAATTTATCCGGAGAGGAGAGATCGGAGATTTGGCGATCATTCGCATTTGCCATATGACTCCGGGGTTGGCTCCGGGTGAAGGTCATGAATATGAAGGTCCGTCTTTTCATGATTGCGGAATGCATTATGTGGACATTTCCCGGTGGTATGCCGGATGCGAGTATAAGACATGGCATGCGCAGGCGATCCGGATGTGGGATTATCCCGAACCTTGGTGGTTGCAATGTCACGGGACATTTGAGAACGGGGTGGTATTTGATATAACACAAGGGCATGTGTATGGACAATTATCGAAAGACCAAACGCATAACTCTTACATAGATGTAATAGGAACGAAAGGAATCGCCCGGATGAGTCATGATTTTAAGACTGCGGTCGTGGAGTTGAGAGGTGTTAATGAAACACACCGGATCGAGAAGCCCTATGGAGGGAAAAATATAAGTACGCTATGTGATTTGTTCGCAGATTCCGTACGGACCGGAGTTTTTCATTCCCGCCTACCACTGATGCGTGATTCCGCTATCGCTTCCGAGTATGCGTGGAAATTCTTGGATAACGCTAGACGAAATGAGATGCCTTCTATCGGGAATTTACAAACCTTGGAAGAAATCCGGGAGAGAAGACGGAATATGACGGAAGGGTATGGCTTACTTCGCCATGTAAAATTGTCTCATTCTTGATACGATTTTCTCAATGACCGGGGGGGACAGGCTGGAACTTGTATTATGCGACAATCGGAAACGATTTTGATAAAATAGAAAAAGAGGATTCTTCATATCCGTGATACATTTGCTACTGCTTGTTCATAGAGCGAAAACAGAAACATTAATTTAATACTATGTAGCATGAAAAAAATGATTGTTCTTATCAGTCTTTTATGTGGAGCGTTTTTTATGAGTGCCCAACAAAGTAATCAACAACAAAGACCACCGGAAAGATGGAAACCTGAGAGTACTGAATGGTATTATCCGGTTCCTCCTAAGGTAAAGCCGGGTGTCGGAACTGGTGCTCCTTCCGATGCGATCATCCTGTTTGATGGAAAAGATCTTTCTATGTGGGAATCTGCGGGAAAAGATGGAGGTCCCGCTAAATGGACCGTAAAGGATGGGGCGATGATTGTGGCTTCCGGGACCGGATCGATCCGGACAAAAGATTATTTTGGAGATTGCCAGTTACATATCGAGTTCAAGACCCCTACACCGGGAAAGGATAATACATTACAGATGAAAGGAAATAGTGGCATTATGTTACAAAGCCGTTATGAGGTGCAGGTTTTGGATTGTGAGGATAATCCTACGTATGTGAATGGCTGGGTCGGCAGTATTTATAAGCAAAGCGCACCGTTGGTAAATGCTTTCACGAAGACAAATGAGTGGCAGGTTTATGATATTTATTGGAAAGCTCCCCGTTTCGGGACAAACGACGAATTGGAATCTCCCGCTATGATCACTGTGGTATTGAACGGAGTCGTGGTACAGAATAATTATATACTGAAAGGAACGACCCCATATACCGGTTTACCTAAATATGTAGCGCATGGCCGTCTGCCATTAAGCTTACAGGATCATGGAGTGGAAGTGGCTTTCCGTAATATATGGATTCGAAATTTATAGATTGTATAACCTTAAAAAAATGATTTATGACTACACGTAGGAATTTTTTAAAGAACTCGACGATGTTGGCCGCCGGCTTAGGTATTTCACCTCTTTTGGCATCGGCAGCTCCTACCGTCTCTCATAAGGAAGAGACTATAAAAGGGCGGGTGAATATCGCAGTAATAGGTGTCGGCATGGGATGCCGTGATTTGCAAGGGGCTTTGACTGATAATCCGTGGGTACATTGTGTGGGCATGTGCGACGTGAACAAAGTGAGACTTGATGAGCAGATCGCACGTTTCAAAAAAGACTTTCCGAATCAAACGACCTCGATCAAGGCATATAGTGACTTCCGGGAAGTCTTGGCAAATAAGGATATCGACGGGGTCATTATCGCAACACCGGACCATTGGCATGCCTACATCTTCGCAGAGGCATTAAAAGCGGGCAAGGCGATCTATGTGGAAAAGCCGGTTGCTAATTCGATTCCGGAATGCCATTCGATGATGGATTTCCAAAAGAAATATAAAGGGGTGGTGACAACAGGCTTATGGCAGACCAGCCAACGCTATTTCTTGGCGGCTAATGAGATATTGAAATCCGGTGTGTTGGGGGATGTTTATAAAGTTCAGATATGGCTTTGCCAATCGACGGATCCACGTCCGGCAGTTGCGGATTCTCCGGTTCCTTCTACATTGGATTACAATATGTGGTTGGGTCCGGCTCCCGAGCGCCCATTTAATAATTATCGTTTCCGTGGATGGCGCGGCTTTTGGGATTATGGAGGCGGCCAGCAAACCGACTGGGGAGTGCATTGGATAGACTCTGCGTTCGATGGATTGAAAGCGTTAGGATTGTGTGACCGTGAATATCCGGAGGCGGTATTCTCTACGGCTTATAAAGATCCTACCTCTTTCAATGAGACTCCCAGCTGCCAGACAACGATTTTCCAATATAAGAATTTCCATATAGAGTGGGCACAACAGGTTGCTCACCTGTATAATCGGAATCAAGGAGTAGCTTGGGTAGGAAGTAAAGCCACCTTGGTATGTAATCGAGAAGGCTATGAATTGATTCCAGAGAAGAACCGGGAGGGTGAGTTGTTAACTGACCGTTCCCAGCTTGTCGGGAAGTTCGAGGATGGCGGTGTTGAGGCGCATGCGACGAATTGGTGTAAGTGTATATTGAATAAATCGATTGAGACGAACAGCCCGATCGAGAAAGGGGCTTTCGCGACGATCCTGGCGCATATGGCCAATATCTCATATTTGACGGGAACTCGTGTTGTGTATGATCCGCAAGCTCGTAAGTTTGTGGATAATCCGAAAGCGGACGCGTATTTGAAGCGGAGCTATAGAAGCCCGTGGCAATTCCCGAAAGTTTAATGCGATTGAATGCTTAAAAACAACGACCGGTGGATTTTAATACTCTATTATATATAACCATTACCATACGAATTGAATTACAGCACATTGAGATCTCCGGTCGTTTTTTGTAAAAACAATGTCAACTTTAAATGAATGAGTTATGGAAAATCAAAAAAAGAAAGTATGGCTTCGAAAGGTCCTGTTTTTGATCGTTAGTTTGGCGTTATTCTTTCCCATGATGGCGCAAACGATTACAGTAAAAGGAGTTGTAAAGGAATCTATGACAGGCGAACCGATCATTGGCGCCAATGTAGCGGTGAAAGGAACGACTAACGGTACGATTTCTGATATAAGCGGTATGTATCAGATCTCGAATGTATCATCAAATGCCGTATTGATCGTTTCTTATATTGGATATAAGACCGCAGAGATTCCGGTAAATGGAAAGAACACGATAAATGTGAGCTTGGAGGAAGAAAGTATCGGACTTCAAGAAGTGGTAGCCGTGGGATATGGCTCTCAGAAAAAGAAAGAATTGACCGGCTCTGTAGCAGGCTTGAAAGAGGGAGACTTGATCAAGGGCGTACAGTCTGACCCAATGGGAATGTTGCAAGGTAAAGTGGCAGGTTTGAATATATCCAAACCAAATGCCGGCGACCCGAATGGAGAGTATAAGTTCCAATTACGCGGAACTTCATCCTTAACCGGTAATACTTCTCCGTTGATCGTCATTGATGGTATTCCTCAAGGGGATTTATCCGCTATCCCACAAGATGATATTGAAAGTATCGATGTATTGAAGGATGGTTCAGCGGCGGCGATATATGGAACCCGTGGAACGAATGGCGTTATCTTGGTTACGACAAAACGAGGTTCTGCCGGGAAGATGAGCGTTACCTACAATGGATATATGTCTATCTCTTCCATAGCCAATCAATTGGAAGTCATGGATCGTGACCAGTTTTTGGCAAATGGGGGAAACGACCGGGGATATGATACGAATTGGATGGATGAGATTACCCGAACTCCGTTCTCTCATTCGCATAACTTGGCATTGACAGGAGGTACGACCGATTTTAATTACCGGGCTTCTGTATCTTATCGAAATAACCAAGGTATCGCTCTTAAGTCTGGGTTCAATGAGATGATCGCTCGTTTTTCCGCTAATCAGAATTTATTCGATAAAAAGATTCAAATAGCATACGACGCTACTTATCGTCGTTTTGACCGGGAAGGTGAGAATTCCAGCTATGATGATTATTCCGCTTTTAAGCATGCGTATTATTATAATCCTACGGCACCCGTATACGACGAGACGGGAACGATAGATGCCGGAGGGTATTATGCGCTGGATATTCAAGGATATTCAAATCCGGTGGCTTATATTATGCAGCGTGACCGTCGTACAAAAGGCGGACTTTTCCAAGGGTCTGCTCGTGTAACTTGGAATATTTTGGAAGGACTTCGTGCGCAAGTTTTTGGCTCATTGAAATACTCTGATATAAATAAAGGTACTTATACCTCACGAGAGGTATTTAACACTTCTAGTTTCGGGTCAGCGTCTCGGAGTTTTAATACTCGTTTTAATAAAACACTGGAGACGACGATCGACTATGTAAAATCTTTTGGAGAACATCATTTGGTGGTATTAGGTGGGTATACCTATGAGCATAACTATCGGGAGTCATTTAGCATGAACAACTCGAATTTTGATTCGGATGTATATTCTTACTATAATTTGGGTGCGGGTAGTAACTTGATTAATAACCCTAGCCAAAGCATGATGGATGGTTCGGTTTCTCAAGATAATTTGGTTTCGTTCTTCGGCCGTGTAAATTATAACTGGGGAAATCGTTACTTGTTATCAGCGTCTGTACGACGTGAGGGTTCTACTCGTTTAGGTGCGGATTATAAATGGGGAACTTTCCCTGCGGTAAGTGTCGGTTGGTCTATCGGTAATGAGGCTTTTATGGAAAGCGCTAGCTGGATTAACGATTTGAAATTGCGCTTGGGATATGGCGTGACAGGAAATATGCCTTCAGATAATTATTTGTCTTTGCCAATGATGGGAGTGGTAGGCCGTTTTTATGATCATTCTTCTAAACAATGGATCAATGCTTATGGGCCGACACAGAACCAGAATCCGGATTTGAAATGGGAGCGGAAAGGCGAATGGAATCTAGGTGTTGATTTTGCAGCGTTGAATAACCGCTTGAACGTGACCGTTGATTTATATACCCGTAAGGTTTCAGATTTGTTGTATAAATATAAGGTCCCGACTCCTCCTTACCAATATTCTTCTATGTTGGCGAATGTGGGTGATGCTACAAGTAAAGGTCTGGAATTCTCTGTTTCCGGAACCCCAGTGCAGAGTAAAAACTTCTCGTGGACTAGTTCTATTAACTTCTCATTCAATACGAATAAATTGGACAAATTAAGTAATGAGACTTTCCAAACAGACTGGATTGAGACCGGTTATTTGTCGGATGGTGATTTAGGAGGTATGAACTCGACTCCATTGATTCGTTTGGTCCCGGGTGGCAAGGTCGGTGATTTTTATTTGCCGGTATTCGAGGGATTTACGGAAGATGGTAAATGGAAATTCAAGGATGTTGATGGTAGTGGTGACTTTACATATAATGAGGATCGTGAGATCGTAGGTAATGCGCAACCTGATTTTATAGCAGGATGGACTAACGAGTTTAAATATCGTGACTTCGATTTATCGTTTACATTCCGTGCTGTCGTAGGCAATGATGTATATAATGTAAGCCGTATGGCATTGGAGAATCGGAATGTGGCTGGAAAGGAGAAGAATATGTTGGCTTCGGTAATGGATATCCCGTTGCAAGATGCGGCTCAAGCCTCTAGTTATTATTTGGAGGATGGTTCTTTTGTGAAGTTGGACAATATCACATTGGGTTATAATGTACCGGTGAAGAAATTAGGTTTCATGCAAAACTTACGTTTGTACTTGACTGGTCAGAACTTGTTTACGATCACTGGCTATAAGGGCATCGACCCGGAGGTTGATATGGTAGGATTAGATAATATGGGTATTGAGAGGACTCGTTATTATCCGGCTAGCCGTTCTTTTATTCTTGGTTTGAATGTTACGTTTTAATGGATACTCTAAATATCGAAGGTTATGAAAAAATATAGTTTAATATATATAGTATCAATGATTTGTTTCTTGGTTATCGCTCCTTCTTGTACGGATATGGATGAAGATACGACGGGACAAATGGTATCAAATGACTTTTATGCGGATCCTTCTTTGATTCCGCAAGCGGTAGGTGCTGCCTATGCGGAATTGCAGGCTTATCAGAATCACTGGGGAGTATGGGGGTTGCAGACTGTTTCCTCGGATGAATGTGTTGTTCCGACTCGTGCGCCGGGTAATGACTGGTATGACGGAGGGGTATGGCAGGATTTCCATCGTCATCAATGGCAATACAATCTGGATGCATTGAATAATGTGTGGATTTCCGTATTTTCTGGAATAACGACATGTAACCGTGTGGTTTACGACTTGGATACATATAAAGAGGAGATGGATGTCGATATCTATAATAAATATCGTGCGGAGACTGTCATCTTGAGATGTTTCTATTATTCTATCTTACTGGATTTATTTGGGAATGTTCCTTATATCGATACATATGAGAGTGAAATCACGGCTTCTCCTCAGACAAGCCGTCCTGAGCTTTATCAGAAAGTCGTAGATTGTATCTTAGATAATATGGAATATTTGGATGACGCTCCGTCTGCCGAGAATTATGGAAGATGTACGAAATCGATGGCTTATACGATGTTGGCAAAACTATATTTGAACGCAAAGGTGTTCAAAGGGGCCTCTTCTTACGATAAGGACGATATGAATAAAGTGATAGAGTATTGCGATAAAGTGATTAACTCTGGATATTATGAGGTCGTATCTGATTTCTCCGCTCCATTTAAAGTGGCGAATGAGTCTTGTAAAGAAAATATTTTCGTGGTACCGATGCAAAATGGTATCAATTCAAATGGAGACTACGAGTTTCATTTCCATAAATTCTCCGGACATCCCAAGTCTCGCCAGATGTGGGGTATAAATGTGGGCGGTTGGAATGGAGGTTGCGCTACTCCGGACTTCCTTGCTTTATATAAAGATGACGATACTCGGAAAAAGGCGACTTTTATTTACGGTTTGATTTATGATAAGGTCACGGGAGAGCCTGTTGAGGATGGTGATAATCCGGGAAAACAATTGGAATTGACTATTGAGGTATCTTCTATTAATGCCGCTTATCGTTGGGAAGGCGCTCGTATTCAGAAGTATGAATATGAGTTGGGTATGACTGGTAATATGAACAATGATTTTGTTTTATATCGTTTAGCCGATATCTATTATATGAAGGCTGAAGCTATTTTGAGAGGTGGTAATGCCGCTACTTTATCAGCTTTATGTGCGGAACCTGCATTCCAGTTAATACGTGAAAGGGCAAATCAGCCCGTGTATACTCCGGAAACATTAACGTTGGATGAGTTGATCAATGAACGTGGCCGTGAATTTGCGTGGGAAGGTTGGCGTCGTCAAGACTTGGTTCGTTGGGATAAGTTCGCTAAAGGTAGCTGGACATTTAAGGAAGCCTTGAATAATAATTCGCGTGATTTATTCCCGATACCATACGATCAGATTACGAAAAACCAATCTTGGAAACAGAATCCGGGATATTAATAGTTGTGTTTTTATGCATATGGATAGACGACAATTCGTGAAAAACCTAGGACTGGGCACAGCCTCTTTAAGCATGGGAAGCTTGGTAACGGCTTCCTCATGTGCCCCGTCCGGGGATTCCTCCCTTAAACAAAACGTCAAGGAAGGAGAGGATGGACAGTTTTTATTTATCGGTGACGATATCGCCATCGCCCAGACAGAGTATGGGAAGGTGCAGGGATATCTGCTGAATCATGTATATACGTTCTTGGGAGTTCCTTATGGGGCTGATACGTCGGGAAAAAATCGCTTTATGCCTCCCCAAAAGCCAGAGCCGTGGACAGATGTGAGACCGGCGGTTTTTTATGGGAATACGGCGCCGCAACGTATGGAGAACCGGTGGCCCAATAATTACGGAACTTTTGCCGATCATTGGAACTACTGGGATGTGAGTGAGGATTGCTTATATTTAAATGTATGGACACCGGGCATTGCGGATGGTAAGAAACGTCCCGTATTGGTGTGGCTGCATGGCGGTGGTTTTACAAATGGTAGTGGGATCGAGCAGGATGGATATCATGGAGAGAATATAAGCCGGGAAGGAGATATCGTATTCTGTTCCATTAATCATCGGTTGGGGCCGATTGGCTTCTCTGACTTATCTGGTGTTGGTGGAGAAGCGTATAAGGATTCCGGAAACGTGGGGATGTTAGATATTATTGCCGCCTTGCGATGGGTTCATGATAATATCGCCAATTTCGGTGGAGATCCCGGGAACGTAACGGTTATGGGACAATCCGGAGGAGGTTCTAAGGTCTGTACAGTAGCCGCTATGCCGGCGGCAAAAGGTTTGATCCATAGAGCCGTGGCTTTAAGTGGATCTACGGTAGGAGCTTCCGATCAGGTGATGACCCGGAAGGTGGGAGAATATATTTTGAGAGAAGCGGGGCTGACTGCTTCCCAACTGGATAAATTGCAAAGAATACCTTGGCGGGAATATTTGGATATAGCGGATAGGGCTTGTAAAAAGTGCTGGGAAGATCAAGGGATTAGCATGAGACGGACTTTTGGCCCTGTTGCTGATGACCGGAATATTCCGGCCGGTGTATTCTACTCCGGTGAGAGCCATTTGGAGTCTCCTGTCGTCCCGATGATATTCTGTACGACTTTCCATGAATGGAACCCGAACAGGGCGGATGCGGCCTTGGAAAAAATCACTCAAGACGGTGTGATCGAGAAACTGAGAAGTCAATATGGTGATAAAGCGGAATCGATCGTGAAGGCTTTCGCCAAGAATTTCCCGGATAAGACTCCGATGGAGCTTTGGGCGATGATTTTGTCTTCCCGTCAACGAGTGGTTGAGGCGGCTAACGCAAAATTAAAGCAAGGCCAGCCTGTGTATGTAGCTTGGTTTGGCTGGTGTCCGCCCTTGTTTAATAACCGTATGCGTGCGTTCCATTGCTCGGATATCTGTTTCTGGTTTAAAAATACGGATCGGATGTTTACTCATACGGGTGGAGGTAAGGTACCTCGTGCGTTGTCAGATAAGATGTCTGGCGCTTTGTTGAATTTCATGCGGACAGGAGATCCGAACGGAGGAGAGTTACCCGTTTGGCCGAAATACACGGAAGAAAATGGAGAGGTGATGATCTTGAATAATACGTGTGAGGCTCGGAATGATCCGGACCGGGAGGCCCGTAAATCTTTGGAGGTTTAATTTAAAACGAGAGTGTTATGCTTGAGAAAAAGATTTCAAGACGTAATATGCTTCGGACTACCGGTCTGGCGGTTTTGGGCAGTACGTTCGCAGGCTTGGCTTCTTGCGCTCCGAAGAAAAAAAAAGAGGAGCCATCACCCGAAGCATCCTCTTCGAAACGTCCTTTCCGTGTCTGTCTCAATGTCTCTACGATAGCGGGTTATAAACTTCCTGTTCAAAAACAGATTGACTTATGTGCCGAGGCTGGTTTTGAGGGAATTGAGTTATGGACCCGTGATGTGGATGCGTTCGTAAAGCAAGGGGGAACTTATGAGACACTCAGGCGTCAGCTGGAAGGTTCCGGACTTTTATTGGAGAATATGATCGGTTTTGCCTCGTGGTTTGCCGATGATCCTTCGAAACGGAAGGAAGGGCTAAACCAAATGCGGCATGATATGGAGATGGTAGCGGGATTGGGCGGTAAATTTATCGCCGCTCCTGCTCAAGGAGTTACTCAACTGGATCGTACACGGTTGCCGGAGTATTCCGAACGCTATCGGGCGATACTGGATTTAGGGGATGAGATGGGTGTCACTCCGATATTGGAACTATGGGGAGCCGGGGTTCTGAATCAATTATCGGATACCATGGCGATAGCGATCGCCTCCGGGCATTCGCGGGCTTCTGTCTTATTGGATTTCTACCATTTGTACAGAGGAGGAAATAGTTTTGATAGTTTACGCTTGATAAATGGTAAGATCCTTCCGGTTTTTCATATCAACGATTATCCGGAATTGCCTCCTCGTACGGAGTTGAGAGATTCGGATCGGGTGTTTCCGGGAGATGGTATTTGCCCGTTTAATAAGGTACTTCCTTTGCTATACGATTCCGGTTTCCGGGGTGGGTTATCCGTAGAGCTTTTTAATAAGGGATATTGGGAAACCATGGATGTAAAGGAGGTCTTAAAGAAGAGTTTTGAGAAAACCACACAGGTAATCAATAGTTCGATGGGATAAAAGTTTGTTGGGATTTAGGAAAGGGACTGCTTCGAGGTGTTTTACCTTCGAGGCGGTCCCTTCTGTTTTTATAGTATCTTCTCTTAAAAAATCAATTATTTTATAATCCGCTGTGATATAAAATGTAGTATATTTGCGTACTCTGTTTTGGGGTACGCAAAAGCTTTGTTCACCAGAATGAATAGGCATTATCCTAAATAAACCGTTGTTTTGCGGAGAGGTCTAGGGGTTGTTATCATCGGGAAAGCCGATAATAAAAGATATACATTATAATGAACTTACTTCTGAGATATGTGGGTCATGGTATAACTATAAGTTTGTTAGTATTTATAATGCTGGCGTTTCATTTGTCTGCGTTAGCACGGACAAGTGAAAAACGTGTGCTCCGGGTTGCCTTTCCGCAGGTGGTAGGCATGAGTTGGACGGCGGAGGACGGTAGTCGTCATGGTATGCTCGTAGACTATCTCAATGAGATTGCCAAATATACCGGTTGGGAATACGAGTATATTGATACGAACGGGCAAGCCATGTTAAATGAATTTATCGCAGGTCAGTATGAATTGATGGGTGGAAACTATTATATACCCGGTTTAGAGAAATATTATGCTTATCCGGATTATAATATGGGATATAGCTGTTCCTTGTTGCTTGCTCGTTCTGATGATCGTACTATCCATAGTTATGATTTGGAGAGTATGAACGGGAAAACCATAGGTGTATATGAGAATGCTAAAGAAAATATTCGCCGCCTCAAGGAGTTTTTGGCTATCAATGGATTAGACTGTAAATTACGATATTACAGCTTGAAAGATATACAGAAGAACGACGGGGAATTATATTTTTATTTAATGAATGGAGAGATAGACTTGCTGTTGAGTGGCATTATTCACAATCACGATTCTTTACGGGTAATCGTTACCTATAATTCTCAACCCTATTATATCGTAACCAATCCGGGTAATAAGGAAGTATTGGATGGTTTGAATATGGCTTTGGAACGGATATTGGATGCTAATCCAAATTTTGCGGCAGAGCGTTATGCCGCTAACTTTCCTGCCCGACTTGTAAATGTCCAATTTAGTGACCGGGACTTGGAATATGTCAAGAAAAGGAAAACGATCACGGTAGCCGTTCCGGAGAATTGGTATCCCTTTTTTATTGTAAAGAAACCTCCCAGAAGAACCATGTCGGTATCATGGTGGATATATTGGATAAGATCAAGGACTTTACCGGTTTGGATTTTTTCGTATGTGTATGCGAAGAATTATAGTGATGCGGTCCATCTGGTACAACGAGGGAAAGCTGATATCTTAGGCTTTTTCTTGGGAGATGAGAACGATGCGGCCCAGCTAGGGCTTGCGCTTTCAGCCTCTTATGTGAGTGCGAACAATATCATAGTACGCAATAAAGCCTGTAGTTATCCCGCTCCGGGTTTGGTTGGTGCTTTGGTGGAAAGTCAGCGATTTCCAAGTGGCATATCTGCGGAGAAGATTCGGTCCTATCCGGGCATTAAGGAGGCATTAGCCGCTGTCAATAGCGGAGAGGCTGATTTTATCTATGGATTGTCCTCTAAAATGGAACAGGATATTTCGCGTTATCATTTCACCAATCTTGCTCCTGTGACATTGGTCAATGATCAGAGTGCGATAAGTTTAGCGTTACCTACCCCAGTTGACCCGGATTTATTAACCGTACTCAACAAGGCGATCAATAATCTTTCTGAGTCCGAGAGGACTGTTATACGCAATCGGAATCTGGAATCTATCGGCGTGAATGAATTCTCTCTTACGGACTTTATATATGCGAATCCCTTACAATTTATGTTTATCGTGATGTTTGTCCTGTCGGTGCTATTTACGGCATTACTGCTGGCTATAGGGGCCCGGATGAAAGCGACCGTGATACAGGGCAACCTGAAACGGGCTGAGGCGGCTAACTTGGCGAAGAGCGAGTTTCTTTCCCGGATGAGTCATGAGATCCGTACGCCGATGAACGGAATTGTAGGTATGAGTACTATCGCCATGCAAAACATAGATAATACCGATAAGATAAAGGATTGCCTAGAGAAAGTAATCATGTCTTCCAAGCATCTTCTCGCTCTCATTAACGACGTGCTGGATATGTCGAAGATAGAAAGCGGAAAAGTGGAACTTCGACATGAGAGCTTTAATTTCCGGGCATTCTTGCAGGACCTTGAAAATCTGTATGGCGAGCAGGCCAAGAGTAAAGGGATCAGCTATGAGACGATATTGGCTAGTGATCTGGAAGTACAGATTATAGGAGACTCCTTGCGCTTGAATCAAGTTCTCTCCAACCTGTTATCGAATGCGCTGAAATTTACGCCGGCCAAGGGAATGATTAAACTTCGGGTATCTAAAACAGGTGAGGATCAAGAGAATGTTTACCTTCGTTTCGAGGTAATCGATACGGGATGTGGTATAGCCGAGGAGAATTATGATAAAATCTTCGAATCGTTCGAACAGGAAAATGTGGATGTTACTTATAAATATGGAGGTACAGGATTAGGGCTTTCTATCGTTAAGCGTTTCACAGGGTTGATGGGTGGTGGCATACATGTGACGAGCGTGCAGGGGAGTGGCAGTACATTCACCGTTGATCTGCCTTTCGGCAAAATAAAGGAATCGGGTAAGCCCACTCGTTTTTCCGATATTAATGGGAGGAATGACCTTGCGAAGGATTGTTATGCTGTTGATTATGACTTCAAAGGTAAACGGATCTTATTGGTTGAGGACAATGAGCTTAACCGGGAGATAGCGGAGGAATTGATCGGAGTTACCGGTGCGTCGGTGGAGAGTGCTGAGGACGGGGTACAGGCCGTAGAGATGTTTAAGGAGTCTGCCGAAGGATATTATGATTTGATATTGATGGATGTGCAGATGCCTCATATGGATGGCTATGAGGCTACCCGATGTATTCGTGCATTAGGGCGTTCTGATGCTCAAAAGGTTCCTATCTTCGCTATGACAGCCAACGCCTTCGCTGAGGATGTGCAGAAAAGTAGGGAGGCTGGTATGAACGCTCATATATCTAAACCATTAAATATACGTGCCGTGTATAAGCAAATGAACCGGTACCTTCAAGGATAAATAAAAGATTGATAAATAATTAAAAGGGGCCGCCTCTGGAAATTAAACTTTCGAGGCGGTCCCTTCTGCTTTTATTAGATATTCTTTATTTTTCCGTAATTACCGAGAATTCACCGATACCCGCTTGCTTTTTATTATCTACGATACGGGTTGCGACCAAACGGATTTGGTTACCTTTCGTTATCGGGAAATGTACGACTTGCTCGATCGGGTTAGCCTTGATATTGGAGAATTCGCCTTCGGCCACCTTCTTTCCATTAATATATAATTGATAGTTGGAGATATGACCGCTTGCGTCACGTCCTTGGTTCGGGGTGTAGCGGAATCCGGATATAGGCATTTCTTTCGCTAATTGTACGACTAACTCTTGTTTCCCTTGTGGCAAATAGTAGGTTGTGTAGCCGTTTCCGTCTAGGATCAGGCTGGTTTTCTCATCTTTCGGTGATACGATCGTGTAATCACAAGCAGGAATATCGAACGTTTGCGCGGAAACCGGACTGACTGTATCGAAAGTCGGATCATAGGCAATCGCCTTGACAGTTCCTTTTTGAGCGAAAGCGAATGGCGCCTGATAAAGCGGTGAGTCCTTGGTCGGATCTGAACCGTCGGTGGTATAATGAACCTCGGAGCCTTTATCCCCGGCCTGTATGGTTACCTCGTCATTGATATTACGGGCAATCGTTGGCTCGGTCACCAAGGCGGGGGCAAGGTATGCCTCCACGTTATTGATACAAAGCGGCCCGCGGGCGTCCGTGAAGTTGATGCGTATCTTCTCCGCTTTCTCGGTCTGGAAACGGACAATTCGTTTATAGCCGACAGTTGTCGTAGAATCCACAGTCTGTGCCGGAATCCATTTACCCCCTTGCTCGAGTTCGATATTGAACGAGCGTACTCGTTGTCCTAATGGGATATATTCTTGTATTACCAAGCGGTTTACATCGGTAGGATGGGTTAACGTGAAAGTCAATGAACCACTGGTTACTCCATCGTCCGTAGCCCAATAGGTATCCCAATCCCCATCTACTGCCTTATTGGGACTAAAATTACGTCCTCTTTTATTGCTCGCTTGTACGTAACATCCTTTCAACAGATTCTCCTTAAAGTCATTTTGGATGGTTTGATACCATTGTACGGCACGGGCGGAGTCTACCGGACTTATTTTTCCGTTCAACGCTACGGGGAAGTTCAATAGGAAATTGGCGTTATGCCCGACGCTTCGGTAATAAAGATCGACTAATTTTGCCAGAGATTTGACTTGGTGATCTTCCCGAGAGTGATAGAACCATCCCGGACGGATAGATACATCGCATTCTCCACCTAGCCACATCGGTCCGTTCTCATCTCCCCATACACTCTGTTGGAAAGTAGGCATGGAGGGTTCCGGGGCGAAGATGCTCCATTGGGTATCACCGGCCCAACCTTCCTCGTTACCGATCCAGCGGATATCGGGTACTGTCCCTCCGAAAACCATGATGTCCGGGTGGTGCGCCTTGATCGTGTCTCGTGCCCGCTCATATTGATAATAGGTCTTGGCGTCTATAGCACGGGTTTCATTCGTGCCGCCATACCAGCCATTGCCACCGTTTGCCCCATCAAACCAGTATTCGAACAACGGGCCATAGTTGGAGACTAATTCATGTAATTGGGCATGGAATTTCTCTACATATCCCGGTTGTCCGTAATTCTCACTGTTTCTGTCCCAAGGGGAGAGATAGACACCGAATTTCAGCCCGTGTTTCTTACAAGCGTCGGATAGTTCTTTTACCATATCCCCTTTGCCATCTTTCCAAGGAGAATTCTTTACGCTATATTCGGTTGTGGCGGTAGGCCATAGACAGAAACCGTCGTGATGCTTGGTGGTTAAGATTACGCCTTTCAATCCGGCGGCTTTGATTGTTTGCGCCCATTGATCGCAATCCAGATCCGTTGGATTGAATGTGGAGGCGGGAGTATTTCCGTAACCCCATTCCAGATCATTGAACGTATTTAATCCGAAATGGACAAAGGCGTATGTTTCCATCTTATGCCATTCAACTTGTGCCGGCGTGGGAACGGGCAGGATAGGGGCGGGCGCTGTCGCTTCTTTACAGGAGAAGAAGGAAAACAACCCAAGCCCCAATAAAATAGAGGAACTCAAGTGCTTCATTATTTGTTTATATTTAGATGAGACCTCAAATATATGAAAAAAAACGGCAGATTCTTATTCTGTCTTTACATTTTCAATCGGATTTTGATTTGCTGCCCGGTAACTTTGCCAGAATACGGTCAAGAAAGAGATAATCAAGCAAAATAATCCGGCTGATATGAAAATGAACGGACTTAATGATATTCTATAGGAATAGTTCGAGAGCCATTGTCGCATGGTATATACCATAACTGGGGTCGTGATTATAAACGCTATAACTACGTAGCGGATGAATGTACATATCAATTTATAAAGTATTAGCGTCCCGTTCGATCCGAATATTTTCCGGATAGCGATTTCCCTGGCTTTTTGTTGGATGAAATAAGTAGAAATCGCCAATAGCCCTAAAAAGTGAGATGACAATAGCCACAAAGGCGAAAAAAGGCTTATGATTTTCAATATTCTTTGCTGTGTGGCAAATGATTCCTCTATCTGACGGTCGATGAATTTACCGGGGAATTCTAGTTGAGTGATATTTTCGTAAACCTGTTTGACTTTTTATTATATGCCTCGAAAGTATTTCCTTGTATCTCTACCAAGAGGTTCTCGGTGGGGATATTCTCGGTTTTATCTAGTTGGACGAAGATCGGAGGATTGGCCATCGTGATATTGTTGAGTTGGAAATCTTGTATTTTGCCGGCGATCATCCGGGGATTTCCGAAGAATGGGAACGATTTCGCATCCTCGCCGATTCCCATCGCCTTGAAGGCCGCATCGGTAAGGAAACAACCTTCTCCTGTGGCTAAATGATTATCTTTTAATATTTTCAGACCTAGGATATGAAGACTGGTCGTGTCCATGACGAAGCCTTGCAGGCTCACGAGATTTCCGTTGATCTCCATCGTATAGTTATTTCCAACTTTGAAAGGGGTGCTTCGGGCGCATCCGACCTTGTTTACACAAGCCAATTGCTTGAGCTCCCCAAGGAGGGTGTTGTTTAGCTCTTTAAGCTTTAATTCTTCCATCCCGATAGGGATATCGATAATATTTTGAGTGTTATATCCCAAAGGGGCTTTTATCAAGTAATTAATTTGCAGTACCATCGTTAGGGAGGTCGCGATTAACGCGATTGTTATGGCATTTTGAAAGGTGATGAAAAATTTGCTGAACGTCATTTTAGTCTGCATACGGAAACTACCTTTCATTACATCCACTGCTTTTGCCCGTGTGATATGGATAGCGGGTAAGATACCAGAGACGCATCCCAGCAATAAAATGAGTAATATACCTAATAAGATATTTATCGGCGTGACCGCTCCGGGCAAATTAATATGAGCCTCTAACAATTGATTTGCGTATGGAATGGCTAAAGTGGCCAAGAATAAACCGATTAAGAAGGATACTAGGCTTAAAAGGATAGATTCTAGGATTAATCGGGTAAAAAGTTCTTTTTTCGTAGAACCCAACAGGCTGCGGATAGCGGCTTCCTTGGCTCTGGATCCGATTTGGGCGACAGTCAGGTTCACGTAGTTGATGATGGCGAAAAATAATATGACAATTCCTACAGAAATAAGTATAATAACAAAGTCCCAATCACCATTCTCCAGCATTGAATATTGTGCCTTTTCTATAAAATAGGCTTTTCGCAAAGGAACTACTACGACATCTTTGACTTGATCTCGTTCATAAGGCCAATAGAATCCTTTGAAGAAAGATGCCATATCGTTAGTCTTTGATAGTAGGTCTGAGCCTTTTTGGGTTCGAAGGAATACGAGGGAATTGTAGCAGTTGCTATAGTTCTCTTTATCCATTTCTGGGTACATTTCCGTTAATTTCTCTACTCTCGCTAATATATCGCAGTAAGGAATTACGGAATTATGCATATCTTTCATGATACCGTTTACGATTATTGAGATAGATGGACTGATTTGAAGTGTTTGTCCGATAGGATTTGCGTCTCCGAAAAATTTTTTAGCGAAGGAATCGGAGATAACCGCATAGTTTTTATCGGACAGAACTTGACTTTTAGATCCCGTAACTAAATCGAACGAGAAAAAGTCAAAGAAATCTTCATAGGTGTATTGTATTTTTGCGTTTATTTTTTTGTCTTGCCACGTAATGGGTAAAGCTTCTATGCCACCCCACGGCAAGTTGGAAGAGACTGTCATTACTTTCTCCACTTCTGGGAATTGTGTCATCAAACGTTCTCCTATACCATAAGCCGAGATCATGAAAGATTCGTTACCAAGTACATAGATCCGGTCTGCGTCTTTTTGGAAACTATCCACGGATAGCTCTTGCTTTGTGTAGATACCAATAAGTATCACGAACATAAGGGAGATAGATAATCCAAGTATCTCGATGATTGTGTACAATTTATTTCTGCTCAAAAATTTTGTGAAAGATTTGATGTTTAGTAGATAATTCATAACGTTTGATATAAGATTCTTAATATTGTTGTTGATTTTCATACAAAAAGTATGCCGTTTGTTGTAAGTTGGTGCATTGCAGTATGTTATGGCTAGTTGTGTGTCTGGAAGCTGTCCAATAAATGGACACCTCTGTCTATTTATTGGACACTCTTCTTTAAGTTTATCGGATTTTAGTTATTGATACTCAATGACTATATTGTATGACTTGATGTTTAGTCTAATGAAAAATAGATGAGTTTCCGATATCTAGGTAAAGTATTAAGCTTCCTGTCTTTTTATAAGTATCCTCAGAGAAGACGTTTGTAGTGATATGTAATTGTTTATCAATTGTTTGTTGTGCCAATATTTTTCTTTCCTTTGGCACAGCTGTGCCATTGTGGTGGCAACGCTGTGCCATCCGTGTGGCAAGGCCGTGCCATCTATATGGCAAAGTATTGCCACTAGCATGGCAAGGATATCAACTATATCGTTTCCCTGAGCAGTCGTTATTTTTGTGTGTTCTCCTTCTTGTAAGATTAATTTTGGTGTGTGTTATATTATTTGGTGTGTGTTATACTATAATGTACCCGATCCCCCTCATGCGAAAAAACTTGCAAAATAATGCCCGATAAATTTGGATCGTATGTTTTATAGCATTACTTTTGCACCCGCATTCGAGAGAGAACGGCGCTTCAGAAATGATGGAAACGTGGAGGTATCCTTGGGTAGGGGATGAGGTTGGCTGGGCCAAGCGATAATTTCCAACCGCCCGGAGATCGACGAGAAAAGATAAATCGAGAATTTTTCACCGAAAAATTTGGAGATTAAAAAAAAGTCCTTACCTTTGCAGCCGCAATCGAGAAACGATAGCGACAAGAGTTCTTTGAGAGATTTACATAATTCAACAAGTAGTACAAGTATTAGGAAAATTAATTTTCCGGATTGATACCGTCAAAGAAGTATGACTTTGGACTACAATAACGGATTCCGGAGCGAGGATATAAAAACAATTTAAACAACGAAGAGTTTGATCCTGGCTCAGGATGAACGCTAGCGACAGGCTTAACACATGCAAGTCGAGGGGCAGCGGGGTGTAGCAATACACCGCCGGCGACCGGCGCACGGGTGAGTAACGCGTATGCAACTTACCTATCAGAGGGGGATAACCCGGCGAAAGTCGGACTAATACCGCATGAAGCAGGGGCCCCGCATGGGGATATTTGCTAAAGATTCATCGCTGATAGATAGGCATGCGTTCCATTAGGCAGTTGGCGGGGTAACGGCCCACCAAACCGACGATGGATAGGGGGTCTGAGAGGAAGGTCCCCCACATTGGTACTGAGACACGGACCAAACTCCTACGGGGAGGCAGCAGTGAGGAATATTGGTCAATGGGCGTAAGCCTGAACCAGCCAAGTCGCGTGAGGGATGAAGGTTCTATGGATCGTAAACCTCTTTTTATAAGGGAATAAAGTGCGGGACGTGTCCCGCTTTGTATGTACCTTATGAATAAGGATCGGCTAACTCCGTGCCAGCAGCCGCGGTAATACGGAGGATCCGAGCGTTATCCGGATTTATTGGGTTTAAAGGGTGCGTAGGCGGCCTTTTAAGTCAGCGGTGAAAGTCTGTGGCTCAACCATAGAATTGCCGTTGAAACTGGGGGCTTGAGTATGTTTGAGGCAGGCGGAATGCGTGGTGTAGCGGTGAAATGCTTAGATATCACGCAGAACCCCGATTGCGAAGGCAGCCTGCCAAGCCATGACTGACGCTGATGCACGAAAGCGTGGGGATCAAACAGGATTAGATACCCTGGTAGTCCACGCAGTAAACGATGATCACTAGCTGTTTGCGATACAGTGTAAGCGGCACAGCGAAAGCGTTAAGTGATCCACCTGGGGGAGTACGCCGGCAACGGTGAAACTCAAAGGAATTGACGGGGCCCGCACAAGCGGAGGAACATGTGGTTTAATTCGATGATACGCGAGGAACCTTACCCGGGTTTGAACGCATTCGGACCGAGGTGGAAACACCTTTTCTAGCAATAGCCGTTTGCGAGGTGCTGCATGGTTGTCGTCAGCTCGTGCCGTGAGGTGTCGGCTTAAGTGCCATAACGAGCGCAACCCTTGCCACTAGTTACTAACAGGTAAAGCTGAGGACTCTGGTGGGACTGCCAGCGTAAGCTGCGAGGAAGGCGGGGATGACGTCAAATCAGCACGGCCCTTACATCCGGGGCGACACACGTGTTACAATGGCGTGGACAAAGGGAAGCCACCTGGCGACAGGGAGCGAATCCCCCAAACCACGTCTCAGTTCGGATCGGAGTCTGCAACCCGACTCCGTGAAGCTGGATTCGCTAGTAATCGCGCATCAGCCATGGCGCGGTGAATACGTTCCCGGGCCTTGTACACACCGCCCGTCAAGCCATGGGAGCCGGGGGTACCTGAAGTCCGTAACCGCGAGGATCGGCCTAGGGTAAAACTGGTGACTGGGGCTAAGTCGTAACAAGGTAGCCGTACCGGAAGGTGCGGCTGGAACACCTCCTTTCTGGAGCTTCAGGATTCCGTACCGAGGTCATACGAGGTATTGATCCCTTGTGCTGCTGTTGAGATTATGTTTATTATATAGATCAATGACCGGAAGGCCGGTCGGAGAGAAAAAAGATGACGCTGGGACGTAAGTCTTGGCAAAGTTGACAGTCCTATAGCTCAGTTGGTTAGAGCGCTACACTGATAATGTAGAGGTCGGCAGTTCAACTCTGCCTGGGACTACTCCGAATGAGGGGGATTAGCTCAGCTGGCTAGAGCATCTGCTTTGCACGCAGAGGGTCAACGGTTCGAATCCGTTATTCTCCACACATCCCGCGAGGGAAAGAGGATCTTTGACATGTTGGACATCAAAAAAGAAGAAAAACAAGTAGAGCGAGCTTAAGATATATCAACCCGTGCGTCAAGTGCGAGGTGAGAGAAAGTAAGCAAGGGCAGACGGTGGATGCCTTGGCTCTCGGAGGCGACGAAGGACGTGATAAGCTGCGAAAAGCCCGGGGAGGCGCAAATAGCCCTTGATCCCAGGATATCCGAATGGGGCAACCCGGCAGGCTGAAGGCCTGTCATCCCGTAAGGGAGGCGAACGTGGGGGAACTGAAACATCCAAGTACCCATAGGAGGAGAAAATAAACAATGATTCCGTAAGTAGTGGCGAGCGAACACGGAAGAGCCCAAACCCATGTCGTCTAGGCGACACGGGGTTGTAGGACCACGACGTGGCAAGATAGAGTCAAGTGGAACGCCTTGGAAAAAGGCGGTCATAGAGGGTGAAAACCCCGTACACGACTGACGATTGAAGCCTAGTGGCATCCTGAGTAGCGCGGGGCACGAGAAATCTTGCGTGAATTAGCGGGGCCCATCCCGTAAGGCTAAATACTCCCGAGAGACCGATAGCGAACCAGTACCGTGAGGGAAAGGTGAAAAGAACCCCGAGCAGGGGAGTGAAATAGACCCTGAACCCGTCTGCCTACAAGCGGTCGGAGCGTCGTAATGACGTGACGGCGTGCTTTTGCATAATGAACCTACGAGTTACCTTCCCCGGCAAGGTTAAGTACCTAAGGTACGGAGCCGAAGCGAAAGCGAGTCTGAACAGGGCGCCAAGTCGGGGGGGGTAGACGCAAAAACCGAGTGATCTACCCTTGGCCAGGTTGAAGGTTGGGTAACACCAACTGGAGGACCGGATGGGTAAGCGTTGAAAAGCTTTCCAATGAGCTGAGGGTAGGGGTGAAAGGCTAATCAAACTCGGAGATAGCTCGTACTCCCCCGAAATGCATTTAGGTGCAGCCTCTTTATAGTATATCGTGAGGTAGAGCGACTGATTGGATGCGAGGGCTTCACCGCCTATCAAGTCCAGATAAACTCCGAATGCGCGATATATATTTAAAGGGAGTGAGGGCGCGGGTGCTAAGGTCCGTGTCCGAGAGGAGAAGAATCCAGACCACCGGCTAAGGCCCCCAAATGATCGTTAAGTTGAACTAACGAGGTCGGATCGCAGAGACAGCTAGGATGTTGGCTTGGAAGCAGCCATTCATTTAAAGAGTGCGTAACAGCTCACTAGTCGAGCGATCTGGCGTGGATAATAATCGGGCATAAACGATCTGCCGAAGCCGTGGATGTCGCAAGACATGGTAGGGGAGCATTCCATGCGGCGTCGAAGATAAGGGATGACCCTTGTTGGAGCGCATGGAAAAGCAAATGTAGGTATGAGTAACGATAAGGGGGGCGAGAAACCCCCCCGCCGAAAGACCAAGGTTTCCTGATCAACGCTAATCGGATCAGGGTGAGTCGGGACCTAAGGCTAAGCCGAACGGCGCCGCCGATGGAAGAATGGGTTAATATTCCCATACTGCCTCATGGAGTGACGTGGAGACGGAGAAGTGACAGTCCTGCCGGCTGACGGAATAGCCGGTTGAAGGGTGTAGATATTGATTCCCGTAGGCAAATCCGCGGGGAGAGTCGAACCTGAGAGTATACCGAGTACTTGTACGAGGTAATATGGACGTAACCATGCTCCCAAGAAAATCCGCTAAACTTATCCATGCGGCACCCGTACCGTAAACGGACACACGTGGTCGGGTTGAGAATACTGAGGCGCTCGAGTGATTCACGGTTAAGGAACTAGGCAAATTGACCCTGTAACTTCGGGATAAAGGGTCCTCGTCGTAAGGCGAGGCGCAGAGAATAGGTCCAGGCAACTGTTTAACAAAAACACATGGCTGTGCTAAATGGAAACATGACGTATACAGCCTGACACCTGCCCGGTGCTGGAAGGTTAAGAGGAGATGTCATCGCAAGAGAAGCGTTGAATTGAAGCCCCAGTAAACGGCGGCCGTAACTATAACGGTCCTAAGGTAGCGAAATTCCTTGTCGGGTAAGTTCCGACCTGCACGAATGGTGTAATGATCTGGACACTGTCTCAACCGTGAGCTCGGTGAAATTGTAGTATCGGTGAAGATGCCGATTACCCGCGATGGGACGAAAAGACCCCGTGAACCTTTACTATAGCTTTACATTGAATTTGGGCAGACGATGTGTAGGATAGGCCGGAGGCTTTGAAGGGGGTACGCCAGTATCCTTGGAGCCGCCGTTGAAATACGGCCCTTCGGTTGTTTGAGTTCTAACTCCTAGGCAGGAGGACACTGTATGGTGGGTAGTTTGACTGGGGTGGTCGCCTCCAAAAAGCGTAACGGAGGCTTCTAAAGGTGCCCTCAGACCGATTGGTAACCGGTCGCAGAGTGTAATGGCATAAGGGCGCTTGACTGGGAGAGATACAACTCGATCAGGTAGGAAACTAGAGCATAGTGATCCGGTGGTTCCGCATGGAAGGGCCATCGCTCAAAGGATAAAAGGTACTCCGGGGATAACAGGCTGATCATTCCCAAGAGCTCATATCGACGGAATGGTTTGGCACCTCGATGTCGGCTCGTCACATCCTGGGGCTGGAGAAGGTCCCAAGGGTTGGGCTGTTCGCCCATTAAAGTGGCACGCGAGCTGGGTTCAGAACGTCGTGAGACAGTTCGGTCTCTATCTATCGTGGGCGCAGGAGATTTGAGGGGCTCTGACACTAGTACGAGAGGACCGTGTTGGACGTACCACTGGTTTACCGGTTGTCCCGCCAGGGGCACCGCCGGGTATCTAAGTACGGACCGGATAAGTGCTGAAAGCATCTAAGTACGAAGCCGGCCTCAAGATTAGATCTCCCTGAAGGGTGGTTATAGACGATGACCTTGATAGGCCACAGGTGTAAGGGCGGCGACGTCCGAGCCGAGTGGTACTAATAGCCCGGGACTTTCCTCACGTGAAGGTTGATATATTTTAAGACGATAAGGCGAAGCTGGTCTCTTCGGATTGATGTCCGGTCAAAATCTTGATAATGAAATTAAGGTGGCTATAGCACGAGGGATCCACCTCTTCCCATTCCGAACAGAGAAGTTAAGCCTCGTCACGCCGATGGTACTGCGTAACAGTGGAAGAGTAGGTAGCCGCCGTCTTAGGTGAAAGGAGTCAGTCGAAAGATTGGCTCCTTTTTTTGGTATATACACCAGCCGTTTAATTTTCAATGATGTCTGCCTCTTATTGCTAGCTTCCATTTACAACAGTCATTTAGATGTAACATGACATGTCTGGTAGGAGGCATTAATAAAATACCAGCTATATCTTTTTTAGCCCAGAAATCAAGCAACCAAATCGAATCTTCATGATTTGTGGTTCCACCTTCTTCTAATATCCGGCTTATTCTTTGAGCTGGGATTTTGCGGCGTATGTCATCGGGAGATAAGGTTCGGATGATTTCTCTGCTTTTTCGTCCTACTTCATTCCTGTATTCTAAGAGTTCTTGAATACGTAGACTTTTGCTTAGCTGAATAATCTGGTTATCAGATAAGGCATTTCCTGTGTCTCTGATAGGGGAATTCATTCGGGTTTGCCAGTCTTCATTGAAGATCTGCTTTTCCCCGTTAACTAATATATTCATGGTCAGATCCTCAATTCTGCTGATATGCCATAATACCCAAGCGATGGTTTCATCTTTCGCTGTAGGCATAATGGCATATTCATCCTCTCTTAAATCTCCGACTAGCTCATCGACCTCGTTTCTCTCATTACCAGACACCACAGAGAGGTGTAATTTCCCATGAATCTCAAGAAAGAGCTCCTTGGTTTGCTCTATTAATTCCGGTTTACGGATAATGCGGTTTAGTTCTTTATGTGATTCGCTTAATCCGGCTCCAAAGTATTTCATTTTGGGGATTATTGGTAGCGTACGGCTGTCCCGGCGGCGGTAACCATCAGCATACTTCCACTTCCTCCTACGGTCTCGTAGTCCAGATCCATGGCGATTACAGCGTTTGCACCCAGTTGTGTCGCATGATCGCTCATTTCTTTTAAGGCGGTTTCTTTTGCTTCGCGTAATACGCTTTCGTAAGAACCTGCACGTCCTCCGACAATATCCCGGATGCCTGCGAAGAAATCTTTGAATACATTCGCTCCGATGATCGTTTCACCGGATACGATTCCGAAGTACTGGGTAATTTCTTTTCCTTCGATCGTGTTAGTTGTTGTGAGTAACATAGCTTTTCAATTTAATCGTTTGAGGGCAAATATAAGATAAAGGGCGAACCAGTGTACTGATCCGCCCTTTGTTTTTATGTTTCTTTATATGAATTTATTTAACCGGTTGATCGGTCATGATAAATTCCAGCTTGCCGCCTTTTATGATGTCGGAGTGGCTGATGAAAGGAGTCTCTAGGACTTTACCGTTTAGCTTGACTTCTTTAACGTATTTATTGGCGGGACTATTGTTGGTCGCCACGATCTCGAAAATACCGCCTTTTACGTGCATAGAAGCCTTATTTACCATCGGACGGCCCAATGTGTAAACCGGAATACCCGGACTTACCTGATAGAAACCTAGGGCGCTCATGACATACCAAGCAGACATCTGTCCGCAATCCTCATTACCGATGATACCATCCGGTTCATTCGTGTAGAAATTCTGCATGATATAATCTAAATACCCTTGCCCTTTCCATGGAGAATCTGTCCAGTTATAAAGATAGGCCATATGGTGGCTCGGCTCGTTTCCATGAGCGTATTGGCCGATCAATCCGGTAATATCTCCGGAGGCTTCCGCCCCGTCAATCTGGGAAGAGGTGGTGAACAGGGTGTCTAAACGTGTTTCCAGCTCTTTCTTGCCACCGATAGCGGCGATGAAGTTATCCATATCATGTGGTGCGAAGAAACTCCATTGGAAGGCATTCCCTTCGGTATAGTCGCTTTTCATATGCGAAGAATAGCGAGGGTTGAATGGAGTACGGAAAGAACCGTCGCCCATTACCGGACGCATCATTTTCGTCTCGGGATCTAAATAGCGTTTGTAGTATTCGGCTTTCTTGGCATACTCATTCGCCAACTCTATATTACCTGCCTTCTTGGCGATTTGGGAGATACACCAATCCTCGTATGCCATCTCCAATCCCCACGATACGGATTCAGGAACAGAGTCGGCGGGGACGAAACCATATTTCTCCTTATAGTAAGGATGCATCGTGATCAGATCCAGCTCACGGGTTCCTTTGAACTTCTCGGCAAGATCCTCACGGTAAACGGAAGAACGTACGCCGGCTTCCGTCCACGTGCTCATATCACCTTCCGCTAAATCTTTCGCTACAAGGTCGGCGAGGACCGAGACGGCCGGATATCCTACCATACAACCTGTATAACTAGAGGCTAAAGGCCATTTGGGTAATATTCCACCTTCTTTATAACCTTGCACGAGTACCTTACCCCAATCAGTCGCTAAGTCCGGATTAATGATTGTCATTAACGGATGAAGCGCACGGAACGTATCCCACAAGGAGAATACGGAATAATTTACGTAACCCGGTTCGGCGGTATGCACTTTCTTGTCCATACCCAAATAACGTCCGTCCACGTCTTGATAAGCGAAGGGGGCGATCATGGTATGGTAGAGCGCCGTATAGAAATTGACCATGACTTTCGGATCTGCCTCGATCTGGATCAAGTTTAACGCCTCGTTCCAAATATGCGTTGATTCCTCACGGGTCTTATCGAAATCCCATCCGGGCAATTCTGCCTCGAGATTCTTCTCGGCGCCTTCCGGATCGACTACGGATAAGGCTACTTTTACATAAAGCGGTTGTGCCTTTTCAGCGAATTTGTAATGGAACTTCAAATCTTCTGCCGTATTTAGGCGTAAGAACAAGGAGTCTTTACGTAATTTCCCCCCGATGTATTGGTATACCGTCTCGATCGGTTCCGAGAAAGTAATCCGATAGGACATAGAATGGAAATGCGCCCAACCTTGTGTCTTCACGGTTCCTTCCACCGTGGAGTCGTTTACAAGTAAATATTGGTTACCGATCAGCTTATGTCCCCAGTTCGGTTGAAGGATATGCCCTAAGTCAAGCAGGATACGACGTTCTTTGGGATTGTCGTATGTATATTTATGGAAACCTACACGATCTGTAGAAGTCAATTCCACGTTGATGCCAAAGTTATCCAAGCGTACGGCATAATACCCCGGTGTCGCTTTCTCAGTGTCTTTCTTGAAGGTAGCTACCGGTTTGATGGAATCTCCACCGGAGAAAGGTAATAAAGCTACGTCACCCAGATCGCCGATACCCGTACCAGAAAGATGCGTGTGGCTGAACCCGTAGATATGGTCATCATCATAATGGTAACCACTACTTGCGTCCCATCCCAAGATATGGGTATCCGGGCTTAGTTGTACCATCGCGTACGGACGGGTAGCTCCGGGGAATGTGTGTCCATGGAACCCGGTTCCGATGAATGGGTCTACATACCTCACCTCATCTTGTAAGTCGCGACGACTCCGGCGCTTGCTTGCATCCTACCAGCAGGCAGGCAAGAGCGGCCTGAAAAAAAATAAGATCGTTCTTTTCACTGTTATTATTGATTTAGTTTGTAATAAGCGAATTATCAATCATCTGTCACAAAGATAATGGCTTTGGGGGAATATTGGAAATTTCCTTTTAAAATCTGCAACCTTTTTCGGGCTTGGCTCGTCTTATAGATAAAAAAGTATGGGAACAAACGAATTTACGACAAAGATATTGCCGCTGAAGAATAACCTTTTCCGGGTTGTTTTCCGGATTACCGGAGACGTGGAGCAGTCTGAGCAGATCGTTCAGGAAGCCCTGCTTAAGGTTTGGGAAGATCGGGATAGCTGGATTGTCATTGAGAACTTACCTTCCTATTGCATGATGGTAGCGCGTAATCTGGCATTGAGGGAAACCTATTCCGGAGATAAGGAAAGGATGGAGCGGTATGCGGTAAGGTAATCTGTTTATGGATCGTGTATGGACTATCAACGAATAAATAAGTTGCTGGATAAATATTGGGAATGCGCCACATCCGTGGAGGAAGAACGGGAATTACGCCGGTTTTTCTCCTCAGCGGTGATACCTCCCGACTTATTGCCCTATAAGGCTTGGTTCGTATCTCATGAGGCCGAGACATTGCCTCCCTTGGGGAAAGATTTTGATGCTCGTATATTGGAACATATCTCGGAAGATCGAAAATTAATCACTACATTTGGAACGTTATTTAAATCTATTACTCATTTAATACATAAGATTATGGGAACGAACATGAAGAAAGCCTTTACCACCCTTTTATGCCTTTTGTTTTGTATCACGATCTCGGCACAGGATAAAGCCGCAGATCTCAGTAAGCTCGTAGGCGATTGGTCCTTCTCTGCCCCCGACGCTCCGTATGGATATCAAGATGGAAGTTTTCAGATAAAGCAAGAGAACGGCAAGTTGACCGCTAAAGTGAATATACAAGGTAGTACCTTGGAGATAAATGATATCAAGGCGAAAGGAGATACCTATACCAGCTCTTTTTATGTGGATGGAACGCCTGTAGACTTAACTATGACCCAGAAAGGAAATAAGTTAGAGGGAATGGCCGACGCCGGAGGTATGCAGATTCCCGTGAAATTCAAGAAAACGAAGAAGTAACCGCTTTGTGGTACTGTGAGTTTCTGTTAACTTCGCGGCAAAAACTACAAAAGGATGTTTACAGTAATCGGAATCATGTTCTGCGGCATTGCCGTCGGGTATTTCTTTCGTAAAGTAGAATTGCTGCAAAAGATCGGTAAGCCTATTTCTTATACGATTCTTCTTCTTTTGTTCCTGCTGGGAATTTCGGTAGGGGCCAATGAGTCTATCGTGAATAATCTTACGACGTTGGGCGGGCAAGCCTTGTTGATCGCTTCGGCCGGTACGTTGGGTAGCGTCTTGGCGGCGTGGGGAGTTTATCATTTCTTTTTTAAGGAAAGGAGCCGGGGATGAAAGGGAGTTTGATCGTCGTGGGCTTCTTTGCCTTGGGGTGCTTGCTGGGATGGAGCGGTTATCTGCCCGGGGTCGTTATCGAGAATGATATAACGGTTTATGTACTTTACCTCTTGATGTTTCAAGTAGGGATTAGCATCGGAAGCGATAAGAAACTGAAAGAGATTTTGTCGAGCATACGGCCGAAACTCTTATTGGTGCCTCTGGCTACTATTATCGGGACGTTGAGCTTCTCGGCCTTGATCAGCCTTGCTCTTAACAAATGGAGCGTGTTCGATTGTTTGGCGGTCGGAAGCGGTTTCGCCTATTATTCATTATCCTCCATCTTGATAACAGAGCTAAAAGAACCGACGCTGGGGGCTCAATTGGCGGCGGAGTTAGGAACGATCGCCTTGATCGCTAATATTATCCGTGAGATATTCGCCTTGCTGGGCGCTCCGTTGTTCGTTAGATATTTCGGAAGGCTATCTCCGATCTGCGCGGGAGGAGCTACTACGATGGATACGACATTGCCGATCATCACCCGTTATTGCGGAAAGGATTTGGTCTTTGTCTCTATCTTTCACGGGATCTTGGTGGACTTCACGGTTCCGTTTTTCGTTTCTTTCTTCTGTTCGATGTGAGTGAAAGAGGCTTCCGAGATCTCGGAAACCACCTTGCAAGGTTGAAAAGTCATTTCCGAGGCCTCGGAAGGCATTTTACAAGGTTGAAAAGTCATTTCCGAGGCCTCGGAAGGCATTTTACAAGGTTGAAAAGTCATTTCTGAGGCCTAGAAAAGCTATTTTACAGTTTGCAGCATCACTTCTACCGCTCTTTTTAATTGCGTGTCCTCGCCGGAGAGCTGCGCCTCGGGAGTATTGTACACCTCGACATCCGGTTGCAATTGTTGGTTTTCCAGATAATTGCCTTGCATATCTTTCACGCCTACTTGCGGGATACCGAACACCAAGGTCGGATCGATTTGCGTTTCCCACCATACGGCTGTCATGGTTCCCGGAACCGGGGCGCCGATCAGCTTGCCGATGCCTAAGGTCTTATAAACCCAAGGGAAACCATGAGCGTTCGAATAATTATCCTCGCACATCAAGACACAGGACGGTTTGGTCCACTTATTGTAAGGATCGCTACCGATGTATTGTCCGCGAGGCTCGAAGCGCTGATACTCCTTGCCGCTCAATAAGGTAGCCAGATCATCATGCAACCAGCCACCTCCGTTATGGCGGGTATCCACGATCACGGCTTTCTTATTCCGGCAACGGCCTAATAAGGCGGAATAGACCTCGCGGAAACTCTCGCTGTTCATACCTCTTACATGTACATATCCGATTTGCCCGTTCGATAATTTATCTACGGTTTCTTGGCAATTCTCGATCCATCTTTTATAAAGGAGGTTCGATTGCTCTCCGTTACTGATCGCTTTTACCTGTTCCTCGAAACGCTGTTTGCTGGTAGGATCATAGACAGAAAGCATTACTTTCTTACCGACTTTACCGCTTAGCAGTGGATAATAATCGGCGTCTTTCTTTATCGGTGTTCCGTCTATCTTCTCGATGATACAGCCTTTCTTTATCTGGCTGTCGGCCAATGTCAGCGGGCCCTTGGCGATGATTTCCTCGATCTTCAATCCGTCGCCCGTGTATGCGTTATCGAAGAAAGCGCCTAAGCTGGCGGTTTCCGGCCCGGTTAGTCCCGGATTGTAACGAGCGCCCGTATGGGAGCCGTTCAACTCGCCCAATAGCTCGGAAAGCATCTCTTGGAAATCAAAATTGTTGTTGATATGCGGAAGGAAACGGGCGTAAGCGGTCTCATACCCTTTCCAATCCATGCCCCGGAGTGTCGGATCATAGAACTTATCCAAGACTTGACGCCAAGCGTGATGGAAGATATAAGCACGCTCCTCTGCCGGACGATAAGCGAACTCGGCCTTGAAAGCGATCGGTTTTTCCTTGCTATCCTTCAACTCTATCTTTTTCAGTTTACCGCCGGCGGTAAGATAAAGGTTCTCTACTTTCTTATCGGCGAATAGAGTGCCTCGACCGACATTCTTGAGCAGTAATTTAGTGGACTTTTCCTTCAAGTCGTGTTCCCATAAATCAAAGCCTTTCTCGAAAGCGGCGCAATAATATAGTTTATCTCCTTTCGGGGCGAGTACGGCGTCTCCCAATGAGGATGAATGAGCGGTCAGGCGAATAATCCGGTCCTTGCGGTTCTCCAAATCAAACTTCAAGGGGGCTACAGGCTTATCCTTATCCTCTTTTTTCTTATCGGAATCTTTATCGGATGTCTTATCCTCGTCCTTATCTTTGTTTTCATCCGCTTCTACCAAGGCCAGTTCTTCTTTACTGAGGCGGAATTTATCGTAAGCCTCACCGTCGAAGAACATGATGTACACATCCCGCTCAGCACCCCAGCTACCGTGGCTGCGGAAACCGGCACGGTCGGAGGACCAGATCATGGCCTTACCGTCTAATACCCATTTCGCGTCGCCATCCGAATAACCGCTTTCCGTCAGGTTCGTTACCTCGCCGCTACCGTCCGCTTTCACGAGGGCGATATCCGTATTGTTCCATCCTCCGACGGAGATGTAATCTACCAAGAACCACTTGCTGTCTGGCGACCATTGGAAATGCTGGTCTCCATCGCTATACGAATAGAGGTATTTCCCGTCCAATACGGTGCGGACCTGCTTGGTCTTTCGGTTGATAACACGTAAGGTGGTGCGGTTCTCAAGGAAAGCCACCTCGTTACCATCCGGAGAGTATAAGGGTTGGAACGAGGTTTGTCCGGAGACGACAAGAGGCTCCTCTTTCAATTCCGGGGCGTACGTGAATTGCTTATCTTCGTCACGTGTAAGTTTACTTTCGTAGATTCCCCATGTTCCTTCCCGTTCGGCGGAATATACCAATGAACGTCCGTCGGGGCTGAAATCTATATTGCGCTCTTGTTGTGGCGTGTTCGTGATTTGACGAGTCGTCTGGTATTCAATAGAAGTTACGTAAACATCGCCACGAGTGATAAACGCTACCTCTTTTCCATTCGGGGAGACGGCGATATCCGTAGCTCCATCGGTCAGAAGACGATGGATCACGTCGTTCTCGATCTTATCCGCGACGATCTGGATATTCACCTTGGCAGGTTTCTGGCCTTCCTTAACGGTATAGATCTCGCCGTCGTAACTATAGCATAGAGTCCCGGAATTATCGGAGGTAAGGAAACGCACGGGGTGGGTGGTATGCGTCGTGATTTGTTTCTCGCTGTTGCCTGCCAAATCCTTCTTGAAGATGTTAAAGCTTCCTTTCTCCTCGCTTAGGTAATAGAAAGACGCCCCATCCGCGGCCCATACAGGATTACGATCCTCACCGCCAAAAGTGGTTACTTTCTGGAAAGAGCGATCTTTTCCAAGCGTACATAACCAGATATCACGGGTGATAGAAGATTGATGATGCTTGCGCCAAGGGTCCTCGTAACCTTTGTAGTCATTGTATAATAATTTACTGCCATCTTTGCTGAGGGCTATATTTTCCATGTATAACGAAGAATATAAATCCGGCCTTCCTCCGTCCGTGCTTATCTCATAGACTTGCATAAAGCGGGTGCCGGGGAATTGGATATCCTTGGCGTCTTGCAATACGTTGGCCAGATACAAGATGTGTCCGTTATCCTTAAAGGTAGTGGGATATTCGTTTGTGGAGTGGGTGGTGAGCCGCTTGGGTTCCCCTCCCTCCTTGTTCATGAGAAATACATCGAAGTTGCCGCTACGGTTGGAGGCGAAGGCTATTCTCTGTCCGTCGGGCGACCAGACCGGACGGGTATCATGCGCCGGATGTGTTGTCAACTGCCGGGCTTTTCCTCCGGAAGAAGGGACCGTGTAGATATCCCCTTGGTAAGAAAACGCGATCGTCTGCCCGTCCGGGGAGATCGCACAGTAACGCATCCATAACGGACTGTCGTCTGCTTGCGCCGCCGCCGATAAAAATAACGCCAGCGCAGGAATCATCAAGTTTTTCATGTGTACTCTATTTTAGATTTACAAATGTAATCGATTTTCGATATTTATTAGGAGAAATAATTGCGTAGATTAAATTTTTAAATATTTTTGCATATGAACTTTAAAACCGCCAAGATGATGACGAAATATAGGGTGTGTATGACTTTTATGTCCATTTTATTATTGCTATTTCATTTTGTGTTTCTGTTTTCTTGTGGAAAGCTACCGGAAAAAACATTTGCTTTTTCTGATAACCTGCGGATTGACTCTTTGGAACATATGGCTATGGATTCGATTTACCGGAATCCTCGATATGCTCATTCCGCATTGGATGAAGCTTTAAGTCTAACTAAAGATAGCGATAAATATTATAAATTACTTGCGGTTAAAAGCCAGATTTATTTTGCAAATAGTGTATATGATTCCGGGTTTGTTTTACATCGGTCAATTATAGATTATTGCGACCGTGTACCGATGTCTCCCAAGATACATGGACTCTTAGGGACGTTGAAAAATACGGTTGGCAATTATTATTCATTTTTGGATAAAACGGATTCGGCCCTCCTTTGCTATTCCGAGGCGTATCAAGAGATCCGGCAGAGTGAGATGGAGCATAAAATCCCGGATATTTATATCAATATAGCGGATATATATACCCGGAAAGGAGCTTACGATCAGCGAGCCCGCTACTTTCGCCAAGCTCTTTTCGTGAGTGATTCATTGGGTATTATGGATCGGATGTCCTTTCCTATTTATTTTGGTTTGGGCGAGACGTATATGGAATTGAGGGACTTTGACTTATCCGATCACTTTTACCGTTTGGCGGAGAAAGAACTGGATTCTCGTAACTTGAGCGAGAAATTCACCTTTTGCAATAGCCGGGGAAATTACTATTATTACAAGGAAGAGTATGCGAAGGCGCTTCCTTGGTTCTTGAAAGCCCGTGAGGTGGTACGTCCTACTCATATGGATTTCTATACTAACGTATGCGAGATCAATTTAGGGGAGATCTATCTATGTCTGAATCAGTTGGATTCCGCTCGTTTTTATCTGGAAAAAGGGTTTAGGTACTTCCATATCTATAATAATAAGACAGCCTTGTACCATTTGACGACCTTGAAGGCTTCGCTAGCTTTAAAAGAGGGGAACTCCGGGCTGGCTTATCAATTGTTGAGGAGTTACACGGATACGGTAGGCATAGATCCCAAGATGGTAGCGATCCGTAATAAGAACTTGCAGAATTACTTCGCTACCACGGGCGATTTTAGACGTGCCTATGAGTACCAAACGAAGAATAGCGTCATTGAGAACAATATTCGTAGCGAACGAACCCAGATGCGTGTCGCCGAGATCGATATGCGTTATAGCCAAGATACGACTTTACTCAAGCGGGAGGCTATTATTAAACAACAGGCCGGCCGGATGGAATACTTGGAAATGAGCCGTTGGGTTTGGATCTTGCTTTTTGTGATCTTGTCCATCGTCAGCGGCATGGCTTATTACTTTATGAAACGTAAACGGCATGCCCAATGGTTAAGCCATGTCGATCAGGTGACGAAACTGAAGATGGAGAGTATTCGCAACCGTGTATCCCCTCATTTTATATTCAATATATTGAACCGGGAGATTAGCTCGGAGGAAGAAGGAAGTTCCCGCCGTACGCAACTTTCCGGATTGGTGGAGTTGTTACGTAGTAGTTTGGAGATCACGGAAAAGCTTAGTATCACGTTGGAGGAAGAATTACGCTTTGTCCGGACTTACTTGAATTTGCAGGCGCAAGGATTAGGGCCGGACTTCCGTCTGGAATGGAATCTCGATCCCTCCCTTGACACGGGCGCAATCTATCTCCCGGCCACGCTGATCCAGATACCCGTAGAGAATGCCGTGAAACATGGCTTGTGTGCGATCGAGGGCGAGAAGCGATTATCTGTTTTCGTGGAGCGCGACGGGAAAGGCATCCATATCCGTATAGAGGATAATGGACCCGGGTATCGTCTGTTTACGAATGCGGGACATACGAACGGTACGGGGATGGGAACGAAAGTCCTTTACCGTACGATCCTATTGTTGAATAGGAGAAATAAAGAGAAGATCACCTATTCGGTCCAAAGCAAGGAGAAGGGGATGGGGAGCGGAACAATCGTCAGTTTCTTTATTCCGTTGGATTTTAATTACGCTTTCTAGGTATCGTGAATGTACGAAAGTAATCCGGGCTGTTTCCTCCGGATAGTGGATGGAAGCGGCCCGGATCGAATTGAATCGAATCGGTTGATTCGGGTTATAGTCGCTCAATGTCTTCAACAGAAAGTCCGGAGCATTGGGCGATAAGTTCGAGTCAAGTCCTTGCTCCTTCATCTTTTGGGCTATCTGGAGTTTTTCCTCTTGACGGCCTTTCTCGATCCCTTTCTCGATCCCTTTCTGCATCCCTTTTTGCATTCCTTCCTGCATTCCTTTTTCAATCCCTTCCGTTTGTGCGTAATCGATGGTCGCATACCAATCCCGATAATTCTTTAGGTTTTCCTCGTAGATCGCACGTTCTTTTTCGCTGAGTGAGTTGACGTTCGCCACGTCCAGCAAGCGAAGGAAGGTCTCCTGTTCCTCCTTGAAGGGAGATTGTTCAAATAGGTTCATATTCTTCAATGTATAAATCCAACGTTCGAAGGAGCTCTTGCACTCCTCCTTGCTTAAACTGAATAACGGGAACGATATGTAGATCTGCTTCATCTTGATCTCATTGAACACCTTTCCCGTCCTCTCGTTAGCGAGGACAACATCCGTACGGAAGTCTGTGAACTCCGGCAACTTGAAATTCAAGAAATAAACTCCGTAGATGGGTAGCAACCGATATTGCCATTGCTTGCCGATTTGTCCTTGCCGGGCCACCATGCGACAAAGATAATAAAAACCTCTGTTAAAGAAATAGTGCTGGGGACAATTCTGCATCTCTAGGATGAACTTGGCCCCGGACACGTCCTCGCAGAGCAGGTCGAATATGATGGTACGGTTCTCGACGGTCTCTGGCTTGATCTCCTTGTCGAGGTAGGTGATGTCCTTGATCTGCCGTTCGCCGGCTAGGGCGGCGTTAAGGAACTTGATGGTAACTTGCTTGTCTTGGAAGACAGCCTTAAATCCAGCATCAGTCATGATGTCTACGTATTGTGCCATAGTTAAATGGTTTTAGGTGATTACTGCTCCAAAGGTAAGGTTTATTTTCGTATCGCGCATCCTGTTTATTGTATATTTCTTAAAAAGCAGATTCATGGTAGTCAGCTTTACTATTTATAGAAAGTACGATTAGTATTAATAGTAGTGCAAAAAATACTATGGATAGTAATCGGCTCCCATTTTGATCAATTTAAGATACCTTGTTTTTATATTTAGAAGTAAGATTTGCAACTGACCTGAAGTTCTTCCTATTTCGCATGGCATAACTGATATGCCTATCCCCATTGAGATTCTACTACTTCGTAAGCTTATGGCTTGACAAGCCTTGGATTATACGTTTGTGTATTCGCTATGATTGCATGTGAATGTTTGTGTTTTGTATTTATTATGCGGTTATGGATGGATACCATATATTAATGTACATGCGTACATTATATAATAGATAGAAACGGCTAGTCTAAACGATCGTTTAGACTAGTCGTTTTCGAAAAAAACAAGGGTGCTAAATGACGGGATGGACTTTAATTAACACTATTATTAATATTAAATTTTGAATTTATGAACAAGAAGTTTTCTACTCTTTTGGCAGGTATGGCGCTGTTAAGTGTTATGTCTGTTAATGCACAGACTACACCAAGTCGAGTAGACCCGGAAACTGTATTGGGTCAAGAATGGCGTTTAGGTGGTTTGAAGGAGGGAGCTAATTCTGGTCTTTATCAGTTGAAGGTCATGGATGGCACTACTCCTGCTTATCTTGCGATGGAGCTAAATCGTGGAACAGGTGATTATGAACTACGTGTTTATAGTGCAAGCGAAGCTAAAAATAACTTAGAGGCTACATTGTGGTGTGTTTCTGTCTCTAATTATAATCAAGGTCAAGCTCCTATTTATGACTTCCAGAATAAATTGTCTGGAACTATGTTGGATTTGACAATGGCTGGCCATGAGAAGACTGAGAATGGTACGAATGGTGCTTGGAAACCTGTTTTAGGTGGTGAGATCGCAGGTTGGGCATTCTCTCGCTCATACAAGGATTTGGAAGAAAAGAGACCTTTGTATTCTTATTTCTCAACGGACTCAATTGTTGGTTTGAAAGCGGATCCTACTACCGGAGCTGTTAAGGTTGCCAAGTGGGGTGCTAATCAAATAGATGCCACTTCAAACGCCGCTGATGTGACTAACTTTGCTTTGGTTGGCGCAGCACAAATCGCATTGAGCGAAGATCAAGTAAATACGAAGTTGGGTCTTCTTCAAGATAACAAGGCTGGAGTACAATTGACTTTCACTCCGGACGTGAAAGGTACTAGCTTAAAAGAATCCGTTCAATGAGCAGAAGTTTATCGCAGAGGATAAAGATAATAACAAATGGCTTTTCATCAAGCAAAAGGATAAAGACGCTTATTTGAAAGTTGATACGGCTTATACGAATGAGACAGGTACAAAGTTCTTAGCTTACGGTTGGACAGAGAAAGCAAAGGATAAAGCTGATGCTTACAGTTCTATTAGCTCTGAATTACGTGCTCAGCACCAGTTCAAATTTATCTATTCTCCGAGTGGCGATAGCTTGTACATCTATGTGAAAAAAGTTACTTGGAATAATGATGGCAAGTATTGGAATACGCACGTTACGGCTACTCCGGCTAACGAGCATGAATACTGGCGTGTTTCTTTGCAAGACTTGATTAAAGATGAAACTTGTATTTTGACAGTTGATCCAGAGGACCAGAACACTCATATTTCTTTGGGTCTTAGCGGATGTGAGGAAAAGGGTTCATCCAAGACTTCTGTTGACGATGGCGTTTACTTCATCAAGAATAAGAAAGGACAGTATTTAGCTTCTCCGATCTATGAGGATGGTACTATCCGTTGGACAACAGTGAATGGGGATGAGCAGAGTGTCGCTCATATGCCGGCTTACCAATGGGTTGTGTTGAAGAAGAATACGAGCAACGATAAGGTGAAGGCTGTGTCTCCGGTTACTATCTCTAACCGTGAATATGCGGATAATGTTACAAATATAGATCTTGATAATGATGGTCAGCCAGAGCAATATAAAACTGCTGTTTATTCCACTGTTCAGTTAAGAAAAGCGGAGGGTGGCTCTTATATGTTTGTATATGGAGATAAACTTACAGCGGAGTATGGATATGTTGATGTAGACTCTTTGTTCTTCGAGAAAGTTCCGGAAGCTTCTATTTCTGACCCGTACTTAGGTTACAGAAAGTTAGAGAAGGATTCTTTGTTGGTTAACAAATATACGTTTAACTATTGGCATCCTTATGCTACGGATAAATACATCGCTAAATCTACAGGGACTCTACGTTGACTGTGTTGGATGGAAAAGATGCTTTCGTAATTGATACATTGGTTGAGAGTTGGAGTAATAACTCAAAGGTGTTTGCTACTGTAGATATTCCTTACGGTTATAAGGTTAGCGAGGACGTAGCTAAGAATCGTATTAAGGGCTTGAAGACTCTTGTGAGAACGGCTTATAAAGTTTCTTATAAGGATAACAAGGGTGATCTTAGCCAATGGAAAGTGAATAAGGAAGATAAGTTTAATGTAGGTTCTAGTGCTACTGGCCATCAGCAATCTGATGTGATTTATTATGCGTTCTTCAAGGAAAACAATCATATCGGTGGAAAGCATTATTATGCGATTGTAAAAGCTAATAGTACTGCAACAAAATATGAGTTAGGTTATAAAAAAGCAGGCGTATCCGATTATGACGGTGCCGCTACTTTAAAGGATCAAATATTGAGTGAGACTCGTACTTCCGCTTTCGCTATCGAACCGGACAACACTCCGCTTTACCGTCGTTTCAGTTCTCTTGAACTTGAAGGTAATGAAGGTGACAAGGCCGATACTTTACGTTTTATCGAGAAATACCGTAAAGAATACTTGCAGGTTGAGAATAATAAGAACTTCATGAAAGAAGGTATTGACTTCTTAGGTATTTATACTCCGGATAAGACTGAGGATGGTTTGTCATTCATCGTTGATACCGCATGGGTAAACCGTGGTTCTGGTAATATCAAGCCTCAATATTTGATCTCGATTGATCGTAACGATTTCGAAGGAGTTGAAGGCGTACCTTGTACGGAAGATGACCATCACTTTACCGCAGAAGGTAAACCGACAGATAAATGGCATTGCGTTCACGCAAAACCGGCTGTTCCGGGCTTTGAAAGAGGTAAATATTTGATCAATTTCCATGATTTCGCTAATAAATATGGTTGGTCAACATTATCAAATGGGGAGCAAGATGCTGACTACATGTGGAAGAAATATGATCGTGCAGGTTTCGTGGAAGCTATCCGTGTAGCTGATACTTTGTATATCTTGAGAGATGAGTTCAAGAACTTACCGAACGAGAAGATCAACTTCGCTGATTTGAACAAGGCTGAGGAGGATGCTTGGACTGCGGCTAAGAAGGCTGGAGTATCTGAAGATGAATTTGTTTCACACAAATATATCTTATCTGGTGATAACCATAAGTATGTGACTTGGTCTATGCGTTTCGTAAACAAGGAAGTTGCCGCTAATGAGGTAGAAGCTGATAGAGCATTCTTGTTCGAGTCTATGAAGAGTAAACATGTTCCTGGTTACAATAATTCTGCTATGGGTGACATCGCTCCTACATATGCGGCTTGGTTGAGAATGCAGAATGGTTGTTTAGTTCTGTCTGATGATCGTTCTTCTAATTTCGATGAGATGAATACAGGTGGTGACGATGCTTTGATCTTCAATGTGGAGCAAGGTGATGATATCGCAACAGATAACGAAACAATCGATGCTGTAGAAGGTATCTCTGTAGTAGCCGGTAACGGTACCGTAACCGTTCAAGGCGCAGCTGGTAAGTCTGTAGTTATCACGAATATCTTGGGTAAGGTAATCGCTGAGACCGTTCTTACTTCCGATAACGCTACAATCTCCGTGCCTGCCGGTATCGTAGCTGTGGCTGTTGATGGTGAGGAAGCTGTTAAGGCTATCGTTAAATAAGAATTTAACAAAATAAGATAATCATACAATTCCCGTGCGGGTATCGATCCAAGTAATCCGTGACGGATGAACAGGCGGGAGTTGGATTAATATTAATACTAAAGTAATAAATTAAGAGGTCCGTAAGTACCTCCGTGAGGAGGAAGTACGGATAAAGGAACAAGAGGATGCGTCGATATAATGTACGCATCCTCTTTTGTGTTTATAGCGGGTGTTGAGGATAAATCCTGCTTCTACTTGCAAAAGAGCGAGATAAGCAACGGCACGCTGATCTCGAGGATAATCCCGTGAATAATAGCCACAGGTACGATATTCTTTCCGGAATACCGGCTGATAACGGGAAGACAAACATCCATAGAATTGATTCCCGCCACGGATACCGGAGCGAATTTACCAAAGAAAGAGGCATACAACGGTGCCCCGAATAAAGCTAACATTTCCCGGATGATATTAGCCAATAACGCGATAGCCCCGAGTTGCGAAGCGATTTCTATCCCTGCCGACGCCTCTTTCAGTTGTACGATAAGCAAGGAGGATAAGGAATAATAAGCGAATCCGCTTCCTACAGCCATACAATCATATATATTCCACGAGGTCAATAACAAACTCGCCGCCGCAGAGAATACTAACGTGCCGATGATCGTAAAGAACGGCAGTAACAAACTGGAAAACCGGATATCCTTTACCATCTTTCCTAATTCGGCGTTTGCTCCCAGATTCAATCCTACTTGGATAACGAGAGCGTATAGCAAGAATTGCGGTAGTTTTTCGCAATACGTGGAGATAGTCGTGTTGGCGAAGGTTCCGCAAAAGATTCCCGCTGTGAAACATAAGATAACGATTAGGTTATTTTTCATTGAGACCTCCTTTCTTGATAAATAATTTATAAGCGATAAAAGATGCTACCAGACTTCCCAATACTCCGCAAATAGCTAGTATGGCAGCTTGTATTCCAAACTCACCAATATTATTCAGCAAAGATTGGTTGGCTCCTATGGTAATACCAAATATGAACAACATCGCGAAAATCGTATAAGAGATGGAATGTTCCAATCCCTTGAAAGCGGGGACGTGTCGGCATAAATAACCGACGCTTATCCCCAGACCTAATAGACCTAGAATGATAAACATAAGCATATTGTATTTTGAGATGCGCAAGACATCCTTTCCCCGGAAACGAAGCATACGAATACTCCCTCTTTTCCGCAGAAGTTAAACTTGAGTGCAATTAATACCTAGATGTAGGTGTAGAAGAGAACTATAAAAAGAAGTCCTCTCAAGAAGAGTATGAATGGATTTAGACAAAACCGCTGAACCAATGAACATGCACGATCGTGTTACCCGAGAAAGCTCGGGTATACCATCTTTTTGAGTTGTTCAGAAGCTTCTTGTTCATCTTATTTGTATCATTGTTTGATTTCCGGTGCAAAGGTAGTAATAAATTAGAGATTCTAAAACTTTTTCTAGGATCGGATATATAAGGGACTTGACTTGGATTTTGGATCTTTTTATGTACATTTGAGGTCCTACCCGCTATTGGGCCAACTAAAAACGGATAGAACAGATATGATTAAAAGATAAGATTGGTTATGAGGAAAAGAATGATTTTAACAGCATTGGCGGCTGCCGCTATCCCTACGTTGTTGATGGCGGCGGATGAGGCGAGATTAATGCGCTTTCCGGCTACAAATGGTTCAGAGATTGTATTCTCGTACGCTGGCGATTTATATAAGGTCCCGGCTACAGGTGGTGAGGCACAGCGATTGACATCGTATGTGGGGTATGAGATGTTTCCCCGTTTCTCCCCGGATGGTAAGACGATCGCTTTTACGGGACAGTACGACGGTAACACGGAAGTGTACACGATGCCCTCTTCCGGCGGTGAGCCATTGCGTATCACTTACACGGCTACGAATAGCCGTGACGATCTGGGCGATCGCATGGGCCCGAATAATATCGTGATGACTTGGACACCGGACGGTAATGGTATTGTTTACCGCAACCGCATCAGCGATGGGTTCTCCGGTAAGTTATATACGGTAAATAAAGAAGGTGGCCTTTCCGAGGTGGTTCCCTTGCCCGAGGGCGGCTTTTGTAGCTATTCGTCCGACGGAAAACAATTGGCTTACAACCGGGTAATGCGTGAGTTCCGTACATGGAAATACTATAAGGGTGGTATGGCCGATGATATCTGGGTGTATAATCCGGAGAAGAAAAGTGTAGAGAATATCACGAACAATGAGGCGCAAGATATCTTTCCGATGTGGATTGGTGATGAGATCTATTTCCTTTCGGATCGGGATTACACGATGAACTTGTTCGTTTACAATACGAAGACAAAACAAATAAGTAAGGTGACGAACTTCACCGAGTACGACGTGAAATTCCCTAGCAGCTTCGGCAATACGATCGTTTTCGAGAATGGAGGCTATATCTATAAGATGGATGCGGCGTCGAAGAAACCGGAGAAAGTGAACGTAACCCTCGCCTCCGATAATGTCTACGCACGTAGCGAGATCAAGGATGGCTCCAAATATATCACGAGTGCCAGCCTCTCCCCCAAAAGGTGAGCGTATGGTGGTGACAGCTCGTGGCGAGGTATTCAATATCCCGGTAGATAAAGGGGTTACGAAAAATATCACCCGTACTCCGGGAGCGCACGAACGTGACGCTCAATGGTCTCCGGACGGAAAACATATAGCCTATATCTCCGACGCTACCGGCGAGACCGAGCTGTATCTCCAAGATTCCGAGGGGGGCGAGCCTACCCAGTTGACCAAGAATAACGATACGTATATCCCGTACTTTCCAGTGGAGTCCGGATTCCAAGAAGATTGTCTATACGGATCGTAAGAATCGGATCAATCTTTTGGACGTATCTAACAAACAGCTAACAACTATCTCACAAAGTCTGTTAGGTGAAGCCCGCAACGTAAGTTTCTCTCCGGATAATAATTGGTTGACTTATTCCCGTGTGTCCGATAATAATTTCTCGATCGTCTATGTCTACGATATCGCGGGTAAGAAAGAATATCCCGTGACCGATAAATGGTACGAGTCTTATTCTCCGGTATTCAGTACGGATGGCAAATATCTGGTATTCACTTCCGCCCGTGATTTCAATCCTACGTATAGCCAAACGGAATGGAATCATGTGTATAATAATATGGGTGGCGTATATCTGGCGTTATTGTCTAAGGATACCGCTTCCCCGTTTATGGAAACGGATGCGGAGGTCGCCATTGAATCTACCCCAGCGAAAGCGGATGCCTCTAAAAAGGACGAGACAAAGAATGAGGCTTCTACTCCGGTCGTAAAGATTGATATAGAGGGTATCACGGATCGAATCGTTAAGCTCCCCTTGCCGGGATCGAATTACTACGATCTTTATTCCGATGGAACGAACGTGTATTATTTCACGAAAGGCGGCATGAAGATGTTTGACTTGAAGAAACAGAAAGAGGAAACCGTTAGCGATGCCGCTATGATGGTTGATCCGGCTGGCAAGAAAGCTGTTTTCTTTAAGGACGATCAACTATTCGTAACCGATATACCGAAGGGTAAAGCGAATTTAAGCAAGCCGGTTAATCTGGCGAATATGAAGATCACGGTAGACTATACGAAGGAATGGGCGCAAATCTTCGATGAGGCTTGGCGTGCTTTCCGGGATGGTTTCTATCTGGAGAATATGCATGGCAAGGATTGGAAGGCGATCAAGGAGAAATACGCCGCCCTTCTTCCTTACGTGAAAACACGTTTGGACTTGAATTATATTATTGGCGAGATGATCGGCGAGCTGGGAGTAGGGCATGCTTATGTGAACCCCGGTGAGGTGGAAAGTCCTAAACGGGTATCTATGGGTCTGCTAGGTGCTGAGGTTTCTCGGGATAAGAGTGGTTTCTTCCGCTTGGAAAAGATCCTGCCGGGGGCTTCTTGGAGTAAGGAATTACGTTCTCCATTGACAGAGCCGGGTGTTGAGGCGAAGGCCGGAGAGTATATCGTCGCTATAGACGGAGTACCTACGAATAGCGTGAACGATATGTATAAGTTGTTGATCGGAAAGGCGAACGTTCCGACCGAGTTGTCTTTGAATAGCAAGCCTCAGTTGGCGGGCGCTCGTAAGATCGTAGTCAGTCCGTTGGCGGAAGAGTATTCTTTGTATCATTATAATTGGATCCAAGATAATATCAAGAAGGTGGATAAGGCGACGAACGGTAAGGTCGGCTATATTTATATCCCGGATATGGGACCGGAAGGCTTGAATGAGTTCTCCCGCTATTTCTATCCGCAATTGGATAAGGAGGGTTTGATTATCGATGATCGTGCGAATGGCGGTGGAAATGTCTCCCCGATGATTCTGGAACGTCTGTCGCGTGAGCCGTATCGTTTGACGATGCGTCGGGGTTCTTCTTTGATCGGGACCGTGCCGGATGCCGTACAGGTCGGCCCGAAAGTTTGCTTGATCAATAAGTATTCCGCTTCCGATGGCGATTTGTTCCCGTGGGGCTTCCGTGCGCTTAGCTTAGGTAAATTGATTGGAACCCGTACTTGGGGAGGTATCATCGGTATTAGCGGCCCGCTTCCTTATATGGACGGTACGGATATCCGTGTGCCTTTCTTCACGAGCTATGATCCGAAGACGGGTAACTGGATTATCGAGAACCATGGTGTGGATCCGGATATCTTGATCGATAACGACCCCATCAAGGAATGGAACGGTGAGGATCAACAGTTAGACCGTGCTATCGAGGAAGTCATGAAACAATTAAAAGAACGCAAACCGCTAGCCCCTGTCCCCGCACCAAGGGACTGGAGCCATAAATAATGAGAGGTTATTTGTAGAGACGGGGCACGCCCCGTCTCTACAAATAAATAAATAGTAAACGGATTAAAAACTAGTAATCTATCTATGGAACGATTCGCAGCCATTGACTTTGAGACCGCTAATGGAAAGCGGAGCAGTATTTGCAGTATAGGTATCGCCATATTGGAGGATGACTGGGTAGTAGATAGCATTTATACCTTGGTACGTCCTACCCCTAATTTCTATACCCGTTGGACTACGGCCATACATGGATTGACTGCTGAGGATACGAATGACGCGTTATGTTTCGAGGAGGCTTGGGAAAGCATCGCCCCGAAACTAAAGGATCTCCCCCTTGTTGCCCATAACAGTCCGTTTGATGAGGGATGCCTGAAAGCCGCCCACGAGGTGTATGACTTAGCCTATCCGAAATATTCCTTCTATTGCACTTGCCGTCTCTCCCGGAAGATGTACCCATTTCTGGTAAATCATCAGTTGCAGACAGTAGCCGCCCACTGCGGTTACGACCTTACCCGACATCATAACGCCATGGCCGACGCTTACGCCTGTGCCCATATCGCCCTTACGATGATGCGGGAAAAAGAGGTCGATACCTTGGAGGCGCTTATGGCTTCCTGCTACTCTAGGTAACTATGGGGTGTTTTTCCCGGCTATTTTATCCACCACGACAGCGATAGCGCCATCTCCCGTCACGTTGCAAGCGGTGCCAAAACTATCCATGGCAATATAAAGGGCGATCATTAACGCTTGCAGCGTCTCATTGAATCCCAGCATACTTTGCAAGATACCCAAAGCGGCCATAATAGCCCCTCCCGGAACCCCCGGAGCCGCTACCATCGTAATTCCCAGCATCATGATAAATCCGCTGAAATTGGAGAAGGTAACCGGTTCTCCCGCCATGATCATGATAGCCATAGCGCAAGCTACGATTTTCATGGTGCTACCTGCCAGATGGATCGTGGCGCAAAGCGGAACGGTAAAGATCGCTATATTCTCCCGTACGCCATTCTTGACAGCCTGCGCCAGTGTCACGGGAATCGTGGCGGCGGAGGATTGGGTCCCTAGAGCCGTAGCGTAGGCCGGTAACATATTCTTCAAGAGGCGGAGCGGATTCTTCCCGGCTATGGCTCCGGCTATCGTGAATTGAATCAATAACAATAATACATGTAAGGCAAAGATGACTATGATAACCTTGAGGAACATCGTGATAATACTCATGACTTGTCCGCTCACGGTCATGTTCAGGAAGATACCGAAAATATGGAGCGGTAATAACGGGATGATAACCACCTCGATTAGCTTAATGATAATTTCCTTGAAATCCGTGAAAGAGTCACGCAGGGTGGTTCCCGCTATATTAGAAAGCCCTAGGCCAATCGTAAAGGATAGCAGCAAGGCTGTCATGACATCCATTAAAGGCGGCATATTTACCACGAAGTAAGGTGTCAGCATGAAATCTTCCGGATTCTCCATCGCCGTCAATTCCGTGTTGGTCGGTAGTATGTGCGGGAATATAGCCGATCCGCTCAGGAACGTGAAGAAACCCGAGAAGACTGTTGAACCGTAAGCGATCAAGGCGGTTATCAATAATAGCTTTCCGGCTCCTTTGCCCAGATCTCCTATAGCGGGAGTCACCAGCCCCAATATGATTAGAGGGATGGAGAACGATAGGAAGTTGCCGAACAATGAATTGAAGGTTACAAAGATACGTGCGATTCCTCCCGGTAAAAACTGGCCGAACAATACGCCGGCGGCGATAGCGATAACGACTTTAGTTAACAATGATACTCTGATCTTCTTCATGGTGTTGCTTTATTTTGAAGCCAATGGCGGCCATCGTAATACTCATCAACGGACTGATCAGGTTAAAGAAGCAATAAGGAAGATACGTCAGGGTCGCTACGCCTAATATCGTGGCTTGCGTCATGCCGCAGGTGTTCCACGGTACCAGCACGGACGTTACGGTTACGGAATCTTCCGTCGTACGGCTTAACAGGCGACTCTCATATCCTTTTTTCTTGTAGATATCCTTGAACATATTTCCGGTAAGGATAATAGATATGTATTGATCGGCCGTAACGATATTCAAGAATAAACCGGAGAATACGGTAGACGCCACCATGCCGACCCTCCGTTTCATAAAGCGCAGGAATACGGACGTAAGGCTTTCCAGCATACCGCTGGCCGTCATGGAACCACCGAAGCACATGGCGCAGATGATCAGCCAGATCGTATTCATCATACCCGCCATACCCCGGGTGGCGACCAAGCTGTTCAAGGCCTCGTTGCCCGTATCGATTTGGGTACTCCCGTAGAATGTCATGAATAATCCCTTAAACAGGGAGGAGGCATCCGCTACCGATGCTCCCGCTACCTCTTGCAATAAATGAGGCTGGAAAAAGATCGCGAGCACCCCCGCCATCGCTGTCGAGATAAACAAGGTGATCAAAGACGGTACTTTCTTGGCGATTAATATACCCGTTACCACCGGTACGATCAGTAGCCAGAGCGAGATATTAAAACTTTCGTTCAACGAGGCGGCAAACTCGGCTATTTGCCCGGATGCGTTCGAGGTATGCGTAAAACCCGCTATGGTAAAGATAATCAACGTGATCACCATAGACGGTATTGTCGTAAGCATCATATACCGGATATGGGAGAACAAAGGGGTATGCGTTACAGAAGAAGCTAATACCGTCGTGTCCGAGAGCGGTGAGATCTTATCCCCGAAATAAGCGCCCGAGATGATCGCTCCGGCTACCCATCCCGTAGCGAAGCCCTGTGCCTCGCCGATACCCATCAAGGCGATACCGATCGTGGCGATGGTAGTCCACGAGCTACCGGTCATAACGGATACGACAGCGCAGATCACGCAACAAGAGGCCAGAAAGAAACTCGGATGGATGATTTGCATCCCGTAATAAATCAAGGTCGGGACGATACCGCTGATCATCCAGCTACCGGATAAAGCGCCAATCAACAATAGGATAATTATAGCTGTGGCCACTCCCAATATGTTTTTACATATCGCCTCTTCTATATCACGCCATTTGACTTTGCAGAAGATCATGGCCAAAAGGGAGGCCACCGCCGTGGTGGTAAGTAATACGACTTGGCTTCCGCCGCTCAACGCGTCGCTGCCAAAAGTGCGTATGGTTACAAACAAAAGAGCTACCAGCACGAGGATAGGCACTAGTGAAAGTAGAGGGGAGGGCATCTTCTTAAGATGATTTTCCATTGTTCATTCAGTCGCTTAAATAATGATGGTGCGAAAATACTAAAAATACCTTGAATAACGCTATGAATTATAGATTGATTTCCTTATTTCACAGTCTTTTGGACGATCTTATAACCGGTTGCCGCTATAAGAATGCTCATAAACGGGCTGACGATATTAAAGATGCAATAAGGGAAATAAGTCCAAGTAGATACGCCAAGGATTGTAGATTGCGTCATGCCGCAAGTCGTCCACGGGATCAGCACGGAGGTGACGGTGACGGAGTCTTCCGTTGTCCGGCTAAGCAGGCGGCTCTCGAATCCCCGTTGCTTATATACTTCTTTAAACATTTCGCTGTTCAGGATGATGGCGATAAACTGGTCCGCCGTGCAGATGTTCAAGGATAATCCGGACACGACGGTAGAGGCGACCATGCTGGTACGGCCTCGCATGAAATGCAAGAAGATACGTGTGATGCTTTCCAGCATGCCGCTAGCGGACATGGCCCCGCCGAAACACATGGCGCAAATGATCAGCCAAATCGTGTTCATCATCCCGGCCATTCCCCGGGTAGAGACTAGAGAGTTCAAGGCCTCGTTGCCGGTCTGTATCTGCGTGCTGTCATAGAAAGTCATCAGCAGGCCTTTGATATAGGCGATAATTCCGCTATCCGTGATCCCGGAAATCTCCAATAAGGCGTTTGGCTGGAAGATCAAGGCGAATATTCCGGCGAGTATGGAGGAGGCGAAAAGCACTACGATCGAAGGTGTCTTCTTGGCGATCATGATTCCGGTAACGATCGGTACGATCATAAGCCAAGGCGTGATATGGAACGAGCCTTTCAAGGCTTCGGAGAAAGCGGCTATCTGGGATGCGTCCGCTGTCTCCCTCGAGAATCCGGCGATGCTGAATACGATCAGTGTGACGATCATAGAGGGAACGGTCGTATAAAGCATATACCGGATATGCGTGAAAAGGGGCGTGTCCGTTACGGAGGCCGCCAATACGGTCGTGTCTGATAACGGCGACATCTTATCCCCGAAATAAGCGCCCGATATAATCGCTCCCGCTACCCACCCCGTACTGAAGCCTTGCGCCTCGCCAATCCCGATCAAGGCGATCCCGATGGTGGCGATGGTAGTCCACGAGCTACCCGTCATGACCGATACGATACTGCATAGCAGGCAACAGGCCACGAGGAAGAAATCCGTTTGCATGACTTGCAACCCATAATAGATCAAGGACGGCACGATCCCGCTTACCATCCAACTGCCCGATAGGGTTCCGATCAATAAAAGGATGATGACAGACGGTGCAATCCCATAGATGTTACGGGCGATTTGCCCCTCGATATCTTCCCACTTGATCTTGCAATGAAAGACGGCGATCAAAGAGCAGATCGAGGTGGCTATCAATAATACGATTTGGCTGGCTCCTCCAAGGGAATCGCCCCGGAAAATATAGATGGCTACGGCCAGCATGATGACTAATGTCACTACGGGTAGTAAAGAGATCGCGATGGAGGGTGTCCGGGGCTTTTCTGCCATGGGTTTATTCACTTCGTTTGTTATTTATCATGGATAATCCGAATAAATTCTTTATACGGACTTGCCTTGTGTTATCGATTCTAATTAATTTCGCTGCAAAAATAAAAAAGGATTTGGATAGGAGGGTAACTTATGGTAGTAAATAATCGGTTAGGCTATTTATTTGTCTTTTTGGGGATGAGTATGGCGCTATATGCCCAGCGAAAGACGGAAGTGATCCGTTATGGCGATCTGGATCAGTGGGTGGTACGTAAGATCACGGAATCGGCTATTATCGGGAAGGAGACAAAGACTCTTTACTGCGTTGGCCCTATGGATACGATTATCGGAAATAAACCTTTTGAGCCGAAAGCTTCGCCTTGGGGCAGTTCTAACGTGATGGCAAGGGTGAGCGGGATTACGAAAGCTAGCGTCAGTGTCTACCCCGAAAGACGGGATGAGGGGTATTGCGCACGGCTGGAGACGGGTATAGAATCGATCTCGGCGATGGGTATCATGAACGTGAAGGTGCTGGTCGGTGGATGCCTCTATCTCGGCCGTTTTCTGGAACCGGCGAAGAATTCTTCGGAGACGTGGGGGCAGATCGTTTGCGGTATCCCGTTTCACCAAAAACCTACGTCCTTGTTATTCGATTATAAGGTGAAACTCTCCGGTGATCCCAATCGTATTAAATTGAGTGGTTTTAGCAAGAGATCGGAGGTAAATGGCATTGATATGCCTTTGGTGAATCTCTTTCTTCAGAAGCGTTGGGAAGATAAGGACGGGAACATATATGCTAAGCGTATCGGTACGCTGGTAATCCGGATGGATGAAAATACGGATTGGGTAAACGATGCCAGTTTTACGATCTTATACGGCGATATCACGAAACGTAGCGATTATGAAGAATATATGGGGTTTCAACTCGGTGAGTCCGCCCGTTATAGCTTGAACAGCAAAGGCAAGAATGTGCCCATCCAAGAAATCGGCTGGGGAACGGAGGACGATGAGGTAACCCATATGATCTTAGAGTTCTGTTCCAGTCACGGAGGCTCATACATAGGGTCTCCGGGAAATACCTTTTGGGTAGATAATATCCGGTTGGGATATTGATCCTATTATCGTTGAAACCCTATGGTATTTGTCTCCGGTCTTGATACAGAAGCCAACAAATGAAGCGTAGCTTGTTTTATTCTATGGTTTCGTGATCAGAATATAATAGTCTGATATTAGCCTCTAATATTCTGAATCCACTCCCATGGTCGTGCGGCATACCATATTTGGGGCCAGATTTATAGCTCCCGATTCTTATATCATACATTATCTTCCCATCGGTTAAGAGTGATATAAAACGTTCAAATGATGGCTCTGTATATATATCGGCTTTATTGAAGTAGAAGAGTTCCTTACCTCCTTCTTTTTTCGTTTGGGCAGTTACATATAATAAGTTCTTTAGCTTCTTTGTTAGTGCTTTTTGAATGTCTTGATAGGTGTAACCTACGCTACAATCTAACAGCTCTTTTGTATTTAAGTCAAATACTCCTATTAATATTGTCTTGGCGACAGGGTTGTTTAGGAGTTTAAAAGAATATTTCTTCATATATGTGTTATAGCTATTTGCAAACATAGACGTATGCAAGCTATTTATAGATGGTGCATCTTCATAAGGTGTGCCAAATTTATCTTTTAAATAAGCATTCGCACGTTTGGGAAATGAGGGGCTTTTAGTGAATAGGGTAACGTAAGAGCATGAAGCGCCGCGATGAGATTTTATTTCGAATCCAGCTAAATCGGGCTCGTCTAAATTGTTCTCGACAACTCCGATGTAATCTTCAAATGTTTTTCCAATCCCAGTATTGTTGGCTCTATTGCTTGGAACATATTCCAAGGATTTAACCTCTTTGAACTTTGAAATAATAAAATCCTTATTCTCCATAACGTATTATATTAAATATGAGTAAGTCAATAATATCTCTATCTTTGGAAAAATCTTCCTCTGATATGAATAGCTGTTCTATGGTAATGTTGAAATAGTGGCATATTTTATAGATCTGACTAAGGGTGTACTTATGTGGAAATTTAGGGCTTTCTATACTCCCTATTAAGCCCGGAGCCACTTCGAGGAGATTCGACAACTCTTTTTGGCTAACATTGTTGGCCTCTCTTAGCTCCTTTATCTTAAGGATGATTTCAAGTTGATACTCGGTCTTTCTAATCATTATTGTTATTTTTGCCCAAAAATATAGTTTTATATATGCTTGTGTACTCACAATATGTGAGCAATTGAGTATATTTGCACTCACATAATATAAGTAAGGAAGGTATGTACAAAAGAACGATTGATAATAGGTGGAGCTTTAAGGATGCCGATACCAAAGAATTTACTCATTGCTATCATGCGTATCCTGCGATGATGATTCCCCAAGTAGCAAGAGCTCTAATAGAGGAATATAAGCCAGAGGATGGAGTTGAGCTACTTTTTGATCCATATATGGGAAGCGGTACATCGTTAGTTGAGGCTTCTATAAAAGGTATAAACGCGATAGGAACAGACCTTAATCCATTGGCTAGATTGATGAGCCATGTAAAAACAACCCATTATGATTTATCTTGTATCAGAGATACTTTTTCAATGATGCAAGCCTTGTTCTTTGAGTATTCTGAAGATAAGGTCAAGAATAAGAATTTCGATAATATTTCTAATTATACTTATTGGTATTCCAGAGATAGCCTTTTGCGCCTTTCTTATATTTATCAAGTAATTAATGAATGTGTGGCTTTAGATTTCGCTGATTTCTTTAAAGTCCCTCTTTCCGAGACTGTTAGAGAGGTATCGTTTACGAGGAATGGAGAATTTAAGCGGTTTAGGATGAAGGAAGAGAAAATTAAAGACTTCAAACCGGATGTCTTTCGATTGTTTGAAGAAAAGGTTATAAGAAATATAAATGGACTTGAGGAGTTTAATAGTATAAAATATCCATGTAATATAGATATCTATGACTTTAATAGTACTATAGAAATCCCTTCCGATATAATACAGCCGAATAGTGTTGATATGGTTGTAACCTCTCCGCCTTATGGCGATAGTAGAACAACCGTTGCTTATGGACAATTTTCAAGGTGGGCAAATGAATGGTTCAATTTTGAAAATGCTAAAACACTAGATAATCTCCTAATGGGGGGACGAGTTCAGAAAGAGGAACTTTTTTTGAGACTAAAAGCATTAAATCTGAACTGGACGAAATAAAGAGCATTGACCCAAAGAGAAATTTGGAAGTGGTCTCGTTTCTTAATGATTATAGCTGTTCTATAAAGAATGTCGCATCTGTAATAAAGAGTGGTGGAGTCGTTTGTTATGTCGTAGGGAACAGAACGGTTAAGGGGGTTCAAATTCCATTAGATTACTTTACTGCTGAAATGTTTGAGAAGAATGGTTTTACACATATCGATACTATTGTTAGAGAAATACCTAACAAAAGGATGCCTTCCAAAACAAGTCCTACTAATGTGGCAGGGAAGAAGGTTAGCACGATGTGCAATGAATATATAGTCATATTGGAGAAGAAATAAGGAAAGAGGCTGTTTTATTTGACTGAATTGATAGCCAATGGCTCCTAGTGTCGAGTTCTTTCTTTTTTGACAGTTTGTAATCTTAACGCCCGTAGAATCGATTATTGCGGGGGAATGTACAGTCTACTCTTAAATTTGAGTTAAAATATATTTAATCGCTTGTTGGATAGTTGGATATCAAAAGATGCTCTTTTGTTCTAGCGAAACTAGCTCATCCTAATTCCTATTTTATGGGATGAAAAACCTATCTCAATGGGTTACGATAGGGAAGTGACAGGGTTATGATGGCTATTCTTGATAGTTCACGACCCTATTCTTGACTATTCACGATGCCCAACGGCACTATTGGCGTTGCCAAACACGACCGATAGCGTAGGCTTTTGTCGATACTCGTGTGTAAAAAGTAGTACTTTGCCGCATAAAACGCCGCTTACAACCTCCTTTTTCCCATTATCTTGCCTCTTTTACGAATAGGCTATGTCACGATATGCGCTTTATTTCGGTCAAAAGGATTGTATGAATGCTGTTTTACTGACAGGGAGATTCGCGGGAAATAGTCTGTATTGGAAGTAAAATATAAATAGATAATTGAAAGTAGAAATGAATTGTTCTTTTAATGTACGCTCGTACATTAATGTATAGTTAAATACGTTGATATTTGAGAATTTTTTATGGGATAGAAACGACTAGTTTAAACGATCGATTCTTTTAGTCATTTGCAAAGGTACGCGTTTCTTCGATACTTGCAACCCTTCCGAGCTATTTTTTTATCACTTATTCTCTTTCTTATCAATAGGATAGGTTATCCTCTACGAAACAACCGATTCTTTCAACAAACCTCCCGTTTCGACACTAAAAAAACGCAAGATTTAGACGATCGTTTAGACTAGTCGTTTTCGAGTAGTGGTCGATGATTTAAAGTGTTGAACGGTATTTAATTAACACTATTATTAATATTAAATTTTCGATTTATGAACAAAAAGTTTACAACGTTTCTGGCTAGTGCCATGCTTGCGACTGCATTTTTCCGCAGGTGCGCAGGTTGATGCGAAGAAAGGCGACGTAATCTTGTTGGGAACAGAAAGTAGTAAATATTTGACTGTTGAGACAGGAGAACAATTCGGCAAATTGAACAATTCGGCGAATGTTTCAACGAATCTTTCTTCCTTGAACAAGGCTACTTGGACTGTTTCTGCTAAGAAAACCTCTTTAGGCAAAGACCTTTATTCATTCGTGAATAAGGCTACAAGCTTGACTTTGGCTGTCGATCCTGCTACGGCTTACAACTTGGAGGATACGAAGAATTCAAAGAAGATCGCTCTTACGTTAGGTGGTGGCTCCGCTACAGAATGGGTGAGTGAAACGGTAAATAATGTAAATACTATCGTTTCTTACAACGGAGATTATATCTTGGCTATTGCTGATGATCCTGCGATTGGTTATTATCTGGTCAAGGCTAAGACTTTGAATAAATTGGGTACGGTAGTTGCGTTAAAGAGCGAGAAACCTAGTGAGACTCCAATGCCTTTAGGTGCTGATGACTTGAATACATTATTGCAATCAGTAGAGACGGACAAACCTGCTGAGTTGTTCTTTGGATTGAACATGGATCCGGAAGTTACGAAAGGGCAGAGCAATTTGATGACAGCTACGGCTTTGAACGCTCAGAATGCTGGTGGTGGTTATGTTTATTTACAGGCTAAAGATCAAAAATTTGATGGGAAAGATGCTTATGTAGTTGTTGATACGGCTTACTATGGCGGTACGGAATCCGACAAGCTTTTGAAATATACTTATGACCATATGGAGTATGCAGATAAGGCTAAACGTCTGGACGGCTCATACAAGTTTAAGTTTTCTTACAATGCCGCGAAGGAAGAATTGTATGTTCAAGTAGCGGAGGTAGCTCATGAATATAAGAAAGGTGATAAGAATGACGATCAATGGAAAGCATTCTTGAAAGAGAACAACAACTCTACGTGGACTCAGAGTGGTACGTCAGAGCCACTGGAAACAGTTAAAGACGAGTACATCTACATGTCTCAATTGAACGGTATGAATGTATTGACTGTCAATGTTAAGAAAAACAAAGACGGTGTTGGTACTCGTGTGGCTGAAAAAGATGGAACAGAGTTAAATCCAGCTCCTGAAAATCAGAACGTAAAGGTTACGATCGGAACGAAGTTCACAGGCTTGACATTGACAACCATTCCTAATGGTGTCTATACGATCCAGTATAAATCTACAGGTGGAAACCAACCGGAGAAAAATGGCACTTACGCTTTGGCGAACTTGGCCGGAAGTTTCGGTTGGACATATCAAGCTAAGAGACAAGACTTCAATCATATACCTGCCGCTCAATGGGTAGTTGAGAAGAACGGTACTTCCAATACGGCTACAGTAAATATCACGAACCGTGAGTTCAATGATAGATTAAAGACTACTTCTCCTCTTCAATTCTTTAAGGTGGAAGGTAGTGATGATGTATTCTGTTTCTACGGAGATGGAACTGATACCTTGTCTTTCAAGAAAGTTGCGGATGAATTGGTTGCCGACAAGAAGTTAGGTTACAAATATGTATCCGCTGATGAGGCTAAAGTTCAGACTTATACTTTCAATTACTTGCATGGTTTGGCATTGGATAAATATCTGTACACTCCGGCAGGTAAGGATTCTATCGTACGTGTAGACGAGAACGACGGTAAGTCAAACTTCCGTTTGGAATTGGTTGTAGAGAATGATACGTACGGTGTTGGCGATACATTAGTGAGAAACGTTTATTATGTATATAATGCTGTTAATGGCGAGAAGCGTTATTTGTCTTACGATGATGTCGCTAAGAAATACATGATGAAGAAAAAAGCGACCCCATTCTTCTTGAAAGAGAATAACTGCATCGATGGTAAGCATTACTATGCGTTGGTAAAGGCAAATGTTTATAAGTACTACATAAATGAAGAAGAGCTAGAGGGTGGTGATAATATTGTGGGACGATTTTCTGAATCTTATGATGTTATGGAAAATGGAGAGATGGTAAAGAAAACTTACTATTATTACCCTATGTATGATAAGGATGGTAACGGATATGTTAACGATAATAGTAAGAATGCTGCTTATTTCTTCAGAAAAATAGATGGCAAGACTGTCTTAGATAAGGAGCCTACCATTAAAGAGGTTAGTGGTTCTTCAACTAACTATGCTAGTCTTAAAGTCTCTGTTGATGATAACACCTTGGATTTGACAGAAGGTGACTTGAATGACAAGCTTAATGGCCAGAATGAAATCCGTACTTCTGCATTCGCTGTAGAGATCGATGACTCTCCATTATACCGCCGTTTTAACAACACTGTGTTAGGTGAGAACGAAACCGCTGATAGCTTGTACTTTGTAGAGAAGACTCGTGGTGAGTACTTGATGGATGAATGGAACAAGAACTTACTGGATAAGGATGTTGATTACGCCGGTATCTGGAACAAGGAAAAGGCTAATGGCAAATTGGCATTCATCATCGACTCTGTTTGGGTAAATCGTGGCTTGGGTAACATCAAACCTCAATATTTGGTTTCTGTGGCTCGTAACGACCAAGCCGGTACTCCGGGTGTTCCTTGTACATACGAACACAATCACTTTGATAATGCGGGTCATCAAGTTAGTGCCGCTGAGTGTTCTCACGCTACTAAGGCCCATGCTGGTTTCCATTATGGTAAGTATTTGGTAAGCTTTGGCGATTCCGCTATGATCAAGGATCACGAATTGGAGACTCCGTATATGGATATTGATGGCGGTTACACTCGCGTAGGTTTCGTGAAGGCTATTCACGCAGGCGACAGCTTGTTTATCTTGGTAAATGAGTTCAAGGATATGGATCCGGCTAAGTTGGACGTAGCTGATATCATCGATGCATACACGAAAGCTAAGATCAACACGAAGTATATCGTGAACTTGCAAGGTGACAACCATAAGAACGTAACATGGTCATTCCGTTATGTAACTCCGTCTAATGTGGCTGGCGTAACGGCTGAGGAAGGTGAGGCTAATGAGTTCTTGTTCGAATCTAACATCTACAATGAGGGTGCTACTTCAACTCTTGATGATGTGTTGGTAGACAGCAAGGATAAGAACAAGGGTTATATCTCTTTGGGTGGTAAAGCTACTAAGGGTTACAATGAGGCTGTAGCCGGCTCCATCGCTCCTTCTTACGCCGCATGGTTGAAGATGCAGAATGGTTGCTTGGTATTGACTCGTGGTGATTCTAAGTTTGATGCAGCTAAGACTGGTTCTGACGGTGCCTTGATCTTCAACGCATATCAGAAGACTGATGCTGAGGATATGGTAACATCTATCGAAGGCGCTAACGCTGAAGGCGTATCTATCGTAGCCGGCAACGGTACTGTAACCGTTCAAGGCGCAGCCGGTAAGTCTATCGTTATCACGAATATCTTAGGTAAGGTTGTCGCTGAGACTGTTCTTACCTCCGATAACGCTACAATCGCTGTACCTGCCGGTATCGTAGCCGTAGCTGTTGATGGTGAGGAGGCTGTAAAGGCAATCGTGAAATAAGAAATAAACGAAATAAGATAATCATACGATTCCCGTGCGGGTATCGATCCAAGTAATCCGTGACGGATGAACAGGCGGGAATTGGATTAATATTAATACTAAAGTAATAAATTAAAGTTCATCCGTAAGTACTTCCGTGAGGATGGAAGCGGATAAAAAGACAAGTCCTTGGCAATGTGTTCGCATGCCAAGGACTTCGTGTTTATACTTGCCTTCGTCAGACCTAATGAGTGTATGAATTGTTTAATTCTGCGTAAGCAACTCCGTCAGCCTCTTGACCCCTTCCGAGGCCCCGGCCTGTATATGCTCGATATCGTTGCGATAAGTACGTACATCTTTCGGGTCGATCAAGTAGATCGGTTGGCCCCGGCGCACGTAGTTTAGTAATCCGGCAGCAGGGTAGACGTTTAAGGAGGTACCGATAATCACGAAAATATCACAATCTTCCACCAGCTTGATGGAAGGCTCTATCATGGGTACCGCCTCTCCAAACCATACAACGAAAGGACGTAGCTGATTTCCGTGAGGGTCCTTGTCGCCCAGATGAATATCCGGGTTCTCCGGCGATAGATTGTAGGTCGTGTCCAGATCCCTTACGGAGCATGCCTTCATCAACTCTCCATGCAGATGGATCACGTGGCTGCTACCCGCGCGTTCATGTAAGTTGTCGATATTCTGGGTAATGATCCGTACGTCGAAATCTTTCTCCAAGGCGGCAAGGCCGAGGTGACCGGCGTTAGGTTTCGTATTCAATAGCTCTCTTCTGCGCTGGTTGTAGAAGTCGAGAACCAATTTAGGGTTGGCGGCGAAGCCTTCCGGCGTGGCGACATCTTCCACCCGGTATTTCTCCCATAGCCCGTCCGAGTCACGGAAAGTGGAGATACCGCTCTCTGCGCTCATTCCCGCTCCGGTAAGTATGACTAACTTTTTCATCTGTTACTTGTTTAATGTATAGATGTATATATTAATAGTTACGAAGTTACGACTTTATTTCGTAAAAAGCTTTGAATGAAATAAAAAGTTCTTACAAAATGCTGTTATACGATTAAAAGCATTACTTTTGTGGCTTATAATTAGTTGAACAAGAAAAAAAAGAATGGATAAAGTAAGTTATGCGCTTGGCTTAAGTATCGGAAATAATTTCCAGAACTCAGGCATCAAGGATCTTCAAGTGGAAGATTTTGTACAGGGATTGAATGACGTCTTAACAGAGGCAAAACCTGCTCTTAGTTATGATGAGGCAAAACAAGTGATCAATGATTACTTCATGAAGCTTCAACAAGAGAAACTGGAGATCAATAAGAAAGCCGGTGAGGAGTTCCTTTCTATCAATAAGCATAAGGCTGGTGTGGTAGAGTTGCCTAGCGGTTTGCAATACGAGGTGCTGAAGAATGGTACAGGCGCTAAACCTACGGCGAACGATAAGGTAAAATGCCACTATCACGGTACGTTAATCAACGGTCAGGTGTTTGATAGCTCCGTACAGAGAGGCGAGCCCGCCGTATTCGGTGTTTCACAGGTAATCCCGGGATGGGTAGAGGCTTTGCAGTTGATGCCGGTCGGTTCTAAATGGAGATTGTTTATCCCGTCTAACCTTGCTTATGGCGAGCGTGGGGCAGGTGAGGCTATCGAGCCGAATAGTACGTTGATCTTCGACGTTGAGTTATTAGATATCGAAAAATAATATATAAGAGTTAAAGAAAAATGAAAAAGTTAAGTGTATTAGTCGCTACAGTGATTGTAGCAATGGGCGCATCTTTCACCTCTTGCGGTGATTCTCACAAAAGCGCGAGCTTGAAGACTTCTATCGATAGCGCAAGCTACGCTATTGGTATCAGCACAGGTGCCGGTTATAAGGAAAACTTAAAGACTTTGCCGGGTGGTGAGGCTAACGTAGATGATTTGATCGCTGGTTTTATCCAAGCTATCAAAGGGGATTCTTCTGCGATGAAGATGAATCCGCAACAGGCTCAACAATATTTGCAGACTTACTTCGTAGAGGCTCAGGCTCGCGAGGCTAAGAAGACAAAAGAAGAGGGCGATAAGTTCTTGGCGGAGAATAAGACAAAAGAAGGCGTTATCACGACTGAGAGCGGCTTGCAATATAAGGTAGAGAAAGAAGGTACAGGCGCGAAGCCGACCGCTACCGATAAGGTAAAAGTTCATTATACCGGAACTCTATTGGACGGTACTAAGTTTGATAGCTCCGTGGATCGTGGCGAGCCGGCTGAGTTCGGTGTTGGCCAAGTAATCAAGGGCTGGACTGAGGGCTTGCAGATCATGCCGGTCGGTTCTAAATATATCTTCTGGATCCCTTCTGAGTTGGCTTATGGCGAACGTGGCGCAGGACAAGATATCAAACCGAACAGCGTATTGAAGTTCGAGGTTGAGTTGCTTGACATCGTAAAAGAATAAGTAGCGAAGAAATAGAAACGGAACGTTTGTAAGATAATAGGCGGGCAAATTATGCTAAAAAGCATTTTTTGCCCGCTTTTATTATTTATTGATTACTTTTTTCTTTCAGAATGATATATGATTCAAATTTATTATATACTTTTGATACATTAAATCTGAATGCATATAATAAAGCGAATTTAAAATGGAGAAGATAGACAAACTGGACCGGCAGATATTGAACATTATTTCAAAGAATGCTAGGATTCCTTTTAAAGATGTTGCCGAGGAGTGCGGTGTATCTCGTGCAGCTATTCATCAACGGGTTCAACGCATGATTGATATGAATGTGATCGTTGGCTCAGGGTATCACATCAATCCTAAAATATTGGGGTATAATACATGTACCTATATCGGCGTGAAATTGGAGCGTGGATCTATGTACAAGGATGTTGTCCCGGAATTCGAGAAAATACCCGAAGTGGTAGAATGCCATTTCACTACGGGTCCGTATACGATGCTGATCAAGCTGTATGCCCGTGATAACGAGCACTTGATGGAGCTTTTGAACTCCAAGATTCAAGAGATACCGGGTGTTACGGCTACAGAGACCTTGATTTCTTTACGCCAAAGTGTTAAACGTGAGATCCCTATCTGTAATATCAATGAATAAGACGAAGAATTATACATGAGCCCGGCCTATTCCAGTGCCGGGCTTTTTTGTTTATTCGGCGGTATCATCTATCTTTGTAATTCGTAATTGTGTGAGGTTCTATGAGTAAATATATAGGAATATTCGTTTTCGTATTCAGTTTGTTTTCTTTGGGAGTACATGCGGGGGAAAGTTTTCGTTTTCGGGTGTATTTGAAAGATAAAGGGGATTCCGGTTATACGCTGGATAACCCGGAGGAATATCTTTCCAAGGAGTCTGTTGAGCGACGGAACCGGCAAGGTATATCGGTGTCGGAATCGGATTTGCCGATCGCTCAAGCTTATCTGGATACCTTGTCCGCCAATGGAGGAAAACCGGTGCTGGAGAGCAAATGGTTCTCTACGGTCGTGGTGTCCAGTCCGGATAGCTTGGTCGCTGAGCGTCTCTTGCGCCTCCCGATCGTGGATTCCGTGAAATGGGTCTGGAAAGGTGACGAGGAAATCGATATTCCTAGGGAGGAGAATGATACGACACGGTTTATGCCAATAGATAAACCGGAGAAATCGCCTTACGGTTATGCCGAGGAGCAGATCAAGATGCTGAACGGTATCAAATTGCATGAGGCGGGCTTTAAGGGTAAGGGTATGCGTGTGGCCGTGGTCGATGCCGGTTTCATGAACGTGGATCGGATCAGCGTATTTGATTCCTTGCGGTTATTAGGAACGCATAACGTGGTTTTCCCCGGCCGAAGCGTTTTCATCGGGGATGATCATGGGACGAAGGTCTTATCTTGCTTGGCCGCTGATGCGCCGGGCTTGATGGTCGGTACGGCTCCCCAAGCCGAATATTGGCTGATAAAGAGCGAGGATAGCCGTTCGGAGTTTCCCATCGAGGAGGATTATTGGACGGCAGCTATGGAATTTGCCGATAGCGTGGGAGTGGATGTGGTCTCTTCTTCGTTGGGGTATTCTCTTTTGATGTAGAGGCCCTGAACTATCATCAAGATCAATTGGACGGGAGGACTTCCTTGATCAGTCGTGCCGCTAAGATGGCTTCATCAAAAGGGATCTTGTTGTTTAGTAGCGCCGGCAACGAGGGGGGCGGTAGCTGGGGAAAGATAACCTTTCCAGCGGATGCCCCGGATATATTGACAGTGGGCGCTATCACGGATCGTAAGAAGAAAAGTAATTTCAGTTCTGTTGGCTTTACGGCGGATTACCGGGTGAAGCCGGATGTGGTTGCCTTGGGTACGGGCTGTTGCGTGATAGATCCTACGGGGAATATCCGTTACGCGAACGGTACCTCTTTCGCTACGCCGATCTTAGCGGGGTTGGGTGTTTGTCTATGGCAAGCGTTTCCCAGTCTGACGAATAAGGATATAATCTCTCTTTTGCAGCGTTTCGGCAGTAAGTTTGAGCAACCGGACGCTGAGTTGGGATATGGCATCCCGGATGTGTACAAAGCTTATAAACAAGAGCGTAAATATGCGGCCGAATCTAAATAACTTATCGGGTGAGAAAGAGGCTCTATCTTTGTTAGAGCTGAATACTCGTATACGGGGTGCGTTGTCGAGGGCTTTCCCGGAGACTTGCTGGGTGCGTGCGGAGATGAGCGATGTGCGGGTGAATACTTCTTCCGGACATTGTTATCTGGAGTTTGTGGAGAAGAATGCGCAGACCGGGCAATTGGTGGCCAAGGTACGAGGGTCTATCTGGGCGAAGACATTTCGTATGTTGAAACCTTATTTCGAGATGGAGACCGGTCAGATGTTCGCTTCCGGCTTGAAAGTGTTGGTGAAGGTGTCTGTTGAGTTCCATGAGTTATATGGATTGAGCCTTACGGTGCTTGATATCGATCCGGCTTATACGTTGGGGGATATGGTGCGTAAGCGTATGGAGATTATCCGCCAATTGCAGGAGGAAGGGGTCTTTACGCTGAATAAGGAATTGCCTTTTCCGCTACTTCCTAGGAGAATCGCTATCATTACTTCTCCGACGGCTGCCGGCTACGAGGATTTTATGAATCAGTTGACACGGAATAAAGGAGGTTATCCGTTCTATACCAAATTATTCCCCGCCTTGATGCAGGGAGAACGGACGGAGGCTTCTGTAATAGCGGCTTTAGACCGGATTTATCAACATCAAGATCTTTTTGATGTGGTCGTGATTATCCGTGGGGGTGGGGCTACCTCGGACTTGAATAGCTTCGATTCTTATCTGTTGGCGGCGAATTGCGCTCAATTCCCTTTACCGATTATCACGGGTATCGGGCACGAACGGGATGATACGGTTGTAGATTTGGTAGCGCATACCCGGATGAAGACACCGACCGCTGTCGCCGAGTTCCTTATTTCCCGAATGGATAGCGTTGGTGAGGAGTTGGAGAGTTTGCGTCAAGACGTGAGTTTATTGGCTATGGATATTCTATCCCGACCGAAAAACTATTTACAATTGGTAACGACCCGTTTCCCTTCTATCGTGACAAGCCGGATCGAGCGGAATCGTTCGGGACTGCAAACGATAGCGAGTCGTTTACCTGCGATGGCATCGGGCTTGTTATCACGCCGCCAGTCGGTGCTTGAGAATACGGAACTTCGCTTGCGGAACGGTATTACCTCTAAACTTTCCGAGAGTGGGCGTTTTATCCAGCTTACGGGGCAGTTTATCAAGATGGCTTCTCCTGATTATATATTGAAGAGGGGATATAGCTTAGCCTTGAAAGATGGCAAGATTATCAAACATGCCTCTGATTTGCGAGCCGGCGAAGAACTGACGACTCGCTTCATCGATGGTGAAATAAAAAGTATTATCAAACCATAGAGGGTGGTTTTATAACCGTCCGATAAATACATAATTAATATGGCGAAAAAAGAAGAAACATATAACGAGGCGATCGAGAAACTTCGTAAGATCGTGGCTGAGATCGAGAATGGAGACTTAGATGTCGATATCCTGTCCGAGAAGGTAAAAGAAGCTACCCGTCTGATCAAGCTCTGCAAGGAGAAGCTGTATAAAGTGGATGAGGAAGTTAAAAAAGTTTTGGAGGAATTGGATTGATGGATAAGTACGTCTTGATCGTTGCCGGGGGTAAAGGGCTTCGTATGGGTGGAGATCTGCCGAAGCAGTTTATTCCTATGCGGGGGAAACCTCTTTTGATGCATACCTTAGAGGCTTTTCATCGTTGGGATGCTTCCGCACGTATAATCCTTGTGCTTCCGGAGGATCATCAGCCGTATTGGAATATGCTTTGCAAGGAAATCGGCTGCAAGGTCCCGCATGCGATCGTGAAAGGGGGAGATACTCGCTTCTTCTCGGTTAAGAATGGGTTGGATTGGCTTTTGGCGGAGAGGCGTCGGAAGGGGGAGGAGGATAGCGGTCTGAGTTTGGTCGCTGTGCACGATGGCGTTCGTCCTTTCGTCTCTCCGGAGGTTGTTGAGGCCTGCTTTGATAAAGCGGCTGTCACGGGAGCCGTTATCCCGGTTGTTCCGATGATTGATTCCCTGCGTGAGACAGATGAAAAAGGGAGCCATCCGGTGGACCGTTCCCGCTATATGGCTGTACAAACCCCGCAAGTCTTCCTTCTGGAATTATTGACAAAAGCCTATGAGCAACCTTATTCGTCTTTATTTACGGACGACGCTTCCGTGGTGGAGGCGATGGGGCATGCGATTGATACGGTTCCCGGTGATCGTGAGAATATCAAGATTACCACGCCCTTTGATTTGTTAATAGCGGAAGCGATGTTTGCCCGGTAAACCCTAAAAACTCATAGACGTTATGCTGGACCTTGATAAGCGATCGATTACGTACTTGCCGGGAGTAGGACCCAAGAAGGCGGATATCCTGCAAAAGGAAGCGGGGATATCGTCGTATGAGGACTTGCTCTTTTATTTTCCTTATAAATATATAGATCGCAGCCGGTTTTATAAAGTAGCTGAGATCAGCGGGAATATGCCTTATATCCAGTTGAAAGGCCAGATTCTCTATTTCGATACGCTAGGCGAGGGGCGGAGTAAACGGCTGGTTGGTAAGTTCTCGGATGGTACGGGCACGATCGATTTGGTTTGGTTCAAGGGCTTGAATTATGTGACGGATAAGTATCGTCCCAATACTGAGTATATAGTTTTCGGAAAGCCTACGGAGTTCGGGCATACCTATAACATACCGCATCCGGATATCGACTCAATGGAGCAAGCTGATCAAGTGGCGAATGGCTTGACTCCTTTCTATAATACCTCGGAGAAAATGAAGAAATCTTTCTTGAATTCCCGGGCGATCCAGAACCTGCAATATACGTTGTTAAGCTGGCTGAACTGGGAACTTCCGGAGACGCTTTCCCCCGACGTATTGAAACGGATCCATATGATGTCTATGACAGAGGCGATGCGGAATATCCATTTCCCGGAATCTGCCGCTAAGTTGCGTGATGCCCAGTTACGTTTGAAGTTTGACGAGCTTTTCTTCATACAATTAAATATATTACGTACTGCTAGTGTTCGGAAACTGAAGCTAAAAGGGATCATATTCCCGACGGTCGGCCATTATTTCAATACGTTCTATAAAGAGTATCTTCCTTTTGAGTTGACGAACGCCCAGAAGCGGGTAGTCCGTGAGATCCGGATCGATATGGGTAGCGGGCGGCAAATGAATCGCCTGCTGCAAGGTGATGTGGGGAGTGGCAAGACTTTGGTAGGCTTATTGTCTATGCTATTGGCGATAGATAATCATTGCCAAGCTTGTATGATGGCTCCTACCGAGATCTTGGCGACCCAGCATTATGCGACGATCATGGGATTCCTGAAAGATATGGACGTGAAGGTCGCTCTTTTGACTGGATCTACCAAGAAGAAGGAGCGGGATAAGATATTACCGGCTATTGCCAGCGGTGAGATCCAGATCGTGATCGGGACGCATGCGTTGATTGAGGAGACGGTGGTTTTCTCTTCGTTGGGATTAGCGATTATCGATGAGCAGCACCGTTTTGGTGTGGAGCAACGCTCACGCCTTTGGATGAAGAACGCTATCGTGCCGCATGTGCTGGTGATGACGGCTACCCCGATTCCCCGTACTTTGGCGATGACTTTGTATGGGGATCTGGATGTATCGGTGATCGATGAGTTACCTCCGGGACGTAAACCGATACAAACGCTTCATCGCTATGATAATAAAAAGGCGCAATTGTATGAGTTCCTTCGGAAAGAGATACAAAAGGGGCGTCAGGTTTATGTGGTATATCCGTTGATTGAAGGAAATGAGAAACTGGATTATAAAGACTTGGAGGCCGGTTTTGAGACGTTCAAGGAGGTTTTCCCTGAATATAAGGTATGTATGGTACATGGCCGTATGAAAGCGGCGGATAAGGATACCGAGATGCAGAAGTTTATTTCCGGCGAGGCGCAGATATTGATGGCGACGACCGTGATAGAGGTTGGCGTGAACGTGCCGAACGCTTCCGTGATGGTCATCGAAAGCGCCGAACGTTTCGGTCTTTCCCAGTTGCATCAGCTTCGTGGACGGGTGGGACGTGGTGCTGAACAATCTTATTGTATCTTGGTCTCATCCTATAAACTAAGTAATGATACTCGTAAGCGATTGGAGATTATGGTGAACAGTACGAATGGCTTTGAGATCGCTGAGGCGGATCTCCGTCTCCGGGGACATGGAGATTTGGAAGGTACCCGACAAAGTGGCGAGGGGATAGACCTTAAAATAGCGGACTTGGCGGCCGATGGACAAATACTTCAGTATGCGCGGGATATCGCTCAAGGAGTTCTTGACGAAGACCCCGAATTATTGTCCGAACAGCACCGGATATTGAGCGAAAGGCTCAAAACTCTGTTCGCAAAGAAGGTAAACTGGGGAATGATTAGCTAATATGTTGTGAAACATATTGTTCTGTAAGCCTTTGATATTTAACTTGTTTGTTCGCTTGTTTTGCTTTTATTCAAAGTCATTGCAGAAATTTTTCGTTAATCAATTTTGTCGGCTTATTCAAATTTCCGAACTTTGACAAGTTGACAATCAGGCAGAGATGCCGGGTATTGCCGTTTTATCCTGAATTATAAGAATGAAAGTTATCAAAAAATGAGTATAAAGACATTTCTATTCATTTGTTGTGCCGCTGTGATGGTATCGACTGCAAATGCGGAGAATCCGGTGAAACCGGAAACTCCGGAGACTCCCAATCATCCAACCCACAAACTTATGGACAAGCGTGTATCTGAGTTAATGGCCGACCGTGTTGGCTTTAAGAAAGATATGGCTTTGAAGGAGCTTGCGGAGATTAATGAGAAAGCGGAGTTGGAGGCGAGAGAGAACTTGATGTTCCCTGCCGATGAATTATATGGCGAATGGACAAATGAATGGGTGAATCCTTTCCGGGGTAAAAAGGTAGATATGCCGGATTCTTGCGTGATTGATTGTTCTACTTTTGTCTTGCCTATGGACTCTATGACAAGGGTCACTTCAAAGTATGGTCCTCGCCGTAGACGGATGCATAAGGGGATAGACTTGAAAGTGCAAATTGGAGATACGATCCGTGCGGCGTTTGACGGCAAGGTGCGTATCAAGAATTTCGAGCGTAGGGGATATGGCTATTATCTTGTGATTCGCCATCCGAATGGTTTAGAGACTGTATATGGTCATTTATCTAAATTCTTAGTAGGTGTGAACGATATCGTACGGGCTGGAGATCCGATCGCTTTAGGGGGAAATACAGGACGCTCTACGGGATCTCATTTGCATTTTGAGACTCGTTTTCTTGGACAGGCTATTAACCCGGCTGATATTATTGACTTCGAGAACTCAATACCTCATCAGGATCAATATGTGTTTCGTAACGTCAAGATTAACGGACGTAAGAGCAATATCTATACATCTTCCAATAGTCAGATGGTGTACCATCGTGTAAAATCCGGTGATACCTTAGGTAAAATCGCACGTATATATGGTACGACAGTGAATGAGCTTTGTCGTTTAAATGGATTGAAATCTACTTCTATGTTACGTATCGGCCAGTCCATTCGTTGTAGTGCCGGTGTGGAAACCGTGGCTAAAGCGACTCCAAAAGCTCAAACTCAAAAGAAATCGACTGCTTCCGTATCTTCTAAGAAAATCACGGTACAGGCAAGTTCTTCCGCTACCGCTTCTTTAGGAGAAGACACGAATACAATGAATGATGTGGAGGCTACTTCGGTTTATCATCGTATTAAATCCGGTGATACGCTTGGCGCTATCGCTAAAAGATACGGTACTTCTGTTAGTAAACTCTGCGAATTGAACGGTATCACAAAGACTACCGTGTTGCGTTTAGGACGCTCATTACGCTGTTCATAGCGATATATAAGATGTAAGGAAACGAAAAGGAGCCGCTTATAAAGTGGCTCCTTTTTGTTGTAACCTCTTTTCATTTATCTTATTAGCTTTTGTTGTCTTGAATTTTCGAGAACATCTACGTCTTTTTTCCTATATTCGCGGGTATAATCTAGGATAGTATGCCAAATACAAAGGAACAATTCGAGCAAGTGATCTCCCTGTGCCGGGAGTTGTTCGAGAAGAAGTTGAAAGATTACGGGCCGTCGTGGAGGATCATGCGCCCCCAGTCGGTTACCGATCAGATATTTATCAAGGCGAACCGTATCCGTAGCTTGGAGATCAAGGGGACGAGCATGGTGGACGAGGGAATCCGTCCGGAGTTTATCGCTATCGTTAATTATGGTGTGATCGGCTTGGTCCAATTGGCGTTGGGATTTGCGGATACGACCGATATCACGATAGAGAAAGCCTTGGAATTATACGATAAATACATTGCGGAGACGAAGGAACTGATGTACGCCAAGAATCATGATTATGATGAGGCGTGGCGCAGCATGCGTATCAGCTCGTATACGGATCTTATTTTGATGAAGATTTATCGGACTAAGCAAATCGAGAGTCATGGAGGCAAGACGCTCGTTTCTGAGGGAGTGGACGCCAACTACATGGATATGATTAATTATGCCCTCTTCGGTTTGATCAAGCTGGAGTTTGGTGAGGAGTGAGCTACATGGAATATAAGGAAACCGTAAAGAAAGTGATCGCAGAGGTCTGCCGCCTGTTACTGGGAGTAGTCTTTATCTTCTCCGGGACGGTGAAGGCTGTCGATCCCATGGGAGGAGCCATTAAGATTGGCGACTATCTGACTTCCTTTGGGCTGGATAAGCTGCAACCTTTTACGGTATTGATCTCCTTCAACTTGTCCGCTCTGGAATTCATGCTGGGTGTCTGTATGCTATTAGGGGTGTACCGGCGGTATACGACCTTCTTGACCTTGCTGATGATGTCTTTCATGACGCCGCTGACGCTGTATCTGGCGATCTTCAATCCCGTATCGGATTGCGGTTGCTTCGGGGATGCCTTGGTGATCAGTAATTGGCAGACCTTCTATAAGAATGTCGTACTTTTGGCCGCCGCTATTTACGTGTTCATCCATAATCAGCGGCTTTTACAAGGCTATACCTACCATGTCTACTGGTTCGTGGCTTTGTGGTCATATGTCTTCGCTATCGGTTTCGCTTACCGGAATTATAATCATTTGCCGATCTTGGATTTCCGTCCCTATAAGTTGGGTGCGAATATCCCTGCCTTGATGTCGATACCGGAAGGTGCGCCCGAGGATGAATATGCGTATTCTTTTATTTACGAGAGGGATGGCGTACAGAAAGAATTTTCTTTGGAGAACGCCCCGGCCGATGATAGCACGTGGACTTTCGTGGATTCAAAGACCAAGCTGATCAAACAAGGATACGTTCCCCCCGTTACCACATTTCATATTTATAATGAGAATGACGCAGACGTGACTGATGAGTTGCTGAACGACCCGAAAGGTCTCTTTCTTTTGATCGCCCCCCGTCTGGAGAATGCGGATGATGAGCGTATTGACGAGATCAACAATGTATACGATTACGCCTTGGAGAACGGTTTGGGCTTTTATTGCGTGACGGGTTCTTCCGCCGAGGCTATCGCTACATGGAGTGATAATACCGGTGCCGAGTATCCGTTTCTTATGGCCGATGATGTCCTTTTGAAAACGATCATCCGCTCCAACCCGGGATTGGTCTTGCTGAAGAAAGGTACGATCTTGATGAAGTGGCATTACAACGATATTCCACAGGAAGAAGACCTGAAAACGATCGTAAACGGCTATCTGGAAGGAAATACCGACTGGAAAGCGAAAGAAGATGCCCGGCTAATAACCAACCTATTAAGTTTTACCGTACCTTTGTTGCTGGTTTGGGGATACGATGCCTTGCGCAATCGCCGTCGCCGGAAAGGAAAAGAATCTGAATAGAGATTTATTTGTATTACATATTTAAATTATTAAGTTATGAGAAAGAATATTGTTGCAGGAAACTGGAAAATGAACACTACTCTTACTGAAGGTCTTGCTTTGGCTAAAGGTTTGGACGAGGCTTTGAAGGGTAAGACTCCGAATTGCGATGTGATCATCGGTACTCCGTTCACTCACTTGGCAAGCGTTGCTGCCGCTATCGATACAAACAAGATCGGTGTTGCCGCTGAGAACTGCGCTGACAAGGAAAAAGGTGCTTATACAGGTGAGGTTTCTGCCGCTATGGTAGCTTCTACAGGTGCAAAATATGTGATCTTGGGCCACTCCGAAAGACGTGCTTACTATCACGAAACTCCGGAAATCCTGAAAACAAAGGTTGAATTGGCTTTGGCCAACGGTCTGACTCCGATCTTCTGCATCGGTGAGGTTTTGGAAGAGAGAGAAGCCGGTAAGCACTTCGAGGTAGTAGACGCTCAGATCGCTGGTTCTTTGTTCGACCTTTCCGCTGAGGATTTCGGTAAGATCATCTTGGCTTACGAGCCGGTATGGGCTATCGGCACGGGTAAGACTGCTTCCGCTGAGCAAGCTGAGGAGATCCACGCTCACATCCGCGCTACTTTGGCCGCTAAATATGGCAATGAGGTAGCGCTGATAACTGCACGATCCTTTACGGTGGCAGCTGTAACGCCGGTAACGCTAAGGAATTGTTTGCTAAACCGAACGTAGACGGTGGTTTGATCGGTGGCGCTTCTTTGTCCGTTGACAAATTCATGCCGATTATCGAGGCTTTTTAATTAATTCATAATAAGAAGGCATCTTTTCCCTCTTCAGAGGGGAAAGATACCCTTTTAATAGTATATCGATGAAAAGAATTCCTTGTATCTTATTGCTATTTGCCTTTTTGATGGCCGGTACTTCATCTTTATTCGCTCAGACGGCGTTGGAAGGTGAGCGTTCGACCATATTCGACGCATTGCGGAGATCCGGTTTGGGAAAAGGCGAGGTCGTTATCAATCAATCCGCCGCTATTGGCGAGATGGTGGGCGAGCGTATGCGTGGAGCGAACGTGGAGACGACCGATAGCCTTACCTTCTTGAAGGTACAAGGGTATCGTACGCAGGTATTTTCCGGTAACAACCAACGGGTCTCGAAAGACGAGGCTTTTCGTAAGGAGAAGGAGATCAAGGAGCATTTTCCCGAGGTCCCGACCTATGTCACTTACAACGCCCCGTTCTGGAAATTGCGTGTAGGGGATTTCCGCTCACATGAGGAGGCTTATCATATGATGCGCCTGTTGATGGGCGCTTTCCCGAAATACGGAAAGGAAATGTATATCGTACGAGAAGAGATAAAAATTCCCCTAAATTAAAGATGATGTCAGAAGTAAACGAAGAGACGCTATGTGCCCGGGAAGCTTTGGCCGGCCATTATAAGGAAGTATTGGGTTTGCTGGGTGAGGACGTGGAGCGTGAGGGTCTGCTTAAAACGCCGGAACGTGTAGCGAAAGCGATGCAGTTTTTAACCAAGGGATACCATGAGGATCCGGAGGCGGTACTCCGTTCCGCCATGTTTCAGGAAGAGGATTACAAACAGATGGTTATCGTGAAAGATATCGATTTCTTCTCCCTTTGTGAGCATCACATGTTGCCTTCTTCGGGAAGGCCCATGTCGCTTATATCCCTAAAAAATATATTACGGGGTTGAGCAAGATTCCCCGGGTAGTGGATATCTTCGCCCGCCGTCTTCAGATTCAGGAGCGATTGACCATGCAGATCAAGGATTGCATCCAGAGGACCTTGGACCCGTTGGGCGTGATGGTCGTGATCGAGGCGCAGCATATGTGTATGCAGATGCGTGGCGTGGAGAAACAAAATTCCTTGACGACTACCTCTGATTTCACAGGCTTTTTCCAACAAGCTAAGACGCGCGAGGAGTTTATGAATCTGATCAAGCATAACCGCTGATGACTTAATACAAGTCGGCATGCGTACCAGTATCGGTCATGATCAAGACCAGTTCGGTATCGTTTTGTTGCCATATTAAGAGCCAGTCGCTTTTAATATGGCATTCCCATAGGCCCTCAAATTTACCGCTTAGTTTATGGGGGCGATATTGGTTGGGGAGCGTACCGGTTTCTTGAAGAATATCGATAACCCTTTGAAGTAGATGAAGTTCTAATCCCCTTTTCTTACACGTTTTAAGATCTTTCTTAAAATTCGTGGTGTATTCCAATCGGTACATGGGTCAACCAAGGATTTGTTGAAACATATCTTCTGCGTTTTTCGCTTTGTGTGTTCTTCCGGCCTTGATATCCTCCAGTCCCTTCTCTATACCGGACTTCTTCCTGCCGATATTCCAACCGAATTTCTTGGCCAGTTCTTTGAGCAAGGCCATGTCTACCTCCGGTAAGGTAATTTCTACTTTCTTGACTGTCACTTCCATATCTTGGGTTGTTTATAGATTGTATGTGACAAAAATACGTTTTTTTATTGAATTGATAATCATCTTTGAGAGATTTCGAGAAAGACGATCGAAGGATATGACAATCTGTTAGGATTGACAATTTGTAATCGGAAGTCTCGGAGAATCGGTTTTTCCGGGCTAAGGTACGTCTTGTGCTTGAATTTGAAAAAATAAATCAGCAATCGGTTCATTGATAGAGCAATGCCGAAAAATAGCCTTTTGTTCTAGCGAAAATAATTCATCGTAATTCATATCCGATGGAGCAAAAGGAGGGAAAAAAACGGTGTTACGATAGGGCTATAAGGAGGTAAGAATGCCCATTCACGACTACTTACAACCCTATTTGCGACTGCTTATAATGCCCAATGGCACTACTGGCGTTGCTTAACGCGACCGTATGTGTAGGCTTTTGTCGCCTAATGTGTATCGAAAACGGTCTTTTTCATTGGAAAAGCACTGTTTATTGTTATCTCCCCCTCCTCTATCTTGTGATTCCTGTGGAAATGAGAGGTCATGGAAAAGCTCTAATACTACTCAAAAAGACAGAAAAGCCTCTTCGTGGATGACTTTATGGAAATGAGAATTTTGCTTGATCAACAACTAGAAAAAGCGTTTAGAAGTGAATAACTAATCACTTCTAAAGCCGTTAGTTATTCACTGGGTATACTCGTTAGTTATTCACTCGACAAGCCGCAAGTTATTCACTTCAGAAGGCAAAAGTAGGAGATTTTACCTTTCATCCCCCGGATACTTCCGTTGGTCACAATAATTTGATTGGATATTCCTGCTGATGTAATTTTGATATAAAAACGACATGAGCAGGAATCTTTTTATAATAGTTCTATTGATAATTACCCCTTTTTGTGGTTGGGGACAGGTCGATACGATAGCGGACCAGAAGTTACAGGAAGTGGTGATCATGGCTAAGCTCCCTACGGTAGAGATGAAACCGGGGAAGATGACTTATAGGCTGGATGCCTCTATCACCCAAAGCCAAGGGAATGTCTACGACGTGTTGACCAGTTTGCCGGGAGTCGTGATACAAAATGATGGCACTATTTTCTTGAATGGTCAAAACGGTGCGAATATCTTGATGGATGGTAAGCCGACCTATTTATCGGGGCAAGATCTTGTCAATCTCTTAAAATCGACTCCTGCCTCCATTACGGATAAAATCGATTTGATTACGCATCCCTCGGCACGTTACGACGCTAGCGGAAACTCCGGTATTATCGATATACGTACGAAGAAGATATTGCGAAGAGGAATGAACCTTTCGGTAAACGGTAGTTATGACCAAGGTAAATATGGAGAGGGTTTCGCTTCTACTACCCTGAATCTGCGAACGAATAAGCTCAACTTCTATCTCTCTTATTCCTATTCCCGGAAGAATGATTACGATGATCTGTATGTGGAGAGAAACTATCTGGAAGGTTGGCGGCCGGAAGGGGAGACCGGGCAGATGACGCAATCTTCCTATCGAACTTGGAAGAATACATCAAACTATTATCGTTTCGGGATCGATTATCAAATGTCGGATAAGACTACGATCGGGTTTTCGACGGATGGTAATCTGGCGGGTAACAAGGTTGAGGGAGATATGAACTCATCCATTCCTAAGCGATCTCCGCAAACCGGAGGTTCGCTTCGCACCTTGAACGACCAGAATCGTTCACAGGATAATTTTACGGCTGTTTTAAGTTTAACACATACCTTTAACTCTGATGGTGGGGTCTTGGATGCCTCTATGGATTACTTGCGTTATCGATACGAGGAAGACCAATATTTGAATAGCCAAGATACCTTGTTTGGGGATATGGATGGAGGAATCCATTTATACTCCGGACAAGCGAATCTGGTGTGGCCTTTCTCGAAATCCTTCACGTTCCATGCAGGCGCCAAGACCTCTTTTGTCTCTATTGATAATAACGCTGATTATAATCGGTTACAAGGTGATTCTTGGCAACCGGACCATGACTTGAGTTGTGATTTTCAGTATGACGAGAATATAAACGCAGGCTATGTACAGCTTGACGCCAAATTCTCTTCTATAAGTCTGGAGGCAGGTCTTCGTCTGGAAAATACCCGCATAGAGGGCGAACAATCGGGTAACGCTTATCAAAGAGACTCCTCGTTTACCAATCATTATACGCACTTGTTCCCAACGCTTTCTGTTCAGTATGCCTTGAGGAATGGGAATAGTCTGTCGCTTACTTATGGCAAACGGATTGTCCGTCCGAATTACCGGGACCTGAATCCGTTTGTATATATCCACGATGAGTATACGTATGATAAAGGTAACACCTTATTACGCCCGGAATTATCCGATAATCTGGAACTGGCCTATATACATGGCGATTTATTCCGGGTGGGGCTTGCTTTCAATTATACGAAGGATGTAATTATCAAGAGCTATTTGGATCAAGGGAACTATGTCGTTTATGTCTCACCGGAAAATCTCTCTTCCCGCGTCAGCGTAGGTCCCCGGCTCAGTACCTCCCAATTACCGCTAACCTCATTTTGGAACGTGAACGTCAGCGCATCCTTGATCTATAACCGGTATCGTTTACCGGAGAATTATCAAGTAAAGGTGAATAAGAGATGGACACCGAATATCGGGATCTCGAATCAGTTTAGCTTTGCCCGGACTTGGAGCGCTGAACTTATCGGTTTCTATAATGGGAAAATGGCGGCGGGACAAGCTACGATCTATCCGTTATGGCAAATAAATGCCGGTATCCAGAAGAAGATATGGAAAGGCCGGGGAACGATCCAGTTATTCGCACGGGATATTTTCCATTCGAATGTATCGAGAATGAGCGTGATGACTCCCACCCAGCACGCTTTTATAAAAGAGCGGATGAACCGGACGGTAGTCGGTATTTCATTGACCTATCGTATAAATCGTGGTTTGGAGGTGAAAGAATCTCGCCGGAAGCATAGCGTAGATGAAAGTAAAAGAATAAATTTGTGAAACCTCTAGACAAATGGTTTATGAAAAAGATATATAAGTGGATATATGCCTTGATTTTTGCGGTCTCTTTGTATTCTTGTATCCGCTGGGTAACGGATTATACGAAAGAAGGACACTACTGGACACAGTCCTTGGGGGAATAGTATCCTAGAGATCGTGATTCTAATCTTTGTCTCTTATTTGTTTTTTATTTACTTTGGAAGCCAGATCGAGAAGAGCCGAAGAGCGAAAGAACCGAATAGGTGGAAATTTGTTTGGAGATCGTATGGAATGCCTTTCTTATTTATTATATTGGGTGTGAATGCTACGTTGGCAATAACCCGTATATTTATCGGTGATACTTTCCATATGGACGATATAATAATTGCGAACGTGATAGGGAGCTTGTTTGCGTTTATGGTCTATAATGTTCAGCGAGCTCAAGTATTGGATAAAGATTACGCCGAGCAGCGTATCCAACTGGAAAAGATCAAGAATGATCAATTACAGACGGAATTGAAGTTCTTGAAATCCCAATATCATCCTCACTTCTTGTTTAATGCGCTCAATACCGTTTATTTCCAGATTGATGAAAGTAACAAGGCGCCTCGTCGCACGTTAGAGATGATATCCGAACTCTTGCGTTACCAACTGTATGGCGGCAATCAGAAGGTCAGTATCCTGCAAGAAATTGATTATTTGAAAACTTATATAGCCTTGCGTAAGCTTCGTATGAGTGAACGCCTGCGGTTGCGTGTAGAGTTTCCGCCCGAATTGAATGAACTGAATATTTATCCGTTACTCTTCCTCCCGTTGGTAGAGAACGCTTTTAAATACGTAGGTGGCGATTATCAATTGGATATTATCATGAAATGGAAAAATAGCCGGATCAGTTTGTTTATACGAAACTCCATCCCCGAGCTTTCAGCGGAGGACGAAGCGTTGCGTAAATCGGTGGATGAACGGCAACGTAAAGGCATCGGTCTGGTAAATTTACGCCGCCGATTATCTTTATTGTATCCCAATAAGCACCGTTTGGAAACCCGGAAAGAAGAGACTGAGTTCGTAGCGGAATTAATGATTGAAATAGAAGATATATGACAATAACCTGCGTGATAACAGATGATGAGCCGATGGCCCGTAAAGGATTGCAATCGTATGTGGAGCGAGTGGATTTTCTCTCCTTGACCGGTGTATGTGAGGACGCTATCCAATTAAATACTCTGTTGAAAACTCAGCAGCCGGATTTACTTTTGTTAGATATCGAGATGCCTTATCTTTCCGGTTTGGATTTATTGGCGACCTTAAACCAGCCTCCCAAAGTGATCGTTACTTCCGCTTATGAGCAATATGCCTTGAAAGGATATGAGCTGGATGTCGTGGATTATTTGCTGAAGCCTATTTCCTTTGAGCGTTTCTTAAAAGGCGTGAATAAGGTACACGACCTGTTGGTTCGGGAGAACACGCCGGATGCGGATGCCTCGTTCTTCGTGAAAAGCGAGAAGCAAATGCGTAAGATCTACCTAAGAGATATCTTATTTGTAGAGGCGTTGGAAAATTATGTTAGCATCTATACTACTTCCGGTAGAGTATTGACCCATTCAACCTTGAAGCGGATCGGGGAATCCCTACCCGATGATCAATTTCTCCAAACGCATAAATCGTATATAATTAATGCGGATCGTGTCGATCTGGTAGAAGGGAATAGATTACGTATCGAATCCTATCAAATCCCGATCGCCCGTAATCTCAGAGATGTTGTATTTAAGCGTATCCTTAAGAATACGTTGTAATTATATGACTGTAGCTAGGTCATAGAGACGCGGCACATGCCGCGTCTCTCTACAACTGGGGGTATTTTGTTATTTGAATAACATTGGGGCGAATTTTGTGAGGTAGATGCGCCAGTTTTTCCAGATATGGCCGCCGTCGCTCTCGTAGTATTCGTATTTGTAGCCGTTATCGTCTAGTTTCTTGCGATAGTCTACGTTGTTTTTGTATAAGAAGTCGGTTTTACCGATAGCGATCCAGTATAATTTCGGGTGCTTGCCGAATTGTACTTTCAGCTTCTCATCCATATTCTGGTAGATGGGAGATTCGGAGCCTTCACGGGGGAGGATGGCGGCAGAGAATAATCCCACGTAATCGAACATATCCGGATATTGCTTAGATATATGCAAAGAATGGAAACCGCCCATGGAAAGTCCGGCTATCGCACGGCTGGATTTCTTTTTTTCCACACGGTAATTGCTCTCGATAAACTTAATGACATCCGGGAAGCTGCTTTCCATGCTACCCTCCATGGTTTTAGGTAGTTGCATATTCGGCTTAACTAAACCTAGGCTGGATTCTCCCGGAGCGGCCTCTTGATCCGCGTTTCCGTTTGTCATAACCACGATCATCGGTTTTGCCTTACCTTGGGCGATCAAATTGTCTAAGATCTGGGCCGTACGTCCTAAGGCGATCCAAGCTTCCTCGTCGCCACCCATGCCGTGTAAGAGGTAGAATACCGGATATTTTTTGCCACTTGTCTCATAGCCAGCCGGCGTATAAACGGTAATACGGCGGGTCTTTCCCAATGTTGGGCTCTCATACCAACGGCGAGCGACCGTTCCGTGAGGAACATCATTAACGCTGTATAAATCGCCCTGTCCACCCTTGATGATAAAGATATTCGTAACGGATGCCACGTCACGGTTCAGATAGACATTATTAGGATCTGTAGTCTTTAATCCATCGACAATAAAGGAATAGCTATATAATTCGGAGGGAAGAGGTTCCGGTGTGGTATATTCCCAAACGCCTTCTTTACCTTCCTTTAAATCAACGGTACCGGGTACATCCACTAAACCGAACTGAGTCTCCATCTTCTGTGTGGGAAGGAAATCTCCTGTTACCTGCACCTTGATCGCTTTGGGTGCCATGAACCGGAAGGTTACGGTGTTATCCGGATGAATCTCCGGAGAGATGATGTTCTGACTACCCCAAAGGGCTTGTTGGGCGAACGTGATCACGCTGATCAGCATGAATACGGCCAAGATTGATAATCTTTTCATAATGATAAATTTATTAATGGTATTACTAAAGTCTAAAAGATTTTTACAAATGTAATGAATAATCTGTTACATGAGCAATAAATAGGCTCGATAATGTGTCTCTTTTGTGACAGGGCATAATGAGAGGTAGCCTTCTTGAATCCTTCCATTCGCGAGGCGAAGCGGATAGGTCTCAGACATGAGGCGGTGTTTCTCGAGAGCTTCTCCGGCTTCCTTCTCGTAAGAAACCCGGTAATCGCCAACAGCTCCGGGCGCTACATACTGCTGGAATAGACGTAAAGCGACCATTCCCATCGTGTACCGCATATTGATCTCAATGCAGGGATGAATAGCGAAAGATCCATCCTTTTGTCTATAGACCAGCATGTCCACACCTATACAGCCCGCATATGTAGATCCGTACACTTCTTGTAATACAGCGCATACCGCCTCTTGGATGCGGGAATAGGTTTCTTCGCCCGTGAATCGGGTGATGCGAGAGAGCATGGTGGATTGTTCCTCTAGGATGTTGCCTGTATAGGAGCCTCGCTCCTCGGTATTGAAAACGGATAATCCCTCGTAACGGACAGTACCTTGCCCGTCGGAATAAAATTCCATGGCGAAATCCTGTACTTTGTCTAATCCGCTTTCGATGCTGATCATTCCTTGTTTGTTGAATGCGCCCTGTATCCAGTTTTTCGTTTTTGTATCCGGTTTTCGTTTCTCTACCCATAGCAATCCCCGTCCGGAAGAGGAATAGGGTGTTTTTAATACGAAGGGAGCGTTGCATAAGATCATGTATCTCTCCACCTCCCTGATTTTCGTGCAGAAACGAGGCGCTACTGGAATAGGGAGATCGGGTAGGAGGGCCTGTATCTTTTCCAGACATTCCGCCGCCGTTTGCCTACCGGTAAGGCGAAAATAATCCTCTTTCCAAGTCGGGACGGATAGCCGGACTTTTGCCTTGTCCCTCAACTGCTCGAATAAATGAAGACTATGCGGGGAAAGTCCCCATGGGGCCGCGTCCATAGGAGAGAGGTAGGGAGCGTTTTTCGCCAGCATCGCTTTTGTTACAGGTATAGGAGCCGGATGTAGGTCTTTGGGTAAATGGGAGAAAAACGGAGGGGTTGCCTTACTATCTTCCAGATAGACGAAATCATCCTCTTCCGCATACCAAACCGGCAGCAGCGCCAAGTCTTTTTGCATTTTACGGACGTTTGTCGGTGCCGTGTAGTTCTGTGTCCCTAAAAAGTACGGCCGTCTCGTGGCCGGGATTGAAATAATGTATCCGTGACATAAAAGCGTAAAAACAACAAAGCCGTCTTTTTAAAGGACGGCTTTGCTCGGGTTTATGAGATTGTTATTCCAGATTCTCGTCGATGGCATCGATCTTCTTGACCGTTAAAGCCATATCCTCTTTCAGTTTTTCGATCTTGCGTTCCATTTCTTTCAGTAAACCGCCGCCGCCCTTGGAGGAAATGCTTAGGAAGCCGATGTTGTTCTCGTAAGTCTGAAGCTCGTTCTTCATGCGCTCGTACATACGCATCAACTTATCACGCTCGCTGAACAAACGGCCTTTACCTCTTTCGCCGCTGGTCATCTCGTTTAGGTTGTTGCGGAACGACTGCATCTTGCGATCGTTCTGGTCTACCTTCAAGCGATCGAATTGTTGGTCAACCGCCTCGTGATATTCCTTGTAGATCTTATCTTTCTCCTTGAACGGTACAAAACCGATCGTGTTCCATTCCGCCATATAAGACTTCAAGGTCGTGATAGCCTCATCATGTCCAAGGCTCTCGTCCATGCCCTTAATCTTAGCGATCAACTCTTTCTTAGCGGCCAAGTTGGTCTGCTCTATGCTCTTTTGGGAAACAACGTTCTTATTCTTTTGCTCGAAGAAATAGTCGCAAGCCGAGATGAAGCGCTTCCAGACGGCGTCGGAATGTTTACGGGCTACCGGTCCGATCGTCTTCCATTCTTTCTGCAAAGCGATCATCTTATCCGTCGTATCCTTCCAGTCCGTACTATCCTTCAAAGCCTCGGCTTTCTCGCATAACGCACGTTTAGCGTCGAGGTTTTTCTCCATATCGCTCTTGATCGCCTTGTAGAACTCGCTCTTCTTCTCGAAGTAGACATCGCAAGCGGCACGGAAACGTTCGAATATCTTTACGTTATATTTTTTCGGAGCGAAACCAATCGTCTTCCATTTCTCTTGCAAGCCGATTACCTCCTTATTCTTTTCTTCCCAATCCTTAAACGATTTCAACGCGCTGAAATCAATCGCCTCGATTTGTTCGCAAATCACGGTCTTCGCATCCAGATTCTCCTGCTCTTTCGCTTTCAGTTTCTCGAAGTGCTCTTGGTGACGCTTATTGATCACGGTTGAGGCAGCTTTGAAGCGAGCCCATAAATCCTCACGTAATTCTTTCGCTACCGGCCCGATCTCACGCCATTGCTGGTGCAGCTTCTGAAGCTGGTGGAAAGCGGAGATAACATCCGGCTCGTTACCTAGTTTCTCTACGGTTTCGCACAAGGCGGTCTTCAATTCCAGATTCTTCTTGAAGTCGTAATCACGGAACTGATTGTTTATCTTGATAATATCATAGAATTTCTCGGTGTAGATCTGATAGTTCTTCCAAAGCTCGTTCACGTGCTCTTGGGGAACGGCCTTCACCTCTTTCCATCTTTGTTGGATGTCCTTGAAAGAGTTGTATAATTTATTGAAATCATCTTGGCTTTCGCAAAGCTCTTTCAACTGGTCGATCAACTGCAATTTCAAAGCGTAGTTAGCGGCCTTTACACGCTCTTCCTCGGCGAGGATAGCGGCTCTTTTCTCTTTATAAGAGGTGAGCAAATCCTTGATCTTGTTCTCGGTTTCGTCAGCGGGGGCTGTAAAATCCTTTTCTTCGCCACCATCAGCGATGAATACTTTCTTAAGCTCTTCCACCTCGTTACGACGGATCTTGTAGTAAGCCTGTTTCAAAGCCTCTACTTCTCCACGGGAAGTCTCTACGGAAGTCTCAACAAGTTCGGTTAACTTAGCGAGAATTTCTTCTTTGGTTAATTTACCTGCGGCAATAGCAGCGTCCGCCTCCGCTGTATCGTTGGCTTCAACGTCTGCGGTAGCATCGATTTCCGGCGTCTCAACCGGTTTTTTAGTTTCTTCCAATTTCCCGGCTTCTTCCGGCAAATTAGTCTCAAGAGTGTCCTTCATATACAATCGCTTTTAAGAAAAGGATAAATACATTCCTATATCAAGTCACAAATTAAACTAAATATTTTTGGATTACAGCATTTCGGGGAAATTATTTATCTAAAAAGTCATTTTGGATACTAATAGATGTTAAGGTTGGCCGATTTCTCCTGATTCCGGTTGTAGAGACGAGGCATGCCCCGTCTCCCACCATCTACTTATACTATTTAATCTTATTTATCCCAAGAAGGAAATCAACACGCCGGCAGCTACCGCCGAGCCGATCACTCCCGAGATATTACTAGCCATGCAATATTGCAAGACATGGTTCTTCGGATCATATTGCAACGCGATCTCATTCGCCACACGAGAGGCCATGGGTACAGCGCTTAAACCCGTGGCTCCGATAAGCGGATTGATTTTCTTCTTAGTGAACAAATTGAAAATCTTAACGAAGAAGATACCTCCAGCGATAGACAAGGCGAATGCCAAGAAACCGCCGATTACGATACCGATTGTTGTCAGGTTCAAGAACGCTTCCGTGGTCATGGTTGCCCCGACGGATAATCCGAGGAAGATCGTGGCTGCGTTCATGATGCTGTTGGAAGCGGCATCGAACAGACGGAACGTATTGGTTCCGATCTCTTTTACAAGATTACCGAACATCAACATACCGATCAAAGGAACGGAGCTGGGAACAAACAGGGCGACTACGGTAGTTACCACGATCGGGAAGATAATCTTCAATACACGCAAATTCTTGATCTCCATGTTAGAAGGGTGTTTCTTCTCTTGTTCCTTCATGTTGATCTGTAATTCTTTCTTAGAACACAGTAGCTTAACGACCAACGGGATGATAACCGGTACCAAAGCCATGTAAGAATAAGCAGCGATAGCGATCGGGCCTAGCAAATGCGGAGCCAATTTAATGGTCGTGAAGATAGCCGTCGGGCCATCGGCGCCACCGATAATACCTAAAGACGCTGCCTCTTTTGGTGTGAATCCCATCAAGATCGCTACCAAAAGCACCGTGAAGATTCCCAATTGAGCTGCGGCGCCGAAAATGGATAGGCGAAGGTTACGGAGCATCGGGCCGAAGTCGGTCAACGCACCGACACCCATGAAGATAATCGGCGGCAAGAAGCCCGTCTTGATCAACATATAATAGATGAAGTTCATCAAGCCAAGCTCGTGCGCGATATCATGCAGCGGCATTTCCCAGATGTTTCTCATCACGCCGTGTACATTAACCAACCCATTCTCATCCGCTTGAATCACTCCCATATCGCCTCCGGGGAAATTGGCGAGCAATACGCCGAACGCGATAGGCACGAGCAATAGCGGCTCGTATTGTTTCTTGATACCGAGGTAGAGCAATACGAACGCTATGGCATACATGATCAAGAACTGCGGTTCAGCAATGATATTGCTGAACGCAGTCATCTCATATAAGTTTTGAAATATCTCGTTCATTATTGAATCGTCATTAATACATCATCCTCAGATACGGCATCACCGGAAGACAGGCAGATCGCCGTGATCGTTCCCCCGAACTCTGCACGTACGGCATTGTATGTTTTCATGGCCTCCACGTAGCAAAGGACATCTCCTTCTTTCACTACGTCGCCCACCTTCACCGGTGTATCGGAAGCATTCTTTACTAGGAAGAATTTACCTTCCAGCGGAGAAAGCACCTCTTTTCCAGCGCCTGCGGGAACGTTTGTTGACTCCGGGGCTGCCGGGGCGGGAGCCGCTGCCGGTTTAACTTCCGGAGTCGCGCTGTTGGTATCACCGAAAGCGACGGTCACACGGTAAGCCTGTCCGTTTACATCTACGGTCATGACTTGCGGAGTCGTTGGCATCGCTAATGTAGCGGCTGGTGCCGGAGCCGATGCGGCCGGAGTAATGGGTGCCGCCGGTTTGCCTGCATTCGCTTTCTCAGCCTTACGTTTTGCCACGTCTGCTTTAAACTCGACCTTGGCCTTTCCGGAGCGATATGCCTCGTATTGAGCGGGGTGCATGGCGTATTCGAAGAGCTCTTCCTCGTCCTCGCCGACTTCCCATTGCTTCTCGTTCATCAACTTGCGATACTTATCCAACGCGTCCGGATAATTGTCTTGAGGATTGCCCTCGAAGAACTGGCGGCCTTCGGCCTTCGCCTTCTCGACGATCTCGGGAGCCAACGGGCCCGGAAGACGTCCGGCCTTTCCGAGGATCATGTCCCAGATATCGTCGGCGATCATGCTCCAGCGGGCTTTCCCCTTCTCCATCTGCATGACGTTCATCAAAGCTAGGTTCTTCACGTATTGGCTGAATGGAGTTACCAATGGAGGATAACCGACACGTGGCCATACGTAAGCTACCTCGTCGAACAACTTGATCAATAACTGGTCTTGAGACATCAGCGGTTTGTTGTTCTTTATATTGCTCTTGTTGATCGTCTCTAGGTTCTTCTCAAGGTCCGCCATCAAGCTACCCATCATACCGCCCGGAAGTCCCGGTCCGATCAGCAAGGAATTCATCAACCGGTTCTTCGGGCTGATATACAATCCCAAGAAATCATCCATGAATTCTTGAACCAAGGCACGAACCTTCATATAAGCCTCCATATTGATCTCGGGCACCTTATAACCGGCGTCCTTCAACATCGCCTGTACGGTCAGCAGGTCCGCATGGCCTGTACCCCATGAAAGCGGTTCCATGCCAACGTCGATGTAATCGCAACCGGCGTTACAAACCTCCATGATGGAAGCTACGTTAAAGCCGGGACCGGCATGGCTATGATATTGGATCGGGATCTCCGGATATTTTTCCTTGATATTGGCTACGATACGGCCTAATGTGTACGGACGTCCGATACCGGCCATATCCTTGATACAAATCTCATCCGCTCCGAGCTCGATCAGCTCGAATGCCATCTTGGTATAATACTCAACCGTATGTACCGGAGAATGCGTGATACACAAGGAGCATTGTGAGATCATACCGGCCTCTTTCGCGTATTTAATAGATGGGGCGATATTCCGTACGTCGTTCAAACCGCAGAACGTGCGGGCGATATCCGTTCCCTGCGCTTTCTTTACCTTATAAAATAGCTGACGTACATCGTCGGGTACCGGGCTCATGCGAAGGCCGTTCAACGCGCGGTCCAACATATGCGTCTGGATACCTGCCGCATGGAAAGGTTTTGTCCATTCACGGACCGCTTTATTAGGATTCTCGCCGAATAATAAGTTGACTTGTTCAAATCCTCCGCCATTCGTTTCCACCCGGGCGAAACAGCCCATCTCGATAATGGCCGGAGCTACCCGTGTTAGCTGGTCTACGGTGGGAACATATTTTCCGGCAGATTGCCACATGTCTCTGAAGACCAAACTAAATTTGATTTCTCTTTTCATGATATTAATATGTATTATTTATACTTTCTCAATTTTGATAACTTTCCCCTGTCCACGGGTCACGGCGCTGATTGCCGATACGATGGCGGCTGTCTCCTGTCCGGAAAGACTGCCGATTGCGGTGGTTTGCGTTGGAGTGGCCGTTTGTACCCGAACGGCTGCCGCTACCGGCTTTTTCGCTATGATCTCTTCCGGTGCGTATTTATTCACCAAGACGATAAGTCCTTTTCCCAGATTGATAACGATCAAAAGGATAGCAAATACGGTGGTCATTCCAACTACCATTAACAAAAGTCCTGTCTCTATATTCTCCATATTCTATATTTGTGGCTAGCTTAAAAGGTTTCTACAAAGGATTGAGCAACTTTCAGCCAAATTAAAAACAATCGCAAAATTATAAAATACTGGAAAACGATCTGTTACATTTTAATTAAAAAAATGAAAATAAATAAGCGAAACGGCCTTTTCGGTGAATGATTGTCAGCTTGAAAAAACACGTACGTGTTTTTTCCGATGCTTGTACGGCTGAAAATTCAAATATATTACCGTAACTTTGCGGTGGAACTCTAATAATGTAGAACTATAATAATTAAGGAATAAGACCATGGGAAATTTCTTTACATCTTTATTCTCTTCTTCCAAACCGGCCGAGGCGACGGAGGATAAGGCGAAGAACGAGCAGAAGAACTTTGATATCTTGAAATACGACGGCGTGCGTGCCCAGAAGATGGGAAAACTTGCTTATGCGATCAAATGCTTTACGGAGGCGCTGAATATACAGGAGGATTTTGAGACGATGAGCTATCTCGTCTCCGCTTATACGATGGCGAACGAGCTGGGGAAAGCCGAGGACGTGTTGAACCGGATGGTTGAGATGGAGCCGGATCATATCGCTACCCGCTTGACTCGCGTTAACTTATTGTTTATGTTGGATAAGGATGCGGAGGTCATAACCGATTGTTTGCACGTGATCGAGCTAGAGCCTTCTAATCATGTCGCTTATTTCATGATGGCAAAAGCGAAGAAAGCGACGAATGACGTATTTGGCGCTATCGCCGACCTAACGAGATCGATCTCCTTGAAGGAGGATTTCGCCGATGCTTATTTATTGCGTGCAGAGATTCTTTTAGGACTGGGACAAGCTAAAGAGGCGCTGCCCGATGTGGAGAAAGCGATCGAGATCGTGCCGGAGGAGGAAAGTTCTTATTTATTGAGAGGACGTATTCATATGGCTTTAGGGGATATCGAGGCTGCGAATTCTGATTTCCAGCAGGTCCTAGATCTAAATCCGTTTAATGAGGATGCTTGTATCTTATCTGGTCAGTTATTGATCGAGCAAAAGAAATATGACGAGGCGATCGCTTTCTTTGACGAGGCGATCGAGACGAATCCGTCTTTTGCCAAGGCTTATAGTGAGCGTGGGCGAGCCAAGAATCTGAAAGGTGATAAGACCGGTGCGTTCGAGGACTTGAAGAAATCTTTGGAACTGAATCCAGAAGGCGAAGAGGCCCAGAAGATGAACGGACAGCATTCGAATTTCGATAATATGTATAAAGGGGGAATCTTTTGATCAAGGTAACCACTTTTTCAATCCCATTGGATACCTCTAGTTGTAGAGACGTAGCGTACTACGTCTCATCCCTTCAAAATGGTAACTTAAAGTAAGGACATACTACATTCCAAGACAAATTCCATACAATAAGTATATGAATGACATGGCTCTGTAAGTTATTGGACATTAGTGTCTTAAAAATACGATTGTGTTTTTCGCAAAAGACGTACGTGTTTTTTTGAAAAGTCGTAAATGTTTTTCGAGAAACACGTACGACTTTTTACCGAATCATTCGATAGAGAACAAGAGCATACATAGAAATATACGATAAGCCTCCCTTATCACTGGATCTTCTCGTATGAAACAGTACATCAAAAAATCTCTGGAAACGAGTTTATATTTTTTCTCAGCGTAGGTATCTCTATCGAAATGATAGGATTCTCTATCGTTTATTTCAGCAAGCCTCAAATTGCTAGTTTTACCCCTTAAAGTTGAAAGTTCCGCCTATTCCCTACATTAATGTATCCATCTAATTTTGTCCGTGTAAAAAGTTCACAAGCTTGATTTTGGAAACTTAGTCCCGATAGGACTAAATACTTTAAACAGGCTTAAGTAAAGAGGATATACAAGAAAGTATCAACTCTTTACCCTACAAGAAAACAGGTAAGGATGATTTTCATAAGTTCTTCTCTAAAGGGGATGGATTTATATAAGAGATTATAATATAAGGATTTAATAATAGGGCTAGATTAAATAGTCCTATCGGAACTAAAACGATCCTTATATTCTAAACAACGAGGAATAAGTTAAACGAATAAAATATAGGGACATGAAAATAAAGACAATAATCTCAAGTATTTGCTTGATGCTATTAGCAGTCGCTTGCTCGATGGAGGATGACGTGCTGAGGGACATGGAGATAGGAGATTCGGGAAATGTTGAGATAGAGATGGGAGAGGCCGCTTTTGTTCTTAAGACTTCTCTTTCTTCTTTGGAGACAAAATCCTTATCTGATGCTGGAACATTACCTGCTTCTATGGATGAGGCAGAGATTAATAATTGTACGTTGATATTTTTTGAGGGCACACAAGTCAGTTCCATAATGGAAGGGTTGTTTGTGAATAAGGAGAATTATATCGTTAAAACGAAAGACGGAACGAAAGATGATTGGGCTAAAGTGATTTTAAAAGTGAAAAAGCCTAGTCCTTATTCCGTGATGGTAATCGCTAATAGCTCGAAGTCGTTTGCGGGTTGCCAATCGGAAAATAATATAAAGGATATAATACAGGATGATAAGGATGCTTTGGTAAAAGTTGGGAAAATGGATATCAGTTTTGATACTGACTTTGCTGGCTATCCAACAATTGCGGAGGCATTGGGAAAGCCTTTAGAAATAGGTGCAATACCTCTTTCTCAACTAACAGCTCGAATAGAACTTGCGGAATTTAATGTTTCAGGTTTTCAAGGAGCATCTGTTAAAGAGAAGGTTACTGTTACAGGAGTGGATCTGTTAAACTTGAATCCTGAGAGTTATACGATAAATGAGCAAACTCATAAAAATGCGACTTATTTGTCTGAGAGTAAAACGTGTAATGTGGAGGTCTATAATGGGGTATCGGATCTTCCGTCAACTTATTCTTTTGTAGATAATAAGAATCTATTGTCTTTTTATTCTTTCCGGAATCTGGCGAAGGCAGAGAGTGATCAAGTAAAAATGCAGGTTCGGTTCAAAATAGGAAATAGCAATGAGGAAAGAACTACGAGGCCGTTTGTGATCAATAAGGAAGGAAATATCTTACATGGCGTTAAATCCGGATATGTTTATCGCTTGGTTGTCAATATGACTATTATTGGAGATAAAGTCGAGACAGAACTACTTTGCTATACAAGAGATTGGTTGAATAATACCATATCCATTCCTATGGAAGATAATTAAGGTGTAAACGGGTAAAATAAAAATACAAGATTATGAAAATAAGGAATATATTATCAGTGCTGTTTGTTGGACTGCTTTTCACGAGCTGTAACTCGGAAGAAGAAGTTCAGCGAGGAAATGAGGACGGGCGGGATATCTCATTCTCTATGACTCTTACTTTGGGAGAAGTGACAGCGATGACGAAAGCTGGAGGGGATATCGCTGAAGGGTATACATATTCGACAGAGGATGAGGTAAAAAGTGAATAATGTTGTGGTCGCTATATTTAATGAGGCGAATGGAACTGTGGGTGAGTGCTTGGAGTACAAGTCTGTAGCGTTTGACGGGGGAATTCCCAATTCTACCGTAACGATTGATGGAAAAACATTGATTGCTTATAAAATTGATAATATACAAGCAAAGACAGGTAAGGTTCGTATCGTAGCGATTGCGAATTCAACGCATTATGAGGACTTGGCTAGATTGGGAACGACTACTTATGAGAACCTGAAAGGTTTGTCGGAAACCGTTTCAGGTGGAACTTTTGATGCTTCAAATTTGGTAAAGGTCGGGGAGTTGGCTGCGTATGACCTAAATACGGCTGTGACAAGTATATCTGTTCCGATGACACAATTAGCGGCACGCATCGATATGAAGTTTACGGTAGATGAAGAGCCGGAGACTGTGTCTGCAACAGCTGATACAAAAATAACTAACCAGTGGTTCTATACTGTAACTAAACTTACGATCAAGAATATCAATCAGAAATCAGATTTAATATTGCTTGGTCGAGATAATCAATATGATGATGCTTTCTCTACGGCAAAGGATATTACATTGCAAAATGGCGTTGCGTTACCTTTTTATACCTATGAGAAGTTGAACACGACGTTAACCCCATTGTCTATATATGTAACGGGTGATTTACAAAAGATACAGGTCACGACTACCTTTAATGAGGATATGACTATTCAAAATGTAACAAAGGGAAGTATTATAGAGGAAGAGAAAGATCATTCTTATAAATATGAGGATTTTAATCCTACAACAGAACTTGAGGGATGTACGACAAATGGTATCATACATGGTAATAGATATGAGCTTACAGGTAAAATATCCATGAAGACACAACGAATCAACTTTATGGTATCTACAACACCGTGGGAAGGCGTGGAAAAGTTTGTCGTGGATGTGGTTATTGCAGATTTGAAGTATTTGTTCGTTAGGGAGACTAAGGTGGTGATGGCGAATATCACTGAGTATAAGATTGAGTTTGCTTCTAGCTCGAATATTACGATTGATCAACCATCTTATGCGACTTATGAAAAGTATGAGTTAAAAGGAAATGTTATTACTAAAGGTACAGGATACTATGATAATAAAGATAAGCAGTATCCGTCTATAATAGGAGATTTAGGAAAGAGTGGATATATTAAAATTACGAGTAAATTACCAGAGAATTATTTCCCAAAGCAATTTGTTTTTGGAGTTCATAATGTAGAGGGTTTGAAAGTATTAGGAATTGCAGTGGATCAGTATCCTCCTCAATATCTGACAGGAGTTGTTTCTGGGGGAACTAATACACCCGCCAGTCCGACGGGTAGTACTAATCCCAATTTGTTTACTGTAACGACTATTGCTCCGGGAACATTAGTTATTGGCGATCCTTATGATAAAATTACAGGACTAACAAAAAATGATATGTTGTCCAATGAATTGGTTTCGCCAAGATTTGTAGTTGCATCTCGATATGGAACGGTGTCTGGTGGTAGTTATAACTATGATAAAGCAGTTAAACGTTGTGAGGTGTATGAAGAGCATTATACGGATGAAAGAGGGGTTTATCATTCTTATGAAGCAGGAACGTGGCGATTACCTACTTTGGCAGAATTGGAATTTATGTATACGATACAGAATTCAGATCAAGTAGTAAATTATTTATACAATACGGGGGGGCAGTATTGGAGTGCTAGAAAATATTGGTGTTATTATTTTGGAGCCAAGGGTACAGGTTACAGATATGAAACAACAAATAGCACTAATAGCAATAGATTTGTTCGCTGTGTACATGATCTTTACTGATTTTATGAACCTTTAATATTAGGTAATTATGATAAAAAAAATATATGGCTTGTTTTCTGTATTGCTGTTGCTCGCTTCATGTGCGACAGAGGAAATAGAACAAATAGAAATTCAACCGACAGATGGATCAATGGTTTCTCTTTCATTCTCTGTAGATGCTCCGAATGCTCTTGAGATTACGAAAGCGACCGGGGATGTGGAGAAAGGTGTTGAGTCCTTATATCTATATACATTTAATGAGGATGGAGAGTTTATCTCTCCAGTTGTAGAGGCTGTTGTTTCTGGCAATGGATATACGGCTTCTATCTCAAAAGAGACCCGTACCATCCATTTTGTCGCCAATGATGGAACGTTAACCCCTTCCCTAGAAAGCGGAATGGCCTCGTTAGGAACAGATAAGCAAATCTTTTGGGGAAAGAGAACTTTTAGTGAAATTCCTGCGAAAAATATAAGCAATAATCTAGAAGATGCTGGTAACAACAATGTTGAACTACTACGAAACTGGGCCAAAATAACGCTGAATCTCTCATCGGAGGCAGCTGTGAAATTGAAAAATGTTTCTTATCTCATTTATAATGAATCACAGTTGGCATCTATCGGTTATAAAGATGCGGGAAAGTTGAATATTCCAAATCAAGATTTTTATGCGCCCCAGAATGAGCCAGATGCTAGTAAATATGCGAAGCCGGGTGAATCTGTGTATACTTTTGAACATTATAATCAAGATAAGAATGCGACTTTTGTTATTATTAAGGCGCAATTTGATGGTAGCAAGACCTATACATATTATAAGATTGATCTTGCCGTAAAGGATGAGAATGATAAGGTAACTCGTGTTTATGATGTCGTTCGTAATTATGCCTTTAATATAACGGTCAAGAGCGTTTCCAGAAAAGGAGCTACGTGGGCTGAGGTTATAGATGAAAATGTGATAGCGGATAATAATATCACGGCCTCGGCTATTATGGAAAAGTATCCGAATATAACTTATGATGGCGAGGCCTTGAATGTTACAAAGACGACATTCGTTTTTACGGGCTCTTCTAACACATTGTCGATGACTGCGACATATGCGGGAACAGGGCAGTTGAGTGTGGTTCCGGGTGAGGGAATGTCGGATGTCGTAGATGGTAACTTAAGTTATCCTTCTTGGATACCTTCTGGCAATCAGACGATAACGATTACAGCCAATATAAAGCCGGCTCCTGACTCCGGTGAGAAGATAGCGTATTTCTACGTGGTAGGAGGTAATTTGCAGCGTAAGATTAAATTGGTCTTACGTCCCCCTTATGACTTTATTAATCCGAGATTTGAAGACGTGAAGGAGGGGACGGGTACAAATGAAATTGCCGCAGGTCAGAAGCAAGATGCTTATCTGAAATTCTCGATACCGGAAGATATTGATGAATCCTTATTCCCCATTGAATATAAGATATATACTAAAAAACTGTATGCAGTAGAACCCGGTGTTCGTTTGGAAACGACCGGAGCGAGCGATTGGTACTACGTCTATACGGATCAGATATTTAGTCCTGAAGAGAAGGTTATTCAATTTAAAACAAATACAGCAAATGATGATGAAGATGATGTTATTTTAAAGGCTGATTTATTCAATCCTGTTTCTGATTTGAGTTATACTAGACCTGAAAAAGTTAAAGAGACGAAAACTTTCTATTTGCAATGTCGAAGAAATGGAAGCAATGTGGGAAGTAATGTAACGATCACTTATTCCATATCAAGTGGTGGAGGAGCAGCAATTAGAACTAATAATAGCTCTAAAATAATATTGGATAAAGTATCCGTGTATGCAGATGATGAAATAACGTTTACACACACATCTAGGGGAGGTACGTATACTGCGAAAATGTCTGTATCTGATTTGGCGAAAAGTAGTACCAGTAATTATGTATTTGTGGATATGAGATAATAATAACGGGTTCCCATCCATCATGTGAATAATGGATGCGGGGAGCGTGCAGCACACAATGGATTGAATTTGTTTTACACGTAGGCTGCACCTCCTCCCCGGCCCTTTACCTCATATAGCTTTCGTGCTTTATTGATGCCATTCATTCCGTAAGGAGATGGGTGGCATCGCTTTCTTCATTTGCTGATGAAGTTAACTTGCTTTGGTCTGAGATCAAAGGTTCTTGCGTAAAAAATTGCGCAACCCTTTGTTTATTAAAAAAAAGGCTCTATCTTTGCAGCCCGAATAAGTATGCGAATAATAATAAATAATATAGAAAGATGAAAAGAACATTCCAACCTTCCAACAGAAAAAGAAAGAACAAGCATGGCTTCCGTTCTAGAATGGCTACCGCTAATGGCCGTAGAGTATTAGCTTCTCGTCGTGCTAAAGGCAGAGCTAAATTAACGGTATCTGACGAATACAACGGATAATTAGTCACGTTTAAAGATTTTTCATAAAGAAAGTAGAGGTTTTTACTAAAAAGCCTTTACTTTCTTTGTTTTTGTAGTATTGTTCTGGTGGGTATTGGTCTATATGCCGTTTTTTTTCTACTTTTGAACCGCCTACAAATACATACGTGAAATGAGTAACTTTTTTGTAAAACTGATAAAGAATCCGTTTGTCATCAATCTCTTGTTGGTGATAGTCGTGTCGTGCGGCGTTGTTTATGGCGTACTGGCGTGGCTGGATTCTTATACCCGCCATAATCAAGCGGTGGTCGTTCCGGACGTGAAAGGAATGAAGCTAGAGGACGCCGCCGAGTTTTTCGGGAATAATAAGCTACGCTATAACGTGATCGATTCCGTATTCTCGAAAGATGTGGCTCCGGGCTCCATCGTGGAGTTGGTTCCCGGTGTCGGATCGAAGGTGAAAGAGGGGCGGATCGTCTTTGTTACGATTAATGCGTTGACATCCCAGATGGCCGTGATACCGGAGGTGGAAGACTTATCTTTCCGTCAGGCGTATGCCTTGCTGCGGGCCCGTGGCTTCTCATCGGTCGAGATAGAGTATGTGCCGGGCGATTATAAAGATTTGGCGATGGGGGTGGAGTTAAACGGGCGTACCTTGCTCAAAGGGGAACATGTACCGTTGACCGCTCATCTGGTATTGAAAGTAAGCAGTGGCGATCCGAATATGCTTCCCGACTCATTGGCTTTGGATAGTATTCCGGTAGAACCATTGGATAGTGATATAGAAAACTGGTTTTAAGGGAATGGACGAGTTTTTGGACGATATGGATGATGAACAGGTAGACGACCTGTTGATGCCGGAAGAAGACGAAACATCGTCGAGCCAGATGTATGAGCATTTCCGCTTCGTAGCGGACAAGGGGCAATCCCTGCTCCGGGTGGATAAGTTCTTGGTAGACCGTATGATGGGCGCTACCCGTAACCGCATCCAATTGGCGGCTGAGGCGGGTTGCATCTTGGTGAACGATAAGCCGGTGAAAAGTAATTACCGGGTGAAACCTTTGGATGTGGTTTCTATCGTGATGGATCGCCCACGCCGGGAACTGGAGATTATCCCCGAAGATATCCCTTTGAATATAGTATATGAGGACGATGATTTGCTGGTGGTGAATAAGCCGGCAGGCTTGGTCGTACATCCCGGTCACGGTAATTATACTGGTACATTGGTGAATGCCTTGGCTTATTATTTGAAGGATGATCCCTATTATGATCCTTCCGATCCTCGTTTAGGCTTGGTACACCGTATTGATAAGGATACGTCGGGCTTATTGGTGGTGGCTAAACACCCGGAGGCCAAGAGTAACCTGAGCCTGCAGTTCTTCAACAAGACAACCAAACGTAAATACCGTGCCTTGGTATGGGGCATCGTTCAAGAGGATGAGGGGCGTATCGAGGGAAATATCGGTCGTGACCCTCGTGACCGTATGCAAATGACCGTCTTCCCGGAAGGCGATCAAGGCAAGACCGCCGTCACCCATTACACCGTGTTGGAACGCTTGGGCTACGTGAGCTTGGTGGAGTGCCGTCTGGAGACGGGGCGCACGCACCAGATCCGTGCATATGAAATATATCGGTCATACGCTTTTCAACGATGAGCGGTATGGCGGACATGATATCTTGAAAGGAACAACTTTTACTAAATATAAACAGTTCGTGCAAAACTGTTTCGCTATTTGTCCACGTCAGGCCTTGCATGCTAAGACGTTGGGGTTCGTTCATCCTACTACGGGAGAGGAGATGTTTTTCGATTCTGAGATTCCTTCCGATATGCAGCAGCTGATCGACAGATGGCGTGTATACGCGAACACTAAAGAATTGTAAAAATGAAAAAGAACATCGCTATCGTAGCAGGGGGAGATTCCTCCGAGATCGTTATTTCATTAAAAAGTGCGGACGGAATCTACTCTTTTATTGATAAAGACAAATATAATTTATATATTGCCATCGTTAAGAGGGATGAGTGGGCGGTTATACTTCCTAGCGGGGAACATACACCAATTGATAAGAATGATTTTAGCTTCAAGGAGAATGGCGTGACGAGGCATTTTGACTTCGCTTATATAACGATACATGGTACTCCGGGCGAGGACGGACGTTTACAAGGATATTTCGATATGATCGGTATGCCTTACTCGTCTTGCGGGATGCTGGTGAGCGCTTTGACATTCAATAAATACGTATGTAATCATTACTTGAAAGACTTTGGTGTAAAAATTGCCGCATCCATTCATTTATTCAAGGGAGAGACTATTACGGACGAAGAAGTCGTGACTCGTTTGGGTTTGCCTATTTTCGTGAAACCAAACGATGGGGGTAGTAGTTTTGGCGTGACGAAGGTGAAAGAGGTCTCCGCTATCCAGCCCGCTATCGCTAAGGCGTTTGGGGAAGGACGTGAGGTGATTCTTGAGAGCTTTATCGATGGAACGGAAGTGACATGCGGTTGCTATAAGGTGGAGGGTAAAGAGGTTGTCTTTCCTTTGACCGAGGTGGTTACGGATAACGAATTCTTCGATTTCGACGCAAAGTATAACGGGCAGGTGGACGAGATCACTCCGGCCCGTATCTCCGCCGAGTTGACGGAGTTGATACAGCGCAAGACATCAAGGATCTACGATATATTGGGCGCCAAAGGGCTGATTCGTGTGGATTATATTATTCCGGCAGACGGGGAGCCTGTCTTACTGGAAATAAACACGACACCGGGAATGACGGCTACCAGCTTTATCCCACAGCAAGTACGTGCGGCGGGATTGGATATAAAGGATGTCATGACAGACATTATTGAAGACGAACTCAAAAACAGAAAAACAAAATGAATAGATATGGATACAGAAACAGTTTCCCCTAATTTCGACGACATCCGTCCGCTGAACAACAGTGAGGTGAAGGACGCGATTGAAAAATTGGTCGCCAATGAGGATTTCGAGCGGGCTTTACGTTACATAAAGCCGAATTTGAATTGGGAGGAATTCTCAGTTGCCATGCGTGCTTGCAAGACGAAGGAGGAGTTTAAATCTACTCTGGCCTATGACGCTGTAATGACGGTGGCGAAAAATACTACTTTCTCGCTTACTATCTCAGGGCGTAGCCGTCTGCCGAAAGATAAGGCGGCCTGTACGTTTATCTCGAACCATAGGGATATCGTATTGGATGCCTCCTTCTTGAACGTCATGTTGTATGATGTGGGGTATGGTATGACGCAGGTCGCTATCGGCGACAATCTTTTGATCCGTCCGTGGATCGAGACGTTGGTGCGTTTGAATAACAGCTTTATCGTGAAGCGTGGCGTTTCTGTTCGTCAGATGTTGGAGGTCAGCAAGACGCTTTCCGCCTATATCCATCATGCGATCAAGAATGTGAACGAGTCTGTATGGATCGCCCAGCGTGAGGGACGTGCCAAGGACTCGGACGATCGTACGCAGGGTAGCGTATTGAAGATGTTGAGTATCGGCGGTGATAAGGATAATCTGTTGTTGAATTTGATGGACTTGAATATCGTACCGGTCGCTATCTCCTACGAGTTTGATCCTTGCGATTTCTTGAAGGCGAAAGAATTCCAGATGAAGCGGGATGATCCGGATTACGTGAAATGTCAGCGGGATGATTTGTTGAGCATGGAAACGGGTATCCTGAATAATAAGGGGCGTGTCCACTTCACGATCACTTCCCCGATCAATGATTCCTTGGCTAAACTGGACAAGGATATGGAGAAGAATGAGCTGGTAAGCGCTATCGCGTCCGTTATCGACCGGGAGATCTATAAGAACTATCGTTTCTATCCTTGTAATTACGTAGCTTATGACTGGCTGAACGGCACTCGCCGTTTCCACGAGCATTACGGACCGAAGGATAAGAAGCAATTCGAGGAATACTTGCAAGGACAATTGGATAAGATCGTCCTTCCGAACAAGGATGAGGCGTTCTTACGTAAGAAGATCTTAGAGATGTACTCCAATCCGCTGAAAAATTATCTGACAACTTTATAAGCGGCCTTTATCGGCTATGCGTAGCGGTTCGTACTTGATCCGCCCTTGATCCCCTCTTTCCGGCGAGCATGCCACCTTCGGGTGGCAGCCGCCGGAAAGGAGGGATTATCTTTTTTGCAAGAATTCGTCCAAGGATTCCTCTTTCTGCAATCCAAGTTTCTTGCGGATACGGCTGCGTCCGGAGTTGACGCTGGGACGGGAGATGCCCAAGGCCAACGAGATCTCGTCCGTGCTCTGCTTCAGGTAGATCAGCATGCAGAGTAGTTCGTCGGATTTGGTCAGTTCCGGGAAGTCCTTACGCAAGCCGGGCAGGAAGCGAGGGTACAGGGCGGCGAAGGATTGGCGGAACCGCAACTCGTCCTCGCCGCTCAGCAAGGAGGGGTTGAGCTTCTGGCGTACGCTGTCGATCACCTCGTTATGGGCGGCTTGCTCCAGCTCGGCGCTCAGTCGCTCATTGCGGCGGTTCAGTTCTTGTTGGGTAGCGAGGAGATTATCCAGTCGTTGACGCTGGATCTCCCGCTCACGTTGGTGAAGCCGGCGACGTTGGAGTGCGTAGACAATGATCCCGGTCAGCAGGCAAATGGCTAGGATCAGGATGACGCGCGTATAAACGAGCGAACGTTCCTTCAAGGCCACTTCGGCGGATAAGGCCCGATTCTCCTGCTCCTTCCGTCCGGTCTCGTAGCGTACGTTGGCACCAATGGCGTACCGCTGCTTCTCCGCCAGTTGCAACGAGTCGTGTATCTCCTTGTATTCCGGGTAGATCTCGGCCATCTTGTCTCCCTTCTTCTGTTCGGCGTAAAGGTTGAGCAAATGCCGTCCGGTCCAATCCATCATATCGTTCGCCTCGTATTTCTTGTAGAGAGCGTAGGCCTCTTCCATCAGGGGGAAGCCTTTTTCCGGCTTTCCGTCGTACGAGGCAGGCCCCCAGCATGAATTTGAAAAGATCTTGATACCCCGCGGAGATCGCTTCTTCCTCTTCTATCAATTCCTTGTACCCTTCGAGGGCGGCAGGGATAGAGTCGGGCACATATTCGTAGTAATAATTGTAAAGTATGTTTTTGGCGGCGAGGACATAGGCGTTCTCTTTCATCTCCTCCCCTCTCTTTAAGGCCTGCCGTGCGTAATATAAGGTAGAGTCGTGCTGTTCCAGCTCCCAGAAAATCCCGGCTTTCATCCGGTAGAGGTCGCTGATGGTAAAACTATCCAACTGGAGGGAGTAGTCGATGGAGCGTGAGATGGCCTCCATAGCCTTGTCGTACAATCCGAGGTCGCTATAGGTGGAGGAGAGGTCGGCGAAGGTGTAGACGAAGCCCCGGTTGAGCTTCTCGGGGTGGGCTACGCACCAGTCCATGGCTTCCTGTATGACTTCCACCTCTTTTTCCCGCATTCCCTTGCGGCGGTAATAATGGCCGAGGGTAGAGAGCAGGTCGGCCGGATCGTCGGCGGCATCGGGGTGGAGGCGATAGACGGCGAGGGCCCTTTCTTGCATACGGATCGCGTCCGAAGGGTCGCGGCGGAATTTATAGAGCGTGTTGGCTACCGCTTGGGCGATACGGATCTCTAGCCACGGGTCGTCGGAAGGGGGAAGAGCGGCGAGGCTGTCGGCGAGGCGCAAGGCCTCCTCCCGGTTGTCGCGGTCGTTGAGCTGCCGGAGTATCTCCTCGGTACCGGGTTGGAGCTGCCGGGAGAGGGGGCCGTCCGTAGGAGGCGTGTCGTGCCGGCAAGCGAGGGTGGCTAGCGAGAGGAGGGTGGCTAGCAGGAAATGCGTGATGTCTCTCATCTGCGTATGATTTTTCGGTTTCCCGCGAATATACGCCGTTTTTCTTGTAAAATAGCCTGTTTCGGGGTGTAAATCGATTGAATCATCTATTGGTTTTTTTATCCGTCCGAAGGCCCGGCGGCGTACCTTTGACTTGTTCGTACCACCGGTGCCCCGAGCGGCGCGTCAATTAAATTGATGATCGCATTTCGCACGGATAAGGCCGTTGTTGAGGACTTGTTGAGTGGATTGCTCAAAAAAGAATTCGTCGTATAAGGATAGGAATGGTTTCCTTTGAGAAACAAAAACGAAGTAGTAATGGAAGGGTCATACTTACGGATTTTGATGATGTGCGGGATGCTGGCGCTCCTCCTCTGCGGGGGCTGCTGGGTGTTCGCGTGGAAGCATCTGCGCCGGCGGATCGACGAGCGATTCGACGTACTGTCGGAACACTTGGAGCGTCACGCCGCCGAGTGCCCGATACGGAAGGAGCACCTGCTGGCCTCGTGCCTTCCCGCCGATCCGGAGCGAAAAGGGAACGGATCGTTCCACCGATCGTTCCGGGCGTCGTATCCGGGTTTCCTGCCGACGCTTAGGGAGCGGGTGCCGGGGATCACGCCGGCGGAGGAGACGCTTTGCATGCTGATCAAGATGAACCTGAGCAACCGGGAGATCGCCGACAAGATGTCTATCTCCATCGGAAGCTTGCATACCACCCGCTACCGGCTGAAGCAGAAGATGCCGCAGGAGGCCGCCAAGGGCATGGACGAATGGGTACGGGCGATCGAATAGGGTCATGGGGAGGCGAACTCCCTACATTATAATATAGAGTATACACCTTTATCTAAAAAAAAAGAGTCATTATGAGAAGAGAATCTTTTGTTTTTAGGTCTCTTGACGCTGGTGGCATCGGTCTTCCTCGCGGATGTTCCGACGACGACACGGAAGTGTACGTCCCCCAGCGTGTGGCGGAGTTCAACCTCTCCGACGAGTCGGGCGGCAACCGGCTGTTCATCATCCATCCGTGGGAGGGCGAGATCGCCATCCCGGTGCATGATGACCGTATCCGCGACTTCGAGTTCAGCGGCAAGTATTTCGACTGGGAGATGAGGCAGGGGGCCGAGAGCCGCTTCCTCGTGCTCAACCTCAAGAAGGAGGTGGAGCTGAAGCCTTTCCTCGAGAAGGTCGCCCTGCGGGGAATCGCCAGCAAGTCGGGGGGAGGCGGCGACGGACACGCTCTTCCTCGTGTCGCAGCCAGCTGGAAAGCTCCGTGGCGGATGACGCCCCGAGCTATATGCACAACGTGGGCAAGACGGTGAACGCGTCGGGCGATATCTTCGCCGCCCCCAAGGAGCCTTTCCTCGATTTCGACCTGATATACGGCACGAAGGCCTTCGTGAAGACTCCCCAATCCGAGTCGTGGGGACGGGAACGCTCCGGCGTGGACTACGAGGAGCTGGTGGACAACATGTGGCAGGAGCTCGGCATCTCGGTGAGCGGCCTCGGCTTCACGAACCAAGGCGCTCCCACGCCTACGAGGTCGAAACTCTTCTCCGGCTCCTTCAACGAGCGGTTCCAGCATAACCGGACCTCGTCCAACCGCTTCGAGTATCACGTGGACGTGCATGTCAAGCCGATGGTGGAGCTGCACATGGCCACCGCCATCTATACCACCGACAACGATCCCGACGTCTTCCTGCCCTACCTCACCGCGACCGCCCAGTTCTTGCTGAACGTGAGCCATGACGACCTCTACATGCGATACCCCAACACCAAGGAGGGCATCTACGACCTACGACACCTACGGCACCCACGTGCTGGTGGGAGGTGTCTTCGGCGGGGAGCTATACCTATATCTATAGCCGGAAGGAGAACATGTATTACGACGAAACGGTGCTCGCCGCCGAGGCGGAGCTTTCCGCCAAGTCGGCGTCGCCGGCGGGAGAGAACGAGAACTGGCTCCAGACCTACTACCGCGTGATGGGTACGCACGGCGGAAAGATCGGCGCTGGGGGAGGATATACGAAGTCGGAGCTGAACGAGCATATGTCCGAGGAGAGCATCATGATCATCACCGGCGGAAACGCCTCCGTGGACTTCGAGAGCTGGGACAACTCCATCGCCGACGAGAACAGCAACCTCCACCTCGTGCGCTACGGGCCGAAGGGCGATTCCACCAACTGCTTCATGATCCCTCTCTATTACCTGACGAAGGACTCCGCGCGGAAAAACGCGCTGAAGGAGCACCTGAACGCCTACGTGGAGGAGCATTCGAAGCTGGAGAAGGAACCGAAGCTGATCGTGGCCGACTTCATGATGCGTACCGGCAAGGACGATCACGGGGATCCCGCCGGGCAACGCGTCTTCACCGGGCCGGACGGCAAGAAGCGAATCTACAGCCCGCTGGTGCTCAACACCAAGGGGCCGGACAAGTCGCAGATCGGCAAGATGCTCGACACCTCGGCCCACCAATACCTCGACGTGGGGGATTACGCCGACCAGCTCTGGTGGGTGGCCTTCGATTTCGAGGGCGAGTGCCGGCCCATCTACCACATGCGCTTCATGAAGGAGGACGACGCCCGCCAGCACGGTTTCGAGCTGCGCGGACAGACGCCGAGTCGGGCATGGAATGGGAGGCGATCGACAACCATTTCGTCTCCTTGCGCTTCACGACCGACGATACCCATAAGGAGCCTATCACCGGCGTCGGCATCGCCCGCAAGGGGAAGAGCGACGATAAGTATTACGTCATCGCCACCTCGCCCGGCACCGACATGACGCTCCCTTACTCCATCGACACGCAATTCCCGGCCTATTGGGGAAGCGTGGAGTATAAGTCGAAGGAGGAGAACCCGCCCTACCGCTTCGGGGTAGACCAGGAGGACGACCTCAACGAGGGCGACAGCTGGTTCGGCAGGAACAAGGCGACCAACCATAAGCAATGGATCTTCCCGGTCTACACCACCAAGGACTTGGAATGGCCCATCCGCTTCACGAAGGCGACGGACTAGCGAAACGCCTCGGAAACGATCCCGACGACCGTAGGCGCCGCTCGAGAGAAAAATCACTGATTACCCTAGGGCTTGCCCTAGGTCTATAAGATACCTTACGTCTGCGGACAAGAGGAAAGTATTAACGAAAAAACAACAAACAGTATGAGTTTAGCGAAACAAATCGGATCGGTAGCGAAGACCGCGCTGAGCAACGCCGGCCACATGAACATGAACAACGAGATCTACGCCCGTATCTTGGATACGACCGTGACCGCCCTCCATCTGGAGGCCCTCGCGCCGGGCTACAAGGAATGCCTCGACCGGGAGGCGGAGTGCGTGAACCGCGTCACCAAGAGCGCGTCCACCGCCCAGATGGAGGCGAAAGACGAGGAGCGGGACAAGATCCTCCAGTTCATCTATTCCATGAACGGCTCCTATAAGGTATGCCCCGACGAGACCCTGCGAGCCCCCGCCCTGCTGGTGGACAGCGTGCTGAGGGCCTACGACAAGATCTACGCCAAGGCCTACGCCGAGGAGACCGCCCTGATCGACGGCCTGCTGCTCGACCTCGCCAAGGCCGACGTGGCGGAAGCCCTCAAGACCCTCCGCCTCGACACCTACGTCGCCCAGTTGAAATCCTTGAACGATGCCTACAAGGCTCTCGACACCACTCGCACCGACGAGTATGCCGCCCGCGTGAAGACCGATACCACCAAGGCACGCAAGGCGACCGACGAGACCCTCGACCTCATCATCCAGCGGGTCAACGCCTATGCCGTGCTCGAGCCTACCGAGGCCATCAACGCCTTCATCGACACCGTGAACCAGATCTTCCGCAAGTATAAGAACCTCATCGCCGCCAAGGGAGGCCCCACCAGCCCCTCCAAGCCCGACGACAAGCCTTATCCCACGCCCGACCCTACGCCCGACCCCGAGAACCCCGGCGGCGATAGCGAGAGCCCGGATGAGATCTGATCCGGACAAATTTTCAAACACTTAAAAACGAATTCATATGAACGAATTTTATCTTTCTAGAAAGATATCCGCGCGGCTCTCCCTCCGGGCCGCCGCGCGGATGTTCTGTATCCTGGCGCTGGCCCTCTGGGGGCCGGCAATGGCAGGAGCGCAAGCGCAGACACAGTCGCTTGACGTGGCTAATATTACTGATAAACTAACCCTCACCTATAAACTGAAAGCCAACAGCTCGACCGATTACGCTTGGTTTTACAAGGTCGGGACGAATGGCACCGACACCGAGTTCTCCGGTACGCTGACGGGCACGAACGAGAAAACCGATTGCCCCGTCATCACCATTAAAAGCGAGAAGGAAGCCACTTCCCCGAATTATGATGATTGTGCCAAACTCATATTGAATGGAATAAAGCTGACTGCTGTTGCTGATTCCGGTTTGTTTGTAATAGAGAATACTAAGCCGCTCTGTATCCAGGCAACAGGTGAGTCTACCCTGAAATGTAAAGCGACTGAAACTAATAAGAGTCAATTTCATGTAATTAAGCACGATGATGGAGGTATCCTGCTTCTGGATGGTGGAGATGCTGGATTGAATATCGTTGGAGATGGAGGTGGAATACATTTGTACTCTAAAGGAACATATAGTTTAAGTGTTATCCTCAAAGGCAAAATAAATGTCACAGCGGATAATCCCATAGCGAATGACCATTATGCTATAACGGCAGATAATAACTCTTCTTTATATGTGGCCGAAGATGCGAAAATAATGGCTTCTGCGGGAAAAAAAGCAATTCTTGACAATAGTGATTCGCGTGTGTATTCCTCCTTCCTTCAATGGAGGTTTGAGGTCGCCCCGGAGAGCGGCAAGAGGCTGGAAATAAAAAATGCCAACGGCAACTCGTTTGATCCTGCTATCCAATTCATCACCAATGGCAAAAATAGGTGTTTCGCCATCAATGTCGCGATAAACACCGGCTACACCGTTTGGTTAGACGATAATCTACTCATGGATGAGAACAAAACAACCGTCTTTACGGCGACGGGGAATAAATTATTCACCTCCGAAGGAATGCAATTTCCTGCGGACTGGTCCGTCTACGGTCAGACAGCCCATGTCGGCACGGATGGCATCGATGTCTCCGTCTCCGACGCAACCTACACCGTCAAGACCCCCCGCGGCCTCGCGTGGATCGCTTGGGTGACGAATAATGGGAAGACAACCGCCAATACCAATGAGACATATAGCAGTTACTATCCCTCCAACGCGGGCTTCTCGGGCAGCACGGTTAAGCTTGCCAACGATATCTCTCTGGCTAAACCTAATGGCGTTGCCACTGGTTTCGTGAATAATTGGGTACCGATAGGTTTTGTTTCTAGTGTGTCTGGCAGCTTGGATAACGACTACACAAAATGCTTTCAAGGCACCTTCGACGGGAATGGCAAGACCATTACCGGAATGACGATATCCTCAACCTCGGTACACCATGTCGGCCTTTTCGGTTATCTGTATGGAGCGACCGTGAAGGATCTGACAATGGCAGATGAGAGAGACACCCAAACAATTAATTGGGAGACTATTCCGACTAGCTCTGATAACAACAACTACTATCTTGGCAGCATTGCGGGGACTGTGGCGAAAGGAAAAATCATCAATTGCCATAACCGATGTGCGGTCAGTTTCTCTGTGTCTGGCAAGGCTGGAAATGTCGGTGGATTTGCCGGTCTTATAGAGGAAAACTCGGTGCTAAGCGCTTGTTCAAACAGTGGAGCCATCACTGTCAGTGGATCACCGGTTATGGGGGGTGGAATCATAGGGGTAAGTGTCAAGTCTTCTATTGCTTCCTGCTTCAACACGGGTGATGTCAGTGCTATTGGTAATACTTCTACCGCCTATGCGGGCGGTATCGTAGGCGACAGTGATCCTAATGGTAATAGCAGTAATCCGAGTCATATATCGTACTGCTATTCAACAGGGAAAATAACCGCTAAAGCAGCCACGACAAGTACTTCCGGCGGCATTGTCGGAGGTGCTCAACATGTGGTTCTTAAATCTTGTTTTGCTACAGGCACTGTTTCCGCGGAATCTTCAGGCAGCAGCAACAACGCTGCTTATGCTGGCGGTATCATCGGGTGGATTTGGGACGGTAAAATTACCGTAGAGGATTGCCTCGCTTTAAATACCGAAGGAGTGAAAGCTATCGGAAGCGTCTCTGAAAAACATGTCGGTCGTATTGCCGGAAATAATATAGGTAATGATAATGGTACAGTTCCCCTTTCCAACAACTACGCCAGCACCAAGATCCTGCTGACGGTGGGAACTACGGCAGCAGCCCCCACCGATAACATCGCCGCCGACGCGATAAACGGTGCCAACACCTACCTCGACGATGTCGCCACTGATATCGCCGGTTGGACAGGCGAGGGTAAAGCCTTTACCGCCATCGGCACCACCTCGAGCGGCAAGCTCCCGCTACTGAAAGTCATCACCAACTATGATGCCGACGGACTGCCGACCACTTACGAGGAAGGTTCTTTCATTCCCGGCCAGCCCGACAACTTGACCTCTTCCACCTATCTGGCTTCCCTTGAGCCGCTGTCTTTGCCTACCGGAGACACCGATCTCATCACCCTCTCTCGCTCCGACAACAAATGGAGCTATACAAAGGGAGAAAGCGGAACGTCGGCCCGCTTCAACGGCAGGATCAAGATGGATGCTTCGTCCGTATCCACCAACAAGCTCATGGTCGCCACCGTCACCGGCAACCCGACGCTGACGTTCGAGCAAGTGACAATCAACGCGACCGGCGGCGCTGCCTTGACGTCAACGAAGGTTGCGATCTGACAATTGCGTCGGATGCCGATTCGAAGCTCAGCGCATCCGGTGCCTCTACCTTGATCAATAAAGGTACCTTGAGGCTGTCGGGCGACTTCCGTATCAAAAACACCGGCTCGTCCGAGACGGATTACTGCCTCGATAACTCCGGCACCTTCAGCGTGCTTGATCCGGGCAAGACCCCTGCCATTTTCCATTGCGCCCATACCGCTATCCATAATACCGGCACCCTTACCAACGCTTGGATGGAATGTCGGTTCGCGGCTGAGGCGGGACAGTCTGGCGCTAAAATAGCCTTTGCGCCGCTTGACGGCTCATCCCAGTCCATCGATGCAATGCGCTACGACAAGACCTTAGCCGCGATCGTTACGGCCGGCAAGACCTACCAACTCTGGGCGGTAGCGAGCGCTGATGCCCGTACCCGGCAGAAAGGCCTTGATAGCGGAGAAACGGCGATCACGCGCTTCCCCGCTCCCGCAGCCGATGGCGCGGTAGCGGTCTTTACGGGCGTGGGCGACTTGAAAACGGTCGAGATCTCCGGCGATAAGGCTTTCTCTACGGCCGGCTGCGCGAATGAGGATGTTCTCGTCAAATCGAACGGCGTGCTTACCGTCGATGCCGAGAATGCCGCCGTCCTCAACCTGACTCTGGAGGAAGGCGCGCAGGTCGTGACGACGAAGGCGCTGAAGGTGTCCGATACCTTCGCTACCACCCGCTCGCTGGGTAACCAATGGACGGCCTTCGGTAGCCCGGTCGCCTTGAAAGCCTCCGTGGGGGATGCCGGAAACCAAATCCTTTACGCCGCCACCGGCTACACCGGTACGGGTGCCGCCTCCCAAGGTTGGAAGGACTTCCCCGGCACGACCGCCGCCGGCACGAAAGCCGCCGACCTTGCCGCCGATAGCCCCTACCTGCTTGCCGCCGAGGCAACCGATACGAAGGTAGCCTTCACCGCCACCGCTTCCGCCGGCTCGCCGATCAAGATACCGGCCACGGCTACGGTCGCTTTAGGCGATGCCCTCGCGAACGGCGTGTTCCTCTTCCAAGCGAACCCGAACCTCGCCAACCTCACGCTCAGCGGTATCTACGTGCTCAACGCCGAGGGGACCCGCTTCGACCTCCAAGAGTCGGCCTATACGCTGAAGCCTTTCGAGGCGTACATCACCGCCAATGCCGTCACCCGCTCGCGGCTTCGTAGCGTGGGCGCCGCCGATGGTTCCGTGGTGACCGCCAACGAGATCGTCGCCGCTACCGCCGCCCTCCGTGTCTGGGCCACCGACGGGGCGCTGCATGTCTACTCCGGGGAAGCCGCCGCGCTTACCGTGGTTCGCTCCGACGGACGTGTCGTCTACGCCGCCTCTATCGCCCCCGGCGATACCCGCTTGGCCTTGCCTTCCGGTATTTACATGGTTCGAATCAATAACATCACTTATAAAATAGCGCTTTGATATGAAACGATATATTAGTTTATGGCTCGTATGCCTGCTGGCGGTCTTCTCAATGACCGCCCGGGCGCAGGAAGGGATCGAGACGAAGGCCCGTCCCGACTTTCCCGCCCTTCCTTTCACGCTGACCTATACGGCTCCGGAGCACGCTGCCTCCTTCTCGCTCTCAGCGAACGGCACGACGCTCCTTGCTTCTCCGACAACCTTGCATGCCGGCACGCAGGTGAAGCTTACGACCGCCCCCGCCGCCGGCTACCAAATGGCTTTCGGCTACCCGAAGGTTTACCGCACGGGTACGCCCGCCACTACGGTGCCGGTTATGCCGGTCTCCGGCAGCGATAACGCCTACACCTTCACCATGCCCAGCTACCCGGCCACGGTAGAGGCGCGGTACGAGAAGATCCCGCACCCCATCACGTTCGCCACTCCCGCAAACGGTACGCTGGCCTTGAGTGCCGCCGGTACCCCACTTGCCTCCGGTGCCAAGCTCGCCCCCGGCACGGTGGTGACGATTACCGCCGTTCCCGCCGCAGGTTACCGGATGGCTTCCGGCTACCCGAAGGCTCGCGTCACGGACTCGAACATTTATGAAGTAGAGGTAAGGCCGGTCTCCGGCAGAGATAACACTTACACCTTCACCGTGCCGGACTTCCAGATTGCGGGGATCACGGTAGTGGTGCAGTATGAGAAGATCCCTTACGCTGTCTCCTTCACCGCCCCTGCGAACGGTACGCTGGCCTTGGATACCGCCGGTACCAAGCTTGCCTCCGGTGCCAAGCTTATTCCCGGCACGCAGGTGACGCTTACCGCCGTTCCCGACGTCGGCTACCAAATGGTTTCCGGCTACCCGAAGGTTAAGCCCTATAATGGCCCCGAAGCTCCGCTGCAGGCAACGCCGGTCGATGGCCGCGATAACACCTACACCTTCACCATGCCGGACTACTCGGTTGAGGTAGAGGTGAAGTACGAGAAGATTCCGCAGGCCGTCACCTTCGCCGATCCTGCGAACGGTACGTTGGCCTTGAGTGTGAATGGTAACCCGCTAACCTCTGGCGACAAGCTCGCCTTCTTCAAGGAGGTGACGATCACCGCCACCCCCGACGAGGGCTGCCAAATGGTGTTCGGCTCCTTGAAGGTGTTCGGGAATGATGAAATCGGGAAAGAGATAATCGTTCCGTTGGAGAAAGGGAATGGTGCGACCTGTTTCTTGATGCCGGCTTTTGAGGTGAAGGTTGAGGTAAGATTTGAGAGGAGTCCTGCGGCTCAATCCTCGGAAACCCGTTTGAGTTCCCTCTCGTATCAGGTAGGAGGTGAGACGGCGAAATCGATCCCCGGCTTCCTCGCCTCTACGATAGCGTATGACGTGGTGCTTCCAAGCACGACCTCGCGATCGGCTACCCTCACCTTATCCGGCCAGCCGGTCGATACGAAGGCTACCGTAGCGCCTACCGCAGCTACCGTACAGCTCGTGGATGGAAAGGCCAAGGCTACCTTGGTCGTTACCGCCGAGGATGGACAGGCCAAACGCACATATGCGGTGAACTTCACGGTAGCTCCCCAGCCGGTATGTTACGTCACGATCCAACAGCCGGAAGGCGGCACGATCTCCGTTTCCTATAAAAAAAGAAGGTAAGGAAGTGGTCGTGAAATCCGGTGATGCCGTACCCCAGAATACCGAGTTAAACTTGACATATACAGCCTTGCCAAATTACGATTTCAAAGAATACAGCGTGGATGGTTCCTCGCAGACAGCTGAGACGGTTAATATTGGCACCTGCCTCAGCAAGACGATAACCGCTGCCTTTACGCAGGAATCTTCCGTACCCCCGGAAGAGGCCGCTACGATCGGTACACCGGCCGTTCCCAAGGAAAGAATGGGCAGGATATGAATGTTCCAACGGATGATAACCCGATCGTGATCATCCCCGATGCCGTATCCCTGCCATCGGATACGGAACTCTCCAGCCTCCGCTTGGTGAAGGAAGATATAGAAGACCCGGAGAAAAAGGCTAAGATTGAAAAGAAAGCGAAAGATGCCGCGGGTATCGCTCTTGCTCTTGATGCCACGAAGATCGTGATGGAAGTGACCTTGGTTAAGGTGACGACCACGATTTCCGGCGACAATGAGACGACCACGACCGCCGTAACCCCTGTGCAACCCTCCGATACCGTGACGGTACGTATCCCGTATCCGGAAGACGTAAGAAAAGACCAACATGATATCGTGATTATCCACCTCCGCTCGGACGGCAAGGTAGACGTGTATTCCGAGGCTAAGGACAACTTGAAATTGGAGAAGGACTATATGGAGATCTCCGTTTCCAGCTTCAGCCCGTTCGTGGTAAGCTATACGGCTAAATCGGTGGATCCCGGTTATCCCGACACCCCGGATACCCCGACATCGAACGCCTCGGTAGAGGGAGGCATGGCGGTTTGGACTTCCGCCAACGCTCTCCATATCCGTGCGGATCGTTCGGCTGAGGCATGGGTTGTCGGCCTGTCGGGTGCCAGTCGTGCCCGGTTCGCGGTCGTTCCCGGCGAGACGAGATACGCCCTTCCCGCGGGAGTCTATCTTGTCCGGATAGCCGACCAGACCTATAAGGTACGGATACGGAACTAAATGTTGTTTGTCTAATGTGCGAGGGATGCCCTTGTTTCTCCTTGGGGAGAGCGGGGCATCCCTTCTTTTTTGTGGATATGTTTCTTAACATACCTACCCGTAATCAATTGGTTAGCCGCAAATGCTTATCTTTGAGCTATCCCGATGTAAACGCTTACAATATGACAGTCATTTAAACTCAATTATAGTATGAAACCGGAAGATTACATTACCAGAGAGGAGAAGTATGGTGCCCACAACTATCATCCCCTGCCGGTCGTTCTCAGAAGAGGCGAAGGCGTGTTCGTGTGGGACGTGGAAGGAAAACGTTATTTTGATTTCTTGTCCGGCTATTCTGCCTTGAGCCAAGGACATTGTCATCCTAAGATCGTGAAGGCCCTGATGGAGCAGGCGGAGAAGCTTACGCTCGTATCCCGTGCCTTTCATGCGGATATACTGGGTGAGTACATGGAATTTACCTGTAAGTTCTTCGGATATGACAAGCTCTTGCCGATGAATACGGGGGCCGAGGCGGTGGAGACGGCCTTGAAGCTTTGCCGCCGGTGGGGATACCGTCGGAAAGGGGTCGCCCCGGAGCGTGCGAAGATCGTAGTTTGTAGCGAGAATTTCCACGGACGTACGATCACGATTATCTCTATGAGTACCGACCCTAGTTCCTACGCCGATTTCGGTCCTTATACGCCCGGGTTTATAAAGATACCCTATAATCATGTAGATGCGTTGGCCGAGGCCTTGAAAGATCCCGATGTAGTAGGCTTCTTGGTGGAACCGATCCAAGGTGAGGCCGGGGTCGTGGTGCCCGACGATGGTTATCTGCGGACTTGCTATGATCTTTGCCATCAGCATAATGTGTTGTTTATCGCGGATGAGATACAGACAGGTATCGGTCGTACCGGTAAGCTATTGGCTTGCGATTACGAGGGGATTCGCCCGGATATCTTGATCTTGGGAAAGGCCTTGTCGGGTGGGGTCAGTCCGGTCTCGGCGGTATTGGCGGATGATGAGATCATGCTAACGATCGCTCCGGGAGAGCACGGTTCTACCTACGGGGGCAATCCATTGGCGGCGAAGGTAGCTATCGCCGCCTTGGAGGTGGTACGCGACGAGCGTCTCTCGGAGAACGCTTTCAAGATGGGTGAATTGTTCCGTAGCGAGATTGAGAAGATCGATAATCCGATGATTAAGAAAGTACGGGGTAAAGGCTTGCTGAACGCTGTCGTGACGGAACCCAAGAATGGGAAGACGGCTTGGGATATCTGTCTGGCGTTGAAGGAAAATGGCTTGATAGCTAAGCCTACCCACGATCATATCATCCGCTTCACGCCTCCTTTGGTGATTACTGAGGAGCAAATGATGGAAGCTATTGGTATCATACGAGATACATTCGCTAAATTCTAAGGTATGAAAATAAATGTAATAGGCGTTCCCTTGAACTTGGGATGTGATCGGGAGGGCGTAGAGCGTGCCCCGAATCACCTCCGGGAACGGGGATTGATGAAGTTGATACGGGGAAACGGGCATCGTGCTTTCGATCTGGGTAACTTATATGTGCCTCCGGTTAGCGAGGCAGATAAATTCGCCCGGGGAAACAGCATGAAATACTTGGATGCCATCGTAGAGGTGAATAACAACTTGGCGGAGTTGGTTTATGATACCTTGAGAGGCGGCGCTTTCCCCTTGGTAATCGGTGGGGATCATTCGCTGGGTTTAGGTAGCGCCTCGGGCGTGGGTAAATGTTATGATGATTTCGGCATTATCTGGCTGGACGCTCATGGGGATATCAATACCAGCGAGACTTCTCCCAGTGGTAATATCCACGGGATGCCTCTTAGCGCATTGATGGGGATGGGAAGCGAGGAGCTGGTGAATGTCTACGCACCCGGGAACAAGGTGAACCCGCAGAACGTATTCTTGGTCGGGACCCGCAGTCTGGATGAAGGCGAGTGGGATTTGATCGAGCGGGAGAAGCTGAGTGTCTATACGATGGAGACGATCCATCTGAAAGGCATCGGCTTCGTAGCGGAGGACATCAAGCGGAAATTGAAGGAACGGAAGATCCGCAACGTGCATTTCAGCATAGACGTGGATAGCATAGACCCCCGTTTCGCCCCGGGCACGGGAACCCGTGTGTGTGAGGGACTGATGCCGGATGAGTTCAATAACTTCGTGGATCATATGCTATCGACAAACTTGATTAAATCGATGGATCTGGTAGAGCTGAATCCGGAATTGGATGTGAACGAGCAGACTACGAGCCTTTGTCTGCAGATCATTGATTATATTACCGCCCGTCTATAAGGAATCTAAATTCCATGGTTTATGATAAGAGTGTGAAAATGAAGTCCCCTTGTCCCGGTTCAGACCGGATACGAGGGGACTTGAAAATACGATATGTCTATCGGTTTATTTCATTTTTCGGATATTGGCGTAATTGAAGCTATCGCTCAAGAAATCATCTTCGCTGAATTTATAGCCTTGAGGGCCCCAGTTGCCCATAGCGAGCATGGCGATCATCTTCATCGGGTTGAAACCGCTCATATCGCCGCCGGCGGCCGCTAGAGGAACGGACTCCATCAGCTTGCGCATGGAATGTGGATAATTCTCGTTGATCACCATGTTGCGGTATAAGGCAAGGATTCCATCTCCTTGCTCCTTACGGTTCCAAGTCAGTATATATGTACCGTCGTTGGCTTCCGCCTTCGCTTGGAGATCGGGCAGTTTGGCGGAGTTGGCGTCCGCTATGATAAAGGTTACGAAACCTTCCTTGTCCACTTTAGGCATTTCTTTGTCGTAAATAGAGGCATACGAGTAGGTCTCGGCTGACCCAAGGCATATGGACCAGTATCGTACATCGGCGGTGGCGTATTCGCTTACGCTTTTAGGAGCCGTAGGAGGGATGAAACGGAAAGTTGCTACCTCCCCTTCGTTCAGTTTGATGCGGGCGAATAGGTATTCTGCCGGGCTGTTCGGGTACATTAGGCTCAGCGGGGCACGCATGAACGGGAGTTGCGGCAGGTCGGTGGAGAAATCCATCGGCGGCAAGTTCAACGATTCGTGGATGTTGCAGACCTCACGCTTCGGGAAATCCACTTCCTCACCTGTAGTCACATTGAAAGCTTGGATAGCAGGCATGTCCACGCCGCCATACTCATCGCTGCTATATTGTTTCGCCAAGTAAAGACGCATGAAAATGGAGACCATATTGACATCTTCCGGAAACTCGCATATGTTCTTCATCGAGGCACGTGCGCTGGCGGGGGTGTTAGCGGGAATGATGTAAATCGTATAGCCATTTGCTCCGTAGTCGTCTGTTTCCTTTACATAGGGGTTGATGGAGCTGTCATCGGGTTGGATATTTACGTCTTCAATGCTGGATACGTCTATTTGGGTCTCGTCGTTATAAACCGTGAAATTGAAGAAGCGTGACTTCGGGAACTTTCCAGTCAAACGAAGGCCGATGTTTGGATTATCTTTGTAAGAATAGGTGTATTCCCAATAATCGGCATAGATATCAGGAAAGGCCAGTAGGGTTTGATTGTCGCCTCGAAGCGTCTTGCCCCATTGTTCCTTGGGTTCCGGGTTGTTGATTTGAGGGGTATTCTCATCATCGTCGTCGCAAGCGGTGAACATACCCACAGTAAGGGCTACCAACATTAAGTAAAAAATCTTCTTCATGATTCTGTTCGTTAATTAATCTGTTTGTTATTAAAATGAGAGCGCAAAAGTATCTCATTTCCAATTAGGGTTGACCTATTGAAAATGAAATACCTTGGATAAGACCACAGAATCCTAGGAATGGAACAGCTAGAAGGGGTATCCGATAGCGAAGTGGTAACCCATGCCGTCCTTGAATTTCGGGATATTGTAATAGCCTTTCTTTCCGGTATCGTAAGGGAGATGCAGACCGATACCCACGTCGAAACGGATGACGATAAAGGTGAGGTCGTAACGCAGGCCGAAGCCGGTTCCCAAGGCTAGATCCTTGAGGAAGCTACCCCATTTCAGTTGTCCGCCGGGACGATCCGGATCGTTCCGGATCAGCCAGATGTTACCGCTGTCGAGGAAAGTGGCCCCATGCAGGTCGCCAAGGATCGGGAAGCGGTATTCGAGGTTGGCCTCGAATTTAAGATCACCCGTACGGTCGATGTAAGCGTATTTATTGTTATCGCTGTTTTGATAGTAGCGTCCGGGACCGATGCTGCGGATCGTAAAAGCACGGATGCTATTCGCTCCGCCGATGTAGAATTGCTCGTTATAAGGGGAGGTACGGGCGTTGCCGTAGCTATAAATAGCGCCGGCCATTAATCGGCCTACGAGATATTGCTTATGCCCGAGGGCGTAATTATAACGTATCTCGGCGGTTCCCTTGATGAATTGGGCGAAGGGGTTGCCGAGTAATTCCTTATCCTCTTTATTGAATTTCTTCCCGGCTAACGCATAAATCCCATCCAAGACAAGGCCCGCTTGGGTAACGGATGCCTGCCACCAAAGATGGTTCCGGCGACTGGTAATCGGGGAATCATCATAGGTATAGGTATAGTTCATGGCCGGGATGAATTGATTTTGCAAACTCTTTTTTAGAGCCTTATTCACGTTGGTAATGCTGTCGAACTCGTGCGTGGTATGCTGGAGCAAGTTGAACGTCAGCTTGAAAGGGGTGATGGAATGATGAGACGTGGCAGTAGGCTGGAACTCATACGAGGCGTCACCACCGAATGCCAGCAACTTGAAGAAACGGGCCCGGTTCATCTGGTCCGCATAGAGGCGGAAGGTGGTGCTGGCCGGGAAATTCATGTCCCGTTTGCTGAATGTAGGAACAATACCCGTGGGAAAGTCAGCGTGGTAGTCAAGCCTAACTCATAACTGTTGATCTTGGAGTTGCTACCATCCAGCTTGTTGCCGGTCTGCCATTCGTAAGAGCCGCGGAGTTTCACGCCGAAGGTCTCGCCCCCTCCGAAGACATTCCGTTTGGTCACGCTGAAAATGGCGCCCGGACCCACTTGGTCGTTGCTCTTGGCGGTAACGTTCAACTCGAGCTCGCCGTCCAATGGAAGATCGTAGACCGTATTGATCCGCAGATCCAGCGTATCTTGACGGCGCATGGTATCACGGGGGGAATATTGCAACTCGGCATAACGGAAGATACCCAAGCGGGACAGGGCGGTTTGCGTCCGTTCCTGCGCCCGCTGGTTGTAAAGTTCCCCCGGCTTGAAATATAAACGGTTGTAAATGACCGAGGGGCGAACCCTTAGCTTGCCCTCATAATGGATCGTAAGGTCCTTATAGCGGATCGAGTCCGTGGGAGTCTCATTCTGGTAACCGTTTAGCCAGACGGATATATCCCCGAGCTTCCAAGGGCGGAGGGCCGAGGGGGGCAGGCTTTCCTTCGGGGCCACCCGTAAGGCCACTTTCCCGGGGTTCAACAAGGTATCCGCTTGATAGGTGATGAAATCGGGACGGAAATAGTAATAGCCGTTGTTACGGAGCAAGGACGAGATGCGTTCCCGCTCGGCTTGCAACTGGACAACATTGAAATTCTCTCCTTTGTGGAGGATACGATCGCCGATCGTGGCATCGATCAATGAGTCGGCACGGTGACGGATATGGACGTATTGGATGCTGTCTAGCGTATACGGATCGTTCATGGTGACGCTATATTCCAGCTTCGCCTTCCGGGGATTCTTGGGATCGGGTACGACCTCGAAAGAGGTCTCTCCATTGAAATAACCGTATTCGTTCAATAGGTTCCGGGCTACCTTGACACGGACTTCCGGGTTCACGGTGGTGATCAGCACCGGTTTCGACGCCAGCTTGTTGAAGATCCACTTGCCGACCTTCCCTTTCTTGTTCACGAAAGCGTTGTAGACCCACAGGCCGAAGGGGAAGGGCACCCGGATCGAGGAGCTTCCCAGCAAGGCGTTGTTGGGGGGATAGGCTAGGGCGGCCTCGACCTCTTCCAAGGCGGCTTCGCCGGGTTTGGTCTTATCCTCGTTCTTCACCTCTATTTTCTTGATACCGGTATATAGGACCGCTCCCTCGGGAAGGTTCTTCGTGGTGGAGCAAGAGGTGAATAAGAAGGCCAGCAGCCCGAGTAGCGCCAGCGACGATAGGATCGCTCTTTGGGTAGACACCCCCCCTCGCCCTAGGGAAGTATCCTTCCCTGCTTTGGGAAGGCATGTTTCCCTGCTCTGGGAAGGCATGTTTCCCTGCTCTAGGAGGGCATCCTTCCTAAAATATATTAAAACGTTTTTCATATTCATTCCTTTTCTGTTTCCTCTTTCACTGGTTTCACTTTCGTTTTCTTGAAGTTGAATAGCTCCCTGAGATGCATCATTTTCTTGCGGAGTACGATACCGGCCCCGGTCTCCGTGATCTCGCCTTCCAGCAGGCTCTCGTAGTTCTTGTCGTGGAAAAGTTTGACGTAACGGGAGCCACTGCTGTCTAACCGATATTCTACGGATACGTTATCGATGAACGGCTGCGCCTGTCCATTGTTAATGTTCTCGCCGGTAGAGATACGGCCGCCTAGAACCACACGGATACGGTCATTATAGAATCGCTTGGCGAAGCGGAAGGAGTAGTCGGTACGGGTACCACCTCCGGCGTCGCCATTATCGTCGTACGTCTCCATGCCGAAGCTGATATCCACGGATTTCAAGGCACTTCCGGCGATGTTGTTGATCTCGCTTTGCAAGAAGCTGGTCAAGGCGTCTCCCATATTCATGTTCACTTTGCCGCCACCACCGCCACCGCCGAGGTACATACCGGTCACGAGCATGCTGACAGCCAGCTTCGCCCGTTCCTCCGGGCCTTTCGAGGTCAGTTCCTCCTGCATCGCCATGTCTTCCGGGGCGGTGAGGGTAAATTGCAACCCTAGGTTCTCCAGTTGTTGGGTCAGTTCGATGCCTACGTCGAAATTCACCAAGCGGGGCGATGATTGCCCGGTTAGGGTGACGGACGTACGGACTCGCTCGGTAGCCGTAAGGTTCAAGGTCGGGTCCATGGGGTTGCCCGTCCATTGCACGTAGCTACCCTCTTGTACGTTGAACTCCTTCAATGGGATCACCGGGATGGAGTACTTGATGGTTCCCCCGGATAGCGTGTAGCGTCCGTTCAAGAACATATCGCCTTGCGGGGTATACTGGAAGGAAAGATCGCCGCCACCCTCCAGATTGATATGGTTGGACTGGTCGGGACTTAAATCCACGTTCGCTTGTACGGCGGGATCGATGTGGATCGTCATCAGCATGTCCATGCCTCCCATCGGCAACGGGGGTTTACGAGGCATGCGCCGGCGTAAGGTATCCGTGAAAGAGGTGAAGGTTACCATGTCCGACATACGGTCTTGCACGGTCAGCGGGGAGTCTTTCAGCACGTAGGTGATATTCGTCCCGCCCAATAATTGCAAGTCGCCTCGCATGGTCAAGGCATCCAACGGCCCGCGTACGGTAGAATTCAGGTTGACGAACAGCTTTCCGTAGACAAGGCTTTCTTCGTTTTTCTTAACGTTCAGCAGTTGCAAGTTATTCGCCGTTAGTTTAAGATTGGCGGTCATGCGGGATAAATTGTTGAAATCCACTTCTCCGTTGATGATAAACGGATTCTTGTTGTATGCGTAAATACCATATTGGTTGAACAAGATCCGGTTGTTCTTTATTTCTATCTTTTTATCGTCGAAACGGAAGGTAGAACCTGCGGCGCCTACATAAACGGAGGCGGTATCGAGAATCAGATATCCCTCGGCCATGGGTTTATCGCTTTGTCCGCTGATAGCGAGCGTACCATCGAGGTCTCCGCCCATTTTCGCCATATCATCCGGAATGAACGGGTTGGCGATATCCAAGGGGAAGTGCATGAACTCGACAGTACCGCTGATATGGTCGGTCTCGCCCATCTGGTATAAGGCGGTAATGGCACTCACCTCTTTCCGGTCCCGGAAAAGGTGCATATCCACTTGATGGTTCCCCTGCTCTAAAGGTAGATAGACTGCGTTGAACATGAGTTCGCCGACCCGCTCGTTCTCATAATACAGATCATCAATGTTCATATCCGCCACGACCATGAAGGCCGAGTCGGAAGGAGCGTACTGGAAATCGGCGTTCAATATACCTTTCATCGGCGGGATATAGCTGAATGCGTTGGAGATAATCCCAAGGTCGATCTGGTTCAACTCGGCGTGGACTTCCTCCATCTCGTCACTTTCCGCTTGGGAGTGTATCCACAAGGCGGCGTTATTATCTCCGCTGAGTCGCAGGTTCGCCTCGATATCCTTCATGCTGCGTACCACGACGTAATTATCCGGGTTCAGCTTGAAAGGGCGGAACGCTATGATCGGGTCATCGGGGAAGAGATGGAACTTGACCCCGTTCTGTATCTTATCGGCCCGGATTCCGAGCAACAAGCCGGTCTCGCCTTTCCCGTCCTTGAAATAAAGGCGGGCGTCGCCGAAGCCATAACGTATTTGCCCGTCCAGCCCGGCGCTGAAAGGTTGTTGCTGCCTGTATTTATTCTTGATCACTTGGGCGCTATAGAGTAATCCGAGCGAATCTTGGTGCATCTCTGCCCGGATGGTATCGATCTGCATCGTATCCCGTGCCAGATCGTAAATGGAGGCATCCATGCGTATACCCGTTTCCGGTGAGGTATAGGCGTTCATGGCGATGCTCTTGAAATCTACGTAATAGGTTTGGAGATAGTTGTAGATCGGATTGTCCTGTCCTGCCCGTACCTCAAGGTACATATCGGGGAGGAGCGGGCGAAGGATCTCCAGATTGACAGTCGAGTCCCGTTCCAATTGGAGGGTGATATCGTTCGATACCTTAGTCAACTTATCCGTGATGTGGTGTATGCAATCATTACCCGTGAGGATGATCCCTAAATCCCCGGCGTGGAAAGACACACGGGTGGTATCGATATCCGTCCGGGCATGCAAGGTCAGCGTTTTCGGCTTGAAACTTTGTTTTGGGGTGACGACCTCCCAGTTTCCTAACGTAACGTCGATCGTGTTATCTTCATCCAGATTACTTTCTACCTCTGCGAAGAGCTGGAAAGAGGTGGCGAAGGGATTTGCCATTAAGTGCATACCCTGTAAATCCATGTTCTCCACATCCGCTATCAACATCGCCTTCACCTCGTGCTTGTGGAGGGTCGCGTTTAAGGAGACATCCATTTTCGCCAACGGGTATTTGCTAAGCAGATCCACTTTCAGTAAGTTCTTTTCCAGAGAGCCATCGATGGATACGTCTGATACCGATGAGGCGCCGTAGCGTATATCCGATATCTTACCGTCCAGTTTGGCCCATGTACGTTCAGAGAAAGGGTCTGTGCCCCGGCCTTCTGCTTTAACAGAGGCGGTCAGCCAAAATAGAGAGTCTTTGGGCATGAAATGGGTAGGTTCCAGACTGTCTATCCGTAAATTAGCCTCATAAGCCAGTTGCACCGGATTATAGCGGGCGGTCAGACCTACTTTGCCTTTATCTTGGGTAAGAACAAGCTCGGTGCGGTATTCTTGATTTGCGACTGTAGCTTCCCCCTTCAACTGAATTCCTGCCGGAATGGCAAATTGATCCCGTTGGGAGGCGGGAAGCATCGCCAGCAAAAAGTCCAGATTACCGGATCGAGCCTTTAACTGAATCTCACCGGTTCGCCGGATGCTATCCGTCACGGACTCCATGCTACCCGTGACGTTCATCTGAAACGCTCCCGGCAGCATGATATCGCCTTGTGTGATACGTATACTGGAGAGGTTGCCTTCTACGCCAGCCGTAATAGCGAGAGGCTTGTCCGGATAGGCTTTCTTGAAATCCTCCGGTAGGGAACCTGCCGCTATCAATAAATCTTCTTTCCCCAACGAGGCGTTTAACAGGGCTTTCATGCTACCTTGTGGGTGGTCCTCGAGGGAGCTCCAAGGGATAGTCGCTGTCAATCTCACTTCGGAATTTGGTGTCTGGAGAAGTAGGTCCGGTACGTCTATCTGTTCATGGTCACTCCGGACATTTCCTGCCAATGCCGAAACCTTGAGGCCGGAACGTTCTTCCACGAAGAATTCCTTGATGTGGGCGTTTATTTCTTTTCCTTGATATAAGATGGAATCGATAGAAGTGTTCAGGTTCGTTAAACTAATATGGGAGAAATCGAGTCCTTGCTCGGGTGTCGCGTAATTCCCGTCATAAGCGAATGTAGAATTCGTTATGTCAAAGTTTCTCGCCTTATATTGTTCCGCTCCAATATCTACGAGGCCGTTATTTAGCCCGGCTTTATTAACGAAAGCCGTAAGGCGTAAGGAATCCGAGGGCATTTGTAGGGCGAAGGCTACCCGGTCCAAACTGATTTTATCCAGCTTGAGTACCCAGTTCAGAGGTGTGGAAGTCGTGTCTTCTTTCGAGGTTGAATCATTTAATAGAAGGGTAATGGCGGTATCGAATAAATCTATGGTATTAAATGTAGCTTTCTCCTCGGACAGGTCTATACGATCGGCGTGCAGGTAAAGCTTTCCCAAGAATCCTTTGATTTCCATACCTTCAATCATAGTCCCGGTGTTAACCTTTACGTTCCGGAGGTCGATCGCCTCTACCAATACTTGCTTCCGCAAAAGAGGAAGGGCACGAACCCGTACCGTCAAGCTCTGTAAACTCAACAAGGTATCGGCGGGAGGATTTACGACCTCGACACCCTTAACCGTAAGGTCTAACGGGAAAGATAGCCTAATCTGCTCGATCCCGATTTGCATACCAGTCACTTTTCCTGCGTATTCGGTCGCTTTCCGTACCGCGAAGTTTTGGAAAGGAGGTATATATAGTAATATAGAGAGTAACAATACCAATGCGATCGGTATTAGGCATATCACTCCTATCCGTTTAATCCATACTCTCATGTTGATACGTTTCTCTTTTTCTTATTTGTTTATTTGCCTGTTTTTATGACGATCGCTCCGTTTGCGCCTCTTACCCCGTATTCACCGGCGTCTTTCAATACTTTTAATTCCGAGACATCTTCGACGGGAATCGTGTTTAGAACAGATAGGTCCATCGGTATACCGTCTACCACTACTAGCGGGTCACTAGGACTGTTTAGGGAAACACTCGCACGGATGCGTACGGAACCATCGGCGAATGTTATGCCACTCATCCTTCGTAGTAGGCAATAGAGATCCCGGCATCCGGTTTTCTGTATCTCTTCTTTATTCATAACGCTTGAGCTTACTATTTTGTTTCGTTCCCTTTCCATAATTTCTTTCAGGGCCTCATCCGGTTCAAAACTACGCTTTGCGTTGAATGTGCTATTCTCTAAAGTAATGGTTATATAATTGTATCCGTTGACTGGGACTTTGACTACATTTCTTGTTTTCTTAATAGTGACGAACAAGGTATCATTCAGGTTAGCCCCCGGGATGGTGAATACGCCATGTTTGTTCGTTTTCACGGTGATCGGATTCTGACTGCCTAGCGTGACCGGATAGCGTTTGATTATTTTATCGCTGATGTCACGCAATACACCGACTAAAGTATCATTCTGTGCCAAAAGTATTTGACTGCTGAATGATAAGATGATGATTGAAAGATAATGTATTGTTTTCATAGCTCAATCTTTTTAGCTGAACATAACACAAAGATAATATAATATTTCTTAAAGGCAGAGTTTTAGGGCAAATTCGTAATAGGTATTATTTTTTTACGTTTCTATGTGGTCTCATTTGTCGCTAAAATGAGATTACTATAAATGGAAATCATTACATTTGCCAAAATAAAATGAACGGTATGGAATTAGATTTAGCCTATTTGTGTAAGGAGGTTCGAGAAATAGCTCGTGCTTCTGCGACATTCTTAAAAGAAGAACGCCGAAAGTTTGACCGGAACTTAGTAGAGGAAAAAAAGTGCTCATAACTATGTATCTTATGTGGATAAAGAATCGGAACGACAGATCATAGAGGCTTTGTCTACTTTGTTACCCGAGGCTGGTTTTATCGCGGAGGAAGGCTCTGGAAGTTTGACCGATGAGGAATATTGTTGGGTAATTGATCCATTGGACGGTACTTCAAACTATATTCATGATATCGCGCCTTATTGCGTGAGTATCGCTTTAAGAAATCGGAAGGAGTTATTGTTAGGAGTAGTCTATGAGGTGTGTAGGGACGAGTGTTTTTATGCAGTGAAAGGTGGTAAGGCTTACTTGGATGGGAATGAGATACATGTATCGGATGTCTCAGTACTGGATAACGCTTTCATTGCGTTGGGTTTCCCTTATAACTCTGATGCTTATCGTCCGGTAGCCGCTCATTTGGTTGATAGGTTGTATGGTTTTGCGGGAGGTACCCGTTTGATGGGATCTGCCGCCGCTGAACTGTGTTATGTGGCAGCAGGACGTTTTGATGCCCGTATAGAGGCCTTTTTAGGCCCCTTGGGACGTAGCTGCTGGTGCCTTGATTTTATTGCAGGCCGGAGGAAAAATATCAGATTTCAATGGAGGAGAGAACTGGGCTTCGGGTGAACAGGTAGTTGCCAGCAATGGCAAGGTTCACTCTCTTGTGTTGTCTTTGTTGCCCTAATACTAGAGTAATCCTGCGTATTCTAGTGCTTCTGTGTGTATTTAAAAGGTAAAAGAGTTTAAACTTACTTCTTATTTGCGGGGTGTTTGATCCGTTTTGATTTTCAAAACAGATGGAGGAATACAAATACCCGTAAATCCTTGTATGTGTCTAATTCAGTAAAAATCAAGACTTTTAGGATTAGAGATTTTACTTACATTTGTGGAAAATAAAAATGTTACAGAGTATGAAAAACAATCTATACGTCTTTTTTCTGTTCTTTATTACTGGACTAATGTCATGTAGCCATCACTCAGGTCTATATGAACATGCGGAAAAGATAATGTCCCAACATCCCGATAGCGTTTTAACATTGCTATCAACAATACAAGATGTAAATGATCTTTCAGAAAAGGATCGTGCTATGTACTACCTACTTTTGACAGAAGCTCAAAATAAGACTTATATCAAACCTACTTCAGATTCGTTAATTACAATAGCAGTTGAATTTTTTGATAAAACGGAAGATTGGGAAAGAAAAGCAAAAGCTTGGTATTATAGAGGGAGAATAAACCAAGACCTAGGTGATGCTCTTCATGCGCAGGATTATTATTTGAAAGCGTTACAGGATGAGAGTAAGGTAGAAGATCATGCGCTACTAGGACGAATATATAATAGCATAGGAATGTTATATACATATCAAAATGTGTATGAAAAGGCTCTTCCTTACCAAAGGAAGGCTTTAGATCGCTTTGCTTTAATGCAAGATTCTGTTGGTATATCGTATGTTTTGAGAGATATAGGGAGAACTTTTACTGCTTTAGAAAAGAATGATAGTGCAATAGCATATTATGAACAAGCTCTTCTTGTTTGTAATAATCGTAATAAGCCTTTGGTGTATGGAGAATTAGCCAGTTTGTATATAGATAAAGGAGAATATTTAAAAAGTTATAAATATATACAGAAAGTTTTGAGTTCTCCCTCAAAAAGAATTTTGTTGGATCCTACATATCTTACTTTAGGAAAACTTTTCCATAAAACAAATCAGATAGATTCTGCCTATTTTTATTTACGACTTTGTACAAATAGCCCTATTCTTAAAACACGTGCGGGTGCTTTTTACTATTTGGCGCAATTAGAATTAGAAAAAAAGCATTGGAAGTATTATGCTATCAATCAGATACAATATGAAGAATTGAGAGATTCTATTAATTTGATTAAGCAGACTGAGTCAATTCGTAAAATGGAGAGTTTATATGATTATCATCAAGCTGAATCAAAATTTTTGAAAGCGAAGATTTTGCTTGATAAAATGAAGATAAGATATTTATATATGTGTTTGTTTGGTGGAATTTGTCTGAGTTTTGTGTTGTAATGGGGGGCAATATGTGTATATTTTTCTCTGAAAAGAAAAAAGATGAAACTGTGTGAGCAACGAGAAAGACTATTTGCTCTAAAGAAGAAGAGAGACGAAGATCAAATACGTCTTGAGCATAATGAAAAGATGATCCAGTGCTTGGAAAAGCAACTGGAAGAGTCTTCCATGGCCTATACTGAAAAAGATAAAGAACTTATGGCTTTGCAAAAATTAAAATTAGAAGCTGAAAATCAGACTTTAAAATGCGTTAAAACGGAAAAGCAGCTTCTGATTGAGGAATTTTGTATGTCGGATATTTATTATAGATTCCACCTTAAAGAAGAATGGAGGCCTAAAGAAGAGGATTGGGATGAGTTGTTTAAGGCTATAGATAATACATATGACAATTTTACTCATCGTTTAATGGGTGTCGCTCCTAGATTAACGATGACAGAATTGCGGGTTAGCTGTTTAATTAAAGCAAATGTTCCTCCTGTTACTATTGCTATGTTGATTGTGACAACTCCAACTAATGTTTCAATGATAAGGAAACGATTATATGATAAAATTCACTCAGAGAAAGGTTCTTCTGAGAAGTTTGATAAGTTTATACGTGACTTTTAATAGGATTGTGCATAATTTGTGCAATTAGTAATGCCTTGCTTTTTAACTAATCATGCTATGTTTGTTTCACAATTAATACACATTTGTTATGAGAAATGCATTTAAATTTGCTGTTTTAGCAGTTATGTTGTTTTTAGTTCAGTTTTCTTTTGCGGATACTATCCCTACAGAAGGACAATGGAATGAGGAGGATTATTATCGTTCCGTTAACACAAACCGTCCTCCAGTTGCATCAATCGAAGGAGACATCCTTTCCTTGAGCTTTGAAGATGATTTATCAAACTTGACCGTATGTGTCATGAATGATAAAGGAGTGAAAGTCTATGAAGATGTTGTTTCTTCAGAGGCAGGTGGAACTTATTCTTTCTCTTTAGCGGGAGAAGCAAATGGCCAGTATCAGGTTGTGTTGTTACATCGATTGGGACACTTGACCGGTAGCTTTACCTTGGAATAAAAAATTAAGAGGTTTTGTAAGAAGAAAGAGCTGTTAAGCTTCTCGGTAAAATAGGAAGCACAGCTCTTTTTTTATTTGGACAACTGTACCATATACGAGTCTTTACTTGAAAACGTATCTATGTACATGTTTTACCACTAAACGTATCATTAATCAGCCGGGAGCCATTCTGTTTATTGTATATTTCTTGAAAATAGGCTTCATTGTAGCCTGCTTTACTATCCATAGAAATAGCGATTAGTATTAATAGAAATTCAAAATACTATGGATACTAATCGGAGTTTGGATAGATACGATTTTATTGTATGTTGATTATTAGGTGTATAGGTAATAGTTTGGAAATATTAGACTTATTGTGCTTTTTAAGAGATCAAATTTGGTGTGGTTGGGCTATTTTTATTTCCAAATGGTGTTATTTCATGACTATATTATAACTTGAAAAATTCATAGTTATGAAATTCACAACTCATAACTATGTTTTGAAAAAAACATAACTATGAAATTTTATAGGATTTAGCTGTTAAAATCAATATGGATTTCCCCCTTGTCTAAGAAATGACAGGACAATACTATTATATATGCCGTTTATTCTGTATTTTTGCCAGAAAAATTAGCAGACATGGCTGAAAGCAAAGTTGAACACCTATTGGATAGCATTCATTTTCCGGAAGACTTGAGACATTTGTCACAGGATAAGTTGGAGCAGGTATGTGCCGATTTGCGTCAATATATTATCGATGTTTTGTCTGAGAATCCCGGCCACCTAGGTGCAAGCCTTGGTACGGTAGAGCTGACAGTCGCCCTTCATTATGTATTCAATACCCCCTATGACCGTATTGTCTGGGATGTCGGGCATCAAGCTTACGGACATAAAATACTTACAGGAAGGAAAGATATTTTCCATACGCTCCGTAAGTTTAAAGGAATTAGTGGCTTCCCTAATCCTGCGGAAAGTGAGTATGACGCTTTTATCGCCGGACACGCCTCAAATTCAATCTCTGCGGCGATGGGTATGTCGGTAGCCTCGGCCTTGAAGAAGGAACTGGATCGCCATGTGATCGCCGTGATCGGGGATGGCGCTATGACCGGAGGACTCGCCTTCGAGGGGTTGAATAATGCGTCTGCCAACCCTAATAATTTGTTGATTATCCTGAATGATAACGATATGGCGATAGATCATAGCGTAGGTGGTCTTAGCCAGTATTTAGTGGATATAACGACGAGCCAAGCCTATAATAAAATGAGATACGATGTGTATCGAGGCTTAAAGAAGATCAAGCTCATCAATAACGATCGCAGGGAAAACATCTTACGTTTTAACAATAGCCTTAAAGCATTGCTTACCCAGCAACATAATTTATTTGAAGGCTTCAGCATCCGTTACTTTGGTCCGGTGGATGGGCATGATGTAAATTATCTGGTGAAGGTATTGAATGATATAAAAGATATGCAAGGCCCTAAGCTGTTGCACATCAAAACGAAAAAAGGAAAAGGCTTTAAACCTGCGGAAGAGTCCGCTACGGAATGGCATGCTCCCGGAAAGTTCAATAAGGAAACCGGCCAGCGTATTATCGTTCGTAAATTAGATGAGCCTCAATTATATCAAGACGTATTCGGTCATACATTGGTAGAGCTTGCGGAGAATGATGAACGTATTGTAGGCGTAACTCCGGCTATGCCTTCCGGTTGCTCGATGACTTATATGATGAAAGCCTTCCCGGATCGTGCGTTTGACGTGGGAATTGCGGAAGGACATTCCGTAACTTTCTCTGCTGGATTAGCTAAGGAGGGAATGATACCTTTCTGCAACGTGTATTCCTCGTTTATGCAGCGTGCGTATGATATGGTTATCCATGATGTAGCTTTGCAAAAACTACATATGGTGATCTGTCTGGATCGTGCGGGATTAGTGGAGGAGAGGATGGAGCTACACATCATGGCGTGTTTGATTTAGCATATCTTCGTCCGATACCGAATTTGGTAATCGCTTCCCCATTGAATGAGTTGGATTTACGGAATTTGATGTATACAGGCTATGCCGCTTTTGATGGCCCGTTCGTAATTCGTTACCCTAGAGGTAAGGGGGAGATGAAAGATTGGCGTAACGAGATGCAAGTATTGCCTATAGGAAAAGGGAAAAAAGTTGTGTGACGGGGATGATATCGCCGTACTTTCTATCGGACCGATCGGAAACGAGGTGATCAAAGCCATCGAGATGGTGAAAGAAGAGGGGGTATCGATAGCCCATTACGATATGATCTACTTGAAACCGTTGGATGAGGAGCTGTTGCATGAGATCGGGCAGAAATATAACCGTATTATTACGGTAGAGAATGGAGTGATAAAAAGGAGGTTTTGGTAGCGCTGTCCTTGAGTTTATGGCAGACAATGGCTATACGCCTCATGTAAAGCGTATCGGAGTGCCGGATGCGTTTATCGAGCATGGTTCTATACCGGAACTGTATCAATTATGTGGTATGGATGCCGAGAGCATCGCGAAACAGTTGAAAAAGGAGAATTGATTATTGTCAATTAATAAAATATGAAAATTGTCATAGCCGGTGCGGGAGAAGTAGGTACACATTTAGCGAAAATGTTATCTCAAGAGAATCAGGACATCATTTTGATGGATCCGAATGAGGAACGGCTGAATTTCTCAAAATCTAGCATGGAGATTCTCCCTATGGTCGGGAATCCGACCTCGCTTAGAGATTTGGAGGAGGCGGGGATCAAGAAAGCGGACTTGTTCGTAAGTGTTACTCCCGAGGAGACTACCAATGTGACGGCTTGTATGTTGGCTCATAATCTAGGAGCGCATCGTACGTTGGCCCGAATCAATAACTACGAATATTTATTACCCAAAAATAAAGAGCTGTTCGAGAAACTGGGAATCAACTCGATGATTTACCCTGAGATGTTGGCGGCTAAGGAGATCGTGACAGCTGTACGCCGTCCGTGGACACGCCAATATTGGGAGCTGTTTGGGGGAGCTTTAATTCTGATAGGTGTTAAAGTTCGGGATAATTCCCGTTTGGTGAACCGGGTATTGGCCGAATTGCTAAATGAGCAGAAGCTATATCATATTGTCGCTATTAAGCGAAAGAACGAGACGATAATCCCCCGTGGTACGGACCGGATAGAGTCTGGTGACATCGTGTTCTTTACGACGACCCGATCTCATATAGAGGATGTACGCTTACTGGCCGGAAAGAAAGATCCGGAAGTAAAGAAGGTTATTATTATGGGAGGAAGCCGTATCGCTATCCGTGCTTGCCAATATTTACCTAATAACATCCGGGTAAAAGTAATTGAGGCTAATAAAGAGAAAAGTCATCGAATCGCTGAGGTTGTTCCTAGTAATGTCTTGATTATAAACGGAGACGGCCGTGATACTGATTTGTTGATGCAAGAAGGCATCAAGGATGCGCAGACTTTTATAGCTTTGACGGAAAATTCCAGCACGAATATATTGGCATGTCTGGCCGCTAAGCGTTTAGGTGTGTTTAAGACAATCGCTAAGATTGAGAATATTGATTATATCCAATTGGCGGAAAGTATGGACATCGGTTCGGTTATCAACAAAAAGCTGATAGCGGCCAGCCATATCTATCAATTTCTTCTGGATGCGGATGTCTCTAACGTGAAATGTTTGACCTTTGCGAATGCGGATGTAGCGGAGTTGGTGGCTCGACCGGATTCAAAGATTACCAAGAAACAAGTCAAGGATCTCCGTCTGCCGAAAGATATGACTCTCGGTGGGTTGATTCGTGACGGTGAGCCTATGATGATCAAGGGTGATACTCAGATACAGGCATACGATCATGTTGTCGTATTCTGCTTGGATACGGCTATGCGTAAGCTGGAGGACTACTTTAACTAGTTGATAGTTATGTTGAACGTACGTTTTATAGTGAAGATGCTAGGGGTGATGTTCATCCTTGAGACTTTTTTTATGCTGGCTGCTACTGTCGTAGCCTTCCTTTATCGGGGGAGTGATGTATATCCGCTTCTTATTTCAAGCGGAATCTTATTCGGGACCGGTTTTTTGTTCTACTCTATGGGCTTTAAGGCGAATGAACACTCGGCCGGCCGGCGGGAAGGAATGTTGATCGTGACATTGACATGGATTTTATTCTCTTTATTTGGAATGTTACCATTCTATATAGGAGGATATATAGATAATGTGACCGATGCCTTTTTCGAGACCATGTCCGGATTTACGACTACAGGCTCTACTATTTTAACGAATATAGAAGCGTTGCCTAAAGGTATCTTATTCTGGCGGAGTCTTACACAGTGGCAGGGAGGTATCGGTATGGTCGTATTCACCGTGGCTTTGATGCCTATTTTCGGGGGTGGTGCCTCGCAGATGTTTGATGCCGAAACGCCCGGTATAACCCATGAACGTTTTCGTCCTCGTATTACGCAAGTCGCTAAACGCCTGTGGGGGTGTATGTTTTTCTGACACTTTTTTAGTCGGCCTTTTATGGGCTGGTCCGATGAATTTGTATGATGCGGTAAATCATGCGTTCACGGCTATATCTACTGGTGGATATTCAACCAAAAACGCAAGTATCGCTTATTGGAATTCCTCTTATATAGAGTATGTAATAACTATTTTCATGTTTATCGGAGCTACCAATATGACATTGGTTTATTTCTGTTTTAATGGAAATGTGAAGAAATTGATTAAAGATGAGGAGTTTCGCTGGTTTTTTCTTTTTTGTTTTAGGCGCTATTATCGTTGTCATGGTGTGGATCTTGTACCTTGGATTCGCCTCGGATGTAGAGAATGCGTTCCGTAAGGCGGCTTTCCAAGTGGTGACCTTGGTTTCTACGTGTGGATTCGCTACGGATGACTATATTCCTTGGGGACCGTTTTTCTGGTTTATCGCATTGATCTTGATGTTTATTTGTGGATGCGCCGGATCTACTTGCGGTGGCTTGAAGATGGGACGCTTCGTTATTTTAACGAAGAATCTCTCCAATGAATTTAAGAAACAGACACATCCCCATGCGGTGATTCCAGTACGAATGAACGGGCATGCTGTTTCTGGTGATATCGTACATCGTGTGTTAGCTTTTGTGTTCGCTTATATTACGTTAATCGTGGTGAGCTGTTTGGCTTTATCTTTGGATGGGATGGGATTTTCGGAGGCGATTGGTGCCGCTGTTTCTGCTATAAGTAACGTAGGGCCCGGCTTGGGAACGCTTGGTCCGGTAAGTAATTTTGCGGATGTTCCCACGGTGTCGAAATGGTTTCTGTCTTTTTTGATGTTAACAGGGCGTCTGGAGATATTTACGGTATTAACGATATTAGTCCCCGGTTTTTGGAAACAGTAAAATTATTGAAAATGAAAAGTATACAGGTCATTGCTAGTCTGCTGTGTGGTATTCTGTATTGTGGGATTTCTTTAAATGCCCAGAATGTATTGAAAGCAACAGGTTGGATGCCAGAGCACACATTTACTTCGGAATAGAAGGTCCGGCTGTAGATAGCGAAGGAAATTTATATGCCGTAAATTATAAGAAAGAAGGGACGATCGGTATTGTACGCCCAGATGGTAGCCATGGCTGTTTTCTCGTTTTGCCGGAAGGATCTACCGGGAATAGTATCCGCTTCGGGAAAGACGGAAATATGTACGTGGCGGATTATACAGGGCATAATATCTTAAAAGTGGATATGAAATCTAAGAAGATCAGCGTATTCGCTCATGAGCCAAAGATGAATCAACCAAACGATATTGTATTTGCCTCCAATGGAAATATCTATGCGAGTGACCCGGATTGGCCGAATCAAAAAGGCCAACTTTGGTTGATTACCCCGGATGCGAAAGTCTCCTTATTGGAGACGAATATGGGAACGACTAATGGCATCGCTGTGAGTGAGGATGGTAAACGCTTGTACATTAATGAATCTGCTCAATTAAAAGTCTGGGTATATGATATATGCCCGGATGGTACTTTAAGGAATAAACGTCTATTTCATACTTTTGAGGGGTACGGTATGGATGGTATGAAGTGTGACGAGAAAGGAAATCTTTATATTTGCCGTTATGATAAAAGGGTACTATAGCTTTGTTAAATCCGCAAGGAGATTTAGTTGAAGAGATTCAATTGACAGGAAAACAGCCGTCTAACTTAACATTTGGAGGACCTGATCATCGTCAATGTTATGTGACATTGCAGGATCGGGGTTGTTTTGAAACCTTTAAGGTTCCTTATCCGGGAAAAGAATGGTAACCCGATATACGTTTTTGATTAATTTTGCGTTATAATTAGGTACGGAATATTAAAAAGATATATAGATGATAGAATATATAAAGGGTGAAATCGTGGAACTTACACCTACACGTATGATTTTGGAGTGTGGTGGTATAGGCTACGAGCTGAATATATCCTTGAATACATATAGTGCGTTTGGGAACAAGACTACCGGAAAAATATATATATATGAGGTAATCCGGGAAGATGCTCATTTACTATTTGGCTTTGCCGAGAAAATCGAAAGGGAGTTGTTCCTTTTGCTTACTTCCGTTTCTGGAGTGGGACCGAATACCGCACGCATGATCCTTTCTTCTCTGCCGCCATCCGAATTGGTTCAAGTGATCGGTTCGAAGAATGAGGCCGCATTGACTGCCGTGAAAGGGATTGGTTTGAAGACGGCCCAGCGTATCTTGGTAGATTTGAAAAATAAGGTGAAACCTATGGAGAGTATGGCCGGAAACTTGCCGGAGGCATCAATCTCTAATGGAGCGGTAACCGAGGAGGCCGTAGCCGCATTGGTTATGTTGGGTTTCCAGAAAGCGGCTTCGCAAAAAGCGGTATCCGCTATTTTGAAAGGCTCGCCCACTTTAGCTGTGGAACAAGTAATTAAAACTGCGCTTAGAATGCTTTGATAATTGACAATTGAGGATTAACGATTAACAATTGACAATTAAATGAGAAAATGAGAAAACGAATACTGAAATATTCCATATGGATCGTTGTATTATTGTTTGGTGTCGGCTTGTATTCGCTGAATGCTGATTACCTTGCGTATACATCATCTTTGCCGGAATTGGAGTTGCTGGAAGCTCCGGAGGATACGATTCCTCCCCGTTATCCGGTAGCTAAAACTACACCGGAGGAATATCAAGATATCGTGAAACAATCACCTGCCGATTTGCGTGATCCGGAGAATGTCAAGACTACGATTGAGTATGATTTAAAGACGAATACGTATATTGTCCGTACGAAATTAGGCGATATGGAGATTGGTACGCCGATGAGTTTAACCCCAGCGGAATACCAAGATTATTCTATGCAACAATCACTTCGTTCCTATTTCCGCCAAAAGAACGAGGAAGAATTCCAAAAAGCTACGAATAAACAGTTCAACTTAACCGATATGCAGTTTAATATCGGTGCGGCGGAACGTATTTTCGGCCCCGGTGGAGTACGTGTAAGAACACAAGGTTCGGCCGAGATCACGATGGGATTGAAGACGAATAAGAATAATGATCCTTCTCTTCCGGAGCGTTCCCGTAAACGTACTTTCTTCAATTTTGACGAGAGTGTGCAGTTGAATGTACAAGCCTCGGTGGGTAGCAAGGTGAATTTCGGAATGAATTACAATACCGAGACCTCTTTTGATTTCGATTCCAAAAAATTGAAATTGGCGTATACAGGCGAGGAGGATGAGATTATCAAGTCGTTAGAAGCCGGTAACGTGAGCATGAATACCAGCAATTCCTTGATTAATGGAGGTGCGGCTTTATTTGGTATGAAAGCGGATTTACAATTTGGTAAGTTGCGAGTGAACGCCTTGTTTGCCCAGCAGGAATCTGAATCCAAGACGGTTAGCTCAAAAGGGGGCGTGCAGACGAAGCCCTTTGAGATCAAGGTGGATGAATATACGACGAGAACCGTCACTTCTTCTTGGGCCATTATTTCTATGATAACTACGATAAGTTTATGGAGTCTTTGCCTACCGTCACCTCCGGTATCGAGATCTCTAAGATAGAAGTGTGGGTGACCAATAAACGAGGTAATTATGACCAGTCCCGCAATATCGTAGCTTTCACCGATTTGGGAGAAAATGAATCTCGTAATATCGGTAATACTGCGTTGGTGATGCCTTCCGGAACGGACAGACGTCCGAATAATTCCGCAAACAATTTATATACGACTTTAACCACTCAATTTACGGATGCCCGAAAGATAAGTATGGTTAATGATGCGTTGAAAGGCTCCATGGAGGGAGGACGGGATTTTGAAAAAATCGAGAGTGCCCGTTTGCTAGAGTCATCTGAGTATACATTAAACAAGAAATTGGGTTATATTTCTTTGAGGACTCAGTTACAGGCTGATGAGGTATTGGGTGTCGCTTTTAGTTTTATCTATAATGGCAAGACCTATCAAGTCGGTGAGTTCTCTACGGATAATAAAGAGAATACGAGTGACTGTATTTATGTGAAGTTGCTAAAGGGTATCACGATGTCGCCGGATATGATGTTCTGGGACTTGATGATGAAGAACGTATACTCATTGGGTGCTTATTCGGTGCAGAAAGAGAAGTTTAAGTTGAACGTTACCTACCAGAGCGATTCTACCGGTACGTATGTAAACTATCTTCCGGAAGGTAATTGTGCGAATCAAATCTTGATTCGGGTATTAGGGCTGGATCGCTTGGATACCTATGACAATCCGAATCCGGATGGTTTCTTCGATTTTATTGACGGTTATACGATACAGGCGGAGACCGGTAAGATTATATTCCCTTGTGTACAACCTTTCGGTTCGAAATTACGGGAAAAGGTAGGTAATGCCTATGCTAGTAAATATGTATTCCAAGAGTTGTATGACTCGACATTAACTGTTGCCCGCCAGATCGCCGAGAAAAATAAATTCCTTTTAAGTGGTGAGTATAAAGCCTCGTCGGGTTCGGAGATCGACTTGGGAGCTACTAATGTGGCCCGTGGATCCGTACGTGTCACGGCAGGAGGAGCTACACTGACCGAGAATGTGGATTATACGGTAGATTACAGTTTAGGACGTGTGACGATCTTGAATGAGAGCATCATATCGAGTGGGACACCCGTTAGCGTATCTCTGGAGAACCAGTCTACTTTTAATATGCAGCGAAAGACGATGATCGGGTTAGACTTGAATTACCAGTTCAATAAGGACTTCATGGTCGGTGCCACGGTTATGCATATGTCGGAAATGCCTCTTACGGTAAAAACCACTTTGGGAGATGAGTCTATAAAGAATACTTTATGGGGCTTGAATACCTCTTATAAAGCCGAGAGCCAGTGGTTGACAAATGTATTTGATAAGTTACCCTTGTTGACATTGACCAAACCTAGCCAAATCTCATTCAATGCGGAATTCGCTCATTTAATAGCGGGACATTATGAGAATCAATATACGGGTGGTTACTCTTATTTGGATGACTTCGAGTCTACACAAAGTGGTATGGATCTTTTGAACCCGTATGCTTGGAACTTGGCGAGTACCCCCTATGAAGATTCGAATCCTAAATTTCCGGAAGCGGAGAAGGTGAACGATATCGCTTATGGTAAAAACAGAGCTTTGTTGGCTTGGTATACGGTAGACGGAATCTTCACACGGAAGAGTTCCTCTTCCCGCCCTCGACATCTTACGAATGATGATTTATCGAATCATTACACCCGTGGAGTCAGTTATAAAGAGATCTTCCCGAATAAAGAGTTGGGAACCAATGATAATACGACTTTGCCTGTATTAAACCTCGCTTTTTACCCGAATGAGCGTGGTCCGTATAACCTGGATGCGGAAAATGTAAACTCGGACGGTACGTTGGGTAATCCGGAAAAACGTTGGGGTGGTGTAATGCGCAAGATCGAGCCTAGCGATTTGGAATCTGCCAATTATGAATATATCGAATTCTGGCTTTTAGACCCGTATCTTGAGGACGAGACAGCCGAGGGTGGTGACCTATACTTTAACTTGGGTGAGATTTCCGAGGATATCTTGAAAGATGAGCGGAAATTCTTTGAGAATGGTATGCCCGTGGACGGTGATATGTCGAAAGTTGATACGACTGTTTGGGGTAAGGTGCCTCGCACGCAAAGTACGGGATATGCGTTTGATGCCCAAAATCGTGAGCTGCAAGATGTCGGTTTGAACGGTCTTTCTACGGAGGAAGAGCAAATTTTCCCTACGTATGCGGATTATTTGAATAAATTGAGGGCGAAACTATCCGGCGAGACAATCTCTAAGATGATGGATGATCCGTTTTCTCCTTTTAACGATCCTGCCGGGGATAATTATCACTATTTCCGTGGGGATGATTACGATGCTAAGGAGTTGGATATCCTATCTCGCTATAAACGATATAACGGTACAGAGGGAAACTCACAAGAATCCGATCAAAGATATGCTACAGCCGGAAAGAGTACACCAGATGTGGAAGATATCAATGGCGATAATACGTTGAATGAGACAGAGAAATATTTTGAGTACAAGATCTCTCTCCGTCCAAAAGATTTGCAGGTCGGTGTAAACAACATCGTTGATGAGCGTACTCCGGAAGTAACCTTAATGAATGGTGATAAGGAGAAAGTAAAATGGTATCTATTTAAGATTCCTATTAAAGATTATGAGAAGAGGGTTGGAGCGATCCGGGATTTCAAGACAGTCCGTTTCATGCGTATGTATATGACAGGATTCCGTAAGTCTACGGTTCTGCGTTTCGGTACCTTGGAATTGGTTCGTGGTGATTGGCGTACTTATACGCAGGATTTGTCAAATCCTCTTATTCCGCCAAAGTCTGATGGACAGATCGTCGTATCTTCTGTAAATATAGAGGAGAACGGGCAGCGTCAGCCGGTCAACTATGTGTTGCCTCCGGGTATCAGCCGTATGTTCGATTCCAGTCAGCCTCAGTTGCTTCAACAGAACGAGCAGGCATTGTCTATGAAGATAACGGATTTATCTCCTGCGGATGCACGTGCGGTTTATAAATCTACCGCTTATGACCTTCGCCGGTATAAACGATTACAAATGTTCGCTCATGCGGAAGCGCCGATTGATGAGAGCAAGACTTTGTCGAATGGTGATTTCTCTGTATTTATTCGTTTAGGTTCTGACTATAAAAATAATTATTATGAGTATGAGGTGCCTTTGGATCTGACTCCCCATAGTACTATTCTTTATAATACGAACAATAGTGCGGATCAAGAAAAAGTATGGCCTTTAAATAATACCTTGAATTTTAAACTGGAGACTCTAACCGACTTGAAGTTGGAGCGAAATAAATTGAAACGTCAAGGACAGGGAAATATAAGCTACCAAAAGGTTTATTCGAAAAATGATCCGGATAATACGCGTAATAAAATCAGTATCATCGGTAACCCTAGCTTAGCGGAGGTGAAAGTGATCATGATCGGCGTACGTAATAATACGGGTGATATCAAGAGCGGTGAGGTTTGGGTAAACGAACTTCGTATGACCGATTTCGACGAGAAAGGCGGTTGGGCCGCTAATGCGAATCTGAACGTCGCTTTATCCGATTTGGGTACGGTCAATGTAAGTGGACGAATGGAAACCGCTGGTTTCGGTGCGTTGGATCAGTCGCTGGCCGAACGTCGGATGGATGATTATTCGCAATATAGTGTGGCGACCTCGATTGAGTTGGGTAAGTTGTTCCCTGAGAAAGCAAAGGTTAGCATACCTTTTTTACTATGCTTATTCGAAAGAGACTACAACTCCTGAGTATGATCCGTTGAATGAGGATATTAAGCTTTCGGACGCTTTGGATGCGGTAGAGACCCAAGCCGAGAAAGACTCCATCAAGAGTTATTCTTTGAATCAGACCACTATTAAGAGCGTCTCTTTCAATAACGTAAAGGTAGATATCCGTAGCAAGAACCCGATGCCGTATGATCCGGCGAACTTCTCGTTAGGTTACTCTTATAGCCAGAACAGTAAGAAGAACCCGGAGACCGAATATGAGACAACCAAGGATTACCGGGGTAATTTCGCTTATAATTATACGCCTTACGTGAAACCGTTCCGACCCTTCGAGAAGCTGAAGAAGAATAATGGATATACGAAATATATCAAGCAATTCGGACTGAATTACGTTCCGTCGAATATTAGTTTCCAGACAGCGATGATGCGGAATTACTATGAGATTAAGCTAAGGGATTTGACAAGTTCTACGGATGGAGGTAACCAGTTGCTCTCATTCAGTCACAATTTCTTGTGGGACCGTGCCTTCAGTTTACGTTGGGACTTTACGAATAATCTGAGCATGACGTTTACTTCCGGTACGAATGCCCGCATCGAGGAACCGAATGTTCAAGTGAATAAGAAATTGAATCCGGATGATTATCAGGTATGGAAGGATTCCGTGAAGCAAAGTATCCGTGATTTGGGTACTCCTTTGAAATATGACCAAACGTTTAATGTCACTTGGAATATGCCATTGCAATTCATACCGGCATTAGACTGGGTAAATAGTTCATTGACTTATAATGCCACGTACAACTGGGATCGTGGAGCCAATGTCGCTAGTATTGAGTTGGAACAGGGTAATATAATAAAGAACCAACGTCAATTTGACTGGCAGGGTAGTTTCAATTTGCAGTCATTGTACAATAAGAATAAATATCTGAAGAAGATCAACCAGAAATTTATGGCCTCTTCCCGGGTAAGCGCTCGTCAACCGGAGAAAAAGAAGAAAGAGGTGAAACTAGAGAAAGAGATCCAATTGAGCCCGGATAGTGGAACGATCGTGCAGCATGGAATGTTTACGAAGAAGGTTCGTATCACGGCACGTGGAGCGGACGGGAAGGTCTATTCAATTAAATACAAGCCGATCAATTACGCCCAAGTCATGATCTTGAATAAGGATACGGCCCATTTGAAGCTGACAATCGTGCCCGGTCCTCAGCCTTTGGAAGGAACCTTGACGAAAGTCGCTGAGTATAGTAGCCGTTTCTTGATGATGGTACGTCGGGTAAACATACAATATTCGTTGATAGACGGTATGATGTTGAGTGGTTACGCTCCGGAGGTTGGTGATATGTTCGGACAACGGCGTACAGGAACTTTGGCTCCGGGACTCGGTTTTGCTTTTGGAGCGGTAAGAAGGAGCTTTATCGACGAGGCGGACGAGCGGGGCTGGCTGGTAAAGAATGAGAATATGACGACTCCCGCCATGATCAATAGCGCGAAGAATCTTACGATTCGTGCGAATCTAGAACCTATAGCCGGCTTGAAGATTGATTTGAACGCAAACCGGGTAGATACCCGTAGTACCGATATCTATTATATGCAAGACGGTATGCCCGAGCAGATGGGAGGTAGCTTCACGATGACTACGATTGCCTTGGGGAGCGCTTTCGGCGGCAGCGGAAACGCTAATAACGGTTATTCCTCGAAAGCGTTCGATAAATTTATCGCTCATCGTAGCGTGATCGCCCAGCGTTTGATGGATACCTATTCTGGTACGGTTTATCCGAGCTCCGGTTTTATGGCGGGGCATGCTTTAGCGGGAAAACCTTATGATCCAGCCGTAGGGGGAGGCGTAAGCCTGAATTCCATGGAGGTATTGGTACCTGCTTTCTTGGCGGCTTATACGGGTAAGGACCCGAATAAGGTAGGCTTGTCAGCCTTCCCGTCTGTTAAGAGCCTGCTACCGAACTGGCGTGTTACGTATGATGGCTTGATCCGTATACCGGTTATCCGCAAATACTTTAAGAGTATGATGTTAAGTCATCAATATCGTTGTTCCTATAGCGTAGGTGCGTTTTCCTCCTTCTTGGATTGGGTAGATGCCGGGCAGGATGGTTTGGGATATATCCGCGATATCCAGACAGGTAATCCTACGCCGTCGTCTCCTTATGATATAGCGGCCGTGAGTATCACGGAAGGATTCAGCCCGTTGTTTGGTGTGGACGCTACTTTATTGAATAATATAACAGGTAAATTTGAGTTGCGCAAGACTCGTAACTTAAGCTTGAATATTTCCTCTTACCAATTGGTGGAAGCGCTTTCCAACGAATTCGTGATAGGAGTAGGATATAAGTTGACTGAGTTTAACAAGGTGTTGAAAATGAAAAAGACACGCGACTTCAGTAATGATCTTACGATCCGCTTAGATTTCTCTTACCGTAAAATGCAATCGTTGATCCGTAAGATTGAGGATCAGTTTACGCAGGCTACCAGCGGGAATATCGCCAAGACCATCCAGTTCTCTGCGGATTACGGGTTAAGTCGTGCCTTGACATTGAGAGCGTTCTATGATTTACAGATCAATGAGCCGATCGTGTCCACATCTTCTTACCCGACATCGAACTCGAACTATGGTATTAGTTTACGGTTCTCCTTAGCGCAATAAAAAGAGTATAGTCTATTTACAGGACTTCTTGGTCTGTTTTTAAATACCTGTCTAGCGGTATGGAATAAACCTTTATATTTGTGCGAAATATAATTTGGATATGAAGAATACTTACAAATTGATATTATTTCTTCTCTTGATAACCCATGCCTCTTTCGGCCAAGACGTGAAAGGGTATATTAAGGATGCGGAGAGCAAGGAAGCTTTAGCCGGGGTAAACGTTTTTTATAAGGACAAAGGGGGTACGAGAGGAACTGTGTCTGATATAAACGGTTATTATGAGCTGAAAGTGACGGATGGCGACGCTGTATTGACTTTTAGCTATCTGGGATATGAAACGTTGAGCGTTCCCGTGAAAGTAGATCCGGGAGAGTTCTTGACGCATGACGTATCCTTGCGAACAAACTCAAACATGATGGACGAGGTAGTCGTGAGCGTCGGGCGTTATGAGCAAAAGCTAAGCGATATTACCGTCTCTATGGAATTGTTGAAAGCGAAAGATATCACTCGTCAGTCTCCGAAAGATTTAACGGATGTATTGAAGAATATCTCCGGTGTGGACGTAACGGACCGGCAACCTTCCGTACGCGGTGGTACGGGATGGACCTATGGCGTGGGTAGCCGTTGCTTGATTCTGGTGGACGGAATGTCGGTGCTAACTCCGGGTTCCGGCGAGATAAACTGGAATATGATCCCGATGGAGAACGTCGATCAAGTAGAGGTACTGAAAGGGGCCTCTTCCGTATTATATGGCTCTTCTGCCTTGAATGGTTTGATTCACGTGAAAACGAAACGCCCCGGATTGGATCCGGTAACACAGGTGAACGTACAAGGAGGATTGTATGGGAAGCCGCGCCAAGACGGGACGCCTTTATATGGAGGCTTGGATCTCTCTCATTCCCGTAGGATCAAGAATTTTGATTTGACAGTGGGGGCTAATACATTCTTGGACGACGGGTATCGGCAGGATAATTACAATCGCCGTGTCCGGGTCGGTGGGAATCTTACGTATCACGATCCCCGGGTACAAGGGTTGAACTATGGCGTGAACGTGAATTATTTGTATAACGATTATACCGGTTTCTTTATCTGGCGTTCTCCGGAGGAGCCCTATATTCAATCTCCGCTGGCGAATATGGGACGCCGTGAGAATACATTTTATATAGATCCCTTCTTGAATTATACGAATTCGGAAAAAGGGACGACTCATCGTTTCAAGGGGCGTTTCTTCCATCGGGGAAGCCGTATCATCACGCATACTACGGATAAGTCTCTTTTTGACATAACGAATAATATGGGTTTTGATATCTCATCCGTCCCGGAGATTATCAATATGGCGCAAAACTGGCAAACCGAGTTATTGCCGACCTTCTTACCGTATTTGCCGGAGGTGATGAACGGGAAGGTGAGCGGATTGATGGGTGAATTGGGCAAGCTGGGAAATCATTTTTTCCCGACAGCTACCTCGGCGGATTATATGGACTTGATTTCTTGGGTGATGGGACGTACTCCGCTACCCGATAAGAATAACGTAGGGGCTTGGTTGGTAGATGCCATGAAACCGATGGAGAAAAAAGCGCCGGAGGCTACGGATCATACCTATTCCTATAATCTGGATTACCAATTCAGCAAGAAGTTCGAACATTCACAACTCACGGTTGGAGGTACTTATGAGCGTATTCATGCGGATTCGAAAGTGACCGGGCAGCATAGTAGCGATAATGTGGCTACCTTCCTGCAATATGATCATAAGTTTATCGATCGTTTGAACGTCTCGGTCGGTGTTCGTCTGGAGTATTACCGGGTCGATGATTTCTACCGGGAAGCGGAGACGAAGATTTTCGGGGCGAAGGTTCCGGTAAAACCTGTTTTCCGTGGAGGCTTGAATTATGAATTGGGTGAGTATAGTTTTATCCGGGCATCTTTCGGACAGGGATACCGTTATCCATCCGTTACGGAGAAGTTTATCCTGAAGGATATCGGAGGTGTGGGAGCTTTCCCGAACGCTGAATTGAAAGCGGAGCAAGGTTATAATGCCGAACTTGGTTTCAAGCAAGGCTATAAGTTCGGCAATTTGAAGGGCTTTATCGATGTGGCCGGCTTTTATACCCGTTACAAGGATATGATCGAGTTCCGTTTCGGCCTGTTTAATAATAAGACCTTCGATTATATCGATGGGCTTTCCAAGTTGTTCAATGCGTTCTCTAGCGGCGACGGCTTAGGAATCGGCGCTCAGTTCACGAACGTAGGCCGGGCGGAGATTTATGGGGTAGACTTGTCTACCTCGGGTGTGTATGAGTTTAACCGTGATACTCGTCTGGCATATACTTTGGGGTATGTTTATACGAATCCGATCGATATGGACGTGGATTCACGGAACGCGGAGGAGGAAGCGAATGATGACTTAATGGCGATGCGTTCGAAATCGAATGACAGCAAGTATTTAAAATATCGCCAGAAACATTCCGTAAAGGGGGTATTTGATCTGGAATGGAAACAGTTTAATATCGGAACGAATATGTCATGGAAAAGCAAGACATTGGCGGTCGATTATTTTATGGTCGATGAGCGTACGAAAGCGGAGCCTAACCTGATGGATTATATGCGCTCGATGCTATTCGGAAACTTACATGATTATTGGGCAGAGAACAATAAAGGATATTTCGTCATGGATATGCGTGTCGGGATGAAAGTGACGAAGAATATCCATGTACAAGGACTGGTGAACAACCTCTTAAACAAGCGCTATAGCGCCCGCCCGATGGATGTCGGCGCACCCCGGACTTTCATTCTGCAAGTAGGAGCCAATTTCTAACAAATTACCTAGTTGTAGAGACGGAGCGTGCTCTGTCTCTACAACATGTGATAGTTTTTCAATTCGCTTCGTAAACGAATCGCTTGATTGTCCGTCACCTTATCCATCAGTTTCCAGAATCTTTCGCTATGGTTCATCTCTATCGTATGGCAAAGCTCATGCAATAATACATAATCCACCAAATGCCAAGGAAGAAGCATTAATGATTGCGAGAGGTTAATGCTCTTCTTCATTGTACAACTTCCCCAATGCGTTTTGCTATTATTGATTTTCACCCCGGTCAACATAAATCCATGTTGTCTCAGCCAATAGCGTGATACGTTCCGGCAACAACCGTTTCGCCTCGTGGCGGAGCGCCTTCTCCAGCATGGATTTCAATAAGGATTGCACCTCTTCCTCCTCGAAACGAGTCTCATTCGGACAAGCGATATGCAGTACTCCATCCTCCAATCTCATGTAGAAATTACTTCGCTCGGTGCGGAAGATATGCAAGCGGAATGTCGTAGCCTGTAACTCCGATCTTTCGTCGAGCAGGGGCCGGGCCGGATGCTTCTGGAGCGCTTTTACCAGCCGGGCCTTGTTCTCCATGATAAAAGCGATCATACGTTTCTCGTCTCCCCCGGGTGGCATCGTGGCGGTTATCTTTCCTTTTGATATCTTGAGCGTGTATCGAGTGGCCCGGGGAGTGGTACGGAGCGTTATGACTCCCAAATCCTTGTCTTGTATATTCTTTTCCATTCCTGCCACAAAAGTAATACATTGAGAAAAACAATAATACGATGGAATTGATTATCTTCGCGATCGTAAAGGTTAAAAACATAATCAATATAATAAATTAGCAATCATGAGCAAAAAAGCACTTTTAATTATCTGTGATGGTTGGGGAATTGGTGACAAAGGTAAAGACGACGTGATCTTTAACACGCCGACTCCATATTGGGACGAGTTATTGAAAACTTATCCAGCCTCACAGTTACAGGCTTCTGGCGAGAACGTTGGTTTGCCTGACGGACAAATGGGTAACTCTGAGGTGGGCCACTTGAACATCGGTGCTGGCCGTATCGTTTACCAAGATTTGGTGAAGATCAACATCGCTTGCCGCGAGAATACGATCATGGAGAACCCGGAGATCAAACGTGCTTATAGCTACGCGAAAGAGAATAATAAGCAGATCCACTTCATGGGCTTGGTTTCCGATGGTGGTGTACATAGCTCTTTGGAGCATCTTTTGAAGTTGACGGATATCGCCAAGGAATACGGAATCAGCAAGGCTTATGTACATTGCTTCATGGATGGCCGTGATACGGACCCGAAGAGTGGTAAAGGTTTTATCGAGACGTTGGAGAATCATCTGAAGACTACCGGCGGTAAGATCGCTTCTATCATCGGACGTTATTACGCTATGGACCGCGACAAACGTTGGGAACGTGTGAAAGAGGCTTACGACTTATTGGTCGAAGGTAAGGGTAAGCAAGCCGAGTGCATGGTAAAAGCGATGGAAGAGTCGTACGCCGAGGGTGTAACGGACGAGTTCATCAAGCCGATCGTTCACGTTGAGAACGGAAAGCCGGTTGCTGTTATCGAGGAAGGCGATGTCGTGATCTTCTTCAACTACCGTAACGACCGTGCGAAAGAGCTTACAGTTGTATTGACTCAGCAAGATATGCCGGAGGCCGGTATGCATACGATCCCTGGCTTGCAATATTTCTGTATGACTCCGTATGACGCTAGCTTCAAGGGTGTTCATATCTTGTTCGACAAAGAGAACGTAAATAATACGCTGGGTGAGTTCTTGGCAAACGTAGGTAAGACTCAGTTGCATATCGCCGAGACAGAGAAATACGCTCACGTGACTTTCTTCTTCAACGGTGGCCGTGAGACTCCGTTCGATAGCGAGGAGCGTATCTTGGTCCCTTCTCCTAAAGTGGCTACTTACGACTTAAAACCGGAAATGAGCGCTTTCGAGGTGAAAGATAAATTGGTGGACGCTATCAATACGAAGAAATTCGATTTTATCGTAGTGAACTACGCCAACGGTGATATGGTAGGCCATACGGGTGTCTACAAAGCGATCGAGAAAGCGGTCGTAACGATCGACGCTTGCTTGCACGATACGGTTGAGGCCGCTAAAGCCAACGACTATGAGGTAATCATCATCGCTGACCATGGTAATGCGGATCACGCCTTGAACGAGGATGGCACTCCGAATACGGCTCACTCCTTGAACCCTGTTCCATTCGTTTATGTGACAGTCAACAAGGACGCTAAAGTAGAGGATGGTATTTTGGCCGATGTGGCTCCTTCAATCCTTCACATCTTGGGCTTGAAACAGCCGAAGGAGATGACTGGCAAGTCATTGATTAAATAAGAGCTAGGCGCATCTTATGATCCAGATAGATGACACTTTAGTAAGTCTTGACGTTATCGAGCGTTATTTTTTATGTGATCTTTCCAAATGTAAGGGGGAGTGCTGCGTGGAAGGAGATTCCGGCGCTCCATTAGAGGATTCGGAGTTGGCGAAGCTCCAGAAAGTATTGCCCATTATCTGGGATGATTTATCCCCGAAAGCTCAAGAGGTCATTAATAAGCAAGGCGTAGCTTATATCGATGAGGAAGGCGATACGGTTACCTCTATCGTGAACGGCAAAGATTGTGTCTTTACCTGTTACGACGCCGATGGTACTTGTAAATGCGCTATTGAGAAAGCATACCGGGAAGGTAAGACGGATTTCTATAAGCCTGTTTCTTGCCATCTTTACCCGATACGTGTCACTCAGTATCGGGATTTCAAGGCCGTGAACTATCATCGCTGGAGCGCTTGTAAGGCAGCGGAGATCTTAGGAAAGAAAGAGCAATTGCCGGTTTATAAGTTCCTCAAGGAGCCCTTGATCCGTAAGTTCGGCCAGGCTTGGTATAAGGCCTTGGAAGAGTGTGCGGAGGAATGGAAGAAGCAGCGTGAGGAGTAGCTTTTAGATCGTTTATAAATATAAAAAATCCCTTCAGTCTCTCCCTTTGATAACTATACGTTAAAAACGGATGGAGGCTGAAGGGATTTTGTTTTATAGTCGCTCTATTTCCTCAAGGGAAAGGCCGGTGCATTTTTGGATGATAAGAGGGGTTATTCCCTCGGCTTTCATATTACGTGCCGTAGATTCTTTCCCTTTTTGCAGTCCTTCTTGCAATCCTTCTTGTAATCCTTTTTGCAATCCTTTTTCCATGCCTTCTTCCATCCCTTTTTTCATGCCTTTCTCAACGGCGAAGTCCAAGGTGTTATAATAATCATTATACATCTTCCACTCCGCCTCGTACTGCGCTCGTTGTTTGGGGGTGAGGTTCGCCATGGATCCGATGCGTTCCAACCGCTCGAATATGGCCTTGCGTGCCTTGAAAGGCATTCTGTCTAATGTATCCATATGCTTTAGTACATAAATCCAACGTTCAAAATCTGTCTCGCATTCTTCCTCCTCTTTGTTGAATCGAGGAAGCTCAATATAGATCTGGCGGAACTTGGGGTTGAATACCTGTCCGTTCTCCCGATCCGCCAGCACGATGTCCCTTCGGAACTTTCCTTCGTTCCTGTTATTGTTTGGCCTGTTCTCCTCGTCTAGCGTGAAGTTCAAGAAAAAAACACCGTACACGGCCGCCAGCTCATAGTCCCATGTTCCCTTTATCCCCTGTTCCACCACCGAGTGCGAGAGGTAGTATAAGGCCCTGTCCTTGAAGTGGGGCTGTTCCCTGTTCTGCATCTCGATTATGATCCGTTCGCCCTTGTCGGTCTCGCAATGGATATCGAAGATGACCTTCCTTCCTTGCTCTGTCTCGGGCAATCGCTCATTGTTCATTGTTCATGATCCTCAGGTCCATGATAGTATGCTCCCCTTTGAGGAGGTCGTTCAGGAACTCGATTAAAATGTCCTTGTTCATTTCCCTGCCGAATATGTGCTTGAAGCCGAAATCGGTGAAGGGGTTGATAAATTTTCCCATAGTGTTTATAGGTTTTAGTGATTAATAGGATATAGATGGTTCTTTTCCATCTTTGGCGATAAAGATACGATTTTTATTATATGGGGCATTCATTTAGGCTTTAAAAAAACACGTACGTCTTTTTTCGGAAACACCTTGTGTAGTTTGAGTGAAGACGAGATATAGTGAACGCATAAAGGATACAGCCTTAAAGCTAAAGGTGGGTTAATGAGGCTTTCCGCGTCAAATGTAAGCCATAGCTTATTTGAAAATACGGGAAACATGTGCCTGTACAGGCCCTGATAACCAAGAAACGGGCCCTCTCATTGGCTGTTGAAGTGAATAACTGACGGCTTGGGAAGTGAATAACTAATCACTTGGAAAGCCTTTTTATACCGGAACCAACAAGGTCTTCTCAGTGGCTTTGGGATGCGGTTCAGTTATCCTGCGGGGCTTTTCTATGTCGATTATTCTGTTATAGCCCTTGCGGATGGATGGTAAGCGAAGCGGCGATAATCATGACAGTTTGCGCGAAACAAGGCTGTTTGTTTGACATACCTCTTCTTTGGAGAAGTCTAACCAGAGAGAAGAAATAGGTGAAAAGGGCCTTTTTTGTCTCTTATTTATAGGTAAAAGGTCGCTTTTCCGGTGAGAAAGGTGGTGTTTGCCCATGCGAATATATGCGTTAGCCGACGTAACCGTATGCATTAGGTGATGATACATACGGTAGTAATCCCCATCGCATACGATAGAAATTGCCTTTACATACAGGTGAATTACAGGTTTTAGCCTTAAGAGTATGAATAAGGATGAATTATTTTCTCTAGAATAAAATGGTATATTTCGTTATCTTGTTATGAAATAACTACTTGCGAATATTTTTTCTCGTTTTATAGAACTAGGTGTATAATCTCCCGGAAAATTCGATTCTCAAGGACTTTAATATACAAAGTGTCACAATGACAATCCGTAAATTCCGGATGACTCGTTTAATATAATATTAATGTACGCCTGTACATTATTAATGCTATACTATAAAAGCTGATGAATAATAGATTGAAATGATATCTGGAGTATGGAAACGACTAGTTTAAACGAACGATTCTTTTAGTCATTTGCAAAGGTACGCGTTTCTTCGATACTTGCAACCCTTCCGGGCTATTTTTTTACAGCTTATTCTCTTTCTTATCAATAGGATAGGTTATCCTTTACGAAACAAGCGATTCCTTCAACAAACCTTTCTATTTACCCCTTATAAAACGCAAGATTAAAACCTTCGTTTAAACTAGTCGTTTTTGAATGACAAAGCAATCGATACGATAACGTAATGAGCTGATTATCTTAATAAACACTAGTATTAATATTAATTTTAGAATTATGAACAAAAAGTTTTCTACTCTTTTGGCTGGTGCTGCGCTTCTGGGTGCGGTGACGGCTAATGGTGCTGTTAAGCTGAATCAAGGAGCGAATAACGGTCTTTATCAGCTTAAGGCAGGTTCTGCTTTCTTGAGTATTACCGAAAATTCCACGACTCACGAAGATGAAATCAAAATGGTTTCTCACTCTTCCGCAAATTTAGGAGGTACAATGTGGTGTGTAACGGTTGATGCCGAGAATCAAGGACAGAATCCTAAGTATGATTTCACGAACAAGATCGGAAAGTTTTTAGGTCTTGAGATCAGCACGACGATCAAAGGTAAGGCGGCGGCTCCGTTTAGCTGCTGTACCTGCTGTTGTCGGTGGTGATCTTTCCGGTTGGAAATTCTCTCCTGTATTTAAGAATGGTGTGGAGAAATCCGTTCTCTATTCTTATTTCACGAATGACTCTGTAATCGGTTTGAAGGTGAATACTAGTGGCGATGTAGAAATGGTTAAAACTATAGCTACTACAGCTGGTATTACTGCCGCTGGTTTCACTGAATTTGAGTTGGTAGAGGCCGCTTCGATCGTTGTCTCAGGTGCTGATGAATTGAATACGATCTTTGGTACCCAAGATAAGAAAGCTGGTATCACATTGAAGTTTACTCCGGATGTATTAGGAGATGGAGCGGTAAACTACTTTACCGAGAAGAAGTTCACGGTTGAAGCTTCTGGAACTGCTAATTATTTCCATGTATTGAGAGCCGACTCTTCTTACTTGTACGTAGATACTGCTTATACGAATGCTGTGGGTGGAGCTAAGTTCTTGGCTTATAACTGGAGCAACTTAAAGGATACTTATAAGACTGGTACTAAGAATCATGCTACTCCGAAAGATTCTATCAATGCTACAGATTTATCAGACCAATATAAATTTATGTTTACATATTGGCCTTCAAATGACAGCTTGGAGATTCAGGTTAAACAATCTTTGTTAAAAACAAGTGAGACGTATTGGAAAGATGTTACTGCTACTACAGCTATGCAAAATCAGCATATCTCTTTGCAAGAGTTGCTGAAAGACAAGGTTCGTATCTTGACGGTAGATGCGGCTCAAAATACTAAGATTGAGTTAGGTTTCGCAGGTTGCAAAGTTTTGCCTACTACAAAGACAACTGTTGATGATGGTGTTTATGTAATCAGAAATGCTAAGACTGGTAAGTACTATGCTGCTCCGCTTTATAATGAATCTGCATCTAGTAAATACGAGTGGGTGACTTTGGATATTCAAGATGCTACTCATATGCCTGCTTATCAATGGGTTGTGTTGAAGAAGAACGTAACAGATAAGAATAAGGTTTCTGCTGTAGATTTGTATAACCGTGAGTATAATGACGGTACGGCTGCTGATGCGACTCTCCAATTGAATAAAAATGCGGGGGCTACTTATATGTATGCTGCTAGTTTTGGTGACTCTTTGGAATTTATCCCAGTCGCTAAAGAAATCTATACTGATAAGTATGTGGGTTATAAGCATCTGACTAATGATGAGTTGATCACGAACAAATATACTTTCAACTACTGGCATCCGTACGCATCTGATAAATTTATCGGTGTTAAGGATTCTACGATGAATGTGTTAGAGGGTAAGAAAGCGTTCACTCTTCAGTCTTCTTACAAAGAACATGCTTATGGCTATAATCCTTCTGAGGAGGTTTCCGGTAATGCGGACAAGAAGATCACGGGTCGTATCCCCTGGCTTGGTGAGACCGGTAAGAACGATGTATATCATTACTAATGGTGAGACTACTTTCCGTAATCATAACGTAGCGGTAGAGTCTAAGTATAAATTGAGTAAGTATTATCCTAATACTACGAATGACTCTGTTTACTTCAAGGAGAACAACCATATTGAGGGTAACCATTACTATGCTATCCTTGAGGCTACTTCCGCAGGTGCTATCAGCACTCATAAAGCAGGTGTTTCCGATTATGATGCTTCCGCTACTTTGAAAGCTCAGGTAATGGGTGAGACTCGTACTTCCGCATTCGCTATCGCTCCGGACGAGACTCCGTTGTATCGTCAATTCAATAATGAACTTCTTGGTGAGAACGTTGATAATTCAGCTGATAGCTTGATGTTCAAGGAAACTATCCGTGGTGAATATTTGATGGATGAGCATAATGGTGCCTTGTTGAACAAGGATGTTGATTACGCTGGTATCTGGAGTGAGGGTAAGGCTGATGGTAAGTTGGCTTTCCGTATTGACACAGCATGGTTAACTCGTGGCGCAGGTAAGGTTAAACCTCAATACTTGGTATCCGCTTATCGTGAGTTGATCGAGGGTGAGAAGATCATTCCTTGTACTGAGACAGGCAAGCATATCACTGCTGATGGTCAAGTTACAGAAGATCCATATCAATGTGTACATGCTGTTCATGTGAAGACTCCGGCATTCATCTATGGTAAGTATTTGGTTAACTACTCAGACTCTGCTGCCGCTGTTGCTGCTCGCAAGGAAGCTCTTAACCCGTACTTGTTCAATACGAAAGCAGTTTCAAACAGTAGCTATACTCGTGTAGGTTTCGTTCCTGCCGTTCAATATGGTGATACCTTGATCGTTTTGACAGGTAAGTACAAAGCTATGACTGCTGATCAATTGAAGAATGAGGGAATCGAGTCTATTATGGCTGTTTATAAGAAAGATTATCCAAAATTCATCAACGTATTGTCTGGAGACAAGCATAAGAACGTAACTTGGTCATTCCGTTATGTAAATCCGGATAAGGCTGCTTTAGCTTATGTAGATGGTAAAGAGGGTGAGAACAACTCATTCTTGATCGAGTCTAACGTATATGCAACAGGAACAGATGGTGATAATCAATATCAGACTATCAAGGGTGATTTGGCAAAAGCTATCGCTCCTAATGAAGCTGCCGCATGGTTGAAGATGCACAATGGCTGCTTGGTATTGACAGATGCTAGCTCTACATTCGGTGCCGCTAAGACTGGTGGTGATGGAGCATTGGTATTCAACGCATATTCTAAGACTGAAGATGATGATATGGTAACATCTAACGATAACATCAACAATGTTGAAGGTGTATCTGTAGTAGCTGGTAACGGTACTGTAACTGTTCAAGGCGCTGCTGGTAAGTCAGTAGTTATCACTAACATCTTAGGTAAGGTTGTCGCTGAGACAGTTCTTACTTCAGACAACGCAACTATCGCTGTGCCTGCTGGTATCGTAGCTGTAGCTGTTGATGGTGAAGAGGCTGTTAAGGTAGTCGTAAAATAAGACTAACCGATGGACTAAACGAATAGAGGCGGGGAGACCCGCCTTTATGTAATATATAATTAAATAACTATGCCACAAAATAAAGTATCCCGTGACGGGTGAACACGTGGCATATTAATACTAAAGTAATTAAAAGTTCTTCCGCAGGTATCCTCGTGAGAAGAGAAAGCGGATCAAAAAACAAGCCCCGTGGGATTTATCCTATGGGGCTTTTATTTATCGTATCGCCACCTTGCGTACCGTATCGCCAATGCGGATGATATAATATCCCTTTGCGATATCTACGACATATTCGGCGGTGGACTGCTTGACTTCGATTTCTTTCACCTTGATGCCTACGACACTGTAGATTTCCAAGATACTCCCGACAGGAGCGTTCTCTACCTTGATGCGATTCTCGTAGGCCGTGATTTCGATAGGAGAGGGATCTTCTTGCCTAGAAGCAAATGTCTTGACTCCCGATTTATTAGCTTGTGCGTAAACCGGATAACTTGCGGAGAATGCAAGTGCCAAAGCGATGATATGTATAAGCTTCATTTACTTGTCCCTAAATTCGTACAAATGTAGAAAGTTTTCCGCATATTAGAAAGTAATTAGCTTTATTTCGTAAAACGGATGTATGATTATACGCTAAGCCTCATACCTTCCTCTCCTAAGATCGTGCCGGGAAATATCTTGTCTGCTTCTTTCTTTAACGGTGCCATATCCTCGTAACGAGCCGAGTAATGACCGATAACCAATCGCTTCACTTGGGCTTTATAAGCAATCTCGGCCGCTTGGCGGGCGGTAGAGTGGAAGGTCTCTTTCGCACGTGCGGCGTCACATTCAGCGAAAGTCGCCTCGTGGTATAATAAATCCACCCCTTCAATGATGGGGATTATAGATGGGTGAAAAGCTGTATCCGAGCAATAAGCATACCGTTTGGGAGCGACGGCAGGGCGGGTTAAGCGGGCATTCGGGATTACCTCTCCTTCCGGGGTGACGAAATCAGCGCCCCTTTTTGATCTCTTGCATCATACGGACGGGAACTTGATAGAAATCTGTCATCTCCCGGATGATATGCGCTTCTTTGGCTTTCTCGGCGAATAAATAGCCACAACAGGGTATACGGTGCTTTAACGGAATGGAATAAACGCTTAAGGAGCGATCTTCCATAACCAACGAATGAGTTGTCGGGTCGATTAAGTTAAAACGGATCTCATAAGGCAACCCTTTACAAAAGATATCAAGTATCGGACGCATATAGCTCTCGATCTCTTTCGGCCCATGAATAACAAGTTCTCCATTACGTCCCAACATACCTAATGTAGAGATCAATCCCGGTAGCCCGAAGCAATGATCTCCGTGTAGGTGGGAGATGAAGATATGATTTAAACGACTGAATTTTATACGCATACGACGCATTTGCACTTGCGTGCCTTCTCCGCAGTCGATCATGTATAGTTTATCTCGTAAATCTACTATTTGAGAGGTCGCCAGATGGCGTGTCGTGGGCAATGCGGAACCGCATCCCAATATGTTTATATCAAAATCAGCCATTTGTTGTCTATGGGAATAATTGAGTGCAAAGATAATACAAAAGCATTTCTGTTCTGTGAAAAATAACAAAAAAACAAAGTGTAATGTATGCAGGATGAGGTGGATTCCATATATTTGTTTGCTGTCCTTCGGGAAAGCGAATATACAGTCGGTAAATAGACTTAAGATATTTTCATCTAAGCCTTAACTAACTTTTTCTTTTTGTTTAAAACGGTTAAATGTAGAAACGGCCAAGCGTGAGCTTCGCCGTTTCCTTTTTTTATTGTTATTTTGAAATCTAAATACCTATATCTAATAAATTATGTCATTTAACAATCTACGATTATGAACAAGAATTTTATCTCTGTTTTCTTCCTGATGCTCGCTATGGGCGTATCTGTTATGGCCCAGAGTTATGAGGAAGATTTGGCTTTTTTTAAGGAACGAGTAAAGACTTTAGGCTCGGATGAGTTCGGAGGGCGTAAGCCTTTGACCGAGTATGAGACGAAAACAATCCATTACATCGCTGATGAATTTAAGAAACTAGGTCTTCAACCTGCTAATGGCGATAGTTATTTCCAGCCGGTGAAGCAAATATCTACTTTTACCCGTCCGGTAAAGGATAAGATCACGGTGAAATGCGCGAAAGGGTCTATGGATTTGAAGTTCTCGGATGATATTGTCGTTTGGACGAACCGGGGAACTGAGCAGGTAGTTATCCCTACTACGGACTATGTGTTCTGTGGGTTTGGCATTAATGCGCCGGAATATGGATGGAACGATTATGCGAATGTAGACGTGAAGGGGAAAATCGTTATCGCTATGGTGAATGATCCCGGTTTTTATGATACGTCTTTGTTCCGTGGAAAGAACATGACTTATTATGGCCGTTGGACTTATAAGTTCGAGGAGGCGCAACGCCAAGGTGCCGCAGGTTTATTGGTTCTTCATAACGAGGCGGCCGCTTCGTATGGTTGGAAGGTCTGTCAGGCTTCTCACGTGCAGACAAATATCGCTCTTTGCTCGGAGACAATGAATGCGGAAGCTTTGGGCATGAAGGGATGGCTCTCGGAGGAGGCTTGCAAGAAAATGTTCGCCCTTAGCGGATTGAATTTTGATGAGACGATTGCCGCGGCGAAGAAACCGGGTTTCAAGAGTTTTACGATGAAGGCGAAAAGTAAGGTTATATTAAATGTAAAGATGACTGTAGGCGAGTCTCATAACGTGGCGGCTGTTTTACCGGGCACGGACCTGAAAGACGAATACTTGGTTTTTACCGCTCACTGGGATCATTTTGGGATCGGCACGCCGATAGATGGGGACAGTATCTATAATGGCGCTAGCGATAATGCTTCGGGCGTGGCAACCTTAATGTTATTAGCTAAGAAATATCAATCATTGCCTGTTCATTCCCGTCGTTCCATCGTATTCGTGGCGGTGACTTCCGAGGAATGTGGCTTATTAGGTTCTCAGTACTATTGTGAGCATCCTTTGTTCCCTTTATCTAAAACGGCTATTAACTTGAACTTTGACGGCACGGCTCCGCGTGAGCGTACCCATGATATTTCTCTCCGGGCTGCGGGTAAGACGGATACGGATGCCTTGGTGATCGCTATGGCCTCGGCACAAGGACGGACCGTGAAGGTTATTACCGAAGATCCTGCGGGTGGTTATTTCCGTTCCGATCATTTTAATTTCGTGAAAAAAAGGCGTACCTACGATTTTAGTTGGTGGCGGTAAGGATTACGTGGATAAAGCACGCCATGAGGCTAAACCGAAAGTTTACCGGTATCACCAACCGAATGATGAGTATGATGAATCTTGGTGGGATTTTGATGGGGCTATGGAAGATATGAACTTAATGTTTAGTATCGGTTTAGTTATCGCCAACAATGATGAGATGCCTAAGTGGACAAAAGAGGCGGACTTCTAAAGGCAATAGATTAATGTGCCAATGTAGCAATATGCCAATATGCTAATGTGTCAATTAAGATACTATCACTTGTATTCTCACTTGACATTGACATATTGGCACATTGGCATATTATTTAATTTGCACATTATTTAATAGGTATGACCTCCTTCTTGCATTTCCTTACTATTGATCTTATGTAGATCAAGCGCTCTCCAAGCATAGAAAATGTAGGCTAATACGAATGGAACGAGAATAGATACATAGCTCATTACTTTCAACGTGAATGGGCTTGAGCAACTATTCTGGATCGTCAATGAACTTTGTAGATCCGCCAAAGATGGGTAGTAAGCCGTATTATTCCATCCTGCGCAAAGTAATAAAGCTAATACGGTCAAGACAGTCCCTGCTCCCGCAAACCAGATGCCTTTTCTCCAAGTCTTCGAGAATATCGTTTTCCCTATGCCGAATAGCACGCCAACCACGCCAATCAATAATACGGCTAACACGATTGGCATCTCGATCAGGTTCATAAAATACTTATACGGTTGCATAAATACTTCTCCGGTATCCGGATTTACGGCAAAACCGTCCACCAACAATAAACGGATCAAGAATGTCAAGAAAAAGACGAGGAACAAGATTGTCTCCGGTATCAATTGTTTCCGGCTTTTAGCGACAATCTCCGGATCATCGATATTGTTGATAAAATAGAGTAGGGCCAGAGCTCGTGCCAAGAAGAAAACTGCCAGTCCTAGGCACAAATTCCAAAATACCAAAGCCGCCTCTAATCCATGCCAAGGATTGGCCCACGTGGAAATGACGGGCATGGCTACATCAGTCAACTGTTCTTTGTTAACAATAAATTCAGCGCCGTTAAAGAAGGTCGCTACAGCGGTTCCGAGTAAGATCGGACCTGCTATACCATTGATCATAAGAAATACTTGATACGTCTTTTTCCCGAGTAGGTTGCCTTTTTTCGCTTGATACTCGTAGGATACAGCTTGTATCACGAAGCAAAGCAGAATGAGCATCCACACCCAATAAGCTCCGCCGAAACTTGTCGAATAGAATAAGGGGAAAGAGGCGAAGAACGCACCTCCGAAAGTGACCAACGTAGTGAAAGTAAACTCCCACTTACGCCCGGTCGAGTTCAATAACATTTTTTGCTGTATCTCCGTCTTGCCGATAGTGAAGAGTAGAGATTGGCCTCCTTGTACAAAAAGAAGGAATACTAATAGCGCTCCGAGTAGAGATACCAGAAACCACCAGTAATGTTGTAACAATATATATGTACTATCCATAGGACTTTCTATTTAAGAATTGATATTTGAAAATTGAAAATTAGTGGGCGGCAGCTTCCGGCCCTTTCTTGATGGCCTTAACCATGATTCCAATCTCTGCGATCAGCAGGATCGTAAATAAGATAAGGAACAGGTAGAAAGTGGTCTGTACCGAGGATGGGTTTAACTTGGATATCGAAGCGCTGGTCGGCAAGATATCCTGTATAGCCCAAGGTTGACGTCCTACCTCCGCTACGATCCAACCGGCTTGTCCCGCTATATATCCTAAAGGTATAGACCATAGGCCCACGTATTGCAACCAACGTGTATTAGCGATTTTCCCTTTTTTATCCCATATCAACGTAATAATGAATAGTAAGATGAAGAAACAACCAAGGATCACCATCACACGGAAAGAATAGAATGTCAATCCTACATGCGGGATTAACTCTGCCGGATCCTTAATATAACCATATCCGAAATAGGGGAAATTCTCTTCCAAGGTTACCCTGTATTGTGCGGCTGCTGCGGTATCTTTATCTTTAACCGCTTTGCGATAATCAGCTAACGCTTTGATGGCGGTTTTACCTTTCTCTATTTTTTCTTTGGCGGAGAGCGCTACCGTTCCTTTATTGGTCGTATAACCTCCCTCTATTAAGTTTACGATTCCCGGAACGTATGCGTTCATGTCACGTTCTGCTAAGAAGGAGAGGAGTTTGGGGAACTTAATGTCAAAAATAAATGCGTTCTGGTTATCCAGATAACTCGTCTTTGCCGGATTTAAGATGCCGATACCTACGAGTCCTACTCCGTTGCCACCCTCATAAAGACCTTCCATGGCGGCTAGTTTCATCGGCTGCTTTTGAGCGACTTGGTAAGCGGAGCCATCACCCGTCCAGATAATAAGGATGGAGGCTACCAACCCGAATATAGCGCTGACCTTGATACTTGACAAAGCGAATTCGGTATTCCGTTTCTTTAATAAATACCAGCAGCTGATTCCTAGTACGAACAAGGCGCCTACGATCCAACCGGACAATACCGTATGGAAAAACTTATTAATGGCGACAGGCGATAAGGCTACGGCCCAGAAATCGAACATCTCGTTGCGCACAGTGTCCGGATTAAAATGCATACCTACCGGATATTGCATCCACGCGTTGGCGATCAAGATCCAAAGGGCGGAAAGAGTAGCGCCGATAATCGTCAGCCAAGTGGAGGCGAGATGAAAGCGTTTGCTAACCTTGTCCCAACCAAAAAACATAACAGCGATAAAGGTAGCTTCCATAAAGAAGGCGAGAATTCCCTCGATAGCCAAAGGTGCCCCGAAGATATCCCCGACAAACCAACTATAGTTAGACCAGTTGGTTCCGAACTCGAACTCGAGGATCAATCCCGTAGCGACACCGATAGCGAAATTGATACCGAATAATTTCATCCAAAATTGGGCGGTCTTTTTTCCATGCCTCATTACCTGTCCGATAATAAATCGTCTCCATAATAGCTTGGATAACGCCAAGTCCTAGTGTTAGTGGCACGAAGAGCCAATGATACATGGCAGTAAGGGCAAATTGAGCCCTCGACCAATCGATCAATGAAGTGTCAATGTTTTCAATCATATTTATTAATGTTTTAAGGATTTATTGCCCGTTGTATGAGTTCGTTCGATACGTGGTTCTCCTTCTCACTATCGCTATCGAATTGCCCGAGATAATTAGGAAAGAAGAATAATCTCAGGATAAAAAACATGATAAACAATTTGACTAGAATGATTAGCCAAAGAGTCTTGCCCAGCTTCATTTCGCGAAATCCTTCCAGATAAAAGCGATATATTCGTATGAATGCAGATTCTTTTTTCATATAGTTGTTCTCATTTAAGATAACAGTTGTTAATATGAATATGTTTTCATGTTTTTACAAATATATCCAAACTGCGTTAATAAAATACCCCCAATCCTATAGATAATATTTATGAAATTATAAATAAGATCTATCCTGTCTGTTAAAAAAAACTATTTTAAATAAGAAAGCGGTCTTTTGATCTTGTCAATAATACAGCATTGGCTATATTTGCGACAATTTGTTGCCTGTAAAGGTGTAAAGACACATGAAATATCATTGTTAAGTGCTAATCTATAAAAAATTATTACTATGTCTAACATTTCTAGAAGATCTTTTCTTCAAAAAGGTACGGCTGCCGCAGCAGCTTTGACTATTGTTCCGAGTGCGGTCCTAGGTAAAACCCATGGTCATATCGCTCCAACTGATAAATTGAATATTGCCGGTGTTGGTATCGGAGGTATGGGTAACGCTAACTTAAAGAACATGGAGACTACCGAGAATATCGTAGCTCTTTGTGACATCGACTGGAAGTACTCAAAACCTGTATTCGACCGTCATCCTCAAGCTAAAAAATACTGGGACTATCGTAAGATGTATGATGAGATGGGTAAATCTATTGACGCTGTGTTGGTAGCTACCGCTGACCATACTCATGCGATGATCACAGCTGACGCTATGACGCTTGGCAAACACGTATACACTCAGAAACCGTTGACTCACTCTGTTTATGAGTCCCGTTTGCTTACGAACTTGGCTAAGAAGTATGACGTAGCTACTCAGATGGGTAACCAAGGTTCTTCATTGGCTGAAGGTGTAGATTTGATCTGTGAATGGATTTGGAATGGTGAGATCGGTGAGGTTACTAAAGTAGAATGCGCTACCAACCGTCCTATCTGGCCGCAAGGTTTGAACGCTCCTGAGAAAGTTGATAAGATTCCTTCTACATTGAATTGGGATTTGTTTACGGGTCCTGCTAAATTGAGACCGTTTAATAAGACATATCATCCTTGGAACTGGCGCGGATGGTGGGATTATGGTACAGGTGCGTTGGGTGATATGGCTTGCCACATCTTACATCCGGTATTCAAAGGCTTGAATTTAGGCTATCCGACAAGAGTTCAAGGTTCTTCTACATTGTTATTACAAGACTGTGCTCCTAACGCTCAGCATGTTAAGTTGGTATTCCCGGCTCGTGATAATATGCCAAAGGTAGCTATGCCGGAGGTTGAAGTTCACTGGTATGATGGTGGTATGATGCCGGATCGTCCAGAAGGATTCCCTCAAGGTAAGGAATTGATGGGTGAAGGTGGTGGATTGTGTATCTTCCATGGTACGAAAGATACATTGATCTGCGGTTGCTACGGTGTTAACCCATGGTTGTTATCTGGTCGTAAACCGAACGTTCCTCAAACATTGCGCCGCGTGAAAGACGCTATGAAGGGTGGTCACGAACAAGACTGGATTCGTGCTTGTAAGGAAAGCGCAGGCAGCCGTGTTCAGACGAAGTCTAACTTCTTGGAGGCTGGTCCGTTCAATGAAATGGTTGTAATGGGTGTATTGGCTGTTCGTTTGCAAAGATTGAATAAAGAATTGTTGTGGGATGGCCCTAACATGAGATTTACGAATATCGATCCGAATGAGACAATCAAGATCATCAAGAAAGATACATTCGAGGTTATCGATGGTGACCCGAAATTCAAGACAGAGTGGACGGATCCAATTAATGCTCAAGAATTTGCCGCAGGCTTGATCAAGCACAACTACCGTGAAGGCTGGAAGTTGGTAGATATGCCGAGATAATAGTTTTAACTCAATAAATAAAATGAAAAAGTCAGTATTATTAGCAAGTGCCGCTATCATGATGTGTTATTTCACTTCTTGTGGTGGTGGAAAGAAAACAGAAGAAGCTCCTGCAGCTGCTGAGACTACAACAGAAGCCGCAGCTCCTGAGTACAAGCTCATGACAGATCTTCCTACTGTAGATATCACGACTTTCCCGAAAGATAAAGAGGGTAGATATGTGATCTTCGATGGTAAGACATTCAATGGCTGGAGAGGTTATGACCGTGCTGACGTTCCGGGTGCTTGGACAATCGAGGACGGAGCGATCAAAATCAATGGCTCTGGTGCTGGTGAGGCTGGTGCTTCCAACGGTGGGGACTTGATCTTCGCTCATAAGTTGGGTAACTTCGAGCTTGAGTTCGAATGGAAAGTAGGTAAAGGCTCTAACTCTGGTGTATTCATCATGATTCAAGAGGTAGAGGGACAACCTTCTTACATCTCTGCTCCTGAGTACCAAGTATTGGATAACGAGAACCACCCCGACGCTAAGTTAGGTAAGGATGGCAACCGTAAATCTTCTTCTTTGTATGACATGATTCCTGCTAAACCGCAGAACGCAAAACCGTTCGGTGAATGGAACAAGGGTAAGATCATGTGCTATAAGGGTACAGTTGTTCACTATTTGAATAGCGATGAACCGGTTGTTGAATATCATTTGTGGACACAGCAGTGGAAAGAAATGTTGGATAACAGCAAATTCAGCAAAGACAAATGGCCGTTGGCTTATGAGTTGTTGTTGAATTGCGGTGGCGCTAACAAAGAAGGTTTCATCGGATTTCAAGACCACGGGGATGATGTTTGGTTCCGTAACATTACTGTTAAAGTTTTGGATTAATCGTATCAAGCACATTTTAGCATAAATAACGCCCGAGGCCTAAATCTATGATTTTAGCTTCGGGTGTTGTGTTTTTAATAATCGACTTTTTCTAAACCAATTTTTTAGGACCAAGAAATGAAAATAGAACAAGGTTACACGAAAGCGCAGATGACTTGGCTGATGATGCTGCGTCTTTTTATAGGTTGGCACTTTATGTATGAAGGCCTAGTAAAAATCATGAACCCAAAATGGACATCTCTACCCTATCTACTCGATTCAAAGGGTCCCGCTGCTTCATTTTTTATCAAATTGACTCAAGACGACAGTTTGATGACAACCATCAACTTCTTGAATGAGTGGGCTCTGTTATTGATCGGCCTAGGCTTGACTTTAGGCTGTTTGTATCGTTTATCTTCTGTTGGAGGTATGATTCTTCTCGCTATGTACACGTTATCCCACCCCTCTTTCGTGGGAGCGAGCTATATGATGCCGTTTGAAGGCTCTTATTTATGGATTGACAAGAACCTTGTGGAGTTCGCCGCTTTAGGCTTGATGTGCGTATTCCCTACATCACAAATCATAGGATTCGATCGTGTGTTAGGACGTGTGTGTCCGATATTGCATAAACTTAAATTTATTTGATACCCATGGCAACAGAAGATGCAAAGAATACTCCTTCTCAGGAGCAAATGCCCGATAAAGGACGTCGGGACACATTGAAGACATTGGCTACAGTGCCTATCTTAGGTGCTTTGGCATATGGCGTTTACCAAAAAAGGAAAGACGCTTTAAGAGGCCGTAACATATCAGATGTATTTCAGGTAAGTAACAGGCAGGCCTCCTATTTAGAGCCGCAAGGCGATGGTAAGAAGATCCGTATCGGTTTGGTAGGCTTCGGTATTCGTGGAAAGCAATTGATGCGTGCCGCAGGTTTCGCTGAGCCTTCTTGGATCGATAAGATGAAAGAGGCTAATAAGTTGAATAAGAAAGACACGCGTTATCAGCAATATATGGAGCAAGATGATCTGAATATTGAGATAACCGCGGTTTGTGATATATTTGATGTATATGGTGAGGCCGCTGTATTGACCGGTTCCAATATCCATCGTGAGGGTAGCGGCGGTAAGTTCGGGCCTGCTCCGAAACGTTACCGGACTTATCAAGAGCTGGTAACGGCTCCGGATGTGGATGCCGTTATTATCGCTGGTCCGGACCACTGGCATAGCACGATCGCTATGGCTGCGGCACGTGCCGGAAAGCATGTATATTGCGAGAAACCGTTATCATGGACGGTTCCTGAGACGTATATGGTTCGCCAAGTGATCAAAGAGACTGGCGTTGTATTTCAGTTAGGTCACCAAGGACGTCAGACCGATTGCTATCAGAAGGCCGAGGAGATTATCGGTAACGGATTATTAGGCCCTGTTAACTTGATCGAGGTTTGTACGAACCGTAACTCTCCAAATGGTGCTTGGGTATATGATATTATCGAAGGCTCTAATCCGAATACGATCGATTGGAAACAGTTTGAAGGTGATCCTGAGCGTATTAAGGAGTATATGGATTATATGACATCCAATAAGCTTGAAAGATATATCGGTCCGGACGAGCGTAGCAAGTTTAGTCTGGAACGTTTCTTCCGCTGGCGTTGCTGGTGGGATTATAGTACAGGTCTTTCCGGTGACTTGTTGACACATGAGTACGACGCTGTCAACCAGATCATGCATGTAGGTATACCTCATTCCGCTACTTCATCCGGTGGTGTTTATTTCTTCAAGGACGGACGTACGGTACCTGATGTATTGCAGACTACTTTCGAGTGGCCGGATCGTGACTTGACGATGTTGTATAGCGCTACATTGGCAAGTAGCCGTAACCGTGGCAAGGTGTTCATGGGGCATGATGCTTCTATGGAGGTTTCCAATATCTTGGCTATTACGGTTGACCAAGATTCCACTCGTTATGCGGATAAGATCAAGGAAGGTATTATTCCTACAGATACCCCGTTCTATACCTATGTACCGGGACAAAATAGCTCGGATTCCGTTACATCTCCTACGGAGTTGTATTTCGCTAAACGTGGTTTGCTGTATACGTATGTAAATGGTAAACGTTATGATACGACTCACTTGCATATCCGTGAGTGGCTGGAATGTATCCGTCAAGGCAAGACTCCTAGCTGTAATATCGACGCTGCTTTCCAAGAAGCTATGACTGCCCACATGGGTACTCGCGCTTATCTGGAAGGACGTACGATGTACTGGGATAAGGACAAAGAAGAGATCGTAAGAGGTGAACTTGCGTAAGTATCTAAAAAGACGATAAATAACTTTCCCAAGAAGCGAACTTCATAAATGGATGGAGTTCGCTTCTTTTATTTGTGCATGTATAAAATTTCTTCTCTTTTTTGTAACCGATTTGTGATTACTCATGTCTTATTGATAAAAGCGAATAATTTATTAAACCTTTAAAGAATAAAAGATATGAACGAGTTGTGGATTCCTATTTTAGGTGTTATTTGTGCGGTAGGTATGCCGGTATTGTTAGGTATTATCGCTAGTTACATGACCATTAAAAGTAAGCATGAGGAAAAGATGGCGATGATCGAGAAAGGAATTGTGTTGGAAGAGGCTATGCGCCCCGAGAGAAGGCCTAATCGTTATAATACCCTGCGTAACGGTATTTTTATGATCGGTTTGTCATTGGGTGTGATTGTCGGTATGATGCTCGACTCTGCTTTCACTTACGATAGCGATTGGTTCTTTTTGTTAGTTCCGGCTATTACGATTATGTTCGGTGGAGTAGCTTTTATAATTTATTTCTTTCTTTCCCGTTCTTTAATGGAGAAGGAGAGATTGGAGGACGAGAAGAAAATGCGTCTGGAAGAATAAACGATACCGGATGGATGAGCGAAAGTGGATAGAACGTATTTTGGCAGGGGACACGCAAAGTTTCTCCTGCCTTGTCGCGAAGTATGAGAAGATGGCTTATACCATCGCTTTTCGTATCTTGGAAAATCGCGAGGAGGCAGAAGAGGCCGTACAGGATGCGTTCGTGAAGATGTATCGTGCTCTTTCCGATTTTCATTTCGATAGTAAGTTCTCAACATGGTTTTATAGGATCGTGTATCGTACGGCGTTGATGGCCTTGAGACAACAGCGTATGTTCGTGAGTTATGAGGAGGCGGGCCCTGTAGACCTTTCGAATGACGAAGTTGAATCGGCTACGGCTTTATTAGAGCGTGAGGACCGGAAAGAGATGATCGCACGTACGCTGAAAAAGCTTCCGGCTGATGAGGCCTTGTTGCTTACTCTTTATTATTTGGAGGAATGCTCGGTGGAAGAGATCTGTCAGATCACTGAATTGAGCGCTTCTAATGTGAAAGTAAAACTATTCCGTGGGCGGAAACGGTTTTATGAAGTGTTGCAAGATAAAATGAAATTAGAGACAGCTGATTTGTTATGAATATGAATGAGAAAGATATTGATCATTTGACACGTAAGTTGATGCGAGGGACGGCGGAACAACCTTCGGCCTCATTAAACTCCCGTATTATGGCATTGATTATACAAGAGAAGAAGCGGGTATATAAGTACTATATCAAGAAACGATTTACACCTGTAGGCATTTTTTTTAGCATATTTGTCGCTTATATGCTTGTGTTAGTAGGCATCTTGTATTTGGTTAAGCTTTCTCCGGGCGGGGCGGAAACGGTTTTAGGCTCTTTGCGAGCCTATTTCCCGATTGTTTTAACGATTGCTTCCGGGATCTCTTGTTTCTTCCTGTTTACACAACTCGATAACTGGTTGAAGAGAGAAGAGATACGCCGGCAAAACACCTCAAAATAAAAATATCCGGTTGTAGAGACGGGGCACGCCCCGTCTCTACAACTGATTAATTGGCCTTGACTTTTAGATTTCCGTAACGATTTCCTTCGAAGTGAATCGTCGGTTGCTTTCCACCATTAATCTCATAGGTGTAATTCTTGTCACGATCCTCATCGTCAAAATGCTTGCGGGTGATATTGAAACCGTTCACGTCGCAGCTTGAATACTTCATGTTCTCCGCTACTATCCGGAAAGAAGTTTTTGCGGGAAGCGCTACCTCTAAATTCCCATAATGGGATTCTACGTTCACCTTCGAGAAAGAGGGAGACAAGTTCCGTATCTTTAAGTTACTATAGCTAAGGCTACTTACATTCAATGCATCCTTAAGGGTCCCGATTTTAGCGTCGCTGTACTTAATCTCCATGTCTAGTCTGCTTACGCTTTCAATGGTGAGATTACCATATTTAATCTCCATGCGTAAAGATTGTATATCCTGTATATCCAGATTGGAATATTTGCTGTCTATCGTTAAATCTTTAGCGTTGCGAATCTTGGCGGTTCCTACGTAGCCCAGATCCAGTTGGGCGTCCTGCAGATTTCCTACCTCGATGTTACCATATTTGGCCTCTATCATTGCGTTGGCTGTGAAATTACCCGCATTCAGGTTGCCGTATTTTACATGGATATCCATGTTGCCGTTATTATCGCTTGGCAAGTTGATGTTTCCGTATTTCTGGTTCAAGTCTGCGGCGAGCTTAGGAGGCATCTGGATATAATAATTGATCGTCATGGACTCATTATTCGAATTGCTATTCATCTCCTTCTTTATCGTAGTGACCGCTGAGACAATACCACCTATCTTCTTGGTCTCGATTTGGATACGGTCCAAGTTCTCTTGAGCACGTTCCTCGCTGCGAGCCTTACATTCTACCTCAACCCGTATAGCTACCGTATTCTGATTCCAGTGGGTAACGGTGATGTTTCCATAACGGTTTTCTACTTGGAGACGATCACCGGCGCTTACGCTGTAGGATTGGGATATCTCTTTTTTCTTGATCTTCTCTTGTGGCCTAGCTATTGCCGATAGATTGCATAGCAGCAATACGAAAGTCAGCAATACGGCGGGACTCAATTTTACGTGTGTCGTGTTCATGATTGATATGTATTAATTGTTATTACTATTTCTGGTTATCCGTGACTTGTTCCATTTGCTTAAGCATCAGCGTGAGGCCCTCCAAGCTATTGCTGTAATGTTGGGTCATGGCGAAGAGACCGTCGTTGGAACAAGGCAAGGTAGGGAGTATCGTTTCCTCGAACATATAATTATCCGTGAGGATCCGTTTGCTCTCTTGCAATAACTCCTCCGCTCCCGGTGTCCGGTCCTGTTTATACAACTTCTTCATTTGCGCCAATACGTCGTTCATTTGCATATTGTAATATAGGCGTAGTTCCTCGATCTCCTCTTGGGTCTCGCAGGTCTGGGCCGTGGTCTTTTGCGCGGGTTCCGGCAGACCGGTCCCTTCCGGCAAGCGGAATAAGAGCAACAAAGCGATAGAGGCAGCTATGACAAAGGCCGATAGGCTGTATAGGGCCGCACGGTTTTTCCGTGGCTTCGGCAGTTTTTGCTCGAAACGTTCGAAGTGACCTTCGGGAAGCATCTCATCTTCCTCGAATGCGTCACGGTTTGCGTCTATGAAATTCTTTAGTTTATCCATGTTTAATTGGCTGCTATAATGTCTAACAATTTCCGCTTAGCGCGTAGGTACTGGCTACGGACGCTTGGCGGTTGAATTTTCAGGATAGAGGCAATCTCTTCCATATCATATCCCTCAAAGAGGTAGAGCGAGAGGATTATGCGGTAGCCTGCCGGCAACTTCTTGGTAGCTTCCTTTATCTGTGCCACGGAATATTGGATTTCTTCCTCGTCCGGTCCGTCCGTTTCCGGTTCGGCCAGATTGTCGGAAAGCTCCTCTTGGTCCGGTGCTTGGCGGCGTACATAATCGATGGCCGTATGGATGGCGATGCGATGCATCCATGCCTCAAAGCATTGCCCGTCATGATATTGGTCCAAGCGTGTGAAGATCTTGAGGAACGAGTCCTGCATGGCTTCTTCCGCCTCGGATGAGTTGCCTACGATACGCGAGCAGGCTATATACAATCGCTGTGCGTATTGTTTGTACAACTTCAGTTGCGAGCTCCGGTCTCCCCGGCGGCAACCCTCGATCAGATGTTCGGTTACTTTGTCCATTTGTTTATATAAACGAGAGTGATGCCTTGACCGTTGCATCTTGTAGCGTAAAAATACAAAAAAAAGAAAGGCATCATCTCGACGCCTCTCCTCCTGAACTAAATGATAAAAATAAAAGTTATGTGGGAAGGTTTATTTCATGTCTGTTATATTGGAGATACTATCGTTCGTATAGCCTTGCGAAGTATCCTCCATTTTGGTCTTATCCGAATTATATTTTAATTTATAAGCCTGTTTCCCTTCGGAAGTCCAATAGTTTACGACAAGATCGACCGTCTCTCCTTTGGTATCCGGCAAGGAAGACAAATTGAACGCCACACGTCCGGCCCCGATCGTATATTGGGGATCATCGTAAGCGTTATGCCTAAACTCCAGCGTATAAGGATCATTCTCGGCATCCGGTTGGATCAGGTTGATAAAGTGGGCGGTCTTGCCTCCCCAGAGTGTCTCGAAATAGATATTCAAATATCCGTCTCCGATCCACATATTATTGTTATAAATACTTACCGGGTCCGTACCATAGATAGAATCATTAGCCGCTCCCTCGTTCTTAGCGATGGATTTCGTAAGGATGTTATGGATCGCATTCACCTTGATATAGTGGGAGAAACCTCCTAGGTTACTTTGGGTGGAATCCGCCAATATCGTGAAGTTAACCAAGGCACGTTGGTTAGGCTTCGGCTGATAGTTCGGATAGTTGGTGGCGGCGGGCCATAGCTTATCACCGTCATCCAGCCGTAAGTAATATACGTTATTGCCTTCCGGTATTACGGTAGCGACCGCTATCCAGATATCACCTAAAGAATACGAGTTATCGTCATCTAAGCAAGAGGGTAGGGTGAGGGATACTAAAGCGATCCCGATAACCAATAAAAAAGCTCTCAACGTCTTCATTCCTTTTGTTTCTTAAAAAGTTCACATTTCATCGTTCTATGAAGAAAGATGTAAGTTCGGGGTGAAATGCTGCAAAAGACGTTAATAAAAGATGTTAAGAACCAAGGGATTCAACGATTAGCCGTGCCGTACGCTTTGAAGCCCCGGGCATTCCTAGCGTATGGATAATCTTGTCGTATCCGTCTAGCATTCGTTTTCGATAGGCTGGATCTTGTAGGATGCGTCCTAGCTCGTCTTGTATTTGCGATTCGGAGAAGCGGGCTCCGAATAGTTCTTGTACGATCTCCCGTCCCCCGATCAGGTTCACGAGGGATATGTATTTCGTATGGAAGAAATGCTTGAAAATAAAGCTGGCCAACTGTCCGGCTACGACGTAGTAGCAAACGACTTGCGGAACCCGGAACAGGGCGGTTTCCAAGGTTGCCGTGCCGGAGGTTACCAAGGCGGCGGCACTATGTTGTAGCAAGGGATAGGTTTTACCGAACACGATCTTGGCAGGATAAGAGCCTATGTATTCTTGATAGTAGGCAGGATCGATGCCTGGTGCTCCGGCTATTACCGGCTGGTAGTCGGGGTATGCGGAGGCTACTTTCAGCATGGTCGGTAAATTATCCTTGATCTCTTGTTTGCGGCTACCGGATAGCAAGGCGAGGATAGGCTTGTCGGCCAATCCTTCCTCTTTGATAAATGCATCTTTGGGAATCGCTTGATGCTCCTTGTAATAGGCGACGGAGTCTACGGAAGGGTTTCCTACGTAATCTACCGAATAATTAAGCTTCCGGAAAAACTCGGTCTCAAACGGCAGGATGCAGAACATACGATCTACATAACGCCGGAAGTCCTTGATGCGGTATTGCTTCCAGGCCCATATCTTGGGGGATATGTAGTAATATACCGGGAGTCCCAACTGGGTTTTCACGTATTTGGCGATCTTCAGGTTGAATCCCGGATAGTCAATTAAAATGACGACATCTGGCTGATAGCGGCGGATATCCTCTTGGCACGTCCTCATGTTATTTAAGATGGTGCGCAAGTTCAGCAATACCGGGATAAAGCCCATGAACGCCATCTCCCGGTAATGTTTGACAAGAGTTCCTCCGACGGCTCTCATCAGATCGCCGCCCAGAAAGCGGAACTCGGCCTTCGGGTCATTCTCTTTCAAGGCTGCCATCAAATTCGAGGCGTGCAGGTCTCCGGAGGCTTCTCCGGCTATCAGGTAATACTTCATGAATTGAAAATTGAGAATTGAAAATTAAAGGATCCAGTTGTTTAGGGTGGCCATGAAGTCGTAGTCCGTAACGTCAATCTTGCAGGGGACTAGGGAGGCGTATCCGCTGTCCAGCGCAAGCATATCATTGTCCGGGTGGATGGGTTTGGCGCTTTCGAAAGCTCCTGTCAACCAGAATACGGGCTCTCCGCTGGCGTTCTCGGAACGCTTGAATTCACGTACCCAACGGCCATCCGCTTGGCGACAAACTTTCAACCCTTTCACTTGCGGTAGCTTCGGCACGTTGAGGTTTAAGTAGGTTCCGTGCGGTAAGCCTTCTTTTAATACCCGGCGTGCCAGCATACGTCCAAGACGGCAGCATTCGGAGAAGTCGGCATCGGCCGCATGGTCCAGTAAGGATACACCCATGGAAGGGACGTTGAAAATACATCCCTCGGCGGCGGCACCCATCGTTCCGGAATAATTTACGCAGATAGCCATATTCCCCCCGTGGTTGATACCGGAGACTAACAGATTGGGCTTGCGCTCCAAAACCTCATTAATCGCTAATTTAACGCAATCAACCGGTGTCCCGGTGCAACTATAGATGGTAAGTCCTTCCTCCTTTTTCAACAAGGTATACTTGATAGGAACTAAAGATGTAATGGCACTACCCATCCCGGAACGAGGTCCATCGGGAGCGAATACCACCAAATCGCCTAGATCTTTCAGGCACTCAATCAATTCGTTAATACCTTTGGCCCATACGCCATCATCATTCGTGATCAGAATCAACGGTCTCTCGTTTGTCATATCGTTTTATCCTTATAGTTGTCGTACAAAGGTAACAATAATTTGCGAACAATGGTTGGGGTGTGAGGGATGGGAGTTGTCCTTTCGCCTAATCAGTTGTTGATCAGGCGAAAGGTCTCAGATTATTATAGTTTCTCTATTTCTTCTATGGAGAGGCCGGTGGCAAAGGTGATTTGCTCTATACTAACTCCTAATTTCTTAAGATTAAGTGCTATGGAGTGTTTCTCTTCCTGTCGTCCTTCAGCTTTTCCTTCGGCTTTTCCTTTTTGCAATCCTTTTTCCATGCCTTCTTCCATCCCTTTTTTCATGCCTTTCTCGACGGCGAAGTCCAAGGTGTTATAATAATCATTATACATCTTCCACTCCGCCTCGTACTGCGCCCGTTGTTTGGGGGTGAGGTTTGCCATCGATCCGATGCGCTCCAGTCGCTCGAATATGGCCTTGCGTGCCTTGAATGGCATTCTGTCTAATGTGTCCATATGCTTTAGTACATAAATCCAACGTTCAAAATCAGTCTCGCATTCTTCCTCCTCTTTGTTGAATCGAGGAAGCTCAATATAGATCTGGCGGAACTTGGGGTTGAATACCTGTCCGGTCTCTCGGTCCGCCAGCACGATGTCCCTTCGGAACTTTCCTTCGTTCCTGTTATTGTTTGGCCTGTTCTTCTCATCCAGCGTGAAGTTCAAGAAGAAGACACCGTACACGGCCGCCAGCTCATAGTCCCATGTTCCCTTTATCCCCTGTTCCACCACCGAGTGCGAGAGGTAATACAAGGCCCTGTCTTTGAAGTGGGGCTGTTCCCTGTTCTGCATCTCGATTATGATCCGCTCGCCTTTGTCGGTCTCGCAATGGATGTCAAAGATGACTTTCCTACCTTGCTCTGTCTCGGGCAATCGCTCATTGTTCATGATTCTCAAGTCCTTGATCGTATGCTCCCCTTCGAGGAGGTCGTTCAGGAACTCAATTAAAATGTCCTTGTCCATTTCCCTACCGAATATATGCTTGAAGCCGAAATCGGTGAAGGGATTGATAAATTTTCCCATAGTGTTTATAGGTTTTAGTGATTAATAATGAATAATAGTATAATAAGACGGGGCACCCTGTCTTCCGGTTGTAAAGATACTACTTTTTTAATAGGATAGGCTTCGTTTTAGCTTTTAAGAAAACACGTACGAGTTTTTTCGGAAACACGTACATGTTTTTCGAAAAACTCGTACGTGTTTTTTGAGAGGCATAATGTAACTACTTTAAATACCGGATCAGCCGATAAATCGTGGGGATAATTTTCTTGAATGTATATTCTACCAAGGGATAGTATGGCTAGGCACTACACGATCTGATCATTTCATATTCGTGAAGAGATCTTTTCACCTACGTGATACAATCGTTTCGCATAGGTGAAAAGATTGTATCACAACCGTGAAACGATTTCATGGGCAGATAGAGCAAGCTACTGCCGATAATGTTTGTATTAAATAGAAAGGCTCAACGGTAACAACTCTTCGTAGGCATCTCTGCGCTCCCTTTCACATCCTTCACAACATATCACTGACATAAAGCAAGTTGGCCGACGTGAAACGTGTGATAAACAAATTGAAGTGTAGATAAAAGTACATTGCGAGATTATCCTCACTATTTATCGGGTGAGCCTGAAAAAGTCGATTCTCCGGGAGTTAAGAATACAAAATGTCAAAGTGTTACTTTGATATAGATATACAATGTACGCATGTACATTAGTATATGATAGTAAAGTTTGTATGATTAATAAATGCTTTTCTAGTATAGAAACGACTAGTTTAAACGATCGTCTAAATCTTGCGTTTTTTGAGCGTCGAAACGGGAGGTTTGTTGAAGGAATCGCTTGTTTCGTGAAGGATAACCTATCCTATTGATAAGAAAGAGAATAAGCGATAAAAAAATCGTCTGGAAGGGTTGCAAGTATCGAAGAAACGCGTACCTTTGCAAATGACTAAAAGAATCGATCGTTTAGACTAGTCGTTTTTAATGGCAAACGACGATTTTCAATTAGTCTAACAAGTTGATTATCTTAATAAACACTAGTATTAATATTAATTTATTTATTATGAACAAAAAAGATTTCTACGCTTCTTGCCGGTGTAATGCTGGCATCTGCGTTCTCTGTCAATGCTGCGATGGAGAATGGCAAATCTTATTTGCTGAAGAGCGGAAGTAGTTATTTGTCCGCTGAGACAGATAAGACTTCTGCTGATTATGGCAAACTTGTGTACGGCTCACTTAACACTAGCGATTTGAATGAAGTTGTTGCCGGTACTTGGAAAGTTTCAACAAAGACTACTTCTGGAGCTGTTGTCTACACCTTCGTAAATAAGGTGACAGGAATGACATTGGCTGTTGATCCTACTTTGGCGAAAACCGCGACCAACGGTCTTTCTGGTGATGTGACATTAGGCAGTGGTACGGTTTCTGAATGGGCATTCGATGCTAGTAACCACATGTATTCTTACTTCAAATCGGACTCAATCGTTTTCTTTGATAATACGGGTGCCCTGAACAAAGGTAAGATTGCGGACTTGTCTGCTGCTTTGGCTGTTACAGAAGATGTAATAAGCACTCCTATTCCAATAAGTGCAGATGATTTAAATACATTGATGTGGTCTGTTGATTCTAAAGACAATTATTTTGCGTTGAATATGGACCCTGAAGTGTCAAAAGGCAAGGCGAATCATTTGACAGCGACAGGACTTCAAGCGGTTAGTGCTGGTAGTGGTTATGTTCAATTGAAAGCTAAGGACAAAAAGGCGGATGACAAACAATTGTATGTAGTTGTCGATACGGCTTATTATGAAGGAACTGAGACTAGCGGTCAGTTGTTGAAATATACCTATGACGTATTAAACGCAGACAATCGCTTGACTGGTTCTTATAAGTTCAAGTTCACTTATAATGTGAAAGAAGACAAACTCTATGTTCAAGTAGCGGAAGTTGCGGATAAATTAGTGAAAGCATCGGGTCAAACTGACGAGCAGTTTGCGAAGGATATCAAAGACAATAATAATAATTCTTATTGGTCTAATCAAGGAAAAACTGTAACGACAAGATCTGACAAGTACATCTACATGGCTAAATTGGACGGTACGAATGTGTTGACACTGAATACGAATGAGACGGATGGTGGTACTCCTACCTTTGCTTCACAGAATATTACGGTTAAGACTTCTGCTGACTATAGTAGCCTTACATTAACGACGATTCCTTCTGGTGTATACTTGATCCAGTATAAGGCTGGTGGTTCTTACAATACAGAAAAGGTAGGTTCTTATGTATTCGCTAATTTGGCTGGTTATTTCGGTTGGGCTGCTCAAGCTCGTAACCAAGAGTTCAAGCATATGCCGGCTGCTCAATGGGTAGTAGAGAAGAAAGGTACATCTTCTATTGCGCCGATCTCAATTACGAACCGTGAGTTCTCTGATGATAGCTATAAGACTTCTTATCAAATTCCTTCTGATATGCAATTATTCGCAGTAGAGGGTAGTGCTAATGAGGTATTCTATTTTAATGGAAACCAAAAGGATACGGTTAGCTTTATTAAAGTTGACGAGGATCTTGTAAAGGATGCTAAACTGGGATATAAGTATGTATCAGAAAATGAAGCTAAGGTTCAAACTTATCTGTTTAACTATTTGCATGGATTGGCATTAGATAAATATCTTAATGTTCCGTCAGGGAAGGATTCTATTGTACGTGTAGATGAGACTGGAGCTAAAGCAAGTTTCCGCTTACAAGTGGTTGTTAAAGACGATAAGTATGGTTATGGCGATGGTTTGGTAAGAAATGTTTACCGTATCACGGACGGAAAAGGCCGTTATTTGACTTATGACGGGACAACGAAGAAGTATATGATGAAGACTTATCCTACTGATTATTTCTTGAAAGAGAATAATGATATCGAAGGAAAAGAATATTATACTTTGGTTGAGGCTAATTTGCTTAATACATCTATGACACAGGCGCAAGCACAGGCATGGTATCCAGAATGGTGTAAGGGTATGGCTGTCGCAGATGCAATGACTATCGAGGAGCAATATACTCCGGAGGGAGGATCTGCTACTTATGTGACTGTTGGCGGAACCTCTTATTTGGCTTATCCGGGTTCTTCTGATATTGTTGCTGTAGCGATGTATGATAAAGACGGCCAACGATTGGTAGATGATAATAGTAAGGTAGACTACTATACTTATCAGAATGTTAATGGTAAGATTGCGTTGAAGAAAGTAGGAGCTGCTCAATATGCCTCTAGAAATTACGCTTCAGTGAAGGTCTCTGTTGACGACAATACGTTGGATTTGACTCGTGGCTCTTTGGATGATAAATTCTATAGCAATCAAGAGATTCGTACATCTGCTTTTGCCGTAGCAATGGATGATTCTCCTTTGTATCGTCGCTTCAACAACGCCGCTCTAGGTGAGAATGTAAATGACGGTCCTGATAGCTTGACATTCGTTGAGAGCGTTCGTAATGAGTACTTAATGGATGAGTGGAACCCGAACTTGACTACGGAAACTGTTGATTACGCTGGTATCTGGAATAAGGATAAGGCTGAGGGTAAATTAGCGTTCCGTATTGATACGGCTTGGTTGAATCGTGGTCTTGGAAATATCAAACCTCAATATTTGATCTCCGTGGCTCGTGACGACCAAGAGGGTGTTGAGACAGTTCCTTGTACAGAGGCTGGTCCTCACGTTGACGCTAACGGTAACATTACAACAGATCCTTCTAAGTGTGTTCATGCTCAACATGGTCGTGCTGGCTTCGCTTATGGCAAATACTTGGTTAACTTCTCAGACTCTGCCCAAGCGTTCATCGATAGAGAGGCTAAGGTTAATCCTTATATGTTCACAACGAATTCTAGTGCTAATAGCAGCTATACCCGTGTAGGTTTTGTTAAGGCTATCCATGCTGGTGACAGCTTGTTCGTATTGACAAATGGTTTCGAGAATGTAGAACCGGCTAAGTTAGATACGGCGACAATCATCGCTAACTATAAGAAAGCTAAGCTGGAAAACTTCATCGTAGACTTGGTTGGTGACAAACATAAGAATGTAACTTGGTCATTCCGTTATATTAACCCGGATAAGGCTGGTGCCGTAACAGAAGAAGGTGCAGAGAACGCATTCTTGTTCGAGTCTAATGTTTATGGCGAGAAAGATCAAAATTATAGAACCGTAAATGGTGACGCTGATCGTGCTATCGCTCCGACATATGCTGCCGCATGGTTGAAAATGCATAATGGTTGTTTGGTACTGACAGATATCAATTCACAGTTCTCTTCCGCAAAGACCAATGGTGATGGCGCATTAATCTTTAATGTCGCTCAGAAGGATGAAGAAGATATGGTTACATCTAATGATAACATCAACAATGTTGAAGGTGTATCTGTAGTAGCTGGTAATGGTACTGTAACTATCCAAGGCGCCGCTGGTAAATCAGTAGTTATCTCTAACATCTTAGGTAAGGTAGTCGCTGAGACGGTTCTTACATCTGATAACGCAACAATTACCGTACCTGCCGGTATCGTAGCTGTAGCTGTTGATGGTGAGGAAGCTGTTAAAGTGGTTGTTAAATAATTAAACAAATAGATAGGTCAAGAGATGGGGATTCCCCCATCTCTTCCTTTAAGAAGATATTTATAATTCTGAAATTCCCGTGTGGAGATAGATTCTTCAAGTACACCGCGATGGTAGAACATGCGGGAGTATTAATACTAAAGTAATAAATTAAAAGCTCAGGTCACGAGAACTTCTGTGAAGAAATGTCGTGACCTTTTTTTTTGTACTCTTAAATCTCGTGCTATGCTTATATCTACTCAAGAAACATTGATCTATAAATCAATTAGTCCGGAAGACATTTATTGTTATACTCCCGGAATCACCGTGACTTCGACGGGACGCTTGGTCGTGACTTTCGACTTGGGCGGCAAGGGGGTAAAAGAAATCTATGCTTCTTCGCAGCTGTATACGGAAAGGACAAGACGGTTAGGTATCGGTAAGATTTTTGTATCGGACGACCAAGGCGCTAGTTGGTGTTTTATCTCGGATTTTAATTTTTGGCATGCCCGCCCTTTTTGTATAGGGGAAAAGATATATATCATAGGAAACGCAGGCGATTTATGTATTATATGCTCGGAAGATGATGGGAATACGTGGAGCGTTCCCTCGTTTCTCTCCCAAGGTGAGAAATGGCATTCTTCTGCCTGTAATGTTCTTTTCGCTAACGAGCGGGTTTACTTGGCGATGGAACAGCGTTTTTATAACTCGGAGATAGAAGGCTGGAATGTGGCGGGTTTGAGCCCTACCTTGCTATCTTGCTATATTCACGATGATTTACTGGATGCGTCTTCTTGGCGACGTTCCGATCCTTTTGTTTTCAGGGATAAAGTACATTTCCCGGAAGGGGTTGGCATTCCTTTTTACGAGTCATTGACCAATAAGCCGCTAGAATTGGCTCCCGGTCGTTTTAATGCGCCCACTGGATGGCTGGAGGCTCAAGTGGTTCAAATAAAGGATAAACATCATATTTGGTATGATCCGGAAGGGAAAACGTTCCATATGTTTCTTCGTGCGCATACCGGAGGGATTGGATACGCTTGTTTATTAAAAGTGAGGGAAGATAAGAACGGCCAGATGGTAACCGGCTTTCAAGAGACTCCTTCCGGACAGACCTTGCTTTTCTTGCCCTTTCCCGGTGGCCATTTGAAATTCTTTATAGTGTATGATGAGATATCCCGGTTGTATTGGATGGCATCCAATCAATCTTTCGATTCTATGCGGACGATAAGCTCATTACCTGAGACTTCCCGGTATGGACTCCCGAATAATGAGAGGCATCGTTTACAATTATTATTCTCGAAGAATTGTGTGGACTGGTGTATGGCTGGGATGATCGCTTGCCAAGGGAATGAATTATATTCAAGAAATTATCCTTCGTTATGTATCGTAGGTGAGGATATGCACGTGGTTTGCCGTGCGGCGGATGATCATACAAAGGACCCTCAATACTCTGATTGTATTACATATTATAAAATTAAACGGTTTAGAATGTTAATCTATTAAATGAAGTGATTATGGAAAAAGTACTGATTGTAATACCGGCTCGATATGGTTCAAGCCGGTTGCCGGGTAAGCCTTTGGTTAAGATTAAAGGTATAGAGATGATAAAACGGGTCTCGGATATAGCGGATTTTGTATGTCGCAAAAATGAGTCTTGTTCTTATTTGGTAGCTACGGATGATGAGCGCATCGTCTTGTTTTGCGAATCCCGGGAGATTCCGGTGATGATGACTTCCACGAATTGTAAAAGTGGTACGGAACGTTGCTATGAGGCGGTAAGGAAACAGGACACCAATCCCGGACTGATAATAAATCTGCAAGGCGATAATCCCACGTGTCCTCCTTGGATATTGCAAGATCTGATCGATACATGGAGAAAGGAGAAGGCGGATGTCCTTACCGCCTCGGTCTTGTTGGGATGGAGCGAATACGATCAATTACTGGCGATGAAAAAGGAAACCCCTTATTCCGGCACGACGGTATTGGTGGATCGGCTGGGATATGCCTTAGCTTTCTCGAAACAAACCATACCCGCTATCCGTAAGGAGGATCAGGCTAGGGATCTTTTGCCTAAAAGCCCTGTCAGGCGGCATGTGGGTTTATATGCGTATAGCGGTCGAGCCTTCGAGTCTTATTTCTCATTACCTCCGTCTGTGTATGAACGCTCTTATATAGAAGGATTGGAACAGATGCGTTTCTTAGAGAATGGCATCAAAATGAGGGTCGTAGACGTTGATTATCGGGGACGTGAGACAACAAGCGGGGTTGATTCCCCGGAAGATGTCAAACGGGTTGAGGAAATACTTGAGAAATATGGAGAGTTCGATCTTTCGTGACTTAGATGGAATCGTAGATTCTATTTTATTTCCTTACCATACTTTGGAGGAAGTTCTACCTCCTGGCTGTGAGGCTGGTCCGGTATGGATGGAATTTGCCTGTTGGGTAGACAGCCAAAAGGTGGATATACGGGCATCGGAATCACCCTTATTCTTGAATATATGTGGTATACCCGCATCCGGTAAATCGTATTGGGCGGAGAAATGGCTATCAGAGAATGGACCTTGTTTGCATATCGCTTTCGACGCTATCATGGAGGCATTATCCGGGTATCAAGCGGATTACTCGCTAGATAGGGAGAATGCGTTCTTACGTTGGGAACTTCCTGCTCGTTTTTTAGGTTACCGTCTTCTTTTGTTGGGATTGAGGAATGGGTGGCCTATTTTATTTGAACATAGTAATGCATTGAGAGAACATGTGGATTTGTATAAGAAGATAAAGAGTCTTGGATATCGGATTCATATGGTGTGCATCGATGCGACACCAGAAATGGTTATCAAAAGATTGGCTCGGAGGAATCGTTTTTTCCCGGAGGAGCAAGTAAAAAAACGTTGGGATTGCTTGATAGATTTGTTACCTGAATATCAAAAAATAGTAGATGACTTTAAATTAATACAACCATGGAAAAATGTAGAAAACTTGTGATCGTACGGCATGGTAATACGTTTCGTGCGGGAGAGACTCCGACTCGGGTTGGAGCTAGAACTGATTTGCCTCTGGTAGAGGAGGAACGAGCTAGATCTGCGGGACGTTATTTACGTGAAAAGGGGATTGTGATTGACAAGGTGATTTCGGCCCCCTTAAAACGTACATTGGAGACCGCTAACTATATCTTGGAGGAAATGAATGTGGATTTGCCTATCATTCAAGACTTACGTCTTAAAGAGATTGATTATGGGCCGGATGAGAATATGGTAGAAGATCATGTAATAAAACGTTTGGGATCTCTCTATTTAGAAAAGGAGGGAATGGAGCGGAAAGACCTAACAGAAGATCGGATCGTGGAGAGGGGACTTTCCGTGATCGCCCAATGGAATGAGAAGGCCGTGGTACCGTTAGGATGGAACGTAGATGTAGAGAAACTGATAAGCGGTTGGCTGGATTTGGCGGCTAGTATACCTGATGGTGAGACTTGGCTGCTAGTATCTTCCAATGGAGTGATGCGTTTCTCCCCCTATATTCTGGGGAATTATGAGGATTTCTGTGCGACTCATGATATTAAGGTTCCGACAGGTGGGGTTTGTATATTCGATTGTGTGGGTGATCATTGGAGGTGTACGGATTGGGGAATAAAGGCTTATAAACTTTTTAAATGATAAATCATGGAAGATATATGGAATATAACAGCTTTGGTAGTTAGTGTATTAAGTGTGCTTTTGTCTCTTTATGCTTTAAGACAGGCTACCACTAAAAATACCTCGGATATGTATCTGTTCTTTATCTCGCAATATGCGAAGGAGGACATGAAATTGGCTTTACGTAAATTGAAAGATATAAAGCGGGGGGGGTATATCGGTTGGAACAATGGGAGAGTGATATGAAAAATAATTTGCCGAAAGCCTTTGAGTATGACGAGGCGAGACGTTTGGTGAAATATTTTTATGATACTTTAGCCTATATGAAGTTGGAGAAACTAATAGAGGCTCGTTTTGTAAGATTGATTTGCTTGAAGAAAGGGGCATGGCTTTATCTGGACACAGTCGAAGCCATGGAAAAATTTTTGACAGTGGCTATGATAAAAAGCCATATGCGGTTATTCGGGATGTATGCGAAAATTTACGAAAGGAAGGGTGTTGTCCTCCTTAGTTCATTATTTTCGGCTTTTGGTGATTTAATAAAGCCTTGATCGAAGAAACGATCGGGGCTTTTATATTTATTTCTTAATTTGCCATGACAATATTCCGCAAGTCGAAACCGAATTGAATATACTCATCCTCAGTGATTTGCCTCTCTGTAGTCAGGATGATTAACGCATGCCCTCGATAGTTGTTTCTGTAAGGGGGATGGAAATGGTTGTAACGGTTTTCGAAGAAGCCGCATTTTTTATAGAACTTTAATCGCTTGGAGGAAATTTCATCCGTAATAGGATCGATCTCTAATAAGATGATCTTATTCAGGCGTTTATTAAAATCCTCCAGCAATAAACCGCCGTATCCTTGTCCCCTAAAGTTCTCATGAATGGCGAAATGTTCGATATATACATAGGTGCTAAAATCCCAGTATGAGATAAAGCCGATAAAGAGGTTATCTTTCAGATAAACCACTAGATGATAGTTGGGAGATTGGAAGGCCTGTTCTTGTTGTTCTTCTGTTCGTTGCTCAAATAGAGGGAAACTTGCCGTATATATTTGCTCAAAGGTAGGATAGAGAGGATCTTGCTTTCGCGTTATTTCTAGTATGTCCATATGACTTCGCTTTATTTTGATGCGAAGATAATAATCTAAAAACATTGTCATGTCATATTAAAGCTTTATTTTTGGATGATCTTATAATTAAGATATTGTATACGATGATAGCGTGGTTTCGTTATATATGTTTAATTGTTAGCCTTATAATCACTATGCCGGAATTACTTTCGGCACAACGTCTGGTTTCTCAACGTCAAGAGGATGTAGAGGCCGGTCTTTTTATATAACGAGAGCGTCTACATCCTATCTAATTATTCTTGTCTATCCTCCAATTCCCCGGAAAAACTTTCTTTGGACGAGTTGCTTCGGAAGCAGATCGAAGGCTTTTATTTCTATTTGAAGCGGGATACGGAGACAAATGTATTGTTACTGAGGAAACCTGATGGTACGTTTACCCCTTTTAGTGAGTCATTGGAAGCTATTAAGACGGCCTTGGATGCGGACCCGGATAAGGTTATGACGCTTTTCCTCGATTTCTATGTAGAGACGGAGCTGGAATCCTCTTTTAAGGAAATAGGCTTGATGGAGTATGTGCTTGAATATGATACGAAAAACGGATGGCCATCCCTGAAGGATATGTTGAGTTCCGGAAAGCGACTGGTCGTTTTCGAGGTTCAGAAACATTTGAACAGTCCTTCATGGTTGCATAATATGAGGGATTTCGTGGAGCATACGGACGCTGATTGGGGAAACCAACCGGAAGGGGTTGAGAGTTTTGATGAGCGGCTGAAAAAGAATTTGTCTTTATTTACCGGATATAAGTTCTTGGAGACTTCCCGGGGAAATAGTAATGATATCTCGGCTTTAGCCCGGCAGACACCTTATTTAATAGAATCGTTTAAAAGAGCGTGGATCCGGGATGGAAGGGTTCCTAATTTTGTCTTGGTAGATAAGTATTACGCATGGTTGGATGTCTCGTTGGTTACTTTCCGGAATTTCGATATCATTTACGGCGTGGTTACGAATAACAATGAGTTGCTTAACTACGTGAATTGGGATGGGATGTCTAATTATACGACGGGTAAATATTGCTTTCCGCTAGAGCCCGGAGCCGAGTTGATGCTTTCGCCGATCTCTCCGGGCTATAGGATAGAGCCGGCTACGGTTTATGTCTCCGGTACCCAAAGGAAGGCTTTCGTCGGCGATTTTAAGGCTAGACCTTTGCGGATTGACGAGGATATAGAGATTTATTTACCGTTTGAGGGCGATGAGAAAGATGGTTCGTCCAATCATAATCTCACGGTATCTAGGAATGTCGAGTTTATTCAGGACCCTATACGGGGACAGGTCGCTTCCTTGGAGAATCAGGCCCGTGTGGATTTACCGACCGCTTCGGAACTTCATATGCGGGATCATGATTTCACTGTCGGCGTTTGGTTGAAAATACCTAAGTACCTGCCGGAGAAGGAGGATTATTGTATTCTGGGAGCTAAGAACAGTACTTATCAACAAGCGTTGCATCTGTTGATACGGAACCGGAAACCGTATATGGGATTCTTTAACAACGATCTGGTTGGTAACACGGAGATCGAGCCGGGCAAATGGTACAATGTCGTATGGCGGTATAATAAAAGGAATGGGGAGCAGGCTATATTCGTGAATGGAAAACTGGACGCGATCTCTTTTGATCGTCCGGCTTATCTGGGTAGTGATAGCTTATATGTCGGTTTCGTGAATTTCAGCCAGTCCTCGAATTTCGTGGGTGTGCTGGATAATCTTTGTATTTGGTCTCGTGTGTTGAGCGATAAGGAGATATTGGGATTGAGCAACCAGTTATTAGATTTACATATATCGAATGCGATTACTTGGTTGGATGTCCTTGGTATTGGGTTGATTTTGATGGCTCTGGTCTCGATAGCTTATCTAGGCTATCGGAAGGTGAAAGAAAAGCCAAGGCAGGATGAGGCTGATGCGGGAATGGTCGCGGAGGAGGGAATCGAGGAAGGAATCGAGGAGCCGGATCGTTCTTCGCGAGAGATGCCGGAGGAGATTGAGGAGGTTCCGGTTCTGCGCAATTATATCCGATTGTTTGGAGAGTTCTATGTGTTGGACCGGGATGGAAATGATATAACCTCTCTATTTACCCCCAAATTAAAACAGCTGTTTATCTTGATTATGCTTCACTCTTCCCGTGGAGGTTTCGGGATATCGAGCAAGGACTTGACACGGATGATTTGGGGGAATGACAACCCCTCGAAAAGTACGAAGAGCCTTCGAAGCGTATCTATATTGAAACTCCGGAAGATATTGGAACGTATCGATACGGTCGAGGTCCTATTTAACGCGAATCGATATATTCTCCAGCTTTCGGAAGATGTCTATTGCGATTATTTGGCTTGTTTGGATTGGCTGAAAGATAAACGGGTACGGACTCAGCCGGACTTTGAATATTTCTATGATATTATCAGCAAAGGAGAAGTGTTCAAAGGGGAATCGTTTGATTGGATGGATGATTTTAAAAGTTATATCTGTAATAGTACGGTGGATGTCTTGTCTCGCTTTATCGACACTTACTCGATCGAGGATGAGGCGGATCGGGTGATCCAGATAGCAGACCAGATCCTTCTGAACGATCCTTGCAACGAGGAGGCTTTGCTCTATAAGATCAAAGCCTTGATTTACCAGAACAACTTTAAATTGGCCCGTTATGTGTACGACCGCTTTTGCGCTTTATACCAAGAGATGTATGGCGAGGCTTTCCCCTCTTCTTTTGAGCAGGTCGTACCGTCTCCGCTGATGAGTCAGCAATCTCCCCAGTAAGTATTATAGTATGCCTGCTCATTGGCATGCCTGTGCCATCGCTATTGTCACACCTGTGCCATCGTTGTGGCAAGACCGTGCCACCGTTATGGCATGCCTGTGCCATCCGTGTGGCACTCCTCTGCCATTACAGTGGCAAATGTATGCGCCCCACTGATAGCGATCCTTTCGAATAGAGAGGCAGGTGCTATGCCTCTGACTTATCGAAGATTTTTATAAATATTTCTTGATTGATTTATGTCGCTGTTATTGCGTGAATTATGCTTTGTGCGGATATGAAATTTGCCTTAAATTAGCCCTAGGTTAATGCCTTGTTTAGCGTTCGTTAACTCATGGTTTACTGCTCCTCCCTATATTCGCTCTCGTTGTTTCGCACGAGGAAGCGAAGTTGTGTTTTACTATATATATTTTTTTTTCGACTTTAAATTTAATACTATGAGTAACACTATGTCTGACAAGAATTCGGTGAACTTCACACGTAGGGAGTTCTTAGGTACAGTAGCTGCAGCGGCGGCGTTTACAATCGTACCTCGTTCCGTTTTGGGTGGACCGGGCTATACGGCACCTAGCGATATGGTCAATTTGGCCGGTATCGGTGTGGGTAGCCAAGGTGGTGGCGATATACAGAATATCGCTACTCCGGATGTACCAATTAAAAGGAGACCTTTTGGTGGAGGCGGTATGCTGATGCAACCTTATGCGGGCATCCAGCCACCCAGACGGGAACGAAGAGCGTCGGATAATCCTGTGCAAATGGGAGATGCGGAGAAACAATCGTTTAAGCATGCGAATATTTATGCGCTATGTGATGTAGACCACGATTACTCCGGACATATCTTAGCGGGATACCCGAAAGCGAAGAAGTATACCGATTTCCGGGAAATGATCGACAAGGAGAAAGAGATCGATGCGGTATTGATCGGTACTCCGGACCACACCCATGCGGTTATTGCCGCTTATGCGATGAAAGCTGGTAAGCATGTATTTGTAGAGAAGCCGATGGCTAAGACGATTTATGAGACTCGCTTTTTGAGGGATCTGGCAAAGCAAACCGGTGTTGTTACCCAGATGGGTAACCAAGGGCATAATATTGAAGGGACTATGCAGACGGTCGAATGGATCCAAGGTGGCGTGATCGGAGACGTAAGGGAAGTTCATTTGTGGACAAACCGTCCGATGTGGCGCCAAGGTTATTTTGATCGTCCGGCGGGAGTGGATATACCGTCTAATCTTAACTATGACGTGTGGTTGGGACCGGCTCCTGATAAACCTTATAATCCGGAGATGCTTCATTTCGCTTGGCGTGGGTTATGGGATTACGGTACAGGCGCTATGGGGGATATGGGAGCCCATACCTTCGACGCTCCGATTTGGGCGCTTAATTTGGGTATGCCCACGAAAATACAAGCTACTTCCACCCCTTACAATAAGGACTATCTGCCACAATCGGAATGCGTGACGTATGAGTTCCCGGCTCGTGGGAATATGCCTCCGGTAAAGGTAACTTGGAGTGATGGGGGTATAAAACCGGCTCGTCCGGCGGAGTTGGAACCGAACCGCCAGTTAAGGGAAGCGCTTTATATAGGCGATAAAGGCTTGATCATGCATGGTACTCATGGAGCGGAGCCGCAACTGATACCGGAAAGACCGGGATTCGTAGCTCCGGAGAAGACATTAAAGCGACCGAGTAATATTTATGTGGACTTTATCGAGGCGATAAAGGAAGGTCGCAAAGCCGCTAATGATTTTGAGGTATCCGCTAAATTGACGGAGATTATGTTGCTGACGAATATCGCTGTCGCCGCGCAACGGTTGGATCTTACGTTGGAATATGACGCAGAAAATATGAGAATCACGAATTGTCCGGAAGCGAACGATTATTTCCACTATGAGTATCGTAAAGGTTGGAGCCTGTAAGGGACTTTCTTCTAAGGGTTAAGATTAATTTATAAATTGAATGGTTATGAATAAAGATGTGAACAATGGTCAGTCCAGACGTGAGTTTCTAGGAAGATCGGTCGCTGCTTTGGCGGCTGCGTCTTTCCTTCCGAGTGCTTTCTCTTGTACGGGGAAGAGTGTGGCGGCTCCCGCTCCGGTTGATACGGCGGCGGAGGCAGGCAAGGTTAACTCGAAGTTCGGTGGCGTGCAAATCGGCACGATCACTTATAGTTGGCGTTCCATGCCGGGTGGATTGGAGAATATCATCAAGTATTGCCAAGAAGCGAATATCAGTTCCATTGAGTTGATGGGAGGTGATCTGGAAGCTTATTTAGGAGCTCCGGAGAATCCGATGATGAAATTCTTCCGTCGGCAAGTTCCTCAACCTGCGGCGAAACCGGGTGAGAAACCTGCGGCTCCTCGTCGGATGGGTCCCCCGAAGTTTACTCCGGAGCAGCAGGCTGAGATCGATAAATATAAGGAAGCGGTGAAAGCGTGGCGTCTCGGGTTGGATCTATCAAAGGTAGAAGGTGCCCGTAAGTTATTGAACGAAGCAGGAATATCGGCGCATATCGTGAAGATGGAACCTTCCCGTATGGGTTCGGACGAGGAAATCGATTATGCGTTCAAGGTAGCCAAGGCCATGGGCGCTAAAGCCGTGACGGACGAGATTAATTTGGAGACGGCGAAAAGAGTCGCTCCATTTGCCGAGAAGCATGGGATGTATATGGCTTTCCATAATCATATGCAATATGCCGAAGAAGGGTTTAGTTGCGATCCGATCTTAGCGGTCTCTCCTTCTATTATGTTGAATTTTGACGCAGGCCACTTCTTTGGCTCTACAGGTATCCACCCGAATGAGATGATCAAGAAATATCATGATCGGATCTATAGTATCCACTTGAAAGACAAGACGGGGCCTACGACAGGGGACCAGCCGAATACGAATCAAGTATGGGGACAAGGGGAGATGCCGTTGGAAGACGTGCTCTTGTTGATCAAACAAGAGAAATGGCCTATCTATTGCGATATAGAACTGGAATATGATATCAAGCCTTGGTCTGACTCCGTGAAAGAGGTAGGCACTTGCGTGAAATATGCTCGACAAATATTGATGTAGATTATAGAATGTTGTCTTTGGTATGTCATTAATAGGTATAACGAAAGGGCCGGTTCCTGATGGAGCCGACCCTTTATTTTTCATTTATTGATCTCTTTTACCAAATTGGGCGCGCACTTAAAATGGACAATGGTTCTGGGGATCAACATTAAAGTCTCTCCGCTTTTCGGGTTTCTAGCCAACCTGCTTGTCTGTAAGCGGGGAGTATAAACACCGAAACCCTGTATACATACCTTTTCTCCGGCTCTCGTTTTCTCTAAGATGATGTTATTCAGTTCTTCCAATATGTACCGGATTTCTTCTTTGTCATTACCGACTCTTTTCGATAATTCCTCGATTAGCTGACTTTTATTCATATCGTATTATTTTTTGAGAAGTTTGTTCTTTGCTCTGTTGTTAAATATTTTTTCCTGTATTGCAAAGGCGATAAGCCCGTGTGCCTCCGAAAGAAGCGTCCCAACGAGGATTGGTTCGAGAACTGCGTCTTCTCAACAATCTCTTGGATATTCAAGGTGGAGTTGGTGAGTAATCCTTTTAATTCTAGGATCATATATTCCGTAATCCAATCTTTGGCGGATTTGCCGCTTACCTCCTTAACAACCATGGTCAAGTATTTAGGGGTGATGCATAGAGAGTTCGCGTAGAACGTCACGCTTCTGTTCACTTTGTAATTACTCATGACCAATTGAAAGAATTTGTGGGTCAGTTCTTTCTTGTGTACATCTATCGTTGCCGTACTGTCTAAAGAATTGACTTTATAATGGTTATATATATCAAGGAATAATATGCGAAGTAAGAGTATAACCGACTCTCTTCGATACTGGTTTTCCGGATCGACGGCTTTTCTTATAAGTAATTCAAAGAAGTCTACAAAGGAAAGAGTTTCCACGTCTTCCATCTTGAAATAGTAATGTTGCCTCATATAGAAAAAGAAATGTGGCGAGAAACGACTGATACCGCTTAATATATCAGAATAAAAGGATTCCGTGATCGTGAAATATCTGATTTGGAAATCTACGCTAACGTCCGTTAATGCGACCAATTGCCCCGGCAAGATGATGATGAGCTCTTTGGGGGTTATAATGTGCTTGTTAGAATAGATATCAATTTTAGCGTTTCCTTTTACACAATAGATGACAATCCCTAATCTTATATAAGAAGGGTAAGTGGTAATAGGGAGTTCTTTGGAAAGTGTAAAGATCTTGAAGTCCTTCTCCAAAGAATAATCAATACCACTATTCGGCTCAACTATTTTTTTAATATTTCCCGACATTCTTTTTGTCTATGTTTCTTATGTAAAATTATAACTTCGTCTTTTACTATATTTATCTAGTGGTTGTTTGGTATAATATTACAGAAATATAGGTCTCGTTTTGGCGTTTTTTAAAGTTTGGCTTAAATGATACCTTGAAAAATAACCGCTATTGGATGTTTTTGTTTGTAGGTCTAATACTTTTTTGCAAGTACGGTTGAGGTGATGTTAGGGATAACTTGTATTCTAAGGGCTGTGCGAGCTGGATGGAATATGTGTTAGGAAATATTAGTAATTAAGGTTAAGGACAAGCGTGCGAGACAAGAACGGGAAGGATTGCCTCGCACGACAGGCTTAGATCGTCTTTTAGATAAACTTGAGTATATCTTCTGCCTTTTCCGCTATATGATCGGGTGCGTATTTCTCTAATTCCGTACGAGGGCGAAAGCCCCATGTTACCCCACAGGAGGTCACTTCGCTGTTGATGGCGGTTTGCATGTCTACGTCCGAGTCACCGACATAAAGAGTGTTCTCTTTGGATATGCTCGCTCGTTCTACGATCTCATTGACAATACTGGGATCTGGCTTCGCCTTTACTCCTTCACGCTGTCCGAGAACCTCCGTAAATTGTATGGAAGGAAAGAAATGGGCGATGAGCTTACGGGTAGCGGCTTGATATTTATTAGAAGCGACCGCCAGTTTTATCCCTCTTTCCTGCAACAAGGCTAATAACTCAGGGACACCGGGGTATGGAACGCTGCGATCCGTGTTATGCAGATCGTAATGCTTCAAGAACTCTTCCCTTACCTTTAGTATATTCTCTGCCGTCTTTTCACCTTCGGGTAACGCGCGTTCGAATAATTTGTTGATGCCGTTTCCTACGAAGAAGTTATACTCCTTTACGTCGTGCGTCGGAAAACCGTTTTGCCGCAACGCATGGTTCGTGCTATGGGCTAAATCGGCGATCGTATTTAATAATGTTCCGTCAAGATCGAATATTACTAACTTTTTCATTTTAGTTTTCTGGCAAAATTAATGGAATGTAGAGACATACTTTCCCTTTCGACTGATAAAATAGATGAACCGATTTAAAAATAGATAAAAGTATTAGGTCATATATAAGATATTTGTATCTTTAGGACAGGAATAGAAATCCTTTGTAATATATTGTATAACCTAAAATTGGAACATCATGGGAAAGAATCAATTAATTCACGGGAATGAATTTCATTTGCTGAAACAAGCAGAGATTCATAAAGCTACAGGCAAATTAGTCGAGTCACTAAACTTGGCAGCCGGTTCTACGGGAGGTTTTGATATTTATAAAGTTGTAGAGGCTTATTTTACGGATTTAGAGAAAAGAAAGGAGATCAATGATTTGTTGGGTATTTCCGAGCCATGTGAGACACGTGTCACGGAAGAATGCTTTTCTTAAATAAGCCGCAGTAGGAATAACATAGAAAAAGGAGATACCTGAATCAGATATCTCCTTTTATTATATCTCAAAGAAGGATCAATTACTTACCAGAAAGTTTTTCTTTCAAAGCTGCCAATTCCTCGATGTCACCTAATGTAGTCTTTTCAACCGGACCGGTTACCATTCCAGATTCCTCTTCTTTTTTACCGCCACGTTTTGAGGATGCCTTCTTTTCAGAAGTTGCCTTAGCGCCTTTTTGCTCATCTTCAAAGATGCGGCTGTGAGAAAGGATGATACGTTTAGCTTCCTTGTTGAACTCGATTACCTTGAATGAAAGTTTCTCATCTACTTGAGCTTGAGAACCATCTTCTTTTACAAGATGCTTCGGAGTAGCGAAACCTTCTACGCCGTAAGGCAAAGAGATAACGGCACCCTTATCCAATACTTCGATGATTGTACCTTCGTGGATAGAACCAACCGTGAAGATTGTCTCGAATACATCCCAAGGATTCTCTTCCAATTGCTTGTGGCCTAAGCTTAAGCGACGGTTTTCCTTATCGATTTCCAATACTTGAACCTCGATCTCAGCGCCGATCTGAGTGAATTCAGACGGATGTTTGATCTTCTTCGTCCAAGACAAGTCAGAGATGTGGATCAAGCCGTCAACACCTTCCTCGATTTCTACGAATACACCGAAGTTAGTGAAGTTACGAACCTTAGCCGCATGACGAGAACCTACCGGGAAGCGCTCCTCGATGTTTTCCCAAGGATCAGCCTTCAATTGCTTGATACCAAGAGACATCTTACGCTCGTCACGGTCCAAAGTCAAGATTACGGCTTCGATCTCGTCGCCAACCTTCATGAAGTCTTGAGCGGAACGCAAGTGCTGTGTCCAAGACATCTCTGAAACGTGGATCAAACCTTCTACGCCCGGAGCGATCTCGATGAACGCACCGTAGTCAGCCATAACGACAACTTTACCCTTAACCTTGTCACCAACCTTCAAGTTCGTATCCAAAGCATCCCATGGGTGCGGAGTCAATTGCTTCAAGCCAAGAGCGATACGTTTCTTCTCGTCGTCGAAGTCCAAGATAACAACATTGATCTTCTGATCAAGCTGAACGATTTCTTCCGGATGAGAAACACGTCCCCAAGAAAGGTCTGTGATGTGGATCAAACCGTCTACGCCACCCAAGTCGATGAATACACCGTAAGAAGTGATGTTCTTGACAGTTCCTTCCAGTACCTGTCCTTTCTCCAATTTGGAGATGATATCTTTCTTCTGTTGTTCCAACTCAGCCTCGATAAGAGCCTTGTGAGATACAACAACGTTCTTGAATTCCTGGTTGATCTTAACGATCTTGAATTCCATTGTCTTACCTACAAATACATCGTAGTCGCGGATCGGCTTGACATCGATCTGAGAACCCGGCAAGAATGCTTCGATACCGAATACGTCAACGATCATACCGCCCTTCGTACGACATTTAATGTAACCTTTGATGATTTCGTCTTTTTCAAGAGCTTCGTTTACACGATCCCAAGAACGTGTAGCGCGTGCTTTCTTGTGAGACAGGATCAGCTGTCCTTTTTTGTCTTCCTGGTTTTCGATGTAGACTTCTACTTCGTCACCAATTTTCAGATCCGGGTTGTAACGGAATTCTGCCATAGATACAACGCCATCTGATTTGAAACCGATGTTTACTACAACTTCACGTTTGTTCATTGCAGTTACGGTTCCCATAACGACTTCTTTGTCCTTTACTGTGTTCAAAGTCTCGTCATACGTTTTTACAAGATCGTCCTTGCTTACTTCGGTGTAAGTCTCGCCTTGCTCGAAAGCGTCCCAGTTGAAATCTTCAACTGGCTGGATGTTTTTTAAATTTTCCATTCTTTAATTGTTAATACTAAGTTTGTTTTAATTAGTAAGTTAGACTTTATGTTGTCATCTCTCAAAAATCGGGGCAAAGGTAATGCTTTTTTTCTGATTGACAAGAGTTTTGAGGGGTAAAAACATTCATTTGGGTCGTGTTGGCTGTAATTACGGAAAACTGTTGATTTTTATTGATATTTATTTTGTAAGTTTGCGAATTGTAAGCGATAAATCAATGAGTAGAGGATTTTTAAGAAAGTCCAGCGTCAATACTTTTATAGGAATAGTGTGGATTTTGTTTGCGGTGGGCACAAGTGCGCAGAATGCCGTGAGTAAATTTCGTGCGGATAGCATACGCCAATCTTTATCACGTATCCAAAAACCTCAGGATAAGATACCCCTTCTTAAAGAATTAATCGGCTTGTACTGGCAATTGCCGGAGGAGGTACCAGCGTTGAAAGAGATAATCGATATCGCGATGCCTTTGGATTCCATCGGGATCGTATACGATGCGATGGCTGGCTTGAGTCGTTATTACCCTGCTATTAGGACGTTTGTCCGAGTCGGGGGCGCTTTTGAAACAGTATGAGTTTTTATTGGATTCATTGGAGAGGAGGTATGATCGAGAAGGGACGATTTTCCCGGTAGATCGTTATCGTTGTTTGGTAAATTGTTATTTCTGCGAGCTATGTACCATGAAAGGGAATTTGCAAAAGGCACAGACGTATCTGGATAAGGCAACCGCTTATTTGGATAGTTCTTTTTTGGGAATAGGGTGGAGGCTCAATATCTCCGGACAAAATCATTTTATTATTGGAAGAAGAAAGATTATAGGCATGCGTTGTCCGCCGTCAATCTGGCTTTAAAAATCAACCGTGATCTGGATAAGTTGGAGATGAAGAAGGCGGTCTTGCAATCGTCCGGTCAATTGCGAGAGGCGATCGCTATCTATGAGGAGATCATTAATAAGACGGAAATGATCAATACGGAAGCTTTTGACCGGCAGATCGAACAACTCCGCATCCTGAATGACTTGAATGATTTGGAAAAGCAAGATCGAGAGTTGAAGTTGAGATCAGAGCAAGAAGTTTTGAAGCAGAGGCAGATCGCTGTATCTATCGGTCTTCTATTGGTCTTGACGGGCTTACTTTATATATTATGGCGTATTTATATGCATACCAAGCGATTGAAAAATGAGTTGCTTCAAGAGAAAGACTCCTTGATCGCTTCGGAGAAGCAGCTTCGTGTCGTGGCGAAAGAGGCGGAGGCGGCGAACAAGAAGAAAAGTGCCTTTATCGCTAGTATCAGCCATGAGATACGTACGCCGTTGAATGCTATTGTCGGATTCTCTGAATTATTAGCGATTAGCGAATATAGTGAGGAGGAAAAGATTGAGTTTGCCGGGGAGGTAAATCATAGTTCGGAGTTGCTGTTGAATCTGGTGAATGATGTTCTGGATTTATCCCGTCTGGAATCCGGCAAGATCAAGTTCAGCGTTAAGCTTCCCTAATGATCTGGTTTCTTGTTGTCAGAAAGTGTTGGATTCGATTCGTCATCGTGTAAAACCCGGGGTTCGATTGACGTTTACTTCCTCGCCAGAATCTTATACTTTAAAAACGGATGCCTTGCGTTTGCAGCAGTTGTTGACAAATTTGTTGTCGAATGCCGCTAAATTCACTTCCGAGGGAGAGATTAATCTCTCATTTGCCGTGGATGAGAGCAAAGGTGAGGTTCGTTTCTTCGTTACGGATACGGGCTGTGGAATCCCTGAGGATAAGTGTAAGAAGATATTCGAGCGTTTTGAGAAATTAGACGACTTTGTTCAAGGTACCGGTTTGGGACTTTCTGTTTGCCAGATCATCTCGGAACAGCTTAAAGGTTCTTTATCCGTAGATGTCTCTTATAAGGGCGGTGCCCGGTTTGTCTTTATACATCCAACGAATTTAATTGAAACCCCTATATGAGGCTGATGAATCTATTCGATAACGGGATATCCATACGTATAGGGGTGGTTATTATGATCTCCCTTGTATTTTGCGGCTCGATGAAATCTTCCACGCCTCCTCCCGGCAAGGATCGTTTAACAGAGATCGACAGCTTGGAGAGGGTATTACCGGGCTGCCCGACGATAGCGTCTACTTTACCCATATTGCAGCGGTTGGCTTTGCTTTATCGGCAAGAGCCCAAAATGAAAGATTATTATCAACGTCTTTATGAGAACGCGATGGCGGTGGATTCCATATCTATCGCATATAGGGGATTGAAAGGTATGGCCGAGTATTATTACAATCAGTCTAAGCGTGATAGTTTGGTCTATTGCTGTAATATCGTAGATTCTATGGCGAAGGCCCGCCATGAATATCCGTATGTCTTGTTTGAGGTGAAGAGTTATTCCAGTCAAGATCTCCTTTGGCTAGGGAATTATGAGTTGGCAATGAGTGAGGCGATGGATCTGTATCGGTTGGCGAGCAATCTGAATCATAAATACGGCTTGCTTCGCTGTTCGGAGACTTTAGGGCTGATTTACCAACGTATCCGTAGGGATAGCGATGCCGTAGTCTCTTTTCAGGAAGGTTTGGATTTATTGAAGGATATAAAAGATGTTCCCGATATCATGGATACTAAAATCCGGTTAACTTCTTATCAATTGGAAAGTAGTGTCCGAACGAAACAATATACGTTGACGGAACGAATCTTGGAACAATATAAAGCCCTGCTGGATGAGCAATATGAGATTAATCAAGAAAAAGGTGATGTTTTGCTACTAGAGCGGGAGTATTGGCTGCTTTATTCTTTTTACACGAGCTTTTATCTTTCGAAAGGAGATTTGGCAAATGCCAAGAAAGCGTTGGATAAAGCCTCTTCCTATGTCGGCAATAGTTTGGTAGAGGAGGACTATGCGATCAATACTTATCTAGCGGTTAAGGCTCGTTATTATAAGGCGGCTGGAGATATCCCGTTGGCACTGCGTTATATAAATGAAGTGTTGGAGACAGAGCGATTACCCGAAGATATTCAGTTCAAGGCGGATATCTTAAAGGAGCAGGGCCGACTCGAGGAGGTTATGGCTCTATATGATGAACTTTATAGAACGCTGACGAAAAGGCGGGGAACTTCTTTTCTTCGGCAGGTAAATCAATTGCGGACCTTGCATGAGTTGCACGAAAAGGAATTGAAAGAAACAGAGTTGGAGGAGGCCGGGCGACGTATCGCCCGGAAACAAGATTTGTTGATCTTTATCCTATCCATATCGGTCGTGTTATCGATCCTCCTCTATATCTCGTTTTTATACTACCGCCATCTACGATCCTTGAAAAACCAATTACAGCGAGAGAAAGACTTGCTTTTGGAATCCCAAAGACGATTGATGAAGGAGAAAACCCGTGCGGAAGAGGCCAGCCTGATGAAAAGTGCTTTTCTCGCTAATATGAGCCATGAGATCCGGACCCCGTTAAATGCGATCGTAGGTTTCTCCAGTTTGCTGGTGGAACCTTCTACCGATGCGAAAGAGCGGGAGGAATATTCGTCTATCATCCGGAATAATACGGATTTGATGTTGAATCTGGTAAACGATGTATTGGATTTATCCCGGATGGAGACCGGAGACCTTCATTTCAATATCAAGGATTATCCGCTTTTGGAGTGTTGCCAAATGGCATTGGAGAGTGTGCGCTACCGGATGCCGGATAGGGTTAAATTGACTTTTTCTCCCGCTGGGGAACCAATCGTGGTACATGTAGATAATCTGCGCCTGCAACAACTGTTGACAAACCTGTTGACAAACGCCGCTAAATTTACGGAGAAAGGTGAGATTAACCTATCGTTCCAACTTGCGCCGGATCGGGAAAAAGGTATACATAGCCGTTACGGATACGGGTGCCGGTATTCCCCTTGAAAAACAAGCTGCGGTATTCAATCGCTTTGAGAAGCTGGATGATTACAAACCCGGTGCGGGTTTAGGACTTTCTATCTGTCTTTTGATCGCCGAGCGGCTGAATGGTTCCTTGTCCATAGATTCCTCGTATACGGACGGAGCTCGCTTCGTGCTTATCCTTTCTTGTGAAATAGATTCCTCAATTTATAATCCACAAATAGAAGAATGAGCGTGATGGCTCCTATATATAAATAGAAAGCCAAAGCCGATGTGCTTATCATCGGGAGGGCTATCTTGGGTATCTCCATATATACGAAAGATACGGCTGCGAGGGAAATCATGATAAGCGATGCCACGATCGCCGCTACTAGGGTGAATCGTTCATTGCGTTTCTTCGCCTTTGCGGACTCAAGCATGATTTGTCGCATTACGTTCGAACGGAACGAGGCGGGAAGCTCCTCCTCCGGTATGCGTTTGAATAAATCCCCAAATAAACCGGGTTGTTCCTTATTTGTGTTTATCTTACTCATGATCCATTCCTTTTAATAATACAAATAATTTTTTTCGGATGCGATGTAGCTTGACTTTAATATTCGAGGCGGTCAAGCCGGTGATAGAGACCAGTTCTTCTATTGTCTTTTCTTTCCAATAAAAGAGCAAGATCAAGGCCCGTTCGTCCGGTAGAAGTTGTTCAAGGGCGACTTCCAATCTTTGAACCTGTTCCGTGGATTCGGTTTGTCCGAACAGGTTCGTGACCTCCTCCTCCGATACGTTTTCAAGTGTAGTCTCCTCAATCGCTAGAAACTCATATCTCTTCTTCCTGACCGATGATATCGCCGTGTTATAGGCGATCCGGTAAATCCATGTGGAGAAACTACAATCCCCTTTGAATGAGGCTAGGTTTTTGAATACCTTCATAAACGTATCTTGCGCCAACTCCTCAGCCTCCTCTTGGCTTCGTACCACTTTGAGGATCAACGAGTGAATCGGACGGCTATACTTGTCCAAAAGGCAAGCGAAACATGCCACGTCCCCCGCTTGTATCCTTTGTATGTAATATGTATCGGTATACAATTCCATTGTACTTAATGGACGCAAGCCGGGTAAATAGGTTACAACTTGCGGTAACAAAAATAAAAAATATTTTTCAGCCCGGAGGTGTAACCTATGGGAAACTGTTGCGTCAAATTAGCAAACAAGATGAATGAATCAATTAAAATTATACAGTTATGATGGATTTTATTTCAGCTCCGCTGGTTGTCGGAATCGTTTGTGCAGGTATTTACGGATTATTTGAGTTGTTTGTTCGTAGGAGAGAACGTTTGGCGATTATCGAGAAGATCGGTGATAAACTGGATGCCTCTGCTTTCGATGGCAAATTGGGACTGCCTAACTACATGCGAAACTTCTCGTTCAGTAGCTTAAAGGCCGGGTGTCTTTTGGCGGGAATCGGATTAGGTTTGTTGGTAGGCTTTATTATTAATATGTGTATGGCGACAAATTCTTATTATGATGATGGTTGGTACAGGCATGAGGTAGCGGGTACGGCTTATGGGGCTTCGGTTCTTTTGTTCGGGGGAATCGGCTTGATAATAGCGTTCGTCATTGAGCTGAAACTAGGTAAGAATAATAAATAGCCATAGGCTTGCCTGTATAGACGTAGCGTGCTGCATGCAGCACGCTACGTCTATACTACAGGTAGATCTCCCCGAAGAATTCAGGACAATGGAAATTAGGCTCGGGAAGGTCGATCGGACTCCAACTTACGAAATGCGGATTCATTGTCTCATCGGCGCATTTATAGAAGTTCCCTAGTATTTTCTCCGGCAGATTACTAGGATCTAACCCCATCAACTTGAGTGGTATGACTACGATCAAGTTCCATGTATGAATACCTTTAATCTCCTCGAATGCCCTTCTTCTCACGGATGGGAGTCTTATGATGCTTTTATACTCTTCTTGCGAAAGCGACGTCTTGATATCCCGTGAGGTACGGCGGGCGGCATCGCAAGTCCCGATACAATTAAACTCGAAATTCATATAATGCGAGTCACCTTCCTTTTTCATGAAGAACTCCACGCAACTATCCTTATGGACCGAGGAATTGTCCATCTCATAAGACGCCTTTAGCGAATTACCCTGCACGCTATATCGTATATATAGATTTTTCTCTGTCCGAGCTATATTAAAAGCGGTGATCGGCTTATATGGATACTCATGCCAATTGGCATGGGTGAGGAACTCACGTTGGGATTGCACCTCAAGAATCGGTTCTATGGATGTTATATCGAGTACATCCAGAACGGGGATAACAGGAACTTTCAGTCTTTTCATTTTAACTATAGATTTGAAGTAAAGGCCATTGTAAGTAGGAGGTCAATAAAACCGATAGGGCACCGATAATAGACAATACGATAATGACAGAGCCCACGATCCGGTTCAGTAACCAAATACCTCTAACGTTGAACCATTTTCTCAGTTTTCCAATAATATATGTTATGCCGAACCACCAAAGAACGGCCCCTAACCCTATGCAAACAATGCCCAATACCAGCAGCCAAAACGCATGTTCAGGCAGCACGAAACCAAACCGGGCGAATAATCCGATATAGAGCAAGACGATTAACACGTTGCTAAAGGTAAGTAGAAAAGCTGTAATAAAGTCTTGGGTGAACGATAATTTTTTTTCTCGGTGTTTCTTTAGGTTCCTAGTCGGGTTGCTTTGGAAGATATAATACCCGAAAATGCCGAGAACGATACTTCCGATCAATTGCAGGGGCGCTTGGTTCGCCTCCACGAAGTTGACCACAACTCCCATGCCCAGACAAGTCAGTGCCGCATAAATCACGTCGGATAGAGCGGCCCCTAATCCGGTGACGAACCCGTGCCAACGTCCTTTATTTAGTGTTCTTTGTATACAGAGCATACCGATGGGGCCCATGGGGGCCGAAACCAATACACCTATAATGATTCCTTTACTAACGATTCCTAGCATTAAGTTGAGTCTCTTCTAGTTTCTCGGGCAAAGATACATCCATTCCGCGATAAAAAAAAGGTAAAAAACGTAAGATACTGTAGGGACGAGGCTCGCTCGTCCCTTATTTCGGGAAATTGGGACTGTACAATAGGGTCGTATCGAGAGTCATCAATTTACCGTCTTTCACGAATGAATCTCCTCGCTCGGACAGATGCTCTACCATCATCTTGCGTAGTTCGGACAACTTATTCTGATAGGCTGCGTCCTCACTAAGGTTATGTGTCTCTCCCGGGTCTTCCCGTAAATCGAACAACTGCTCGCTTCCGTTGTGGAAATTCCAGATATACTTAATCTTCCCATCGGTAAGGGCTGCCCAGTAATTATCGTCGCTATAGCAAGTGGCATGCTCCATGTCTATATAGGGGCGCCATTGTTCCTGCTGGCCTTGGATCAGCTTAAGTAAAGACCGCCCGTCCATATCGGGAGGAACCGACCCGCCGGCGATATCGATAAAGGTAGGCAAGAAGTCTCTCAGTTCTACAGGTTGTTCTATGCTGCTTCCGTCCGGTATGGATTTGGATATACCGGCGGGCCATTTTACGATATAAGGAATATGGGCCGAACCCTCGTACGGATAGGTTTTCCGCCAATGATAATGATCGCCCAACATATCGCCATGATCCGCCGTGAAACAAATCAGGGCATTGTCGTACATACCTTTGTCTTTTAGGGTCTGGATGATTTGCCCTACTTGATCGTCGATAAAGGTGATATTGGCGTAATAATGGCGACGGGAGTTTATGGTATACGCATCCCCGAAATTACCGAATGGGGCATCTGATGCTCCTTGGCGAGGATCTTTCGGCTCGGCGTATTGTCCGCACCAATCTCCTATATGGGGTTTTGGGATATCCGCGTCCTTATACATATCCAGATAACGTTGAGGCGGATCATAAGGACTATGCGGGCGGGCGAATGATACCTTGAGGAATAAGGGCTTGTCGTTGTCGTAGTTCCGGATCAACTCGCAAGCGGTCTGTCCGGTCCAAGCCGTAGGATGAAGCCGTTCGTCTAACTTATAGACACCGGCGGCATGGTCGTTCCAGCCGATACCCGTAAGATCCGGGTCTTTGCCGGGTGCCTGCAATTGAAACCATTCCCGGTAATCGCTGATGAAATCGGGACTTTCCACCCGGCCACTCTCGTCGATCAAGGTCGCGTGGAATCCGTGAAGTGCTTTCTGCGGAAACCAATGCATCTTACCGATCCCGAAGGTATAATACCCCAGATTCCGCATCATCTGAGGCATCTCGTAACGATACTTCAAGGCCATGCGTCCGTATCCCAGCATACCATGATGCCAAGGAGACATCCCGGTCAATAAACCGGCCCGTCCCGGAGTACTACTTGGAGCGGAGGAATATCCGCTCACGAACAACGAGCCTTCTTGCGCCAGCCGGTCGATATTCGGTGAGATCACCGCCTTGTTTCCCATGCAGCCGAGGGCGTCGCCCCGTTGTTGATCGGTCATGATCAGGATGATATGCGGCTTACCGCTCTTTACGGGCATGGCGGGAGAGACGGCGGTCTCTGCCTCTTTCCCGCTTTTGCTATGCGTCATCCCCGGAAGTGTCGCACCCAGACCGATTCCGAGGGATGATTTAATGAAGTTTCTTCTTTCCATTATTTAGCCTTGATTGTGTGATCCCGAACTCCTTTTAAGATTCCCTGCAATTGGAAAACGATCTCCGGATGTTGCAAGGCCTTGTTTCCTTCCTCGTAGACCTTCGTCATGTCGTATAACTGAGGCTCGGGGGAATATCCGGTCTCAATCTTCTCATATTCCATGATAGCGGAACCTACGCTCGGCTCGATATATTTCCAATCTTTCGTACGGACGGAAAGTGCCTTATTAAGCGCTTGCTCAATTACCCACGGGCGGTCTTCCTTGCTTTTCCCGATCCAAGTATCCAGATAATCATAGCTATCCGGCGCGCTTCCTTCCGGAAGACGGGAATTCGTCAGTGAGGCAAGGGAGGCGAACCAGTCGATCTGGCTCACTAGCGCATCTGATACGGCGGCTTGCTTGATCTCCTTTGGCCAATGTACGATAGCCGGGATACGGGTTCCCCCTTCGAAGGCACTGTATTTATTACCTCTAAGCGGTCCGGCGGGTTTATGATCGCCTAGTAGCTCCACGGCCCGGTCCGCGTAACCATCATCTACGACAGGTCCGTTATCGCTTGACAAGATGATCAAGGTGTTTTCCGTCAATCCCATCTCATCCAATGTTTTCATCAATTGGCCTACGCTCCAGTCGAATTGCTCGATAGCGTCGCCCCTCACGCCCATCGGGTTCTTTCCTCGGAAACGGTCGTGTGGGAAGCGGGGGACATGCACGTCGTTGGTGGCGAAATACATGAAGAAAGGCTTCTCTTTATTCTCCTTGATAAAATCGATGGCGTGTGTCACGATAGAATCGGCGATATTCTCGTCTTTCCAAAGCGCCTTGCCGCCACCTTTCATGTAACCGATACGGCTGATTCCGTTTACGATGGATTGGTCGTGCCCGAAACTAGGCTTCTGGTTGTATAATAATTCCGGATTATCTTTTCCGGTCGGCTCTCCGGGAAAGTTCTGCTGGTAACTGACATAGATCGGGGCATCCGGATCGTAGTTCGCCACCTGCCCGTTCTCGATGAATACGCAGGGGACGCGGTCTGCCGTCGCCGCCATGATATAGGAATAATCAAATCCCAGATCGCCAAGGGCGGTGGGGAGTGGGGCGTTCCAGTCTTGCTCTCCCGCTTTGTCTCCTAGGCCAAGGTGCCATTTGCCGATAGCGGCCGTGGCGTATCCTGCGTTCTTGAACATATCGGCTATCGTATAACGCTCCGGTCGTATGATCATTCCGGCGTTTCCCCGCGGCGATGTCCGTTCCCGGGCGGCGCCATGCGTACTCTCCGGTTAGCATGGAATATCGGGAGGGCGTACTGGTAGAGGCGGTCGCGTGAGCGTTGGTGAAGCGGATACCGTTCTTGGCGAGCCGGTTGATATTCGGGGTTTTCACTTGCGTGCCGTCGTAGCATTCCAAGTCTCCATATCCCAAGTCATCCGCATAGATGAACAATACGTTTGGCGTTCTAGGTGTAATGTCTTGTCTCTGTTGGGCTTTTGCGATACCGGCTGTAAGAAGCGAGGCACCGATCCCTACGATAAGTGTTGATTTCATGTTGTTTATTATTTAGATGTTCTTGTTGTGTATCTGCGATTTCTTATTCATGGCATGTTCTATGGACATTAATTGAATTATATACAAAAATAACCAAATTATTTCAGAATAAGGGTAACCACACCAAAATATCTATGAGATGGAGCTTAGGAAGAAATGCTTTTTGGCTCTGGTTAAAAGGGGGGCTTATCGTATATTTTCATGTACGCTCTTGCTCCTTATCGTATAATGCTGTAAAAAGTCGTACGTGTTTCCCGAAAAACATGTACGACTTTTTACAGAAACACGTACGTGTTTTTCAAAAATCACAATCGTGCTTTTAAGGTGTTGATATTAAACAATTTATATATTTGTGCCATTTGTATACCTTATTGTATATTATTATTACCAAGACGGAACACGCACTGCCTATACAAGAGTGGGTAATGAAAGTGTAGAATGTAATTCTCAACAACTTCTTTCATTGATATTGAAGGGTATGCACATGATATGGGATTCACTTCCTACCCAAGTGGATGCCAGCGAACATTCTTGTAAATGAAGAAAAGTTCGGAGAGAAGGTTCGGAGAGTCCCATAAAAGTTCGGAGAGTGAGTTCGGAGACACTGCGGATAAGCCTAAAAATATAGGTAGAACAGCACAGAAGATCATCGACCTTGTCATTTCCGACCTTTCTATGTCAGCCGAAGCTATGGCTTATAAAATTAGGTATAAGTTTCCGTGCTGTAGAAAAACAAATCGCAAAATTGCGTTCTATGGGTATATTGTCTCGTGAAGGCGCAGACTTTGGTGGTTATTGGCGTATTATTTTAAGTTACCATTTTGAGGGGATGAGACGCAGCACGCTGCGTCTCTACAACTGGAGACAAAATTGGGCGAAAAAAGTAAGTTAACTTCGTTGGCAAAGTAAGTTAACTTACTTCGGTATTTTAATTAACTTACTTTGCCAACGAAGCTAGCTTACTTTGAAAGTGAGGCATTGGGGGGTGGAAATCAAATAAAATATTATACATTTGCATGACTGGATAAGTCAAAGCAAATAATAGGTATCAAACAATGATAAACTAAAAAACATATGGATTATCTTAGGTTGAAATATTATTAATACGTATATTTGCGACAAGAAAAGGCTTTTAAGTTAAGAGCCTCGTGTTGCGAGTGATATTTGTTCCATTGATTGAAAATCGGCAAAATTTTCTTACAATTCCCAATGGACAAAGAAGGCCCCGCAACCCTTTACCGACTATACGTGTTATCTATGCTGCCGTAGGTAGTAGAGGTATGTTATTGTATATAGATAAAGGGGGCGTGTGGCTGACTTTACTGGGAGTTGGGTCTTTGCCGAACCTTCAATCATGTAAATGTTCAGTCTGCGCCCTTTCCTTATATCTTAATGAAAGGACCACTACTTAACAAAAGCCATATAGCGCCCGTCTTTACGAAGGACATCTTTTCTAAAACATGTCCGGATCTTGTAAATCTAATAATTAATTATGTAAAGTGAATGGCTTATGGACGCTTGTGATATTGATGAGATCCAGAATCTCTTTATTTACTACTCCGCTTGTTTCAGCAAGTATTTTCCAGAGTTAGGGTTTTATTGTAATGAGAGGGAATTCCAGATACATGGTATCGTGCGGAGATATAGTGACATTACGGGAGTGTCCCATGATGGCTCTTATTTCTTAATTGAGATGCGAAAAGAATACCTGATCTACTTACCGTTATTGGTCGGTTCCAAATTCCGCATTTTAACTAAACAAAAACAACTTTATTCGTAATACAATCTTATGCTTATGCCAGAACTCATATCCATAGAAGAAGCCGCCCGTATTACCGGTTTCCCGTACGAGGAGATTGAAGATTGGGTAAAATCCCGAAAGATAACCTCTTTCCATACGAGAACCGGTACACGTATGGTAGATCCTGAGAACCTACGTGATTTCATTGCCCATATCGAACATCTAGGGATTCAAAAACTATACTTGCAACTGGTCATTCAAGACAAGGAGGAGGAAGCCGACGAGATTATCGCCCAGTACGACGATTACCTTTTCTGCCTACGATCCTTAAAGAACATCTCTCCCCTACTTAAACAAATTATCGCCGAACTATCCACATTTATAGATGATAAGCAAGATCGGTATATATTCACGGAAATAACCTCTGGGGCAAAAATACTGGACGTAGCCAAACGCTGCGATATATCTTACGATAGGATGTGCTACCGATATAAGAACATAGTACTCCGCTTGCAGGAAAACACCGGATTCTTAGCCGAATATAAGAAAACGATCAGCTGTCAAGACCTAGAGATAGAGCGCCTGCGACTTGAGAAGCGAAACATGGAATATGAGCTGAGAACGCTCTATAAAGCAGTCCTCAAAAGTGGCTTGAGTCTCGATGCTCCGAAATCGTCGTTCGATATCCCCACGGATGCGGCCAGACGGATCTCCCTACCGGTCACAAGCCTAACCCTGTCTCCCTACATCCGTAAATGCCTCCAAAAATTGGAGCTGGAAACTATGGAGGACCTATTGCGCTACGCTAGGAAGAAAGGGCTCGATTCTTTGTTGAAGATTCCGGGATTCGGCCCTCTCGGTTTAGACCAGTTAAAATTTCAGCTGGAAAAGCATAAGATCATGAATAAGGCCGGAGACTCGGATCTCTATCAATACATCATCAATGAGCCGGATAGCTGAACACAAAAAGAGCCTCTCTTCACAGGGAGGCCCTTTTTATGTGATGCCGGAAATAACCAATAAAAACTTCCCGACACTACGGTGTTAATCATCTTATATGCTTACATAAAATTAGCAGAAGGCTTTGGTTTGCGATATACTAATAGTGTTACATTCTTTTTTTTGACATTGCAAAGATACGTCGGCCTATAAGGGTGCGCAATACCTATATATATGTAAAAAAAGGAGAGCTCATACCTATTAATTGTTATATATCTTTTCATGGAGATCGATTTTTAGAACTAATGATCTTCTCGCTTGTAATAACTAACGCTTACCTCTGAAATAATACAAAACCGTATTTTCCAAAATTAACTATCAAGTTGTCTTGCGGGTCAATAATGGGGCCTATTCGGTATGACGTCTTGAAAATATTCTTCCGGGATACCTATGAGTAGGTAATTAGGGTCTCATTTTACCTACTTCGGGCGATTGTAGCAAATTCTCAGCCCCTGTAATTTTGCCAAAAATTATAAAACGCAATGAGAACGTTAACAAATTTATTAGCGATTGGATTACTTTCCTTTACCGCTCTACATGCTCAAGAGAGTAATATGAGCTCTACCGTAAAGGCATCGGAGATGTATGCCGACGGTTTTTCTAAATTCCGTTTTGGAGGATATGGTGAGATGGCTGCCAGTTATATGGATTATGACTGGAATTGGGTGACACCTCAAGGTACATCACATATGAATCGGGCTACTGTCTCTATCCCTCGTTTTATTTTAGCTTTTGATTATAAGTTCTCTCCCAAATGGGTACTGAGTTCCGAGATTGAGTTTGAGTATGGAGGAACAGGCGCCGCACGGGAAGTGGAGTGGTACGAGGAGAATGGAGAATATGAGACCGAGATCGAGAAAGGTGGCGAGGTTGCCTTGGAGCAGTTCCATATCTCTTATCTGATGAACAAGCATTTAAACTTCCGTTTTGGACATATGATCGTACCGGTAGGCTTGACCAACGCACATCATGAACCCTTGAACTTTTTTTGGTGTATATCGCCCGGAAGGAGAGACTACCATATTACCTTCTACTTGGCATGAGACGGGTGTGGCTCTATTTGGCGATTTAGGAAATTTCGATTACGAGTTACAAGTCGTTTCCGGTCTGGACCCACAAGGTTTCCGTATGGAGAACTGGGTTGGCAAAGGTACGCAAGGCGCTTTCGAGGAAACTCAATTTACGCATCCTGCCTTTGTGGCTCGTGTCAACTATAATGGAGTGAAGAAATTTAAAGGCTTACGTGTGGGCGCTTCTTTTTATTATAACCAACCCTCTAAGAATAGTAGCAAACCGCTGCGTAACCAAGGTGAGAAATATCCGCTTACCATCGTGACGGCGGACGCTCAATATAAAAGTCCGAACAATAATTTGATCGCCAGAGGTAATATCGTTTACGGCCATCTGGGCAACAGCAACGCTCTGACGAAGGTAAACAATAACTCATCTTCAGCTTCCGGATATCCTAATTCAACCGTGGCGGAGACCGCTGTCAGTTATGCGGCTGAGGTTGGCTATAATGTAGGTTCCTTCTTTAGTCGGAAAGCCCCTAGAATTTATCCTTTCGTTCGCTACGAATATTATAATCCGATGCAATCCGTAGAAAAAGGCAGTAATAAACTGGCGGATAGACGTCTTCAAAAGAGCGTGATTACGGCTGGCCTTAACTATTACGCATTGCCTAATCTGGTCGTAAAGGCGGATTATGCGCACCGTATTGTAGGTAAGGGTGATTATAATAGCCAGAATATGGTTTCTGTCGGTATCGCTTATATCGGCTGGTTCTTATCAAGATAATAGACTATTAACAAATATATATGTAAGAATATGAAAAAAGTACTTTTATTACCCATGATGTTGATGGGTGTGGCTTTGAGCTTCACTTCTTGTGGAGACAACGATGATCCGGGCAAGGACCCCGATGTTGTAACTTATGACTTTAAGAATCTTCCTGCGGATTCGGGTGCAAAACCAACAGAAGATCAGATGAGTGCGGTTGTCGCTACTTTCGTTGATGAGGTAGCTTTGCCTACCTATAAGGATATGTTGACAAAGATGACTGCCTATAAAAATGCGGTAGACAAGTTCATCGCGTCTGGTTCTAAGAATGATTTAGCGGATGCCTGCGACGCTTGGCGTGCGGTTCGTGTACCTTGGGAACAAAGTGAGGCATTCTTGTTCGGTGTGGCGGATTTGGCACAGCTCGACCCGAGCTTGGATAGCTGGCCTTTGGATAAGAACGGTATAGAGGAGATTATAGCTACAGGAGAATTCAGCAAGATTTCAGGAGCTGTAGACGAAGACGCGGAAGATGGTCCTCAAAATTTACGTGGATTCCATACGGCGGAAAAGATGTTATTCTTAGACGGCGAGCCTCGTGATCTGGAAACAAGCCCGTTCGCAAAGAATGAATTGGAGTATTTGAAGTTAGTGTCCGAACGTATGTTATCTGATACTCAAGACTTATACAATGGTTGGTTGAAAGGCTTAGGAACTTCGGATGTCCCTTCTTCTTATGCGGAGGCTATGAAGAAACATGACGGTTCTGCCTATTCCATTGGTAATGTTTATCAGGCGATTGAGCTTATGCTGAATGGAAATAATGGTATGGCCGGAATCTCCAATGAAGTAGGTTCCGCTAAGATAACTGACCCGGTGACCGCATGGAATGGAAGTAATAAAGACGCTACTGACCCGAATAACCCCGGTGTCTTGGCTGTAGAGTCTTGGTATAGCTGGAATTCCTTGGACGACTATAAGAACAATATCGTAAGTATCAAGAACGCTTATTTCGGCGGTCGTGATTTGGATGAGGAATCCGCTTCCGAGAGTAGCTTGCATGCGTTGACTAAAATGATTAATCCTACGTTGGATAGTTTGATGGTAGTTCAAATTGATAAGACAATCGACGCTATCAATGCGATCGGCTATCCTTTCCGTAACAATCTAGGGGATACGGAGCATATCAATACGGCTACAGAAGCTTGCGCTGATTTAACGACAGGTTTGGGCGTTGTTAAGTCTAAGTTCACGAACTAATCGGACAAGCCGATACGATGAAACGAAGATTACTTCTATTATTCGCTTTATCCGGTAGTCTGCTGTGTAGTTGCGAATCCGAGGACTTGGAAAATTGGCAGGTTAAGAAACCCAATGGGCAGGTAGCTTCCGAGAAGGAATTGTCCGCGGGTATCTCAACCATTTTCTCCAATGCCCCGGATGCGTACGATACGCAGGCAAACTGGGTTACGGGCGAATTAGAGACGCGATTTAATCGTGGTGATGGATTGTACGACGATGCTCGCGGTGTTGAGAATGTGGATGGTGGAGGACTAGGGCCGCTTTATGCCGGATATTCTTGCGGTTCTTGTCATAAAAGTACCGGGCGGACCCGTCCGGCTATAGCCGATGGAGGTTCCGGCCCCGGCTTCTCATCCATGCTTATTTATATATCACGTAAAAGTGGCGGCTATTTTCAAGATTACGGCCGGGTACTACATGATCAAGCGGTATACGGAACGAAACCGGAGGGAAGGGTTAAGATTTCTACTACTTCCCAAAAATATACGTTCCCCGATGGGGAGGAATATGAGTTGGTCACCCCTCATTATGAGATAAAGGAATGGTATGCTGATAGTATTCCGATGTCGGATTTACGGATTTCCGTACGTCAACCTTTACGGCATGTCGGAATGGGGCAGATGATGGCGCTCGACTTGGATATGCTAAAGCAAATCGCCGCTAAAAGCAATTATCCGGAATATGGTATTAGTGGACGTATAAACTATGTGACGGAAAAGGGAAAGAAACAGATTGGTATCTCTGGTAATAAGGCGAATCATGCCGACTTAACGGTGGAATTGGGATTCTCTTCCGATCTCGGTGTTACGAACGATCGTTTCCCGCATGAGGTAGGAGAAGGACAGGGTAATATGATGGGTTTTGCCATGACCGGGGCGCAGGTCTCTACGGAAGATATGGAAGATGTGGATTTATACCTCCAGACCTTGGGGGTACCCGCCCGTCGGAATGTGGATGATCCTACGGTTCTTCAAGGAGAGCAACTTTTCTATCAAGCGAAATGTCATTTATGCCATGTGACTTCCTTGAAGACACGCCCTCGCGGATCTGTCCTTTTGAATAATACGGAATTGCCTCAATTAGGTAATCAGGTGATCCATCCTTATTCGGACTTTTTATTGCATGATATGGGTGTTGAGCTAGGGGATGATTATCCCAGTGGCTTGGCCAACGGTAATGAATGGAGGACTACCCCGTTATGGGGATTGGGATTACAAGAGGTCGTAAACGGCCATACCTATTATTTACATGATGGCCGTGCCCGGAACCTGACGGAGGCTATTATGTGGCATGGTGGGGAAGGAGCTGCGTCGCGTACCCTATTCTCTCGCATGACAAAAGACGAGCGGGCCGCTCTGATTAAATTCCTACAAAGTTTATAAATAAATAACGCATAGAATCGAAATGAAAAAAATATATAGGACGTTGCTTGTGGTGCTTCTATCAGCAGGTGTTTTCTCCGTGAAAGCTCAAGATACAAAGAAAGAGATGGATGATAAATATGTAGAGAACGATGTGGTTTCACTAGCGGGAAAGAAGGGCTTTTCTTTTTCTACCAAGGCCGGTGATTTTTTGTTTAAGCCCTATGCGTTGGTACAGGCAAGCGCTTGCTACAACCGATATGACGACCAAGGGCTGGAAAGCCATTATGCCAAGAGCGTAGCGAACTCCGGTTTCGCGATCCCTAACGCTATTCTCGGTTTTACGGGTAAGGCTTTTGGACGGGTTACTTTCAATTTATCGCTGAATGCCGCTAAGAGTGGAGGTGCTTTATTGCAACAGGCTTGGTTCGACGTAGCGATCAAGGAGTCGTTTCGTATCCGTGTCGGTAAGTTCAAGACACCGTTTATGCATGGCTATTTAAGTACTTTGGGGGAGACGTTGTTTCCGGTACTGCCTTATTCCGCTTCCCAATCCGTATTGCTTCCTTACGACGTGAATTATGTCATACCGAATATGTCCACGGGATTCGACTTGGGTGTACAGGTACATGGTTTGATCCATGATAAATGGAATTATCAAGTCGGTATTTTTAATGGTACGGGTATCGACGTGAATTTGGCGACTAAGACAAACTGCGATGATCATAAATGGTTGCCTTCGCTGTTATATGCGGGTCGTCTGGCCTTTATGCCGAAGGGGGAGATGCCAACGTCTCAAGGCTCACCGGAGAATCTGAACGACGATAAGATGTCTATCGCCGTATCTGCCTCTTATAATGCGGAGGCCGAGTTCTTGACCAGTAGCGACACTCGTGTGGGCGTTGAGTTCGCGTGGATCAAGAACCGCTGGTATGTGGCTGCCGAAGGTTACTATATGAATATGCATTTTACCAAGATCATGCAAAAGCCGGATAAGAATTTCTGGGGAGCTTACGCTCAATTGGGCTATTTCATCACTCCGAAATTGCAGGGTGCTTTGCGATATGATTTCTATGATCGTAACGCTACGGATGAGGGTGGTTTGTTGAATATGCCCGCCGCTGGTTTGAATTATTATTTCTTTAATAATAATTTGAAGCTACAGGTTATGTATCAATATCTAGGTCGTAGCGGTCGCATGCTACGCAGAATGACCGGGATGAGGACGCTATTGGATTGGCTCGTCACTCCGCTACGGCTATGTTGCAGTTCACGTTCTAATCTTTGGGTATGAAACGATATAGTCAATATATAATGTATGCCTTATTCCTGTTATTCGGGCTGGGTTGTGATGAGGGTAAGATTTATCCGGATGAGACGGTTGATTCCGGGCGAACCGCTACCGTGTCACTTTCTTTCACTGGCCTGAAAGCTTGGCCGAAGGAGAATATGCTCTCGTTATGTGCTTTTGGCGAGGATAAGTCGAAACCTTTGCAAACCCAGCGTATCAGTAAGCCGGCGGAAGACGGCAAAAGACTAAAACTCCGATTGAATAATGTCACTCCGGATACGAGGAGTATAGAGGTCGCTGTGATTAGTAGGGGATTGCGGTTGGTTTACTCCTATTATACGTCTCCGGTGGATGATTCGGACGAACCGCTTGATTTGTCTGTCGGCGAATTGGATTTAGCGAGCTTCAAACGTATACAAGCGCAGGTGTTCGACTTGAATTGCTTGTCTTGTCATGGAGGAGGATCGGGATTGGCCGGTCAGCTGGATCTTAGGGACGATGTGGCTTATAAATCTTTAGTGAACGTAAAGGCGCCCCTTTCGGAAGAGGGTAAGAACTACGTGACCCCGGGTAATATAAACAATAGTTTCTTGCTGGATATATTGGAGGATAATCCGGTACATAAGGATATGTTCAATAGTTCCGGGAAACAGGAGGTCCTTGCTTTGATCCAAGGTTGGATCTTAGGAGGGGCATTGGATAATTGATAAGAAAGAAAATGATGAATTATACGAGGAGGATAGATACGGATAAAGCGGTAGAAATGCAAATCTCTTCATTCACGGGTAAAGGTGGAACAACGGAATATCAGGTGATGGTATCGATCACGGACCCTTGTTTGTCTTTCGTGGAGCAATTGCAAAACCTTTTGCGGGTTTATGTGACTGTCGTGAAGGAAGAGCTATCGAATGACGCTACCGCCGTTTTCCGCCGTTATTTTTTAAGTGACGCAGCTAATCAGACGGATAGCGTGATGGAGTGGGAGTGCGAGAGCGCCTTTTGCCCGCTCTCTATCGTTCAGCAGCCGCCTTTGAATGGAACAAAGATCGCTATGTGGACCTATTTGCAAACGGGGATGTCGGTACAAACGTACGATTCCGGTTTACTGGAAGCGTCGCATAACGGTTATAGGCACCTCTGGGGGGGAGGTGCCTTCAATAAGGCGGCCAATTCGGAATACCAGACCCGGCTTTTATTGAATGACTATGTGATGCAATTGATGGGGCAGCGTTGTACGTTGGCCTCTCATTGTGTCCGTACTTGGTTCTTTGTGCAAAACGTAGACGTGAATTACGCCGGTGTGGTGAAAGCCCGAAAAGAAGTTTTTATCACGCAGAATCTTACGGAGAAGACGCATTATATCGCTAGCACGGGTATTGAGGGACGTCATGCCGATCCTTCGGTGTTGGTACAGATGGACAGTTATGCGGTGGATGGATTGGAGCCGGGACAGATTCAGTTCCTTTACGCTCCCACGCACTTGAATCCTACTTATGAATATGGTGTAACCTTCGAGCGGGGTACGGCTGTTACGTATGGGGATCGTAAACAGGTCTTTATCTCGGGTACGGCGAGTATCGATAACCGGGGAGAGATTGTCTATCCGGGCGATATCGTAAAACAAACCGAGCGGATGATGGAAAATATCAGCGTGTTGCTGAAAGAGGCGGACGCTACTACTCGTGATATTACGCAGGCGATCACCTATTTGAGAGATATGGCTGATTATGCGGTGGTTAAGAAGTATTTTGAGGCTCATTACCCGGATTTGCCACATTTGATAGTCTTGGCCCCCGTTTGCCGTCCCGGATGGTTGATAGAGACTGAGTGTATAGCGGTCGTGCCGACGGAGTCGTCCTTTAAGCCTTTGTGAAATAATAATAAATGTACGAGATATGGAAGAAAAAGGAGTATATTTGGCTATTCAAACACCAAGACAAGTTAGAAAGAAGCCTATGTATAAAAATGGAATGTACCGGGAAACCGATAAAATGAGTGATCTGATCTGCGAGAACTATCCGATGGTTTTAGTCATGAGCCGTTTTGGTATAGCGCTTGGGTTCGGAGAGAAGAATATCGGGGAGGTTTGCCGGCAGAATGGGGTGGATGCTTGTACTTTCCTGACGGTCGTGAATTTCTTGGTCGAGGAAGTGAATACGCCTGTCGAGAATATCAGCAAATGCCTGTCGATCGAGAACTTGATCCGCTATTTGCATAATGCCCATGATTACTTCTTGAACTTCCGCTTGCCACATATCCGTCGTAAATTGGTAGACGCTATATCCGGGTGCCCGGAGGATGTCGCTTTTGTGATCACGAAGTTTTTCGATGAGTATGCGGAGGAGGTAAATAAACATATGTCTTATGAGGAACGTGCTGTTTTCCCTTATGTCCGTAATTTGTTGGAAGGAAAGAGAGATCCGAAATACAATATTACGATCTTCCGTAAGCGTCATGATCAGATCGAGATGAAGATCACGGAGTTGAAAAATATCCTGATCAAATACTATCCGGGAGCGGGTACGAATATGCTGAATAGTGTCTTGTTCGATATTTTTGCCACGGAGGAAGACTTGGCTTCACATACCCGTGTGGAGGATTATTTGTTTGTACCGGCCATATTGGCTTTGGAAAAGCAATTATAAGCATGAATCGATGAGTACAAATCTAAAGATTGCGATAGCCGAACCTTCTGTTATCATAAGGAGCGGACTGGAGAACCTGTTGAAACGGTTACCGGGTTTCCGTATCCAGATGGTGGAGATTCATTCGGTGGAATCTCTTTTCGACTCGCTTCGTATGCACAAACCGGATGTGTTGATCGTGAATCCGGCTTTGCCCGGCTATTTCACGTTGCAACATTTGAAGGAGGAAAGCGGCTGTGCCGAGATGAAATGTATCGCTTTATTATATTCTGTCTCAGACAGTGTGTTATTGCGTTCTTATGATGAACAAATTAACATATACGATAGCCCTGATGAGATCAAGCACAAATTGGAACGGTTGAACGCCGAGGTACTTCCGGATGACGAGCCGGAAGGGGATGACGAGCAACAATCGTTAAGCTCGAGGGAAAAAGAGATCGTAGTCTGCGTCGTGAAGGGAATGACAAACCGAGAGATAGCGGATCGTTTGTTTCTTTCTACGCATACGGTCATCACCCACCGCCGTAATATCGCTCGGAAACTTCAAATTCATAGTGCTAGCGGTCTTACGATCTATGCGATTGTCAATAAGCTGGTCGAATTAGGCGACATCAAGCAGTAATCGTATATTTATAAATAAGTTAAAGGGAATGTGGATAAGCGATAAAAGCGCCTTCCGCATTCCCTTTACCATTAATATAATTAAATTTAATGATCATATCTTATTAACGCTTATCGAAAACTAAAACCCGTTTATTCCTGTTTCTTCTTCAAATCATTAAGCTTATAAGAAATGAAGAAAGCATTTTTACTTGGATTAGCATTGTTATTTTCCTTATCTATGAGCGCACAACATTTTGCGTTGAAGAACAATCTTCTCTACGACGCGACTACGACTCCGAACTTAGGATTCGAGGTGGGCTTAAGCAAAAAGGTTACATTGGATGTCTCGGCGGGATATAATCCTTTCAAGTTCAATGACGGTAAGAAACTGAAGCATTGGCTTGTCATGCCGGAAGTGCGTTATTGGACTTGCGAGAAATTCAACGGTACGTTTATTGGCGTGCATGCGTTGGGCGGACAGTATAATATCGCCGGGATTAAATTACCCTTTGGCATATTCCCTAATTTGAAGGACCATCGTTATGATGGTTATTTGTACGGTGGCGGACTTACGTTGGGACATCAATGGATACTGAATAAGCGTTGGAGTATAGAAGCCGCTATCGGCGCCGGTTATGCCCGTGTACATTATGATAAGTATAATTGCGGGGAATGTGGCTCCAAGATCGAGACCAAGAACTCGAACTATTGGGGTGTAACGAAAGCGGCCCTTTCTATCATTTATTTTATCCACTAAAAAACGATCTAGAGAGATATGAGACATTTATTGAGTATATGTATCGCTTTATTGTTCCTCGGAGGTGTGAGCCTACAGGCACAGAACGGTGTGCGGGGAACTGTTAGTTTCGAGAATGTAAGCGCAAAGAAGGACGGAAGCCAGCTTATGATGAATTTTACGACCAATCTGAGCAATCTGCGTTTGAAATCCCAAGAGATGGTCATCCTGACACCGGTATTGCAATCGGTGGATAAATCGCAGTCTTACCAGTTTAACCCGATCGTGATTACCGGGCGGGCACGTATGAAGGCGTTGAACCGTGAGTTGGGTTTCGATAGTTATGAATTTCCCCAAACTCCTAGCTTGATTATCCGTCAGACGAAGAAGGGGCCGGAATTGATTCCGGTGGAATTGTCCGTACCCTATGCGGGATGGATGCGAAACGCTACCTTGATGGTGGATGAGAATACCACGGGATGCGCTTCTTGTGAGGTCTCAAATGACATCTATGGGGTGATGAGCCGTGTATTGCCTCCGTTAGCTCCTCCCGTTTATGAGCTTAGCTATGTTACTCCTCCGGTAGAGCCTGTGAAACAACGGAGCGAGACGCATTCCGCTTATTTAAACTTTGAGGTAGGCAAGTCCGTATTGTTACGTGATTTCAAGGATAACGCTACCGTGCTGAATGAGGTGAATAAGATTGTAACGGAAGTCCGTAACGATAAGAATCTTAGCTTTACCGAATTTAAGGTTACCGGATACGCTTCCCCGGAAGGTGGCTACGATTATAATATGAGATTGTCTGAGAGCCGTGCCAAGGCTTTTGTCGCTTACATGAAAGATAAGGAGAAGATGGACCCTTCCTTGATGAAAGTGAATTGGATGGGTGAGGATTGGATCGGATTGCGTCAAGAGGTTACGAAATCAGATTTGGCGAATAAGAAGGAGATTCTGGAGATCTTGGATATTCAAGATATAAACAGGCGCAAGGCTAAACTACATGCCTTGAACGGAGGTCGGACTTATAAGATATTATTGGATAAATACTATCCTCCTTTAAGACGTATTGATTATACCTTGGCTTATATCGCACGTCCGTTCGACGTGAACGAGGCCAAACAAGTGATCAAGACGAAACCTCAATATTTAAGTTTGAATGAGATGTTCTTGGTAGCCAATTCTTATGATAAAGGCAGCGATCAGTTCAAGGAGGTATTCGATATCGCCGTTCGTCTTTATCCGACCGACCCGATCGCTCAATTAAATACGGCGGCCCTTGAGATTGAGACTGGTGCTTACGATCCGGCCATCAGTCGTTTGCAAGGTATTAATTTGCCGGAAGCATGGAATAACCTAGGTGTCGCTTATGCGATGAAGAAGGATTATACGACCGCTATGCAATATTTCGATCAAGCTGCCCAAGCCGGCGTGCAGGATGCCGCCGCGAACCGGAATGAGCTGGCTGCTTGGTTGGCCGAGCAATAATGGAGATACTTGCCTTCGAATATAAAAAAAGCCCCCGTTTCCGGAGGCTTTTTTTGTGCTTATAATTTCGCTTTCCATTCATTCATCAACTCGGTAATGGTTTCCCGTACCGAAGTGATCTTATTCGCTCGCCAAGCGTTACTGCCGGCGAAAGCGTATCCATTCTCGAAATTCCCTTTGAAGGCGTTGTACAAGGCGGTGACGATACAATACGGGCTGCGTGATATATCGCACGTCTTGATACAGTTGAAGGGACAAGCTTTCGGTTGCTTGATTCCCGCCTTCACTTTCTCAAGGAAACTGCAATGGATGGCTCGTCCGGGCATGCCGACGGGACTTTTGATGATCTCTATGTCCTTCTCCTCTGCCTGTATATAGGTCTGTTTGAAGGCTTCCGAGGCATCGCATTCCGTGGTGGTAACGAACCGGGTTCCTAACTGAACGCCCGATGCTCCCAGGTCCATCACGCGTTTGATGTCTTCACCCGTATAAATGCCTCCTGCTGCGATTACCGGGATCTTTTTGTCGTATTTCTGCTCGAAATGAGAGACTTCCTCTACGACTTGAGGTAATAATTCTTCCAATGAGAAATGCTGGTCTTCCAACTGGTTTTCCTTATATCCCAGATGTCCACCCGCTTTCGGGCCTTCTAGTACCACCGCATCCGGAAGATAATCATAGTTATTCTTCCATTTCTCGCAGATGATACGTACGGCACGTGCGCTGGAAACGATGGGAACCAGCTTGGTGACGCTATCTTTCTTGAGGAAAGACGGCAGGTCCAAAGGCAGTCCGGCACCGCTGAAAATGATGTCTACCTTTTCCGCTATACTGGTCTTCACCAGTTCAGCGAAGTCGGAAAGAGCTACCATTACGTTTACGCCGATGATACCTTTCGCTTTTTCCCGGGCCTTGCGGATCTCTTCCGCTAACCCGAGATTCCCAGCTTCTGTATAATTGCTGGGTGACAATTTCTTATATAAAAGTCCGAGACCGGCTGCGGAGATAACGCCGATCCCACCTTCATTTGCGACGGCCGAGGCTAAGCCGGAAAGAGAGATGCCTACGCCCATTCCACCTTGGATGATTGGAATACGAGCCTTTAGGTCTCCGATTGTTAATGTCTTCATTAAAAAAATAAATATAGTGTTTCAATAATCGAGGCAAAGGTAGCACAATATCCCAATAAATGTGCGAAATGGACCAGAATTATCGCGCAAATATTCTAGTCATGTGCAATGTATGGAACGAACCGATTATTTTATGTAAATTCGTCCCTGAATAATTAGGCAAGACGTCTGTAACAGGATTGTAATGTATGTGAAACGGGTGTGAAACAGGAGCGTTGTAACTTTGCGACGCAAATATAGTTTTTATAGTTAGGAATGAAATTAGGAAAAGTTATAGCGCTCATGTTAGTGCTGCTTCCATTCAGTATGGGAGCGCAGGAGGTGGATCAGTCGGTGGAAAAACGTATCGATTCCTTGGCTACGGAAGTGACTACCTTGGATAAGGTAGTCCAGAAGCTAAGCAAATTCAAGGTTTCCGCTTATATCCAAGGACAATACCAATATGGACAGGAGGACGCTACCTTGAAGGTGGGCGATAAGAACGAGAACTTGGATAAAGGGTTTAACCGGATCGGTATCCGCCGGGGCCGTATGAAGTTCGAGTACAATGATGGGATCGGAACAGGTGCTGTCCAGATCGAGGTGAATGATAAGGGAGTAAGTTTCCGTGATCTGTATATTGGTATCAAGGACCCTTGGACGAAGCGTAGCCAGTTGATGGCTGGTGTGTTCAACCGTCCTTTCGGTTATGAGGTCTGTTATTCCACGAGTTCTCTCGAATCTCCGGAGAGAGCGACTATTATCCAGTATTTCTTCCCGGATGAGCGTGACTTGGGAGCGATGCTTACCTTACGTACCAAGACTACCAGCCCATTGAGTTTCTTGCGATTGGATGCCGGTCTGTTTGCCGGAAACAGTATCAACCGGGAGACGGATAGCCGGAAAGATTTCATCGGGCGTCTGGGTGCCGAGAAGGCGATAGGCGACTGGGGAAAATGGGGAGCCGGTTTCTCCTATTACCATGGTTTTGTCTACAACCCGACTACCGAGGCGTATGAGATGCGTGGCAATCATTTCGTTAAGAGGGATATGGGAGAGACGGGTACTTATATGAAGCGCCAGTATTTAGGTTTGGATGGACAGTTTAGTTTTCTTTCATCTTTAGGAAAGACCACTCTCCGTGCGGAAGGTTTGATCGGTACCCAACCCGGTATCGCCGGGAGCAGTAAAAGCCCGAACTACAGTACCCGACCGGAGAATTTGCCGGAAAATTCTTTGTTTAAGCGCCCTTTCCTTGGTTACTTCTTTTATTTGGTACAGGATATAGGCGCCTCTCCTTTCTCCGCCGTATTGAAATATGACGTTTACGATCCGAATACGAAGGTGAGTGGAAATGAGGTAGGGGCGGAAAATAGCTTCACTTCAAAAACCGACTTGGCTCAAAGCACGATAGGTATCGGCGGTATTTATAATTTCAATAAACATATCCGTCTACAAGCTTACTACGAGTTTAACTTCAATGAGAAAAGTAACCTCGTGAAGGGCTACGAGAACGACCGGAAGGATAATGTATTGACAGTCCGTCTTCAATATAAGTTTTAATTCATAGGATTGTAATATCTGTTTCATCCCATTGAAATACCGAAGTATTTATTTTGTATCGTAAATAAAAGATAAATACAAAGTAATGAAGAAGACGATTTTATTAGCTGCCATGGCAGCGTGTTTGTTTGCTACGAATGTGTTTGCCCAGAAGATAAAGGGTAGCGATACTTGTTTGCCTCTTACCCAGACTGAAGCCGAGAATTTCATGAATAAGAACAAAGCTGCTAAGATAACGGTGACGGGTGGTGGCTCCGGCGTGGGGATCTCCGCTTTGATGGAAGGCACTACGGATATAGCGATGGCTTCCCGTAAGATGAAATTCGACGAGCGCATGAAGTTGCAAGAAGCCGGAAAGAAGACGAAAGAGGAGGTGATCGCCTATGACGCTCTGGCTGTTGTCGTGCATCCTTCCAACAAGGTATCCAATCTGACCCGGGAGCAATTGGAAGGCATTTTTACCGGCAAGATCAAGAATTGGAAAGAAGTGGGCGGTGCCGACATGAAGATCGTAGCCTATTCGCGCGAAACGTCTTCCGGAACCTACGAGTTCTTTAAGGAGAGCGTGTTGAAAAATAAGAACTATATGAACGGTATCTTGAGCATGCCGGCTACAGGTGCCATTATACAAAGCGTAAGCCAGACGAAAGGAGCCATTGGCTATGTAGGTCTTGCTTATTTGAATAAAGAAGTGAAGCCGATCCATGTATCGTATGATGCCGGAAAATCCTACGTGGAGCCTTCGTTGGAGAACGCGAGGAATAAGACCTATCCGGTTGTCCGTCCGTTGTTCTACTACTATGAGACGAAGAATGCCTCAAAGGTGCGACCGTTCATCGATTATGTGATGTCTGCCGAAGGACAAGCGACGGTGAAGAAGGTTGGTTATATCCCGGTAAAGTAAGCGGAAAATCCGGACAGCGTTGTATGAGCACATCATACAACGCTGTCTAAGGTGCTTCGACAGTACTGTCTAAGGTGTTAAGACAACGCTGTCTTATGTGTTGGGATAAGATTGTCCGTCCGTCTCTTCCAGAAACTGATCCATATACAGATTCTCGCCATCCCATACGATATAAGAGAAGAATTGCATCCAATCCCCGGCTATGAGAATACGGGAGGTACGGCTTAACATCAAGTCCAACATGATGTGGCGATGGCCGAAAATGAAGAAGTTTATATCGGGATGCGTCTTTAGATATTCCTTGGCGAAAACAACCATATATTCTGCGTCTTCCCCTTGATACTTTTTAGCCTCTTGCTTTTCCAGTCCGCTCTTCCGGCTGTTGAGCGACCAACCTAAAGCGAACCCGAACGTCCAGCGGGGATGTATTCCCGCATATAACCATTGGCAGAACTTATTCCGGAAAATAGCCCTGATCAGACGGAATGCCTTACTCCGGAAATCTACCTCATCGCCATGCCCGAGGAAGAAACGTTTCCCCAATAAATCGACTGTCAAGGTATCCCGATGGATGATGGCACCTATCTCTTTCGGCAAGTAGTCGAACATCCAGATGTCATGGTTACCGATAAAGATATGTATTTCTATACCTCTGTCCGCTAACTCGGCCAATTTCCCCAGAAAACGTACATGGCCTTTCGGCACGACGTATTTGTATTCGTACCAATAGTCGAATAGATCTCCCAGAAACCAAATGGCGGAAGCGTCTTCCTTGATGCTATCCAGCCAACGTACCAGTTTCTTCTCGATGGCTAAAGGGTCCTTGTGGAAACGGGCTCCCAGATGTGCGTCTGAGGCGAAATATATTTTCATAGAAAACCTAATTCCAGTTTAGCCTCCTCCGTCATCATGTCCTTGTCCCATTCCGGCTCGAAGACGAGGTTTACCTCTACATTGTTCACCCCATCGACCGCTTCTACCTTCATACGGACATCTTCCAATATGAAATCGGCCGCCGGACAGTTCGGGGCGGTGAGGGTCATATCGATGCGTACATTTTTTTCCTCATCGATATCTACCTTATATATAAGCCCAAGATCGTATACGTTTACGGGTATTTCCGGGTCGTATACCGTCTTCAGCATAGCGACGATCGCTTCTTCTGTTTGGAGAAATTCGTTGTTCATCTTCTTTTGTTTTATACGCGAATATACATTAATACTTCTATATACTAAACCGGGGGAAAAGAGAATTTGTTTCACCGGATCAGCCTTCCTTCGTCTGCATAGCTATAATAACCGCTATCGGACAGGATGATATGATCCAGTATCCTAATATCCATCAGCTTCGCCGCCTTTTGGATACGCTCGGTCAAGGCATCGTCGTGCGTACTGGGGCGGAGGCTACCGGATGGATGATTATGGCATAGGATTATACCGGAGGCCAAGACGTTGATCGCCGCTTTTAATACCAAACGGATATCCACGGAAGTCTGGTTTACTCCGCCCTGACTGATTTTTATCTTTTGTATCACCTTATTTAAGGGATTGGTTAGAGCGATCCAGAGTTCCTCATAAGGTAAATCGCATAGTTGGGTACGGAATAGGAGATAGGAGTCTTTGCTGCTTCGGATAGCATCTTGAGGAGATGCCTCTGAGGTTTCCCGCCGTTTCCCTAGTTCCATAGCGGCGCAGATCGTGACCGCCTTCGCCTCTCCGATACCTTTAAAGCCGGAAGTTAATTCTTTGATGGAACGTTTACCCAATGTATTCAGATTGTTGTTTACGGAGTGAAGTATCCGTTGAGAGAGTTGTACGGCCGTCTCCTCATTGTTGCCGGATCCGATCAGTATGGCGATCAATTCGGCATCGCTTAATACGGAAGCGCCTTTTTGAAGCATTTTCTCACGGGGCCTGTCTTCTTCGGCCCATTCCTTGATGGAAAGTTTTCCTGTTTTCTCTTTCATAGTCGGGAAAGGTTTATGATTTGGTTAAAAAAATAGTTCCCGCCTGCTTATCAAGCGGGAACCGTATATTTTGACAAGACCCGGATTACTCGCGGATACGGCCTACGTAAGAACCATCAGTCGTATTGATCTCGATAACCTCGCCCTCGTTGATGAACAACGGAACGCGAACTTCCGCACCAGTCTCTACGGTTGCCGGTTTCAAGGTGTTAGTAGCAGTGTCACCTTTAATACCCGGTTCTGTATAAGTAACTTTTAATTGAACTTTTGTAGGCATGTCGGCGAAAAGAACCGTATCGGTAGATGCATCAGAAACAACGTCTACAATTTCTCCCTCTTTCATGAAATCAACGCCGTTGATCAAGTTTTTGTCGATGATCACGTCATCGAATGTCTCTTGGTTCATGAAATGATAATGCTCGCCTTCCGTATAAGTGAACTGATACGGGCGACGTTCTACGCGTACATCTTCCAACTTCTCACCGATATTGAAACGACGCTCGATCTGACCGCCTTTTACAACGTCTTTCAGGGTTGTACGCATAATCGTGTTACCTTTACCCGGTTTTACGTGAAGGAAATCGACGCAGAAATAGAGTTTTCCGTCCAAACGGATACATGTTCCTTTCTTGATGTCCTGTGAATTAATCATATTTATTTTCTTTATTTATATATGTTATAGAGTAATCCGTAACGATTTTTGGGTACAAAAGTAGTACATTCCTGCTAAAGTAGCAAAAAGTTTTGCGTATTTATATGGAAAAATAGTTGCAAATCAACCGAATAACCGGAACCAAGACCGCTGTCATGATACCCATCAAGCCAATCGCCAGTCCGCTTAATGCTCCTTCGATGGCCCCGATTTGAATGGCCGCTGCTGTTCCTACTCCATGGGAGGAAGCCCCTAACGCCAGTCCTTTAGCGATATGGCTATCTATTCCCAGTACCCTCATCACGATAGGGCCCACTATACTGCCAAAGATTCCTACCGCTACGACGATGACGGCGGTAAGTGAAGGTATGCCGCCCGCTTTCTCCGCTATCCCCATAGCGATCGGGGTGGTGACGGATTTCGGTTGGAGCGTGGCGATCAACGCTTGATCGGCTCCCATCAATTTACCGATGATGATTACGCTTACGATTCCGACAATGGCCCCGACAAATACGGAAGTCAAGATCGAAACGACATTTCCCTTTAGATATTGGATTTGCTCATATAACACATAGCCAAGGGCCACTACGGAAGGCCCCAACATAAAATGGATCAAATGACTGCTTTGCTGGAACGACTCATATTGAATGCCTAGGACTTCCAGTACCACGATAATCACGAAGATGGTCGTAAGCAAAGGATGTAAAAGACTGATATGGACTTTCTTGTAAAGAGCCAAGGAAGTCAGGTAGGTACCAATTACCAAGGTAAGAGCGAAAATCTCGGAATGCGCCAGATTATCCATGGTCTATTTTCCCTTTTCCAGTTTTTGTTGCACCAACGCTACGCTGGCGATGACTAAAATTGTACTTACTACGGAAGCGATCAGCAGGACTGCCCAATACTCGGAGATGATCCCGAAGGAATTCATAAGCCCTACACCGGCAGGAACGAAGAATAATCCCATGTTTTGGGTAAGAACCGTGGAAAGACGTTTCACCTTTTCAGGTTTTACTTTCTTGAACGCGAGGGCTAAAAACAATAGCACCATCCCAATTACGCTACCCGGTATGAAACCGTCGATAAAGTAGCTGATAAACTCTCCCGTGAAATAGAAGAAGAGAATGTAAAATGCTTCTGTTAGCATAGTTTTTCTACCTTTTTTGATAACCGCTACAAAGATAACAGCTATTTCGTAGATATGTTCTATAACATATTATTTTAACATTGTAGGGACGGCGTCCGTCCCTACGTGGCATCAAGCTAACGCGGAAGTAATGAACATATAAATCATCATACCGATAATATCGTTGGTAATGGTGATAAACGGCCCGGTCGCCAAGGCCGGATCTATCTTCATCTTATCTAAGGTCATGGGAACTAACGTGCCGAATATACTGGCGAACATTACGACGGCGAATAGGCTTAAAGATACGGAGGCCGTGATCCCCCGGTCTCCCAGCATGAAGAAGTTGTAAATGAACACGACCAGACTGATAATGCTGGCATTGATTAACGAGACTACAGACTCTTTTAGGATTTGCGGTACGATATTCCCTTCCTTCAAGGTATTGTTTGCCAAGCCCTGTACCACGATAGCGGAAGATTGTATGCCTACGTTTCCACCGGTACCACCGATCAGCGGGATAAATAGCGCCATCTTCGGGTTAGTGGCGAAACTGCTCTCGAAACCACCGAGGATAACGGAGTTTCCCAATCCTCCGATCATGCCGATCAGCAGCCAGGGTAGGCGGGCGGCCGTTTGGGTGAAGACATTATCCGAAGTTTCCACATCCTGCGAGATACCGGATGCCAACTGGTAGTCACGTTCGTGTTGTTCGCGGACTTCATCCATAACGTCATCGATCGTGATACGTCCTACCAGACGTCCGATACTATCGACTACGGGCAAGGCTACCAAGTCGTATTTCTCGATCGTCTCCGTAACCTCCTCGATACTGTCGCTGTCGCGAACGGAGATCGGGTCTTTTCTTCATGACATGCTTGATCTTGGAGACGGATGGGTGGGTAATCAGTTTCTGCAAGGGGAGCACGCCTTTCAAGCGCTCGTCGTCGTCCACTACATATACATAATAGATCTCGCTCATCTCCTCCGCTTGCTTGCGCATCTCGTCGATACATTTGGGCATACTCCAATTCTCGTTCACCACGATCATCTCGGTACCCATCAAACCGCCGGCAGTGTCCTCGTCGTATTTCAACAAGTCCACGATATCACCGGCCTGCTCTACGTCCTCGATGTGCGAAAGGATCTCCTCTTGGGTATCCTCGTCCAACTCACGCATCAAGTCAACGGCATCATCCGTTTCCATGTTATCGACGAAACGCTTGGCGATAAGCTCATTGGGAAGTTCCTTCAATAACTTATGACGGTCTTCCTCATCCAACTCCATCAATACATCCGCCGCTTTGTCGCCATCCATCAATAGATAGAGATAAATGGCCTCTTGCAAGTTCAGTTCTTGATAAAGCTCGGCTATATCGGCAGGATACAGTTCATGAAGTACCTCCTGTGCCTTCGCGTCATCTTTGGCCTCGATGATGCTTTTCAGGTTCTCGATGTAATCTTTCGTCAGTTCGATCATTGGACTCTTATATTATTATAGGACATCACCAGCCTGCTTCTCCAGATGCTTTTGGCTGATCAAGGTCAGTTCCACGAATTGCTCCACGGATAACTGTTCCGGGCGCTTGTCGAATATCGGCAAGGCGTAATCCGGGCAATCTTTACCCAATAGGGGTTTCATGGAATTACGAAGCGTTTTTCTTCGTTGGTTGAATGAGGTCTTTACTACGGTCTTGAATAACTTCTCGTCGCATCCCAGCTCCTTGCGGTCGTTACGAGTCATTTTCAATACGGCGCTTTTCACTTTTGGAGGCGGATCGAATACTTTCTCACTGACTGTAAAGAGGTATTCCACGTCGTACCAAGCTTGGAGCAATACGCTCAAGATTCCGTACGTCTTGCTACCGGGGCCCGCCGCTAGGCGTTCCGCTACCTCTTTTTGTAACATCCCCGAGCAGCAGGGAATCTGGTCCTTATAATCGAGGACTTTGAAGAATATCTGGCTGGAGATATTATAGGGATAATTACCGATCACACAAAACTGCCCCGGAAATAGCTTCGAGAGATCCAATTTCAGGAAATCCTCGGCGATGATACGTCCTTTCAGATCGGGGAAATTCTGGTTCAGGTAATCTACGGATTCCATGTCCAACTCGACAACGGTCAAATCATGTCCCGCCTCCAGCAAGAACTGGGTAAGGACTCCCATTCCCGGTCCGATTTCCAAGACCGGCAAGGATTTGAAAGTATCGAGTGTGTCCGCAATGCGCTGTGCTATTTGCAGATCTTTCAGGAAATGTTGCCCTAATGCTTTTTTTGGGCTTAACTAATCTCATCCACTTCTTTGGTGTAATGTGTTTGTTTTTAAATATTATGCTTATCTTTGCGGATGCACAAAAGTACAATAAATAATTTAAAGTTCCCTATACCTAATGGATTTTAAAGCAATTCTACGTACGTTTCTGAAGATAATTCTACCTTTAGCCTTCGGCTGTTTACTCCTTTGGTTTTTGTATCGGAAAATGGATATCACTGAGATTTGGCGAGTAGTCAAGGAGGGGGTTCGTTATGATATTATTCTGGTTTCTTTACTGTTCGGCTTGTTCGCCAATATCGTCCGTGGTTTACGGTGGGGATTGCTGATCAGTTCCTTGGGCGAGCGTTTCAAGATGAGTAACGTGATTTACGCCGTGTTGGGTAATTACGCGGTGAATCTGGTATTGCCCCGTGTCGGCGAGGTATGGCGTTGCGGCATGATCACGAAATACGATAAGATCTCGTTTACCAAGCTTTTAGGTACCTTGTTGATCGACCGTGTGAGCGATACGATCATGGTCGGTTTGATAACCTTGATGATATTCATATTTAATATAAGCTTCTTTACGAGTTTCTTCGCCAAGAACCCGGCTTTGCTCGAAGGGTTCCAATCCATGTTTAATTCGATATGGATTTACGTGGCGGTGATAATTTTTGTCGCTGTAATTTGGTTTGTATTCACTTATATGAGTAACTTTACGCTGGTACAGAAAGCCAAAGGCATGTTGAAGAATATATGGACCGGTATGAAGAGTATCTGGTACATGGAGCATAAGATGCGTTTCGTGATAGAGACGTTATTGATTTGGGGAGGTTATTTCTGTTACTTTTATATAACGTTCTATGCTTTCGACTTTACCAAGGACTTGGGTATCGTGGTCGGGCTGATCACGTTTACGATGAGTAGTATCGGCGTGGCGGTGCCTGTTCAAGGCGGTATCGGACCGTGGCATTTCATGGTGATCGCTACCTTGGTTTGTTTTGGCGTGAACGAGAATGATGCGGCGGCGTTCGCCTTGGTCGTTCATACGGTGCAGACGGTATGGACTGGATTGTGCGGATTATTCGGCGTGGTGGCTTTGCCGCTCACCAACCGGGAGAACAAAGAGGCTCCGGTCGCTGTTTCGTGATGAATACAAGATATGTATTAAATATGAACTGAACTAAATTATTAACATCTATGTCAGCAGAAATCAAAGATCTTTCTCCGAAGCATGTATGGGGTTATTTTTATGACCTTACGCAAATCCCCCGTCCGACCGGACATATGGAGGCAGTAACCCGTTTTATGATATCCTTTGGTAAAGGATTGGGACTGGAAACCCTGCAAGATGAGGTGGGTAACGTATTGATCCGTAAGCCGGCCACGCCCGGAATGGAAGGTCGTAAGACCGTGACATTGCAGTCTCATCTGGATATGGTTCCCCAAAAAAACTCTTCCGTAAAGCATGATTTCGAGAAAGATCCGATCGACGCTTACATAGACGGTGATTGGGTGACGGCCCGTGAGACGACTTTGGGGGCGGACAATGGCATGGGCGCCGCTCTGGCGATGGCCGTGTTGGCGGACAATAGCTTGCGTCACGGACCGATCGAGGCCCTGTTTACGATTGATGAGGAACAGGGAATGGACGGCGCTTTCGGCTTGAAGCCGCATTTCTTACAGGGTGATATTTTATTGAATTGTGATTCCGAGAAGGAAGGGGAGTTGTTCGTAGGTTGCGCGGGTGGCGCTAACGTGAATGTCTCTTTCCAATTTAAGGAGGATACTTATATTCCGGAAGGTGACGTGGCTGTCAAGGTTAGCTTGTCTGGCTTGAAAGGCGGTCACTCTGGTGTGGATATTCATTTGGGACGTGCGAATGCGAATAAGCTGATGTTCCGTTTCTTGAAAGAGGCGGTTTGTGATTATGGCGCTCGCTTGTCCTCTGTGGCGGGTGGTTCCTTGCCTAACGCTATCCCTCGTGAGGCTTTTGCCGTGATAACGATTCCGGGTGATAACGTGGAGTCTCTTTGGGAGCTAGTGGCTGATTACCAAGATATGTTCCGTACGGAGTATATGGGTGTGGAGGATCAGATCGATTTCGTCGCGGAGATGGTTGAATTGCCGTCTACGTTGATTCCGGAGGAGATACAGGATGATTTGATCAATGCGATCGAAGGTTGCCAGAATGGTGTGATTAGCATGTTGCATGATTTCCCGGGTACGGTTGAGTCTTCCTCTAACTTAGCGATCGTGAAGACATCTGATGAGTTGATCGAGGTGAAGATCTTGGTGCGTAGCTCATCCGAGTCTCGCAGGGATTCTGTTTGCTCAAGTCTGGAAAGTGTATTCGCTTTGGCAGGGGCTAAGGTGGAGGAGTCCGGTCATTATAATGGCTGGCAGCCTAATATCAATTCCCCGATCTTGAACTTGATGAAATCTACCTATCTGGATTTATTTGGTAAGGAACCTGAGGTGAAGGTGATGCATGCCGGATTGGAATGCGGTATCATCCAAGGCGCTTATCCGGATATGGATATGGTTTCTATCGGACCGGATTTGGAATATCCGCACTCACCGGACGAGCGAGTGAATATTCATTCCGTACAGAAGATCTGGGAGTTTATTACAGCTACATTGGAGAGAATCTAAGGATCTCCTTCCTTATAGATATTAAACAAGCCCTCCAGCCTTTATTCTTCTAACCATTTGGTTAGCGAGAATAGGGCTGGAGGGTTTATTTTTATAGTTTCTCTATATCCTCAAGGGAGAGCCCAGTGTATTTTTGGATAATTGAGTGGGATAATCCATCCGCTTTCATGTTGCGGGCCGTAGATTCTTTCCCTTTCAATATCCCTTTCTCCTCTGCGTAATCGATCGTATTCTTATAATCCCTGTATCGTTTCAGAGCCTCGTCGTATTGTATGCGTTCTTCCTTGCTGAGGTTTGCCACGTCGGCTACTTCCAGCAACTTATCGAAGACCGCCTTTTTCGCCTTGAACGGCATTCTCTCTAAAGTGTCCATATGCTTCAATAAATAAATCCAACGTTCAAAATCATTCTCGCACTCGTCCGGTTCTTTTTGGAAGTAAGGCAGCTCGAGATAGACTTGCCGTATCCTGTCGCTAAACATCCTTCCGGTTTCCCGGTCCGCCAATATAACATCGGTCCGGAACTTTGAGTTCACGTCCATCTTGTAATTAAGTAGGAATACCCCGTATACGGGTTGTAACACGAATTTCCAGTCCTTCCCTTTTTGTCCTTGGTTACTGATGGCCCTCGCCAGATAGTACAGTCCCCTGTCGTGGAAATAGGGTTGTGCCCCGGTTTGCATCTCAACGACGAATAGGTTTCCGTTGCTGTCCTTGCAATGCACGTCAAAAACGATTCCCCTGTCGTCCAGCGTCTCGGGGGTCTGAATCGGGTTAAGGAACGTGATATCCTCAATGTAGTGCTCTCCGAAGAACAACTGGTTCAGGAAATCGATTAGTAACTCCTTGTGTACCTCCTGCCCGAATATCCGGTGAAAGCCGAAATCGGTGAAGGGATTGATAAATTTTCCCATAGTGCTTATAGGTTTTAGTGATTAATATGAAAGGGATGGTTCTTTTCCCATCTCTTGCGGTAAAGATACGCTTTTAAAAATAAACACGTACGTCTTTTTGAAAAAACATGTACGTGTTTCCGGAAAAAGACGTACGTGTTTTTTGAAGGTCATAATGTTACCGTTATATCTAGGACTTTGAAAGAATCAGATGTCTTGAAAACGGTTGTTGACTTGACTTTTTGCTTGATATAAGGCTTGAATCGTGACAATCCCTTTTTGCTAGTATCGTGAAATAGGGGGAAGGGGGAGACGATAATCGGGGTTTTTTATGGAAAAGTATGGCTTTTTACGCACGATATGCGGCAAAAGCTTGCGCCTATAGTCGCGTTGGGTAACGCCTATACTGTCGTTGGGCATTATAAACAGTCACGAATAGGGTTGTTAGTAGTCGTGAATAGGCATCGTAACCCTGTTAGAACCCAGTCGTAACCCTATGAGATAGCCCGAAGAAGTCAATAGATATGAATTACGATGAATGAATTTCGCTAGAACGGAAGGCTATTTTTAGACATTGTTCTGTCAATGAGTGGATTGCTGATTTTTTCTTGCGTATTTGGCGATGAGTTGTACGTTGGCCTAGAAAAATCGATTCTTGGGAGGTTCAGTTTACAATTTGTCAGAATGTCAAAAGGGAAAGCTTTTGATAGATGTTAGACTGAGTGGGGAATATTATTAACATATGTACGTGCGTACATTAATATTTATAAGGTATAAAACGATTAGTTTAAACCTTCGTTTAAATCTTGCATTTGCAAAGGTACGCGTTTCTTTGACACTTGCAACCCTTACTCATTATTTTTTTATCTCCTTATCCGCTTTCTTATCAATACGATAGCCTATTATTGACAAACCCGCCGCTTCTTCATACAAACGCCCTTCCGAAGAGCTAAAAAACGCAAGATTTAAACGAAGGTTTAAGCTAGCCGTTTTTACGGCGAATTGAATGTCTTCGAATGATGTAATAGCTTGATTATCTTAATAAACACTAGTATTAATATTAATTTCAGTATTATGAACAAAAAGTTTTCTACTCTTGTAGCTGCGTTTTTGTCACTGGGAACATTCGCAACCATGAATGCTGCGAATGTAGACGTGAATCCTACCGCGGTAACAGACATAAAAGGTACGAAGTACTATTTCTTAGGCACTTCCACAACGGAAGCTTTGCAAATGACAAAGCATGACGGAAAGGATAGTGTTAAAGTTGCGTCTCTTTCTAATTTGGACTTCGCTCATGCGGATTCTATGTTATGGCAGATCAAGAAAGTTAGCCAAGAAGTTTCTGGTTCTGCTGTTTACACTTTCGTTAATAAGGCTACTGGCTCAACATTGAAATTCGCAAAGAAAGATGGTGCTACATCTATTATTGCGTCTGGTTTGGATCAATGGGCATGGACTCCGGGGCAAGCCTTGTATAACAAACAGGGAAATGATACTTACACTGTAGCTTTAGTTGGTGGCCAAGTAAAGGTGAAAAAGGCAGGTCAGTCTGCCGGGCAGGCGTTGACTGTTTATTCGCCGAAGGCTTCCGCTATGTCTGCCGCTGATTTGAATGATTATAGCGGAGCTTATTTCGAATTATCTTTTGCCAGTGATGTAAAGGATAATCCTTTTACAGGTAAGAAATTGGTAGCAGAGGGAAACGGTGAGTTTTATAAGTTGGCTTATTACGGAGTAAAGGCCGGTTATAAAAAAGATAAACCTGTTTATATCTACGTGGATAATGCTTACTACTCTTATCAATCTGTTTCAGATAATGGTAAGACTGGTGCTGGTTATAAATTCACGACGGATACAACCGTAGTAATAGCTCCTGCCGATAAAGAACAAAAAGACTTCGGTAAATTGTATGTAGAGGGAGCTAATATGTTTAAGGTGATCAAGCATATTGATGATGTAACTGGTGACAGATTCGATATTCAGATCCAAGATGTACCTTATACAACAGATAATAAGGTATTCTCTAGCTACAAGGTTCAGAATGCGAATGCTACTCCGTATGTAGCGTGGGCGTCTTTTGCTGGTGGTCCTAAGGTGTTGTCTACAGGTATCTATGAAGCTAATGTACGAGTTCCTGAGTATCCTGTTATCACTTTGAAAGAGGGTACTAAGGCTGACTTGAATACGAAGGTTGCTTATATCGTAACAGATGCTCGTGAGACTATCAAGAGTATTTCTCGTGATGGCAATGAAAAGTTGATTGCTAATCCGTTTAAGGGACAAGCGTTTGGTGCTGATTGCGATAATAATTTGGCTAAACGTCAGTGGGCTAATTCTGGTTGGTATGAGCAAAATTTGGAATATGGCGAAGGTTATTATTACTTACCTATCTTGACAGACGGTAATGAATCAGTTGCTACTAACCACTGGGTTGTTTCTGGAGAGAATGGCTCATATACGATCAAAAACCGTGTAATAGAGGGTGACTTGACCATTGGAGAAATAGAGGTTGAGAATCGGAAGTTATATGTTGTAGGTGAGAACACGTATGCTATCGCCGGTACTGCCGATACAATCAAGATGGTTCCTGTAACGAATGCAAGCAAATATGTAGGTTACAAGCACTTTGATGTATTGAGTACATTCCGTGTAGCTCTGAACGTTGTATCTGAAGGCTTAGGAGATGATATCTTCGTAGTAGAAGGCAAGGATGATGCTACGGCTGTTAAGTCTGGTATCACGGCTGATGAAGCTATCATGTTCTATCCGGAGGCTGTTCATGTAGAGGGTAATGGTGTATATGGCACTGATTCTTTGACTGTTTCCGCTTATCGTCTGAAAGCTGATAATGGTAAGTATTTTGATATTGAATACATGGCTTCTGCTAATCATGCTTATGCGTTCTTGGAAACAGGTGTTGAAAGCCAGTATAAAATGATTGTAGCGAATAAAGTAAGAACTCGCATTAATTCTGCTAATGGCTATTGGACTCCGGATGATTTTGTTGTAGTTGATAAAGAAACGGATCAGGTTGTTGAGGGTATTGATGAAAGTGAAATCCAATGGAATTCGACAACTGGTAAATATGAATTGGTAGACGAGGATTCTGACAATAAGATCTCTTATGAGGCATATTACCGATTGAATGACATGAAGGTAGCTGTAAATGTAACGACTTCTACTTTAACTCAAACTACTAAATGTTATGAAAGCCGTGACTTGTTCTCTTTGGTAGAGGGGAAGAAGGATGCTTATGCCGAGATGTCGATGGGACATAAGATCATCTCTACAATCGCCGATGATGGCAAGGCTGTGACGATGGATGGCGAAGGCTTCGCTAGCACATTGCGTGAAGGTCAATCTTTGGGCGATACTTCCGCTGTAGTTCCGGAGAACTTGAGCATGTGGTTGGATACGGCTTGCTTGGCTGATCCTACAATGCCGTTGTATTATATCGCTACTTCTCGTGGTTTGTCAGATGAGGACAAGGTTGCCAATAAGATGAACTATTTGGTTTCCTTGACGGATTCTGTAGCCGATAAGAAATATACGGTTGTAAGTGGAGTTAAGAAAGTTCGTTTAGGATTTGTTAAGGGCGAGATTTTCGCTACGGATACATTGGTGTTTGGTCCGGAGAAGGCTGATACTGTAGATGTTGAGGCTAGCCCGGCTGCTGTAGCGTTTGTATTGACAGACAACGAGGGTGAGTACATGATCGAACTTCCGAACTTGACTCGTACGCAACAGAAAGTTTACACTGGAGAGGATGGACAATATCGTGATCCTAATAATTATAATTATGCGGTTGACGAGTGGAACAACCCGATCATGGAGACTGTTGCCGAGAACGATAGATACTTCGCTGTCAACAATGACGTAATGTACTTGACGAATCGTGCGGGTGCTTACAAGTTTACGGTTGAGGCTGTAGAGGCTCCGACATCTAACGAAGGTATCGAGGCTGAGTCTGCTGTTAAGGTTATCGCTGGTAACGGTACAGTAACCGTACAGGGTGCAGCTGGTCAGACTGTAACGATCGCTACCGTATTAGGTAAGGCTGTCGCTAACGAGGTAGTCGCTTCCGATAACGCTACGATCGCTGCTCCGGCAGGTGTAGTATTCGTAACCGTTAACGGTGAGACTACGAAGGTGGTTGTTAAATAAGCACTTTTGATATAAAATGCGAAAAGCATTTGAAGAAGATATATAATTCTAAGATTCCCGTGCGGAGATTCGTCTTCAAGTAAACCGTGAGGTTGAACATGCGGGGATATTAATACTAAAGTAAAAAATTAAAGCTCTCCGTCAGTATTTCCGTGAGGCAAGAAAGCGGAAAAAGAATAAGCCCCGGTCGGTTTCTCGATCGGGGCTTTTTGCCTATTCTTTGTCGTTTTTATCTTTAAGTCTCAATCCGGTTCTAGCGTTGAGGGGAGAGATTACCGAGTGGCCTAAATCGCTTTCAAGTTGTTTGCGGGCGGCCTCTGCTGCTTTTCCTCCTTGTTTGGCGATAACTTGGTGCTCTTCGAAATGTTGCGGATTCTTTTCTTTGGAAGTTTTACCGGCCCACGTTTGATAGATGATATCTGTAAGGGTAGCGAACTGAATACCCTCTTGTAGTCCGTGTCGTTTCCATTCATCGGTTAGGTCTTTACGTATCTCGATGCTTTTAAGGCGTTGATTAATCCAATTATCCGAGTACCCCAACGCTTTATATTCCCTCATGGCTCGATCTATCGTTAACTCGGGGTCTTGCATTTCATCCAATCGCTCTTTTGCCACTTGAGCCATCCATAGTTTGAAAGGTTCAGCTTTAGGAGACGGGATGGATTGGATAAGCCGGAACAGCTGTTCTGTCGTAGCTACGTCGGTTTTGTAGTATTTCCCATCGGTAGAAGGTAATTTCAGTTGGTGACAATTTGTCACCAACTCACTACCTTCAGCTTTTAGCCTTTGTTTGAGTTTATTCCAATATTTCCTTCCATCCACACTTTCGGTGAGGATACTTACAACGTCTACTACAGAGAAAAACCATTCCTCTGTTTCATCGTCCCAGACTGTACGTACTTTTTTCTCTTCGAAAATCTTGATAGCTTCTTTCTTTGTCATAATTGAAGTTTTTGTGTGAACACTTTAGTTAAAAGTGGATGATACCTAAATCTGTGCTATGGTTTTGGATATCTCGAAACTTTTGCGTAAAAATACAAAAGATTCGAATGCCTCCCAGGTTTATACGGGAAAAAGGATCGTAGAGACAGTTTTTATTACCGACAACGCTAGGATCGTCATACTTGCCGGTATCGAAGCCGTGATTGTTGAATGTGAGACCACTGTTAAGGTGGTAGTTAAATACAGTTTCTCGATCGGGGCTTTTTTGGTGAATCTTTTTAATTTTGTACTTTTGTAGGCTTGCACGAATGTTATACATGAATAGGAGAATTAGACAATGGCCAGCGATGATATAAAACAGGCATGGAAAGTGCCGGAACCTACGTTAAGGAGGTTGCCGTGGTATCTTGCGTTTGTAAAGTTGATGAAAGGAAAAGGGGAAACGTTTATCTCATCCACCCAGATCGCTAAGGAGATAAATGTAGATCCTAGTCAGGTCGCTAAAGATCTCTCTTTTGTGAATATCTCCGGGAAGACGAGAGTGGGATATGATATTAACGCGTTGGTTGACGTACTGGAGGATTTCCTCGGTTTTACATCCCAGCATAAGGCATTTCTGTTTGGGGTAGGGAGTCTGGGCGCTTCTTTGTTGCATGACACCGGACTAAGTCAATATGGATTGGAGATCGTGGCGGGCTTTGATGTTCGTGAGGATTTGGACGGGAACATGATTAATGGCATTCCCGTTTTTCATATGGATGATTTTCCTGCCAAGCAGAAAGAATACGGAGCGACGATCGGGGTGATCACCGTGCCGGTGGAGAAAGCGCAGGAGGTGACAGACCGGATTATCGAGGGAGGAATCAAGGCTCTTTGGAATTTTACCCCCTTCCGTATACGGGTGCCGGAACATATCGTAGTCCAGAATACTTCTATGTATGCGCATTTAGCTGTTATGTTTAATCGCTTGAACTCAATCAATCACTGAAATATGAAGATTATAGCCGTAGGAATGAATTATGCTGCTCACAATAAAGAGCTGCATCATTCGTTAAAATTATCGGAGCCTACTATCTTTATGAAGTCCGACTCCTCTTTGTTGAAAGATGGGAAACCGTTTTTTATTCCGGATTTTTCATCGGAAGTTCATTATGAGACGGAGATCGTGGTACGGATAGACCGTTTGGGGAAAAATATAGCCGAGCGTTTCGCTCATCGTTATTACAATGAGGTTACGGTCGGTATTGATTTCACGGCACGGGATTTGCAGAATAAATTGCGTGCGCAAGGGCTACCGTGGGAGATTAGTAAGGCGTTTGATAATTCGGCTGTGATCGGGACCTTTATTCCGCTGGAGCAAGCGGGGGATGTAAACCGGCTTCCGTTCCATCTGGATATCAATGGCTCGAAGGTACAGGAAGGCAATACCTCGAATATGCTGTTTTCGGTAGATAAGATTATCGCGTACGTAAGTCGCTTCTTTACGCTGAAAATAGGCGATTTGATTTATACCGGAACACCTGCTGGCGTAGGTCCCGTGAAGATCGACGATCATCTGGAGGGATATCTTGGCGAGCGGAAGCTTCTGGATTTTTATGTGAGATGAGAAGATTACTATATATATTCATTATAGGTTTATTACTTTGCTCATATACATGGGCGGATGGTAGCCGTTATGCTTCTAAATCCCTGTTATCGGAAGGGAAATGGGTGAAGATCCGGGTGGATAAGACCGGAATCTACAAATTATCCTATGCGGATTTGAAGAATATGGGTTTCTCGGACCCATCGAAAGTCTCTGTCCATGGCTATGGAGGATGGCCCTTGGATGAGGATTTCAGTAAGGAATATATCGACGATGTCCCTTCTACACCGGTTTGGCGTGGGAGTGATTACCTGTTATTCTACGGGAAAGGGCCGGTTAAATGGGAGTATGACTCGTCGAGCCAGACATTCGTGCATACGAATAATCCTTATTCATTGTATGGCTATTATTTTGTGACCGATGCCACTCCGACGAATGATATGACTTCCGTGGCTCAAGCGACTGGTGCGACTAATCGGATCACGACTTACGATGATTATTTGGTGCATGAGCAAGAATTAGTATCGTTGGCGAAATCGGGTAGGGAGAGCTGTATGGGGAAGATTTTAGCGGAGCTACCCCCGAACCCTATCAACATTCTCTTCAATTCCGGGAATCACAAATGAAGACGCTAAGGTAACCATGAGCTTTGTATCCAAAGTCACTTCCGGTACGGGAGTCGCTTCTTTGAGTATTAATCAGTCTAATGTTCTGGACGTTTCGATCCGCTCGAATAGAGAGGAATATGTGAAGGCGCTAGAAGGGGTAAGCATGGCGGTATGGAAAGGCGAGAAGAGTGAGAAAAACAGTGTGGTCGTGTCTTATAATTCGGCTTCTCATAACAATGTACGGTTAAATTACGTTCGGTTACATTTTAAGAGGACTTTGCAGCCGTATGGGGCCTATACTTTTTTTCGTAGTATAGCTTCTATCGGAAATGTTTCCCGGTTCGTGGTACAGGGCGCAAACGCGAATACCTTGGTCTTTGATGTGACGGATGCTCAGCGGGTAAGACTGATGGAGACGGAATTGAATGGCTCCGAACTCACTTTCTCTATTCCTGCCGGTACCTTACGGGAGTTCGTTTTGGTACGGACGGATCAGAGCTTTATCTCTCCGGAGGTTGTCGGTGAGGTGGAGAATCAAAACCTACATGCCTTGGAGCAAAAAGACATGATCATCATAGCGGCTAAAGCTTTCCAAACGCAAGCGGAACGGTTGGCGGAGGAACACCGGGCAACAGACGGATTGACCGTGGAAGTCGTGGATCCTCAGTCGATTTATAATGAGTTCTCAAGCGGTGCGCCTGACGCTACCGCTTACCGCCGGTTCATGAAAATGTTCTACGATCGTAGCGTGTCTGCCGGTAACGCTCCAAAATACCTGTTATTGTTTGGCGATGGTATTTACGACAACCGGGGAATTTGTTCGGACGTGAAAAACATAGCAAGGGATAATATGTTGCTGACCTATCAGTCGAGGGCGTCCTTGTTTGAATATTCAGGATCGTTCTATAATTCTAATTTCTCGTATGTAACGGATGATTATTATGGGCTATTGGATAATGTATCCGAGGAGGCACTTGATAAGCCGAACAGTATTTGCATAGGTGTAGGACGTTTCCCCGTGCGGACAGTAACGGAGGCTACCCAAATGGTAGATAAGGTAATCGGTTATATGCGGAACGAGGACAGAGGCGGCTGGAAAAACCAAATCACCTTCGTGGCGGATGATGGTAACAATGCGGATCACTATACGAGTAGTCATGCGGAACAAGCTGATGAGCTGGCCCGGTTTATAGAGGAAAATCATGGGGCTTTCCTGACGAATAAAGTTTATTTCGATGCGTTTAAGCGAGATAATAGCGGAACGTATCCGGATGTACGTAAGCGGATCTCTGAATTATTGAAGAAAGGGCAACTGTTGATTAACTATACGGGGCATGGTAATACGACCGCTTGGTCTGACGAATACGTGTGGACACAGACGGATATCTTACAATCTACTTATACGAAACTACCCATTTGGGTGACGGCGACTTGCGATTTTACCCGTTTCGATGACGTGAATACCTCGGCGGGAGAATCTGTTTTCTTGAATGCGAAAAGTGGAGGGATCGCATTGTTTACGACAACCCGTGTGGTTGTATCTAGCGGTAACTCGGCTCTGAATAAGGAACTTTACTGCAATCTCTTTGAGAGGGAGAGTGACGGACGGGCCCGTACCTTGGGCGAGGCCATGATGGAGACCAAGCGGAAACTGTCTGGTATCAATAAACTTAATTTTATTTTGATAGGTGACCCTGCTTTGAGAATCTCCTATCCGGAGTATAAGGCGCAAGTGACAGCCGTGAACGGCAAGGCCATATCAGATGAGCCTTTTACGTTTAAGGCTTTGGAGAAAATAACGGTGGAGGGAGAGATCTTAGATACGAAAGAGGGCTTGGCTAACGATTTTACCGGTATCCTAAATGCTACGGTGCTGGATAGTAAAGCTTCATTGACCACCTTGGGCAATAATACGAATGAAAAAGGAGATACGGTCCGCTTCTCTTACACAGATTACCCGAATACGATCTATATCGGACAAGATTCGGTACGGCAAGGAAAATTTAGTTTTACATTTATGGTACCGAAAGATATCTCTTATTCGAATAAGCAGGGAAAACTAAATCTCTACGCCTCGGATGAGGTGAACAAGCATGAGGCACAAGGATCTTTCTTGAATTATATCGTTGGCGGTACCGCTGATAATGCGGAGGCAGATACGATCGGCCCTGAGATCCGGCAGATTTACTTGAATGATTCTAGTTTTGTAGAGGGCGATCAAGTGAATACGACTCCTTATTTTGTCGCTAGGCTGTGGGACAAGAGCGGTGTGAATATAACAGGTAGTAGTGTAGGGCATGATATCATGCTGACGGTCGACAGTATGCATTCCATGAGTTACAACTTGAACAATTACTATGCACTATTACCCGATAAAGAAGGGGAAGGACTTGTCCAGTTCTCCATCCCTGAGCTGGAGCCGGGAATGCATACGGCCGAGTTTAAGGTGTGGGATATCTTAAATAACTCCACGACCTATACCTTTACTTTTGAGGTGGCGGAAGGGTTGAAACCTAATCTGATCGAGATGTATGCCACCCCGAATCCGGCACGGGATCAAGTGGAATTCTTTCTGCATCACAATCGTCCGGAGTCGAACTTAAAGGTGACGGTTATGGTTTATGATATGACCGGTAAGTTCCTATGGAGTACCGAGAAGAGCGGTTCCTCCGAGTTGTTTAAGGCTTATATCGTAACTTGGAACTTGACGGATAACGGTGGCAGGCGGTTGCGCCCGGGAGTTTATCTGTATCGGGCGGCGATTAGTACGAATAACTCGAAAGAGGCGACGAAAGCGAATAAATTAATCATTCTCGCACAATAAAGTATCGGGTAATTAGTTTATAATAAGCATGGGGGTATGTTTATTACCCTCTAGGAATGATAAATGTATTTTTAGAATAGAATATATGGTAAGAGTTTCAAGATTCAGTCTGTTACTAGCGGTTTTCAGCTTTTTGACGGCATTTACGGCTTTATATGCCCAAGGAGGCGCAGACGATGTTAAACATAAATTCGCCCCGATTAATACGGCGATACCGTCTTTGTCTATCGCGCCCGACGCTCGCGGAGGTGCTATGGGTGATAACGGTGTGGCTACTACGCCGGATGTGAATTCCCAATACTGGAACCCGGCTAAGTATGCTTTTAGCTATAGTAAGGCCGGAGTCGCCTTGTCCTATACGCCTTGGTTACGTAAATTGGTGAATGATGTGGCTTTAGCGTATCTGGCCGGTTATTATAAATTAGGCGATAGCGATATGCAGGCGATCGGAGCCTCTTTGCGTTATTTCTCTTTAGGAGAAGTACAGGAAAGCCGGGATGGAGGAATGGGTAATCAGCTCATATTGAATCCTTATGAGATGGCTTTTGATGTAAGTTATAGCCGTAAATTATCGGATGTGTTCTCTATGGCAGTCGCCTTGCGCTATATTCGTTCGGACATGGGTGCCTCGTCGGACGCGGATATGGTTCCGGATAACGCTTTTGCCGCTGATATCGCCGGTTATCTGGAGAAATACGTGATCTTAGGGAATAGCGAGTGCCTGTGGAGCTTTGGTTTTAATGTCTCCAATATCGGTACGAAGGTCTCTTACGACGGTGGAAATACCAACCAATTCTTGCCTACGATGTTAAAGGTTGGAACTGGTTTACTGTATCCGATCGATGATTATAACCAAATCGGTATCTATGTGGATTTGAGTAAATATTTAGTTCCTACCGAACCTATTCAAGAAGGTACGACTCCCGAGGATGAGGCTGCTTATAAGGAAAAACATGATGAATATAACAATATGTCCCCGATCACGGGTATCTTCAAATCATTCGGTGACTCGCCGAATGGCTTCAAGGGCGAGCTAGAGGAGATTATGGCCTCTATCGGTCTGGAGTATAATTACAATCAGCAGTTCTTTGTTCGTGGCGGTTATTACTATGAGAATAAATATCAGGGAAACCGTCAGTACTTCTCAGTCGGTGCTGGTTTCCGCATGAGTGTTTTCCAGTTGGATGCCGCTTATCTGATCAGTACGGTACAGAGTAACCCGTTGGACCAGACATTGCGTTTCTCCTTGTCGTTCGATATGGATGGAATCAAGAACCTTTTCAGATAAATGGGTATGAAGATACGTGTAGGTTTTGGTTATGACGTCCACGCCTTGGTGCCGGACCGGGAATTATGGCTGGGCGGGATTAAGATCGAGCATACGTTGGGCCTATTGGGACATAGCGATGCGGACGTGCTGATCCATGCGATCTGTGACGCTTTATTGGGAGCGGCCAATATGCGGGATATCGGTTATCATTTCCCGGATACGGCCGGTGAATATAAGAATATCGATAGTAAGATCTTGCTCCGGGATACCATGAGGCTTTTAAGAGACGCGGGCTATGAGTTGGGTAATATCGATGCCACCGTAGCCGCCGAGCGCCCTAAATTGAATCCCCATATTCCTCTGATGAAGAAAACGCTGGCCGAGGTCATGAACGTGGACGAGGAGGATATCTCTATCAAGGCTACTACCACGGAGAAGCTGGGCTTCACCGGACGGCAGGAAGGGATCTCGGCTTACGCTACGGTCTTGATACAGCGCATGGGATCGTAAACCAGAAAGTACTCCCTTTTCCTTCTTCCGACTCTACGCCGATCTTCCCGTGAAGATTCTCTAGGATCGTTTGGCAAATGGATAGTCCGAGTCCGGTTCCTTGGATAAAGGAATCGAATTTGGCGAAACGCTCGAATACGTGCGGGAGGTTCTTCCGCTCAATACCTTTTCCGGTATCTTTTACGTAAAAGTATAATCCATCTTCCCTCTCCTTGTATCCCATGCGGATAGACCCTTGGAACGTGAACTTACAGGCGTTCGTGAGGAAGTTGGTGATCACTTGGGTCAAGCGATTCTTCTCGGAATAGATAACGCAATCCTGTTCAGGTATCTCGCAATAGAGAGTGACACCGTCTTTCACCCGGCTTTGGAAGGTCTGGTATAAGCTCCGGAATAGCGTGGATACGTTGAACTCGGAATAGATGAAATCCATTTGCCCGGCCTCGATCTTCGATAGGTCCAGGATATCGTTCACGAGTTGAAGGAGAAGCTCGTTGTTCGTCTCGATGATCTCGCAGAACTCTCTCGTCCCCTCGGAGTGGCAAGTTTCCGCTAGCAGGTTGGAAAAGCCTACGATAGCGTTCAGCGGGGTACGTATCTCGTGGCTCATGTTCGCTAGGAAGGCGGATTTCAACCGGTTGGATTCCTCTATCTTCTCCTTGTCCCTCAGTTCTTGTTCCATTTTTTTCCGTTGGTTGATGAGGGTAGTACCTCCGGTTAAGTAGGCGGGTTTTCCTTCCGGATCGGTTTTCCCTACGATCGCAAAGATCTCTATCCATGTATATTCAAGCCCTGTATCGTCTAAATAACGGATCTCCTCGTCGATCGATATGCTCTCGCCGGCGATTAGTTTATTGATCGCGTCTTGCATCTGTTCCAAGTCCTCGGGGTGAATGCCGCTATAAAACTCGTCCGCCGACATGCAGAATTGGCCGTCGATTCCCTTGTCGCGAATGGATCTTTGGGTCAGGTAAATATTGTTACATTCGAGCCGTGCTTCTTTTACGTCCCATATCCATGTCATCATGTTGCTGGCTTTCAAGACGAGCTGGTATTTCTGGTTCAGGTCTTGCGCTTGGCGTGCGATTTGCAGCTCCTTGTCTTTGGCCTTTTGCTTTTGGATGAAGAGGCGGACCCGTAAGATCCCGATCGTTATCAATAACGCCAGAATGACGAGTAGGCTTATGATATGGATCTTGTATTTCTGTAAGAAACCGGGAGGCTCTTGGAAATACGTGGCGTTCGGGGGATATAGGCCGGGATCGATCTGGTGAAGCAATAGATGCTGGTAATTTAGGTAGGCCCTCGGGGTTTCCGCGGTCTGGATCGGGATTTCCTTACTATCTTTCCCCGAGAGGATCATTTCGATCGTGTTGACCGTCACCTGAGCATAATCCTCCGGAGAAACATAATATCCCCCGGCGAAATTCCCGTTTTCTGTTTGTACGTCTTGCAAGGTAAAGATTGGGGGGACGGAGAAACTATTGGTCATTTTCTGGACGTTATCGACTAGGTAACGATTCTCGTTATCCTTCCGGGTCCTGTACCATGAGTAATAAAGGACTCCGGTCTTATTGTCGAAAGAGGCCAGTCTGTCCAATAAGTTCTCGGTGGAAATGGAGGTGGTAGACAGTGGCTCGAATTGGATGCCCGGAAAATCTTTCCGTAGCACGGCCTCTACATCCGCTTTCGTTTGCTGGCTTATATAACGGCGGTCAAAAATAAAGGCCAGTTTGGTTAATTCCGGTTGTAGCTTTTTGATTAGCTCGATCGTTTGCTTGATATAGACTGGGTATTTTATAAAAGTGGCGTTATAGCCTTTTACTACGTCCGTGATGGGAACCAGCGTATCGAGCACGTTTTTATCTAGGTCTATCAGGTACTCTTCTTTCGGGTACATATAATCTCTGGCGTAGCAGATGATAGAGGGAATATCTTTCCATTCCTTGTCAAACAACGGGCGGGCGACAAGCCAAGAGGGATCTCCTATGCATACGACTAAGGTGGGTGGCACGGGAACTCTCTCTAGGATCATTGTTCTCTTCTCTTGAAACCCTTCCATAGTGCGGATACCGGGGATCTGTAAGGGAATCGCCTTTACGGTAAACCCTTCCTCCCCGAATTTTCTTTCTATATCAAGATAGGTCTGTTTTGTCCAGCTTTCCTCGAAGTTGATGGAGTGCAGTACGACGATCGACGGTTTCTCGCCGGAGCCTCGCGCGCTCATGTTCAAGTGGACCGTTAGTATAATAAAAATAAAAAGAATGATATTTCTCATGGCCGTTAATTCTAAGCGATATATGTAGCAAACGTGATTCTGGTAGCAAATGTAGTGATTCCGCTTTATTAAGCAAGAGGTTTGCCTGAAAATAAAGGTTTTATATGTAGTAAAATGGTAATAGTTCCATCTTGATAGGATAGCCTTTTCGCCCTTGTTTGCCTATTCGGAGATTAATACGTAGCTTTGAGCCAATAAAGTGGTATTTTTATGAAGAATAATGATTGGAAAGATCGATTAGGCGTGATGTACTCCACGAATCCCGATTTTCAATATAATACGGGAGATACGGAAGAGGAAGATACGTTGCCGAAGGAGAAACAAGCTTTGCGCATATCCTTGGATAAGCGGAACCGGGGAGGGAAGATGGTTACCTTGATCACCGGGTTCCGGGGCACTTCCGAGGATCTGACCGCCTTGGGAAAACTCTTGAAAGTGAAATGCGGCGTAGGCGGTTCCGCTAAGGACGGGGAGATAATCATCCAAGGGGACCTGCGTGCCAAGGCGTTGGATATCCTCCGGAAAGAGGGCTATTCGAAAAGCCGTACGATCTAATCCCCGATCGCTATGCTAACAATCTATAGGGCTTCCGCCGGGGCGGGCAAGACGCATAAATTGACAGGGGAGTACCTGATGTTACTCTTCTCCCAGCCGGGCGCTTACCGCCGGATCTTGGCCGTGACGTTTACGAATAAGGCGACGGATGAGATGAAAACCCGTATCGTCCAAGAACTTTATCACCTTGCTTCCGGCCGTGCGTCCGATTATATCCAGCTACTCTCTTCCGCCTATTCTTTGACGGAGCGGCAGGTGAGGGAGCAGGCCCGGAAGATTCTGGTCGCTATCCTGCACGATTACTCCGCCTTTAATATCAGTACGATCGACCGCTTTTTCCAGCAAACGATGCGTGCCTTTACCCGCGAGATCGGTTTGCAAGGCGGCTATGGCATCGAGATGGACCAAGAACTGGTCTTGACCGAGGCGATCGATAACCTGCTGGCCGATCTGGAGAAGCCGGAGAGCAAGGATTTGCTAGGTTGGCTGCTGCGTTTCGCCGAGGACAAGATCGAGGATGGAGGTGGCTGGAGCTTGCGGAAGGATATCATGTCGCTCAGCCGGGAGGTCTTTAAGGAGAGTTATAAGGCATTTAGCGAGGAAGTAGGTAAGGATATCGCGGATAAGCAGGCGCTCGATGCCTATAAGAATGAGCTATACGCCATTATCCGCTCCGTCGAGGCGGAGGCGAAACGTTTAGGAGAGGAGGGAGTGGCGTTGCTGAAACAGTTCGCCTTACAACCCTCGGATTTTAAGGGAGGAAGTCGTTCCCCGTTTTTCTATTTCGAGAAGCTGGCGAAAGGTGAGATGAAAGAGCCGACAGCCACGTTCCAAGCTTTGCCGGATAATCCGGATGCCTATACGACCAAGACGACTCCACCGGGTCTCCGGCAGATCATCGGGTGTGTATATGAGGAAGGGTTGAATGCCTGCGTAAAGAATATCGTATCCCTGTTCGCCAACCTGACGGCCTATAACACGGCCCGGGAGATCGTACGTTATTATTATACGTTAGGGATCTTAACCGATATCTCCCGGCAAATCGCCTCTTACCGGGAAGAAAAGAATGTCATGCTGATCGCCGATACGACCGAGTTGCTGAATAAGGTCATCAGCGGCAGTGACGCCCCCTTTATCTACGAGAAAACGGGTACGCACGTAGATCATTATATGATCGATGAGTTCCAAGATACCAGCGGCATGCAGTGGAATAACTTCCGCCCCTTGGTGGAGGAGAGTCTGGCGAATGGCCGGGCGAATCTGATCGTTGGCGACGTGAAACAAAGTATTTATCGTTTTCGTAACTCGGATTGGAAGCTATTGGACGAGCAAGTCCGCAGGGATTTCGAGGACGAGCAAGTCCGTGAGGAAACCCTGATGGATAATTGGCGAAGCTGCCGCCATATCGTGGAGTTTAATAACGCGTTCTTCACCGCCGCTCCGGCGATCCTGCAAGATCTATATAATGAAGCGTTGAAAACCTCCTCATTAAGCGAGGAAGAACGCACGGCCTTTTTCACGAAGATCATGACCGCTTATGATAAGAGCATTCAGCGTGTCCCTCCCCCTTTCCAGAAGAAGGACGGACATGTACGGATCGATTTCTTGTCCGGCGATGAGGAGAAGAAGTGGGAGCAAGAGGCGATGGAGCGCTTGCCGGCTACCTTGGAGCGCTTGCAGGATAACGGTTACGCGCTAAAAGACATCGCCATACTCGTGCGTACCAATCAAGAAGGCGCTTTAGTGGCTGATACGTTGCTAGCCTATAAGGAAGAGCATCCGTCCGACCGGTACAATTACGATATCATTTCCGATGATGCCCTGTTCGTGGGTAGTTCTCCGGCGGTCCGTTTCCTGATCGCCGTATTGCGCTATTTGCGAAATCCGGAGGACCGGATGAACAAGAAATTGGCGATGTATGCCTATCAAGTATTAACCGGAAAATTCGGGGAGAGCGAGGCGGATGAGTCTGTTTTCCAAAACCTTCAGTCTATTTCCCGGCAATCCTTGTACGAGGTAACCGAAGGGCTCTTCCGTAACTTCTCCGCTTACTTCCCGGAAACGGAACAGGTATTCGTGCAAGCCTTTCTGGATATGGTTTCCGAGTACGCCCAAAAAGAAAGCGCGGATTTGAACCGTTTCTTGAGATGGTGGGACGAGACCGGTTATCGAAAGACGATCGCTACCCCGGATGGGCAAAACGCTATCCGCATCTTGACCGTACATAAATCCAAGGGCTTAGGTTTTAAGGTCGTTATCATTCCTTTCGGGGACTGGGAGATCGACCATAAGCCGACAAAGCCCGTTATCCTTTGGTGCCACCCGGAGAAGAAGCCGTTTGACCGCCTGCACTTAGTTCCTGTCCGTTACGGACAGATCCTGAGTAGCACGATTTTCGCCAAGGATTATTTCAAGGAGCGCTTGCATGCTTTCATCGATAACTTGAACACCTTATACGTCGCTTTTACCCGTTCGAAAGAAGAACTGATCGTATTCTCCCCCCGTCCGAGGAAGATCAACAAGGAAGGTAAGGTTGAGAAGATAACTTCCATCGCCGATCTATTGTGGGCGGGGGTGGAGACGGATATCGAGGATGATACCTTTGAAAGGGGCGAATGGTGGCATCCAGCTTCGGGTAGAACGGCAGAAGATACCCTGGAGGAAATCCCCATGAGCCGCCTGTATTCCGTTTCCCCGGATGATCGTTTACAATTACGCCTGCATGGGAAAGGATTCTTTTTCGATAATGCCAGGCGGAAGCACGGTACCTTGATGCATGAGGTATTGAGCCGGATACGTACGCCGAAAGATATTCCCGCTTCGGTCGAAAGTTATCGGTTAGCCGGGGTGATTAACCGGGAGGAAGCGGCGGAGTTGATCAGCCGTCTGGAAGAATTATTGCAAGCGGAGGAGGTAAAGGCTTGGTATGATGGTTCCGCCCGTGTCTTGAATGAAGTGGATATCCTGTTCGGTAAAGGCTTGTCTAAACGTCCGGACCGGGTGATGATAAAAGATAACAAGGTAATTGTCGTGGATTATAAATTTGGCGAACGGCAAGATAAGCGCCATCCTAATCAGGTAAGAAATTACCTGCAATTAATTCGTAAAATGGGTTTCGAGCGGGTCGATGGATACCTTTGGTACGTAGAGTTAGGCAAAATAGAGGCAGTGAATAAGTGATATATTTTTGATATTCGGTAAAAATGAATATTTTTGCAGATTCTTAGTATAAAACGATACAGTCAAAGAAGAATGAAAGTACATAAAGAAGGAACCGGTTTACTGCTTACGTTGTTTACAATATTATTTATTGTGAATATAACTTTGTACCATACGGTAGGTAAGGGTATGCTGTTTTATTCTGTCGCTTTTGTTTCTACCGTATTGTTCCTATTGGTATTAAACTTCTTCCGTAGTCCTTTCCGCCGGTTTCCTTATGATTCGGAAGGCTTGGTGATCGCTCCCGCCGACGGTACGATCGTTGCCATCGAGGAAGTGATGGAGAACGAGATCCTTCATAAGAAGTGCCTACAGATATCTATCTTTATGTCTATCTTCAACGTGCATGCTAATTGGTTTCCCGTAAACGGTACCGTTAAGCATGTTTCCCACCAGAACGGGCGTTTTATGGCGGCTTATCTGCCGAAGAGTAGTACGGAGAACGAACGCTCGGCGGTCGTGATTACCACGAGGAACGGGGTGGATGTCTTGGCTCGTCAGATTGCCGGGGCGATGGCACGCCGCATCGTTACGTATGCCAAGCCGGGAGAGAAATGTCATGTGGACGAGCAAATGGGGTTTATTAAATTCGGTTCTCGCGTGGATGTCTACCTGCCGGTAGGAACAGAGGTGTTAATAGAGATGGATCAAAAAGTAACAGGCAATCAAACGCCTATAGCCCGTTTGTCAAAATGAGTATAAGAAAACATATTCCTAATACAATTACGTGTCTAAGCCTTCTGTCCGGTTGTGTCGCCAGTGTTATGGCCTTGCACGGAAATCTTTTATCTGCGTTGATTTGGATTATTATAGCCGCGGTCTTTGATTTCTGCGATGGCTTTGCCGCTCGTTTATTGAAGGCTTACTCGCCGATGGGAAAGGAATTGGATTCCTTGTCGGATATGGTAAGTTTCGGCTTCGCTCCGGGCATGGTGGTCTATTGGTTGTTGGGAGAGGCTTCTACGGCTTTGCCTTTTGGCTCTTTGAATACGTATATCCCTTATCTGGCGTTCGTGATCCCTACGTTTTCAGGTTTGCGTTTGGCTAAGTTCAATATTGATGAACGGCAAACTACCTCGTTTATCGGCTTGCCGGTTCCGGCGCATGCTTTATTTTGGGCTTCGGTGGGATATTCTGTTTTACCGGTTGTCCATGCGAATGAAGGCTTGTTCGTGTTGGTGACTGTTATCTTGGCGTTTATTACCTCCTTGCTGTTGGTGTCTGAGATACCGATGTTCTCGCTGAAGGTGAAATCCTTAGCGTGGAAGGGTAATGAGCTTCGCTATATATTGATCGCTTGTGCCATTATTTTCGTGGCGTTATGGGGATTCTTGGGAATCTCTGGAACCATCCTGTTATATATAGTCTTGTCTATTTTTAACAAAAAGGGATAAACAAGAATTCTTATCTTTGTGTTTGTGATAGTAAAGAATCATTTAAGTATCGGATTATGTTTAAGTTTTTGTTTGTAATATTCTTTTTCTTTATCCTGTTGGTGTTTCTGATGGGTTTCTCCATCTTGCGTACCTTTAAGAACATCTTTTTTTGGTAGCGGAAACAGCACTCGTAAGGGAGAACAACGTCGTCAAACAAATAGCAATACTTCCGGACATCGTTCTACGACTACTACCGCCCGGGACGATGATGATGATCGTACACCTTATGTGCACCGTAAGAAGATATTCGCCAAAGATGAAGGGGAATATGTGGATTACGAGGAAGTTAAATAGAGCTTAGCGTCTTTGCTTGAAGAAACGCTGCATTTCTTCCGCGCACTCTTTTTCAAGGATACCTTTTTTGATAATCGCTTTCGGATGGAAGGCTTGAGGGGCGAATTTGGAGAAACCTCTTTTATCATCGGATGCCCCGTATACGATCGTGCTTAATTGTGCCCATCCGATCGCACCGGCACACATTATGCAGGGTTCCACGGTTACGTATAGACTACAATTTGTCAGGTATTTCGCTCCTAAGACTCCGGTGGCGGCCGTAATCGCCAACATCTCGGCATGTGCGGTCACGTCGTTCAAGCATTCGGTTTGATTATGCGCCCTCGCTATGATCTGGTTGTTGCAGACGATAACTGCTCCTACGGGAACCTCACCCTCGGACGCTGCCGCACGAGCTTCCACCAACGCTTGCTTCATGAAATATTCGTCATTGAAAGGATTCATCTTCTCATCTCATTTTCGTTGAAAAGAGTCGGATAATCCTCCTCCAAGGTCTTGAGGATGTGAGAAAGGATCGTCTCTCGGTACCAACGGGACTTATTCTCGATCTTGTAGCGTGAAAGGTAACGTTTTACCGCTTTATGCTCTTCGTCATTCAGCATAAAGGTCACTTTGTGTACCCTCGGATGATTGGGGTGAGCCGATGAATATTTACGTTCTTCTTTCATACATTTGCAAATGTACGAGTGAATAGCCGAATAACAAAGAAAATGGCTATATTTGTGCAAATTAATGCGATGGCAAGACAGAACGATATGGGTCGGGAAGGTGAGTCTGAGGCTCGTGCCTATCTGGTAAAACATGGATATAACGTGTTGCATACCAATTGGCATTGGCATCATTATGAACTGGATATTATCGCTGTCAAGGAAGATGAGTTAATCGTGGTGGAGGTAAAGACACGCTCTGAGGATTTTTTGCTTTCACCGGAAGATGCGGTAGACACCAAGAAGATTCGGAGGATTGTCGCCGCTGCGGATGCCTATGTCCGTTATTTTAATATAGACTTACCAGTCCGTTTTGATATCGTGACATTGATCAAGAAAGAGACGGGTTTCCTGATCGACCATATCGAAGATGCTTTCTATGCTCCTTGCCGTTAAAAGATAAAAGTTATGAATATAGAAGAAGTACGTGAATACTGCCTTTCCTTGAAGAATACCATCGAGTGTTTCCCGTTCGATGAGGTATCGCTGGTCTTTAAGGTAGAGAATAAGATGTTCCTGCTGCTTCCTTTGGATGCGGAGGAGCCTCATGTCTCCTTGAAATGTAGTACGGATTATGTGGAAGAGTTACGGGAACATTATACGGCGGTTGAGCCAGCTTACCATTTTAATAAGAAATACTGGAATAGCATTTATCTGGACCGGGATATGGAAGACGAGGAGATTAAACGCTGGATCTTCCATTCTTACCGGGAAGTGATCGCTAAACTACCAAAAAATATAAGGGAAATTTATAATGATGAGCACTGATAATGAATCTCCCCGCATCTTGCGTGTGGCGGAAACCGCTTCTACGAATAGCTTGCTTCGTGAGTTGGTCATCAAGGAATCTCTTGCGGAAGGAAGTGTGGTCGTTGCCGATTTCCAGACAGCCGGACGTGGTCAGATCGGGAATACTTGGGAGTCTGAGGCGGGAAAGAACTTGATGTTTAGCTTAGTCCTGTACCCTACGTGCATCCCTGCAAATCGCCAATTCTTGATTTCTCAAATAGCGGCCTTGAGCGTAAAAGAAACGTTAGACTCATATACGGATCATGTCACGGTGAAATGGCCGAATGATATTTACTGGAAAGATAAGAAGATTTGCGGAATGTTGATCGAGAACGATCTATCAGGGCATAATCTATATTGCTCCATCATCGGGATCGGCATAAACTTGAATCAAGCGGTGTTTCGGGGAGATGCTCCGAATCCTGTTTCCTTGTTTCAAATAACAGGCAATGAAGTAAACCGGGAAGAGGTTTTAGATCGTTTCCTCTCAATATTCTATCGCTATTATTTATCTCTCCCTCCAAGAGGAATACGAGGATATTCGTATCCGCCATCAATTAGCATTGTATAGAAGGGAGGGCTATCATGCCTATAGGGATGAGGCGGGAGAATTCGAGGCCTGTATCCATGATATAGAATCAACCGGGCATCTTTTGCTAGCGTTACGGGATGGAAGCATCCGTCGTTATGCTTTTAAGGAGGTGTCTTATTGTAAGTGACCTCTTCGGGCGCGAATCTGGGATTTTTGCGAGGGCTTTCTCCTATGTTCTTCTTTCCTTCTAAGTAGCTCGTTTATAGAATCTCTTTTCATGTTAGTAGTTTGAGTGATCACAAAAAATGAACGAATTTGAAGGATGAGGCTTTTGACGTAGGTCTGATTGGGATGATGTGTATTGGGATTGGGTGTGTGAGGAAGGCTTGGTAACGGGCGAGGATTTTGGGAGCAGTTATACTTACTTGGTTGGGGAAGTATATATCCTTTGGCACTTATAATATATATCCTATGGGGAGGTAAATAGTACTTTGTATCCTTTCAAGATACGGTAATTCCAGTGGAAGTAATCTTTATAACATGAATAATAATGTACGTGTACATTAATTTATGTTGATTGGTGGTTGAGGGATTATTATGCTTGGCCTTGGTTCGAGAATGGCTTTTATGGAGTGGGGGATATAGGTAAGGGATGGGTAGTTCGTGGTTATAATCCGCTATTTCGTAATGAATAGCCTATTTGATTGATAAGAAAGCGTGTAGGATGACAAAAAAATAATAGGGAAGATTTGCGCGAATCGAAGAAACGCGTACCTTTGCAAATGATAGATAAAGTCGGCTGTCAGTATTATGGTTTTGTGAAGGCAGCCCAAAGAATGAGCTTATTACACTTTAGTATTAATATTAAATTATTTAATTATGAACAAAAAAGTTTTCTACTTTTTTGTGCGCTAGCTTACTTTTAGCTTCAGCATTCACTACTGCGAATGCGGCAGATTTGACTGGCGTTAACAATGGTGCGGATGCTTTTATGGTATCAAAATTGGATAAAGCTGCGTTAAGCGGTTTGTATCAATTAAGAGTAACCAGCACCGCTGCAGGCAACACGACAAACGGTGTCCTTGCTATAGAGAATGGCAAGTATGTTGTCAAAGCTTCCAATTACAATTTACTGAATTCATTGTGGTGTATTACGATTACGGAGCAAGGTCAAGGTAAAGAGCCTATCTATGACTTCGTGAACAAAGCTACAGGTGAATTTTTGGCGATCAATGAGGCTGATGTTCAGGGCTTGGCGGTAAACGCTACTTCCGGGGCTCTTCAAGTTGGTGAAACTTACGGCGGTTGGGCTTTTGCTAGAACTTACAAGGAAGTGTTGGAGAAAAATCAACCGATGTTTACTTATCAAGAGGCTGACTATGTTCTTATCTTGTTGGAAGATAATGGTGTGTTAAAAGCTAAGAAAGTTTTAGCTAGTGAAGCTAGAGATTTAACTGATGCTGTAAAGTTTACTGTGTACGACGCAGGTACTTACGTGTTGAGTGCAGATGAGATTAACGCTTATTTGAAAGATAATAAGAATGTTCTTAATTTCAATCAGGATGCTAATGCTGACGTAAACCCGTTTACGACTAAAGCGTTTGTCGCAAAAGAACTAAAGGGTGGTCTTGCTGCTGATCACAATTTCGTTTATGTGACAGATAAAGAGAATGAGAACTCTTATTTGAAAGTTGATACCGCTGCTAATGGTGTAGGTATCCAATTCTTGAAGTTTGGCTGGACAAATGCTGAAAAAGAGCCGAACAAAGATGTAGAGAATTCAACGTTGGCTAATCAACATAAGTTCTTGTTCTCTTACAAACCTTCTACAGATAGCTTGTTTATCCAAGTAAAGCAGGTTCGTTATAAGAATGAAAAGAATGCCGAAAAATATTGGAAAGATGTAACAGATATTAAGAACTATGGTTCTAAGTATGTAGGAGTTTCTGATACTGACGTTAATTTAGATAATAACGCTGTAGCTGAGATGCCTGGTGATGCAGTTGCTCCTTCTCAATTGTTCGTTAAGTTGCAGAACTTTACGGTAGCTGACAGAATTGCGACAATCGGTGCTAGACCAATCAATACACATATCGGTTTTGGCTTGAAGGGTTGCAATGCTGCAAGTGACAAGACATCTATTGCTAACGGTTTGTATATCATTAAGAACGCTAAGGGACAAGTTCTGGCTGCTCCTATTCATGAGAATGATAACGTAGGTCACAACCAGGTTGAGTGGGTTACTTTGGATGAGCAAGATCCTATGCACATGCCAGCTTATCAATGGGTAATCACGAAGACTTTGAACTCGGAAGCTTCTCAGGCTACATCTCCGATTAAGGTGGTTAACCGTGAGTTCTTAGAGACTTATAACAATGTTCAATTGAGATTGAATGACAAAAATGAGATCGATGCTTCTTATGATCTTTTGGATGGGGTTACTTTTGTCCAGATCACAGACTCTGCCATAATCAAGGATAAGAAGTTGGGTTATAAGTATCTTGCTAAGAACGAGTTGATCGTTAATAAGTATAAGTTCAACTATTTGAATCCGTTCACTCAAGATTATTGGATCGCTAACGGTGCAGACAAAGATTCTTTGATTTACGTGAAGGAGGCTGCTAACGAATATACCTTGACTGAAGGATCTACCGCTGAGTATGGTATTGATGTTGACGCTACATTATTAAAGAAGATCCCGGGACTTGCTCAATTGGAAAGAACAAACTACGTGATCGCTAAGAACAAGACGGCTAAATTAGTTAAGGCTTATGGTAGCAAGTATTCTATGGGTGCTGCTAATTATGGTACTGTAGCAGAAGTGGATACATTCTTCTTCAAAGAGAACAACCACTATGATGGCAAGCATTACTATGCGATCTTGGAGACAGCTTATGATAACACGAAGCATGCGGCATATATCGCTGATCTGAATAAAGAGACTTCTAAAGTTGGTATCGCTGATGACGGTATGACCGCAGGTTTGAAGGTTCAGTTATTGAATGAGTCTAGAACCTCCGCATTTACTGTAGAGCCTAGCGATGCTCCTTTATATCGTCGTTTCAATAAGGCGGTTCTTGGCGAGAACGTGAATGATGGCGCAGATAGCTTGGCATTCGTGGAGAGATATCGTCATGAATACTTGATGGATGAGACCAATGCTAACTTTGAGGATAAAAATGGCGTTGTTGATTATTTAGGTATCTGGAACAAGGATAAAGCGAATGGTAAGTTGGCTATGCGTATTGATACCGCATGGTTGAACCGTGGAGCAGGCAATGTTAAGCCTCAATACTTGATTTCTGTAGCACGTGATGATCAAGGTGCTATTGAGACGATTCCTTGTGATGAGGCTGATGACAAACACTTCTATATCGATGAGAATGGCAACGCTCATAAGACTGATAAATGGCATTGCCAGCATGCTAAGCCGGGACGTGCAGGTTTCGCTTATGGTAAATACTTGGTAAGCTTTGCGGACTCAGCTAGAGCAGATAAGGATAAACCATACATGGATATTAAGAATGGTTATACTCGCGTAGGTTTCGTTAAGGCAATTCATTCCGGTGATAGCTTGTATATCTTGGTGAACGAGTTCAAGAATATGAAACCGGCGGATTTGAATATTGATGAGATTATTAAGTCTTACAAAGCTGCTAAGATCGATGGTGCTTATATCGTAAACTTACAAGGTGATCAACACAAGAATGTAACGTGGTCTTTCCGTTATGTAGATCCGGACAAGGCAGCGAGTGTGACAGAAGAGGGCGAAGCTAATGCGTTCATGTTTGAGTCGAATGTTTACTCAGATAGCCCTGAGACCTCTGTAAATGGAAATGTTCCTTTAGGAAATGTTCATGGCTTGGAAAATGCGATCGCTCCTAAGTATGCAGCTTGGTTGAAGATGCAAAATGGTTGCTTGGTATTAACTCGCGGCGATTCTGATTTCAACTCTTCTAAGACCGGTGGTGATGCAGCGTTGGTATTCAATGTAGACCCAGAGGCTTCTAAGGGAGATATGGTAACTTCTAACGACGAAGTAGCTGTAGAAGGTGTATCTGTAGTAGCTGGCAACGGTACTGTAACTGTTCAAGGCGCTGCTGGTAAGTCTGTAGTTATCACTAACATCTTAGGTAAGGTTGTTGCTGAGACAGTTCTTACTTCAGACAACGCAACTATCGCTGTACCTGCTGGTATCGTAGCTGTAGCTGTTGAGGGTGAAGAGGCTGTTAAGACAATCGTTAAATAAGTAGAAAACTGATCGAATTTCCGTAAGGAAAGACACAGTTCATAAGATAGAGCTCCGTCGATGTACTTCGGCGGGGCTTTTGTGCGTTCCCCTACGAGTGTTTCATATTTAAATACAAAAACAAGGTATCTTAGTTTCATTGAGCAAGTATCCTAAGTTCATTGGCGAAGTATCTTAGGCGTATGGGGCGATGAAACTAAGATACTTTTCTCATGAGCACCTTGTGTGAGTATCGGTGTCGTCATATGCGACTACCGGCGTGGATTGTAAGGACTACTCGTGCAGGTTCTAGGCTCTACTGCCCTGTTATTCTTTCTTTTTGATAGATAAATGTCTATATGTGTGACATCCCTTTTCGGTGGAGAGCGTAAAATAGCAGAGGCTGGATGACTGTAAACGGCATTTTTCATTGAAAAAGCCCCCTTTTTGTACGTGATAAGTGGTGAAAGCCTATGCGATAGGTCGCGTTGGGCAACGCCGGTAGTGCCGATGGGCATCGTGAATAGTCAAGAATAGGGTTGTTGATACTTGTGGATGGGCATCATAACCTTGTTACGACCCAGTTCTAACCCCATAAACCCCCTCAAGCAACCCACTAAATATGAATTACAATGAATGAATTCCGCTAGAATGAAAGGCCGTTTTTCGATAAGACGCTGTCATGTAAATGATTGCTGAAATTTTTTCTCGTATTTGAGAATGAACTGTCCATCAGCCCGGAAAAATCGATTCTCCGGGACTTGATATTACAAATTGTCAAAATGGTAAACGTGGTTTAGCTATGGTTTCTCGTTAGTCATATTTATGGAATTCTTGATATGGTATATTGTTTATTCTGCTTATATTTGCGATATCATGGAAGAAAGGAAATGGTTTGAGGAGCTACCGGACTTATGTCCACCTTCGGATGCTATGGCGTGTAGTGGGGTATTTTATAGAATTGCGGAAGGAGATCCTGTGAAATCATTGGATTTCTTCTCGCAAAGAAGATGGCATGATTAAAAAGACATTCGGTGTGGCTCATTATTCTTGGTGGCGATCTTATTGTTTTGATGTAAATAAGGCAAAGGTAATGATGTTATGACTAATTTGTTTTTAGATAGGATCCTAGAGTTTTATGGTGTGCCTCAAATCCTTGTGGCTAAAGATTCTTTTGGTACGCAATACTTATGCCTGCTTTTCGATGATGGGGCTGGATGCAGGTATACGGGTATTAAGATTTCATCCTCTAGGCTGGATGATTATTGGGGAGGAAGGATCGATTTAAGGACTCTTTATCTGAATCCGGAGAATGACAATGAATATTTCAATGTGTCTTATAATGATAATCATTATGAGCTACAGTCTTTTGAGGGAAAGGCCTTGCCGGAGGAAAGGCTTCCGGAAAAGGGATATTTTCATGTGGAATCACGGTCTGAGATCTATACGATAAAGGTTCCTTCCTGCGATAAAAATATATTCCAAGACATTGCCCGGAGGATGGGATGGGTCTGTATGTAACTTAAAACTTCGTTATCATTTCCAAAAAAACACCTATATACCAGCCTTATAACCCCCTATTTGATTTATTCTGCTTATATTTGCGAGTTATCAACAGTTAGGGCGATTTATCAACAAAACAAGCATTGTTTTGATTGAACCCTGTTTGGTTCAGTTTTTAATGTTTAGTTTTGCCCTCGAATTAATTAGGTATAGTATGGGAAAGATTATCGCTTTAGCAAATCAGAAAGGTGGAGTCGGGAAGACAACCACCACGATTAATCTGGCTGCGTCATTGGCCGCTCTTGAGAAAAAGGTGCTGGTCGTAGACGCTGATCCGCAGGCGAATGCCTCATCCGGTCTGGGTGTGGACATACGTAATGTAGAACTTTCTATCTATGAATGTCTGGTGAACGGTGAGGATGCGAGCGGCGCTATCACACAGACTGAAGTGGAAGGACTGGATATCATCCCCTCTCATATCGATTTGGTGGGAGCGGAGATCGAGATGCTAAACTTGGAGAATCGTGAACGGATCTTGAAGCAGATATTGACACCGCTGAAAGAGAAGTACGATTTTTATCCTGATCGACTGTTCTCCCTCTTTGGGGCTGATCACGGTCAATGCCTTGACGGCAGCCGATTCGGTGATCATCCCGGTACAATGCGAGTATTTCGCCTTGGAAGGTATCAGTAAGCTGTTGAACACGATCAAGATTATCAAATCAAAGCTGAACCCGGCACTGGAGATAGAGGGATTCCTCTTGACTATGTATGATTCCCGCCTGCGTTTGGCGAACCAGATTTATGAGGAAGTGAAACGTCCGTTCCGTGATTTGGTATTTACTACCGTGATCCAACGAAACGTGAAGTTGAGCGAGGCTTCCAGTTACGGTAAACCTGTCTTATTGTATGACGCGGATTCGAAAGGATCTATCAACCATATGCAGTTGGCACAGGAGATTGTTGAAAAAAATAAAGGATTATGGCAGCATTAAAAAGATCGGCGTTAGGCCGTGGATTAGACGCGTTAATTACGATGGATGACCTGAAGACAGGTGGTTCATCGTCTATTAGTGAGATCGAGTTAAGCAAGATCCAGCCTAATCCGGAACAACCTCGATCCATCTTTGAGGAAGAGACCTTGGAGGAGTTGGCTACCTCTATCCGCTCGTTAGGCGTGATACAGCCGATTACGTTGAAGGAAATCGGCCCCGAGCAATATATGATCATCTCTGGCGAACGCCGTTATCGTGCGTCGCTAAAAGCAGGTTTGGAGCGTATTCCCGCTTATATTAAGACGGCGGCCGACGAAAACGTGGTGGAGATGGCTTTGATAGAGAATATCCAACGAGAGGACTTGAACTCTATCGAAATCGCGTTAGCTTATCAAAAATTAATCGATAATTACGGCTTGACCCAAGAGGGGCTGAGCGAAAGGGTTGGAAAGAAACGTGCTACGATCGCTAATTACCTTCGTTTATTGAAACTTCCCGCCGAGATCCAAGTAGGATTGAAGGACAAGAAGATCGATATGGGACATGCCCGGGCATTGATCCCGGTGGATGATCCGGAGGTTCAATTAGCTTTATATGAGCAGATATTGGCTCAAGGACTCTCCGTTCGTAACGTGGAGGAGATGGTGCGTAATATAGCCGAGGGAATACAACCGGAATTGCCGGAAAAGAAAAAATCGGATCGTAAGCCGATACTTCCGGAAGAGTTTAAATTGCTGAAAGATCATTTGTCCCGTTACTTCAATACGAAAGTCCAGTTGACTTGCAATGAGAAGGGAAAAGGTAAAATTACGATTCCTTTCGCCACGGAAGAAGAGTTGGAGCAATTGATCGGGTTACTGGATAAATTGAAATGAGAAATCGAATCATACTCCTTTTGATCGGATTCATGTGCTATGCCGGGATGGGTAACGCACAGGAGGATAAGACGGAGAAAGCCGTTCCTGCTATAGTTTCCGATTCCGTGGAGGTAGCTGCCCCGGATTCTACCGTGCAAGCCGTCTTGATGGCGGCCGATTCGGTGGGTGTACCGGAAGTGAAGATGAAGCTGGCTTTTAAGCCGAATCCGACAAAAGCGGTCTTGTTCGCCTTGGTACCGGGTCTGGGACAGATCTATAACCGGAAATATTGGAAATTACCGATCGTTTACGGTGGCTTGATGGGATGTATGTATGCCGTGACTTGGAACAACAAGAACTATAAGGATTATTCGACGGCTTATAAGGATATCATGTATGATGCCGCTAAGAATCTGGAAAATCCGGATGCTTGGAGCAAAAGTTGGCAAGACTTGACTTCCATGGCTCCTGAGGATGCGATTAATAATTCAAATTTCAAGGATCAATTGAAAAGACAGAAGGATTATTTTCGTCGATATAGAGACTTGAGTATAATTATTACGGTCGGGGTGTATGCGTTGAGTATCGTGGATGCCTACGTGGATGCCCAGTTATTCGATTTTGATATATCACCGGATTTATCCTTGCATTTGGAGCCGGTTGTTAGTCCGAAGACGAGTGTCACGCCTCGTACTTACGGATTAAATTGCAGTCTAAAATTCTGATATACATGAAAAGATACCTGCTAGCACTCATTTGTTTAAATTGTTTGGTCTCATTGGTCTATGCGCAGGAAGAGACCCGAATTGAGGAAAAAGATACCTTAAGCTCGCTGGAGTCTGAGGTCGGATTGATTCCGGAAAGCTTGGATGCGAACGTGGATAGTTTGCTCCGTACTTGGCATGTGCAATATTTCTCAAAAAGAGAGGACTTTTGCCATGATGACGACGAGAATGTCTATTTCCCGGATTCGGTCTATATCGACCGCCTGTCTAGGCTTCCCAGCGTGATCGCTTTGCCCTATAATAATATAGTGCGTGATTGTATTGACTTATATGCGGAGCGTAAACGAAATTTAGTGCGTTATATGCTGGGGATGGCGGACTTTTTATTTTCCGATAATCGAGCAGGTGTTGGATGAGCATGACCTGCCTATTGAATTGAAATATCTCGCCGTCGTGGAAAGTGCCTTGAATCCGGTAGCCCTCTCTCGTGTGGGCGCTTGTGGTTTATGGCAATTCATGCTTCCTACGGGTAAGAGCTATGGCTTGGAGATTAATAGCTTGGTGGACGAGCGCCGGGACCCCTTGAAAGCGACCGAGGCCGCTTGTAAGTATTTCAAGGATATGTACGCTATCTATGGGGATTGGAATTTAGTGTTGGCATCTTATAACTGCGGGCCGGGCAACGTGAATAAAGCGATCCGTCGTTCGGGGGGCAAGACGGACTTCTGGGATATCTTCCCTTATTTACCGAAAGAGACTCGTTCATACGTCCCCTTATTTATCGCCGCCAATTACGTCATGAATTATTATTGCGAGCATAACATCTGTCCGATGCAAACCAGCTTGCCGCTAGCCACGGATACGGTCATGGTGAATAATGCCCTACATTTGCAGCAGGTATCGGATCTATTGCAAGTAGATATTGAGACGTTGCGTGCGTTAAATCCACAATATAAAAGAGACATCGTTCCGGGTAATACCCGCCCTTCGGTTTTGAAACTACCTGCGGCGGAAACCTATGCTTTTATCGATAAAGAAGATACGGTCTATACGCATCGGATCGAGGAACTGTTGGCGAATTGCATTTCTGCGAATAACTCTAATGGCTCTTTACCAAGTGGTGCGACCCGGGAAAAAATCACCCACGTGGTATTGAGTGGTGAGAATCTTTATACGATCGCTAATCGCTATGGAGTGACAGCGAAAGATATCCGTAAATGGAACGGGCTAGGCTCCAACCGGGTAGCGAAAGGAAAACGGTTAAGATTATATGTAGATAATGGGGGTGTCGCTTTTGCCTCGGCTACCAAGACTCCGGTGAAATCAACTACCGTGACTGCGAAATCAACTGCGACAACAACGAAAAAGTCGGCTTCCGCCGCTACAAAACAGATCGCTTCCGCTAATAAAGATTTTGTCTCTTATAAGGTTAAATCGGGAGATTCGCTTTATTCGATTTCCAAGAAATACCCTGGGGTTACCGCCTCTTCCTTACAAAAGGTGAATGGGCTGTCAAGTCCGGATATCCGTCCGGGTCAAGTACTGAAGATACCGGTAGGATGATCATTCGGGGATAATTCGTCTTTAACTCTTTTTTTTCGCTTTCTTCCTGCACTGGAGAAGGATGTGAATGATTTTTATTCCTTTGTATACGAAAAAAGATACAATCGTATGGGTTCATTGGATGAAAAGATATCAGTGGTCAAGGCTAAACCTTGGTTGGTCAGTTTGGTTTGCGCGGTGTTTATCGCCTACCCGAATTTGGCATGGATCTTTTGTGACATGAGCTATCTGGCTCCGAACGATCATCAAGGATTTTTACTCTTCTTTGGGTTCCGTTTTCTTTACTTCTGGGGACTTATTTGGTTTTTTGCTGAAAAGTAACTTGAGGCATGAGGATTGTACCTCCTTCTTCGAGCGGTTGCTCTGGAATGCCCTGTACGTTTCCGGAGGCTTTGTTGTCTATAAATTGATCTCCTTCCTGACTATTAGTTATGATCGTTTTTTGAGTATCATTATCTTCCAGTTTATCGTGTTGGCGTTGTTATGTACCTTGATCGGCTATATACAAATGCTATATCACAATCAACGGGAAAAGGATCAATTGATCGAGAATCTGCGTGTCGAGAATTTGCAGAGCCGCTGCGATGCATTGGTGAACCAGATCAATCCGCATTTCTTTTTCAATTCATTGAATGGAATCTCCTCCTTGATACGGAAGAAAAACGATGAGAATACCTTGTTGTATGTTACGAAATTGTCCGATATATTCCGTTATATCCTTCAGAGTGATAAAAAGAATTTGGTACCACTGTCGGAGGAGCTTGCGTTTATAGAGGCTTTTCAGCATGTAATGGTAGTCCGTTTCGCCAATAAGCTTACTTTTACGATCGAAGTTCCCGAAGATAAGCGGAACTTGCGAATTCCCGTATTATCTTTGCTTCCGTTGGTAGAGAACGTGACGGTACATAATATTATAGACAGCGAGCACCGGATGGATATCTTGATCCGGCTGAACGAGCGAATGGAACTGGTTGTTTCTAATCCAATCTATCCGAAATTGACCTTACCGGATACGAATGGAACCGGGCTTAAGAATCTGGAGAATCGTTTCTTGCTATTAATGAATAAACAAATACGGGTAGAATCTGATGAGGATGAGTTTCAGGTATACCTACCCCTAAAATGATGCTATATGAGAATACTGATCGTAGAGGACGAGACCGCCGCCTATGAGAACTTAGCGGATATGTTGGTTACAATAGATCCCACGCTTGAGATCATGGGAAATACGGAGAGTGTCCAGCAAACGGTACGTTGGCTGCAAGCCAATCCGAGGCCGGATTTGATTTTTATGGATATTCATTTATCGGACGGTTCCGCTTTCGCTATTTTTGACCAGATAGAGGTGGAGGCACCGATTATCTTTACTACGGCGTACGATCAATATGCGATCGACGCTTTCAAAGTAAACAGCATAGACTATATCTTGAAGCCGATTAAGTCGGAAGAATTGAAAAGGGCCTTAGATAAGTTTAGCCGATGGAATCATCAAGATATCATCCATTATTTATCCCAATTAACACAGTTGTCTACTACTCCTAAATACAAGGATAAACTACTGATTCCTATTAAGGATAAATTGTTGCCTATTAGCTTGAAAGATGTGTCTTGTTTCTATACGGCTGATAAGAATACATATGTTTATTTAAAGAGTGGTAATTCGTATCCATATGCTAAAACATTGGAACAGATAATTTCTTCTTTAAGTCCTGCTGATTTTATTCGTGCGAATAAACAATTCATCATTTCTCGTGATAGCGTGAAGGACATAACAATTTGGTTTGATAGCCGTTTGCTCGTTACTTTGGATATAGAAGTGCCTGAGCGTATATATATTAGTAAAAATAAAGCATCCGAGTTTAAGTCTTGGATAGTAAGTCTGGAATAATAATTAAATAGAAATGCCGGTTCTCTTAAAGCCGGTATTTTTTTGCCCTTTTCGTGTTCAATCCCCATTTTTTCCTTTTCGTCAACAATCGGAAACTTCCTATCCGATAATTCTTCATCTTTGCAATATAAACAAGGAGATACATCAATAAGATGTAAGTTGAAATTTTGATGTTAATCCGAGTTTTATCATACACATTAGATAGGTTAATAGGTTTGTAAAAAAGGATTAGTCCGAAACAAAAGAATGTTTAGGCTATCTTCTCTAAAATGAGTGTTTGTTTTGTAAATGGTTTTGTAATAGGTAAATTGTAGGTATTATGAGAAAGTTAATTATGGCGGTAGCGGTTTTGGGAATGAGTGCTACAATGAATTTTGCGAAAGCGCAATGTGTGAATGAATATGGGAATAAAGAACCGTTTGCGGTAGAGTTTAGCCGATTGAGTTCTTATCTAGGATTGGCTCCTTACCAAATGGAGGAGGTACTTAACATTAATGATTATTTTGTACAAGAACAAAGAAAGAGTTTGAGCAAAGACCTGAAGCGTCAGGATGAACGATTGCAAAAAGCCGTGTACGGCAATTTGAAGCTGATGAAAGAGGCGTTGACTGCCGATCAGTATCGCAAGTATGTCATATTGTTAAATGTAACTAACAACAATAACCGATTAACCGGAGCTGTGACATTTACGGATATCTATTTGGCTGAGAATAAATGAGTGTAACCTTGGCTCGATGTGATGTTGATTAGAAAGGCGATCCTTGTGTCGAACAGGGATCGCCTTCTTTGCTTCTGTCCTTTTCCTTTTGGAAGTGCGCTATCAGATTTTAGCGAAAGCTTGATCCAGATCATCTATAATATCATCTATATATTCGGTTCCGATGCTCAAGCGTACGGTGGATGGTGTTATGTGCTGTTGGGCAAGTTCTTCCGGGCTCATCTGGGAATGAGTGGTCGTGTATGGATGAATGACAAGGCTCTTTACATCGGCGACATTCGCTAGTAGGGAAAATATCTCCAGTGAGTCGATGAATTTCCAAGCGGCTTCCTGCCCGCCTTTGATCTCGAAGGTGAAGATACTGCCGGCACCATTCGGGAAATATTTATTGTAAAGTTCATGGTCCGGATGGGTAGGAAGTGATGGATGATTCACTTTTTCTACTTTCGGATGTTTTGATAAATAATCCACGACTTTCAATGCGTTTGCTACATGGCGCTCCACGCGTAGGGATAAGGTCTCTAATCCTTGCAACAATATAAAAGCATTGAAAGGAGAGATCGTTGCCCCGGTATCGCGAAGAATGACCGCACGGATACGGGTGACAAAGGCGGCGGAACCTGCTACGTCCGCAAATATGGCTCCATGATAACTTGGGTCTGGTTTAGCTAATGTAGGGAACTTATCTGCATTCGCCTTCCAGTCGAAAGTACCTCCGTCTACAATTACACCTCCTAGGCTACTGCCGTGTCCTCCTATGAACTTTGTGGCGGAATGGATGACAATGTCAGCTCCATGTTCGATCGGACGAATCAAGTAGGGGGTTCCGAACGTATTGTCTACGATTAATGGAACATGGTATCGGTGAGCGACTTCCGCTACCGCATCCAGATTCGTTACGTCAGAGTTAGGATTCCCGAATGTCTCTACATAAATGGCTTTCGTGTTTTCCCGGATGGCTGCTTCTAATGCGTTTAGGTCATTTACATTGATAATCGTATTAGTAATGCCTTGGGAGGCCAGTGTATGGGTGATCAGGTTGAAGGAACCGCCATACAAATTATCGGCCGCGATAATATGATCTCCTGCCCTCACTATGTTCTGTAACGCATAGGTGACAGCCGCTGCTCCTGAAGCCACGGCCAAACCTGCCACACCTCCTTCTAAGGCAGCTACACGTGCCTCGAAAACGCCTTGCGTGGAGTTTGTCAAACGTCCGTAAATATTCCCTGCGTCACGTAGGCCGAAACGGTCTGCCGCATGTTGTGCGTTATGGAATACATAGGAAGTTGTTTGATAAATGGGTACTGCACGTGCGTCGGTTGCGGGATCCGGTTGTTCTTGTCCTACATGAAGTTGTAATGTCTCGAAATGTAACTTCTTTGTTGCCATAGTCATCTTGTTTATTTAGTTCTTATTCTGTTGGCAAATGTATGATGTGTGTGCTTTTTGGACAAGATTCGTTGAGAATATAGAAAATAATACTATTTTTAGGGCTATAAATAGAATACATCTTCGGCGAAGGACGCTGGGGAATCAATCCGATAGAATTTTTTTCTTATGAATGTTTCAGATAAGTTAGACAAGGTGGATCTGCAAATCCTCCGAACGTTACAAGATAATGCCCGGTTGACTACGAAAGAGTTGGCGGCAAGGGTCAGTCTCTCGTCAACCCCGGTGTTCGAGCGTTTAAAACGTCTTGAGAATAGTGGATATATAAAGAAGTATATAGCGGTACTAGATGCGGAGAAGCTGAATCAAGGCTTTGTTGTCTTTTGTAGCGTGAAATTGGTTCGGCTGAATAAGGATATAGCTTTTGAGTTTACCCGGATTATTCAAGAAATCCCCGAGGTAACGGAGTGCTATAATATTTCAGGCGATTATGATTACTTATTGAAGATACACGCTCCCAATATGAAATATTATCAAGAGTTTATTTTAAATGTGTTAGGAACGATCGATAGTTTGGGCTCGTTGAGAAGTACTTTTGTCATGGACGAGGTTAAACACGACTATGGGATCCATATTTAAGCAGTAGATATTCTATTTTTGTCTTTTGTTAGGGTTTCCTTCCAAATATTTGTATATATTTGTGGCTATACAGTATAAAAAATGGGAGGTGTAAAACCATGGACGATACAAAGGACACAAAAGATATAAAAGAAACGGGCGAGGCTGCGTCCGTTCTCTCTGCGGACGAACAGATGATACAAGATGGGTTCAATGCGTTGTTGAACGATTATTTGAAGTCAAACCACCGCCGTAAGGTCGAACGAATCACGAAAGCTTTTAATTTCGCCAATCAAGCGCACGCCGGAGTGAAACGGCGTTCCGGCGAACCTTATATAATGCATCCTATCGCCGTGGCTCGTATCGTATGCCGGGAGATGGGTTTGGGCTCTACCTCTATTTGCTCTGCGTTATTGCATGATGTCGTGGAAGATACCGAGTATACGGTGGAGGATATCCGGGATATGTTCGGAGACAAGATCGCCCAGATCGTGGATGGCTTGACGAAGATATCCGGTGGCATTTTTGGGGAACAGGCCTCGGCTCAAGCCGAGAACTTCCGTAAGTTGCTGCTGACTATGAGTGACGATATACGGGTGATTCTAATCAAGATCGCAGACCGTCTTCATAATATGAGGACTTTGGGTTCCATGCTTCCCGCCAAGCAATTTAAGATCGCGGGTGAGACTCTTTATCTGTATGCTCCTCTGGCGCATCGTCTGGGTCTCTTCTCGATCAAGACGGAACTGGAGGATTTGAGTTTTAAATATGAGCATCCGCAAGAATATGACTTCATCAGCGCTAAGTTGAAAGCGACAGAAGAGAGCCGTAATAAATTATTCGAACGTTTCGCCGCCCCTGTGGACGAGAAGCTGAAATCGATGGGACTTCAGTATGAGATGCGTGCCCGTGTGAAATCGGTCTATTCCATTTGGAATAAGATGGAAAGCAAGGGTGTCGCTTTCGAGGATATTTATGATATTTATGCGGTCCGCATTATTTTTGACCCGCTGCCGGGTGTGGATGAGAAGAACCAATGTTGGGATATCTATTCCGCTATCACGGATATTTACCGGATTCGTCCCGACCGTATCCGTGATTGGGTGAGCCGTCCGAAAGCGAACGGTTATCAAGCGCTTCATCTGACCGTTATGGGACCGGATGGACAATGGGTAGAGATCCAGATCCGTAGCCGCCGTATGGATGATATCGCAGAGAAAGGCTTCGCTGCCCATTGGAAATACAAGGAATCCAACGTGGAGGAGGATACGGAATTGGATAAATGGATACAAACCATTACCGAGATATTGGAGAGTCCGGACCCGAATGCGCTGGATTTCTTGGATACGATCAAACTGAACTTATTTACTTCCGAGATATTTGTTTTCACTCCGAAAGGAGATATAAAGACATTGCCCCAAGGGGCTACCGCCTTGGATTTCGCTTATGCGCTTCACTCCGATATCGGTAATAAATGTATTGGCGCTAAGGTAAACCATCGTTTGGTGCCATTGAGTCATCCGCTGTCCAGTGGAGATCAGGTGGAGGTCTTGACTTCCCGCTCTCAGGAGCCGCAACCGGAGTGGTTGAATTTCGTGACTACCGCTAAGGCTCGTGCGAAGATCGATGCCGTATTAAAGCGTGTCCGTAAAGAGGTCGCTAAGTATGGAGAGATAAAAGTTCTTGATGCCTTCAAGCGTTCGGAGCTTGAGGCGAGTACATCCAATCTGGATAAATTAGGCATGTATTTTGGATTCTCGAAACGCGAGGAATTCTTTTATGCGGTAGAGAAGGGGGATGTGGTTTTGCCCGAGAATTTAAAGAAGCTGTTGAAGGAGAAGACGGATAATGTCTTGTTTAAGTATGTGAAACAGGCGTTGGGTGTCGCTTCCAAGAAGGTGAAACAACCCGAAGAGGAGGAAGCCAAGAAAGAGAAGCCTAAATATGATAAGAAAAAGCCTTATTTATTGAAAGAGGAGGCTTTTGAGCGTAATTATGTAATTGCCGAATGTTGTAAGCCGATTCCGGGAGATGACTCTTTAGGTTTTATCAATGATGATGGAAATGTAGTAGTTCATAAACGTTCCTGCCCGATCGCCATGCGCTTGAAAAGTAGCTTTGGCGAACGTATCTTGAATACGGTTTGGAGCAGCCATATGAACGCTTCTTTTGAGGCCACGCTAGAGGTGAAAGGTATAGACTCGATAGGCGTACTGAATACGATCACGAAAACGATTTCCGAGGATTTCAACGTGAACATCATGCGCTTGCTGATCGAGGCGAAAGACGGCGTGTTTGAAGGTAAGATAAAGATGAAAGTTCATGACGTAGAAGATATCCAGAAAATGTGCGTGACTTTGTCGAAGATACAGAATATTAAATCTGTCGGACGTGTAGCGGATTAAGTGTAGCGAAGTGCTTCGCTACACTTTTGTTTTATAAAAGCTTTATCAGCCGACAATCAAATAAGTTATATAAGCTATATAACAAGCGATCAATAGGATTCCCTCCGGCCTAGTGATGGTCCGTTTCTTGAAGAAAAGGCCAAAAATATAAAGCAATACGCATGAACCGATCATGACGCCCAAATCCAGATTGGTAATGCCTTGTATGTTCATCGGCGTGATTGTCGCGCTACAACCTAATACGAAGAATATATTGAAGAGGTTGGAACCGATAACATTTCCGATCGCCATCTCCGGGTTCTTCTTTAATGCGGCCACGACGGAAGTCGCTAACTCAGGAAGAGAGGTTCCTCCGGCCACTAAAGTCAAACCGATAATAGATTCGCTAACACCCAGTCCACGGGCGATACCAGAAGCTCCATCCACGAAAAATTGTCCTCCGTAAATCAAACCAGCCAATCCACCAATGATGAATAAACTCGCTTTCCAAATGGGCATTATTTTAATCGTGCTCTCTCCATTTTCCTCTCTATTATGTGCGATCGCGAATGTATAGCCAAAGGAAAATGGCGAAGAAGCATAATAGTAACATTCCATCGCTACTACTGATACTATTGTGCGATGCGCCGTTGATCAAAACGTCATTCGCACAAATAAATAATACGATTGAGGCAAGCACGCAAAGAGGGATCTCTTTGCTCAACGTACCTTTCGTGACGCTGATCGGTACGATAGCGGCCGTACAGCCGACAATCATCAAGGCGTTAAATATATTGCTTCCTACTACATTACCAATAGCGATATCCGAGCTTCCTTTCAAGGCGGATACGACACTGACCGTTAATTCCGGTGCGGAAGTCCCAAACGCCACAATAGTTAGCCCGATTACTAAGCTGGAAATATTGAAGCGTTTGGCTACCGAGGCGGCACCATCTGTCAAGGCGTTAGCCCCGACTAAAATTAGTAGTAAACCGCCAATTAGTAATACGATATCCATTAGTCTTTAGAATGGCAAATCATCGATTGGATTGGCCGGTCCGAAATCAGGAGCGGATGAGGCTGGAGCCGTAGGAGCGGAAGCCGGAGCGAAATTATCCGGAGTTACTCCCATCGGAGCGGCTTGAGGAGCTGCCGCCATCGGACGGTCTACTTTCCATGCGTTGATACTGGTGAACCAGCGGCCTTGGTACTCACGGCTGTCAATGTCGAAAGAGACTGTCAATTCCTCGCCCGGCTGAATGGCCGCTTGAGCGATCTTATCCGCTCCGAATATCTGGAAGCATACTTTCTTGGGATATTGATCGTGTGTCTCTAATACGTACTCTTGTTTTTTCCATTCGTTTCCGGCTTTGCTGACACCGCCTACTTCCGGTAGGACTTGAATAATTTTTCCTGTAATTTACATGTCTTGTATTTTATTTGCTTATGTTTTATTTAATTGGGGACGAAGGTACGGTTTTGTTCTGGTTTTATCAACAGAATAATCACACTTTCGGGGCAAAAGCATCGAATGCGTCTTTCATAGCTAACAGCTCTTCTTTGATCTGTTTCAGGCGGTTTACGATCTCTTCTTGCCGGATCGTCGTCTCTTTATTGTCCTTCAGTTTTTGCCGTGCGCCGGCCAAGGTCATCCCTCTCTCTTTAACCAGATGGTAGATGAGGCGTACCGCGTCGATATCCTCCTGCTTGTAAAAACGGGTACCTTTGCTCGTCTTCCTTGGATTGATGATATCGAACTCCTTCTCCCAAAAGCGAAGGGTGGACTCGTTCACGTCGAACATCTGCGCCACCTCGCTGATGGAAAAATAGAGTTTGAGATCTTTATTCTTTTTTAGACTCATACTGCTAATGAAGTTTAATCCATAACCTGACCATGATTCTCGGCAATCTGGATCATACGGTCGTATTCCTCAGGTGAGAGATCCATGTAATAGTATTTAGATGGGTTATCATACTTCCCTCGTACGATTACCTCATAATGCAAGTGAGGGCCGGTAGATTTCCCGGTATTTCCAACCTCGCCAATCACCTCTCCACGAGTAACCTTTTGTCCGACACGTTTCTTGAACTTACTCATATGACCGTATAAAGTCTGATAGCCGTAGCCATGATCGATAATCAAACAATTTCCGTATCCCTGTTTCCAAGCGGCGAAAGTGACAACGCCATTACCTGTCGCATAGATCTCCGTTCCCACTTTAGCCGAGAAATCCATTCCGGAATGGAAACGAGGTGTACGGTAAATCGGGTCGATACGTACGCCATAGCCGGAAGCGGTACGACGCAGATCCTTATTGGAAATCGGCTGGATCGCCGGGATACATTTACTTCTCTCTTCTTGGTTCTTTCCTAGAGAGATCAGTTCTTCCAAGGAATTGGATTGGATATATAATTGCTTACGTAGCATATCCATCTTTTGGGTCGTGGAGACAACAAGCTCCGGATTGGACAGGCTCATCAAATGCTCGTAACGGTTTGTCCCTCCAAACCCGGCTTTCCGAACGGACTCGGGTATAGACTCAGCTTGGAAGATAGCCCGGTACAGATTCTCGTCACGCTGTTGGATATCATCCAATACGTCCAACGCGTTATTTAAGCGAAGGGAAAGCACCTCGTATTGAGTTTGCAATAGGCGGTTCTCCTTACGTAACTGAGATTCCATCGGAGAGTCCACCAAATGCATCATGACGAAAAAAGTGGCTACGCCGAATGCTATTCCGGTGCTTAAATGGCGGAGAACGGTGAACAGCCGGTCTTTGCTAGATGGGTATACACGCTCATAATTGAGAGTGTTCGGATTGTATAAATAGTATGTTTTGCGACTTTTAAAGAGTTTCATCTACATTTTTTGTTATCTGAATGCACGCAAAAATAATAATTTGCAGTACTTTTGCAAATTGTTTTTCAGAATATTAACGAGAACTATATAAATAGATTATGTTGACAGCAAAAGAAATCCGTGAATCCTTCAAGCAATTCTTCGCTTCTAAGGAACACCAGATCGTGCCTTCCGCTCCAATGGTGGTAAAGGGTGACCCCACGTTGATGTTTACGAACGCGGGAATGAATCAGTTTAAAGATATTATCTTGGGCAACGTGCCCCGTAAGTATCCTCGTGTCGCGGACTCTCAGAAATGTCTTCGTGTTAGCGGTAAGCATAACGATTTAGAGGAGGTAGGACATGATACCTATCATCATACGATGTTTGAGATGCTCGGAAACTGGTCGTTCGGAGATTATTTTAAGAAAGAGGCGATCAACTGGGCTTGGGAATACTTGGTAGAGGTATTGAAGCTGAATCCGGAGCGTTTATATGCCACCGTATTCGAGGGAAGCCCCGCTGAAGGCTTAGATCGTGATAACGAAGCTGCTGGTTATTGGGAGCAATATTTACCGAAAGATCATATTCTGAACGGTAACAAACATGATAACTTCTGGGAAATGGGGGATACGGGTCCTTGCGGTCCCTGTTCCGAGATCCATATCGATCTTCGTTCGGACGAGGAGCGTGCGGCGGTCAGCGGCGCCGATATGGTAAATAAGGATCATCCGCAGGTAATCGAGATCTGGAATCTTGTATTTATGCAATTCAACCGTAAGGCCGATGGTTCTTTGGAACCGCTGCCGGCTAAGGTGATCGATACCGGTATGGGATTCGAGCGTCTGTGTATGGCATTGCAGGGTAAGACCTCAAATTATGATACGGACGTATTCCAACCGATTATCAAGGTAATTGCGGGAATGGCGGGTACGACTTACGGTACGGATAAACAGCAAGACATCGCCATGCGTGTGATCGCCGACCACATCCGTACGATCGCTTTCGCTATCACGGACGGACAGTTGCCTTCCAACGCTAAGGCCGGTTATGTAATCCGTCGTATCTTGCGGCGTGCTGTTCGTTACGGTTATACGTTCTTGGATCGCAAAGGAAGCGTTTATGTATAAGCTTTTGCCCGTATTGATCGAGACGATGGGCGACGCTTATCCGGAATTGATCGCTCAGAAAACCTTGATTGAGAGAAGGTTATCAAGGAGGAGGAAGAATCTTTCCTTCGTACCTTGGAAACCGGTATCCGTTTGCTGGATAAGAAAATGGAGGAGACGAAGGCTGCGGGCAAGACGGTCTTGAATGGCGTAGATGCCTTTACATTATATGATACCTACGGATTCCCGTTGGACTTGACGGAATTGATTCTTCGTGAGAACGGCATGGAAGCCGATATCGAGGAGTTCAATAAGGCTATGCAGAAGCAGAAAGAGCGTGCCCGTAACGCCGCCGCTATCGAGACAGGCGACTGGATCACGCTGAAAGACGGTGAATGTAAGTTCGTGGGTTATGATTTGTTCGAATGCGAGGCAGAGATCTTGCGTTATCGCCAGATCAAACAAAAGAATAAAGTATTATACCAGATCGTTCTGGATCAAACCCCGTTCTATGCGGAAATGGGTGGACAGGTCGGTGATACGGGTTGGTTGATCGCCGACGACGAGAAGATCGACGTGATCGATACGAAACGAGAGAATAATTTGCCGGTTCATTTGGTTACTAAACTACCGAAGGACGTAACGGCTACATTTACCGCGAAGATCAACGTGAAAAAGCGTATCCAGTGTGAGTGTAACCACTCTGCCACGCACCTTTTGCATGAGGCGTTGCGTGAGGTATTAGGTACGCACGTAGAGCAGAAAGGTTCGTATGTCTCTCCGGATTCTCTTCGTTTCGACTTCTCTCATTTCCAGAAAGTAACGGAGGAGGAGATTCGTAAAGTGGAAATCTTGGTCGGCCAGAAGATCCGTGCGAACTTCCCGTTGGAAGAGCATCGTAATATGCCGATAGCCGAAGCTAAGGCGTTAGGTGCTATGGCTCTGTTTGGCGAGAAGTATGGCGATGAGGTTCGCGTCGTGAAATACGGAAGCTCCGTGGAGCTATGTGGTGGTACGCATATCCCGGCAACCGGTATGATCGGTTCTTTGCGCGTGATAGGAGAGCTCTATCGCCGCAGGAGTCCGTCGTGTATAGAGGCGGTTACGGCCGAGGCGCCGAGCAATTCGTATATGCCCAGCAAGATCTGATCCGTGAGTTGCGTGCGTTGATGAACCATATGCCGAATTTGGCGCAAGCGATGAAAAAAGTCTATCGAGGAGAACGCCGAGATGAAGAAACAGATCGAGGATTATATCCGTGAGAAGTCTATGCGTTTGAAAGAGGAGATCGTGGCGAAAGCTTCGGAGAGCAATGGTATTAAGGTTATGCAGTTCGTTGGTAAGGCAAATGCGGACGCTATGAAGAACGTGGCTTTCCAGATCAAGGCGGAGACAACCGATAGCTTTGTCTTTGTTGCCGGTATCATAGACGATAACAAATGCACGCTCATGCTTATGTTAAGCGATGATTTGGTGAAAGAGGGCTTGCATGCCGGTAAGATCGTAAAAAGAGGCCGCTAAGCATATCCAAGGCGGTGGTGGTGGACAACCCCATTTCGCTACGGCCGGCGGTAAGAACATGGAGGGCCTTTTTTTCCATTGCGGTTGGCGCTGTGAAAGAGGCTGTTGGAGTACAGTAAAATCGGTTCGGAAGAAATTGACTTTTCTTTTCGGACGCAATGATAGATTCCTTCGGATCGAATAAGAATTCCATCCGAAGGAATTTTTTTTATGTCGTTTTGATAATCGGAATACATGTTTTACCTTTGTGGTCTAAGGTTTTAAATAAAAAAGATATGTCAGAGCAAAAAGTGGTTATTTGCAAGGACCTGAAATCGGAACTGCAAGATTTTCTCTTCTCTCTAAAATACGATAAGTTGTTCATCCTTATGGATACGAATACCAAAGAGAAATGTTTTCCCTTGGTAGAGGATATACCGGCCTTTCAAAAGGCGCCGATTCTCGTGATGGAAGCGGGTGATATGAATAAGGGTTTTGTCTCATTAGCCCAGATATGGACAGCTTTGTCGAATGAGGGGGCTTCCCGTAACTCCTTGCTGGTGAATTTGGGCGGCGGTATGATTACGGATATGGGTGGTTTTGCCGGCGCTACTTTCAAGCGGGGCATCCGTACGATCAATATCCCTACGACCTTGATGGCGTCCGTCGATGCTGCGGTTGGCGGTAAGACGGGTATAAACTTCAATGGGTTGAAGAACGAGGTCGGTTCTTTTTATCCCCCCTTGTGTGTATTCATCGATTGCGATTTCTTGCGCACGTTGGATCGCGATAATATCCTTTCCGGTTATGCGGAGATGATCAAGCACGGGTTGATTAGTTCGATGGAGAATTATGCGTCTGTCATGCTTTTTGATATCGACACCATGAATTATTCGTATTTGAATAGTTTGGTAGGCCAGTCGGTCGCCGTGAAAGAGCGGATCGTAGAGGAAGATCCCAAGGAACAAGGTATTCGTAAGGCATTGAATTTCGGTCATACGATCGGCCACGCTTTCGAGAGCTTGTCTTTCCTGAAAATGCGTCCGATCTTGCATGGTCATGCGGTAGCGGCGGGTATCGTGAGCGAGCTTTACCTCTCGCATAAGCTGTGTGGCTTCCCGATGGAGAAATTGAGTCAAGTCGTTTATTATATAAAAGAGTATTATCCGGCGCTCTTCTTTGACTGCACGGACTACGATACCTTATATGAGTTAATGACACATGATAAAAAGAATGAGGGCGGTATCATCAACTTCACTTTACTGAAAAATGTAGGAGATGTCCGTATCAACCAATCGGTCACCAAGGAAAAAATCTTGGAGTCTCTTGATTTTTATCGTGAAAGTTTTGGCATTTAACAGAAAAAAACTACCTTTGCACCCGTAAAATAAAAGCGGGATGTAGCTCAGCCCGGTTAGAGTACGCGTCTGGGGGGCGTGTGGTCGCTGGTTCGAATCCAGTCATCCCGACTAAAGCTGAGAGAAAAGGAGTTAAGTCTATGGCTTAACTCCTTTTTTTTTTTTGCTCTTTATCACTTTCCTAAAACAATAAGGCAGTAGAAATTCCGACTCATCCGATATTCATGGGGGATAGCCTTAAATCATGACAATAGATTAAAATTGATATATTTCCGTTTGAATTTAGTGCGGTCATTCCAGCCTATTTTAGCCATTATTTCTGTTAATGGTTGCTTAGTGCCGACTTATCGGTGCATGCTCTGTGAGTTCAAAGTCTTTTGGGGCACGATTGTTTATCGGAGTAGGGAGGCCTAGCTGTTTGATAGAGTGCCATTGGCTCCTGAAGTGAATAACTAACGGCTTGTCGAATGAATAACTAGCGGCTATATATAGCCGCTAACTAACGGCTCGGGAAGTGAATAACTGATCACTTGGAAAGCCTTCTACGGCCTGCGAAATCAAGTATGCGTTAACCTAGAGGAGGATTCTTGGAAATTATATTATATATGTACACGTACATTAAAGAATATGATGTATATGAATAGGCTTTAGTAATACATACCAATAATATCAAGGACTGATTTATCTGATAAAACGGCTAGTCTAAACGATCGTTTTAATTTGTCATTTGCAAAGGTACGCGTTTCTTTGATACCTGCAACCCTTCCGAGCTATTTTTTTTATCCCTTATTCGCTTTCTTATCAATAGGATAGCCTATCCTTTACGAAACAACCGATTCCGTAAACGAACCTCCCGTTTTTCCCTCTTCAAAAACGCAAGATCTAAACGATCGTTTAGACTAGTCGTTTTGGTATGGCGAAGGATAATTAAAGAGTTGAGAGATATTTAATTAACACTATTATTAATATTTAAATTAGAGATTATGAACAAGAAGTTTTTTACTTTGGCGGTTAGTGTCCTGCTAACCTCGGCGTTTACCTCTGTCTCTGCTATTAATACAACTACATCTCCGGATAAAGTTGTAGCTGCAAATGGCACGAAGGATGATGGCCATGAATTCAAATCAGGCAAGAAGTATTATGTAGCGATGACTGCTGCTGATGGTACTTTAACTGATGGAGAATTTGTATTAGGAATAAAGAATACGGATGGAACATTAAGTGCCACAACAGCTGCCGCGGAAAATGTTAAGTTTGATGACGAGAATATTGCTCAATATCTGTGGGTGGTAGAGAAAGCTGTAGGTACGGATGGTAAGACGTATTATACATTTAAGAATCCGGAAGCCGGGGCTTATTTGAGCTTTGATAAGAGCGGTAGCATGGTGACAAAAAAAACGGAAGCGGTAGCAGGTAAGGCTGATAAGTCTATTTATTTTTATTTTGCTTCAAATGCTAGTTATGACGGAAAGGGACAATCGCTTAACTCTGCGGCTAAGACTTCGGATAATGAATTAACTTTATCTGAAAATAGAATCGCTGTTGGCGCAAGTGGTAATAATAAAATCGTTCTGTTTGAGGCCGCTGAAAATACAATGACTGCTAAAGAGTTGAATAGTCAATATCTAGGAGATGGCTTCTCTTTGAAGTTCGCTAAGGAACCGACAGAAAATATTTTCAGCCAGACAGTAAAGGCATACAATTTAGCGGCGACTGTGGCTCCCAAGGCTGGTACTTATTTTGCGATATCAACACCTGCGGAAGGTATCAATACACCCGATGACTTTGAGGCTTCTACATTCATAGCGATTAACTTGGAGAAGAATTATGGCTTTAACGCCCTAGATCCTAAGGCTGGACAAGGTTATGAGTTTACGATAGTTGGTGGTAATGTGTTGAAGAAGGATGCTGACATTGAGAAAGATGAATTACCGGTAGAGAATGCGATGTTCACGGTGACAGAGAAATATCCTACAAATGATCCGGGTAAATATACTTTGACAATGTCCGCTACGGTTATTAAGGATGGAAAATATGATGCTGGACAGAATGTTGCTGTAGGTGTCGTAACGAATGCAGGCACTAATTATTTAACGACAACCTCGGTAAATGGTGCCACGGTAGCTCAGTTTGGCGCCTCTAATATTATTAAACCGGAATCGTTATTGAAGGCTGATGCTCCAGCTGTTTATCAGATCATGTTCACAAGTGGAGCAGATAAGGTAAGTGGTAACAATAGCTCAGAGTATGGTAAATATTTGCGAGTTAGTACGACTACCACCGGTGGTTCTACCACTTGGAGTTTGTTAGCTGATGGATCAGACTATACGATGATGAACGCTCCGATCGCTCAATGGACAATCGTTGGCGTAGATGAGAATGGATCATTTATCTTCCGTAACCGTGAGACAAATGTTGAGATCAAGCTAGGTTTGTATGATCAAAATAACGCTATCCTTGTTCATGGTGCTAAGATTTGTACAGGTAAATGGGATACTCCTGCAGATGTTACAGATGCGAAATTCATATATGGATATGTGAATAGAGCAAATGAGCATGTTTATTCCTCAACTCATGGCGAGATTAATGCTAAGAATATCCAATTAATCCCTGTAGAGAGTGTTGATCCGATGGCCGGTTTCTTGAATCTATCCGATGAGGCTATCGCTTATGGTCCGGTTAAATTGAATTTCAAGAAACAAGATTCCCGAATCGCCGATGATTTACTTTTGACAGTTGTTGATAATGATAAGGTTGAAGCTCATAAGCAAGAGGCCGGCTTTACTTTGTGGAATATCACTAAATTTGACAAAAGTGCAGCCGAGTTGAAAGCTGCTAAATCTGATACGATCCTGAACGTTAAGGGTTATGCTTATTGGGATGCCACTAAGAAATTAGTGAAGACTGTTGCTTCTGGTGATACGGTAGCCGTATTGTCTTATGCTTTCAATCCGGTTAATTCAGATAAATATTTGAAGGCTGATGCCTCTGCTATCGCTACCGTTACTAATTCTACTCCTATGGGTAAGTTTATATTCAAGCAGAACTTGGATGGTTCTTATTCCATGTTGAAGTCTGATAAGAAATATACCGATATGATTAAGGCTGATGGTAATGTCGCTAGCTTGAATACAGGAACAGGAAAGGTAGAGTTTAATTCTTCTACAATCTATGCTGATAAAGACAGTTATCGTGCAGTCTCCTTATTGCGTGAGGATATGGTATCCTTGAAAGGGGAGTTACGTCATGCGGCTTTCCAAGCTGTAAATGGTGGATTCATGGCTGTAGGTAAGGATATGCAGGCAGTGGTAGCTCCGGCTGACGCATCTGCGGAGAACTTGACATTCTGGTTGGATACCGCTGATGTCAATACTTACTTACCTTCGTTCTTCATCTCCAAAGGTATAGCGGAAAAGACGGAGAGAGCCTTCTTGTACAATGCGTATGACTCTGCTTATTATTATAGCACAGGTGCCGCAAGTGAGGTTAAGGATTTCAACTATATCATGAAAAACCAAGGCGAAGAAATAGTGAAAGCTATTTTCCGTCCTGCTACTTTGGTGAATGCAGATACACTGACTACTCAAGTGAAAGGTGAGACTGTGACTGTTGCGGCTGTCGCAAGTAAAGGCGTTTTGGCTGGCTTGAACAACTATAAGTTCAACATTGTATTGAAAGATGCCGCTACAGAAGGTGACTATGTGATTAGAAGCTTGTCTAATGCGCAGTATCTGTATAGTTTGAATGGAAAAATCGGTTTGACTAGCAATTTAAATGAAGCTTTGGTCGTAACCGTTGAAGATGGTATCATTCCGACCGGTAACGAGTCTATTGACAACGCTACTTCTTCTATCGTAGTAACAGGCAACGCCGGTTCTGTAACGATCCAAGGCGCTCAAGGCGAGACCGCTTATGTTCGCAACTTATTGGGTATGCCGTTGGCAGAGACAGTTGTCACTTCCGATAACGCTACGATCGCTGTTCCTGCCGGAATCGTTCTTGTAACGGTTGGCGACGAGACTGTAAAGGTTGTCGTTAAATAAGACATGTAAAGGAATAATGAAAAGATAAATCGAAAATCATTCCCGTGCGGATTATCCAAGTACCCCGAGAGGGCGAACAAGCGGGAATGGATTAATATTAATACTAAAGTAATAAATTAAAGTTCATCCGTAAGTACTTCCGTGAGGATGGAAACGGATCAAAGGCAAGGGGAGACAGTATTGCGCTGTTTCCCCTTATTTGTTGATAAGGGTAGATAAGGGTTTTGTTAGTGAAATGGACGGTATTCGATCTTTTTGATCGATATAAGGGGGATATCGTGACATACCCTTTTTTGAGAGAGGTATGAAGTAGGGGAGATCGGAGGGGTATAAATAGCTTTTTTTTCATGCAAAGGACCACTTTTTACACACGATAGGCGGTAAAAGGCAGTGCGACTAGTCGTGTTTGGCAACGCCAGTAGTGCCGTTGGGCATCGTAAACAGTCATGAATAGGGTTGTTAGTACTCATGAATGGGCATCGTAACCCTGTTATATCCCTGTCGTAACTCAATGAGATAGCCCGGATAAGCTATAGGATATGAATTAGGATGAATTAAATTCGCTAGGATAAAAGGCTGTTTTTAACTAATGCGGTATAAGACAAATGATTGCTAATATTTTTTCTCGTATTTGGGGATAAGCTGTACGTTTGCCCGAAAAAAGTGATTCTCCGGCAGTTGAGTTTACAAATTGACAAAATGCCAAGGTGCTTTTTTTGTGAGCTTATAGGAAGGGCTAGATCCGAAAACAAACCTTGATTTTAGAGAATGGCATGGGATAAATTCCATGCTTGTACGTGCTTTATTCCTTCTTTGGAAGGAAGCGGCAAATCATCGAGCGAGACAACGATCTTCTCGTAATTATCCTCAATGGCCTCTAACGAGGCATATTCCCGTTCGATGGTTTCTTTGTCGATTAGTAAATAAGTGGATTGGAGATAGATAACCCTCTCTCCTTTGATAGCGACGAAATCCACCTCTTTGTTCTTTATGCTGCCTACGTATATTTGATAGCCGGCCCTTAATAAATCTAGATAAATGAGGTTTTCTAGTTTATACCCAATGCCGTAGCCAAAGCCTTGATATAAATAATTGTTGAAACCTAGGTCATTGATGTAATACTTACAATTCCCGGCGATGGTCTCCTTTCCCTTGATTTGGTATTTCTCGACTTTATGTACCAAAAAAGTGTCCTCTATGTAACTAATGTAGGAGGCGATCGTATCATAGCTGGTCTTCCTTCCCGAGCTCTTGAAATAATTGGTGATATTCCGAATTGATATTAAATTAGATGCGTTATTTACCAGATAGACAAAAATGTCCTCAAGCAACTTAGCGTCTTTTATGTTTTGTCTTTGTATGATATCACGTAGTAATACGGTGTCTTTTAATGCGGATATATAATTTCTTTGTACTTCTGGTTGAGATAGATGGTATAATTCAGGCATACCACTACTTTGCATATATTCTAGGTAGTGTACCTTGTTGTTTTCTTTTTGGGTGATTCCAAGAAACTCTGTGTATGAAAAAGGATAGATGGCAAATTCCACATAACGTCCGGCTAATAACGTGGCGAGTTCTCCAGATAGCATTTTAGAGTTGGAACCACTGATGAATAACTCATATTCGGCGGTATAGTCTTGTGAGTATGAGTTGGCGAAGCGTTCCCATCCCTCTACATTTTGGATTTCGTCAATGAACAGATAGATACGACCTCGAGGATTTATTTGTTTTAAGTAGAGATTAAACAGGGAATCAAGATCTTCATTGGTTTTCAAAAAATAGAAGGCGGATAGCTCACAGTTAATGAAGAATATATTTCGGGGATTTACTCCACTATTGGCGAGATGGCTAGCTAACTGACGAAGGAGATAGCTTTTCCCTACACGTCGCTGTCCTACCAAGACTTTGATTAATCTGTTTCCGGTGTAGGATAATATCCTATCTAAATAATCTTGCCGTTTATAGCCTGTTGGAAAATCGTTTCCACCCCATAGGTTATACTTCTCTAATGTCTTAAATCTATCGTCCATACTCGAAACTTTTGCGTAAAAGTACAAAAGTTTCGAATGAACTCGAAACTTTTCCCGTTAAGAATGGGATATACCCTCAAAAAAATAACGGCAACCGCCTTCCGCCGAAAGCCGAGTTGCCGTTCAAAGTTAGGAATAAGGTTTGGTTTGTTCCTTTGTAATGATTCTAACATTAATATGTAATGAGAGTTTTCTACATTTTATCGATACAAAAGTAAATGCCACTTGTTACGATTTGATTACGGGAGTGTTACATTTTTAGTAAAGGTCTCGCCAAATCGGTTGATAACCTTGATCTGTACGTCTTTGACTCCGGCTGAAGGGTGGCAACGGAATAAGTGCGATGTATGATATCCGGAAGGTTTTCCGTGCATGTCGATATAGTCTTGGTCTTCATCATCGAATTGCTCCATGCGACCTTTCTCTATGCCGTTCTCGCTCCATGTAACTTGGTAGGTCGGGTCCCAATCCCATACGTTCACCACTAGGTAATCCGCTTGCGATTTGAACTCATTCGGCCTATAAACCCTGAATTGATAATCCGAATCATGGCCGGTTGCCTTATAATACCAAGTAGCGGCATTCCCTTTCACCTCAACGACCAGATAACCGTTCGGGGCACCGCACCGATTTACATGGCCGGCCCACCAAGCTCCGCAAGCGGCTCCGATATTATGCTCGTACAGATTCGGTGTGACTTGGTTGTTCTCGAAGAAATGCGTATGCCCGGCGAAGATATGGACATTATAAGGGCTGACGATCTCTTTCAGGCTCTCAGCGTCCTCGGCGTTTCCTCCCCCTTTATCCGTCTGGTTGAATACCGGGGCATGTACGTTGATAAATACAAGTGTCCCGGGTTTAACGTAACTCAGGTCGTTTTTCAGCCATTCCAGTTGTTCCTTTCCGAAGCGTTCGTCATATTTCTTGTCTTTATAATAATCAATATCTTTTAAGGTGATGATATGTGCATCCCCGACATTGAACGAATAATTGTAAGGGCCGAAATGATCCTCGTAGATACGCTCCGCGTAGCTCTCCTCGATTACCTTTTGATTGGATAAGGCCGGGTAACGTAAGTCGTGGTCGTGATTGCCGATCACGGAGAACATCGGGATGCCTAAGACCGAGACCGCTTCCTTATAAGGAGTGAATAAATCCATGCGATCCCAAGTAATGTCTCCCAGCGCCATACCGTAGACCTCTTTTCCTTGGTAGCGCTCTATAGTCTGCTTCAAGTCGGGGATGGTCTCTTCACGGAAACGTTTCATCTGCCGTTCGTCGATGGTCTGAGGATCGGAGATTGCCAAGTAGACAAACCCGTCGATTGGCTGTTTCCTAGGGGTGAGCGTAAAATCATGTTCATTGATCTCCTTACTTTTATCAAGTTGCTGATAGAAAAGATCCGGTATACCTTTTGTTTGCTCGATCTCATAGTCACCCGGTACGGAGAGGTAGACAAAGCGGCTTTTGTCCAGATTCGAATCTAGGCTATATTCTCCCCGCTCATTTGTTTGCGTGAAATTATAACCATCCGTAACGACTACGCCTTGTAGCGGTTTGCCTGCCGTATCGGATACAGTGCCTCTTACGGTAGCGGCTTGCGCTATCCAAGTGGATAACGCAAGTAAAAGCGTGAATGATAAGAATTGTTTCTTCATCGTAATTTTTTTTATGATTTGAATATAGAATATGTTAGTTAGAATTTATAACGTACGCCGATTTGAATCTGCCAAGGGTTTCCGTTCATATTGGATACACCCGTGTTTTTGTTTACGTTATATACGTATTGCTTCTTCTCCGCGTCAAAACTCTTGATGGAGTAGATATTCTGCTTGCCTAGATTATGTCCGGCACCCCAGTCCTTGTTCAGCATATTCAGGAAATTGAAAAAGTCTATCGAGGCCTCGATGGAATGAGTCTTATAGATCTTGAAGTTCTTGTTCAAGCGCAAATCGAAAGTACCGTAGAAGCCATTTACGCCACCGTTACGCTCGGCAACCTTCCCATAGTTTTTACGGATATAATCTTTTACGCTCTTCTCCGCTTCCGGATTGTCCAAGATCGCTTGGATACCCTCACGAAGATATTGAGGCGTATTACTATCGTTCGGGTCATAGATATAAGCCAAGTCGTTGGATGATACGAAATCACCGTTCATATTACCACTAACCGCTAAAGAGTAACGGGTCCCACCGATCCCGGAGAAACGCAAGCCTACGCTGATTCCCCAGAAAGAAGGAGCCGTACCGTAGAATACGACCTTATGGCGGAATTGGTTGTCCGAGTAAGTCATGGTACTCAAATCACGAGGATCATCTTTTACCATCAAGGCTAGGGTCGCTGTATTCGCTACGTTACCGTTGTAAGAGGTGTTATCCTTGGAATCGTTCCACGTATAGCTGAAAGAAAGCTCGCCATCCTTGAAATAACGCCAAGTTCCATCTACAACGAACGCGTATTGGTTGATTTTTCCATCGCTGATTAATTCCAGCACACGGCCTACCTTATCACTTTTACGTCCTTGCATCCAGTCGGTAGCTCCGTTCTTGGTATTGATACTCTCGGCGGGGACGAACACGCCACGATTCCCCTCGGCGGCGATACGGAAGTAAGGCTCATCCACCATATTACGGTCTACGTACATATAATTATGGCGTGCCCAGTTGGCGTAAGCACTGATACCTACCCGCAAGCGATCGGAGAAGAAATGCGTGTAGCTGGCGTTCAACTTATATACTACCGGTACACGGGCATCCTTACTATTCATATTGATCGTGCTGATCTTTTGGATATTCGGGTTGTTGAATAAATCAACGCCCGGAGCGGTAGAAGGATCTTTTCGGTATGCCGGGAAATTCGGTGTCGGAACCAAATTGCCTTGTATATCCACGGACGCTACCTTCGTACCGTCGAACAGCATATTGTTGATCATCGAATAGTTGTTTAAATCCGAACCGAAGATACCGGCGCCAAGGCGGATAATATCTTGATGTTTATCATTCACGTCCCACGTGAATTGAATGCGGGGTTGCAACTGGAAGGTGGAGATTACGTTGTCTGTACGTAAGCCTAGTTCGTCATAAACGGTCTGGTTAAAGTTCGCGTGGTTGAAATAGCGGGTATAATCCGCACGGATACCGGCCATGACCTCGAATCCGGTGAAAAGCTTCGTTTGTAATTGTCCGTAGATAGCGGAGTTCAAGGTATTCATCTTTACGGTAGGATCATCTACCAAGGCGATTTCCCGGGCATAGCGGTAAGGAGTCATATTCTCGAAATTATCCAGTCCCGTGAAATAAAACCGTCCGTTCATCTCACTGCCGTAGAGTGATTTCATATTGGTGTACATGAAGTCCGCTCCGAATGTATAGTTGATGCGGTCCGTATTATAATACATATTGTCTACCAATTGAAGTACATTATCCTTGAAATGTTCGGGAGCGTAGCGTTGACCTCCAAGTTGGATGGAAGTGTACATGCTCTTGTCACCAGATATAGATTCCACGTTCTCTACGATTGCTCTCGGAATATTAGAACTTGGCAATTGCTTGTTCGGGGTCGTGGCCTCGTAAACCAAGAAATGTTGAAGCTTCAACTCATTGGTCAGTTTCGGGCTTAATACCGAGCGTAAGGTAGCGAGTAAGCTGTTGTTATGCGATCTGCGATCGATCCAAACCTCGTAAAGATTGATGCTGGAGTTATCGCTCTCGCTCTGTTTATTATCCTCGTTGATGAAATTATTGCGAATGGTTAACAAGTTGGTAGCGTTCAACTGCCAGTCGATACGGGCGAAGACTGCGTTCGTCTGCTTCTTCTTGCCGAACTCCCCGAATTGAGGATCATTGGAGACTCCGTATTTAGTACGGGCGATATCCAGATAACGGTCTAGCGTAGATTGAGTGACATTATAGCGAGACTCGTCCGCCGCCGTCTTGATATCCGCTATATAAATCGGACGGGAATCCTGTTGGTGATCCCATACGACATAGAAGTGCGCACGGTCTTTCACGATCGGACCTCCCAAAGAGAAACCATATTGATAGGTAGAGAAGTCGGAAGTCGATTTATTTCCCCGTATATCATAGGAACTGGATAACCAATCGGCACGACCGAATCCGAATACACTTCCGGTGAAAGTATTGGTTCCTGATTTCGTGACAGCGCTCACGGTGCCGCCCCCGGAACGTCCGTTGGTCACGTCATATTGATTGGTTACCACCTCAAACTCGCGGACGGCTTCCATGGATATCGTATAAGCGCCGGAAGTCGTTCCGCTCGCTACGGTTCCTTTAGCCGTCATACCGTCGATGGTGTAATTCGTTGAGGATGATAATTGCCCGGCGATATTTCCTCCGCTACTCAATGGCGAGAGATCCATCAGGGAGGTGAAGTTACGGCCGTTTACCGGAAGCTTCGTGATATTTTGAGCGGAGATAGATGTTGCCGCTCCGATCTTCGGAACCATGTTCTTCAAGGAATTAGCGACTACCTCGACAGCTTGGATCTCCACCGATTCCTCCGCTAGCTTGAAATCCACTCGAAGCATATCCCCTTGGTTCAATGCGTATCCTGTCTTTTTCTGTTCCCCATAACCGATATAAGAAGCTGTAACGGTATAAGGAGAACCTAGCGGAAGCTGCTTGATGGTGTATTCTCCTTTATCATTCGTGATAGAGCCCGTGAAGAATCCGGTAGATTCATTCTTGACTTGGATCGTGGCTCCGATCACTGATTCCCCTTTATTATCCACGACCGTACCGGTGATAATGGCTTGCGTTCCTTGTGCGAATAGGAGAGCCGGTAAGCAATTAAAAAATAACAAACAGGCAAGTAATCTGCAAGTAATGCGTTTGTTAAACATCCTCATAACAATCTTTTTTAAAATTAAACCTAAATATCTTTTACGGCGCAAAAAAGTAAGTGCCCCGTTTTGCAAAGAGATTACATCCGTGTGTAGGTTTAAATAAAGAAAAAAGCCTAATGAAGGATATCCATTAGGCTCAACGAGAAAATTATAAATGTGTCTATAAAGAAGAAGGTTAGTCCTCATCCAAAGTTTTGATAATGCTAGATGCTATCTTGGATGAACTCTTGCGGCTGCTCTTTCTGAGTTTATCCGGATTCTCAAGATTCATACAGGTAAAGAAGTTATTCCCCCGATATACCTCGTTTTTATCTTTATCGAATAGGGTATAGCTGACGATATGGAAAAGTGTGCGCAACGGTTGGTCTTGCCATTTAAGATAATGCTGGTTTAATACCAGCAGATAATCAGCGTCGGCATTATCCAATACCTTTTGTAACTCTTCGGTCGGCACGGCTGAAAGATCGGAATAACAATCCTCGCTCTCCCCGTTCACCTTGATCTCATTCAGTACCTGTCCGGTCACTTGTGTAGCGTTTGCCGGAATAAACTTACAATCTCCGTTCTTTACGGATGCGGCGATATTCTCGGCGATGATCGTATTATACGTTTGGTCGATACTATCCGCTTTCATACCGGTCTCTTCGGCGATCATCCCATTGTAGAAATAGTTTGATTTCACGTTATCGTGCAAACCTACGATGAGGATTTGCTTCGCATGATAATTGTCACCTTCCTTCTTACTTTCTTTAGCGTTCGCTGCTATAGAAGCTACGGCTAAAAAGAACATAACCGTAAAGATTCTGATTTTAAATAACCTTTCCATGATTCTTCTATTAAATTCTGTGTCTATTAATTTCGGAGGCAAAGATATTAGCGGGGTGTTGCAGGGATATTACGGTTGTATAAAGTAATAGTTACCGATAATCCCCTGTACCGGCTTGGATATTAAAATCGTGGATTCGTTGTAAAGTCTATTCTGCCGTGTGGATGAGTTCAATCAAAAGGCGGTTACCAAGAAACTTTAAGGAGATATAGAAACAGGGGTTGTTTTTAGCGTTCTTTGAACCTTAAAAACAACCCCTGTTATTTTTACTTATTATTCTCGATCCACTTGCGAGCGTTCACGAACGCCTCGATCCATGGAGTGACCTCGTCGTTCTCCTTACGGTCGGCGGGGTAATAACCGCACTGCCAAGGGAAGATCGCACGTTCGGGGTGAGGCATCATGGCTAAATGGCGGCCGTCCTTTGAGCAAACACCGGCAACGGACCAAGGAGAACCGTTCGGGTTGGCGGGATAGCCATCGTAGTTGTATTTAGCGATGATGTTGTACTCCTTCTCCTCGTACGGGAACTCGAACTTACCTTCACCGTGAGCTACCCATACACCCAACTTCGTGCCACTCAAGGAGCCGAACATTACGGAGTTGTTTTTCGGGATCTCCAAGCTAACGAAGTTAGACTCGAACTTATGGGAATCATTGTGAACCATCTTATGCTTTTTCTCGTGCTCCGGATAAACCAAGCCTAACTCGGCCATCAACTGGCAACCGTTACAGATACCCATGCTCAACGTATCTTTACGTGCGTAATAGTTGTCGATCGCTTTCTTGGCTTTCTCGTTATACAAGAAACCACCGGCCCATCCCTTGGCGGAACCTAATACGTCGGAGTTGGAGAAACCACCGCAGAATACGATGAAGTTTACATCCTCCAAAGTCTCACGTCCGCTAGCCAAGTCCGTCATATGGACATCCTTCACGTCGAAACCTGCCAGATACAAGGCGTAAGCTGTCTCACGCTCGCATTGCGTACCCTTCTCACGGATTACCGCAGCCTTGATGCCGTTCGGAGCGCGGCGTTCGGCTGAGAGTCCGTAAGAAGAAAGCTTTCCGGTAAAGTCCTTGTGGAACTTGTACTGTACGGGCTGCATCTTATAGTTCTCGAAACGGTTTCCGGCACAAACGCTTCCGCTCTGCTTTACATCCAGTTTATAAGAAGATTCGTACCATACGTCACGCATATAGTCGATGCCGAAGTGATATTGGATGCCGTCTTTCGATACCAATACATGGCGCTCGTCGGTCGGTTTGGCGATGATGGCGAAACCTACGCCAGCTTCTTCCATCAACTTTTCGAATGCCTTCTTGTCCTTTACCTGAACCAAGATACCCGGATTCTCGGCAAACAGGATCTTCACGATATCGCTCTCGGAGATCTTATCCAAGTTGACATCCAAACCACCCTCTACGTTGGCGAAGCACATCTCTAACAGGGCGGTGATCATACCTCCCGCTGAGATATCGTGTCCGGCAAGGATGAGTCTCTTCTCGATCGCATCTTGTACGGCGTTGAAAGCGTCACGGAAGTATTCCGGATCTTTCACGGTCGGAACCTCATTACCCAGCTTGTTCAAAGCTTGAGCGAAAGCGGAACCACCCAACTTCAAGGTATCGAAAGAGAAGTCTATATAATAAATGTATGTATTCTTGTCTTGAGCTACTACCGGGGAGACGATTTTCTTGATATCGCTAACCTCTGCACCTGCGGAGATAATCACCGTACCCGGGGCGATCACCTTATCGTCGCCATATTTCTGCGTCATGGATAAGGAGTCCTTACCGGTCGGGATATTAATACCTAAGCTGCAAGCGAAGTCGGAAGCGGCTTGTACGGCTGTGTACAGACGGGCATCCTCACCTTCGTTACGGCACGGCCACATCCAGTTGGCACTTAAGGATACGCTCTCCAACTTATCTGTCAGCGGAGCGAATACGATATTGGTCAATGACTCGGCGATTGCCATAACGGAACCGGCGGCCGGATCAACCATGGCTACCTGGGGAGCGTGACCGATAGAAGTTGCGATACCAGCTTTCCCGCGGTAATCCAACGCTACGGCACCTAAGTCGCTCAACGGCAATTGTAATTCACCTTGACATTGCTGGCGGGCGATCTTACCGGTTACGGAACGGTCTACTTTGTTTGTTAACCAATCCTTGCAGGCTACGGCCTCCAATTGAAGTACGTTCTCCAAATAATGGTGAAGTTCGGATTCTTTGTAAACAACCGGTTGATAAGATTCAGTGACCGTATGGTCTGTCATAACCGTTCTAGGCGGTTTACCGAACATATATTCCAGCTTGATATCGATAGGTTTTACGCCGTCCGCTTGTTCGAATACAAATTTCATATCGTTGGTCGTTTCACCAACCACATACATCGGAGAACGTTCACGGTCGGCGATACGTCTTACGCGGGCTACATCTTCTTCTTTCATCAACAAGCCCATGCGCTCTTGGCTCTCGTTTCCTACGATCTCCTTCGCTGAGAGAGTCGGGTCACCAATCGGCAATTTGCTCATATCGATGTGTCCGCCGGTAGCCTCCACCAACTCAGACAAGCAGTTGAGGTGTCCACCCGCACCATGGTCATGGATAGAGACGATCGGGTTCTCGTCAGACTCGGCGATCGCACGGATCACGTTAGCCGCACGTTTCTGCATTTCCGGGTTGGCGCGCTGTACGGCGTTCAACTCGATACCGCTGGTATATTGGCCCGTGTTTACGGAAGAGACAGCGCCTCCGCCCATACCGATGCGGTAGTTGTCGCCACCGATCACAACCACTTTCTCGCCCGGTGCGGGATCGCCCTTTAACGCGTCGCGCATATTTGCATAACCGACACCGCCGGCCAACATGATCACTTTGTCGTAAGCGTATTTCTTATCGTTCTCCGTGTGCTCGAAAGTCAATAAAGAACCACAGATAAGCGGCTGGCCAAATTTATTACCGAAATCGGAAGCGCCATTGGAAGCCTTGATCAAGATCTGCTCCGGAGTCTGGTATAACCAAGGACGAGGGTCTAGGACTTTCTCCCATTCGCGAGCGCCTTCCGTACGAGGGTAAGAGGTCATATAGACCGCTGTTCCCGCTATCGGCAAGGATGCCTTACCACCGCCCAGACGGTCACGAATCTCACCACCTGTTCCGGTAGCGGCACCGTTGAACGGCTCAACGGTTGTCGGGAAGTTATGCGTCTCGGCTTTCAAGGAGATAACCGTCTTGATATCTTTTACGGCGAAGAAATCGGGTTTGTCACCGGATAGGGGAGCGAATTGCTCTACCGTCGGTCCTTCATTGAACGCTACGTTATCTTTATAAGCGGAAACCAATTTATTAGGGTTCTCGGCGGAAGTTTTCTTGATCAAGTTGAACAAGGAACTTTCTTTTTCCTCGCCGTCGATGATGAATACACCTCCGAATATTTTATGTCGGCAGTGTTCCGAGTTTACTTGGGAGAAACCGAACACCTCGCTATCGGTCAACTTACGTCCCAACTTCTGGCTTACCTCGTTCAAGTAAGCGATCTCCTCTTGGCTTAGAGCCAAGCCCTCTTGTTGGTTGTACACTTCCAAATCCTCAATGTAGACAATAGGATCCGGTTTTTTACTGATCGTGAAGATCTCCTGATTCAAGCCATTGTAGATACGTTGCAACATCGGATCGTGATCTGTGTCGCCAGAAGAAACAGGAAAATATTCCTCAATACGGGAAATACCGGTCAGGCCCATGTTCTGGGTAATTTCAACGGCGTTCGTACTCCACGGGGTAATCATTTCCCGGCGTGGCCCTACGTACCAGCCTTCCAATGTTTCTGATTGAACAGGAGTCGCCTCGCTAAACAACCAAACCAGTTTTTGAGTGTCTTCAGGAGAGAAAGCGTGCGCGGCCTCTACAGCCAGCACCGTCTTTGTTGAAGATTGAAAGAATAGAATCATATCGTTGATTTATTAGTATTTATCACGAAATAACGAATAAGCCTCTTTTAGAGAGTGCAAAGATAATGATTTCCCGTGAATTATTATGTCAATACGTTTTAAAAGAAAAGAGGGCGGAACCTCCCGGTCTCGCCCTCTCATGTCCCCTGCATAGTAAAAAATAAGAGTGTGTCTATATTCTACCAGCCTGCGTTCTGTTGTGCGGCTAGCGTGGGGTTTCTTAATATATCATTCAATGGAATCGGCCAAATAAAGCGTTTATCCGTGTACGGGATGAACTGTTTGCTGTTGCCGAACCATTCAGCTTTCACTTCTCCACCAACAACGAATGCGCCTTGGTTCTTCACATTGTTATATTCGATTTTAGCGGGAATACCACCGGACGGCAGCAAGTCGTCAGCCGCTAAACGATGAATGTCTTCCCAACGGCGACCTTCACCTTGGAACTCAATGCGACGCTCCCAAAGGATAGCTTCCACCAGTGCTTTCGTGTTGGCGAAATCGCTTGCCTTATACGTCTGTGTAGCGGGGTCGGCCAAAGAACGGTCTCTTACTTGATTCAATTTCTCCAATGCGAGAGTCTTGTCTCCCGCACGTGCGGCAGCCTCGGCCTCGTTTAGCAATACCTCGGCATAGCGCAGGATCGGGGCGTACTCTTCACGTGTTTGGGGATTCTGGTATTTATCACAGAAGTAATAATCGTCAGACGCACGATAAAGGACGAGGTTACGACGCTTGTCATCCCCTTTCCAGAATTTGGAGTTGTAAAGGGTAGGGGATGTCGGGCACATCGCACGGCCACCTTCACGGGCAGACATCATAGCGGACATAGCTCCATTTACAGATGCGTTATCTTGAGAGTCATTCGGAATGGAGAATATAGATTCCTGATTGTCTTTGTAAGAAACGAAAGGAGTGGCAGGATTGGTTTCCAGAATGAAACGTCCGCCTTCCAGTTTCTTAGCTTCAGTAACTACATTGTTCCAATCACGCATATGTAAATATACGCGCGTTTTCAATGCGATGGCGGCACCTTTGCTCGCACGTCCGATCTTATCAGCATCAATAATGTCCGGAAGCATGCTTTCCGCATTATTCAGGTCGCTTAATATCTGATCGTAAGTCTCCTTAACGGTAGAACGGCCTATGCTTTGTTGCTCAGCGAGTTGGCTGGGGTCGTTTACGGCTTTCGTGTAAATAGGCATACCGTAGTTATTGTTACCTTCTACGTTGTAGGGCAGGGCATAATGGATCATCAAGTTGTGATAGGTTAACGCACGTAAGAACAGGCATTCTCCTTTGTACTGATTCCCTTTCTCTTCGGTTATGACACCCGCCGCTACCGCGCCTTCTATACCTGCGTATACCGTATTATAGCGGTTAATAGCCTCGAAAGAGGTTTCCCACATCGCCACGTTATTAGCGGTAGTCAAGTTATAGGTTGCGGAATAGGTATAATCATAGAATTGGGCGGTTAGGTTCATATCTTCACCGCGCATTTCGCCTTGCAATATACTGGCCGCTCCAAAAGGATAACCGCGTGCCCACCCAAAGTCATTCGGATCTACGTACATACCACATTGTGCGGCATCGTAAGCTCCGACTACGGCTAACTCGCAACGTTCTTCTGTCCCGTATGCCGTAAGCTCGGAGAATTTGTCAACAGGTTCAAGGTCTACGACGTCGCTTTCGCAGGCGGTGAACACGGGTAGCGAGAACAGGGCTGTCCCTAACGCTACTACTGAAATGTTTTTATATAATTTCTTGTATAACATAATTGTAACTTTTCTTAGTTTGTGAAATTAGAATGTAATGTTCGCTCAAAAGTGAATGAACGTTGCTGTGGCATACCGTTCCAATCTACACCTAAACGAGAGTTTGTCTCAGGATCCAATCCGGAATAACCTGTGATAGTGAGTAAGTTCTGTCCTTGAACATAGAAACGAATCTTTGTCATGTTCAGTTTGGATACGACCGCCTTCGGTAGTGTATAGCCTAAAGCTAACGTCGATAGTTTTAGGTAATTGCCGCTCTCAACGAAGTGTGAATCCGTATATCCATCATTGAATAAGGAAGAGGCGTCTCCATAACCGATTTTTGGAGTCATGCCGTCACCCGGTTGCTCTGGAGAAATCCAGCGGCCTAAGATTTCTGTTCCATTGTTGGAGAAATCCATATTGAACAATGCGCTTTGACGAGAAGCGTTCATGATCTTATTACCTCCGGAGAAGCGGAAGAATACATTTAAATCGAAATTCTTGTAAGAAACTGTATTATTCCAACCTCCGTACCAAGTAGGCATAGATGAACCTAATACCTTACGGTCGCTAGCGTCCAAGGAAGAAGCCTTGGAGACATCCGAAGGGTTGGAAGGATCATATTCCGCATAGTCGTAAGAGCCGAATGTGTCGAATTGCACTAATGAACCGTCCGCCTTACTCCAGATCGGATTACCGTTTGCGGCGTTTACGCCGTAATAATCATATCCATATAAAGATCTATATGACTCTCCTTCACGAATGATTGTGTAATTGTCTACGATGTCTGTTCCGCCGTATAAGCTCTTCACCGTGTTCTTAGCTGTGGAGAAGTTGAAATTAGTTTGCCAGTTCCAATCTTTGGTAGCGATGATTGTAGCGTTAACTGTCAATTCCATACCGGAGTTCTTGATCTTACCGATATTATCAAAATATGAGTTGTAAGGAATACCAGCGGTAGGTGCTGTAGGAACTTCCAACACCAAGTCTTTGGAGTTCTTTTGCCAATAAGCTAGCTCGAATGTCAGGCGGTTATTAAAGAAAGAGCCATCCAATCCGATATCGAAAGTCTCGGTTGTTTCCCATTTAAGCTGGCTGTTACCCATACGGTTCCAAGCGATAGCTGTATTCGATCCTGCTTTCTTCGCCCCGTAAGTTCCCAGATAAGGGAAATAATTCCCTAGGTCAGAGTTTCCGATTGTAGCGTAGCTGGCACGGATACGTAAGTCGTTAAACCAATCATTAATAGTTGATTCGCTCCAGAATTTTTCGCGAGAGATACGCCAAGCGGCTGATCCTCCCCAGAATGTACCCCAGCGGGTGTCTTTCGGAAGGCTGGATAAGCCGTCTGTGCGGACGGAGGCTCCGATATAATATTTACTATCATAGTTGTAATTCGCACGGAACATATAGGAGGCTAATCCCATAAACGTTTTACCTCCAGATACGAATCTCTCACCAAATGTGTTGGAAATGATATGGTCGGTGAAGAAAGCATCGGATATTTGTTGCACGGTTGCGTCCGTATATTCATATTCTTGATGGGTGTACTCTTGTACCGCTGTCGCCGTCAGATTATGTACATCATTGAATGTACGGTTAAAGTTGATTACGTTTTGCCAGTTCCAGTTCGTGTATGTGGTATTGATTTCTTCCAATAAGCCGCCATAGCCGTATCCGTCTCCTGATTCCGGGTTCCATACCATGAAATCTTTAACATTCGAGATGTCTAAGCCAGCTTGTGTCTTTAAAGTCAATCCGTCCATGAATGTGATTTCAGCCCATCCACCACCTAATACACGGGTATTGGTCGTACGGTTTACGTTATTGTCTAATGCCCAGACGATATTCTGGATACCATTATCAATATAGGAAAGGTTGCTTCCGCGACCTAATGTCTTACGGTTTTCAGCGTCGATATTGTAACCAGTAGGATCATCCGGATTGAATACAGATACGTTTGGAAGCATACGAGTGCCGGCGAAACCTACGCCACCCAATGAATTCTCGTCATTCATGACACCATTAACCCGGGTACGGGTCATCTGGCCATTTAATCCGATGCGTAACCATTTTGTCGCTTGTTGTGTCAAATCTGCCTTTAAGCTCAAACGGTTTAAGTCATTGGCGCGAATGATACCTTCTTGTTCCGTGAAACCTAATGATACATAATATTGGCTTTTATCCGTACCACCACTGGCGGATAAGCTATGATTGTGCTGGAAACCTGTACGGAAAATATAATCATTCCAGTTTGTGTCCGGTCCGTTCGGATCGTAAACAGCCTGTCCTTTCATTCCCCAGTTCTCGTATTTCTCGTTAGCGATAGTCACGAAATCTTTCGCTCCCAGAAGATCATGCAATTTAGCTGCGCTGGCTGCGCTTACATAGCCATCGTAAGTTACTTGAGTACGTCCCTTGGAGCCTTTTTTAGTTGTGATCAATACAACTCCATTTGCCGCACGGGAGCCATAGATAGCTGTAGCCGCACCGTCTTTCAATATTTCAATGGATTCGATGTCATTCGGGTTAATATCAGACATCGCATTGTAAGAAGCGTAAGCCATTCCTAAGCCGGTTTTTCCATCGGCGTTATCACCGGTGGCGATCGGCATGCCATCTACGATGAATAACGGCTGAGAGTTAGAACTGATCGTACTCATACCACGGATCTTGAATTGAGGACCGCTTCCCAATACGCCACTAGGAGTCGTAACCTGTACACCAGCGGCACGTCCAGCTAATTGAGAGTCGAAAGACGCTGTTGCCAAGTTGCTTAAGTCTTCACCTCCTACTTTAGATATGGCACTCGTCACATCCTTTTTTCTTTGAGTTCCGTAACCGACAACCACGACTTCATCCAAGTTCTGAGAGTCGGACTCCATCGTGACTTTAATGATTGGTTTTACTGCCACTTCCACAGATTTCATACCGATGTAGGAAACGATTAGCTTTTTCGCGTTAGAAGGAACATCCAAGGTGAACGCTCCGTTGTAATCCGTTACAGTACCGGTAGTAGTACCAGCTACTACGATAGAGGCTCCAATGATAGGTCCATCGTCTTCCGCCGAGATAACCGTACCGGTCACCTTCGTGGTCTGAGCCGTTGCGAACGCTATACTTGCGAACAAGCATAGTAATAGATAAGTCAACCTTTTCATAGACACATACTTTTTGTTTAATTTGTTAATAAATAGATCATTGTAATCAATTGTTGCCACTTAGTCGATTGACTTAGTTTCCGAAGAACTTCATGAGGGTAAGGTACTTTGGTGTTACTTCCTAGCATTGATGCGGGATTGAGTTAAAAATAATTTGCATATTAATACTATATATTAATACTAGAATGTATTAAATTAACATATAACTTAAAATAATCCGTATTGACAAAGTTCCGTGTAAGTTTATTTTTATTGTCAATATGTTTGTTTATTGCAAATATATCTTTATATTTGCCGTACAGCCATTAAAATAAAATGCTTGCTGTAAATAGTACAATTAGACATAACAGATGTTTACATAGGTTGCATGTTCTATAATTTATTAAGATATTTATAATAATTAATAAATATTGAACGGAAAAGTGATTTAGTTCTTCGGAGACTAAGGTGTTTCATAAATACTATCTAATGTATTTAAATAAAAAAAGAGTATCTAATAAAGATACTCTTTAGATATATGTGAATAGAGTGACCTATTTTGATTTTTATAGGCTTTTCGGAGGATATAATGCGTCCCACCACTCCGGTTGATCTTTCAACCACTTAGCGAACCATGCGTAAATTGTGTTATTCCACAAGATACGTTTCTCATAATCCAGTATATGGTGGTTCTCTCCTTCTACCTGGACAAACGCTGTAGGCTTACCCAATAATTTTAATGCGGTAAACATCTGGATGCTCTCTCCAATCGGAACATTCGTGTCTGCGGTTCCATGTAAGAACAAGATCGGGGTATTGATCTTGTCTGCGTTAAACAGCGGACTTTGTAAAAGTGTACATATCCCGGGCATTCCATGGATAACTGTTAGCGCTAGCCAACGAGCTGTATGAATATCCCCAGTAACCTTCTCCCCAATAGCTGGTGATGTCGCTGATTCCCGCATGAGACATGGCCGCCGCGAATATATCTGTTTTTGTTTGTAGGTATTGAGTCATGAAACCTCCGTATGAAGCCCCCATGCAACCGATTTTCTTCGTGTTGACAAAAGGATGCTCCTCACAGAACTTTTTCGTGCCTTCGATGATCTCGTCAGCGGTAAGTTTACCCCATGCGTTGACATGGCGTGCGGAGAACTCTTGGCCGAATCCAGTCGCTCCACTGGGCTGTATGATGTAGACGATGTACCCTAAGCCGGCGTATACATGCGAAGGATAACGGCTTTCCATCACCCGGGCCGTAGGAGTTGTTCCTCCGTAATAATTCACGATCATCGGATATTTCTTAGTTGCGTCAAAATGAGGAGGGAGATAGAAGCGGCCGTAAATCGTATCCCCTTGGGCGGAAACGAAATTCCAATCTTGCACTTCTCCTAAAGTGACGTCTCTCAAGATCTCTTTGGAGAGATCGATCAAGCAGGAAGAGGCGTCGTTTTTCAGGTTATAGGTATAAAGCCTTTGGGAATTGGAAGCGCTTAATCCGAAATAAACCATTTCGAAAGCTTGATTGGCGATGGAGTAATCGGAGATGACATCTTCCTTGGCTTGAAGTTGCTTAATCTTTCCGTTGGACGGGTTTAGACTATACATGCGAACACGGTCCTTATCTTTCGCCGTGATATAGATTTGTTTATCGAGGGCGTTCCACTCGTAGGAATCGACAGAGGGGGCAAAATCTTTCGTAAGCGGCTTTATACTTTTATCTGCTATATTGTATAGGAATAATTGCCCGTCGCTCGTATTCGATGTCTGTCCTTCTTTGATCTTTAATCCGATACCATCGAAAGCCTCTCCAGACGCGTCAACGAGTAATTGGGTGGCATCCGGGGAGAAAACGGCACGGCTTACGAATTTCTCACCTTTTATAAGGGTATCCACATGCATGGTTCGTAGATCCATCTTATATATATATGTACGTGAGAAAGGGCGCTCCGTTAAATTCGGTTCCCTGCGACTGAATAGCAGATAGTGGCCGTCTTGAGATACATCGTTGATGTAAGTAGAAGTATGTCCATAGGTGAGCCGTTGGAACAATCCGGTTCGCAGGTCATATTTATGGATAAACATACGGTTTCTCCATCCCGGTTGGCGATCATCCGGCACCAGTATCTCTTGGATCTCTTTTCGTTCTTGCGGTCCTTTCTCCCGTATGGAGAATAATAGATAGTCTTCGGTAGGCCCGAAGCTGAAAGAACCTTCAGGCAATTGGCTGGAAAGGATGTTCTCCTTTTTACTGGTAGGGTCTAAGGTCACCAATTCCGTGCCTTTCATCCCTTTCCGGGTGTAATAGGCCAGATTGCTTTTAGGCATCCAGCGTAAGCTCTGTCCGTTCTCAACTAATACGGAACCGGTAGCCTTGTCTAGTATCTGGGTAAATGAGGACTGCTTTCCGCCGGGATAGGTTTCTTGATAGGAGACGATAATGAATTTTCCATTCGGGGACAGGCTGGCGGATTGGATGCGTTTACCATCAAATACATCACTTAATGTATAACGTTTCTCCGGATTGACGGTCGCGGTTACCACCGCGTCTTTTTCCGGGTTGAATGAGGCTTTTAAGGCATTCTCTTTGTGGCTCTCAGATAAATATTTAATTACGATTTCATAGCGTCGCGGCTCCAAGGTCAACGAGGCTTCTCCTTGGGTTAGTTTTGTGAGTTGTCCATCCACGTAGACTTCTGAAATCTCAGGGCCATTGATCCTTAAGGTGCCTTTTGTATAGCGGTCACTATTCAGGTAGAAGGAAACCAAATGTAGCGCGTAGGAACAGGCCGAGGTTGGCAAGGTCAGCTCTCCGGAAGACGCTGCGTCAAGGGTTTGTCCGCTTTGGGAAAGGTTGCAGAAAGGAACGGTCGTGTTCAATAGTTCCTTGTCAGAGAATCTCTTACTGTTTACATCCAAGCTATCTGCCAAGAAGGGTTTCTTCACCTCGTAAGGGCCGGCGTAATTATAATGCCGCACGACAACCTCATCCGCCCATAGTGAGCAACAGGAGCATAGGGCTGAAAGAATTAAGATGTTTTTGTTTATCATGATATTTGTTATTTAGTTTAAAATAAGAAAGCGAGATGGCAGGTATCTCTCAGCCATCTCGCTGTATCATTATCTTATAAGATTTCTATCTCATCTACGAACAAGAATGCGGGACTTCCGGCGCCACCGTGCCATTTTGGTAGTTTGCTGCTGTTGATGATAACCTCGACATAGCGGGCCTTTACCGGGGCGAAGGATATCTCTTGGGGATATAAACCGTCCTTGTCGTTTTGGGTTAGCTCTGGGATTTTCTTGGAAGCTACTTCCTTGAAATTCTTGCCATCATCGGATACCTTTACGGTTACGGCGGAGGCTCCCATGATCCAGTCACCTTTCACCACGTTTGTGTTGAAAGATACCTTCTGGATTTCGGTTGGTTCCTTTAGATCGATCGTGGCGTCAAGGTCTTTTCCTTGGAAACCCAGCCAATGGCCGGTCTTGTAATTACTACCTCCACGTAAGCCGTCTACCAATACCTGTGCCCCGTTGAAAACGTATCCTTTGCTGGGTTGCTCTTTCAAGGTGATGGGCTTCATCGTCGCTTTATTGAAGAAGATATCTTCTGAGAAGATGCGGCTCGTACCGTTCGGACGGACAACGATCGCCTTGAATTCGCAATCTTGGTTGATCTGTACCGGGCCTTCATACTTGATGCTGGCGATCGTAGGATCGCTACCGTCTACCGTATAATAGATATCTCCTTCACCCAACTTCGTCAAGGCTATGTCGAGTGTTCCGTTCTCCGTATTGGTGGTCAGGGAGGCGTTAATATCGAAGATATGCTTTCCGTAATTATATCCCAAGCGATCGTAAAGTTGTGTCATGCGGGCCACACGGGGCAGGAACGTCTGATAATCTTTCTTGGACGGATCGCTCCACTGGATATCGGCTACGGCATCGATACGGGGCATGATCATGTATTCTACCTGTGAGAAGGTCGGGATATATTCCGTCCAGAGGTTGGCTTGCGCCCCGATCACGTACTTCTGGTCTTCAGGAGAGATACCGGCTGTCGGCTCAAAAGAATATACTTTCTCTAACGGCAAGTAACCACCGATAGCATCGGGCTCAAGATCCGTATCCGCTGATTGATAGTAATCCAGATATACATATGTATTCGGTGTCATGACTACGTTATGCTTTTGCTTGGCGGCCTCGATACCTCCATCCATGCCTCTCCAGCTCATTACCGTGGCATTCGGGGCCAAGCCTCCTTCTAGGATCTCGTCCCAGCCGATGATATGGCGTCCTTTGCTCTCCACGAATTTCTCCATGCGGGAGATCACGTAGCTTTGCAAATATTCCTCGGCGGAATGCTTCTTATCTCCCTTGATACCTTCCGCCTTGATGCGAGCTTGGCATTTCGGGCATTTCTCCCAACGTACCTTCGGGCACTCATCACCACCTACATGGATATATTCGGACGGGAAAAGATCGATGACCTCGCTCAATACGTCTTCTAGGAATTGCATGGATTTCTCGTTTCCGGCGCAGATCACGTCGTCGGCTACTCCCCATTGGCCCCATACGTCATAAGGGCCCCCGGTGCATCCCAGTTCCGGGTAAGTAGCCAAGGCTGCCAATTGATGTCCCGGCATATCGATTTCCGGGATGATCGTGATATGGCGTTCGGCGGCATAGTTGATGACATCGCGAATCTGGTCTTGTGTATAGAAGCCCCCGTATTCCTTTCCGTCATATGTTCCGGAGTTATGGCCGATCACGGTTTCCTTACGTTTAGATCCGATCTGTGTCAATTCCGGATATTTCTTGATCTCGATACGCCAACCTTGGTCATCGGACAGATGCCAGTGGAACGTATTTTGGTTGTGCAAGGCAAGGATATCGAGATACGTTTTTACCGAATCCACGGGGAAGAAATGGCGGCTGACATCCAGCATCATGCCTCTATAGGCAAAACGGGGATAGTCGTTGATGGTAGCTGCCGGTAATTCTACGTTCATCCCTTGGGCCGTGGCCGGGATCGATTTACGTAATGTCTGGATACCATAAAATACGCCGGCATCCGTGCTTCCGGCGATCCGTATCCCGTTATCGCTAACGGTCAGTTGATATCCTTCCGGATTCTGGATGCTTTGGTCGATAACGAGGCTGATCCCCTTACCGGGCTGGCCGGTAGCGGTTGCTAATTCATAGCCCGTGATTTCCTTGATATAAGAAGCGAGGAACTCGGCGTTCTTCTTCATCTTATCATTGCCCTCCGGATAAAATATCTTCGTGGATGGACTTAGGACGAAAGGATTTCCGTTCGTCAATGTTACTTCTTGTGGCAAAGGCACTACTCCGTAATCTCCTTTTACGGCCTTACCACCGGAGCAAGCGATCATTCCCGTGCAAAATGTCAGGACGAGCGCTAGTTTGCTTAGGCTGTTCATGTGTTTAGAGTTTAGAATGTAAAACAATAATTGATTCAGTATCACCGCCCAAAGATAAATAGAATTAGCCGTTTTATCTAATGCTTTTACACTTTTGATGCGATAACCTTAGGGATTTTGTCTATATATATAGACTATTTATCAACTGGTGCATGATCGTCCACCAGCTGTTGCATGATCATCCAACAGTTGGTGGACGATCATGCAACGGCTGTTGGATGATGAATACTTCTATAAGAAATGTCTAAGGAATATGGAAGAAACACCTAAGGTCTAAAGGGAAAAGGGCTAGGGACTAAGGGAAAAGAAACGTCTTCTTGAGAGGTATTTCCTTGTCCTTCTTATAATATGTATTCACACGTTTTACGGTTGTGCAGCGGATGTAAGCGTCATGGCAGTAGATGAGCGCTTGCCTTTTTTCGGCGGCTTCGGCAAGCATGCGCAGTTTCTCGTTGTATGACGTGACCGGATACGTGTCGTAAGCGGAGATCCATTCCGGGGATACGCTGGCTACAAGGGGGATAACATCTCCGGCAAAGACAAAAGTCCGATCTTCCGTATGGATATAGGGAACAATTTGCCCCGGAGTGTGCCCATCATACAAGCGTAGCTCTATCGTGGGGCAAATCGAAGTGTCGGCATCTAGCAGCCGTAAGGAATTAGCATCCGCGACGGCTTGCATATTCTCGATAAAATAGGAATCTTTCTCCAAGGCGTTCGGATGAAGGAAATTCTCCCATTGCTTGCGGCTAACCCAGTGGTTCGCATTTGGGAATGAGAGAAATAAATGTCCGGTAGATTCATCCTTTTGCGTGGTATAACCGCAATGATCGAAATGGAGATGGGTGAGGACAACATCCGTGATTTCCTCCGGTTGAATTCCCCGGTTTCGTAGTTCCGTGCCGAGGTCTACCAAGTTGAAGAAGCGGTAATAACTTAGTTGTTTTAAGTGTTTATTTCCCGCTCCGTTATCTACTAGGACGATGCGTCCGTCATCTGTTTTTATGACAAGGCTACGCATGGCTAGCACGCAACCATTTGTCTCGTCGCTCGGATAGCGACGGCTCCAAGCGCTTTTAGGAATGGCCCCGAACATGGCGCCTCCGTCGGCGTAGAAGTAGCCGGTATCGATGATTTGTAGTTTCATGGTTTCTGCATTCTTTCTTTGGGGGAGTAAAGGTATGGTTTTTATCATACTCAATAGTATAATAAATGTAAAAATGACTGGTTTAAACGTTCGTTTAGACTAGTCGTCCGCGAAGTTAACCATTAATTTAAATTAAGCAACATTCATTTAAATCATTTTTCGATTCTATTAGTAATAAGACTTATAATCAATACATTACATCCAATATTAAAATTGTGTCAAATGCACTATCCCATCCATCAAAATGACTAGTCTAAACCAACGTTTAAACCAGTCATTTTTATTAGGGACTGCGCTCAGAGATAGCAGAAAGTAGGTTTTTGGTGTTTGAATATTGTTAATCTCAATTAATTATAACCATTTAATAATAAAGATGGAAAAATGTAGTAAGAAGAGCAAGCAATTGTGTTTAAGCTTGTTCAAACCAAGTGTTATGATGCTTACCACGGGATTCCTATGTATGGCCTCCTTTCAAGGATTGGCGGCTGTGGAACCCTCGCACAACTACGGACCGAATGTTGAATCGGTCATGCAAAATGGTAAGACTGTTACGGTTAAGGTTTCAGATTCAATGGGTGAGTTGATCGGCGCGAACGTGTTGGTCAAGGGAACTACTATCGGTAACGTAACCGACATGAACGGCTCGGTTACGTTGCAAGATGTGCCCGCAAACGCTGTTTTGGAAATCTCTTATATCGGTTACACGACCAAGGAAGTCCCGGTTGGCAGTCAAAGTGTTATAAATGTTACGTTGTCGGAAGATTCCCAGGCTCTTGAAGAGGTCGTGGTCGTAGGTTACGGTACGATGGAGAAGAAGCAAGTGACCAGCTCCGTTACCTCATTGTCTGCCGGCGATATGATGAAGGGTGTGGGTGGTGCCGATATCACCAGCTCTTGCAAGGTAAGATCAGCGGTTTGATCTTGCAAAATAATGGTAGTGCCAATGGTACGACCACGATCCAGTTGCGTGGTTTGACCTCTATCAACTCTGGTAAGGCTCCATTGATCGTTGTCGATGGTTTCCCGGGAGGTGATATTCGTGCCTTGAACCAAGACGATATCAAATCTATCGATGTGCTGAAAGATGCTTCCGCTGGTGCGATCTATGGTACACGTGCTGCTTCGGGTGTGATCTTGATCACAACGAAGAGTGGTTCTAACACGAATGGTAAAGTAAAATTGAATTATAGTACTGAGCTTTCGAAGAAACAAAACTATGGCCGTCCAGATATGATGACCGCCGATGAGTATCGTAATCGTACGGACGTGAATATCATTGATTACGGGCAGAACGCTGATTGGTGGGACGCTCTTTTGCAGAAGGATAACTTCTCGCAAAAACATCACCTCTCTTTGGAGCTAGGTACCGAGAACGCACAAGTGTACACCTCTTTCTTCTATGAGACCAACGAAGGCATCACGATTAAGGATAACCGTAAGGACTATGGTGGACGCTTGAATGCAAACTTTAAGCTGTTCGATGGTTGGTTAGAGATCCGTCCGATCGTGGATTATCGTCAGACTGCTCGTACTTCCGATGGATCGGATGAGGATAAGAAGGCAAACTTCAAGCAGGCGTTGTATAATAACCCGACTCGTTCCCCATTTGACCCGGAAAGCCCGAGCGGATATAACGTATGGACCGGAGAAACTTTGGACTACAATATCGTAGCGGATCGTATGCTTTCCGACTACGAGGGCTTGGATAAATGGTTTAAGCCTGAGGTGACGATGAAATTGAACATCAAGCCGATTGAAGGTTTGAGCTATTCTCAGACATTGGGTTACGAGAACCGTCAGTGGGAGTTGCACCAGTTCCGTTCTCGCTATCACCGAGAGGAGGTGACAAACAACCGCGGTGGTTGGGCGAAATTGGAATTCTCGAAGACCGAACATCTTACTTCTGAGGGTTACTTCACTTACCTGAAAGAATTTAAGGGAGGTCATAGCTTAAATGCCGTTGCCGGTTACTCTTATTTCGAGAAGAATGGAGAGAATTTCAATGCGGAGAACTATGATTTCGGTGTAGAAGGCCTGAAATATTGGGACTTGGAATCCGGATCTTATTTGACCGACGGTAAGGCAAAGATGGGATCTAAAAAAGATATTACGGAACGTTTGTTCGCTCTTTATGCCCGTGCCAATTATTCATATAATGATAAATATATGGTAACGGCTACGATCCGCCATGAGGGTTCCTCGAAGTTTGCCGCAGAGAACCGTTGGGGTAATTTCTGGGCGTTGTCTGGAGGTTGGCGTGTATCTGGTGAGGAATTCATGAAAGAGTTTGATTGGGTAAATGACTTGAAGATCCGTTTCGGTTATGGTGTGACCGGTAATAACGACTTCGATGCTTCCTATATGGCTAATACGTTAAGTCGCGACCAATATTGGATGCTTCCGAGTGGTAGCTGGGCGTTTGTTTATGGACCGAGCTCTAACGTGAACCCTTATTTGGGATGGGAAGAGAAGAAAGAGTGGAATATCGGTGTGGATTACTCATTCTTTGGCAACCGTATGTATGGTAAGTTCGATTACTATCGTCGTAAGATCGATGGCATGATCTACGAGGTGAATGTTCCACAGCCACCGTATCCAAATGGCAAACAATGGCAGAACATTGGCGAGATGGAGAGTAAAGGATGGGAGTTCGAGGTTGGTGGTGACATCATCCAGAATAAGGACTTCACTTGGACTTCCAGCTTGAATATGAGCCATAACTCAGGTAAGATCCTTACGATGTATGGTAACAATTCACGTATGGATGGTAACGCTATGGATGAACCGGGATGGCCGGGCGATGCCTCTCGTATTGAAGAGGGGGCAGAGATCGGTGCGTTCCATATGTGGAAATTCGCTGGATTCGACGATAAAGGAGACTTCCTTTTGTACAATAAGGATGGTGAGGTTATACCTGCTTCCCAAAAGAGTGTAGACGACAAACAATATATCGGTAATTATCTACCTAAGGTGATGATGGGATGGAACAATACCTTTACCTATAAGAATTTTGACTTGGGTATTAATATGCGTAGTTGGATAGGTTTCGATGTCTTGAATACTTATCCGATGTACTTGGGTATCCAGGGACAGAGTGGTGCCGGCCAGTGGAATCTTTGGAAACCGGCGCTTGACGATCCGAAGTATAAGGACATTCGCGGCGTGAAGCAGCTTTGTGACTACTTCTTGGAGGATGGCTCGTTCTTGAAAATTGATGCGATTACGTTAGGTTATACATTGGCGTTGAGTAAGTATACAAAATGGGCAGAGCGCCTGCGTGTATATGGAACTGTCGGCAATGTAGCGACTATTACAGGATATAGCGGACATAATCCGGAAGTGAATATTACCGGTTGGGAAGGCGGTGTCGATAAGGTTTGGAACTGTGATCCGATAGTTCGCACCTATACGTTAGGTATTCAAGTAACATTCTAAAAAGGTAAGAAGAAAATGAAAATTAGCAAGATAACAAATTGGTTGGTAGCCGGAGCTGCTTGCTTGCTGCTGGGTACCTCTTGTGACGTGGATCCTACGTTCTATTCGCAGGTTGTTCCCGACACGTATTATACGAATGCAGACGCGGTTTGGTCGCGTTTTAATCGTCCTTTTACGCATTGGCGTTGGTGGGTAGCTCATAACGACGCTCGTGTGCGCTTGATGGAAGTGGGAACTGATGCTATGTGTGTGCCTACTCGTGGTAATGACTGGTTTGATGGCGCCGTTTATCAGAACATGCATCATCATCATTTTATGGATGATATGAGCCCGATGAAGGATGGATGGGACTTGACGACGATGGGTGTGGCTCAGTCGTGGAGTGCCTTGGAGGATTTGGAGAATATTGATTTCGTATCGGTGGGTTTGACTGAGGAGGATCGTGTATCAATGATTAATCAGTTGAACGTATTGGCTGCCTCTTTTTATTTGGATGGTTTGGACATGTTTGGTGGTATGCCTCTTTACACATCTACGAAGGAGGATGTGAAGGCTCGTGCTACAGATGTGGAGACTTTCCATTTTATCGACTCCTTGTTGGATGTATCTATGCCGAATCTTCCGTTGAAGGAGACCTTGGGAGCACCCGAGACGAACGTTATCCATCGTGCTGTGGCTGCGGCTTTGAAGGTTCGTTTGTATTTCAACGCTGAATCGTATATCAATAAACCGATGTATGAGGAGGCCGCTAAGATTTGTCAGGATATTATCGATGGAAAGTATGGTCAGTATAAATTGGCCAACCATTTCACCGAGATCTTTGGTTGGGGTAATGAGACTTGCCCGGAGATTATCTGGACAGTACCTTCCGAGAATGCCAAAGGTGAGACGGATGGTGGTTTGACTGCCTTCACTCTTCCCTATAATTTCAAGGATTTCTTAGGGGGCTTGCAGGATGCTAGTGGTAATAATGGGCTTTGCCTATGCCCTAGTCGCGATCCGGAGGGTAACTTGTATAAGTTTAACGTAGGTAATCCATACGAGACATTCAACGACAAGGATATCCGTAAGCAGCAGTATGTATATGAGGGTGGTCGCAAATACCGTGGTATGTTTATCGTTGGTGAGTTGCAAAACCCGGATTTCCCCGAGTATAAATGTCTGGGTGCCCGCGAGTATGCCGGCAAGGTCTTGAATGTCGTAGACCAGATCGCTCATATCAGCCAGGTGGGCAATACGGTAGCCAGTCTTAAGGATCTGACTTCTACGATTGCCGATGCAGAGGAGAACTCAGGCGTGCGTGTTCTTAAATTTAGTCCTCTGCCTAATCAAGATGAGTTCAAGGAACGTTTCAACCCAGATTGTCCTGTAATTCGTCTGACAGAGATCTATTATACTTTGGCGGAATGTAAGATGCGTTTGGGCGATAAGAATGGTGCGGCCGATATCATCAACTCCATCCGTAAGCGTAACTTCGAGGGTGGAAACGACCCGGATCCTGTTACCGCTGCCAATTTGGATAAATACCGTATGCTGAAGGAATGGATGCAAGAGTTCTTGCGCGAGGCCCGTCGTCGTACGGACTTGATCCGTTGGGACGCATATGTGACAGAGGATTGGTGGGATCATAAGGCTACGAACGATGAGAAATACAATCGTTATCCATTGCATCAATTGTCATTGGGTGCGAACCCGTTGTTGGAACAGAACCCGGGATATTAATAAGTTAGACTTAATATAAAAAAGGAGGTATGTTGCAGAGGCATACCTCCTTTTTCTGATATGGCGTGGAAAACGCAGTAGTACTTACTTGACTGGAGAATATATACTTCATCGGGCAAATAAGTATATATTCGTAGACGAAGTAAGTACTACTGCGTTTTCCGGCATATAATTTTGATTGATTTATAACGTGATGAAACAACAATTAATTAGCTTGTTTTTTTGCGGTGTATTATTATTGCAAGGGTGTACCGAAAAGAAAAATGAGGCACAACTAGAGAAGACTCTATCTGTCTATCAAGTAGATTTGAAGTCGGAATCACCCAAAGAAAGTATTGATAGATTTCTGGCCGGTATGGAGATCCGGTTGTTACCTTTGGAGTCGGGAGACAGTATCCTGTTTAAAGGCTCCGCCTCTACCATCCATTTGGCAGATGATGATATATTCCTTTTAGATGCTTCTCAGCGTGTGATTTTCCGTTTCGGCAGGGATGGTAAGTTCAAGAACAAGATCTTTCGGAACGGGCAAGGCCCGGAGGAATATAACGTGCTATTCAATATGGCTTTGTTTGACAATAAGGTTTATGCTTTGGATAATACGAAGATCCAGCTGTATGACTATGAGGGTAATTATCTCAAAACTGTTCCCCTGAAAAATGATGGTCGTCAGGTAGCTGTCGCTAAAGATGGCACGATAGCTGTCGCTTCCAATTATATCCAGCCTTATCAGCTAACCCTATATCGTCCGGATGGTACGATCTCCGAATATTTACCTAGCGATAAGAACTTATTGAAACAGCAAATCTCTCAGTCCACCTATCATTCGTTGAAGAGATATGGCGATCGGATCTTGTTGACAAATTATTTTGATCCATCCATCTATCAGCTGGAAGATACCGTGTCTGCCTTCGCCACGCTTGACTTCAAAGGCATGAATATCCCCTCCAATATGTTTAGTGGTACGGATGAGGAGATCGCCAACCGGTTCCGTGAATACCGCGAGGGAGATAAGGCCATTCTCTCATTCGATCGCTTGACCGTTACGGACGACTGGGTTGTGTTTGCGCCTTCTTTGATCTGGGATCCATGTGTGGTTTATTATAACCGTAAGTCGGATACTTATCTTCTGAATAAGAACTGGGGGCAACCTTACGATTTGTTCTTCGGAGGCTACAGGGCACCGGACGGATATGATGAGAAGAGCCGGGAGTTTTACCAACTGGTCAATGCCGTAGAGCTGAAAGAGGTCGTAGGGGAAATCGCCAAAGCGGCCCCGAATTATCAAGATACCTATCCGTTTTTGAAGGGTGTGGATGTATCCCAAATAGATGATAATACGAATGATTGGATTGTATTCTTTAAGTTACGGTCTTAGAGGATATATAACTTGTATGGGAGAATATGACCGATCTCTGTATTATCTTCAACGATGTGATCTGCTATTAGTTCTTATTCAAAATGGGAGGAATTGCGTTTGATCAAGCGTTTTTTCCTGCCAGTCAAGCGTATTGTCAAGGAAAGTTTTTGAGATCATATGTTCTTATCTTGTTCCGATAAAAAGGAATGTCTATCTTTGTTCATGGTAAGTATATCTAAACGATCATCGTTATGAGTCAGACAATTTATCCTATCGGCATACAGAACTTCGAGAAGATCCGTAAAGACGGTTATCTCTATATTGATAAGACAGCTTTGATTTATCAGTTGGTTAAGACCGGAAGTTACTATTTCTTGAGTCGTCCGCGGCGTTTCGGCAAGAGCTCTCTTGCTATCTACGTTGGAGGCCTATTTCCAAGGAAAGAGGGAGCTGTTCGAGGGGTTGGCGATGGAACGGTTGGAGAAAGACTGGGAGGTATATCCGGTCTTGCATCTGGATCTGAATACTCGTTATTATAAAGACACTGCCGCGCTGACTAGTATCTTGAATGAATTCTTGGAGAAATGGGAGGCTCTGTATGGAACGGAGAAACAGGGACGTGCCTTGGAGGAGCGTTTTAGCTATGTGATAGAACAGGCTTACCGCCAGACCGGGCATCGCGTGGTGATATTGATTGACGAGTATGACAAGCCCTTATTGCAGAACCTGCACGATGAGGATATGCAGGATCAGTTGCGGAACATGTTGAAGCCTTTTTACGGCGTGTTGAAGACGATGGATGGAGCCATCCGTTTCGCCTTGCTGACTGGGGTGACGAAGTTTGGAAAGGTAAGCGTGTTTAGCGATTTGAATAACCTCATGGACATATCGATGGACGATCGTTACGTGGAGATATGTGGCATCACGGAGAAAGAGATACATACTTGTCTGGAAGATGAGGTGAGGGAACTGGCCGGAGCGCAAGATATGACCTACGAGGAGACCTGCCTGAGACTCAAAGAATGCTATGATGGATACCATTTCGTGGAGAATTCCATCGGTATGTATAATCCTTTCAGCCTGCTGAATACGTTCGCTCGCCGGAAATTCGGCGATTATTGGTTCGAGACCGGTAGGCCCTCTTACCTTGTTGAATTACTCAAGCATACCCATTACGACCTTTATGAGATGGCGAACACGGAGACCGATGTGGATGTGTTGAACAGTATTGACTCTGCCTCGATAAATCCCGTCCCCGTGATCTACCAGAGTGGCTACTTGACGATCAAGGATTACGATCCTGAATTTGGTATCTACCGGCTAGGTTTCCCGAACCGGGAAGTGGAAGAGGGTTTCGTGAAATATCTCCTTCCATTTTACACGAGTGTTAGTGCGCCCAAGACCCCTTTCGAGATCGGGCAATTCGTACGAGAGATACGCTCCGGTGATTACGATGCGTTCTTCCGCCGCTTGCAAAGCTTCTTCGCTGATACACCCTATGAGGTGATCGCCGGTCAGAAGCCGGAGCGTGATACGGAGTTGCATTACCGGAACGTGCTTTTTATCGTATTTAAGTTGGTTGGACTTTATACGCAGGTGGAATATCATACCTCACAAGGGCGTATTGATCTCGTTTTAAAGACCGATCGCTATATCTACGTGATGGAATTCAAGCTGAACGGCACCGCCGAGGAGGCGTTGCGCCAGATTGAGGAGAGACAGTATGCGCTTCCCTTTGCGAGTGATCCGCGGCAAGTTTTTAAGATCGGCGTGAACTTCTCCTCTGTGACCCGTAACATCGAGCGATGGTTGGTGGAATAATAATCTATTAAGTATATGAACTGGAAACAAACGCTTTTCTGGTCTTTTTCGGCAGCTGCTATTTTTTATTATTTCCTGCTTTTTGGCGTGTTTGTGTTTGTCGGTCAGGAGGAGATGCAATTGTTTATACCTGAGTGGTGGTATATCCGGGAGTTCCTTTTTCAGCCGGGAGGATTTTGCGCTGTCGCCGGGCAATGGATCATTCAATACTACCGGCAGCCTATGTCGGCGGTGGTTTTCCATACGGTTTTACTCGTTGGTTGCGGATTTATGGTCTATAGGATCTTGCGTTGTTTTTCTGACAAGACCTACCTGCTGTTCCTTTCTTTATTGCCGGTCCTGTATCTGGTTAAGATGAGTATTCATGGGGAGTATTTGGTGGACGGGACGGTTGGCGTGGTTTTGATGCTTTTAGCTTTGTCGGTCTCGCTAAAGGTGCGGAGGGCGGGTTCTATTGCCGGATACGGAATTGCCTCTACACTTTTTTTATGTGGGCTGACCGGGCTTCTATCTGTCTGTTACGCTTTCTTATATACGCTGTTAGCCTTACTCCGCTACAAAACGTCGCGGCAAAGATTGGCCGCCTCTGCCTGCTTGATCCCAGCGCTTTTTATATATTTGTTTAGCGGATGGTTAGAGATTCCTGTACCTTTGTCTGATGGATGGATGCCGGAAGCCTATCTGGAGATACAGCGATTACCTCATTATTATATGTATCGTGTATGGACTTTCTTTACCCTTTCGATTGTCGGTGTTGCTTTATTCGCTCGCTTTGTTCCGGTGATTGGCGAGAAGAGTAAATGGATGGATCGGGTAGCCCTTGTTGTTTGTCTGATCACGGTGCTGGTATCCATACGGTTTTGCCTGCCGGAACCTTGGCATGCGCAACGCATGATGCTTGACGAGCTCTCTTTCTTAGCCCGGGAGAGGCAATGGGACGCTATTATTGATAATTACCGGGGAAAGCAGATCTATAATTATGTTAGCTTAAACTATTTGAATATGTCGTTGGCCCATAAGGGAGAATTGGCCGACCGGATGTTTACTTTCGATCAGAAAGGAACGAAAAGCTTATGTGCCGATTGGAATCAGACCTTTTACATGGATCGTTTATTGAGCGATGTTCATTTTCTTGTTGGCGATGTCTCTTTGTCTGAAAGTTTTGCGATGGACGGATTTACGCAAGCCAAACGTAAAGGGAGTGCCCGCATGTTGCAACGTTTCGTGCAAGTTTGTCTGATTAGGGGTGAGGTGGCGCTGGCCAAGAAATATTTGGACTTGCTTGCCGCTATGCCATTCTATAAAGATTGGGCTTGCCGTTATGCTACCTATCTGGTACATCCGGAATTAATGGATAAAGATCCGGAGTTGAGTGACAAATATATGCCTGTTGAGAAAAGGGATCGACTGAGTTTGTCCGTACCTGTCGATTCCTTATGGAGTGGATACAATCTTCCGGATCATCGGATCAGTTGGGAATACCGGGGATGTTATTATTTGTTGGGTAAGAAGCTGGATGCATTTGGCCGATTCTTGGAAGAAACACCTTTCATGAAGGGGGAACCGATACCCCGGCATTTCCAAGAAGCCGGATTGTTGTTGGCGGACAAAGACAGTATATCGCTTTCCTCCTATTCCATACAGCCGGAGATCGTAGACCGATACCGGGAATTCAAGCAGGTTTTGGGACGATCTGCCAACCAAGTGGATGTGTCCTCGATATATCGACAATTTGGAGATACCTATTGGTATTATTTCTATTTCAAGATCTTTAAAGGAGAAGAACAATGAAGCGATTATCTATCTGTTGGATTATAGGTTGTCTTTTGGAACTTGTAGCTTGTAGGCCGGAAGTTCCTACGCAAGCGGAACAAGGAGAAACTGACGTGTTTCCGGATTACAGGGAAGTTACTGTACCGGTCAATATGGCCCCTCCCAATTTCAAGTTGGTTGATCAACAGCTACAGGGGATAATTCGGTTGAAAACTATGAATGGGGAGTTGATAATCGCAGCCGATCATGGTGTTTTCAACCTGCCGGAAACGGATTGGAAGGTCTTATCGCAGGACGCACAAGGAAAACAAATAGATGTGACGGTTTATTTTCGAGAACCTCAAAGTGATTGGAAACAAATGAGTTTCCCTATCTATGTGTCAAGAGATTCCGTTGACGCTTATTTGGTGTATCGCCGTATTTTTCCCGGATATCGGATGTGGAACGAGATGGGGATTTATCAACGATGTGTTGAAAACTATGTTGAAAAGTCTATTCTTGATAACCAATCGACAAATAATAGTTGTATGAACTGCCATGCCTTTTGTGAGCGACAAGGGGAACAAATGCTTTTTCATCAGCGGGGTTCTCATAATGGGACTTACTTGATTGATCATCGGCAGGTAAAGAAGATTGCGTTGGAACGGGACGGTAAGCCGGCTTCGTTCGTTTATCCGTATTGGCATCCATCCGGCCGGTATGTTGCTTTTTCTACCAATGAGACCCACCAGGACTTCCATCTTTCCGATGAGAATCGGATTGAGGTATATGACGTGGAATCGGACGTGCTGATCTATGACACGGAGAAGGAGAGGGTATTCAGTTCGCCATTATTGGCTTCTATGGCGTGTTATGAGACTTTTCCCACTTTTACTCCGGATGGCAACTATCTGCTGTTCTGTTCGGCGGATTCTGTCTGTATGCCAGAAAATTATCGGGATGTCCGGTATAACCTGTTACGAGTCGCTTTTGATCCGAAAGACGGTTCGATTGGAACCCAAGTGGATACCTTATATAATGCGAGAGAAGCGGGCCGGAGTGTTAAGTTCCCGAGAGTCTCCCCGGATGGGAAGCGGCTACTTTATACGGTGTCCGATTATGGCAATTTCTCTATTTGGCATAAGGATGCGGATTTGCATATGCTGGATCTGTCTACCGGGGCAATCGATTCTTTGCCGGAAGTGAATAGCCCGGATGTAGAGAGCTATCATTCTTGGAGCGGCAATAGTCGTTGGTTTGTCTTTTCCAGCCGGCGGGGCGATGGGCTTTTCACACGTCCGTATTTGGTGCATGTGGATGAGCGGGGGCAGTGCGGCAAGCCCTTCTTGTTACCGCAAGCGTCTCCGGATTATTATGAGCGTTCCCTGTTCTCTTTTAATGTCCCGGAATTTATACGGACTCCGGTTCTAATCTCGAAGGAAAGGCTGGTCGAGGCCTCGGGAAAAGAAGAGGTCACGACCATTAAACGTATCGAGGGCATCTAATTTTTCGCTTCTTTGTGCCGAAGGTATTTATAAAAGTCGTACTTTTGCGCTAAAATCAAAACGATGCGAAAAGTTCATTTGATCTCCGTAACCGAACCTTTGGTTTTAGATCTAGCCCTAGCACTTCGAGAAAAAGGATATGAGGTAAGCGCTTCCGGTTGTGGTCTGACTGAAGAGATGATAGGAAGACTTCATAACGCAGGCTGTACCTGTTATGGGGATGGGTGGTTTCCGGAGAAATTAATAAAAGATATTCACTCGGTGGTTTTGGGTGCTAAAGTAAAGCAAGATAACCCGGAATTATTGCGTGCGAAGGAATTGGGGATGTTAATCCAATCCATTCCGGAATTTATATTTCAACGGACTCGGTCGAAAACTCGGGTTGTTGTGGCGGGTAGTCGTGGAAAGAAGACAATTATTTCCATGATGGTCTGTGCGTTGCGCCGGCAAAAGTTGGCGTTCGACTATGCGTTGACTAGCAAGGTGGACTCGCTTCCGAATCGGATACATTTGAGTTATGAGGCACGTATCGCTTTGATCGAAGGAGATGAGCATATCACCTCTGCCTTGGACAAGCGTTTCCAATTGGAATTCTATCGTCCGCATATCGCCATCCTGACGAATTTATCTTGGTCTACCGAGACGGATCATGCGACTCCGGAGGCCTATTTATCCACTTATCAATCTTTCTCCGTTTCTATTGAGCGGGAAGGGAAATTGATTTATTTTGGAGGTGATGATACTGTCAGTCAGTTGGCAGGGGACGTCCGGAGCGATATCACCGCTATCCCTTTTGAGGAACATCCGGTCGTGGAGAAAGACGGGCAGACTTTTCTGCATACTCGCTACGGAGACTATCCGGTGCGGATTCCCAATCGCTATTTCTTGATCAATCTGAATGCGGCACGTTTGGCTTGCCGGCAGTTAGGCGTTAAAGACGCGGATTTTTATCAAGCGTTATCGGAATATAGTTTATCTTTGCCGATATGATAATAGCTAGACAAAAAAGAAAAGAGAATATCGCTGAATATCTGCTTTATATGTGGCAGGTTGAGGACTTGATCCGGGCGAATAAGTTCGATATGGATTCGATCAACCGCACGGTGATCGCCCATTACGACCAGCCCGAGGAGGTGAAGAAGGAAATCGCTCAATGGTATGAGGAATTGATCGAGATGATGCGTAGCGAAGGGGTGATGGAGAAAGGTCACATCCAATTGAACAAGAATGTGATTATTACTTTGACCGATTTGCATCTTCGTCTTTTGAAATCTCCGAAAGAGATGGTTTATAGCGCAGCTTATTATAAGACGCTTCCTTATATCGTACAGCTCCGGGCTAAATCGGGTGGAGAGGATCTGCCGGAGCTAGAAACTTGTTTCGCCGCCGTATATGGCTATCTGCTTTTGCGTATGCAAGGGAAAGAGGTGAGTGCGGAGACGTTAGAGGGTATTAAACAAATCAGTTCCTTCTTGGCGTTGCTCGCCGAGAAATATCGGGAAGATATGAAAGGGGAACTTAAACTAGAGGATTAATAATAGATATAGACATGAAGACAGTTTTGGTAACCGGAGCGAACGGTCAATTGGGAAATTCTATCCACGCTCGTATCAGCCAGTATCCCGGCTATAATTTTCTTTTTACGGATATAGATACGTTGGATATTTGCGACAAGGAGGCCGTCCGGAAATATGTCTTGGAAAATGATGTTCAATATGTCATGAATTGCGCCGCTTATACGGCGGTGGATAAAGCGGAGGAGCATGAGGATCTGTGTATGCGCATCAACCGGGATGCGGTACGGAACTTAGGTGAGGCCGCTCATGCCGTGGGTGCGAAGGTGATTCATGTATCTACCGATTATGTGTTCGATGGAACGAGTTGCCGTCCTTATCTGGAAAGCGATGCGACTTGTCCTGTTTCCGTATATGGACGTACGAAACTGGCGGGAGAGCAGGCCTTGATGGAGGTGTGTCCGGATTCCGTGATTATCCGTACGGCTTGGTTGTATTCCGAGTATGGAAACAATTTTATGAAGACGGTATTGCGTTTGGGAAAGGAGCGGGATGAGTTGCGTTTCATATTCGACCAAGTGGGTACGCCTACTTATGCCGGAGATTTAGCGGTCGCTATGCTTGCCGTGCTGGAACGTGCCGAGGCGGGTAAATTTATACCGGGTATCTATCATTTCTCGGACGAGGGGGTGTGTAGCTGGTATGATTTTACGGTAAAGATCTTGCAAATAGCAGGTATGAATAACCGGGTGATACCCATAGAGACCAAGGATTATCCGACACCGGCCAGCCGGCCGCATTATAGCGTATTGAATAAAGGTAAGATAAAAAGCACGTACGGACTGACGATTCCCCATTGGGAGACTAGCTTGGCCTACTGCATGAATAACAAAGTGTAACTGATAACAATATATACATATAAAATAGAATGAGCCAGTATTCAGAAGAGATTGAAAGAAGAAGAACGTTTGCCATAATCAGCCACCCGGATGCCGGTAAGACTACGCTTACCGAGAAATTATTGTTATTTGGTGGCGCTATCCATGTAGCGGGAGCGGTGAAGTCTAATAAAATCAAGAAGACAGCTACGTCCGACTGGATGGAGATTGAGAAGCAACGCGGTATCTCCGTAGCAACCTCCGTGATGGCTTTCGATTATTCCGATCATAAGATTAATATCTTGGATACACCGGGCCACCAAGATTTCGCTGAGGATACGTTCCGTACGCTGACGGCTGTGGATAGCGTTATTATCGTGATCGATATCGCTAAGGGAGTAGAGGCGCAGACTCGTAAGTTGATGGAAGTCTGCCGTATGCGTAAGACTCCGGTGATCGTTTTTGTCAACAAGATGGACCGTGATGGTAAAGATCCTTTTGATTTGCTGGATGAGATAGAAGAAGAATTACAGATAAAGGTACGCCCATTGAGTTGGCCGATCGATATGGGACAACGTTTCCGGGGCGTATACAATATTTTCGAGCAGAAACTGAACCTATATACCCCGAGTAAGCAATATGTGACGGAGAATGTGGAATTCAAGGATATCACGAGTCCGGATCTCGAGACTTATATTGATCCTACGCAAGCCGCAAAGCTTCGTGAGGATATAGAGTTGATAGAGGGGGTTTATCCCGAATTTGATGTGAATACGTATTTGGATGGGGATATCGCTCCGGTATTCTTTGGCTCCGCTCTGAATAACTTCGGTGTGAAAGAGCTATTGGATTGCTTTATTCGTATCGCTCCCTCGCCACGTCCGATCCATGCGGTAGAGCGTGTGGTAGACCCGAATGAGGATAGTTTCACCGGCTTTATTTTCAAGATCCATGCGAATATGGACCCGAACCATCGCAGTTGTATCGCTTTTGTGAAGATTTGTTCCGGTCGTTTTGAGCGTAACGCGAACTATAAGCATGTACGCTTCGGTAAGATGATGCGTTTCAGTAGCCCGACGGCTTTCATGGCTCAGAAGAAAGAAGTGGTGGATGAGGCGTTTGCGGGTGATATTATCGGTTTGCCGGATACCGGGAACTTTAAGATCGGGGATACGTTGACTTCCGGAGAGGAATTGCATTTCAAGGGATTGCCGAGCTTCTCGCCCGAGATGTTCAAATATATAGAGAACGCCGATCCGATGAAGGCAAAGCAATTGAACAAAGGTATCGAGCAATTGATGGACGAGGGTGTCGCCCAGTTGTTTACCAATCAATTCAATGGCCGGAAGATTATCGGTACGGTGGGACAATTGCAGTTTGAGGTTATTCAATACCGCCTGTTGCATGAGTATGCCGCTCAATGTAAATGGGAGCCGATCAGCCTATATAAGGCTTGTTGGATCGAGAGTGATAACCAACAGGCATTGGAGAACTTCAAGAAACGTAAGGCACAATATATGGCGTTGGATAAGGAAGGCCGTGATGTTTACTTAGCGGATTCCGGCTATGTCTTGATGATGGCCCAACAGGATTTCCCGGATATCAAGTTCCATTTTACATCAGAGTTCTAATATGAAAAGTCGATTCTCCATCCTTTGCTTACTTGTTAATATCTTGTTGATAAGTTGTGAACAGGCTCCCCAATACTATGAGGTATCCGGAAGGCTTCATACACCTTATCATATTAAGTTTGAGTATACTAAACCATTGGATAAGGAGATTGACGAGCAGTTGAAATATTTCTACCACCTGTTTAATGCTTTTGATTCTACTTCGGTAATCAGTCAGGTAAACCAGAACCGTGACATACGGGTAGATACGCTCTTCCAAAAAGTCTTTAAGAAGGCGCTTGAAGTGTCTACTGAGACAAATGGGGCCTACGACGTGACTTGCGCCCCGTTGATCAACCTTTGGGGGTTTGGCTTCAGCCGGAAGGATAGCGTAACCCCTGCCCATATCGACAGTGTCCGTCAGTTTATCGGTTTTCAGAAAGTTCGTTTAGAAGGGGATCGCATCGTGAAGGACGATCCTCGCTTGATGATGAACTTTTCTTCTTTGGCGGATGGAACGGTTTGCGATATGATAGCTCAGATGCTGGAGAAGAAAGGGGTCCGTAATTATTTGGTGGAGTTTGGTGGCGAGATGCGTGTGAAAGGTGTGAATCCCTCGGGCATGGATTGGCGCTTAGGGATCACGAAGCCTACGGATGACGCTGCCGGCATGAATCAAGAACTCGAGCAGATCGTTAGCTTCCCTAAACCGTTAGGAATGGCTACATCAGGTAATTACCGTAATTTTTATATAAAGGATGGACGTAAATACGCCCATACGATCGACCCTCGTGAAGGTTGCCCTGTACAGCGGGATATCCTTAGCGCTACGATCGTCGCTCCGGATGCCATGACCGCTGATGCGTATGCTACCGCATTTATGGTCTTAGGCTCGGAGGAGGCTAAATCCTTATGCGCTAAAGTGCCCGGCCTTGACTATTTTATTATTTGTTCCGATTCGATAGGAGACGGGTATCATCCGGAATACTCTGAGGGCTTTCGCCGATATCTGGTGACTGCCGATAAGTAATCGATTTATTTATAAGCTGTTAAGATGTTGTTCTTAGAATAGGCATTGTAAGATCTTTATGATGCCCATTCTAAGGAGCTTATAATGCCCATCGTAAGCATGCTATAATGGGCATTGTAAGAAAGGTCTGTTTATAGGATGGATTTGATCTCTTCCAGAGAGCGGACTGTATGGGTCGGGTTGAATCCATCGGCAGGTAATCCTTCCGGATTCAACCATATCTGGTCGATCTTGGATTGGTAAGCCCCAATGATATCAGCTTCCCAGCTATCCCCGATCATTAAGCTCTCGGACCGGCGTGAGTTCGTGTTCTTTAAGGCGAAGTCGAAAATACCTTTATGGGGTTTTTGTATATTAGCGTCCTCGGACAGGATCATCCGTTCGAAATAAGGAGCCAAGCCTGCGTTGCTAAGTTTCTTGAATTGTACCTCACGGAATCCATTGGATAAAATAAATAACCGATAGGAAGGGCGGAGATATTCCAGTAATTCAATGGCTCCGGGCACTAATCGGGTTTTGGTGGTCGTGCGTTGCAAGAAATCATTATTTACCGATAAGACGGTTTTCTTATCTTCTATTCCTAGCGGACGAAGTACGTAGAGAAATCGATCCAAGATTAAGGTTTGCCGGTCTATTTCCCCCGAACGGTACTTGGCCCATAAGTCTAGATTATGAGGCATATAAATATCGAAGAAAGCCTCGAAGGAGGCATAATACCGATTAAAGTGGTAATCGGTATATAGCTCTTCAAGGCATTCTTTATTGTTATGGTACGTATCCCAAAGGGTATCGTCCAAATCGATAAATATACTTTTATAAATCATTATCCAACTTCGATCACTAAATACTTGCCTAGGCTCCAGAAAGCCTTCTCGTCATTTATTTTCAAGGTCAAGTTTCCGTCTTCATCCTCTACGAACTCATAAGATCCTTCCGGATGATTGGATTAGTTTAGCCTTGCTTGCGAACAAAGGAATTTCTTTTACCTCACGGATATCGATAGAGATGAAATAATCCTTGTTGAAACCACTCTGCAATACTTTAGATTTAGAGAACAGGCCACCACCGGATAAGATCTTCTGTTCCTTCAATTCCTTGGAAGTACCGAAACAGTAGTAAGCCGTATGAAGGGCTTTATCTTGAGCGTTCAATTTCTCGGATTGAGCGGCTGCGGTAGTAGCCAGACTTTCCACATCCTCATTCAAGGAACTTACCATCTCGTCCAATTCTTGGATACGTACGTTCTTCTTTGCCAAATCCTCTTGCAAAGCGACAATCATCGTTGCCTTTTGATCCAGCTCGGAGGAAAGACGATCGATCGTCTTTCGTAATGCGGAAGATTGAATACCGCTTTTCTTCAATTTCTCCTCCAACTGGCTGATTTGCTCCTTGTTCTTCTTCAAGGTCTCGCTGATCAATTGCATGTTCTGCTTGATTTGATCTCTGCGTGACTGATTTAGCTCACCGCCGGTTTGTTGTTGGATTGTCAAATAATTCTCGGCATCACGTATAGATTGAAAATCAGATTCAATATCATTTAGGGTGGAGAGCATATCATTAAGCTCATCCGTGTTCTTCGTATTCTCGATACGTAGAGAATCGTTCTCAGCCTTTAGTTTCTTGTAATCCGCTGAATTTTGGCCACAAGAGGCCAGCATGGCTGTGCAGACACATACTAATAATACTTTCTTCATGTTCTTTTCTTGTTAAGTTAAACATCTTTTTCTGTCTCTTTGTCCTTTTTATCTTTTAAGCCTGCTAATACAATAACAATCTCACCCCTTGGTTCGTTCACGGTAAAATGCTGAATTACTTCTTCTAAGGAGCCTCGTACGGTTTCCTCGTGTAATTTGGAGATTTCCCGGGATACTGATACTTGGCGGTCCGTACCGAAAAACTCGGCGAATTGCGTCAAGGTCTTGAGCAGACGGAAAGGTGATTCATAAAAAATAATAGTCCGGTATTCCAAAGCCAATTCTTTTAGCCGGGTCTGCCTTCCTTTCTTTTGAGGGAGAAACCCCTCGAAACAGAACTTCTCATTGGGTAATCCGGACGCTACCAAGGCGGGCACGAAAGCCGTAGCTCCGGGCAGGCACTCTACGTCTACCCCTTGGCGAACACATTCCCTCACCAACATGAATCCCGGATCGGAGATGGCCGGCGTACCGGCATCGGAAACAAGGGCGATATTTTCGCCTCCCTTGATACGGGCCGCGATTTGCTCCACCGTCTTATGTTCATTGAACTTGTGGTGGGACTGCATCTTGTTCTGTATCTCGAAATGTTTCAGCAAGATGCCGGTCGTACGGGTATCCTCCGCTAAAATAAGATCAGCTTCTTTTAGCACATGGATCGCCCGGAATGTCATATCCTCCAAGTTACCGACAGGGGTTGGGACTACAGTCAATTTTGCCATATCGTATATTTATGAGAAGCGTTTTTCCAATAGCTTGATGAAATCGGCTACGGAAGCGTCTTCTATATTCCAGTTCAACACCTTGTTCAGATAAGTGACCGACTCCTCGTACGAGCTAAGATCGTTCAGGTCTGCGATCGCCTTATTCATTTTCTCCTCATTTCCTCCGAATAATTCCCTTCTGAAGCGGAAACGATCATTTAAACTGAATGCCTTACGGAAATCAGAAAGATTCTTTTTCTCCAATATATCATTCAGTGAAATACTGGATTTATCCGCTAATATAGTTTTATGTGGAATCTCTATCTCTTTCAAGGGGATTGTCTCTTGTACGATCTTTTCTTCTGGGATCTCTTTTTCGACAATTGGTTCTACTACGATAGGTTCCTCAACGACCGGTTCTTGTACCTGTACGACCTCGATCGTAGGGGATACTTCCGGAGCCGGTTGCACCTCCGGCATCTGTAAAGGTTTACTTACGGGAATAGAATCGATAAGTCGTTGGTGTTCCTCCATTTGTTTACGCAAAGCCTCTAACTGAAACTCCTCCAGCGTATGAAGCTCCTTCAATACCTTGTGGGTCAACTGGAAGGTCTGGTTGAAGAAAGAGGCGGGATAAATTTCCGCGTCCCTCATTCCGGCTACCAACTTCTCCAGCTCCCTGATATCGATCAATAGATAATCTATTTTTTCCTTGTTTGCCATTTCTATATGTTTTTCAGATGCTATAAATCATCCGGACATACGTATGTTTTGCAACAAAAATAAGTATTTCTTGTCAATGTTGCCAGTTTCGATCTTAAAATATTGTAAATCATTCGACGAACTCGTCCGGTAAATTCACCAGATATAGGTGATGGGTCGCCCGGGTAAAAGCCGTGTAGAGCCACCGATAGAAATCCTCACCAAGCATTTCCTCCGTGATGTAACCGATATCGAGAAAGACGTTCATCCATTGGCCGCCTTGGGCTTTATGGCAGGTTACCGCATAAGCGTATTTTACTTGGACGACGTTGTAATGAGGATCTACCTTCATCTTTTTCATTTTTCCCGCCTTGGTAGGAATGTCCTCGTAATCTTCCAATATGGTGTAAAAGAGCTTGTCGTTTAGCTCCTTAGGGAGGGCGGGGGAGTCGGTCTGTAAAGTATCCAATAGGATTTTCAAATCGATTTCCAGATCATAATCTTGAAAACGAGCCGTGATGTCGGCAAAGCGGAAGCCATACATCTCCGTGACACGGCGTACCCGCATGACTTGAATGATCTCTCCGTTCGCTATAAAGTCCATCTCCTTGCAATTCGCTGTCCAATAATAATTGTTCTTCGCTACCATTAAACGATCGCCGGACGATAGCTCTTCTTCCCTGTATAGGATACGGTTACGTATGCCGTTATTATAAATCGTGGCTCGTTTATTCGAGCGGGAGATAATCATTGTCTCTTCCATCCCGTTGCGGCTATAGGCGGAAGATATTTCCTCAATTAGCTCATCTCCATTGACTTTCGTGAAATCGGAGAAGCCTTTTAATTGTAATTTCGGAAAGATCTCGACCGTGTGGTTTCGTAGTGCGTCTCGTAGCCGGGTAGCGTTGAACAGGATTCCCGAGTCTTCGCTTTGGCGTACGACTTGAGTTAACGCTATCTCCCAAACCTGTAGGTTGTAACCCCGTAATATCTCAGGATTCAAGGCGGGACTCTCCGTTTGCATTACTGGAGGAAGCTGTGCGACATCTCCCATTAGGATAAGACGGCAGTTTTCCCCGGAATAGACATACTGGATTAAATCGTCCAACAGGCGTCCGGAACCAAAAACAAATGAATCCAATCCCTCGTTGGCGATCATAGAAGCCTCGTCGACGATAAAAAGTGTATCTTTATGTAAATTATCTGCCGGCATGAAGCCCGTCGGCTCATTGGAAAACGCCCGTTGGCGATATATTTTTTTATGAATTGTATACGCTTTTTGGCCAGCGTAGCCCGAGAAAACTTTGGCTGCTCGTCCGGTTGGAGCCAACAAAAACGTTTTTTGCTTTAGTTCGTTAAGCGTTTTCACCAAAGCCCCGACCAGAGAGGTTTTTCCGGTTCCTGCGTAGCCTTTCATCAGTAGAAGGCTGTCCGGTTCCTCAGACAAGAGAAATTCGGTAAGCGTATGAAGCGCTAAAAACTGATCATCCGTCGGTTTATAGGGGAAATTTCGTTCGATTTGCTGGCTTATGTAACTATTTATCATTTTGATCGCAATAATTTTCGCGATAAAGGTAGTGTATTAAATATTCTTTTTTAAATTTGCCGAACGAAATAAATTCAAAAAACAATACAAACCATGAAAGTTACATTAAAGATTTTATTAGCTGCCGCAGTTGTACTGCTAGTTTACATGTGCTACAAGAGCGTCACTGGTCCGATTGAGTATGATGATCAGAAGACTATTCGTGACAATGCGATCATCGCCCGTTTGATTGAAATCCGTAAGGCTCAGATCGAATACAAGAACATGTATAAGACTCATGCCGGAAGTTTCGACGATTTGGAGAAATTCTTGAATACGGATAAGTTGCCGTTCTTGATCAAGGAAGGTGTATTGACGGATGAGCAGTTGGAGAAAGGTATGACAGAAGCAGAGGCTGTTAAGAAAGGTTTAATCAGACGTGATACCATGTGGGTATTGGCGAAAGATACTTTGCTGGGTAAGAACTATGATGTAGCGGCTATGCGTTATGTTCCGGCCGTTCCGGGTGAAAAGATTACTTTCAAGATGGATACGGCTACGTTGAAATCTGGTTCGGGTTATGAGATCAAAGTATTCGCTTGTGAGGTTCCTTACAAAGAATATTTGCGTGACATGGATGCTCAGTTGACTTATAACTTGATCGACAAGGCAGAGAAACAAGGTAAGTTCCCGGGATTGCGTGTAGGTTCTTTGGAAGAAATTAATAACAACGCAGGTAACTGGGAATAATCAGCGGCTCATATGACTATCAGCATTCCTGATACGTTAACTACTGATAATTCGGAAAAGTATATAGTGTCCATCCGGCTTCGGTCGGGTGGACTTTCTTTTTCCGGGTATGATCCCTCGGCTGGAGGAAGTTTCTTTTATCGGGAAACGGAATTCGATCGGGCGGTCTCTTTCATTTCTTCCCTTAAGGAGTTTTTCTTCGCTCATGAGTTTCTTACGTGGACTTATAAACGGATTAACGTGATCTGTGTATCTCCGGAATATAGCTTGGTCCCTGATAATTATTGGGGGGACGGTAAGGAAGGGCGTTTATTGGATTTCAGCTTTTCTACACTGGAATTGCATTGCTTAACCGATACTTTAAAGGAACAACAGGCTAAGTTGGTGTTTGGTGTAGACGAGGAGGTTTACGAATTTTGCTCCCGTTCTCTTTTGCATCCTTTTTTCTCCCACTACATGACTTCTCCGCTAACGCTATGGACAAAAGAAAGTAGTGCTAGCTTACCCCGGCAAATGTATGTCGTGATAGAACGAAAGCGGATGGATGTGGCCTGCTATGCTCAAGGGAAACTCTTATTTGTGAACTCTTACCCGATCGACCAATCGGACGATATAGTATACTATATATTATATGTATGGAAACAGGCGGGATTGAACCAAGAAAAGGACCAGTTGCTTTTAGCGGGGGAATCTTCCTCGCGAATGCGGGTTCTGGAGCGATTGCGAGCCTATTTACGCCATGTTAAGCCGGTGGAGATCCCTTCGGAAGCCTATTTGTTGGGAACGGATGTAACGAAAGCCCCTATGGATTTAATATCTTTATTAATATGCGAATAATAAGCGGTATATACGGTCGTCGGCGTTTTGACGTGCCCTCTTCGTTTAGCGCACGTCCTACGACGGATTTTGCGAAAGAGAATATTTTTAACGTAGTAAATAATTTGGTGGATCTGGAAGGCATGGATGCGTTGGATCTTTTTGCCGGAACCGGAAGTATCTCTTTTGAGTTGATCTCACGAGGATGCCGGAATGTAACCGCCATAGAGAAAAATAACGCTCATGCCTCTTTTATAGCCAAGGTAGCGAAAGAGCTGAAGACGGATGCATTGGCTCTGATTCGTGGGGATGTTTTCCGTTATTTGAATTCAGCCCCTAAGCAAAGTTTCGATTTCATCTTTGCCGATCCCCCGTATGCCTTGCCGGAGTTGCCGGAAATACCCGCCTTGGTTTTCGAGCGTGATTTACTAAGGGATGGAGGGATATTCATCATGGAACATCCTAAGACCAATGACTTCTCATCTTTGCCTTATTTTTATCAGCACCGGGTGTATGGCTCCGTGAACTTTAGCATCTTCCTTAAAGAAGGGGAGAAAACAGACGCATAAATGATTCCGCCATGCGTTGCTTGAGGGGGCGCTTTAACCAGCGGGAAGGGATCAAGCGCTCACAGTGATGCATGTCGCGTGTAAAGATGCGTTTCATTTGCAGGGCGAATTCCTTTTGATATACGAAAGCGTTAATCTCGAAGTTATGCTCAAAGCTACGGAAGTCCATATTGGCGGACCCGATGCTTGTCAATGCGTCGTCGGACACGACTAGCTTGGAATGCAAGAAGCCCGGTTTGTAGAGGTATACTTTTACGCCGGCCTTTACCATCTCGTCGATAAAGGAATGACTGGCCATATTCGCTGAACGTGTATCGGAACGCTTAGGCAGCATCAAACGAACATCCACTCCCCCTAAGGCGGCGGTTTGCAACGCTTGGTTCAATCCTTCGGTAGGCAGGAAATAAGGGGTTTGTATAAAGATATACTTCTTGGCGTTGGCGATCATGAAAATGGTCGCTTGCAACAAAGTTCTCCATTGACCTACCGGACCGCTAGTGGCGATTTGCATAATATTATCGCTATAGATTTGGGCGGCCGGATAGTAAATCCGATCGTTCAAGAGTTTTTTACTAACCACGTACCAATCGATGAGGAATACGGATTGAAGCCCGTGCACTCCTTTCCCTACAAATTTGAAATGCGTATCCCTCCATGTGCCCCAAGAGGTTCCCTTATCGTATCGGTCGGCTATATTCATGCCTCCCATAAACCCGACTTTACCGTCTATCACGATAATCTTGCGGTGGTTCCGGTAATTCACCTTACTGGTGAAAACGGGGAACGCTACCCTCAAGAACGCATATACCTCGATACCCGCTTCCTTCATTTCCTTAAAGAAGCCGTCTTTTACATTCCAGCAACCCACATCATCATAAATCACACGTACCTTCACACCTTCTTTTACTTTCTTGATAAGGAGTTGTTGCACCTGTTTTCCTATCTCGTCATCACAGAATATATAATATTGTATATGGATATGGTGGGTCGCTTTCTGGATCTCTTCCAGCAAGTCTTTGAACTTATCGGTACCATTCGTATAAATCGTGATTTGTGTTCCGTATAGGAGGGAGGATTGGTTGGTGTTAGTCAACAAGGTCGATAAAGGTTTATAGGGGTCCGGAACTACGCAGGCGTCTTGAGGTAATTTACCCTCTTGCGGCCTTTTCATGATGCGTTTATAGGTACGCCTCGATATGATCCGTTGTTTCCGGTTATCTTGTCCAAAGAAGAAATAGAAAAGCAGTCCGATACCGGGTGCTAATAATAAGACGATTACCCAAGGAATTGTCTTTAACGGATTCCTATTCTCTGTAATGATAACTAATACCAGTCCTAATATAGTGACGCTATACAATATGATAAATATCGTACCAACGATTAGCTGTATATGAATGGCTGCTAACATGAAACTCTCTCTTTGCTATAATTTGCTAAGATAAGAATGCTTTCCGAGAATAGCAAATTTCCGTATTCTTTTTGGGCTGTATAGAAGGACCAAAAAAGTAAGTTAACTTAAATGGCAAAGTAAGCTAACTTAAATGCCCGAGTAAGTTAACTTACTTTGCCAACGAAGCTAGCTGACTTTGGAAGCAGGGTTATGTACATCTTAAAATAATGAGGTCGTTCTCTAAATATAAAGTGTCATTTGTTGATTTTAGCGCAGGCTATTATGAGAAGTATCTATGATAACAATAAAAATATTTAGATTGAAAACGACTGTAAAAAACGATCGTTTCAATTAGTCGTTTGCAAAGGTAGGCATTTCTCCGAGACCGGCAACCTTTTCCGATTAAATTTTGTCCTGCTATATATCTTCTTCTCAACAGGATAGATTAATCAAAGTGTCACGAATATGACAAAAGAGCATCATCTTTTTACTTTCTAAAAAAATGCAAGATCTAAACGATCGTTTTCACTAGTCGTTTTTTATGTGGAAGGGTAAGAATAAGAAAAACAGTAAACCAATGATAACTTGGAATCAAACTCTAGAGATATGAATAGAAAGTCTTCTATACGAGCCATTTTACTCCGTAAGGAATGCCTTTTATTCTTTTTGCTACTATTGCCTATGTTTACAAAGGCCCAATATAATAAGGTATATGCGGATATCACCGCGAATATGCTGGTCGATATGGGTTTTGAGAATGTTGTCTGGTCGGAAGACGAGAAGGAGAGAGTGTATGTCTTGGAGAATACCCCTTGGCGTTTGCAGGGTGTGGGACTGGCCCATGCCATAGACCGCATCCAGAAAACAGGCTTGCCGGAGAAGGGTAAATCCTGCCGTATCGTCGTATTGGATAATAATATACCGCAGATCTCATTGATCTATACGGCAAATCCGGACAGCTTGAAGGCGGCTCCCGGCTCCTATGCGGCCCGTTCCGCCTGGGATGCTACTTACGATCTGGGCGATAGCTGGGATAAGGTGAAAGAGTACCGTATGAATAGCTCCTTATTTAAAGTAGACGTGGTGGTTTATCCGGAGTTGTATCTGAAGAACCTCATTATCACGCAAATATACCAAGTATTATTCAACCTCTCGCCTGCGATCGAGGTCTCTTTCTGGAATGGGATGAAGCTGACGGCGCAGATGGTGTTTCCTATATATAATGATGGATATGGTCCTTGGGCGGGTAAGATTCACCCGGGCATGGTTACCCTTTCCCAATCTTTTCGTTTACCTTATCGTACGTTCGCCAGAGCCAGTATCGGTTTGTTCAATGCGGATCGTTATGGCGTGGATTTAGCGGTAACCCATCATTTGAAGGATGAACGTTTTTCTTTGGAAGGACGTATTGGTTGTACGGGTACGGGATCTTGGCAAAAGTTTGAATATCATTATGGAACTCACCAACGGGTGACATGGTCGCTGGGAGGTAGTTTCTACTGGCCAAAATACAATACGCAAGTCTCCTTGAAAGCCGAGCAATACTTACTGGGTGAGATCGGAGGACGGATTGACTTGATCCGCCATTTTCGCTATTGTTCGATAGGATTTTATGCGATGAAGGCGCAAGGTGCTTTGAAAAACGGCGGTTTCCGGTTTCAAGTGGCTCTTCCTCCTTATAAATATAAACGTAAGAATGCGCGGGTGCTTCCTTCTGACAACTGGGGTATGTCTTACAACGCCGGTAATGAACGCTATTATTATAAGGGGTATAAAGCCTCGCCGAATGATAACATCATGCAACAGAATCAATTCAACCCGTACTTTATAAAGTCGGAATTACTCAATTTTTAAATAGTTTTATTATGAGAACAATTACAAAGTTACAGACCTTATTGGTCTTGTTCCTTACGACAGCCATGGTATGTTTCATGGGCTGTAAGGATGACGATGATGATGTGCCTACTTCCGGATGGTGGTGGCACTGTTGCCACCTATGCGATTAGTGGTACGGTCATGGATGCCAGCAACAACCCGATGGCTGGCGTTAGCGTAGCTCTTTCTGGAGCTCAATCTCTTAGTGCTACGACGGGTTCTGATGGAACGTACTCTTTCGACTTGAAAAGCACACCAGGCTCTTACAAAATCGCCTTTAAGTCGGAAGGCTATGCAGACAGAAGCTATGATGTGGATGTGAAGAAGATCGAATCGGGTGTTGGACAGTATGTAGTAAACGCCGTCATGGTAAAGGGCACGACTCCCGATACTCCGAAAGAGTATAAGAAGGCGAAGTACAATCTTTCCGTATCGATCGAGGATGTTGTGGGAAAAGCTATCTCTACTTCCAGCCTTTCTGTTGTCGTAAAATACGGGGATAAAGAGATCGCTAAAGAGAATAAACCTAATTTTAAGGTCTCTGATGTGACTCCCGGTATCTACGACGTAGTAGCTACAGCTTCCGGATATACTAAATCCGTGGCTAAGGTTGTCGTTTCAGCCGTTCCGGATCAAGAAAAGAAAGAGGGCGAAGGTGATACATTCGACGTTGAGTATCCAGCTATTATCGTGATGAATGTCGCTCCTTCTATTCCAGTAGACCCGGATGATCCTTCTAAGCCGACAGATCCTTCTGACCCGTCTGATCCTTCCAAGCCAACAGACCCGTCTGATCCTTCCGATCCTTCCAAACCGACAGATCCGTCAAAAGCGACTTATATCGTATCTGGTATAATAACAGACCTATCTACGGGCGCAGACATCAAAACAGCGGAAGTCACATTGATGTTAGGAAGTGAAGAGTTATTTATTTCTAAGAATGAGAGTGAGTTCTCTTTCAATATCGCATCATCAAAGGTTACGGAGGATGCTCAATTTATCTTGAGTGTTAAAGCCGCAGGTTATACGAGCTACTCTCGTACGATCATCTTTAAGGTCGGTCAGAGTATGAACTATGTATTTCCTATCACATTGAACCCTATAGGTACAGGTGGAAATACGGAGATTGATTTTTCTAAATATGGTGTTCAGGTTCCGGAAAAAGAAGCGGAAAAAGTAGCGGATGAGATTAAGAATGCGATTAACGCAGGCGGAACCGAAGAGGTTAAGGTGTCTGGTGTCACTTATGTGGATGAGAATAATGTTGAGCAAAAAGTAGACGTTGTCATTCCTGCTAATGTCTTAGATAACTATAAAGGTGCGGATAATGAGGTTCAAGCTCCAGTTATTAAGGTCTTGAATCAAAGTGATGCTGAGAAATTGACAGAATCGATAGGAGTGATTGAAAGTACGACCGCTGATGGTATAAAAGAGAAAGATGAGGTAAGTTTGGTCGCGGAAAGTGGTAAGCCTGTCGTTATCGTTATGCCGGCAAGTAGTAATCAAACATTGGTGATCGAACGTGATATGTCTGCGGAAGCTCTGCAATCCAATAATGTGACTTCTGATGCTGGTGCGGTAGCCAGTGTAAGCCGTGTATATAAAGGCGAGCCTAGCGGTACGGTATTCTCTCCGGCTTTGAAGATCTCGTTCGACGCTCCGAAGGATTTGGTTTCTTCTACACAGCCTATGGCATTGTTATATGCGACCACAGGCATAGATAATAAGGAGATCATGAAGATTGATCCTACGGCGGACCCTGTTTATATCAATGGTACTGGTGCGGAAATGTCTGTCGCTCACTTCTCTAAGTTTGCCGCAGGTTTTGAGTTGGCATTAGCGGAAACTGAAGATATCAGTACTGATACTACAATCGTAGAAAAGGTTGTTGATTACTGTTCTGATGGTAAGGCAGGAAACATTCCTGTAGTTGTTACAACTACAAATGCTTATGTTGGAGAAAACTTGCAGGATCTAGTCGGAAAATCTAACGTAGATGGTCAAGTCGCTAAGAATGCTGTTTATAACCGAATCTCTAATCGTTTGCAAGCTGATGGTTATCAGATTGGTACCCAAACATCATTGACTACATCCGTTCCTACGGAAGCTGATCGTACGGTCGCTTCTATGAGCTTGAAGAAGACATATACTACAAATACGTATGTATTTAAGTTTATGACAAAGGGTAAGAAGGTGGAAGAGATTCAGGTTGTAGCTAAAAAACTTATCAAGATAGAAGGTACTCCTGTTTACAAGCAATCCCACGGTCACGGACATGGTGATGGCAATAACGCCGGTGGCGGTATCATCATCCCGGATTAATGCTTGATATTTGAAGCTTGATTAAATAATGTTGAGCCGGAAGAGTTTATAAGTAAACAAAGAAAAATGAAGAAATTACTCTTATTGATCATATTCTTAAGTTGCTGGACGATACTTCCGGCTCAATTATCTTATGGCACGACAGGGCTATTGCATGCCCCGTCCGCCGATATGCAAAAGGACAAGACCGTGATGCTTGGCGGAAACTTCTTGCATCAAGAGCTTACGCCTCCCAAGTTTAATTTTAATACGTGGAATTATTATTTGAACGTGACGATCTTCCCGTTTCTGGAGGTAGCGTATACTTGTACGTTGTTTACGGCCGAGAGCCTTGGATTGGATAAGCATGGCTATTCCGGATTCACGAACCAAGACCGTTATTTCTCCGCCCGTATCCGTGCGCTGAAAGAAAGCAAATACATCCCCGCTGTCGTGCTGGGGACTTCGGACCCTTTTACGTCATCCGGGCATAAATTCGCTTCAGCCATAGGGAACGGCTATTTCTGCCGTTATTATCTGGCCGCTACCAAACATTTTCAGCTGGGAAGGGAAACCTTAGGCGTTCATTTATCCTATCTGTATAACCGCCGTGAGGATTATCCCTTGAACGGTGTGGCGGGAGGTATCACCTACAATCCTTCATTCGCCCCGCATTTGAACGTCATAGCCGAATACGATTCGAAAGACTTCGCTATGGGAGCCACTTACCTGCTATTCAATCATATACATTTTCAATTCGAATTGCAGCGAATGAAGTATTTCTCCGGTGGACTATGCTATAAGATTTATTTGAGATAAAAAGAGGTTCAGCCTTTGTCCGTTTTTAATCCGCTTGGAGGCGAACGGTTAGGCTGAACCTTTTTATATCTTGTTACGCTGTCGCGCTAGCCATATCTACGGCTTTATTCCCCGATGAAATTCTTTCGTATCAACTCGGCGGACTTGTACTCCTCTTCCAGATACGTCTCAATATGCCGTTTCTTCTTATCCTCTAATATCTCGTTAATAGCGATTAGGATACCCGTTTCTTCCACCTCTCCAAACTCATGGTTGATCGCTGTGCCGAATACACGCATCTTAGGCGACAAGCTCATGTAAGCATTTACCAAAGGAGGCACGTTGATGCCGAATTTACGAACCTCTTGGTTCAGTACCTTGTAGTTATCCTTGAAATTATCGTGAGGGAAAAGAGATCTCATCTTCTCTACATCCATATTAGTCTCCAAAGGATATACCGGAGTGATCAGTTGGTCTGCGTCCGGGAAATGCAATCCGAGGAAGTATAAGATCATATTACGGGCCTCTTGGTTGTACGTATTGTACATAGTCACCTTCCCGAAATAATACCGCAAGCTCGGATCAACCACGGATAAAGCCCCCAATCCATCCCACAGGTTATCCAACACGAACAAGCCTTTCGCCCCGGAACGGGTGGATTGATACTCCAGAGCCACGAACGAGCGTCCCAACTCTACCGTATAAGGAAGGATCTCCTTGATAAATTTCTCTGAGAAATTAAACAAGTGCGAGGTCGCCAAGATCGGTTTACCATTCTCGTCGAACTTAACGTCCGAACCGCAAAGGAAACGGTATCCCCCCAAGATCTGCTCATCTTCCGGGCTCCAGACAATCAGCTGGCGGTAAGCGTCTTCCATCGTGTCATACTCATCGATATCCACCGGGAATCCCGTGCCACCCCCGTAATAACGGAAAGCGACCTCCCGCAGACGCCCTATCTCTTGCATGACATTGGGTGAGTCGTGCGCCGTGACGATATAAATCTCATTCTTCGATTTATTGGTACTTCTCAACCTCTTCTCTTTGGTCAATTCAGCCTTCAGTAGTGCCCTGTCTATGGGATTGATAAATGTCTTGCATATGTTTCGTCTGTTAATCCTTGAGTTTGTAAACCTTGTTTTTTATCCACTCAGCCCATTCGGCGGGTTTCTTGCTATTGTCGAATGTCTGCCAAGGGATAGGCTTCCCGAAGTAAATCCGGAAGGTCTTATGTTTGCTCCGGAACATCTCGTCCGGTAAATAAATCATCTCATAATTCATCTTTATACCCAACGCCTTGCGTATCCGGGCGAGGTTGTAGAAGAAATTGGAATTCTTCCCGTCGAAATAGACCGGTACGATATCCCGCTTGTATTGCACCGCCTTCTGGATGAACGATTTCTTCCACTCCAAGTCTTGTATCTTGCCACCAATCTTGCGAGAGCATAATCCAGCGGGGAAAGTGATGATCTGGTCGTCCGAGGCAAAAGCCTCCTCCAGCATCCGTGCGTTGTCCTTTCCTTGGGTGCCGTGTTTGTTGATCGGTACAAAGATGGATTTTAGATTGGAGAGATAAAGTAATAAATCATTGACCGGATACTTGATGCGGCCTTCGAACCGGGAACCGATAACGGCGGAGAGACAGATACCGTCCAATCCTCCGAGCGGATGGTTGGAGGCGAAGATATAGCGCCCTTCGGTCGGGATGTTCTCCGCATGTACCAGATCGAGGGTAAGGTCAAAATAGCCGATAAGCTCACGCATGAAATCTACCCCTTCCTTATCGTGGTAACGGGTTAATATATCATTCAGTTCCTCTTGATGAACCGTGCGAATCAAGTAGTCCACGATAAATCCGGAATCTTGCGTGACGCCTTGGGCGCCTTTTGTGCCAATACTTGCTTAATATCTATCTTTGTCACACCTTGTTTTGCCATCTATATAAGCTTGTCAAGGGGCAAAGATAAAGTTAATAATTAAAACGAGAGAGGTTTGAGTGAAGTTTTTGCTTTTTCGCCAGCTATCTTGGCCTTTTCCCCTTGATCTTTTAGCCGCTACCATTAGGGAGGTTAGTCCCCGGGAGCTTGACTATCGGTTATCTAACGGCTGTTGGACGATCATGCACCATCTGTTAGAAGATCATCTACCAACTGTTGCATGATCATCCAACAGCTGTTAGAAGATGAAGGTGAAAGGAATAATTGGTTAACGGATACCGATGAAAAGCGTAAGAGATAAGGACGAAAAGACGAAAGATTAACGACCTGTTGATAACTTTTTCCTACTTTTCTTATATAAATGTTGGCGGGTAATTTTGGAAATGTGTACTTTTACCCACCGATAAGGCATGTGCGTGCGTATCAAAGGAGTACGGCGCTTTATTTTAAGAGGAAGTTTAACGTAAGAACGACGAATGGAAGAAAAAGATAGTTGCTATCATGTACCGGTAATGCTGCGGGAAAGTCTGGAGGGATTGGATATCCGTCCCGACGGGATTTACGTGGATGTTACGTTTGGCGGTGGAGGACATTCCCGCGAGATCTTGAAACGGTTGGGTAGCGAGGGCGAACTTTACGGCTTTGACCAAGACGCGGACGCGGAGCATAATATCCCGGCAGATCCACGATTCACTTTCGTGCGCGGTAATTTTCGTTATTTGTATAATTTTATGCGTTACTATGGAGAAAGCGGGGAGGTAGACGGTCTGTTGGCGGATTTAGGTGTCTCTTCCCATCATTTCGACGATAAGGATCGCGGTTTCTCTTTCCGTTTCGACGGGGCGTTGGATATGCGGATGAATACGCGTGCGGGGCAGACCGCCGCCGATATCGTGAATAATTATACGGCGGAGGCGTTGGCCGATGTGTTTTATCTATATGGCGAGCTGAAGGTGTCACGGAAATTAGCCTCTGTGCTGGTGAAAGCCCGTGAGACAAAGAAGATAGAGACGATCGGAGACTTCTTGGAGGTGATCAAGCCGTTTACGGGAAAGGACAAGGAGAAGAAATTCTTGGCGCAAGTCTTTCAGGCGCTTCGTATCGAGGTGAACGATGAGATGAGGGCGCTGAAAGAGATGCTGCGGAGTACCTTGCGGGTGTTGAGGCCGGGAGGACGATTGGTGGTTATCACGTATCACTCCTTGGAAGACCGTCTGGTAAAGAACTTTTTGAAGACCGGAAACTTTGAGGGGAAGTGCGAGCAGGATTTCTTCGGGAACGTGCGATCGCCTTTCCGCTTGGTCAATAATAAGGTGATCGTTCCGACCGACGAGGAGGTAGAGCGGAATCCCCGTTCGCGGAGTGCCAAGTTGAGAATCGCTGAGAAGGTATAAGGAGAAATAGATATGGAAGAAAACGGACAACATAAGAAAACGAGGAAGAAGGAGAAACGTCTTTCGTTCTGGTATATACTCGGTGGCGACGTGCTGAAAGAGGATTTTATCTTGAGGCATACGCGCATGATCGTGTTACTTGTCGTGTTGGCGTTTTTCTTTATCGGCAACCGGTATACTTGTATGCAAAAGTTGCGTGAGATCGACCGGTTGCAACAGCAATTGAGGGATGTGCGTTTCGAGGCGTTGTCGATCTCATCCGAGTTGACCGGCAATAGCCGCCAATCGCAAATCGAGTTGCTGATCGAGGAGCAAGGTATTGATCTGGAGGGTGCGAAAACCCCTCCTTATGAGTTATATAAGTGAGATAAGGTGTAAATAGGTATGTCTGAAGAAAACGAACCGAAAGAAATAGAGCCTAAAGGTAGCCGGATTTTATTCTGTTACTTCGTGGTCGTGCTGTTGCTGGGGCTTGTGGCCGTAGGAATCCTGTTCCGTGCCTTCGATACGGCCTTCGTGGAAAGGGAGAATTGGATGAAGGTGGCCGAGAGCCAGAAACGACCGAACCGTTTGGTGTTGCCCGGACGTGGCAATATCTATTCGTCGGACGGTAAGTTGATGGCTACCAGCGTGCCTCGTTATTATATGTATATCGACTTTAAGGCGGATGCGTATACTCCGGCTAAGGGTGCCAAGTATAATTGGCTGGATACGTTCAAGACGTCCAAGAAGGATGGGGTGGACTCGTTGGCGTTTTATCTTTCCCGTAAATTGAAGGATCGTACGCCGGCGGGCTATAAGGCTTATCTGCTGAAAGGGCTGAGCGGTAAAAGCCGCCAGTTCCCGATTTACGCGGGGAAGGTCTCGTATTCGGATTTGAAGGAGATCCGTAAGTTCCCGTTTCTTCGTCTGGGACGTTATAAGAGTGGTTTTTATACGAAGGAGATGGTACAGCGCCAGAAACCTTTCGGGACCTTGGCGTCTCGTACGATCGGTGATATCTACGGAGAGATCGAGGAGGGTGGTACTACGAAGGGGAAGAATGGATTGGAGTTGCAATACGATTCGCTCCTGCGGGGGCAGGCCGGGTTGAGCTCCGTTCGCCGTGTCGGTGGAGGCTGGACGAACGTGATTGAGGTGGACCCGGTGGATGGCATGGATATCCGTACCACGATCGATATTAATATACAGGATATAACCGAGAAATCGTTGGTCGATAAATTGAAGGCGATCGATGCCGAGTCCGGTACGGCTGTCGTGATGGAGGTCGAGACCGGAGAGATCAAGGCGATCACGAATATGGGGCGTATCCGTGAAGGCGTATATGGCGAAACGAAGAACCATGCCGTGGCAGACGAGATCGAGCCGGGTTCTACTTTCAAGGTGGCCTCTATCATGGTGGCCTTGGAGGATGGTTTATGCAATCCGGGAGATACGGTCGATGTCGGCAATGGTATATATATGTATAAGGGGGCCCGCATGACGGACCATAATATGAATAAAGGTGGATACGGCCGGATCTCGGTGGAGCAGGCGATTTGGTATTCCTCCAATATCGGTGTGGCCAAGACGATCCTGAAAGGTTATTCGGATAACCCGACAAAGTTCGTGGAGGGACTGTACCGTATCGGTATGAACGCGGATCTTCGTTTGGAGATACCGGGGGCGGGACGTGCTAAGATACGTCGCCCGGATGATACGACCCGTTATTGGTCCAAGACCACTTTGCCTTGGATGTCGTTCGGTTACGAGACGCAGGTACCGCCGATCAATACGTTGGCGTTCTTTAACGCGATTGCGAACAACGGGGAAATGGTTCGCCCGATGTTTACGAAAGAGATCTTACATAACGGCAAGACCGTGCAGAGTTTTTCCACGGAGGTGATCAACTCTTCGATCTGCTCGGATCATACACTGGCGTTGATAAAAGATATGTTGCTGGGAGTCGTGGAGAAAGGGACCGGTAAGGCGGTTCATTCGGATATTGTCCGGATCGCCGGAAAGACCGGTACGGCGCAGATCGCTACGGGCGGTGTCTACCGTACGAGCGGGCACCAAGTCTCTTTCTGTGGCTATTTCCCGGCCGATCATCCGAAGTATTCTTGTATCGTGGTGATCCGCCGTCCCCGTATTGGTTATCCTTCGGGCGGTACGATGTCGGGAGGCGTGGTGCGTGCGATCGCCGAGAAGATATACGCCAGCCATATGTCGTTCGATGTCCGGGATATGGAACGGGATTCGATGGCCGTGATGGTACCTCGTGTGAAAGGCGGCGACCTGAGGGCGGTAGAGGAAGTATTAGATGAATTGGATATTAAGGCGGATACGGACAGTTTGGAGACAAAGTGGGTCGTAGCCTCCGCCGAGCAAGAAGAGAATAAGGTAAAATTAAGCGATCTGACGATTCGTGAGGGACTGGTACCCCGGGTAGTCGGCATGGGGGCTAAAGATGCGGTTTTCTTGTTGGAGCAAGCCGGTCTGCGTGTCTCTTTGTCGGGTGTCGGACGGGTCGTTTCGCAGAGTATTCAACCCGGACAGCGAGTGTCTAAGGGGCAGACCGTATTATTAACATTGAAATAGGTATGGAACTAAGGGATTTAATCGGTGCGTTGGAAGCTCCTATGTTGATGGGGGCGGATAATGTGGATATCACGAATATTCAATCAGACTCTCGTCGGGTGACGAAAGGGTCTTTGTTTGTCGCTGTGAGAGGTACGGCCGTGGATGGCCATGCCTATATGGACAGCGCCATAGAGAAGGGAGCTGTCGCTATCGTATGCGAGGAGGCTCCGTCCTATTTGGAGGGGAGATGCTCGTTTATCGTGGTGAAGGATTCGGCGGAGGCGTTGGGTCTTTTGGTTTCCCGCTGGTATGGTGATCCTTCCCGGAAATTGGTGTTGGTAGGCGTGACGGGTACGAACGGGAAGACTACGATCGCTACTTTATTATATGAGATGTTCCGGAAGATGGGACATAAGGTGGGATTGCTTTCCACGGTATGTAATTATATAGATGGCGAGGCGGTACCGACGGATCATACGACACCGGACCCGCTTACGCTTCATTCCTTGATGGCCCGGATGGTAGAGGCCGGATGCGAGTATGCTTTTATGGAGGTTAGCTCTCATTCGATCGATCAGCGGCGCATCAGCGGCCTGTCTTTCGACGGGGGGATTTTCACGAACTTGACCCGTGATCATTTGGACTATCATAAGACCGTGGAGAATTACTTGAAAGCGAAGAAGAAATTCTTCGATGACCTGCCTGCCGGGACTTTTGCCTTGACGAATGCCGATGATAAATCCGGCTTGGTGATGTTGCAAAATACGAAGGCGAAGAAGCTGACCTATTCCTTGCGTACCTTGGCCGATTTCAAGGGAAAGATATTGGAATCTCATTTCGAGGGTACAGACTTGATCATTAACGGTCGGGAGGTTATGGTGCATTTCGTGGGACGTTTCAACGCTTATAACTTACTAGCCGTGTACGGAGCCGCAGTTTCTTTTGGGAAAGATCCCGAGGAGGTGTTGATCGTGCTGAGCACGCTTCGCTCCGTATCCGGTCGCTTCGAGACGATCCAGTCTCCGCTCGGTTATACGGCGATCGTGGATTACGCTCACACGCCGGATGCCTTGACGAATGTACTGAATGGCATTCATGAGGTATTGGATGGGAAAGGACGTATCATTACCGTGGTAGGTGCCGGGGGAAACCGGGACAAGGGGAAACGCCCGCTGATGGCGAAAGAGGCTGCCAAGCTGAGCGATCAGGTAATTCTGACTTCCGATAACCCGCGCTTTGAGGAACCGGATGATATTATTAACGATATGGTAGCCGGATTGACGAAAATGGATATGGAACGTACCTTATGTATCACGGACCGTACGCAAGCGATCAAGACCGCTACGATGTTGGCGAAGAAAGGGGATGTGATCCTTGTTGCCGGAAAAGGCCACGAAGACTATCAGGAGATCAAGGGGGTGAAACATCACTTTGACGACCGTGAGAAGTTACGCGAGATTTTTTCGACACAACAATCATAATATTTAAGACGACATGCTTTATTATCTTTTTAATTATTTGGATCAGTTGGATTTCCCGGGAGCGGGTATGTTTAAGTACGTATCTTTCCGCTCGGGGTTGGCCTTGATCTTGTCCTTGTTTATCTCTACGGCGATCGGCCGGCGTATCATCGATAAGTTGCAAATGTTGCAGATCGGCGAGACGGTGAGAAATCTTGGGCTGGAGGGCCAGATGAGCAAGAAGGGAACGCCGACGATGGGAGGTATTATCATTATTATCGCTATATTGATCCCGACTTTACTGTGTGCCAAGCTGAATAATATCTATGTGATATTGATGTTGGTGACTACGGTTTGGCTGGGAGCCTTGGGATTCGCGGATGATTATATCAAGGTGTTCAAGAAGAATAAGGAGGGCATGCACGGACGTTTCAAGATCGTCGGGCAGGTAGGACTGGGCCTGATCGTTGGTTTGGTATTGTTCATGAGCCCGGATGTGGTGATCAAGGAGAATATGGAGGTGCGCCATGATAACGTGATCGAGGAGGTGCGTTATCATACGGTGGAGACCAAGTCGACAAAGACGACCATCCCGTTCTTGAAAAACAATAATTTCGATTACGCCAACTTGGTGAACTGGGCGGGCGATTATAAGGAGGAGGCCGCGTGGCTGGTGTTCGTGCTGATGGTGATCTTTGTGGTGACTGCCGTGTCGAACGGAGCCAATATGACGGATGGATTGGACGGCTTGGCTGCCGGGACATCGGCGATCATCGGGGTGGCGCTCGGTATTTTGGCTTATATGTCATCCCACTTTGAGTTCGCCTCGTTCTTGAATATCATGTTTATACCCGGCGCAGAGGAGTTGGTGGTTTATGCCGCTGCCTTTATCGGTGCCACGGTCGGTTTCCTATGGTACAACTCATATCCGGCCCAAGTATTTATGGGAGACACGGGTAGCTTGACCTTGGGAGGTATTATCGCTGTTTTCGCGATCATCATCCGTAAGGAGTTGTTGATTCCGATCCTTTGCGGTATTTTCTTGGTGGAGAATATATCGGTCATGTTGCAAGTGGCCTACTTTAAATATACGAAGAAGAAGTATGGGGAAGGTCGCCGTATCTTCAAGATGGCTCCTTTACACCATCATTTCCAGAAGCCGGGAAACGCGGGTATACAGGCGTTGATCCAAAAGCCGTTCAATGTCGTGCCTGAATCGAAGATCGTGGTCCGTTTCTGGTTGATCGGTATTATTTTGGCTGTTATGACGATAGTTACGTTAAAGATGAGATAAAAGATGAGTAAGAGAATGGTTATATTAGGGGCCGGGGAGAGTGGCGCGGGAGCCGCTGTCTTGGCGAAGGCGAAAGGATTCGACGTGTTCGTGTCCGATAAATCGTCTATCAAACCTAAGTATAAGGAGATGCTGGACAACCACGGGATTCGTTGGGAAGAGGGACAGCATACCGAAGCCGACATCTTGAGTGCCGACGAAATTGTCAAGAGCCCGGGTATTCCCGACAAGGCTCCTATCATACAGTTATTGAAGAAGCAAGGTACGCCGATCATCTCCGAGATCGAGTTTGCCGGAAGGTATACGGACTCGAAGATGATTTGCATCACGGGTAGCAACGGCAAGACGACAACGACGATGCTTACGTATCATATACTGAAAGAAGCGGGCGTGGACGTGGGCTTGGCCGGAAATGTCGGAAACAGCTTGGCGCTTCAGGTTGCGGAAGATCCACATGCGGTCTACGTGATCGAGTTGAGCAGTTTCCAACTGGATAATATGTACGACTTTAAAGCGGATATCGCTATTATATTGAATATAACACCGGATCATCTGGACCGTTATAACTATGAGATGCAGAATTATGTAGACGCTAAGTTCCGCATCTTGCAAAATCAGACGAAGGACGACGCCTTCATTTTCTGGAACGATGACCCGATCATAGCCCGTGAGATCGCCAAACGGCATCCTGAGGCTACTCTTTACCCATTCGCCGAGACACATGAGAACGGCGTGAAGGGATATACGGAAAATAATCAAGTAGTTATTGAAACGGCAAACGGAACATTTACGATGGAACAAGACCTATTGGCATTGACTGGTACGCATAACCTGTATAACTCTTTGGCTTCGGGGATAGCGTCCAAGATCGTGGACATTCATGATGAGAAAATACGTGCCTCACTCAGTGATTTCACGGGTGTTGAGCACCGTTTGGAAAAGGTGCTTCGCGTGCGTGGTGTTGATTATATCAATGACTCGAAAGCTACGAACGTAAACTCTTGTTGGTATGCCTTGCAGAGCATGACGACTCCGGTCGTTTTGATCTTAGGGGGCACGGATAAAGGGAATGATTACTCGGAGATCGAGGAATTAGTGAATAAGAAGGTACATTCATTGATTTTCATGGGTGTGGATAATACGAAACTGCATGCGTTCTTCGACGGGAAAGTGGCGAATATTGAAGACGCCCGCTCGATGGAGGAGGCTGTGGCGAAAGCTTATAAGATGGCTCATAAGGGAGATACGGTATTGCTCTCTCCTTGTTGCGCCAGCTTCGACCTGTTCAAGAGCTATGAGGATCGGGGCGATCAGTTCAAGGCTTGCGTACGTAATTTGTAATAAAGGATAAAATGGATCTGGCGAGTAAACTGTTTAAGGGCGACCGGGTGATATGGGTCATCTTCATGTTCCTGTGTCTTATATCGGTGGTGGAGGTGTTCAGTGCGACCAGTACGATCGCTTATAAGAACGCGAATCACTGGGCGCCTATCGTACGGCACGCCACCTTTTTATTGGGAGGTTTCGTCATGGTATTGCTGTTACATAATATACCGTGTCGTTTCTTCTCTGCGTTTATTATATTATTGCCGGTCTCGATGTTGATGTTGATCGTGACGCCCTTTATCGGCGTGGACGCTAATGACGCGCATCGATGGCTGGAAATCATGGGGATACAGTTCCAGCCTTCGGAGTTCGGGAAGCTGGCTTGTGTCGTGTTTGTCGCTTTCTTGCTCAGCAAGCGGGGGAAATTAACGGAGAACCAGATCTTTAAGTATATACTGATTGGAGTAGGACTCACCTGTGTCTTGATTCTGCCAGAGAACTTCTCTACGGCGTTTATGCTATTCGGGGTTTGTTTCCTGATGATGTTTATCGGTCAGTTGCCATTTGGTAAGTTGGCGAAGCTGGCGGGCATCTTGATGTTGGCGTTGGTGTTGTTCTTGGTGTTGCTTAAGTTTACGCCAGCCGCTATTACTCAGTATTTGCCGGATCGATTCGTTACTTGGCAGGGGCGTTTGGAGCGTTTCTTCGACGGGCATAAGGATAATTTGGATGAGAGTGGTACGTATAAGATAACCGATGATAATTATCAGGTAACTCATGCGAAGATAGCTATTGCTAGGGGAGGCGTATTAGGACAGATGCCCGGACATGGCCAACAGCGTGACTTCCTGCCACAGGCGTATTCAGATTTTATCTATGCGATTATCATAGAGGAACTGGGTATCGTTGGGGGGGATCTTTGTACTGTTGCTTTTTATATAATGTTGCTAGTGCGGGTCGGGATGATCGCCCGGAAATGTGATAAATCATTCCCGAAATTCCTAGTGTTGGGATGTGGGTTGCTGGTGGTAGTCCAAGCTTTGGCGAATATGGCGGTAGCCGTGAATTTAGTGCCCGTTACCGGGCAACCGATGCCGTTGGTGAGCCGGGGGGGTACGTCTACGCTTATATCTTGTATCTATTTCGGGATCATATTGAGCGTAAGTCGTTTTGGAGCCAATATCGGAAATGAGGATGAGGAAGAGGAGGATACGGAGAATCCAGAGAATCCTTCCGACGAGCCATCCGGAGAGACAATAAATCAGGCGGTCGAGGGAGAGAGAGAAGATAATCCGCTATCGGCTGTCGAAACGATAACTGTAGAGTCAAAAGTATGAGAAAGTACCGGATCATAATAAGTGGTGGTGGTACGGGAGGCCATATCTTCCCGGCCATATCTATCGCTAATACTTTCAAGAAACGTTTTCCGGATGCGGAAATCTTATTTGTGGGGGCGGAAGACCGCATGGAAATGGATAAGGTTCCGGCAGCCGGTTATAAAATCGTAGGTTTACCGGTGAGTGGGTTTGATCGTGCCCACTTGATGAACAACGTGAAGGTCATGGTTCGTTTAGCGAAAAGCTTGCGCTTGGCGAGGAAGACGATCCGTGAGTTCAAGCCAGATATAGCGGTCGGCGTGGGCGGTTATGCCAGTGGACCGACTTTATGGATGGCGGCTTCGCAAGGTGTTCCTGCGTTGATACAGGAGCAAAACTCGTATGCCGGTGTGACCAATAAGTTGTTGGCGAAGAAAGCGAGCAAGATTTGTGTCGCTTACGAGGGCATGGAGAAGTTCTTTCCGGCGGATAAGATCGTGATTACGGGAAATCCGGTGCGACAGGATTTGGAAGAGGCGCTGAGTAAGAAAGAGGAGGCGTTGGCGTTCTTCGGGCTTTCTCCGGAGAAAAAAACGATCCTTGTGGTAGGTGGTAGCCTTGGCGCACGGACGATTAACCGGAGTATTCAAGGGGATCTGGATAAGTTCTTCGCCTCGGATGTACAGGTTATTTGGCAAACCGGTAGGTATTATTACAGCGACGCTTCCAAGCATTTGAAGGCGTACCGGGGAATGCCGGTTTGGTGCTCAGACTTTATTACCCGTATGGATTATGCTTATTCAGCGGCCGATTTGGTGATATCCCGTGCGGGGGCTAGTTCTATCTCGGAACTTTGCTTATTAGGAAAACCGGTGGTCTTGGTGCCTTCGCCGAATGTGGCGGAAGATCATCAGACCAAGAATGCCTTGGCCTTGGTCCATAAGGATGCCGCCGTTATGATCGCCGATAAAGACGCGGAAAAGGATTTGGTGCCTACTGCCTTGAAGATAGTTCATGACGATGAACGTTTGCGTACGTTGAGCCGTAATATCGAGACCTTGGCGCAACGCCATAGCGCAGACCGTATCGTGGATGAGATTGTTAAGATTATAGATAAGAAATAAGGAATATGGATATAAATAAAGTGACAGCGGTGTATTTCGTAGGTGCCGGGGGCATTGGAATGAGTGCCTTGATTCGTTATTTCCTCGCTAAGGGAAAACGAGTGGGCGGATACGATAAGACCCCTTCCGATTTAACCGAGGAGTTGAAAAAGGAGGGAGCCGATATTCACTATGAGGATAATGTAGCTTTGATCGGGGAGGCGTTCAAGTCGCCCGATGATACGCTGGTGGTTTATACGCCGGCGGTCCCGGAGTCGCATACGGAATTGACCTATTTCCGGGCGCACGGTTTTGAGGTGATGAAGCGGGCACGTGTCTTGGGAGAGATCACGAAAAGCAGCCGGGGTTTATGCGTGGCGGGCACGCACGGCAAGACAACGACCTCTTCTATGCTGGCTCATTTGCTGAAACAATCGCTAGTGGATTGCAATGCTTTCCTCGGAGGAATCCTAAAGAACTACGAGAGTAATTTGATGTTGTCTGATACGAGCGACTTTACCGTGATCGAGGCGGATGAGTTCGATCGTTCTTTTCATTGGCTTACTCCTTATATGGCAGTGATTACTTCCGCAGATCCAGATCATCTGGATATTTACGGTACGGCGGAGGCTTACCGGGAGAGTTTCGAGAAATTTACCTCCTTAATTCGTCCCGATGGTTGTCTACTGATCAAGAAAGGAATCAACGTAACGCCCCGTTTACAGGAGGGTGTCAAGAAATATACCTATTCCGTTACGGAAATAGCGGACTTTTACGCTGAAAATATTCGTATTTGCGACGGAAATATTACCTTTGACTTCGTTGGTCCGGAAATCCGTATTCCTGATGTGGAATTAGGTGTTCCCGTAAAGGTTAATATAGAGAACGGGGTAGCGGCTATGGCGATCGCTTGGTTGAACGGAGTGAAACCTGAGGATTTGAAAAAGGGTATGGCTACATTTGCCGGACCTCGCCGCCGTTTCGATTTCCATTTGAAGACTGATCAAGTGGTATTGATCGATGATTATGCCCATCATCCGGCCGAATTGCGACAGAGTATCTTGTCGGTGAAGGAATTATATGCGGGTCGTAAGGTGACAGGTATTTTCCAGCCGCATCTATATACCCGTACCCGAGATTTCGCTGGAGATTTCGCTGCGAGTCTCTCTTTATTGGATGAGTTGATCTTGCTGGATATCTATCCGGCTCGTGAGGAACCGATTCCGGGGGTGAGCTCTCGGATCATTTTTGATAAGGTGACGATCCCTTCCAAGACGCTGTGTAAGAAGGAAGAGCTTTTGGACGTGGTTGCCGCCGGGAAATATGAGGTAGTATTAATGGTAGGCGCCGGCAATATCGACCGTTTGGTGGAGCCTGTAAAAGAGATTTTATGTAAACAAATAAGGAAACCGTGATCCGAATAATTTCCATAGTAGTAGCCACGTTGTTGTTCTGTTACATCGTGTTTGTGTCGTTTTTCTTTCGGGAAATACGTCAGGACTCTATTTGCCAAGATCTGCAAGTCGTGGTGAAAGACAGTCTGGATAAACACTTCGTGAGCGAGAGTGACCTTGTGTCTATACTGAAGAAAGCCGGGCTAGATCCGATCAAGCGGCCAATGGCCGACGTGAATACGGATCGGATAGAGACGGAATTGCTTAAGAATGAGATGATCGCCCAAGTGGAGGCGTATAAGACTCCTTCGGGGATTATCAAACTAGAGGTCATGCAAAAGATGCCTATCCTCCGGATTATGGGCGTAAGAGGTAGTTATTACGTGGATAATCTGGGAACCACCATGCCGATCAGTCGTCGGTATGCTGCGCATGTGCCAATTGTGAGTGGATATGTGGAAAAAGAGCTTGCGGTGACCGACTTATACAAATTTGCATTATTTTTGCAAGAGAATGAGTTCTGGAATGACCAGATTGAACAAATCTATGTCTATCCGGATAATGATATAGAACTTATTCCAAGAGTGGGTAACCACCGGATCATGTTGGGTACTTTGGATGAATTCGAAGAAAAGCTTGCGAATTTAAAGCTTTTCTATGAACAAGCGATCCCTAAAGTGGGTTGGGAAAAGTACAGTATGATTAATTTAAAATATAAGAATCAGATTGTTTGTACTAAAAAATAGATGATATGGCATACACAGACTTTATAGCAGCTATTGACCTAGGTACCTCCCATATGGTAGGAATGGTGGGGACTAAGAATGCGACGGGCGCTCTTTCAATCATCGCCTACGAAGTTGAGAACTCCGGCACCTGCATACGAAGAGGATGTGTATATAACGTGAAGGAGACGGCGAGTAAGATAAGACGCTTGATCCTCAAGTTGGAGAATAAACTGGGGGGGGCCAAGATCGGGCAGGTATATGTGGGACTGGGTGGCCAGTCACTCCGTTCTATCGAGCATACGGTTTGCAAGGTATTGGGAACGGAAGGTGTGGTCACGGAGGAGATCATAGACTCTCTTTATCAAGAGTGTAAGGATTATCGTCCGGATATGTTGACCGTTCTTGACGTGGTTTCTCCTTCCTATTTTTTAGATGATAAGCCAGAGTCCAACCCGGTGGGCGTGCCTTGTAGCCGTATCGAGGCTCGTTACAAGTTGATTGTTGGACGTCCTTCCTTGAAATTAAATATTGTCAATAGCATTTCGGAACAAGCGAAAATCGAGATCGCCGGTATTCTGGTGTCACCCTCGCGTTGGGAGATGTTGTCTTGAGCGACAATGAGAAGGACTTGGGTTGCGCCTTGATCGGTTTCGGTGCCGGCGTGACGACGATATCTGTCTATAAGGGTGGTAAGTTGGCCAGCCTTTCCGTTGTTCCCTTTGGAGGTAATTTGATAACAAAAGATATAACCAATCTCAGGGTCGTAGAGTCTGAGGCGGAACGCTTGAAGATCACTTATGGTAGCGCGAAAAGCGGACCGGGATAATGATATGACCATCCAAGTGAGTTTAGCGGATGGAATGGGCTTGCGTGAGATTAAGCTGGCCGAGTTGAACGGTGTGATCGAGGCCCGTATGGATGAGATCTTAGAGAATGTATATGCTCGTCTGGAGGCTACAGGCTTGATGAGCGTTCTCGGTGCTGGCATCGTGATTACGGGTGGAGGCGCCGCTTTGAAGAATTTACCGGCTGTTATGAGCGAACGCTTGAAGATGGAGGTTCGCTATTCAGCGGTTCGCAAGGGGATTGTCGCTAGTGGTGATTTAGTGGTTGCCAGCAATCCCGAATATGCGGTAGCCGTCGGCCTCTTGGCGAAAGGAACTAAGAATTGCGCGTTATATATTCCTCCTAAACCGGAGCCTAAGATTGAGCCGGTGGTTGAGCCTGAACCGACAGTGGAACCGACTCCGGAACCCGTCAAGGAGAAGCCGAAGAAAGAGAAGAAAAAAGGTCCCGGCTTGTTCGGGCGGTTGACAAAAGGAATCGATACCTTTGGTAAAACCCTCTTCGATGACGATGATAACGAGAGTAAATAACGTGATCTACGAATGTAATAAAACCGGAAGACAATGGACGATACAATATTAAATTTTAATTATCCTACGGATACTCCCAAAATCATTAAGGTGATTGGTGTTGGAGGCGGTGGCGGAAACGCTGTTACTCATATGTATAAGGAGGGCATACACGATGTTACATTCGTGTTATGTAATACGGATAATCAAGCCTTGAACCGTTCGGATGTTCCTATCAAGTTATTGCTGGGACGTGAGATCACGCAGGGATTGGGCGCAGGAAATAAGCCGGAACGTGCGATGATGGCGGCCGAGGAGAGTCTGGACGATCTTCGAGGTATGTTGAACGACGGTACGAAGATGGTATTTATTACCGCTGGTATGGGTGGTGGTACCGGTACGGGTGCCGCTCCGGTTATCGCTCGTATCGCGAAGGATATGGGAATATTGACGGTAGGTATCGTAACCATTCCTTTCTTGTTCGAGGGTGAGCGTAAGATTATACAGGCCTTGAATGGTGTGGAGGAGATCGCGAAAAACGTGGATGCCTTATTGGTGATCAATAACGAGCGTTTGCGTGAGATTTATTCGGACCTTTCCGTGATGAACGCTTTCGGCAAGGCCGATGATACCTTGACGATCGCCGCCAAGAGTATCGCGGAGATCATTACGCTTCCGGGTATTATCAACCTCGACTTCGCCGATGTTAACACCACGATGAAAGATGGTGGTGTCGCTTTGATGAGTAATGGTTTTGGTGAAGGAGAAGGACGTGTTCGCCAAGCGGTGGAAGACGCTCTGAATTCTCCGCTATTAAGTAACAACGACGTAAAGAACGCCAAGAAAATCCTGTTCAACGTATATTTCAGCGAGGAAGCCGAGTTGCGCATGGAGGAGATGAACGACGTGCATAACTTTATGTCCGAGTTCAACCGTGATATAGAGGTTATCTGGGGTACTGCCGTGGATAATACATTAGGTAATAAAGTGAAAATGACGATCCTCGCTACTGGATTTACGATGGATGATATTCCATTGATCGCTGATAAACGCAGGAATGAAGCCGCTCAGATGACGGAAGAAGAATTGCGCTTAGAAGAAGAGCGAATCGAGAAAGAGCGTAAGGAGCGTGATTTGATTGGTAAATATTATGGTGCTTCCGCACAAAAGGCGGGTCGTTTTACCTCTCGTGCGAAAGCGGTAGTTTTGACTCAGGAAGAGTTGGATGATGATGCCTTGATCGCTTTGATAGAGGATAATCCGACTTATAACCGGGATCCGAAGATCGTAGCCCGTGCCCGTTCCAAAGTAGCGGGAGAGGATATTCAAGTATCGGCTCCGACAACGGCGAAGCAACCGGCTAACCAACCTCGCCAAGATTCTCAGCGGGGGGGTAAACAAGTGATCAGTTTCCGATAGTTAATAATATAATAAGGATATGGATTTATTTGAACAAGTCAGTGAAGACATTAAAAACGCTATGAAGGCGAAAGATAAAGTCGCCTTGGAGACATTGAGAAATGTAAAGAAATTTTTCTTGGAAGCGAAAACCGCTCCGGGAGCCAATGATACGCTGATGGATGCGGATGCCTTGAAGATCATGCAGAAGTTGGTGAAACAAGGGAAAGATTCCGCTACGATTTATGTGCAACAGGGCCGTCAAGACCTAGCGGATGTTGAGTTGGAGCAAGTAAAAGTGATTGAGAAATATTTACCTCAACAAATGTCTGCCGAGGAATTGGAGAAAGAATTGAAAGCTATTATCGCTCAAGTCGGTGCCGCTGGCCCGAAAGATATGGGTAAGGTAATGGGTGTAGCCTCAAAAGCATTGGCAGGAAGAGCCGAAGGACGGATGATTTCCGAGACGGTTAAGCGTTTACTTAATTAATTGATTCATACGAAGACCGCACTAAGGGCATTCTGACAATTACTCGTTAGAATGCCCTTGGTACGGTTTTCTCGTATATACCTTTTCCTTTGACAATTTAATTCTTTAGAAAACCATGATTACTTTTACATGTTGTCTGATAGCCCTTATCGTTGGATATTTTACGTATGGTAAATTTGTCGAGCGGGTGTTTGGCGTAGATCCCTCCCGGGTTACTCCCGCTTTCACGAAACAAGATGGTGTCGATTATATACCCTTGCCTACTTGGAAGATTTTCATGATCCAATTTTTGAATATAGCGGGTCTGGGACCTATTTTCGGCGCTATCATGGGGGCTAAATTTGGGGTAGCTTCTTTCCTTTGGATCGTATTGGGAAGTATATTTGCGGGCGCTACCCATGATTTCCTATCGGGAATGCTTTCGTTGCGGCATGATGGAGAAAGTCTTCCTGAATTGATCGGACGGTATCTGGGGAACAACTTTAAGCAATTTATGCGGGGCTTTACGGTTATCTTGATGATCTTGGTGGGTGCTGTTTTCGTAGCTGGGCCTGCAGGGTTGCTGGCTAAACTGACTCCGGAATATCTAGATGCTACGTTCTGGATTATCGTCGTATTCATTTATTATATACTGGCTACTCTATTACCTGTTGATAAGATTATCGGAAAGATCTATCCATTATTCGCCATCGCTTTGCTATTTATGGCCGTAGGTATCTTGGTTATGTTATTTATTAACCAGCCGCCGTTACCTGAGATTACGGATGGACTTAGTAATACGCATCCGGGAGGCTTGCCTATTTTTCCGATCATGTTTGTTAGTATCGCTTGTGGCGCTATCTCTGGCTTTCATGCTACCCAAAGTCCATTGATGGCCCGTTGCATGAAAAGTGAGAAATACGCCCGTCCCGTATTTTACGGAGCGATGATTACCGAAGGTATCGTAGCCTTGATCTGGGCCGCCGCCGCTACGTATTTCTTCCATAATAACGGAATGGAGGAGAACAATGCCGCTGTCGTAGTAGACAGTATCACGAAAGAGTGGCTGGGCGCTGTCGGAGGTGTATTAGCGATACTGGGTGTGATAGCAGCTCCGATTACTTCTGGCGATACGGCTTTCCGCTCGGCTCGTCTGATTGTCGCAGACTTCCTGCATATGGAGCAAAAAACGGTGGTCAAACGTCTGATGATCTGTATTCCCATGTTTATCGTTGCGATAGGAATCTTATTATATAGTCAAAAAAGATAAGGATGGCTTCGATATGATCTGGCGTTATTTCGCATGGAGTAACCAGACGTTGGCAGTATTTACCCTATGGGCCTTAACCGTATATTTGGTACAAGCAAAGAAATTATATGTGATAACCTTGATTCCCGCCTTATTCATGACGGCGGTATGTTCTACCTATATTTTTGTAGCTCCGGAAGGGTTTGGTCTTTCCTCCGGTTTTTCTCAACTTTTGGGGCTACTAGTTACATTGATCGTTTTCGGGATCTTCTTAGTCTGGAAAAGAAAGAAAGTATAAAAAAGGCTGGCTTACATTTAGCCAGCCTTTTCTGTCGTTATTGTTCAAGTGAATTAAAGCACTTGTATGCCTTCCTCACGGGCTTGTTCCTCCCCGGAAGGAGTGATTAATTTATAACCCTTGCCGTGGATGTTGATGATCTCGATACCCGGATCGTCTTTCAACAATTTACGTAATTTCGTGATATAAACGTCCATGCTACGAGCGTTGAAATAGTTATCGTCTACCCAGATTGTCTTCAAGGCGTAGTTACGCTTCAAGGATCTCATTTGCGTGGGCGCACAACAAACTTAATAATTCGCATTCCTTCGTAGTAAGTTTCGTAACCTTGTCGCCGATAGCCAACGTTTGTTTTTGGGTATCGAACAAGAAGTTTCCTAACTTGTAGAAAGGAATATCTTTCATCTTCTTACCTTTCACACGGCGAAGGATAGCCTCGATACGAAGCAATAGCTCTTCCATGCTAAACGGTTTTGTCAAGTAGTCATCCGCGCCGATCTTGAATCCTTCCAAGATGTCTTCCTTCATAGTCTTGGCTGTAAGGAAGATAATAGGGATATCAGGATTGATAGAGCGAATTTCTTGTGCCAAGGTGAAACCATCTTTCTTTGGCATCATGACATCCAACACACAAAGATCGTATTTACCTTTGGTAAAACCTTTGTATCCGGCTTCTCCGTCAGAGAATAGGTCCGTTACATACCCTTTAGCTTGTAAGTATTCTCTTAAAAGCATTCCTAAATTCTCATCGTCTTCACAAAAGAAGATCTTTAGTTTTTCTTCCATAACTAACTTTTTATAAGAGGTAAAGTAATAATAAATTTTGTTCCAATGTTTCCGGCACCACTTTCAGCACGGATCGTACCTTTGTGGTCCTCAATAATTTTGCGTACGTAAGCGAGTCCGAGACCGAACCCTTTCACGTCATGCACGTTGCCTGTCGGTACGCGGAAGAAACGGTCGAATACCTTTTTCAGATATTCTTTCTTGATACCGATACCATTATCTTCCACGGAGATCAACAGCTTTCCGTTCTCGTTCCAAGTGCGTGCCATCAATGTAAGCGGAACTTCCGGGCGGCGGTATTTAACCGCATTGTCCATCAAGTTGAACAATACATTGGTGATATGCATTTCATCCACATATATATCCGATTCTGTAGCTTGCAGGTCTATATCCATTGTACCGCCGTACTTCTCGACCTTTAAAACGAAGGTGTTAGCAACGTTCGCTACCAAATCATTCGCGTCAATTTCTTTCAATTTAAGCGCTGCTTTCTGTCGTTCGAACAAAGACATCTGTAGCACTTTCTCGACCAAGAAGCTCAATCGCTTCGTCTCGTCGTTGATTACGCCGGATATATGCTTGAATACGTCCGGACTCTTCGTTATATCCGAATCCTTCAACATCTGAGCGGCGAGCGAGATCGTGGATACCGGTGTCTTCAACTCGTGCGTCATGTTGTTGATAAAGTCGTTTTTCATCTCGGATAACTTCTTCTGACGGAATACGATGTAAATCGTGAAGACGAAGGTTATCAACAGGATCAATGAGAATATAACCGATGGAACGATGAAAGTAATAGAGCTTGAGATATAATCCCCTTTCGTCGGAAAATAAACTCTCAGGTAGTTTAGTTTCGATGGGGGATCGTTCGGGAAAAGCACTTGGGTGATCACGTCAGAGGCGATCGGTTGCTTTTGGAATTCTCCGCTCTGGTATACTACATTTCCATCTTTGTTAATAACAGAAAACACAAACGGCAAGTTCAAACCGTTGTTAATAAATTCTGTTTTTAAGTAATTGTTTAGCTTTTTAAAATCTATACGTTCCTCGATCGGCTTTAGATTCGCGGTGTATAAGATGTTGTAAATCACCTCCTCTATCAGTCCACCTTGGTACTGGTAACGTCTTTTTAGTGTCTTCTGTAAATCTTTAGATGTGTTTACGATGCTGTTGGCAGACTGCCGTTTTGACAAGGAAGAGAGCGGCTCGAACTTATGGGCGCTAAAACTTTGCATCTCTATTTGTTGAACGGTTCCATTAGAATCCTTGATCTGTAATTGGTATTTCTCATGGTTGATCACTTGTCCTAGGCTTTGGGCATCCGGGGCATTTTGATACATGAAATTTGTCTCATCCCGGTTGATATCATCCTCGAGGTATTTACGGGTCTCATCCAATTCCAGATTCTTAGATACTTGGCGCAGGCTTCTTTTGACAGTCTCATTGAACTGTTCGCTGCGTGTCTTAAGTATAATGCTCACATAGTTTACCTGTAGGTATAATAACCCGGCGAAGGCAAAAGCCATAACTACCGCAAGCAACCAAATTGTCGACTTCCTCATATCAATATCTTTCTCTTAATATTGCAACAAATAACGTATGTTTTAGTTTAATATTTACACAAAAAAGGTAAAAATAATCCGTTTAAAATGTTAATAATACTTTGTGGGCATAGAGGATGTATGCTAGCTAAGCATTGAAACTCCGCTGTTAATGCGCTAGTTAGCGTTATTTTATCCTAAGTTTTTTATATATTATCCTAAGTAAAAACAAGTCCGGTGCGTTCTTTGTTGCGCCCGGACTTTATAAAGTCTCCACTTAGGGGATTAAAATCGATGTCCCGGAGGAGGACCCATCGGACCTCTTCCCCGTCCGCTTCTACCCGGCGTTTTCACGTCGCTGGCACTGGCTCCGCCTTTGAAGATGCTAAACCGATAGATGAAGTGTACCATGAAATAACTGCCTAGCGTGTTATATTCTGAGTCTTGTATATAGCTAGCGGTAACGGAACGGGAGATATTGCTTCGTTGTTGCAGGATGTCGTAGATCTTGAAACGGAGCGTCCCTTGGTTATTCTTTAAGAAAGACTTGGAGGCTGAGGCATTCCATAGGACTTCGTTCTGTTTGAATCCGTCCCCGTAGCCAGAGTTGGTAGACCAGTTCACGTCACTCTCTATCTTGAAATTGAGGGGCAGATAGATTGTCGTGTAACCGCCGGCTCCGTAATTGAAGGTGTTTTGGTTATTTTCCTTTTGCAGAGAGTTGCTGGTGGCATTGTAACGAATATTCCCGTTTACGCCCAGATCCAGATAAGAGGAGCGGAAGTCGATACCACCACGTTCGGACAATATGAGATTCCGGTTCGTATTCTTCTCCTCGTTGATATATCCGTTGCTATTAGCGAACGAGGCCATTGTCATGGAGTTGATGGAGAATTTCTTATTCTTCAAGGGGGTATTCAACATCATACGGACGTTGCCACTATAGTTGCCATTTACGTTTTTGTAAGTGGTGGTCTTTACACCTGTCTCTTGGTTATAAGAGGTATAACTTACGATATCGTTGATGATATAACTACCGTTTGCCATGATCATGAAGGCCCGTTGTTTCTCCGGCGTGAACTGTTGGAAACGAATAAATACGTTGTTCGTATAGCGGGGATTCAAATCCGGGTTACCGATCGTGATATTCGTCGGGTCCGAGATATCCGCTACCGGTTGTAATTGAGTCATGCTCGGTTGGCTGGTACGGCCATTATACATGATACGAAGATTCGTACGCTTATCGAACATATAGTTGAATTGAGCCATCGGGGAGAGGTTGACCACCTTACGGGTTATCTTGGATAAGGTCGTGTCGCCAACGAAATTCTCGCTGCTGGAATAGGATGGGTCCAGATTCAAGCCGATCGTGTAGTTGAACTTTTCCCGTTGAGACTTGAAGCTCAAGCTGGCCCGCTGGCTGATAAAGTTATTGCGATAGCTTTGGCTGTAGGCGGAATCTAATACATTATATATACCATCAGCGTCTTGGTTGTAAACATTCTTCAAGGCTTCTTGTTTCCGTTGGCTGATGCTATAAGTGGCTTGGATGAAATTATTATGCCCGATCGGTTCTACCCACGATACGTAGGCCCGGTAATTGAAACCTTTGTTGTCGTAACGTGAGCGCTGGTCGATAATGCTATTCTTCAAGGCATCAGTCTGGTTGAAATAAACGATGTCGGAACGGTTCATGCCGTCACTGTACGAATCGCTATTGCCTCCAGAAAGGGTGGCGCTGAACACACGTCCTTTGTTATTCAGCTTACGGCTGAAATCGATGCTGGCATTTAGGTTGTACCCGTTACTTTCCGAGTAATTACTGGATTTGTTGGTATTGACCGTATCCCGTTCGTTATCCAAGGTGGTAGCATCACTGAAATTGTCGTTCATGCTGTGGCTGAAGCTGAAACTCGGGCGGAAGATAAGTTGAGTCATCGTATCCGGTTTCCATTCCAAGCGAAAGTCTACGCCAAAGTTATCGCTCTTCGTACGGCTCATCGCCTCGCTATTATCATAGGAGGAACTATCTCCGGGAAGGATATTCTGCCGATCACTCTTGCTGCGAGCGTCATTGTCGGAATGGGAATAACGAGTATTTCCCCCAAGAGTTAGTTTATCCGGCTTGAATTCCTTGCTGAAGTTCAAACCTGCGTTTCCGGAAGAGGTGATACCGCTACCCGCTCCGAAACCTCCTCGTCGGCCTCCACCGCCTCCCATACCGGAGAACATTGTTGAGGCTAGATCGGAAAAGCCCATATTATTCGTGTTATTCGCTCCCCCCATGAACGTGATCTGGTCATTATTCACGAAACGATTGACCATGGCGTTGCCTTCATACCGATCTTTACTTCCGTATCCACCATATGCGTTGCCAAACCAACCTTGCTTCATGCCGGGTTTCACGGTTAGGTTGATGACGGTCTCTTCCTCTCCATCGTCGAAGCCGGTCATTTGGGCCATATCGCTTTTCTTATCAAGTACCTGTAATTTATCGATCATCTTGGCTGGAAGATTCTTGGAGGCCACTTTCGGGTCATCGGAGAAGAACTCCTTTCCGTCCACCATTACCTTTTTCACCTCTTTTCCATTGACGGTGATCTTGCCTTCGCTATCTACCTCCACACCGGGCATCTTTTTCAATAAATCCTCCAAAACGGAGCCTTCGGTTACTTTATAAGAATCCGCATTGTATTCCACAGTGTCGTTGCGAACGGTAACCTCGGGTGCCTTACCTATAACTACGGCTTCTCCCAACTCGATCGCTCCGTCGCTTAATTCAAGTTTACCTACGTTTACGGGGTTTTTCTTTCCGGTGATTTGCAAGGGTTGGTACAATGGATCGTATCCGATGAATGTGATGTGTAGTAAATAACTTCCTTTCTTTACGTTTTTCAAGGTAAAACTACCATTACCGGGCGCTCACCACACCTCGTACCATGGCACTGTCTTTTACGTTCAGCAATCGTACCGTTGCTTGCTCGATGGGGGTATCACTACCTTGCTCAACGACAGATCCGGTAACATTAACACCGCTTTGCTGTGCGAAAGCCATCGGTGAAAAAAGGATCATCAACAACATCAAAAGGCACTTTCCCGATTTCATAATTATATGGATTACATTGTTTACAATTACGAAAAGATAGACATGGTTCATTCAAAATAGTTTAATATAACTTTTATGGATTTGATATTATTAACAATCCTGCAGGCCTTTGGATTTATGGAGAGTATTCTTAGAACAAGAACATTATAAAAGGTAAATAGTCCTTCAACTTAACTCGCAATATTTTCAAGGATTGTGTAATCCGGTATTCCACGGTTTTTATAGAAACCCCTAAGGCCTCTGCGATTTGGAGATTAGATTGTTCTCCGAATCGGCTAAGTTTAAATGTCTCCCGGTAATTCTCAGGCAATTCTTCGATTGCTTTCGTGATATTCTCTGTAAGCTCGTTTACGAAATAGGTATCAGGATTCTCAAATTGATCTTTAATCTTATCATAAATCAGGCTATGTACTCGCTCATGATACAATTGCCTTTTGATCGCATTGAGGCAACGATGCTTAACAGCCATAAAAAGATAGGATTTCAAGGATATCTCTACAAATAAGGAATTTCGGTTTTCCCATATAAATAACATTAGCTCCTGAATAAGTTCTTCGGCATCCTCATCAGAAACATATTGGGAAGCATATTCGCATAGTGGCGAATAAAATTTGATAAACATCTGTTTAAAAGCGTCTTTACTTCCTAATTGTATTTGTTCAATTAAAGTAGAATCATCCATAGCACCTTCTTCATCCTTTCTTTTCTGTAAGCAAAGATATATTTTATCTTGGATATTCAAGGTTAAAATTAGGGTAACCACATCGAAATATCACTTTTAGGACATCCTTATCACAAGATATACTTACTTTTTACCGATGAAGTACTACTTACTTTACTGATGAAGTATATATCCTATGGAAAAGTAGGTAAGTCTAAAGTCTTCCGTAAAAAAATGCTTTTTAGTTAAGGGTGTGTTCGTTCAGGATTGTCTTAGTTATAGAAACAGATAAGAATGAAAACTGAAAATAGACATATTAATATCCAAGAGCCGGAAGGTATGATGCTTTTACGGTATATAAAGGACACAGCTTCCAATGAGGAAAAATCTTATATTGAAGCTTGGCTGGAAGCGGATGAAAATAATAAGAGGATCTTATTACAGACCGCCCGTATATATTATGCGAACAATGCGATGGAACGGATCGCTAGCCGAAATCCATTGATTGCCTACGAAAAGCTGGAACAACGATTAGCAAAACGGACCCGTTTATATTGGCTGAAGAGGTTCTCTGCTGCTGCGGCTTGTATAATTGCTATCATTGGGCTATCAACCTTATTTTCCCATAGAAAGGTTGATTCTGAATTTGGGAGATCCTCAAATTATAACACTTCAGGCAAATGCGGGAGTCCGTACACGCTTTAATTTACCGGATGGTACTGTTGTTTATCTAAATTCGGGTAGTGTTTTATCCTATCCGATGTCTTATGACCAAAAAGAAAGAAAAGTATGTTTATCAGGAGAAGCCTATTTTAAAGTCACTCACAACGAAAAACAACCTTTTATTGTCAGTACTTCAGGAGATCAGCATAGGGTTAGAGTTTTAGGCACGGAGTTTAATATACAAGCTTATGGGGATGAGAATATAATTTCGACTACTTTAGTGACGGGCTCCGTAAATCTCGAGGTGAAGAATAAATCAGGGAATGTGAGTCATAGGACGTTACTACCATCCGAAAAAGCGATTTGCAACTTGGATAAAGAAGAAATTTCTGTGATGAAAATAAATACGATCTATGAAACCGCATGGATGGATGGCAAACTGATGTTCAAGGATACGCCTTTACCTGAGGCTTTGAAAAAATTGTCATATTACTATAATGTTGAATTTGTGATTCAGGATGCGGAGATTAAAAGCTATTGTTTAACCGGTATTTTAGATAATAGGCTGCTATCTCAGACACTAGACTATTTGAGAATATCTTCAAATATTGATTATCGTATAGAAGATATGAAGACAGATGATAGCAAAGGTACTAACCGTACTCGGGTTATACTTTGGAAAGGAAAATAAAGAAAAATGTATAATAATTAAATAATATGGCCTATGGAATAAAAAAAGAACAAGAATGTAGACTTGATCTATCTAAAAAACATACGGGAAAATGTTACCAGCATCTTCCCATATGAAACAATTTGATAGAGGTCTTTAAACCGACTAAGAAATTTATTTTTTAATCTTAAATCAATTACAAAAATATGATGAATAATTTATATTTCCAACTTGATGGAGATAAATCAGCGTTTGTCAGGTTGGTATCTAAAATATCAAGAATTATGAAGTTGACCTTATTTCTTGTATGTTTATCAATTAGTATGTCATTTGCTATGACAACAAATGCTCAAAGCACCTCACTTTCTTTTAAAGCGACAGATCAATCTATAAAAGAAGTTTTGGAACTGATTGAAAGTCAAACTGATTTTCACTTCTTTTATAATAGTAAATTAGTTGATATCAATCAAGTAATATCTGTTGATATAAAGGATAAAGACGTGTTCACTACATTAGATCATATATTTAAGAATTCGAATATACGATATAAAATAGTAGGAAAAGATGTGATTCTATCAGTAAAAGGCAGTAAGTCTGATCAAGATGAAAAGACAGTAACAGGTACTGTTGTTGATGAGGCGGGGGAGCCTATTATTGGTGCAAATATTGTAGAGAAGGGTAAAGCAAATGGAACTATGTCTGATTTGAATGGTCATTTCTCTATTGTAGTGTCTTCCGATGCGGTACTCCAGATTTCTTATATTGGATTTTCTCTTCATGAAGAAGCCGTGAAAAATAAAAATGTACTTCAGGTCATTATGAAAGAGGATACACAAAAATTAGATGAGGTTGTTGTTGTTGGTTATGGCTCAGTTGACAAAAAAGAGTTGACTTCTGCTGTAACCGCTGTTTCTAGTAAAGACTTTTTACAAGGAGCATTTACAAGTCCGTTGTCAATGATCGATGGAAAAGTATCAGGCGTTAATGTCTCGAATGCGGCAGCGGCAGATCCTAACTCTTCTCCTAATATCCAGATGCGAGGTGCTTCTTCCATAGAGGCAGGGAATTCGCCATTGGTTATTATAGACGGAATGCCGGGTGCAGATTTAAGAAGTGTCGCTAACCAAGATATTGAATCAATTACAATATTGAAAGATGGTTCGGCTGCAGCGATTTATGGTTCACGTGCGGCGAATGGAGTTATTTTGGTGCAAACAAAAAAGGGAAAGGCTGGAAAAGTTTCTATATCTTATGATGGCTATATCGATCATGATATGGTAGCTAATCAACCAAAAGTACTTTCTGTAGATGAGTTTCTTGCGCATGAAAGAGATGTAGATTTTGGTCATCGGGTGGATTGGTATGACAAATTGTTGAATAAGAGTAATCTGGGTCAAAGTCATTATTTAGCTGTTTCAGGAGGAAGTGAAAATTTGACCTTTAGAGCTTCTGCCAATTATAAGAAGAAAGATGGCTTGGATATAGCGTCTTCTAGAAAAGAGTATGGAGTTAGAATGGGATTCACCGCAAAGACATTAGAAGGTCTGTTAGAGATTCAAGGAAACTTGTCCACGCGAGTTATCAATGAGGAATATGTGGATTATGGCGTATTTCAGCAAGCGGTAAAATTGAATCCGACTCATCCATTGATGGATGAAAAAGATCCTTCTAAATATAGTACTCTGTATGGGTTTGATACCTATAATCCTGTAGGATGGTTGAAAGACAAGGAGGATGGAGGTGATAGACAGTTTTCCCTTGCTGATTTTAAAATGAAACTAAATATTTTACCGACGCTAAATACTGAATTATCTCTAGCTAGACAGGGGCAAGAGTATTTTAAGCGTATATATGTTAATTCAAATCATAAGGAATCTATAGATAATATGCGTTCCGGACGAGGAACTCTGCAGGAAGAAAATTATACGGATTATACATTGGAATGGATCGGTAATTATTTTACGACAATTGACAAGCATACAATTAAATTAATGGCTGGATATTCGTATCAAGAGTTTAATCATCGTAGTTTTTCTTCAGAGAATGCAAATTTTCCTTCGGATGCGATGTCCTATAACAATCTGGAAGCTGGAGATTGGAATATGGCAGCAGGTCGTTTAGGGGTATCTTCGTTGAAAGAAAAAGAAAAAGACAATAGGTTTTCCTGCGCGATTGATTTATAACTATGATGATACTTACTATTTGACGGCTTCTGTTAGATATGAAGGAAATAGTAAATTTGGGGCAAATCATAAATGGGGATGGTTCCCTGCAGCCTCTGCAGCATGGCGAATGTCAAGTTTGCCTGCTATTAAAAATATTGAGGCCATCAATGATTTAAAACTCCGTTTTTCATATGGAGTTACAGGACGCTCTGGTTTCCCAAAGTATTCAGCGTTGGCTCGTTATGAGCAAGGTGGGTATTGGCTAGACGATAATGGACAATGGACCCAAGCGTGGGGACCTACGAATAATCCTAATCCTGATTTACATTGGGAAAAGCAGATATCTTATAACTTGGGTGTGGATTTTTCTCTTTTAAAGAATAAGTTATCAGGTAGTTTGGATGCCTATGTAAAACAAGGTAAAGAAGTAATTTCTAATTATGACGCTCCACTACCCCCTTTTATGTTTGATCAGATATTTACAAATGTAGCTTCTACTAGTTCAAAAGGTTTGGAACTGACTTTAAATTGGGATGTTGTAAACATGAAAGATTTTAGTTATTCGACTAATCTAGTTGCTTCTTTTACGAAATCTAAACTGGATAAATTCTCGAATGGTACATATCAGAAAGGATATATGGATCGATATTTACTGCCAGCTCCCGGAAATCCCGGCTATGCCCAACGCTTACAAGACGGAGTGGAAATTGGTTCTTTTTATGGCTTAAGATATGCGGGAGTTGATGATAATGGCAATATGTTGGTTTGGAAAGACGCTAAAATTGGAGGAGAAAAAATACTCGCTAATGGTGAAGCTAGTGATACAGACAAAGATTATATTGGCCATGGAACACCTAGATATTCTTTGTCTTGGGGGAATACATTTCGATATAAAGGATTTGATTTAAGTCTATATTTCCAAGGGCGCTTTGACTATCAAATATTGAATATGTATCAAATGTATTATGGATTAGTTGCTGAACCGGGTATGAATTTATTAGAAGATGCTTATGGAAAGAATGGGCATATTAAGTCAGGAAAAGTGATGTGTGATTATTTTTTGGAGGATGGAGATTATTTTAGGTTGGATAACATAACTTTAGGATGGACTCCAAAATTAGATACAAAGTGGATTAGCAATTTACGGGTATATGCGACAGTTAAAAATGCGTTTACTATTACGAAATATTCAGTAATGGACCCGACATCTGTGGATATAAATGGTCTAGAACCAGGTATTAGCGGTCTAAATGTGTATCCTATTGCCAGATCATTCACATTTGGAATTCAAATTTCATATTAATCTTAATTTCATTTATTATGAAGAAGTTTAAATATATAATAGTTCTTTTCGTAATGGGATTAATCTCATTTTCTTGTACAGATTTAGATGAAGAGATTTTTAGTGAGATTACAACGGATAACTATTATCAAAATAGCAATAATATTTATGCGGCGTTGGTGAATAACTATGCTAAGGCTTTTAGTACGGGTTGGTCTGATGCTCGATACTTTTTACAGGAAGTTACTGCCGACCAGTTAATGATTCCGACAAGAGGAAAACATGGTTATAATGGTGGGGGGAGTATGTTCGTTTGCATGAGCATAAATGGACTGTGGAGGAGAATTTCGTATATAATGGTTGGGCTGCTCCTTTTCAAGGTATAGCATTATGTAATAATACATTGTCTGATTTTGAAAATCTAGATTTCTCTACGTTTAAATTGACGGAAGAAACGAAAAATGAATATATAGCCGAATTAAGAGCTCTTCGGGTTTGGAATTATATGTTTTTAATAGATTTCTTTAGGCATGTACCAATTGTTACAGATATAGAAGAAGTGAAGGCTCAATCTACACCCCTAGAAGTATTTAACTTTATGGAGTCAGAGCTTTTAGCTATATTACCGGACTTACCTAAAAATAGGGGGGTATCTAGGTTTGATCAAGCAGGAGTAGCTTCTATACTTGTCCGTTTATACTTGAATGCGGAAAAATGGATAGGAATCTCAAAATATGATGAATGTGAGCAAATGGCTCAGGCTATATTAGATGGAAAATATGGAGAATATAGTATTGACCCTGATTATAGAGGCCCGTTCCGCTCGGGGATAAACGGTTATAGATCTAAAGAGAATATTATGGAATTTGCGATTAAGAAAAATTATTTTGAGGCATCTTGGCTATATAATATGTGGATGCACTATCAAGATCGTTATTCCTTGGATAATGACTGGCAAGGTTGGAATGGAGGTAATTTAGCACCGTCTCGGGACTTATATGGAAATTTATACCAAGATAAATTAGGTATGCCGTTTGAAAAATTCCCGGATGGAGATATCCGAAAGAAAGCTTTTAGAGTTATTTCAAATGATGGAGATTATGAGGGCTTTTTCTTGATGGGAACTCAATATAAATTTGATTATGAAAAAGGGTATGGATTTACAGATGAAGTAATAACTGGTACGGAAGAATATAATGGTAAACCTCTAGTTTATGTGGATCAAGTTGGACGTTTTTCGGAGGGAGAGACTGGTTTAGCCAAAGGCTCTCATGTAATTTACGGAGAAGAGAATACGGGATATCGTTTGATAAAATTCCCTTGGTTACCTCAATCGAAAGATTTGTTCCAAATGAACTCTATTCCAGAGATCAGATTGGCAGAGATTTATTATTCGTTAGCTGAATGTAAATATAGATCAGGGGATAAGATAGGGGCTGCTCGGTTGCTGGATGCGGTTAGGAAACGTTATTATAAAGCGGAAGATTGGTCTAAATTTAGTTACGAATCTAATATCTCGAAATTAACTGATGATGAATTTGTCGATGAATTAGGTCGTGAGTTCATAGGAGAGCGTCATCGTCGTATTGATTTAATACGATGGAATCGTTTTAGTGAAGGTGCGTGGTGGGATAAAACTCCGGATGCGACGAATCAAGACGTATTTCCGATCCCTTATCGTGCTTTGAATGCGAATCCTTTGTTAAAACAAACAACAGCTGGCTTTTAATAAATAGAATCGATATATGAAACAGTTTATAAATGTAAAAAGAGTATTTACCGTATTGATTATACTTTTGTTATTAATATCGTGTAGGGTCGAAACTGATTATAGACCATTATTTGACAAAGATTTATCAAATGCTGATTATGATAGTTCGGTTTGGACCTTTAAAAATGGCATACTTACTGCCACTGCCGATCAATCTATTTGGACGAAGGTGCAGTATGAAAATTTTATCTTGGATTTAGAATTCAAGACAGATGTGAATACAAATAGTGGGGTTGTGATTTATTGTACGGATAAGGGTAATTGGATCCCATCTTCCATTGAGATTCAAATAGCGGATGATCATCATCCTGAATGGCAATCATATCCAGAATATTGGCGTTGTGGTTCTATTTATGGACATAAAGGAGCAAATGAACAATTGGTCGTGAAGAAACCGGGAGAATGGAACCGCATGATTGTCACTGCTAAAGGTCAGCAGATAGATATCGAATTGAATGGGAAACATATTGTTTCGGCTAATTTAGCAGATTGGACTTCTGGAACAACAAATCCAGATGGAACAGAGATTCCGGAATGGCTACCAATCCCGTATGCGAATATGCCAACAAAAGGTTATATTGGTTTGCAAGGGAAACATGGAGAATCTAATATTTGGTTTAGGAATATTCAACTGAAACAACTTTAAAATCATCATTATTATGAGACATATATCAAGAAGAGATTTTTTGAAGACAGGAGCTTTAGCAGCAGGTTTAACGATCGTACCAAATTCTGTTTTAGGTAAAACGCATGGGTTTACTTCACCAAGTGATAAATTGAATATTGCTGGAGTTGGTGTCGGGGGAATGGGCCGTGGTAATTTACGGAATATGAGTACAGAGAATATTGTGGCTTTATGTGATGTAGATTGGAGATATGCAGAGAAGACTTTCAATGATTATCCAAAAGCAAAAAAATTTAAAGATTGGCGTGTTATGTTCGATGAGTTCGGAAAATCAATTGATGCGATATTGGTTGCTACTCCAGACCATACACATGCGGGAGTTACTGCTCATGCTATTACATTAGGGAAGCATTGTTATACTCAAAAACCTTTAACCCATTCTGTCTATGAATCTCGTTTACTAGCAAAACTCGCTAAAAAATATAAAGTAGCGACACAAATGGGTAATCAAGGAAATTCTTTTGATTGGTGTCGTCAAATAACAGAGTGGATTCAATCCGGTGTTATTGGGGAAGTATATGAAGTTCATTGTTGGACAGATCGTCCAATTTGGCCTCAAGGATTGATGCAACCTAGCGATAATCTGAAATGCCCGAAGACTCTTGATTGGGATTTGTTTATTGGGCCAGCGCAAAAAAGACCATATAATCCAGTTTATACGCCTTGGAATTGGCGAGGATGGTGGGACTTTGGAACGGGTGCTTTAGGAGATATGGCTTGCCATATTATGGACCCACTTTATTGGGCACTTGATTTGAAGTATCCGATAAGTGTGATAGGTAGTTCAACCTTGAGTAATTTATATTCGCCACCTCATGCACAAATTGTAACTTATACGTTCCCGGCTCGTCCCCACAAAAGGAAACACAAAAATGCCAGAGGTTAAAAAGGTATATTGGTATGATGGAGGTTTAATGCCTCCTCGTCCGGAGGAATTAAAAGATGGACAAATGATGGGAGATGAAAATGGTGGTATTATTTTTATTGGGACAAAAGGGAAAATCATGACTGGCTGTTATGGAATGAATCCAACTTTATTGCCCGTATCTGATATGGAACATTTTAATCAGCCTAAGCCTTCAATACCAAGAGTTAAAGGTGGTAATGGCAATATTTGGGCTACGAATGCCCATGAGCAAGATTGGATTCGTGCTTGTAAAGAATCTCCAGAAAACCGAGTAGAATCATCTTCAAATTTCCAATTCTCCGGACCTTTTAATGAAATGGTAGTAATGGGAGTTCTTGCGGTACGTCTTTCTGGTCTTCATGGACTACATAGAGAATTGTTATGGGATGGAGAGAATATGAAATTTACCAATATATCTCCTACTGACACAATTAAGATTGTAACAGTTGATGATTTTAAAGTTGTTGATGGTGATCCTCGTTTCCTTTTGATCGTCGTTTTGCGGACTTTAATGCTCTTGATGTTGCGAATGAGTGGATTAAGCATACTTATAATAATGGTTTTAGTTTACCTAGTATGCCATTCTGAGAACATAGAAAGGTCGTGAACTACTGTTGGATGTCATTTAGTTAAAGAGTATCCGTAATAGATAGAGGTTATTTCTTTTCAAGAGGAAATAACCTCTTCTTATTTTTTTATTTTATATTTGTTCGGTCAATATGTGCTAGAGGAGATGGATGTAGAACGGATATACCTAGAACGATTACGAAGCGGTTCATACAGAGACTTTACGAAACTGTATGAATCATACGCTTCACGCTTATATGCGTTCGCATTGCACTTGACTCATTCTGATGCTCTTGCAAAAGATATTGTACAAGAGACTTTTATCAAAGTGTGGGTGCGGAGAGAACAGATTGATTTAGATATGTCTTTCAGTGCTTTCCTATTTACGATGGCCAAGAACCAATTATTGAATGAGTTTCGTAGGCAGGCAAATAGTCCACTTTTTTGGAAGATGTTGTACTGAATGAGTCTGGAGATGGAGAGGAAACAGCGATTGAACGTAAATTATCTTTTGAGGAATTTAACCATAGACTGGAAATAGCGAAACAAAAGTTGACACCTCGCCAACGAGAACTGTTTGAGTTAAATAAGGAACAAGGTATAACTATAACAGAAATAGCGGCTAAAGCCTTTATTTCAGAACAATCTGTGCGTAACCAGTTATCGCAAGCCTTACATGTTTTAAGAAAGGAGCTCGGTAAGTATGCTTTGCTGTTCTCTCTTTTCTTTATCGGATAAATAAAATTGAAAAAATAATATTCTTATGTTTTATAACATCTAAAAAGACATGTTATAAATTAACGGCTCATGTGTATACCTTATAAAAAGGGTATTATGCAGGAATCACATACATATTATTTGCTCTCAAAGTACATGGATCATACGATCTCTACGGAAGAGTTGAAAACACTACGGCTTTTGGTTAATTTGTCTGATGATGATGAATTATCGTTGTCATTGTCTCATTTATGGGAAAATGGGCGACCCTTTGAAGAGGTTGATGAGAGAATCATACGAGATATGTTCAGCGGGATTCAAAATCGAACGAGAAAAAGAACGATTCGTTATGGTGTTTAGGAAACTGGCTCGTATCGCCGCAATACTATTAATACCTTTATTAAGTGTATTGTCTGGTTATTTATATTTCAATCCAGTCAATCAGGAGGAGGGTATTGGTAATTTAGTGGTTCATGCCGATAGAGGGGAAAGATCGGGGGTGACTTTACCGGATGGAACACAAGTAAAACTAAATGCGGAATCGAGCTTAAGTTACACTCACGATTTCGGTCGAGAGCTTCGACAGGTTAATTTAGAGGGAGAGGCCTATTTTGAGGTGACTCGGAATGAGGATAAACCTTTCGTGGTACATACAAAATATCTGGATATAGAAGTGTTGGGCACAAGTTTTAATGTGTATTCGTATGAACGGGAGAATGTCATGGAAATGGCCTTGATATCGGGACGGATCAAGATACAGACTTGTTCAGAGCCTTCTCGTGTCGTTTATCTAAAACCGAATGAAAAAGCATTGTTCAATAAAGAATCGGGTATTATAACCGTGGAGAAAACAGATAATCGATTTGAAACGGCATGGTTAAGAGGAGATCTCGTTTTCCGATCAACGACATTAAGTGATGTCTTGGCTAAACTAGAGCGTAGATATGGCGTGAATATCCATTTGAATGATTCTTCTTTAGCGAATGACTTATTTACCGGAAATTTTGATAGTGAATATATCGTAGAGGTAATGGACCTTTTAGAGAGGCATTATGACTTTACATATGATGTACGAGGAGATGATATCTTTATACATCCTTGAGCGAGTGAAAATAAAAATGTACAACCTTAAATCAGTTCTTATGCGACAAGATTCTTCATAATAAAAACGGAACCGAAAAATGGTCGAGATTTTCCGGTTCCCCAATTAATACTCCATTTACGAGAATGGCGATTAGGCCATAAAACGGATTGTATCAATTTAAAAAAATAATATATGTTCAAAAGTAGAAAAAAAAATCAATGTAGCTATATAATTTTTTTTTTTGGCTCTATTTCTGTTTTTTAATCCTATTTTGGTATTAGCTCAGACAGGAAGTGTCACTCTTTCCATGAAGAATGCTACATTAAAGCAATTTTTTTGAGGCTGTAGAGAAGCAAACCACATATATATTCTCTTATCGGGATGCTATAGTGGAAGGAAAGAAGGAGGTAACTTTAAACGTGACGAATCAGCCGATTCAGCGTTTGTTGGATGATGTATTGCATCAAAGGGACTTGCAATATACGATGACAGGCCATTCAATTGTCGTAACTTTAAAGACTGCAGGTAAAGTAAAGCAGGTATCTGGTACTGTGGTGGATAGTAACGGCGAACCGATTATCGGAGCGAATGTTGTTGAGAAAGGGGACTACGAATGGAACGGTAACGGATATCTCGGGAAATTTCTCATTAAATATAGATGATACCGGTATTTTACAGATCTCGTATATTGGGTTTAATACTCAAGATGTAGCAGTGAACGGAAAATCAAGTTTAATGATAAACTTGAAGGAAGATACTCAAAAAACTGGATGAGGTAGTCGTTGTTGGTTATGGCGTGCAGAAGAAGTCGAATGTAACGGGATCTGTGGCTTCTATTAAGACGGATGATTTTAATGATTTAAATATGGATGTGTCGCATGTTATTCAAGGACGTGTGGCTGGTGTCAATGTTTCCAATGGGAACATTATCATTCGTGGAGCGGCTTCTATCAATGGCGCGGATCCGTTGTGGATCGTGGATGGAGTGCCGGGTAGCGCTCCTAATTTTAATGATATAGAATCTATCGAGATCTTGAAGGATGCGGCTTCTACTGCTATTTATGGTGCCCGGGGAGCAGGTGGTGTGATCCTTGTTACCACTAAAAAAGGAAAGATAGGGAAACTTTCTATTAATGCGAGAGTAAACTTTGGAATAGAGACTCCGATCGATTTGCCGGATATGCTGCATACCGCAGACTTTATTGACCGGAAACTGGCGGCAGGCTTCCCTAATAATCCCAATTCCGGCTGGGATAATCCCGCTTCGCTACCAGATACAGACTGGGAAGATCTGGTTTGGCGTAATGCTTTTAGGCAAAACTATTTTTTACAGATGACAGGTGGTAATGAGAAAACTACATTTAATATGTCTGCGGAGTTCTACAAGAATCAGTTTATCGAACGTTATTCATTTGAGGATGCGGGTAATTTTCGTGTGGCTAGCCAGACAAATATAAGTAAACGTGTGAAATTTTCTGAGATCCTGACTGTTGGTTTTAATAATACGGATCCCCATTTGTATGGGCAGACGAATAATGATTATGTTTATTACCGCCAAGTTCCTACGATGGTGCCTTATGATAATACCAACGAAGCTGGTGGAGGTTGGGGGAAACATCCGGCAGGTGGTTACTACGAGGGACCTAATCATGTGGCTACACTAATGTCGCATCATGCGAATGAACGTAGGTTTTGGGCCCGGGCAAATGCGATTTTGGATTGGGAGATTATCAATGATTTAAAATTCCAAGCGAATTTCTCTGCCAATTTTGACTCCCATGCGAATAATTTGTTCTTAGAATCATGGAATTTGGGATCTTTGTCTCAACAGGATTATTACTCGAAAGATTATGGCTCCGGTTATGATTTACGTATGTTATATACATTGACTTATGATCATACTTTTGGGGAGAAACACTATGTAAAAGGTATGGTTGGCTACGAGGCTTATCGGGCGACGGCTTCTTCGGCAGGTGGTTGGAAAAACGGCTTCTTGGTTCAGCCTTCGGATGATATTAGTTTAGGTACGGGAGATAAAGATGTATCCGGAACGAAAACGGAAGGTCGTAGTTTATCCCAGTTCGCTCGTGTAAACTATGCTTATGATGACAGGTATTTGCTAGAGGCTAGTATTCGTCGGGATGGTTATGATAACTTTGGTCCAGAGAATCGGTTTGGTGTGTTTCCTTCGGCTTCTGTTGGTTGGAATGTGGGAAAAGAGAGCTTTGTAAAGGATAATATAACATGGATGTCTCAATTAAAACTGAGAGGAAGTTATGGTAAAATTGGTAACAATACAATTCCTCAATTCTTGTATGAACCTTCTTTTACGAATAATTATCTATATTATTCATATGATGGGCAAAATACGCAGAGAGGATTCTGGTATTCAAATGTTGCGAATGCTACGATTAAATGGGAAGACGTGGCCCAATGGAATATAGGTGTTGACGCAAGTTTTCTGGATAATCGCTTGAATACGACAATCGAGTATTATGATAAGAAAACTTCCGATATGCTGTATTCAGTAGGTGTGCCACCTTCTGCCGGGCCTTCTTCGGAACCATTTAGCGAGACCTCTTCTTATCGGGCTAATATCGGAAAGATAAGCAATAGAGGTTTCGAATGGATGGTTCAATGGAGGGATTCCTATAAAGATTTCAGGTATGACGTGGCTTTTACGTTGTCTACCAACAAGAACAAAGTGGTAAAGTTAAGTGACCAAGTGAATCCGATCATTTGGGCTGGAAGCGATGCGGCTTTGAATAGTTCTATTTATCGTACGGAAAATGGGCAACCGATGGGACAGATGTATGGGTATGTAGTGGATGGCATTATTCAAGACCAAGCGGAAATCGATGCCTTAAACGCTCAATCTCCGGATGGATTGTACCAACAAGCAGGTACGGCTCCGGGTGATTTGAAATATAAGGATTTAAATGGAGACGGAAAGGTGACGAATGAGGATAAGACATATATCGGTAATCCTTGGCCGGATTTGATGTATGGATTGAATATAAATTTGTCATGGAAAGGCTTTGATTTAAGTATGGGCTGGTTAGGAAACGCAGGTGTTGATGTCTTTAATAGCGCTAAGCTTTATGAAAGAAGTTTCTATGGCGACTATAATACGACTTATAAGGTATATGAGGCGTGGAGTCCGACGAACCGGGCTACTTCACATCCTCGAGTAACGAAAGAGGATCCGAATGGAAACTTCAAGAATGTCTCCTCTTATTTTGTGGAGGATGGTTCTTTCTTTAAATTGAAGAATTTACATTTCGGCTATAATTTACCGAAATCAATACTTTCTCATTTGAAGATAGAAGGTTTGAAGTTTTATATTAACTGCGATAATTTATTTATTATCACAAAGTTCCAAGGAGATCCTGAATTGGGTGGTGGATATTTGGAACGAAATATGTATTCTGTGAAACGGGCTCCCTCCACCCGCACCATTATGGGCGGTTTAAGTTTAACCCTCTAAATTAATAGGAAGATGAAGAAATTAGTTATATTATTAGCTGCTGCGTTAACTTTTAATAGTTGTTCGGATAGTTTTCTGGATTTATCAAATCCCAGTGCGTTATCTCCAAGTGTCTACCCTAAATCTATGGCGGATATGGAGACTATCGTAACTTCAGTTTATGCGAATATGGTCGCTGTGCCTTTGTATGGAAAAAGGGTTATGGCGAAAGGGACATTCTGTGTGGATCATACGGTAGATATGGCTTGGACTGGTGACGCCAACTGGAACCAGTTGGCGACCAATCAAGTGACTTCTGATAATGCTTACATTGGGACGTTATGGATTGGTTATTATAAAATGATTTCTTGTGCGAATACCGTATTGGAGCAATTGGAAAGAATCGACAAGGAGAAGTTTACGGGTGCGGATTTAGCAAGACTTTCGCAGATGAAGGGAGAAGCTTTGTTTTGGAGAGGTTGGGCACACCAACAGTTAGTAGCGTTTTTTTTGGGGAGGGATATCCTTGCAACGGGGATGGCGATAAAAAAGGTGTACCTGTTCGTTTACAGGTAGCATCGACTCCGGATATGCTAAATATAGAACGTAGCACGGTGGCCGAGGTTTACGATCAGATCTTGAAAGATTATGAGGCAGCCAAACTTTTGCTACCTGCCGTATGGGAAGAGCGGGCGGACTATCCACGTCCAACCTCTGTTGCCGTTGCTAGTTACATCGGGCAAGCGAATTTGTATATGGGTAATTATGATGCGGCAAAGAAAGCGTTGAAAGAGGTTATTGATTCTTCCGGAAAAGAATTGCTCCCTTTCAATGAATATGCGAAGATGTTTAATGAGGATCAGGAGAAATTTAATAGAGAATCGATCTTAGAGATTAATTTCCGTAATGGGGATACTTCCGGATATTTTTGGTATGGAGAAGGTTCTCAATATGGATTGATCGCTGCCTTATGTTTCCAGAACGCAAGTGGAGATGTTGAGGCGGCCGGTTGGGGTAATATTTTCTTTCATGATGCGAATATTAAACGTTTTAATGGAGATCCTCGTCTGGATATCGCCGCTTTGCGTCCGGGAACTCCTGTTATTATGAATGGACAGCAGACGCAGGTTCTGAAATATAAGGATACGGAGGCTGACATTCAAGGTTGGAGCATGCGAAAATACAATCCGTTGAAAAGTACGGTGAATGAGTTGAATTTAGGGGTTGGTATTAATATGTATTTGATGCGTTTGGCGGATGTATATTTGATGTATGCGGAAGCTTGTCAGGCTACGGGAGATGAGGTAAATGCCCGGAACTATATGAATCTGGTAAGAAGAAGAGCTTATAATGGAGATAGTTCCCATGATATAACGGCTAGTGGAGAAGCTTTGAGAGATGCGATTCGGGAGGAACGTTTCATGGAGTTCTGCGGTGAGGGCGTACAACATTGGCAAGATGTTTGCCGCTGGAAGGTCTTGGATGAGGAGATTAGCCGTTGGTATGGAAAGACACGTGTTGGTAATCCGCATTATGATGCGAAAGATTTGTATTTCCCGATACCCAAGGTTGAAATGGAGAATAATCCGAATATGACACAAAGCATAGGTTACGAGAACGAGTAGATATAACTTGTTGAAAAGTTCATCAAAGAAAAGGAATAGGATAGTTCTCTTGGGATCGCTAATCCTATTCTTTTTTTATTCCTTTATGATCATATTAAATCTTATTGAATAATGAAGATGATAGATGTATCGAAAGTAAGAGTCTTTCGGGTGTGTCTCTTTGTATTGTTTATGCTCTTTATGCGGATAGGTTGGGCCTCAAATGATGATAGCACCTATAATATCGTGGATTTTGGAGCTAAAGGAGATGGAATAACAGACAATACCCAGTTCATCAACAGGACAATAGAAGCTTGTTCCTTGAGAGGGGGAGGAACGGTTATCATTCCGGAGGGAACGTTTTTGACAGGAAGTATTCTGCTGAAAAGTAAAGTAAACTTATTCTTAGAAAGTAATGCCGTAGTGAAAGGCATAAATAATCTGGAAAAGTACCGTTCTATATCCGATCTTAATCAAGATGAGGCTTATTATAAAGTAAAACCCCGGAATTGGAACAAGGCATTGCTTTTAGGAGATCAAGTTGAAGGTGTGTCAATTACAGGAGAGGGGGTAATCGATGGTGCCCATATTCAAGATAAAAAAGGTGAAGAAGGGATGAGAGGCCCTCATATTCTCTTTTTGTCGAGATCGAAAGGGATTAAGATATCGGGAGTTAAACTACGAAGAGCATCGAACTATGCTTTTATGAGTTATGATATTGAAAGGGCTTCTTTCGATAATCTTTTAGTGGAGGAAGGATGGGATGGGATTCATATTCGTGGCGGAAAAGATATCCGTATCCGAAATTGCCGTTTTTATACGGGTGATGATGCTGTTGCGGGTGGGCTATGGAAGAATATGGTAATAGAGAATTGCTATATGAACTCATCGTGCAATGGGATAAGGTTGATAATGCCGGCTACTGGTTTAAAGATCGTTGATTGTGAATTTAGAGGTCCGGGAAAATATCCACATCGGACTTCCGGTGAACAAAAACGTAGGAATATGCTTTCTGGGATATTGCTCCAACCGGGCGCATGGTTCCCTGCGTTTGGGGAAGTAAAGGATATATTGATATCTAGCTGTTCTTTTGATCAATTGGATAATCCGTTTCTAGTCACATTGAATGAGGGGAACCGGGGAGAGCGGATCTGTCTGGAGCATATAAGAGGTACACGTTTAATGAAAGCGGCCGCCTCGGTAGAGAGTTGGGGAGATAGTAGTTTGAAAGATGTCCGGCTTTCGGATGTTTCCTTATCGTATGTTGGAAACAAAGATCAAGAAATAGTAGGACGTACTCCCTCGAAGCCATTGACCGATTATCGTGCGCTCCCTTGCTGGGGGCTTTACCTTCATAATTTAGATCGAGTGATTTTACGGAATGTTCGGTTAGATTGTGAGAATGGGAAAGTTGGCCCAGCCTCTTGTTTCGATAATGTGGGGTCCGTGGAGATTTATAATGTAAGTTTTTAATCTTAAAAAGAATTAGTATGCAAAAATATCTTTTGTTTTGTCTAGCTTTTTGTGTATTGGGTTGTTTGGCTCAAGATTTGATTGTCCGTCCGAACGATCCTATTATTTATAAGAAAGAGGGCGGTGCCTTTTTATGGCTGGGGGATACGGCTTGGGAGTTATTTCATGTATTGGATAAGGAGGAGATCGTTCATTATCTGGATAACCGGCAAGAAAAGGGCTTTACGGTAATACAGGCTGTTATCTTATCTGAACTGGATGGTTTGGATAAACCGAATGCGTATGGATATTTGCCCTTGGTTGATAAAGACCCTACCCAAATCACGGAAGGGTACTTTGAGTTGGTGGATTTTGTGATTCGAGAGGCCGGCAAACGAGGAATGTATATAGGGCTTCTACCTACTTGGGCAAACAATGTGGTAGAGAAAGACGGAAATCCAGCATTGTTTAATCCAGATAATGCGTATACATACGGGAAAATACTGGGAACCCGATATAAAAATGAAGCTGTAATATGGATTCTTGGTGGTGATAGAAATGTGGTTACGGATAAGGAGTTCGAGATCTGGCAATCTATGGCGAAAGGAATTCAGGAGGGAAATGGAGGAACACAACTAATGTCCTATCATCCGACGGGAGAGATTTCCTCGCATTATTGGTTCCACAATGAGTCTTGGCTATCATTCAATATTCTCCAAAGCGGGCATTACCGCCGGATGGATCCGGTATATCGTTTTTCGGGTATGTATGCTCAATTGAACCCGATTAAACCGTTTGTAAACGCGGAACCTTCATACGAGGACATACCGGTTCTTTTCTGGGAATATTTTGATTATGCTAAGTTCGGGAAGAAAAAGGAGGACATAATAGGTGATAACGGATTGATTAAGGATACGACTTATTTTACGGATGGAATTTACGATGACTATGATATTCGTATGCAGGCTTATTGGACTTATTTCTCTGGAGCTGCCGGATATACATATGGGAATAACGCTATTTGGCAAATGTATAAGCCGGGTGGTAAATATCATGTACCATGCCTTACGTTTTTTGGGATGGTGCGTTGGATAGGCCGGGAGCCGAATGTATGCGCTATGTAAAGTCTTTGTTTACGATGTATCCGTTAGATCGTTTCCGTCCGGATCTATCCGTTTTGTTTGGAATTAATTACAATGACGCAAGTTATATCACTCCAGTTTTAGCAAAAGATAAGACTTTTATTTTAGTTTATTTGAGTCAAGGGCAGGATGTAAGAATACAAATGAGTAAATTGCGATCTTTAGGTAAAGCTTATTGGTTCAATCCGAGGAATGGGGCGAGAACCTTGATCGGACCGGTCGAGAATAAGGGAATTCGTACATTCAATGCGCCCGGAGAAGCGGGAGAGAGGGGAAATGATTGGATCTTAATTTTGGAGGCGGATGATAGGTAGACGATGTATAAATTTTAAATAATAAAAGTCATTATGAAGAAGATCAATGTTTTGCTGTTAGCCTTTTTGCTGTTAAGTTTTTGGGCGAATGCCCAGCAGTATCCTTTTAACGGGTTGGATATGAATATGGGAAACCTTTCTCGTTTGTCGAATGCGCAGAGTCGTTCGATCAGTCCGGAGAATTTTACGGGGGAGAAAGGGAAAGGAGCGATGGCTGATCCCGTGAGAGATAAGGATGTCCGGAATAAGGCGAATGCGGCCGGCCCAGCGAAAGATTTGGGGAAAGGCTGGAAAGTAAATCCTTTTATTATCGTGAAACCGGGGGAGACAGTTACCATCGCGGAGATTGATGGCCCGGGGGCTATCCAGCAGATATGGATGACTCCCACTGGCAACTGGCGATTCTCGATACTCCGTATGTATTGGGACGACGAGAAAGAGCCTTCGGTTGAATGTCCGGTCGGGGATTTCTTCGCCAGTGCTTTTAATGAGTATGCCCAACTATCTTCGTTAGCGGTCTGTGTAAACCCCGGGAGCGCTTTCAATTGCTACTGGAAGATGCCGTTCCGTAAGAAAGCACGCATAACATTGGAGAATATTAACAATGCGGAAGAGATGCGTTTGTATTACCAAATTAATTATACCTTGACGGAAGTGCCGGAGGATGAGGGATATTTCCATGCACAGTTCCGTCGTTCCAACCCGACACAAGGCTCTAGCCATACGTTGGTGGATGGAATCAAGGGAAAGGGACAATATGTTGGAACTTATTTGGCTTGGCGTGTCAATGATAACTGTTGGTGGGGTGAAGGAGAGATCAAGTTCTATATGGATGGCGACAAGGAATACCCGACAATCTGTGGAACAGGTACGGAGGATTATTTCTGCGGTTCGTATAACTTCGAGAATCAGAAAACACATCAGTACCAAGAATTCACCACTCCTTATGCGGGAATGCACCAAGTGATCCGTCCGGATGGCCTATATCGGGCTGTTACGGCGTTCGGCTTGTATCGCTGGCATATCTTGGACCCGGTTCGTTTTGAAAAGGATCTGAAGGTTACGATTCAAGATTTGGGTTGGCGGCACGACGGTAGGTATAATAACCAGAAGTCGGATATCTCATCGACTACTTTCTGGTATCAGGCGGAACCACACGCTAAATTCCCGGCATTACCCAGTAAGGATGATTTGGAGATTCCGAGATGGTAAATGGCCTGTGGTAAAATGTTAAATGTTATTTCCGATTAAACCTTTCCTTTTTATCGATGTCTATTCTTTCGAAGCGCTTCATAAACAGGTAATTTATAATAAAAGTAATAAGTAGTAGTTTATGAAAAAGGTAATAGGATTGTGTTTGGTTGTATTGTTGAGTTCAACTTCTGTGTTCGCTCGTGAGAACAGGCGTATGGACAAGCGTAAGATGGATCCGTCCGCACGTTGCGAGAAGATGATCGCCGACTTGAAGCTGGATGAGAAACAAGCGGTGGAGTTCCGTAAACTTCAAAAAGAGTATATGGAAAAGGCTCAAAAAGAACGTGAGGCGATGAAGGCTGAGCGTGAGAAGCAACGGGAAAAGATGTTGGCCATGCGTGAGGATAAGAACGCCCAGATGAAAAAAATATTGACGGAGGAACAATACAAACAATATCTGGAAAAACAGCAGCCTAAAGGGAATAAACATGGCAGAAAACATCTAGGTAACGGACGTAGATAAAGAAGTCTATAGATAGATAAAATGGCCGGGGTAGCGATTATCCCGGCCATTTTAGTTCTAATCGGCTGCTTCAACCACATACCAAGTATATCCGTTGGCAGGGATTTTAACCGTAAGCTCCACCGTATAGTCCCGGTTCAGTTTGTAGGTGACAGGCTTTTGCTCTTTTTCCCGGATGCGGGCTGTTTGTGTCAGGCCGGTATAATAGAGTGGAATATGGATCGTACGGGTGATCTCTTGATGGGTCGGATTGAAGAACATGGCTAGACCTTTCTCCTTCTTGTGAGGATTGACGTGTATGAACCCGTCCCAGTCTCGTGCGTCCGGCCGGCGTAAGTGGATCATATCGCTGTTGAGTATATCGCGGTATTTCTTATACCATTGAATAACCTCGGTTACGGCCGCTTGGGTTTCCGGGGTATCATATAGGCGTGGCCCTCGATAGCAAGCTTGGACACCAGCTCCGTAATTTTGCATCATATGTGTTTTGTATTCGAACAAGTGTTCGTGGAGGGGCTCCAAGGTGGCGGCCTCTCCTCCTCCTTGATACTCCACGAGAGGAACGAAGCTCCAGCATGCCGAAGCCATCCGATCCCATGTACCATCATAATTCAATTGGCGGGCATGGATGATCTGCCGGTCCCGGGGAAGCGACCAGTTGGCTTCACGGTAACCAATGCCTGTCTTGGTAGACCCGTTCAAGAAATAGAAATCGGGAACATTGATATAAATGCCATTCTCGCACATCCAACGATAGAGATCGGTTATCTTATGGAACTGATTCCATTGGGAATCTTCCAGCCCTTTATGATAGGTATGGTGGGTGGAGGCGCATACGTCGCCGGGATAGGAGCCGTCGTGCTCGAAGCAACGCATGCCCGTACGCTCGAAGAAGGTTCGTATATGATGGAAATACTCATATCCCCAATCGCTGCACAGGCAGGGAGCGCTACCGAAACGCATGCCTCCCCGTTTGCCCGTCTTGGGATTGATAACATCCACCTCGTCGCTGATCCAACGGCTTGATAAGAGGGAGTAACATCCTAACTCTACACCTTTGCCGCGGGCGTAATCTACCAAGGATTTATATTTGGCGATATTTTCTTCCGAGATATCCTCGGCGTTCAATCCAGACCCGAAGCTGATGATCACCATCTCGTAGCCCACGGTAGCGCATTGATCGATAGCGGTACGAATAACATCCGGATCGGAAGAGGTAAGGTGCATGAAGATCGGATTCTCCGTAGCCCATGGAGCTACCGTATAATGAAAGCGTCGTTTGAACAAGCCCTTCCGTTCCCGGTCATCGCTGTCGAACGGCATCTCGTATACGCTGAAGGACTTGAACTCCTGGCCCGCCGCTAGGGTATAATCGGGACCTAGCTTGGGCGATACGTCTAATATGCAAGGCGTGAGCAAAGGATAGTTGCGTTGGGAGGTATATTCCGGATCGGCTACCCATTTCTCCGTGATATCGGTTTCCCGCTCGGTAAACTCTCCGCCACAAGCATAATCGCTTTCTATATGTATGTTCGGGAGCCTGAATTTGGAGGGATCTCCACCGCCGGGAGACTCCGGTTCGGCGAATGCCAGATATTCCAATTGAAAGGCATCGATATCTATGGACTGCGGGGTCTTGTTGGTAACCTCCATACTTTTCCGGATAACCGGGATATGATCGTATAAGTCGTAATGGAGTTCTACGGTGACACCTTCTGTTTCTTTCTCTCCTTTCAATACGAAAGTCAGTCTTTTCCCTGTGGGTACGTTCTTATTCAGTGCCCAGCGGCTTCTGGCCCATTTGATATCTTCCTGCAGCTCCTCTATGCGGAAATCCTCAATGAGAAAAGAACCGGAGCGGGTAGTCATCTGCTCGACCCATTCCATCTGGAAGTATCCGCGCTCGGGCTGGCCGGCCAGCCCGCCAAGTTCCCAACGTTTCCCGTCAATCGTCAAACTGCCTTCGCTACTTACGGCACGAAGCATACTTTCTCCGGTCATCCGGTTAAAGATATCTAGAGTGGAGAGATTGGGCAAGACACGGAACATACGTGCTACCATTCCGTTTGACAATAAGATGCTTTTGCCATCGGGAGTCGCATATATGCCGGCTTTGGATCGTGAGGGTTGTAAAAGCCAGTCGAAAGAGGTGTTTTCCAAAGGAAGCCCTTGTTGGGGCAATCGCTTGATTTTATCAAGTAATTTCTTCTCCGTACCGGATGATACCTCCGGCCCTTTCCCTTGATAGCTTGTGGAGATGATCGAGGGGATGATCTCCATATACTCTATTTGGGGCGTGATCCATAAGGCATGATCTCCGCTGGGGCCATCGTCGGTAGGCTCTACGATAAGGTCCAATATCTTTATGCCATTTAGGGGGATATCGATTGTTTTCGGGGCGTCGCCAAGTTTGACGATACCGCTGTTATAAAGCTCCTTGTCATCTCCTTTCAAGATAAATAAGACCGAGCCCGGATGTACCTTTCCGTCTTTACCTTCTAGACCAACAAATGTCTTGGCGTTTTTTCGGGTATCGAAATACATTTTCGTTCCGTCAACAAAAGGGATAACCGTGAGGCTTTTATCTGTATAATCGATATGTGAGTCGGCGATCCCGACCTGTGCTTGAAAGCGTGACGCATTCTTGTGTAAATCGATCTTGATATGGCTTTTGGCTTGTACCCCGATCACGTCATCATACGTTTTTCCTTGTATGGAGGCGGGCTCGTTGGTAACTGATTTCCCTTTGACGGCGCCACCGTAGGTTTGGTAGGATTTATTTAGGTCCATGTCCATAAGCCGGATCTCGTTCTGGCCCATGGCGTAGAGACCGGCAAATCCCGAAAGGATAGCTGTAAAGATAAGTTTATTCATAAAATCCAGTGATAAAAGAGCGTGTTATCAATGATAAAAATAAGGTGCTTCAAAAAGACTTCTTTTGAAACACCTTATTGGGTTTATAATCTAGTTTCGTTCTATTATAATGTCGTAAGTTTTAAATTACGCCAAAGAACCTTGATGCCTCCACCGTCGTGAATCTGAAGGGCGATGCGGCCTTTGCCGGCTCCGATCTTCTCGTCATTCAAGTTTACCATTTCCTGTCCGTTCAGCCAAGTCTGTACGTTGTCGCCTTGTACCTTGATACGCATCGTGTTCCAATCGCCCTCTTTCAATATATTCTCTTTCTCGTCCGGAATCTGAACCAGCCAGCCACGTCCGTACGACTCATAGATACCACCTGTATCGTGACCCTTCGGAGCTACTTCTACCTGCCAGCCGTTTACTTTCACGCCTTCCTCTACGAAAGAGCGGATGAATACGCCGGAGTTTCCGTCAGCCTCTTGCTTGAACTCTACGGTTAGATCGAAATCATCGTAATAATCACGGGTAGCGAGATAACCGTATTGTTTGTCGGGACCGCTTTCGCAGACCAATAAGCCGTCTTTTACGTACCATTTCTCCGTACCGTATGGTTCCCATCCCGTCAAATCCACGCCGTTGAACAAGTTCACTTCCTTACCGGTCTTACGGGGAAGTTCCTTGATCTTCAAGTTACGGAAAGATGCGGGATAACCATGATCTTGCAAACAAAGCACACCTTTTTTCGCCAATCCGTATTCCGGTGCGTTGGCCCATTTACCGCTATTTTTCTTAGCGTGCCAATCGTCTGTCCATGCCTCGAACTCAACGATCTTTTGTCCGTTCAACCAATGTTCCACATGTCCGTTATCGAATACGATCTTGGAGTTGTTCCATTCGCCTTGCGGATTCACCTTCATCTTGGATTTATCCGGCAAGTGCATCGCGTAATCTACGCCTAATTTCTGCCACTCTTCCAATGGCTCCGGGAAGTTCGGCTCGTCGATCAATTGATACTCCGGCCCTGTTACGTAAGGAACAGCGTATTGGGGACGCTCTACCACGTGGTACAACATACCGCTATTGCCCCCCTTGGACAATTTCCAGTCCCAAGAAAGCTCGAAGTTCTCATACTCTTTATCGGTTACGATGTAGCCACTAGCGTCGCTGCCATCACCTTTGGCTTGGATACAACCATCCACTACATGCCAAGGCTGTGTCAATGTAGTCCCGTTGTAATCTTTCCAACCATCCAATGTCTTTCCATCAAAAAGCAGGACCCATCCGTCAGCGATTTCCTCGGGAGTAAGTGTGTTTTGTTCTTGACTGGCACAAGAGGAAAACAAGGCCAGCGATACCGCACAAGAGGCTAACAAGCTTGTGGCGGCTGTTTTTTTCATTACAGATTCCATGTAAATAAAGAATTTAGGTTGATAAATTGTAACTGAATGGCAAATTTACGTAAATATCTTTGATATCTCTCTCTGTTGGAGGAAAAACGCTTCTCTCCCTAGGAAATACTTCTCCAAGAGCCTATATATTCTTTGTCGGATAAGCTCTATTTCTTAATTTGGCGGCGCTGAATTTATATTCACAGCCGCTGAATATACAAATGCCGCCGCTGATTGTAAAATCAGTGGCGATAATTTAAGAATAGAATAGGTACCGATCAGGTTTACCTATAGGTACGCATAAGTTTTATTCTGGCACAATCAACTTTTATATGTTTTTGTGGAAAAGAATCTGGATAATACTTGTTTAATCGAAGAATAATATAGATATTGCATGCATCTAATAAAGACTGAAATACCCTGCAAACCATATGATAACAATAGGCACCTTAAAACTAGATTTAGTTGCGGATTGGGAACCTTTCGTTCATGATTTATATGGTCGTTGGGATACCTTTAACCGAACCTCTTTAGAAGGGATCGTGGATGAGATTTTAAGCCGTTATGATACGGAAGATGAGTTGATCCGGATCGAGAGTTTAGATTTGGATCTAGGTGAGCTAGAAGAAGATGAATTCTATGAGCAATTCCCCCGTAGACTGGCGGAGAGACTGGACGAGACTTTCGCTTCTTATTTGCGAAGTAAAGAAGAGCATCCAGACCGAATAGCAGTTGTTCCCATCAGGCAATCTTGGCTGGAAGTATTTACCTATTATATGTCGCACGGGTATTGGCCTTGGCTGGAAGAGGAGCGACTCACCTTACCGGAGCTTCTGGATAAATTAGTACGAACATCTTCGATAGAATTAAGTCATTTCCTGCGTGAGAAGGGAAAGGCGCTTACCATTCGTAAACGTCTAGTCTTTCAATTGGATGATATCTATCAAGAACGTTTGGTACATGTGGTGGTACCCTCGGAAAGCTCGTTTATAAACGCTTATGCCCGTTTCTTGCAAGACTCTTATCCCGAGATAAAGCGTCCGGAGATAGGGAAGAATGATTACAGAAACGCTATCTGGATAATCCTATGGGGATATTTATTATCTCAGGATCAAGGCTATTTCAACCGGAAACAAATGGTGACGTACGCACTGCGGGAATTATCCGGCTATTATTCCATTTATTTTGTGGATTTACTGGGGATGCTGACGTATGATTTAGATAAGTTCGCCTCTACCCGCTTGTTCATGCCCGAGTTACTGTCGCTTTTGAAGGATATCCGGCTAGAGACATTATCGGAAAAGGAATTCACTAAAAATTTCTCTCTTTTTTCTCTGGAAGAATTGAAGGCTTTGCTCGTGCGGCGGGAGAAGAGCTTGACTTTCTTATCCGGGTATAATGAGGAACAGATTTACCTGATCGTGGAACAGGTGATCCCTGCGGAGAGTCCGTTTGTCATCGACTATGCGAGAGCGTTGGATAAGGAGAAGGAATTGGGCATGCTCGAAGGGAAAGCCGGGAATGATTTCCGGGTGCTGAAATGGGTGTTTATCTTCGAGGTTATTCTCGGTAGAAGTGGAAGCGTATATTCCCGCCATCAGTTCGCTTTCTCCGTGTTAAAGGAGTTGGCGGCGCATTATAATCTGACGGTGATGGAGTTGTTGGGATATTTTTACCGTACCTTGGCTAGTGGACTGCTAACGGCTTATCCAGCCGTTCGGGAATTGATCATTGCTTTGTACTTGAATGCTATCGATGATTCTCCCGCCGGTATATCCGTTTATTACCCGGAAGATTTGAAAGATCGGTTGTCTAATCCCGGCTTGTGCCGTTGCTTTATCCGTTTCTTGCGCGAGGAGCAAATCTATTCGGTGGTCGAGCAAACCGTTCCGGTGGAAAGCCATTTCATTATACGGTATGCCCAGACGCTGGATAAGGGGAAAGAGCAAGGGCGTTTGGAAGGAAGGGTGGGTGACGAGTTCCGGCTGTTGAAATGGGAATTTATCTTTCTGGTGCTGTTTAGTGCGCCATTGTCCGCTTTTAGCCGGAAACAATTCGTACGTTCGGTGTTGGGACAGTTCTCTGCCCATTATAATATCACGGTGCGGGAGCTGATCTCCTATTTCCATGAGGGAACACATGGGGAACATCCATGGATCCCGGAAGAGTTACGTGAGATAATAGATCTGCTGTACGAGGATATGGATAAGGAATCTCCCGAGCCTTTATTCTCTGTTTGGTTGAATGAGGAGAGGAAAGCCTATCGGTTCGGGCAATTTATAATCACGGGCCGTGCCGATGAACCGCTGGGCGATCTATTCGAGTACGTGAGGGACTTGGAGAAGACGAACCCGAAAGTCTTACTGGACCAATTACGGCAATTGAAGGATATTCCTTCATCCGGAATAAGGGTGGAAGAACCGATAGAGGCCGCTCGTATCTTCGCTTCCTTATTACTGCTTGTCATCCGTGAATACGGTCTGGCTTTTCCGAATCAGGTATCCTTGATCCAATACCTTACGAATGTAAAAGAGAATCGTACATTTGGAGATGCTGCTCGGCTGCGCTTGTTATTGCATGAGTGTATGTTGGAGAATATGGATGCGTTTACACGTACCATGGATGCTTTACTGGGCACGAAACCGGGGAAAGCGCCCGAGCTTCCCATCCGTACTGCTTTTCCCGCTATCTATCCGTCCAATTCCAAAAAAATGGAATTATTGGAGGAATTATATACAGGGGCGACTCCCGCTTTGCGCTTACTTGTAGAGGAGGTAATCCGCTTGTTTCGTCTCAATAGCTTCGGGTTGGAAGAGAACCTTTGGTTGGGGTGGTTACAGGCTCTTTCCGGCAACGTTTACCGGAATTATTCCAAGGATGGATTGTTGTTCCTCTTTTGGCAGCGTTTGAGGGAGTCTGTGCCAGAGGAGGAATTACGTAAGATCGAGACTTTTATAGGGCGACATATAACTAATTTACCTGAATTGTCAGTTTTTATATATCAACTTAAAAATAATATGAATATGAACGTTTTGAATGGCCAGTTAAAAGACCATGGCGTGTCTATTGACAATGCGGGCCTAGTGATCATAGCCGTCTACCTGCCAATGCTTTTTAATCGGTTAGGCTACTTGAGTGATGACAGGCGTGACTTTAAATCGAAAGAATGCCAAGTGAAAGCTATTTTTGTGTCCCAATGTTTTGTGACGGATGAGAAGGAAATTCCGGAGTCAGAATTATTCTTAAACAAAGTCTTGACGGGCTATGACAACAGCCCGGAACCGCTTCCTCGCTCGTGTGATTTAACCGAGAATGAATTGGAGATCATGGAACAATTGAAGAAAGCGGTACTTATGAATTGGGACAAGATGAGGCATACAAGCTGGGAAGGTTTTCAAAAAACTTTTATCCAGAGAAAGGGAATGTTAAAAATGGAAGAGGATAATTGGATGCTAACGGTCGAGGAGAAGCCTTTTGACATCTTATTAGACTCGCTTCCTTGGAACTTCAAGCTCGTTAAAGCTCCATGGATGGAAAAAATGCTTAGAGTAAAGTGGCGGTAAAATACTATTAAATGATAACATTATGAATGCGGATCGGATACAGATTCAAGAAGGACCTTCGCAGGTCTTTCAAAACCGTAAAGGTGAATCAACACAATTGATGGAAGATAATCGGGTACAATCTGTCTTGCAGGCTAAAATGGTGGAAACTATGCAACGTGACGCGATGGATGAGGATGATTTGCAGCAAGGTAAGTTCGCCGTTCAGCGGGATGTGGAAGATGAGGATGAGCTTCTTCAAGGAAAATTTGTGGCCCAACGGCAAACGAAGAACCAGACAGGGATTCCGGATTATGTAATCCAAGGCATGGAGTCTTCCTTCGGGACGGATTTCTCTTCGGTACGTGTACACCCGGATTCATCGAAAGCGCCGGAGGTTGGGGCTTTGGCATATACGCAAGGTACGGATATCCATTTCGCCCCGGGACAATTCAAACCGGATACGTCTGCCGGACAGCAGCTATTGGGACATGAGTTGACACACGTCATCCAGCAAGCAGAGGGACGTGTGCAGCCTACTACCGAGGTAGGTGGAATGGCCGTTAACGATGATTTATCCTTGGAACACGAGGCGGATGTGATGGGCGCTAAAAGCTGCTTCTGTCTTATGAACGAGTGGATCGATTGGTTCCAGCGGGTATTGGATGTCTCTATTCGTTTGTATTTCCGGCAGGAGTGCGATTTATCTTCCGTCTATGATATCGCACTCCCGAAGGCAGGACCGCTTTGGAAGGCGTTGTTGCCGGAACAGGTCGATCCTACTTTCGATGAGTGGATGGTGTTGATGTTGGCCTTAATGCCTCATCTTTCTCCGCAGGTGTTGGATATTTTCTTTGTGCATAATAAGAATTTTGACCGTCCTTATACGGAATTTGGCGGTTGGAAAGGACTATCGCACGGAGGATTCTTGCCAACGGGCGAGACGGCCGTTTTCCTGTTGGCGGGCGATCGTGTGGAACGCCGTCTGGAAGTGGTTCGTCTATTTCGTGAGGAGCATTGGTTCCATATGTATCACGTCGTTGGCTTGGAAGGAGCCGGGAATGGTGAACCGTTCTTGAGCGGACAACTGCGTATATCGGAGGATTTCTTGTACCGTTTATCTTTTGAGGGAGAATATAAGCCGGACTATAATATGGGTTTTCCGGCCAAACGGATTAGTACGGCTTTGAATTGGGAAGATGCCGTATTGCCTTATTATGTGCGTGAGGAGTTGGAAGAGATAAATAATTGGATTACGGGTCATCGAGTCATCCTTTCGGACTGGGGATTGAGTCGTTTTTTGAAGGCCGGTTACCGCACTTTGTTTTATGGCCCGCCGGGAACGGGTAAGACGCTTTGCGCGACCTTGATCGGCAAGAAGAACGGGATGGATGTATATCGTATCGATCTTTCCATGATTGTCTCCAAATATATCGGCGAGACTGAAAAGAACCTTGCGAATGTATTCGACCAAGCGGAAAACCGGAATTGGATTCTCTTTTTCGATGAGGCGGATGCCTTATTCGGTAAACGAACCTCAACGAACACTTCTAATGATCGCCATTCGAATCAAGAGATCGCTTATTTGCTGCAACGGATCGAGGATTTCCCGGGAACCGTTGTTTTGGCCACAAACTTAAAGAGTAATATTGATGAAGCTTTCTCCCGTCGTTTCCAGTCTATTATCTATTTCCCGATGCCGGATCAATACTTACGTGAGGAATTATGGCGTAGAATGCTTCCCTCTTCTTGGCTACCTGCGGATGCGGACAAAATGATTCGTATGGCAGCTACTTATGAGTTATCGGGTGGCTCCATCTCGAATGTGATCCGGCGTTGTGCCCTTCGGTTGCTAAAGCAAGACACTCCCCCGGCTAGATTCCGATATCTTATCTATGGCGATCCGCCGGGAATTGAATAAAGAGGGCCGGTGGTGATTTAAGGCAACGGCTCTCTTTCCCGGTGCCCGATCGGTACGATGATTAAGAGAAAAAGAAGAGTGGGAGCGCCAACAGTATCATTTGGGTCCATATGTCGAAAGTTTCCCGCGAGGATACGATATTGGTGATTAGGTATAATACCAATACGATCTCGGATATGAATACCAGTAATAGAGGCAAGACATATCGCTTATAATGTTGTGCCAACATGTAGAACTTACTGGATGTCATATACAGGTTGATTAGGATTAATAGTATGAGAAATAGGAATATATCACCCAATACGAAATAAATAAGCATCGGGTTGGAGAATTCCGTATTTGCCAGTTGCGCCAGATCATCGGAGCAACTGGTGAGTTGCTCGCCTTGCGGAAAAGGATTTAGCAAATAGAATAAAGAGTTGAAAAGATTATCTAGTAAGGATACCTCGCATTCTTCCTCATACATGACCATCTTGAGTACTGGTTCTTGCTTATTCTCTCGATTTTCGCAAGTAGTTACAGGAACGCCCATTTCATCGTAATCGACAAAACAAAGGCGGTCTACCAATTGGTATTTCAATAGAATGGATAGATAACCGATATGCTTTTTCTCCTTGATAGGGAATATGACATTTAAATCGTAGTTTCTATATATTTTATTACCCATCACACAAAAGGAATCAATTACGAAACTGGTGGACTTCACGAATTGTACAAGTTCTCTCCGGTTCTCCAGCTTAAAATCGAAATCAGGGAAGTAAAGAGTCAAGCCGTTGAGTTTCCGGAGAGACGGGTTCCGGTTGATCGTGCCGGTATCCTTTGTGAATAAGTTATTTAAAAGAGCCATCTGGGATTCTTTCGATCTTAGGAAATCATTCGTCGCTTTTGAGTTTCGGAATAGGACCAGCAAATCGACAGGCGTATCCGAATAAACGGGCATATCTACCAGACACTCCTGTTGTTGCCAGTCGCTTACTTGACTAGGTTGCCCGCTTTCTGTATCCACTACATACCCTAGATATTCCATCCGGCTGAATTTCCGGATAAGGCCTGCCGGTAATTGCTCGTATACGGATTGCAACCAATACGGCACGATGGGAAAAGCTCGTTGGTTGTATTGACTTAGGCGTTCGGATAGGCGTTCGGTTTCCGATGATGCGCCATCTACCTTGAATACGGGAATACTGCAATTTCCCTTTTTTCTTTTGTGTGGCGATCTCTTCTTTGCTACGTTTATCGAAATAACAGAAGAACGTACGAATCGTGGAGGGACGCAGCTCACGCACGGATAGCAACCAGTTCTTTACGGCTTGCGTGTAAGTGGTGTCGTAAACGAATGGGATGAAATCGGTTTCCCGGTATCCAATGGCGTCTTCTTCCCAAGGCGTGATGTTGAGGGCGATGGAAAGGGGAGCTTCTTTGATGAAAAACTCAATCGTTCCGCTTCCTCTGATGGAGGGATTCTCGTCCGGATTATCCAGAACTCCTGTAACGTCTTCTGTCCATACGGGGCAAATGATATAGCCTTGTTTATCGGAGTTGAGCAACGATTGCATATTATCCAGATCTCCGGTTTTGCCCTTGAAGAAATACATATTCTCGACGGTAGGGGGGAGGCAATATCCTTTCCGGTTCTCTTTATTATTGAAATAATACCACAAAGCTTGCGTTACTTTGACTGGGCCGGGCATTGCATCGAAGAAGCGGAAGAGAGGATCTGCGTTGGCCTTATTCTTGGATGCGGTTAATAACTCGTTTCCGAACAACCAAGGTGTATATGCACATTGTTCCACATGATCTGGTAATAAGGAACTCGGGGACTGTAAATAACCCAAACGCAATATCGCTTGGTTCGCGTCCGGATTTATTACGAAAGTGAAAGCGTTCCCCAATTCAGCGGGATAGACGATATAACTGCATTGCTCCGTTAAGATACGCTGGGTGATCGAGTCCATAAGAGCTTGATAGGAGACGATCGGGGTACGAATCTCTTCCAGTTCCAATTCGGTCCGCTCTCCTAAACTCCGGAAATAATCCAATCGCTCCGAGAGACTTCTTTGGGCGTTAACGGCTTGTGCCATGATTACATGAAGTAATAAGCCCAATAAAATGCCGTGGTAGGTAGTTCGATATCTGGTTGACATAAGGGTAAATTTAAAGTTCTATATTTATTCGTATCAGATTATTCTTTAAGATTTCTCCGGTGCGGTCAATCTCTTTGTCGTCTTTATCGGCCCACGCTTTTCGCCATGCCTTATAGTCTTTGACAAATAGGGCTAGCTCTTTCGGAGGAAGCCAATGAACCGTGAATCGTAGATGTGCCGGTATCTTCTCTCGCAAGAATTCTTCAAGACGAAGCTGAAAATCCGGCCGTTGCCGCGTACGTTTTGTTTGTGAGAGGATTGCCGTTAAGGTAAATTCCCGGGAGGGGACTGGATGATCAGTCGCCTTCGGTGAATGCAGGAGTATGTTTTCCAGAATGAAAATTTGCTCTTTCGCATCTTCCCATCCGAGTATGGAATAGAGATATCTTTCCAATCCGGAAAGGGAGTCTGCGTCGAATAGATTACAGCCTAGATACCGGTCCCGGATAAGTTCCGGTAGTTGTCGCAGGAACCGGACTCTTCGTTGACGGTTTATCTCTTTATGGGAGTAGCGGAGAAAAGGCTGGTTGCTATTTTCGCCGTAGATTTTATCCAACGTATCCAATAGCAGATCTTTGTTTTGTTCCATAGAAGCGGAACCGGGGGTTCCCATATTTAAGGCCATCCAATCTTTTAGATGGTTCATTTCTTTATGTCCCTCCGAAAAGAGATGGTCGAATATAGAAAGATATGCCTTGAATGAATCGGTAAACGAGTCCTTGTAGCAAATCGGGAAATCATTTGTGACGCTATAATCATTCAGATGGATATGGCGACTGTCCATGAGGATCGATTTGGCTTGTTTTTTCTGTTCTCGTATCGCATGGTTGATATTATTCCGCGAATGCAAACGATTCAATACTTTTGTGGCATTAATCTCTACTGCTTGTTGGTTTTGGTAAAGTCGTATCTTGATTTGCTCAGGGGAAGATAATGCTAATGTATAGGCGTATTCACCCTCTTCAAAACCTTGAAATTCCAAAGAGTGTATCGATAGAACCCCTTGTATCTGCTTGATCCCTTTGAAAAGCTTGTATATGGGAAGCGCACTACCTGTATAATGACTTCCCGGTGCGAATAATTGAATCGCCTCCGTATAAATGGCGATCAAGGTTTTTTCCGGAGAGATGCTACCGTCTATATCGATATTTCCAATAAGTAATAAAGGTTTTCTTCTTACGAAATGGATTGCGTGTAGGGCTTCTCCTAAATTCCGGTTCGCGTGATATAGTTCCTCAATCTTTTCCTTGATTTTCTTTTCTTCCTGTTTGTGTTGATCTTCTGAGATAAAGGACGAGAGTTCTATAAATAGGTCGAACCATCCGTGGCAGATCTGATCATTGGATCTATAAGGGTGGATTTGCAGGTCCGATAAGTTCATTAAGTAATCAGTGTTATCTAATTGATCTAAAAAATGGTCTCGGTAATCTTTGGGTGTCACAGGGGCCATCCCGGAAACCCGTTCAGGACTGAACAAGCCGTAATCCTCCGGATTGAAACGATTATTCGATCCGGTGAGATATTGTTCTAATGGGAAACTCATTTGGTAATCCAATTCGCTTAAGGCGTAATTTAAGATGTCCAGAGTCGTGATTCCCGGGTCGTGCGGGGCATGGTCTGTCCACAATTGTCCCGAAAGCTCCCGGATTGTTTCCAAGGCATTCTTTTGGAGGTTATCGAATATGGATTCCTCCGTTTTTAGTTCTTGCAGGTTGGGCAGATCATCCATGGCTATTCTTGATTAAAGGTGTTTCTCCGGTCGGAGGCATCCATCCGGTAATCTTTCCATAAATCGGTTATCTGGAAACAAACAAAGATGTTGTCTCCATAATCCCGTCCGCTACGTATTTGCAACTTGCATTTTTGTCCGGGGCCGTACCAACGGAATTTGATCTTGTTAAAAAAGGAACCGAACCAAGATTGATTCGTACGGATTTTTCGATGTTTCCCGTAACAATGGATAGCCGTGGCTTCCACCAATGCGTATTGTCCGCTTTTTAACTTACCGCATCCAGCCATGATGCGGTAGGCACGACATCCTTCCGTTGGTATTTGCAGGGTATGCCATTCGCCATCTGCGGGAAATTTACCCCGTATCGCGCCGTCGAAGCGGGTTGCGGAAAGACTGCCGTTGATACGAATATCCATACCGGGTTGGTTCATCTCGATACGACCGTTTGGATGAAGCGATAGTATCGGTTCATCTTGCCCTTGACGTATGATATGGAGTTGGCTATTGTTACCTAGGTATATTTTCCACTCAGGAATATTGTCTTGTATGTTCGTGAATAAGCTGATGACGGGACTGTTTTCCTTGGAAGGAGCTAACCGTAAGCCATCATCCGGATTTTTATCGATCCCGTCGTCGGAAATATTGACCATGGAATCGATTAATTCGTAGAAATGCTTTTGGTTGGGCATACTTCCGCGCTTAAAGTATTCTTTTAGTGTATTTCTGTTTGTACGAGGCATATCCGGTTTGTTTTATTTGTAATAAATCCAATCTCTCAAAAATAGTATATATAATGATTTGAAATTCAGTGTGTTGAAAATTTTATAGTTTTAATTGAGGAACAAATAAGAAACAAAATTGCTAATTAAAGGCATTTCCCGATTTTTTGTTTTCACTCTGTTTCTTTCCTTGCACTTACTTATAATCGGGACTTCTTGAACCAGCTTCCTACCAGAATTTTTTTCCTCGTCCGACGGTTGTATTTGAACTTCCAAGAACCATTGCAGCCAAAAGAAAAGCAAGCCTTCTTTAATTCATACAAAGATAAGGAAAAACTTATAGGCAGGCAAATTTGTCTGCCTAAATATAGTTTACTTTGATTTAGCATATATATAGGCTAATGGACTAAACTAAACCTTTTCCCGAACTTCGTAAAACACTCTGGTCCCATTGTGCAGCCAAAAGAAAAAAAGATTCCACGGCATATTTTTCTTTTCGCTGCAACTCCCTTTTTATAAACCATCAACCTTTTACACGAGATCTTCTCTTCCCTGTATTCGCACATCCGCTTTCGGGCTGTCTGATATGAATTGTGTCGCAAAGGTACTTGACATGTCTTTCTTGTATGCAAGGTCACAGCCTGACGGTTCACGACAAAATCTCCACGCTCCGCTTTGCGGAGGTAGTATTTGGTTGTGAAACCCTGCATAAAGAGCCATGTCACCTTTTGAAGCGACATAATTAAATCAAGCCCGAAAGTAGCTGATGCTACAAGAGGGAAAAAAGAAAACTCAAAATTTAAGATTATGGCGAACTATGCAACAAACATTTTTCACGCAAGTACGGAAAACAAGCAAGACCTCGATAAAATAGAGGCATTTCTGGACGATAATTTCAACGGTTTTGTCAATCGGTATGGCGACACTGTAGATGCAGAATTTTCTTCCCGTTGGGAATACCCAGAAAAAGAAATCGACGAACTGGTAGCTTCTTTGGAAGCCAAAGATAAAATCTATATCCGCATACTGACATACGAGTTAGAGGACGAATACGTGAGCTTTCGGATATTCTCGCAAGGCAAGTGGGACATTAAGCTGTAACCTAAAAACGCATTCACTATGTACGAATACGAAGAAGACAGCGATATTATCGGTTTGTCTTGCACACTGCTCAATCCATACAAAGGTTACACGGAAGGTACAATCGTGGGCAACTATGGTAACACCATAGTTGTCCGCCTTGAAAGCGGCAAGGAAATTTCAGAATACCGTGATGAAGTGATTATCCATGATTAAACGATAGCAAACGTATGACACAGATAGCAACAAAATTCGTCAAATGGGATATTCCCGAACTGGCGACATTACAGGACAGCAAGGTTTACAAATTGCGGGTACACCTGAACAACGGAGGCAAGTTAAACCGGGAAGAAAAGAACTGGATTACCCGTAACGTGTGGGAAAGCATCTATTTCAAACGTGGAATTGCCTTGAGCGGTTATCATTTTGATTTTTCCGACGTTCTCAAACGGTATTTCGTCAAACAGCACGGAAGCATTCACGAGTATTATGCGATTGACAAAACAGCGTTACGCTCGATACTGTACGGCAGAATCGAGGATATTGTAGAAGTAAACAGTTAAACAACAAGGATATGGGAGAATACAAATTTTATCAAGACCGTAAGGTTACAAGTTGGGAACGGGATTATTTCAGTGTAAAAGCAAATAGTTACGAAGAAGCCGAGGCAATCGTCCGCTCATGGAACTGTGAGGACGTGTCGAACATCATTGACAACCGTCTTTGCTATGAAGAGTGGCAAGCATTGACCGATACATCGGAATCTATGCTCCCCGAAGAAAACGACGGCAACCCGACAATAGAGATTTTCAACGAAGACGGAGAATCAATAATGACCAATGTACCTAAAACACCTCAATCAAACCAATAGAACCATGAACGTAACAATCGAACACGTCTTTTGCCGCTATAGCGATGAAGCGGAAGAAATCTATTTCCGAATCATGAACACGATTCTTTTTGCAACTGACGAAACCGAACTTCGTGCAAGTATGGAACGTTTGAAGAACGAGACCTCACTCGATGAGTATTTTATATTCGGATACGGAGCACACCATATCTGGATAAACCAACGGCGACCGAGTGATAAAAACAGAATTTTCAAAAATCGGATTATGGTAGCCCATTTCTGACGGGAACGGGCAAGAGACCTCCGATGTACTTTTGCGGGCTAAACCGGAACTGCCAGTTTCAGCCCGTTTCTTTTTCTCTCGGCAGACATGCCGGCGCAATACCTTTTTTATCCTCATAATTAAAATTCTTATACAACCCGGAGGCCCATTTATATTTTCTTTTCGCTGCAACCCTTTTATATAAGCTATCGAACCTTTTGCAAGAGACCTTCTTTTCCCTGTGTTCGCACGTCGCTTTCGGGCTGCCTGATATGAATTGTGTCGCAAAGGTACTTGTCATGTCATTCTTGTATGCAAGGTCAAAGACTGACGGTTCACGACAAAATCTCCACCCTTCGCTCCGCACGGGTAGTATTTAATCGTGAAACCTTGCATAAAGAGCCATGACACCTTTCGAGGCGACATAATTAAATCAGGCCCGAAAGTAGCTGGTGCTACAAGAGGGAAAAAAGAAAACTCAAAATTTTATAGATTATGGCAAACGATGTAACAAATTCAAATGGACGAGTAACGGCAGACGAAGTAATACACAAGGATTCGGTTTTCAGATACCAACTATTAGACCGCTTACGGTCAGATTGCGAGTATTACCTTAATTACGGTAACAGACACCCGAAATCCTTATGGGCTGGCGACGAAAAATTGCAAATTGAATTTATGATAAAACTGCATGAGAGTTTCAAAGAGGACGAAAAACCAGAATGGCTTACGATGGATGAGATTTTAGAATACAGCAAGAAAATGATAGCTCAAGAAGAATAAAATTACAACTAAGGAACAGACTAAAAATGTGTGATTTTATGGCATGGTTAGCAGTAAATAAAGACGGAACAGAATGGATAATGCCCGGAAAGCCCGTTCGAGGCTGGTGCGGGCATTGGGAGTACTCGGAAAAAGTGTACGTCGAGAGCGAGCAAGGGTACGTATCAATCGAGATAGAACTCCCCAAGGGGTCTGTTTACAAACTACTCGGTAAGGAGCTGACATGGGATGATGAACCGGTGGAATTGCAGACCGAAACAGAAAAGAGGTAAAAGCAAGCGGGCTGAACGTAGCATCGGTTTCAGCCCGCTTATACCGGCTAAACAGGTACACACCGGCGGGAATCCCTTTTTTATCTCCGTAACAGACATCCATACCGTTTCCTTCGGAAATAACCTTTTATACCTTTTGGCAGGCTATATCCTTTTGTAGAAAACGTCCGTTCGTGCGAAGGCGGTTCCTCCGCTTTGTTTCAAGACAGACTTCAGCCCTTTTTCCTTTTCCTCTTCTTTCCCTCATTTCTCTTGCCGGATAGAGACAGCGACATCAATACGCTGCATACATCTTTTGTCGGCTCTTCGTTTGGGCCCCCTTTCCACTATGCAGCGTACATGGTTGTATAAACGGTATATCGTTCTTGCCGCTTCAACCCCAAACAACCGATACGCTTTCTTGCCAGATGTTCTTCCCGCCCACCTGCCGGAACGGGAGCGGTCTTGTGTCAGTGGACGGACAGGTCTTTCATGTCTCCGAATCCGCTGCGGATTGTTTCGCCTCGACTTTTTCGCGACCGCTTTCTATTTGAAGTCGCCATATCGTTTTTCGTTGCAAAGTTAGTATGCAGACGGGCGCGACCTGGTGGTCTTGACCAATGGCGTATCGCACAAATCTTCCTTTATCGGGCCTGCGGTTTGGGGCTTCGCCTCCAAAATAAAGAGTATTTATGCGCTATCCTTGGTGCAGCCCTTTACTGCACCTACTTTTTATGCACCGTAAAACTGATTTATTAACTTCAAAAAGCAATCGCAATGAAAAAGATCGAGAACAATTTCGCAGTAACCGGATTCGTGGCAAAAGATGCCGAAGTCCGTCAGTTCACCACCACAAGTGTCGCACGTTTCCCGCTGGCAGTAGCCCGTCAGGAGAAGAACGGCGAAGAAACCAAGCGCATATCCGCTTTCATGAACATTGAAGCGTGGCGCAAGAACGAGAATACCGGGTCGTTCGACCAGCTCACCAAGGGCACGCTGCTTACCGTGGAGGGCTACTTCAAGCCCGAAGAGTGGACCGACAAAGACGGCGTGCTGCACAACCGCATCGTAACGGTCGCCGTCAAGTTCTATCCCGCTGTCGAGAAAGAGGAGGAAGCTCCTGCGGAACCGGTAAAGAAGCAGGAAAAAGGCAAGAAGTAATTCCTGCCTTATCCGGACAAAGCGGCTTGAAAGCCGCTTTTGTTTTACTCGTTACCGTTCCGGAACGTCCACACTTTTATACTCCTTCATACTCCACACGAAGAGTCCGCCGCCGTCCATTGATTTTCCCGTGCAAAGTTAAGGCGGTCGGGAATCGGCAAGGCGCGGCTTCATTTGTCGTTAACAACCATCAACTCGCAAGCTCGTCAATACTTGTTCAACACAAATGAAATCGTCCACGGGACTATCCGCTTCCTCCTTGCCTTATTTCCCTTCTGTCCGCCTTGTGGCCCGCACGTAAATCAAATCCCGCCGGACGAGGGAAACCCTCCGAAAGCAGGGATAAAAACGAAAGTCAAACTTAAAATTCAAAATGTATGAAACAGATGATTTGGTCAAGCTATGACCTGTTGGACGAAACGGCAAAAGAAGAATATCAAAATTCCCAGCGGGAAATATTGGACGATGACAGTTACGAGGTCAGCGATGAAGAATGGGCAGAAGAAGTATATTGCCGGCTGGACGACGAACGAAGCAATCTGAATAAAGAAGTGGACGGCATTATTGTCGTGTTCGGCAACTTGGGATTATGGAACGGCCGGAGACGAGGCTATCAAATATTGGGCAGCACCATTGCCGATATTTTGAAATCCCAGTGCGACGATGCAGAATGGTACGGCGACGGCTACAACATTCGCGGACGGATGGACCATCATGACGGTACGAACTATACCTTATACCGTATCGCCAAAGGCCGTGACGAAGCGGAACGTATCGCCGATAAGATTTACAACCGTGAAATCGACGAAGAAGGCTTCCGCCGGAGAACACGTTCCCTCTATCCGTATGTAGCCGCCGTGTACGGCTGGAAAACAAGGCAGCGCAAGCCGGACAAGGCCGCATAAAAATGCTGCCCGCAAAATACCGCAACGCACCCGCCAGAGGTGGTTGCGGTATCCTTTATTGAATGACTGAAATACAGAACCATCACCTTTTATAATCAGCTTCGTTCCTTTTTTATCTCATGTTTTTTGTGAAACCGGGAATGGACGAATATTTTGAACTGACGGACGAAGGTTACGAGTGGGTCTCCTAAACATTCGGTACAGATAATGACAGGTACGGGTTCGGGATACATTGGCAATGGATGTGTCCTGAATCCTTTTGCCGGAATTACCCTTTTATATCTTCATGACTCTTTCCCTTTTATCGAAGCGTATTCCGTACCCCATTGTACTCCGGCTAACCAACCGGAAAGCAATCCTCTTATAACACCTTAGCTTCCCCATTTTACTCCTTACAGCCGTTCCCCAGACACACTCCATGCCGAAAGCCCGCTTATTTTTCTGCAAAGTTCGATTGCCGGCTGCCAGTCCCGGCAAGGACCGCTGGCGCTTGCAACCGGAAAATCTTCCTCTCCGACTTCGTTGGAGAGCGTATTTCCCGTTGCCTCCTTGTCTGGACTGACCGTCAATCCTGTGGCAGAAAAATAACCAGCCTCTCGGTACGAGATTGTACCAAAGGGAAAAACAAAAAATAGTTCAAACTTAAAATTTAAAGCGTATGACATTTAGAGAATTTATGCGAGAAAACGGTTACGAGTTACAGACAACTTTTTGGGAGGACTTCTCAATAGCGGACCGATTCGGTCTGTCAGCTATACAAGACACTTTCAAACGTGCTTTCGAGGAATGGAAAAATAACTATAAATACCTCACGGAACTGATATTGGTACTCAATCATAAAATCTGGCAGTATTATGAAACGAAACCGGAATTTGCGACACTTTACAATACCCTTTGGGAACAGGCAGGTCAATATGCGGTAGAGAACCTGAAAGATGACGAGTTAAGTTATTATTACGAGGTGACGGATTAAGCAAGGGAACACAAAGAGTCGGCTTTCATCGGCGGCTCTTTGTGCCACTTCCTTTTTTATAGCATACGGCAAAACAAATACCGCAACCGTCCGCAAAAGACAGTCGCGGTATCGTGTTATCCTGTATAACCATTGTCAACGGTCTCCCGAAACACTATGAAGAAAACCGTTTATACTTTCTTTATTTTCCCTCTTTTACCGCATCTAAGAATGTCTTTGCAGGCTTGAACGCAGGAACAGAGTGAGCCGGAATCACGATGGTCGTATTCTTTGAAATGTTACGAGCCTTTTTTTTCTCTGCCCTTTGTTTGATGATGAAACTTCCGAATCCTCGCAGGAACACCTCGTTCCCGGCAATCATCGACTCCCTGACACTCTCCATGAATGCCTCCACTACAGTTGTCGCTACCGACTTTTCTATTCCGGTCTCCTGTGCGATCCGGGCAATAATATCTGCTTTTGTCAGACTGTTTTATTATAAAATCCGTTGCAAAGATAATAACATATCTCTTTGTCGTCTGGATTGCCAGCCTGATAATGTTACGGAAAACGATAATCCACCTTTATCTCACGGTGTTCCTTCGGCACGAACCAGACAATCGGAAAGCCCCGATAAAAGGAGAGAAACATAAAAAACATACAAATCCGTATCCTGTAGTCAAGGCAGGCAAACACCCGATCACCATTTATCGGTCATGATGGTAATCACTCTTACTGAAACCACCGAATATAGCTTTCAGAATCTTTCCGATAACATAGAAAACCACTATAAAAACGATAAGTTCTCCCATATTCTATACTACTTAAAGTTAATATAAAGATACTAAAAATCAACGAGAACAGAAAACATATAGCCCTGATTCTCAAAAAAATCCATTTCAATCCGGCTAATACGAAAGCTCATTGCCCATCTTTCGGCTTACGCTTGCCCAACGGTCCTTTGAATTTTCCCCTATTGAGCTTTACCCCGTGCCGGTTGAGCACACTGAACACCGAACTCCGGCTGTTGTACCCGCTTACCGCCATGATGTCCTCGAAAGAATGACCGTTGACATACATATCAACGATGGTATTCTCCCGGTCGGCCTTATCCATCGCCTTCATCGTTTTTCTCGGGACCTTCGCTTTCTGTTGCAGATTCATGACATGTGCGGACGAATACCGCAATACCGCCACCTCTTCGGGTAGCGCCCCGAACATATCCAGTACATCGGCTGCCGTCGTTTCGGGGAACAGTTTTCCCCGCGAGTCGATCCGGTCATGGATGGAAATGATACGCACCACTTTGATTCGGCACAACTCAATAAACGCGGACAATTCGCGCGACCCACGGAGAGCGTTGCTGAATTTGGCCACGACAATCTCGTCACCTCTTTCGAGATTCGCTACAAGCTGTTTCCATCTGGGGCGCAGAGCCTCGTTTTCGACAAGTTCCTCTATCACTTGTACACAACCGTATTTCTGCATCCACTCTTTATCAGCCTCGAATCCGTCGTAACGATCCGCCTTGAATATGTAACCTACTTTTGCCATATCATTGTGCACTTCTATAAGAATAAGTACAAATATAAGAGTTATTTTAAACTAAACCATACTTTGAACGAAAATGATATGAAGGGCTTTCTGTGTCCTTCGTTTCTTTCACTTATTTTCATTGAAAATCAAACTATTAAGTGCAATGTTAAAAATGGTTTATAAAACGATTTTCGGCGCTTGTCATCTTGAAAAGAATACTTAGATTTGTGCTGTAAAATACAAAATGAACTATGAATTGTAAAAATCAATACTTAAAAATTGTACTATCGATTGCTGGACTTTCTGCCGTTCCGATTGCCATTTTCACACTTACATCGTGCGACGGTTCGAACGTCAAATCACTGGTTGAAGCCCAACCTACTCCAGCCGGTCTGTATCGGGAGTATCTGTCCGAAACACGCGGGCAAAAAGAACTTTCCTTTGAGGATTTGACCGCGTATATCGGGAAGTGGCAGACCTTGAAAGATTCCGTGACCGCAACCATGCGCCGGGACACGACCTATCGGGCACATTCCGACATACGTGAAGAGTGCATTCTGCTGCACGATTCCGTCCGTGCGGAACTTTCTCGGCTGGCGATGTCGAAACCTCGCACCTATAAAGAAGTGCTGATTCTGAAAGAACGTTTCTCTTCCTATACCGGAGACGTGGAACTGCATCGTTCCGCCGAAATCCGTCCGTTTTTCGCAGAATTGGATAAACGTCCGGCCTGTCGGGGTAACAAGGAGCAAATTCTGTCAGCATATCGTAACGTGCTTGCCGAAACCCTGAACAATGGAATACATGGGAACGGCGACCTCAAAAAATTCATCGAAAGGGAGGATGCCGCTTTTCGAGCTTTCCTGTCCGGGTTGCACGAGCTTGGCGAAGCGAATATGGCCGACATCACCCGTGACACAGAGAAATGCTGCTCCGAGGTGTTTTTCGCCGCTGGGCGCAAGGAAATCACTTACAAGGACGCCACGATATACATGGCCTTACGTACCGACCGTCGGCTGATCCAGAACGTGCGTGCCTGTCTTGACAACATACGCCGTGGAAAGGTCGTAACGCCCGAACAGGCACAAGCCTATGTCTGGATGATTCTACAGCCCTACGCTTCCTTGGACGGCCTCTGCATGACGCTATTGTCCCCGGAAGATAAGGAAACCCTTTACAGGATGGCCGCAGAAACACCCGCCGCATTCGAGAAACTGCGCAGAATCCTGCCGTCGGAGGGCGACCGGTTGGACGAACTGCCCGGTATGCTCATGGAGATATTCATCGCCTCGTTGTAAAAGCCTATTCACAAAATAAACGATATATGATTATGTTACGACACTTTCTGGATGACTTCATGTCGTTCGTACCCCTGCAAATGCCGCAGCTTCTCAATGTGGCAACGATGGAGGAGCCGCAGTTCTACGGTGACTATGTTCTGCTCACATTCCCGCTGCGGGACCCCTATGATCTGGAGGAGGTCATGGACATATTCGAGGACGACATGGAGCTGATTACACTCTACCACCATGTGCCGGTCGGACTGGAGAAATCCGGTCATAGCACCTGTGCCTACTCCAATCCCGCTTTCGGGCAGATGTTCAAGATGAACGCCCGGACAGACGCGGACGGCAAGGTAAACCGTATCATCGCGACCATTTACGATTCGTTGGAGCTGATGTACGGCGACCTGTGTCTCGATCTGAAACTCCACGCCGGGAACGGCAGCTTCAAGTACAAAAAGAATCAGGAAGACGTGTTGTTGGATTTCATGTAAAACAACCCCTATGCGAAACACGATATACCGCCAAATGGTTTTCTGTATCGACACGTACCGCACGTGGATAGAAGTGGCCGATGACAACCTCTACAAGGAACACGTCATTTCGAGAAACACCCGGACCGACTTCCTTGTGACCCGCACGCTGGTACTGCGGGCCTACAAACCGCATGGTCCATACGAAAAGGGCATGACGTGGACGATTCCGGAGCATGATCTGGACACGGCACTGGCTACATATCGTAAGCAGAACGGCACATTCAAATCCCGGATGAAGAAAGGCGCGTCGTCCCTGACAGCCGAAGACACCGAGAACATTATCCGCTTGGCCACCCACGGGATTGTCCGATTGGAACTCGTGGTACGGCCCGTTCATATACCTTCAAAACCCTATTACCTGTTATGACCTGGATTATATTACAATTCGTATTTCTTGCAATGCCTGTCGTCCTTCCGGCACTGTTGTACAGAAGCAGGCGTTGCTTCATGGCAAGATTCTACGATAAAATGGTGTGGAGCGAAAAGGCCCGCAGGCTGTACGCCCATGTGCTGCTTATCGTATTACTCTTGTTTCATTATGTCTATACGAGTGGACACCCCGGCGAGTTCGGTATCGTGCCATCTACCATCGTGTGTGCCGCATGGGTCTCTTTCAGGCGGGCGGACCGATGGATGCGCGGCTTGCTCGACCGGCCGAAACGTTTCGTCTGGTTTGCGCTCTTGGCATTGGTCATCGGCTTCGTGCCGCATCTGTACACGATGGCCGTAACAATCGCCTTTGTTCTTTTGGCTGCCCTGTTCTACCCGTCGGCAAGGGTCATGTCCGAAAAGACAGACATACGCAAATTCCTCGAATGGCTGGAATGTCCCGGAGCATTAGCCGACAGTTATCATAGTATCATCACGCGAGGCTGCCACGATAATGCGGATAATGGCAACCTGAAACTATCCGCACATTATGAATCATCAAAAACAGAATGAAAATGAGAAATAGAAATGAAGCGCCCGCCGCCATACTGGCGAACGTGGAAGTGTTCGACTACCTGAAAGAAAAAGTCGGCGAGCGGAAAACGAGAACGGAAGCCTACTGCGATTTGTTGGATAAATCGCTGGCAGGTTTCGTCTCCCCGTTTTTAAGAAGGCAGGACTACGACCTCTCTCCCTGCCAGTGCCATGTAACCGTTTCCGACCTTGCATCGGAGTGGCATTGGCATCGGGCTACTGTCCGCTCGTTTCTGGACACGCTCGAAGCGCTCGGACAGTTAGAACGCATCCGGCTGGCAAAAAGCGTCGTCATTACCATGCCCCTGCGGACCGGCACGCCTGCCATGCCGGACAGCGGACGGGAAGAAGCGGACTTTGCCACAAGAATACAGGAAGCATTGTACGACTGGATAATCGGCAAAGCAACCTCTTTCGATGTGGGTAAATCATGTGGACAAATCATGCGCCAGACCTTGACGGAGATAGCCGGACGGGACAGTCGTATCTATCCGGACAGTCATTCCGACACGGCATCGGCACAGACCGTCCGGTCGGAAGAACAGCTGTGTGAGACCGTCTTGGAATGTATTGCCCATGCCGCCCTCTGGCGGGTTCTGCGTAAATCGAGGTTCGACGACGGCTCGCCGCTCGTGCAGTTCTTCCGGCTCGACCTCAGCGGGGAATGGGCGGCGTTCATCGAGGCCTCGAAAGAGCTTGCAGAGCTTGTTATCGACGGAAAACCGGACGGGACAGGCTTCGGTACGGACGAAGAGACGGAACGCCTTGAATCGCTTCGCAAACCCTTTTTATCGCTTCTGGCGAAGGCGCAGGAGGAAAGCTGAACGGGGATTCGCGGACAGAGATTGTATAACCACGGGCAATTCTCCCCAGTTCAGGTTCAAATATCCTTCCAGTTATAGCAGGCATCCGGGCTTGCCCGTCTGCCACTGAACAAAGGGAAGGGGGAGCCTAATACCCCTGCTGACTGACGTCGCAGGGAGAAGTGTCCAAGCAAGCAGCAAGCTGGGACACGGGGAATTGTCCGAAACAACACGAAAACAGTATGGCAAATGCAAAACAGGTTCTCGATGTTCAGGTATCGAAAGGGATCACCGCCGCCCAAGGCAACGAACACCTGCGTAATCGCAGCGAAGAGGCGGAGAAGTACGCCATGAGCAAGGGCAACTACGACCCCACCCGCAAACATCTGAACTTCGAGATTGTGCCCGGAGGCAAGGTTCGCCCCATCGACACGAGCCGCAATATCCCGGAACGGATAGCGGACATATTGGGCCGTCGCGGGATCAAAGACCCCAACGAGGGATTGGTTGAACCGAAATACCGCACGGTGGTAAACATCATTTTCGGCGGTTCGCGGAAGCGGATGCACGAACTCGCTTTCGGCACGCAGAAGGTGGATTTTGAAAAAGGTGCGGACAATACCCGCATCAAAAGGAAGAGCGACATCGAACGTTGGGCGAAGGATGTCTATGCATTCGTTTGCGGCAGATACGGCGAGCAGAATATAGCCGCCTTCATTGTACACCTCGACGAATTAAATCCGCACGTGCATTGTACGCTTCTGCCAATCAAAGACGGGAGGTTTGCGTACAAGGAGATATTCGCCGGAAAGGACAAGTTCGAATATAGCGCGAGGATGAAACAGCTCCATACGGACTTCGCCGAGGTCAACACGAAGTGGGGAATGGAGAGAGGCCGGAGCGTCGCCGAGACCGGCGCACGGCACAGGACGACGGAAGAATACCGCCGTATGCTCTCGGAAGAATGTACCACCATTGAGCAACAGATTGGCCGACATCAGGAAGTCCTGTCCGCCCTCCATTCGGACATTCGGCTGGCAGAGCGCAGAGTCAAAGGTTTGACCTCGATGGTGGAAAACTTGAAAAGGGAGAAGAGCGAAAAAGAGGCTCAACTGTCGGCACTCGAAAATGATATGGATACCCGGAAAGGTGATGCTTTGACCCTATCTGCCGAGAAAGAAAAGCTCGAAAAAGAGCTGACTGCTATCCAAGGGAAACTGGCAGACAAACAGGAGAAGCTACAAACCGCCGACCGACAGCTTTCCGACCTCAAGGCAAACATGGATGCCATTGAGGAACGCACGGAACAGCTCAAGGAGGAAGCCTACGAATACTCCCGTGATGTCCACTCCAAAGTGGACAGCCTACTCAAGGACGTCATGCTGGAAAATATGGTCGATGAGTGGAGGGAACTGTCGGCGCGGATGAAGCCTTCCGAACGGCAACTTTTCGACGACACACTCGTGCGTTCCGTGGCGGAACGGGGAGCGGAAGTCATGCGCTGCGCCACGATGCTCTTTCTCGGTATGGTCGATGATGCCACTACGTTTGCCGAAACACGTGGCGGAGGAGGTGGCGGAAGCGACCTCAAATGGGGACGTGATGAAGACGAGGACAACCGGGCATGGGCGCTTCGCTGCATGAGGATGGCGAGCCGCATGATGCGCCCTTCCATCGGCAAGAAGCCCAAGCGTTGAATGGCAAGGTTTATAATAAAGAATCAGATAAACAACAAATTAAGGATATAAGAATATGACGAAAAATATCATTTTCATTATTGCGGCGCTTTGTTCGCTGCAAGCCCGTGCGGATGTACAACCTACGGAAAGGGATACTGTACACCGCACGTACCGTTACGATGACACAGAACTGCTGCAGCCGTTACAGCCCTTATACCTTGACGGAGTGGTCGTTCCGGCACGGGGAAACGGCAATTGGTTTGTCAGTATCGCCGGAGGTGCGACAGCCTTTCTCGGCACGCCGCTCGGTTGCGAAGACCTGTTCGGGAGGTTGAAACCCTCGTACAGCCTTGCCCTCGGCAAGTGGTTTACCCCGTGGGTAGGTGCACGCATAAATTACAACGGGTTGCAGTTCAAGGACGGCACGCTGGCCGTGCAGGAGTACCATTATCTCCATGCGGATCTGCTGTGGAATGTGCTTGGCGGTAGCTATGTCCGGCAGAAACTGGTGCGCTGGCATCTGGCACCCTTTGCGGGTATCGGACTGCTGCACCATGCGACCAACGGGCATAACCCGTTTGCAATCTCCTACGGCATACAAGGGCAGTATCGCATTTCCAAAAGGGTAAGCGCCCTCATGGAACTCTCCGGTACGACCACCTTCCAAGACTTCGACGGGTATGGCAAGGCGAATCGGTTAGGCGACCACATGCTTTCACTCACTGCCGGATTCTCTTTCCATATCGGCAAGGTCGGCTGGAAACGGGCCATAGACCCAAGCCCCTATATCCGCCGCGATCGGCAGCTCGTCGATTATATCAATGTACTGTCGGAACAGAACAGCCGCTACGCGGGACAGCATGACAAGGATAGCCGGACGCTGGCCGAGCTGAAGAAGATACTGGAAATCGAAGGATTGCTCGACACGTACAGCCATTTCTTCGATGATGACGATGCTATCGAGCGCAAAGGTTATCCGAGGAACAATTACAGCGGGCTGAACTCCCTGCGGGCAAGGTTGAAGAACAAGCATTGGAACGGAAAATCACCATTGGAAGGACAAGCCCCGAATGGGAATGGCCGGGCAGACAGCCTGCAGCACTGGCCGGATAGCGTGCCTGGTCTCGGAACAGGACAGTTCGAGAATCTTCCCGACAGCACTTTGGCAGACTATGCCGTTCGGATGCAGTCCGGACGGGAATGCATCGGTGCTCCCATCTTCTTCTTCGAACTCGGCACGTCGCACCTGACAGACCCCTCCCAATTGGTCAATCTCGACGAACTGGCACGGGTGGCAAAGAAATACGGTCTGAAAGTTAAAGTCACGGGAGCGGCCGATAGTGCGACCGGAACAATTGGTATCAACAATGCCTTGAGTGCTTCGAGAGCCGACTATATCGCCTCGGAGCTGAACAAGCGGGGTTTGTCGCCCGACAGGATGACCAAGACCGGCGAAGGTGGCATTTCCGATTACGCCCCCACGGAAGCCAACCGACATACAAGGGTGGAACTGTTCTTCGGCAAATGTGAAGAAAACGAATGTTCGTCCGTAAACAGGTAGAAAGCAAGAGAGTACCGATGATAAATATCGGTACTCTCTTTATTTGTTATGTGCTGTATCCCGGATTCTTTAAGCAGACCGTATCAGTTGTCCGGATTGAAATTCTTGTCGTAATCCAAAAGGAACTTTGCCAGTACAGGGTTGTTGTGGTCCACTTTCAACTTGCCGGTGTCCAGACGGCGAATTGCCTTTCTGTCTTCTTCCGTTAACTCGAAATCGAGATACAAGATAAAAGAAACGGTTCTGTCCCGATGATAGGAACGGAGCCGTTTCTTTTATCGACTGGCTTACTATGTTATTGTTCGTCTTTCACGCCGCGTACATACCCGCCGTCGGCATCTGAACTGGTCGCACCGATGGAGTGGTCTTGGGCATTGAAACGGAAACCGCCGTTCTTGCCTGAAATGGAGCCGTCTCCGTCATAAGTTCCGCGGCTGAAGCTGGTATAGGTCATGTACATGGCTTTGCTCTCATGTCTGTCAAGAAGCCATCGACCCTCATACGTTTGCCATGCGTCATCGGGTAAGCGGGTACCCATGATAAGCAGCTCGCGCAAGTTGGGCACGCGATAGCCGCTCGGTGTAATAGAAGCGGTCTGATACCATCTCCAATCCTGAACGCCTTCCCAACTCCAACGATTTAGTGCATTCACATCTATGCTCGGTGTAGGATAGTCTGCGTCATTTGCCGCTACCCGGAACTTGGCATACGGTCGGTTATAAGGCGACAGGTCATTATGCGTGGGCAACGAACTGGCTTCATAGCTTAGGCGGCGTGCCTTCTCGCTAAGGTTGGAGACATCAATCAGGTAGGTACCGTCGGGTTAGGCCTGTGTCACTTTGGGAATGAGTGGTGTGGGTTCAACATTCGGATCGTCAAGACCGATACCGAGGTTGCGTATGCAACGGTAGGCATATTGTCCGCCCACGGTGTTGTGCGAGCCGTCGTAGTTACCCAATGCGGCACATTCTTCTGCCCACAACACCCACGAATGGTCGCCGTCAGCGGAACTACTGGTATAGTGCCAATAGGTCTGGTAATCCCTGTCCGCGGGATTTTGGGGATAGAGGCGCGAAGCGTCGTCCAGCGCATATTCGCCGATATAGAGATCCACGAGCTGGTCGATGGCGGCCAGATACCAGCGTATTTCGTTAGGCTGCACGATGTTGTCGCCGTTCAGGTCGCGGTTACGCAACAGCACAGCGTGCAGGGCGTCTTGGTGGTCATCGGTCAGACCGTAGTGCTCGGAGGGGTTGAGCACCTCCGTCCAATGCAGGGATCTGTTGGATACATAGTTTTCGCCCAGAATACAACGTATGGTATTGAGCCGGCCGTTGCTGGAGGAAGTACTGTTTCTCACGTCACCTTCCTTCCAACGCGTGCCCTCCATGCGGCTTTCAAGCCCCCATGCGGTGGACAATTCATTCTCGCTCTTTTTCACGTTGTACACCGTGCGTATGGACTTCTGCTTGAAAGTCTGTATGGCTTCCACCACGCTCGACGCGCCATCGGGACTGTAATGCGAGTTGTCTCCGTTGATAAAATAGAGCAGGCGGTCTTCGGCCTCCACGTATCGGCGCCACTGCGACAAAAGCGGGGTATTGTCCTCGTCTGTATTGGGGTCATCCGGCTCGCGCACGTACACGTACTCGTCGATGAAAGCGGTAACGGTAACCGTACCGGTGGTCTTTCCTTCCTCGTACTCCTGCTTCAGGCGTTGCAGCAACTGGTGTACGTCGAGTAGGCGGGCGTCAGAATGGCCCGCATGTCCGTCATACCCCGAAGGTTGGTTCTTTCCGCCCTTGTAGTTCTGGTCACCGGGGTATTTCACGAACAGCTCGTCGTCTTGGCCATAGTCCTCGTTGATGGCGAACTTGATCCACTTGTAGTCATGGATACCTGTACTTTCCGGACTGTCCGTTTCGCCGAAACCGCCCGCATAGATGGCCTTGTCGAAAGCTGTCTGCACGCCCCATGTCATGGTTGGAACCATGCTTCGGTTTATCGTAATGAGCTCGCGGTCGTAGTGTGCATCCAGCTCGTACAGCCCATCTTGACTGAATATCACGTTGCCTTCGTAGCCGGGCCTCTGTTCGTTCTCCTCCCCATCGGACTCCACTTCAAGCCGTATATCGTTGATACCACGCAGGGTGACGGTGTAGATGTAGCGGGTATTGCGGCGGGTGTCGTAGTCGTTGGGGTTGCCGTCGGCGTAGCCCAGATGTACGGTGAAGGTCACGTCGGCATTGACGGTATTGCCTTTGTCATCCTTATAGGACAGTGTGCCGGACATTTCCACGTAGGTGGCGTTGGCGGGGGCGTAGGCAAAGTCGCCGTTCTCGAACTGCTGACCGGGTTTGTCCGTATAGTCGCCCGTGTTTTTGTGTTCGCGTTCCTCGCGTAGGGCGTACTGTTCCGCAGCGCTAAGCCCTTCGCCGGAGATGGCCTGTTTGGGAGTCTTGCGGTTTTCCGGCATGTAGAACACGAAGCCACCGGAAGTGTAGAGGTAATTGTCATCCCGCTCGGTAGTCTCGAAAAGCATCTCCTCGGTTGTGAAGTAGGTGCAACCGTCACCATCGGCATCGCCTGTCCCGTGGGGCAGCAGCAACGACTGGGCCGGCACGTTCACCACCCGCCAGCCGCGCGGACGGAAGTCAAGTGCCGTCCAGTTCTTATCGGAGGGTTTCTCGGTTTTCACCACGAACTCCACCCTCGCGTCCGTCCGCTCGGGCCGCAGCGTACACTCCAGCGAGGCGGGACCGCTTTCCGTACCGGGAATGTTGACAAGGTTGCTCGTGGAATTATCATCGTAAGCATAGCCTGTCATCATGAACTGCGTGGAGCGTTCCACGGTATGCTCGTCCATCTTCATTACGAAGGCTTCGAGGTCTGACCGCGATGTTATAGACTCCATGTCCGATTTTTTGACATCATAGCCGGAACTTACGGATTCAGTAGATAGATTGGCGATGCAGACTATCTGTACCTTGTTCAGAGAGGTGGTCTCTATCATGACGGAACCTTTGCTGTAGTCTCCGTTATAGTTGATGTCGTCAGTAAAGAAATTGCGGTAATGCACCTCCCCGGCGGGGTTGAAGATGAACACGTAGAGGTTGTTCACACGGTTCTCGTAGGTAGCGTCCTGCGCGGCACGGGTCTCCACGCAGCTCTTCTCGGACCGGAAGTCCAGCATTACACGTGCGGGAAGCCCCTCTGCCACGCGGGCACGCTCCTCGAACAACGGGTCCTCGGTACACGAGTACAGTCCTACCGCCAGCAGCATGGCCGCCAGCAAGGTCAATATGTTTTTATGTCTTGTTCTCATAACTCAAATGACATGCAGTTTCGTTTAATTGAACGGGGGAACGGTTATCTCTTCCGTATCCCAGTCCTTTACTTCAAATTTTAGCGTGAGGTTGGCCTCCGAACTGAGTGTGGCGTGTATGTTCACTTGCTTGTTACGGGCGATAGAGTTCAGAGCGCCGCCGTATTCGTTGATGAAAGGTATGGCGTCATAGGGAGCTGTACTTGTGGTGAAACCGATGGTATATGGCGAGTTCTTGCTTGCATCCGTCCATGCGTATGAGGGATAGATGTAAAGGGCCAGCGTCTTGCTGCCGTAACCTCCGATTTCGACAGAGAGGCTCTCGTAGTTTTGAACATCATACTCCGTGTCGTCGGGAACGTCAAGGGTCTGCTCGCGGAACAGGTAGAGCCGGTCGCCGAAGAACTCGCCGAAAGTCATGGAAGTGATGGTAATCGGGTGGCTCAGCGTGTTGTTCATAATGACGTTGAGCTTGGCCACGGAGCGCTCCAGTTCCACTTCGATGGTCTGCGGCGTGCCGTCGGATGGAATTATCTGCACATCGCGATGCCAGCTCATGGGTAGGCCGTGTTGTGCGATTTCCTGCTCCGTAAAGCGTTTTGGGAAGTGCGTGCGGTGTTCATCCATCACCAAAGCTTTTTTGGTGTTGCCGACCTGCACGAGGTTGTCCTCGAAGTCTGCCATGTCGGAATAGTCCTTGCCGAGGGCGGCCTCGTTGGCCACGGCATAGATGTCCACAGTACCTACCGGCACACCCTCGATGGTGACACTGCCGCCGGAGAGGTCGGCTTCCTTGAACTGTTTGTTGATGACAGGTTTGTCCTGCGAGAATACCAATATGCGCAAGGTGTTTATCTTCTCTTCAGCGGCCTTGTACTCCTCGTCCGTGGTGTGCGTGGAACGTATATCGGCCATTGGTACGTGCAGGGTAACGGAGGCTGTGCGTCCGTCGGGTATCCATTCGTCCACTCGGTCCGTGCAGCCGGCCAACAGGCTGGCAGCCCATGCGAGGGCGGCTGGCAGAAGCAGGGAGAAAGGATGCGGTAAATATCGTTTTATATATGCTTTCATACACCGTATGTATTGTTGTCTATAAATTTCTCATTTTATTGCCATGACACGGAGGTGTCCTGTTCATCCCAGTCGAGAACCTTCACGTTGATTGCGAGCGAAGCGGCCGAAACGGTCAGGGTGTAGGCATATTGGCTGCCTGCATCCCATTGTTTCGCATTCCCGCCAGAGAGGTTGACCGTGGAATTCCGGTCGGCGGTCTCGCCCTCGAAACGGTAGCTCACGGCGATTTCGGTACCAGTCAGGTCGGTGTGCGGGAGTAACAGCACGTCGCCCAGCATGTTGCGGGTCTCGCCGGCTGTGATGGAAATATCCTTTGCGGCCAACAGGGCATCGCTGTCGTTTGTCTTGGCGGTGTTGCTCCACGAGCTTCCACCGGAGGCATTCCAAGTAAGGTCGCCTTTGTAAGTCACGCCGTTCACTTTGAAGGAAGTAACCGTTACACCGCGCCCCACGGCCCTGATATTGAAGGCCAGCCTTGTGAGCCGATGGGAGAATTTGAAGCTGACAGATTCGGGGGCTTTGTCTGCCTCGATTACTATATTTGTTCGTTCCGCCGTCATCAGGTCGTGCCCTTTCGTGGCGACGAAGTTCTTGACGGTAAAGGTGCCGTCCGTGCAGGCGACGGACACGGCATCGCCCAGCGTTCCGGTGGACGGATAGAGGGCGTAGAAGTCGTAGGTGTTGCCCGACTGCCAGTACAGCAGGCCGCCTCCGTAGGTCCAGCCTGTACCGGAACCGTAGGTCACGGTCGTGTTGTCGAATATCTGCACGTCGTTGTCCGTGCCGCTGGTGTGGCGGTAGCTGCCCCACACGCTGAACGACTGGACGTCGGTGTTCAGGTCGTCCGCACTCCCGATGGCGGAGCGTGTCAGCGTGGGTAGCGAAAAACGTATCGCCCCGCTGTCTCCGGCTGTCTCCATGTCCTGCACCACGCTTTCCGTGCAGGAAGCCGCTGACAACAGCACCGTCGCCAGCAGGGGCAGGATTCCGAGGGTGTTCTTTCTTCTGTTCATATATCTCATCATATAAAGGTTATTCCGTTCTTGCAGGAAAGCTGCATGTGTGCGGTCTGTCCTGTATCATTGTGGCCGGGAAGGGAACATTCAACCCCGCCCGGCCTGTATTCTTCGGTCCGATTGGCCTAACCGGCCGAGCTGCGTATCTCGTTTCGCTGAGTTAAGTTTCTCGTCATGGTGAGTTGCTCAACTCGCCGCGCTGAGTTGCTCAACTCACGGAAGTGGGTCGCGCAACTCACGGAAACGGATTGGCTGGTACGGTAAGCGTTTAGTTCTTTTTATCAGTCAAATTAAGGTCATCACCCGGCGTAGTATCTTTCCACTTATCTACGGTTACATCAAACTTGATAGGCTTGGCGTTCGGGTCGGTGTTGATGTCTTCCATCTTCAGCTCTGCCGTGTAGTTGTAGTAGTACCCGGCTGTCCATGTGTTCTTCTGCAAGCTGGTTTCGCTGTTGCTCGGATTGTAGCTCAATGTGGCACTGAAATCCTGCTGTCCTATCGTTTCTTGGGCAGCGTTCTTTACCACTGCGGTGAATTGGACGCTCAACGTGCCGCAGGTCTGCGGAATAACGAACAGCGGTGCGCATGTCTGGCTGAAGTATCCCTGTTCGTTGGCAGCGTCGGCAGTCACGTCGGTGATGTTGTCGAAAGTGTATGTGCCCGTAGTGTTTGAGAGCTGGTCAGTACTCCACGTGATTGTGCCTTCGTTGGCCTTGTGGTACGTTCCCGTGGACTTGGTCGTTGCGCTCTCTATCCGTAGGTTGTTCACAGCCACGGTGTAGGTGTTGGCCATCTTGGTCTTGAACGTGAAGGTCAGCTTGGACAGCATGTGCCGGAACGTCATGCTTACTTTCGGGGCTTCGCCCGACGCTGTGCCGTCCCATGTGTAGTTGGACTCGTTGCCCATTGCGGCTACGAGGTCGTTCTTCCCGTCCGTGCTGTACGCCGTGAAAGTCAGCAGGCCGGAGGTCGATCCTCCGCTCTGCGAGCCCGCATCGTAGCTGACAATCGACTTGTTAAGCTGGCTTTCCCCGTTGGCATAGCCCGCAAAGCGGAATTCCTTGTTTTTTTCCCAGTAGTAGGTGTTTATGGGTAGCCATTCGTTGTCGCCTGCTTTGCTCACCTGCACGTTGGTAAAGGCGTCTGCCCAGTTCTGGTCGCCTGTGCCTTTGTTCTGTGCGAATACCCAGAACTTCTGGAAATTTTGTGATGTGACATCACCGGAACGGGTGGTCTTGTCCACAAAAGTTGTAAACTCGATGGGCTGGTTGGCGTATTCGGCCACGTCCATCACTTCCTGATTGCTACAGCCGGAGAACACCGCTGCGGCGACTCCCAGCAAAAATAAACTCTTTTTCATGATGCAAAAGCTTAAATTAAAAAATACATTATTGTTTGGTTAATCATTTAGTTATCAATACATCTGTTTTATACAGGTCACCCTTCTTACAATGGCAGCGGGGGATGTCGATGTAATCGCCCCATCCCTCCACGTCGATGTCGAAACCGCTGTCGAAGCCTGCCGCACCTTCCTCGTCGGTGATGACAAGGCCGTCGGAGACGATAATCACGCCGCCACGGGGCTGGGCCTTCACTTGGTCCGTCACATCGAACTCGAAGGTCTTCATCGCGCCGTTGTGCAGACGCACTTCGAGATTGAGGTGGTAGGAGCGTTCCGTGGTGCGGGTGCCGTCGCCGTAGTGGTCGCCGGGGTAGTCGGGAATGCCGAAGGATTTCACTGTGGCCTCCGGACCGTAGTCACGCAGGGTACAGTCGAACATCACGGTAGCCGCTTCCGGTCCGGTGTGTCCGTCGTTCAGATAGACGCTCTCGGCCATGCCTGCCAATGCTCCGCGTGCGAGGGCCACGTAACTGAAACCCCTGTTGGAACTCGTAGCGCACGAGGTAGGTATAGGTGAGCGGCTGCAAACGCACGGGCAGACCGACAGTCTCCTGCGTGGGCAGGGCCTCGTAGCTGCCTATGTATGCGCCGTAAAGCATGTCGGGCTGGTTCACGGTACGTTCCCCCCGCGTGCAGGGCTTCGAAAGCCCCCCGCGTCAGGCTACGGGTGGTGGCACTTGCGGAAGCCAGTGCGGCGATGTCGTTGAAGACGATGTATTCCGTGTCATTGTTGTAGAACAACAGGTCGTGCGTACCTTCGTTCATATAAAGACGGCCTCCTTCGGGCGACAGGTTGCCCTCGTTCTCGGCGGTGCCGCCGGTATAGATGCGTGCACGGATGCCGGTGGGCACGTCGGGGCGAAGGTCGTCATAGCGTTGGGGCCATGCAGGGTTCCACACGGACTGCCAGTCGGTCTGGTAGCTGCGTTCCCATTCCTGCTCCCACGTGGCGGTGAGGTTTACCTGAACGGAGAAAGCATGGTCGGGGTGGTCGTAACAGAGATCCTTTCGGCAACCGCCCAACAACAGAAGCGTGGCGGCGTATAATGCCATATATAGCGGTGTGCGTCTCATCGTGCGCCTCCTTTCTTCTTATCCGTGTCCCACAAACGCCAAACGAGCGTCAGTTTCAACTTCAGCGGCCCGAAGTAGTCCAGCTTGCTGGTCTGCCGATAGACGTAATGTGTGCCGCCCAGATAAGGTATCGGGTCGTACACCTCATACTTGCTGTGCATGTACCCCACGCCGATACCGGCTTCTAAGGAGAGCCGCCGTCCGATGGGGAACATGTAGCCGTAGCTGACTCCGACCATTTCGGCTTCGCCCTGATAGCCCTCCTTGCCGTTTTCGAGGTCGTACCACGTGAAGCCTCCGAACACGCCGAGGTAGTGGCCGTGCCACGGGCTGCCTTGCTTTTGCCCGAACCACCAGCGTCCCTCCGGGCTGATTGTTGCCACTTGATAATACCTGTGCTTGCCGTCGTTCTTCCACCATGCCATCTCGCCTTCAAGGTTCACCGTCCAGCGGTCGGCGATGCGGTACTCTACTTCGAGCGAGGGCATCAGTATCGCATCGTAAAGCAGGTTGGTCTTGATGGCCAGTCGCTGCACCATCGCTCTCTGAGGTTGCACGGTCGCTTCCTGCCGCACCGTTGCTGGTTCGGAGGTCGTTTCCGCCACGCTATCGGGTTGCAGGACCGGTTCCGGTTCTTTCACTTCCGACTCTTTTTGGGGAATGACTTTTACAGGCGGTTCGGGTTTCCGGTAGCAGACCACCGAAAGGCTGGAGCGTAAATCTGGGAAGAAGTTCTCCAGCATGTAGGTGTACGGCATACCGCCGCGCAGGTCCATGAGCTGCTTTTTTCGTCCGTCCACTACGCGACCCGCCTTGTCGAACACCCATACCGGTGTATGGTCGAGGATGTGCAATACCTCTTTTTTATAGAGCATATCCGATGCGGCGACCATCCGGCGCAACATATCCCATGCGATGCCCTCGCCATGTATACAGACCAAGTTGTCGGGAATTTCGGCGTGGCGCACGAGATAGGTTTTCAGGGAATCGGCCCTGCGATCTGACAACACCTCGTTGAGATGGTTCACACCTTCGGGCGATGACCACGAACGTACCACAACGCTTCAAGTCGGTTCGCCCCGTATTCTTCGCGTAGAATGCGGATAAAACGCTCCAATTCCGCGCGATTATCCCTGAAGAGCACGTCCACTTCTCTGTGGCCCTGCCGGTAATAGATACGGACCGAGTCCAACTCTTGTGCATGAACATACCCGCCGCAGAACAAGAGAAATAATAACAGTATTCGTTTCATTGTCATAGTCTATGCCTATTTATATATCAGCTATTTATTCAATTCTCTCGTGCCATGCCTTTTCATTTAAAGGCAAAAAAACACCAAACCAACAAATAATCAGCCTGATAACTGTCTGTTATGCCGATTTATTTGTTGGTTAAAAAAGCTATCGAAAAAAGGTCGTATTATTCGGACACTCCGGGAAAATTCGCCCTACTCAAAGAGCTGAAACGCAATTTTTTTGCAGATTTTTGTTGTGGATAGCTCATGTTTTTGTAATTTTGTGGCTGAAAACGAACGATTTAACCAACGTAAAATCATACCGTCCGTTTTTGTGACATTCCTTTTCGTCTTATCTCTTTTTCTTTCATGGCTTTATCTATTTCTTTATAGCGGCTGCGGAATTTCAGAAATGTATCTCGCGAGATGTTGAAACGCCTACATATATCGGCAATCGTGCAGTCCCGTTTCAACATGCCGACGACGACTTTCCGGTTTTCGATCAGCACATTCATTTTCGTGTAGCTGCCTTTTTTTCGTCCGAGGACGACACCCTCGGCTTTCCGCAGGGCGAGCGCCTCTTTGGTGCGCATCGAAATTAGATTGCGTTCAATCTCCGCTACCAAGCCGAAAGCGAAGCAGAGCACCTTGCTGTTGATGGAGTTGTCAAACGAATACCCCTCCTTGGTCGTGTAAAGGTTGATTCCTTTCTCCAGACATTTGCCCATGATGGCCATGAGGTCCGTTAGCGTGCGGCTTAGACGCGATATTTCTGTGACAATCAGCGTGTCGCCATGCTTCATGCGCCGTATCAGCCCTCCTAATTTGCGGTCGCACTCCTTCTTCTTGCCGCTGGCGACCTCCGTTACCCATTGGCTGACGGAAAGATTTCTACTGTCGGCGAAACGCCGGATCTCGTCTTGCTGGTTAGCCGGATTCTGTTTGCCCGTACTGACCCTTAAATAACCTATTATCATAGTCCTTAATTATTTTACGGGAGCGACATTGCTCCCGTCCGGTATAAATAAGGCATGATGGTTCGATATGAAAGGATTTTGTATATAATTGTAGGCGTAACATCTTATTTTACAATTATTTTATATCTTTCCGCTATACCCTTTTCCCTTTTCTTCCCGTTAACATTCTCTCGCCGGTTGGATTTTTCCATGCAAAGGTACAGCAGTCGTCCGGCGTCAAGCACCGCCATGCTAACGGCTCGTGGATTTGCCCGGCAGCCTTCCCAAATCAGAGATGTCCTTTCAGTCCCCCGCCATGTCGTACCTGTCGGGTTGGGTATTCCGTGAAATCCCCGGTCGTTTGCTTGCCTTTCCGTCCTTTCCCTACTGTCTGACTTGCATGTAAAATCTCTCCCGGCAAGGAAAGCCGAAAAGCTTCCGAAGAGAGAGGAAAAGAAAAACGATGTTTAATTTAACTTTTATGTATTATGCGTACAAATGTTAGTCAAATTACGGACAGGAAAATTTGGGACGGATAGGAAGTGTCTCCGAATGCTATGCTTTAAGCAGAATTTGGACAAACTGTTTGGTTGAAAAGGAATTGCAGCTGTTGGTAGAACCTTATCGACAAGTTCAAAATAGCGGATAGAAGGATATATTAATTTTTAATCTTATCAAAATATGAGTATAATATGTACACGATGTGGCGGCACGCAGGTAGTATGCGAAGCCACGATAAACCCCAACACTAAAGTGATAACGGAAATTTCCGACGATTCTTTGCAATTCGGCCGGTGCGAAACTTGTAAGGTACGAAGCGTCCTGACGGATGTAGAGAAGACAAAGGCCGCCATCAAGAGCGGATTTGCCGGATTTGTCGAGGCAAACGGCAGGAATCCCCATTATGCAAGCTGTCGGATAGTATGGAAGTACACCAACGATTCCGAAGACGTAAAAATCCGGCTGCTGGAAAGCGGTGAAAGTATTGGAAACGACATGTTCTTCTCCTGCAACAGCCTCCATGCCCTCGAATCTCTGGCGAAGTTCGGAAAAGAACCGTTCATCGTAACGGAATGTTACGGGTTCAAGACCTTTACAGAAGAGGAAATCTCCGATGAAAAAGCGTATGAATACGAGTTCGGAGACGAGAAAATCGTTGTTACAGGTAAAGAAGTACGTGCATTTTACTCGGAAGTATATAGGCTGACGGCACAGGACATCGAACAGTTTGCAGCCTATAATACGGCAAAACGCAAGTATTATCGGAAAAATGATTGTCAGCTTACCCCGGAGTTTGTCCGACGGCTGCTTGATGAAGAACATTTGATGAAAGCAGGTGAATCCGACAGTTTCACGATTCAGTTGTTCTTCCTGTGGTATGTGCGGATTCGGAGAGAACCTGAAAATCTTGCACCGTTCAAATACGCTTTGGAAGCCTGTTGCTTGGATAATGTACAGACTTTCAGTCGCCGATACATCACGCTCGAAAAAGCATTGCTTCATTGCCTGAACGGTTTCAATGAGAATGCGGTCATTCCGAACCGTTACCAATCCCTGCAAAACTATTTTTGCAGACATACACATGGCAAACGCTAATCCCCGGCAGAGGATTGTCTTGCAGTACAAGTCTCCGATCCTGTAAAACAGGTTTCGGAGACTTTATTCTGCACGGTCATTTCTCCGGTTGTCTTTCTATGTCGGCAGCTTCCTTGTTTAAGCCGGTACTCTATTCCTTTTATATTCAGCCGAATTATTTTTTATTCTATGATTTTTATTATAATTGTGTATACTTTAATGTTGCTATTCATTCAATTTTACCCACTTTCGCTGGTTAGTACCAGACTCCATGACAAGACATTTTCCGTTTTCTATCATGTAAATGTGGATATATTGGCAAGGGACAACCTCTTTTCCCTGCCGGTTGACAACACCGTTCCGGTACGTGTATTTGGCGACAGCTTTGACCGCTTCGGCATACTGGCCGCCACCCAAGTTGAAGCTTTCAATGCGGACATATCTGTCACAAGGAATAACCAACTTGGCTTCTTCTACGGTAGCACGTCCGGCAAAACCATCCTTTCCGCTTCCTTTGATATAAAGTTTCAGCCAATCGTCATATACATACATTTCATCATAGATTGGTTCGAGCACAATATTTCCGTCCGGGTCTATCATGCCATATTTCCCATCAAGGGAAACTTTGAGCAGGTTGTCCCTATATTGCTCTATTTTGTTATAAACTTGGGATGTGACTTGCTTGCCTGTCCGGTTATCCACCAGATAACAAAGACCGTCTTTATAAAGCGCATACCTGTTTCCCGGCAGCGTTCTCGAATAGTCGTATATGGGCGGAATGACCTCTTTTCCGTTCGAGTCAATGTAGCCAACCTTGTCGTTGAGAATGACATGGGCAAGGTTTCCGTCTGTAAACGCACCTATTTTCTCGTATTTGCATGGTGTCAGTACATTGCCTTCAAAGTCCATCAGACCGTATCTGGAATTATACGAGATGCGGTAATAGGGAGTGTCGTCTTTTGTGCGCAGCACTATCAGGGGCTTGCCTTCTTTATCCTCTATGGTATAGTAACCGTATTGGCAGGGCAGAATCATTTGTTTCTGCGCATTGAGGAAACCCTCCCTGCCGGCTTGGTTAACAACGAATAGCCCGCTTTTCAGTTGTTCTATTTTATCGTATTCAAACGGCACGAGCACTTTACCCTCCGTATCGATGATGCCTGTCTTTCCGTTCTTTACCGCATAGGCTTCGTGTGAGGCAAACGGCGTGATACGTTCATAAATACAGGGAATGATTTCCCTGTTTTCCTTGTCGATGAAACCATACAGTTCCTCTTTTGCCACCAATGCCCTGCCTTGGAGGAAGTAAGCAGCCTGAGTATATTGTAGCGGGATGACGATTTCTCCTTTACGGTCTATGTACCCAAAGTACCTGCCCACTTGCACTACTGCCAAATCTTCGGAAAATTCTTCGGCATAATCGTATTTGCCTTCTATACATTCCTTGCCTTTTTCATCGACATAGCCGAATTTCCCGTTTTCGCAACGGTGCGGTATAAGGGTAGATGGTGGTTGACTGTTACATGACACTATGAGCATAAGCGGAACAGCCAAGAATAAATGTTTGAGCATACTTCTGATCGTTTTCATAATGGACGATGTTTAATTTATTCTGATATATTGAGAATCCTCCTTTCGCCACGTCTTGCCTGAACCTGTTACATCTTTGTAGATTCCAAAGCCATGTTCGTAGGCTTCATACGTACCGTCATAATCTTCAATTATGATATTTCCGCGACTTCCATTGCTCCCTCCACTGCCGGAGAATGCTGCCAGCCCCAGCCACAGTAAAGCTCCAAGTATCAAGGTGCTCAACATTCCAAGAAAAGAAATTCCCAAACCAAAAGCAAACACCGTGAACGAAAGGCTCATCCAAATACCACAATCTCTTAACAAATAGAGCAATACTGCCATATAGGCAACGAAAGCAAGTACGAAATGCCAAGTCTCGTTAAAGAACGGAGTTTCTGGCGAATCAGGGGTGATACTGTCGTATCTATTGTAATTAAAAATACCTAAGAACAGGATTACTCCTACAATGATAAAGATACCAAACAGAAGTTTTCTCCAAAAGCCATCGAAAAGACTGCCCGTAAACTCCCGGTAAATAGTGTACTGGAAGAACAGGATGCCAATAGCTACAAATTGATAATAGTAAATATCCATCCTACATCCGAAGGGTCGCAGAACCAGACGAGTGCGCTGTCACTCCCAGCTCCGAACATGAACAGTTCAGCCCCGCCCCATAAAAGGCAACCTGCGTGGAACAACGATCTGGTATCTGTACGTAGTCCGATGAAGGCAATGACGGCAAACAGCAATATGGCAAAAGGGGTATAATGCCGGAGTTCGGAAAGACCGACTGTGGAGTAAGATGTTCCAGCCGGAGCAGCCAGAGTGGAGAAAGGCTCAAGGTATTGTTCATGCACATAGCCCGTGCGACCGTCATTCAAAGACACTTGTGCCCAATCATCTTCGCACGCCGTCACCTGCACGAGATCTCCATTGGACAACGATCCGATTTTAGCCCCACCCGGTGCATTGCGCACATTGAGCGTGGAGTTAACGTTTACCCGATATAGACCGGGAGCAATGGCGGCAAAAGCGGTCATCGCAAAAAGGACTACCGCCAGTATTAATAAAAATCTTCTCATGGCAAAACGAACGGTTTATCAAATGACGACTGGCGCAATCTCCATAAGACTGCCGCACATAATGCAATCCAACACAGGTCGATGGCAATATACCCGCATGGCAGCAGAAACATGTTCAGCAGGATAGATACCACCATAACTGTCGCACCCGCAATGCCTAATACTTTGTCTTTCTTAAACAGTAAGCAAAGACAATGGCAAATGCCAAGAAAGCTGCCCAAAGCGCCCAATTACCGTAATAATTCAAATCGTTCATCCAATTCCGATTATTCCCTACACGGGACGAAAGCAGAAGCCACATAAAAGGATAATCAGACTTGCCTTCCGTTTCCCAATAATTCTCCAAAGAACGGTACATTTCATCTCCGTCAAAACTGGATACCATATACAAGTCGTAAACGGTATTCACCAAAATCGGAACGAGACTGACACACCACAGCACAAAAGCCGTTTCGCCCAGCCACTTGTTTACGTGTACTTTCACTTTGGCGAAGAAAAGCGTCGTGAAGAAATAAAAGCAAACTGTGTAAGGAAAGTTAAGCCACACATAAAGAGGATATAGGGTAGTCGTGCTGTTTCCTCCGAACTCACTATACCAACCAACCTTTACCATTTCATCCTTACCGAAACCGGACAGGAACATCAGATTGACTAACAGCACATACGCCGTAGCCAGCAGCATTGCGGTTACAATTGTTTTCGTTTTCATATCCATAAGTTTTAGCTGTTTATTCGTGTGCATGGAGAGTGATGCCCTGACAGTTCACCCGTTGTTTTACGAATTGGTGGTTGCCGTCCTCAAAAAATGCTTCAAACGGGTCTGAAGAAAGATTGTACCGCCTGATATAAACATCCATGTACAGGTCTCCTATACGAAGTTCTCCCGCCCGTAGGGGATAGAGTAATAACTTCCGGAACACCGCCACCTGATAATTCTTTCCATTCCGATGCTCTATTTGCCATGCGCTGCCCCGCAAATCTATCGGTTCTATTTTGAAATCGTCCGAAGAGATGAGTTGTTCCATATTGGCGAGGCTATCTGCAAGGGATGTGGTATATAACTTGCATTCCAACACGACGGGTTCATTTATACGAGGAGAGCGTTCTGATACGTTCATTGTCATAAAGACATCCGGTTTTGGTTGTGGGTCGGAAGAAGGAGGTAATTTCCCGTCAGGTACGACATTCACTGCGAGTTGCTGCGAATGTAGCTGATGCCCGTTCACCACAATACTTGCAGAGGGAATGGAACACCTGCCCACCTGTAATGCCTGCAACACATAAGTATAAGACTCTTGATATTTCCGGTTTATTTCTCCATCTACTTTTTCCACATTGGTGGCACTGCTTTTGGTGGGGCCAAGTAACACCTTAAGGCCTTTCAATTCGGGCACAGCAAGATTCTGTATTTCAACAGTAGCAGGTTTCTCCGGGAAAGATACAATAAATGTCAGCCGGAACTGTTTATTAATTTCGATATTCTCCGGAGCAGAAACTGTAAACGTAGGATCATTATTTGCGTATGCTTTTGCCGCTGTTCCGATAGCGCATAAGCAACATACCCATGCAATAAGTCGTTGGGAAAGAAATGTCTTTTTTGCGTGAACCGATAATTTATCCATCATCCTAAGTTCTTTTATGTCTTCCCAGTCCTTAGAAGGCTGTTATTAAATAATAAAAGCGTGAACTGCAAATGCCACGTCTTAAATCGAAGGTCGTAGGAAACCTGTAGTACAGATATGGATATAGCAGCCCACGCTATAGCGTGAGAACCACTATGCCTTCCTTGTACTACATCTGAAAATTTCCTACGTTTTCGATTTACAAGATAAGCATAACGCTTCTTTCTTTTCTAAATATGTCTTGGATAGAGTTGTCTCAATCCGATTGCAAATATACGAAGAACTCGCAAAAAAACGACAAAATTTGGATAAATAAAGTAAGTGTTTGGTATTGAGGAGAGTTAAGCCAAATTCTTCTATGCCTTTCCAAATCGCTAAAATGCAGGATAATGAAAGGTTAAGAGACAGATTTGCTACTTATCCGTTGCCTTTTTTAGCCCCGGATAATCCGGCAAAATAACGCTTGACCACCCGCGGTTTTACCGTTCACCATGCAAAGAACCCTATATTTTGCCCGTAAAGATAACCGTTTTTTTCCGTTTTTCATGGAAATACAGGTTATGTTACCGGCATCCGGGGTTTTATTCTTTGTTCCGCTATAATTTTCATAACTGTAAATAACTCTATATCAAGTAATTTTGCAACATAAAAAAAATAGAGTTATGAAACAGACGGATGTAACGGTTACGTTCTACCTCAAAAAGAGCGAAATGAATGACGAGGGACATTGCCCGGTCATGGCGAAACTTGTTGTCGGCAAATTTTCAGAAGCGGCTTTTAGTGCGAAAATGTCCGTACCCGCTTTGTACTGTGGGCATCCGGACGTGCCACGGGTAAAAAGTAACGCCGCGCGGGAAATCAACCGGCAACTGGACGATTTGCGAGCTTCAGCCATTTCCATTTATGACGAACTGTCAGCCACCCGTGAGAATGTAACGGCTGAAGAAATAAGGAATCTGTTGTTGGGGAGGGCTTTCGGGCAGGAAACCCTGTTGGGTTATTTCCGGACGTTCATCGAACATTTCGAAAAACGTGTCGGCGTGAACCGGGAAAAGGGAACAGCGCAATCTTACCGCTATGCTTGTAACTGTGTGGCTGCTTTCATCCAGGAGAAATACAAGTTGTCGGATGTTCCTTTCACGGCCCTGAACCGTTCATTCATCGACAACTATGACCTCTACCTACGCACGGAGCGCCGCTTTGCCCTGGGAACTATCGTGTTGCTTGTCACACGGTTGAACACGATTGTCGGGGAAGCCATCGCGGAAGGGATTATCACTGCCGACCCATTCGCGGGTTATGAAAGCCGAACATCCCGAGCGGGAACAGAAATACCTTACCGCAGCGGAGTTACAACGGCTGATGACCACACCCCTGCACGACCCGAAACTCTACCATATCCGCGACCTGTTCCTCTTCTCCTGCTACACGGGTATCCCTTACGGGGACATGTGCCGCCTGACGACGGAGGATCTGGAAGTGGCCGAGGACGGTGAGGTATGGATCAAGACCGCCCGCAAGAAGACGAAAATCGACTATGAAGTGCCGTTGCTCGACATACCGTTGCTCATCCTCGACAAGTACCGGGATATGGCCCCGGAAGGAAAACTGCTGCCGATGTACAGCAACAACGAACTCAACCGGACACTGAAACGTATTGCCGCCATTTGCGGAATTGAACGGAAGCTCGTCTTTCACTGCGGACGCCATACCTACGCCACCGAGATCACGCTTTCGCATGGTGTCCCGCTTGAAACCGTCAGTAAAATGCTGGGGCATAGCCGCATTTCCACGACGCAGATTTACGCCAAAGTGACCGATGACAAGATCGACATGGATACCCGGTCTTTAGAGGAAAAGATTGCCGACCGCTTCTCCGTAGCTATTTAATCTATCATTGACAATCAAATTCACAACGATTATGGAAACGAATAATAAAGAGATAAAACGTCGCAGCACGTTCTCCCTGCTGTTCTACATCAACCGCACGAAAGTCCGCAAGGACGGAACATGTAAATTGTTATGCAAGGTAAGCATCGACACCAAGTCGGCCCCGATCAATATCAACGCGTTTGTCGATCCATCGCTTTGGAATCCGGAAACCAAAAGGGCGAACGGACGAAGCGAGAACGCCCGAACGGTAAACCTGGCAATAGAGAAACTGACCGAAAAAATCACCGGACATTACCGTCATATTCGTAAAAGCCTCGGTTTCGTGACGGCCGAGCTGGTCAAAAACGCCGTGGAAGGAATCGGGCAGAAACCGTTCACCCTCCTTGCCTTGTTCCGCGAGCATAACGAGGAAAGTTCCGCAAGCGTGTCGGCGTGGATCGCAAGGAAGAAACCTATGAAAGTTACGAGAACTCCTATAATATTTTAGCCTCCTTCGTGAAAAAAAAAAGGAAGGAAAAAGGAGGATGTAGCGTTGCGGAGCCTTGACCGGGAGTTCTACGATGATTTTGAAATATTCCTGCGTACAGATCGTGAAATGAAACCCAAGACAGTACACGAGCATCTTTACCGGTTGAAGAAAATGACCAAGCGGGCTGTCAGTCAGGGTACACTCCGGCGCGACCCTTACGGGAAGCTGCACCCGGAACTGCCCCGGCGCAAGAGCCGCCATTTGAAACTCGAAGACCTCAAAAAGCTGATGGAAACTCCCGTCGATAAACCCAACCTCCAGCGGGTGCGGGACTGGTTTCTCTTCGCTACCTTCACGGGGTTGTCCTACGCCGACCTGAAACGCTTGTCCGAAAAAGACATCACGCAGTCGGACGACGGAACGTACTGGATACACATCCGGCGCCAGAAGACCGAAACGCCCTCGGCCATCCGCCTGCTGAACGTGCCGTTGCAGATCATCGAGAAATACCGCCACGAGCGTAAAAGTGACAGGATTTTCAACCTCTATTGCCGGGGGTATCTCATCAAGCTCACCAGAGAACTGGGACGGACATACGGCTTCGACATGACCTTTCATTGCTCAAGACATATTACTTTCTCTTACTCATTGAAAACAAGGGACTTACAAAGATTGTCAGCTTGACAGGTAACGACTTGGAAACCAGCAGGCTTCTATATTCTGCTATGTTCTGCACTAATCATAAGAACGCTTTTCTCATTTGCAAAAGTAGTGTTTTTCTTCCTTATTGCCAAAGTTATTCCTCTGAAAAATAGAGTAAATCAAACATCTTGTCATTATTGTACATTTGTTGCACATCTTGCTGATGAAAATCAGTAGCACTGTCCTACTTTTAATTCAATACCGTTTCCACATTGTATTTGAGCCTAATCGTTTGCGAATAGCCTGCCTGCGCGCTTGTCTGTGTGCCGGCAGGCAGGCACGCAGGCAGACCGGTCGGCAGGCAAGCAGGATGGCTGGCAGGTCGGAGTGCGGGCAGGCTTGCAGGCCAGTGTGTGTATGTCCGCACGTGTTTGCATTCACGAGAACCCACACGCAGTCTGGCTTGCAAGCATTCATGCGGATATAACCACTCTCTTATGCCCTCTTATACCCTCATTTCCTTTCTTCTTTTGGGCAGCTTGGGCATCGGGAAACGATGCTTTGAAATCCGAAATAACAGCACTAATTCAAATCCGTTTGCTGACGGATTTCTTGTGCTCTCAAAAGCACAGCAAGGTGTCCTTCGAGTTACCCGAAGGCTTTTCGGTTACTGCCGAAAAGTGGCAGCAGCAAGGTATGTTTCGAGTTACTCGAAACCTTTCGGGTTACTCCCGAAAGCCTTGCCGCCGGGCTGCTCCTCCGAAGTCGGGCAACCTGTATATATTGAAAAAGAGGATATAGGTTTATACCCCACATCCTCTTTACTTGTTTTCTTGAAAAGCAATTTATCCCCTTTTGGTTAGTAAGTGCCATAACTCTCTTGCCCAAAGAACCAGTGAGGAAAGAACCACTATTATCACCCAGTCTATAAGTTTCATTGGAGTACAGTTAAAGAAATCATAAAGGACTTCAACTATCACTATCTGCCCAATGAAAATAATAGCGACAATAGTAAAGAACTCTTTGCTCATCTTAAGTTGGAAGAAACTTTTTCCTGTTTCAAATGAACGGGTATTGAACATATACCAAAGGTGCGTCCACACAAAAATTGAAAACAATAGAGTCTGTTCGTATGGTGACAATCCATTGGCTTCACCGAGCTTGCAATGCAACAGGTCTGTCATTTGCGTGATTTCAGTGTGCTGGAATATATAAAGGAACACAACAAGCAGCAAGAAGAAAAATCCGCCAACACCGAGAATGTCTTTCATCATAGGTTTGGTAAGGATGAAGGCTTTACGGTCACGAGGTTTGTCTTTCATTACAGATTGTGAAGGTGGTAATGAGGCAAGAGCCATAGCACCGAATGTATCCATTATCAAGTTCACCCACAGCATTTGCGTCACGGTCAACGGAGATTCTGTTCCCATGAATGCACCCACCAACACGATAAAACATGCAGCCACATTGACCGTGAGTTGGAACAATAAAAAACGCTGAATGTTTTGATAAAGCGAACGCCCCCACATTACTGCACGACAAATACTGCTGAATGAATTATCTATAATGGTAATGTCCGAGGCTTCTTTGGCTACGGAAGTGCCGTCACCCATTGACAAGCCCACATGAGCCGCCTTGAGTGCAGGAGCATCATTCGTACCGTCACCTGTTACTGCTACCACTTGATTGTTTCTTTGTAAGGATTCAACCAGACGTTTCTTATCCAATGGACGGGCACGAGCGATAATCTTCAATCCAAGCACTTTCTTATCAAGTTCGTCATCTGAAAGTTTCTCAAACTCCGCTCCTGTTATTATTGCACTGTCACTATCCTTTTTAGTCCATAATCCGATTTGCCGCCCTATTTCTTTGGCTGTTCCGGGAGTATCTCCTGTTACGATTTTTACATTAATGCCTGCGGCCATACACTTTTGCACGGCTGCTGGAACATCTTTACGGACAGGGTCGGCAATGGCAACAATCCCCATGAAAGTAAGGTTATCAGCAACCACTTTACCGTCTGCGATAGCCATATCACTGTCATTCAATACTTGGTATGCAAAACCTAAAGTACGCATTGCACGATTTTGATAGTCCGTCAGTTGTCTGTCAATATCGGCAATATTCACATTCTTGTCGATTTGCTTGCAAAGGGAGCGGATTATTTCGGGAGCACCTTTAACATAGAGGATTTTCTTTCCTTCCAGTTGGGCAGAGTCAACAACTGTCGCCATATATTTCCTTTCCGTCGAGAAAGGCAATTCTTCCACTACATTGGCATCTTCTTTCAGATTGCGGTAATCAATGCCATTATTTCTAAGCCATAAAAGCAATGCCCCCTCTGTGGGATTGCCCAATACCACAGGCTTGTCAGGATTACTTAAATCCAATGATGCCGTAGAATTAAGCGCAATGCCCTCTTTTATTAAACGGCTTGTTTCATCTGTCCCCAATGCCTGATTAGCCAAACCGTAGAATTGAGCTTCCTCAACGCTCATCTGATTTTGGGTCAGTGTTCCGGTTTTATCCGTGCAAATTACAGTTGTGGCTCCCATCGTTTCACATGCGTGCATCTTGCGTACAAGATTGTTAGTTTTCAACATCCTACGCATACTATATGCAAGGCTCAAGGTTACAGCCATAGGCAATCCTTCGGGCACAGCAACGACAATTAGAGTGACGGCTATCATTAACGTCTGGAGTACATATGCCGTAATATGTGCCCATTCCATTGAATTGTCTCCCAAAAAGTAAATCAACAAACGACCGATAACTACTAATGCAGCAAATCCATAGCTTAATTTGGTTATCAGGTCACTTAACCCATCCAATTGTTCGTTGAGTGGTGTCTTTACACTGTCATCAATTTGCGCGGCTACGAAAACCTTGCCGTTTTCTGTTTTATCCCCGACCGCAGTCACACGGAATATACCATGCCCCTCCATCACCTTAGTTCCTTTAAGAACGTGATTGGTAGGATATGTCGCATCTGGGTCAAAATCCTTTTCGTCAACGCTCTTATGGCACATCGGTTCTCCCGTAAGCGTGGATTCATCTACATTCAGACTGACACATTCCAGCAGTTCACCATCTGCAGGAACTTCTGCACCAGTATTAATGATGACAACATCCCCAACAACCACATCTTTCTTGGGAATTTGAGTTGCATTGCAGTTTCGTATGACTTCAACCAGTTCGTCATCATTCACTTGGTTTAATATGGCAAACTCCTTATCCGCCTTTAATTCAAAATAGAAAGCCAACCCGGTAGCAAGTAAAATTGCCACAAAAATGCCAATGGGTTCAAAGAACACAGTAAAACCTTCATTGAGCCCGAAATACTCGTAAAATGAAATTCCAATGGACAAAACGCCCGCTATCATCAGGATGATGATAAGTGGGTCTGTGAACTTCTCCAAAAATTGTTTCCATAACGGTTCTTTCTCTGGTGGAGTAAGGATGTTTACTCCATACTTTTTACGGCTCTCCAAGACTTCTGCATCTGTCAAGCCAATGTAATGCTTTTTCTGTTGCATATACTGAAAAACTTATTGATTAATAATTATTTGCCAAATAGGACTTTAAGTAGAGCTTTTCCCAATTTACGCTCCAATCCAGCCTTGGATGTTGGTATTCCGGTTTGACGGGCAAATTTCTGTTTTGCCTGTGTTATGCCCAGCGCACGTTTCCAAGAAAAACTTACTCCCGGTATTCTTACGATTTTCTTCCTTGCCATATTATTAGTTCCGATTTATCCAGTTTGGTTGATACAGTCAATGTTTTCACAAAACAACTAATATCAAAAGCGTAAAAAAGATACATACAATCAACGAAGTGTCAAGTTGCAAACGTTGCCCCATTTGTATTTTGGGAATAAAGCCTAAGATATTCTGCAATCTCATGAATATTCTTTCTGTTATGCCAAAAGCCTTTTGATATTTAGGGAATAGCTGTTGCTTAAAGGGTGCTATTTTCCAATAAAGTACGAGCATAACCAGAAATATGGCACACAATAATTTCAGTCCGATAATCCAATTACCTCTTGTCAACGTACCTAATAAAATTAATGCAATACCAATTAGCAGAGCGATTGATTTTTTCATTTTGCTTTATATCTATTGCTTCGTGATTTTATAAATGATTATTATCGTTCTAATTGTTAACAAGTTGAACAACAATGAGTCGTCCTCCCTGTCCTTTGTCAAGCAATATCTGCCTTCCTTCTGTTAGCGGCACATATTCGCCTATAGCGATAGGCTTCTTCTCTGTAACATCCATCATGTCAGGAAGATTGCGATTTATCAGAATCCACTGATTATTGAAGAAATGAAAATCCCCAACAGGCTTTTTGTCAGCTTCAGATGTCCGTTCACTTGGAGATACTAAATTATTTGCGTGCCATTTGTACAGAGTTTGCTTGTCATATACCATCAAACGATAATTTTCCGATATGAATTTGCCATGTGAGGGAGCATAATAAAAATTCAATATCGGCAATTGTCCGTGATATGGCTGGCCACAAAACGGGCATTTAGGCTTGGTAGTGTTGTCAAATACAAACCACTTGGCTTCACAATTAGGATTCTGGCATGGCTGTACCAAATCGGTTGTCTTGACTAAGGCATCTTCCCATTCCGCTGCACTCGGACGCTTTGACGGGTCGTGCAAACCTTCTACGAAAGCACGGTCAAACAATTTCTTCAGATACGGGCCACAAATAGTATATGGCATCTTTGCAGGGTCGCCTTGTGGCAACTCGGCAGGGGATAGTTGCTGGGCTTTAACCCTATTGGACTTGTCTGTTGGATTCTCAATAAACAAGGCTTTTGCACCCATAGACAATTCCTCATCACGTCCACTGTCATTGACATCATTCACCTTGCCGCCTCTTAACGGATGCCTATTAAGCAGGTACATATATATCAGGACAGCTAATGCATGACGGTCTGTATAGATACTCGGTAGTTTCCGTTGTTTATCATCTAATGCAAGATGCTTGGTCTCAATGACTTCAGGGGCAATGAAATCTGGTGTACCTATAACCTCAGGAGGAAATTTGCCCGGAACTACTAAACTGTCATCATCAATGATACATGCACTTCCTGTAATCGGGTCAACCAGTATGTTCTTGTAAGACAAATCCGAATGTGCCAATCCTGCCGCATGGAGTCGTCGGACAGCACGTGCAATCTTGATACACATATGAAGGTTAGTCAGCCAATTTCCTTTTTGGTCAGCAGGCAAAAATTTGTTACGCAATTTAGCGGAAGCAAACCATTTTCCCTCTTTTTCTTTACCTTTAAATGGTCCTGAAGAAAAGAAGAACCTTTTGTCATAAAATGGCATTATGATGCCTGTCTTTCCATTCCATTCTACCATTTTTGTAGGCCATGCAAACAGATTTTTCCAATAATTCCCCTCTGGAGTATCGAAAATCCGCTGGCGATAGATACCAACAATATTGGTGATACGCTCTCTGTCATTAGCATTGATTGGCTTGCGATAGAAAGCGACAACATAGGTTTTGTCAGGACTAAAATAAACATCCTTAACCCCACCTTGAGCTTTTATTTCATCATAAAACTCAACGATACTTCCGTCATTTGCTGTCAGAGTTATTTTATTTGCCATTATGCTTTACGTTTAATACAATATTGCAATGGTTCTATCGTCATGGTTTCCCGGTGACCAAAAGTCCAACCAATTCAACAACTGATTTGCAGCTTCCTCATTATCATCCGTTAATTCCACTCCATTCTCTTTAAGGTCAGCCCATAATTCATTCCACTTATCATAAGACTTCAGATTAGCGTCGGTTTCAAACTTGGGGTCGCTAACGCCATCCGTCATAAGGAATAAAGCTGTAAAGTCCGGAACAATCCGGCAATTCATTCTTTGGTAGAATTTATTGGAATCCGAAAATATCTCAGGCATTGTAAGGAAACGTGTTTGCCCGGCATATTCACCCTCATCAGGCATACCGAGCATCATCGCAGTTTCATTATCTTGGTTGTAAAGACATATTGCCCCATCGCCGACCCAGAATGAGGCAACAAACCAACCAAAATCATATTTTTTGCAGATAGCCAGTAACAATGTTGTAGAGTATTCCTTGGTCTTGCGACCTTTTGGTTGAGCCTCTGCCGCTATTGCCTTATGCGCTTTTAAGGCGGCATTACCTACGATTTTGTATATATCCGCACTAATAGCTTTACCTGCCGCTTCCGATTTTTGGTCAAGATGATAGAGATTGATGTCATCATCAAAATTTTCAGAATCAGCCAATTGTTCTTTACAATGCTCAACTGCTACATTGCAAGCTATTCTTGAACCTTCACGGGAATAGGGTGCAGACCCCGCTCCATCGGCCACGGCAATGACATACCAATTCGTTTTTTCGTCATGATACAAACGGAAATCGTCATCACGTGGCTTACCTTCTTGTGCATGTGAACGGCCTCTTTTGCTTGCAGCCACAATATCTTTTTGCGGAGTTCCATCGGAAAGTGCAGCAACTTTTACATATTCTTTTGCCGTATTATCTTTCGGATACTCTATATCTTCGGGCACAGGAATATCTTTCCATAAATCCCTTGGGTCTGGATTGATGATAATTTGTAACATACGTTCCAGATAAGGACGCTCAACAGATAAACCACGATATTTGTATCTTAACGTGACATCAAAAGTTCCGCTTTCTTTGGGAGTTCCACTTATCTTAAAAGATTTGCCATCCTCCTGCTTCTCAATTATAAGCCCTTGCACTTCTTCTGTGAGACCTGATAATGTTATGTCGGTCATTTCTTCGCACGGTATTGATACAATCGCATTATACGGCTTTCTGATAGACGCATTAGGTATAACGATAGGCAGTTCTTTTACCTTGTTCTCTATCACAACAATTTCATTCATAAGATATTCATTATATTCAGCCCACAGCTTGTTAGCATAATATTTGATGAAGCCACTCATGCGTTCATCAGATTCTCCATTGCTTAGGAGGTCTATTGCTTTTTCTATGTTCATAATCAACCTCTTCCCCGTGTTATATCCAAACCGCCATCACCAATAGCTCCTAATGAGCCTTCCATTCCACACCACGGACAAGCGGTAGTTTGACCGTCTGAACACATAATGTTGCCACATTCGCATACGACTACGCCGAATTGATTGCCACAACAAGGACAAGTGGGTACTCCTATCAAAGACATGGTGTTGATGTTGCGGTTGGACTTGCCATCGCTTAATTCTTCATAAGCCTTATCGTCAATTGGATAAGCCCCCACAAGTTTGTAGTCTATTCCTTTTACGTCAAGTTGCTCTAATCCGGGTATTTTACCTACTCGCTTGGCGTATTTGATAAGATATTCCTTTTTTGTATTTGAACATTTGCCGAGCAGTACGACAAAGTTCTCATCCACAGTGCAGTCTTTAGTCGTATCCACCTTTTCAAGGTCAATTCCCGATGTGGAAGCAAGTTGGATTTCATCAGTTCCCATATCGGTAACAGAAACACTTGTTGACTTGATTGAAGCCGTAACCCATTTGAAAAAGGCCTTGAAGGATTGTTCCCCTGTATCATTCAATCTCAACACATTGTCTGAGATTTTTCCAAGCATTTTAGTATCAGTATTGTCACCGATTGAAATACAAACCAAATTCGCTTTTCTCTTATAATGTGCGTTCCATCGGTTGAAGGCTTGCTGTGGATTGTCGGTTGGCATCCCGTCAGTAAAAAGGAAAATGATAGGCTTCCAATCGCCTTTCATTTCAACAGTTGTTTTCTTTACGGACTTGTCAATATCGTTCATCAGGCAGTCCAAAGCAGTGCCTAACGATGTTCCTCCGCCTATAGGAAACTGCGGTGGATAGAACTTGTACAACTCAGTTAAAGGAGACAAGACCTTTTCCTTTCCTGCAAAAACGATGACAGACACAAATACTGTTTCAAGAGCATACGGGTCAGTCCTTAGCTCTTGTATGATATTCCTCATGCCTTTCTCTACCTGAATGATTGGTTCTCCAACCATTGATTCTGAAACATCAATCAGAAAATATATCGGTAATCTTCTCATAAACAATTATATTACTATATTCACTTCCGCAGGTGGTCCTGGCAATTCCAAAGAATCCGTTGTTCCCACACTTTTTCCTCCTACACCTATAACATCAGAAACCCACACAAAGAATTTCTTAAACGATGTGGCATCCATTGTATCAAGTGTAAACACTTGGTCTGTGAGCTTTTTTAGCGGTTCTATCTTTGCTTTGGGACCGGCTGCACAAGCGATTATACTTGCAAAATTTTTATTTTTTACTTTGGGGATGATATTCTCATAAACCTGAATGTCGGAAGGCTTGCCATCTGTTAACACGAAGAGTAATGGACGCCAATCGCCTTTTTGTTCAGGTGTACCCTTTTGAACTTCAACTTCAATCCGATTGCAAAGCATTTCCAATGCCTTTCCAAGAAATGTCGGGCCTGAATCCGGCGTGATGATATTGGGTATCTGTAAATCGGCAAGTTCGGTCAAAGGTAAAATCTGATTTACTTCCCTGTCAAAAGTTATTATGCTTATACAAACAGTTTCCAACGCATACGGGTCTTGACGGAGAGTTGCAATCATATCAGACAAGCCAACCTTGACACTTTCTATCGGTTCACCCTTCATAGACCCGCTGGTATCAATCAAAATATATACAGGTAAATGTCTCATTCTTGATAAACTTTATAGCATAAGTGGCACAAACTGTTTCGTGCCACTTTGCTTTGTTTCTTTACACAACGATATTTACTTCTGGAGGTGGAGGAGGTAGCTCGCTCATCGATGCAACATCGCCGTGAGTATCCTCAACTTTTTGGCTGCCTGTACTGATGCTTGCGCTTACCCATTTGAAGAACGCCTTAATTGTTGCGCTGTCGGCTGTATCAAGCTGAACGACATTTTCTGTAATCTTCTTTAACGTATTCGTGTTAGCACCTTGCCCTGCGGCACAAGCTACGACCATACCGAATTTTCTTTTCTTGAACTCGTCAAGCCCCTTCTGCAAATCATCTGTAGGTTCGCCATCTGTCATAAGAAAAACCAAAGGCTTCCAATCTCCTTTGACTTCTTGTGTGGTTTTGACAATTTCGGTATCAACCTTTTGTGCAAGCAAGGTCAGTGCTTCGCCCAAAGCAGTACATCCGCTTGCTTCAATTTGGGGTTGTTGAAAAGCCGACAATTCTGTAAGAGGTGTTACCTGTTGAGCCACAGAATTGAAAGTTATGATACTAATATATGCTGTTTCAAGGGCATAAGGGTCTCCTCGTAAGGTTGAAATAAGTGTCTGGACTCCATTTTTGACCGCCTCTATCGGTTCCCCGTACATAGAGCCAGATGTATCCAATAACAAGTAAACGGGTAATCTTCTCATAAATATTTTTGTTTGACAGTTTGTAAAGTGCTTTCGAAATCTCTATCTCTTGTCGGTTCACCAATGGCGTTGAATTTCCATTCCCCATTACGTTTATAGAAAATTCCCATTACCATTGATACACTCCCCGCAAAAGTTGGGTCATTCGCAATATCATAAGTAGCAAATACTTCCCGTACCTTTGTAGGAGTTCCTTCATAAATTCTAATAGACGCAAAAGGAATTAGTTTAAAATCTTGACCACGAAAGCTGTTCAATACAAAGGCAATCTTATCTGTTCGTGGATTAACTTTGTGCAAATCAACAGTTATAACTTCATTGTCCAACCCATCGTCTCCATCCATATCTCCTGTTAAATCATCGCCACTATGTTTGATTGCCCCATCATTAGAAGCGAGATGTCTAAACCAAACTTTGTCAATGATATTACCTTGAGCATCAAACTGAGCACAACTGGCATCTAAATCTACCGCTTCAGTTGTAGTAAAACCCAACCAATTCTTTTTCTTAATTGCACCCCAATTGACACCTACACAGATGCTTTGTAGCTTCGCACCATTATCTTTTTCAAGATTAATGCGTTGTCCTTTTTCTAATCGTATTGCCATAAAATATTTTCTTTATAAATTATTCAACATTAGTCCTTGCTTCCTGGCGAGTAGTTAAATCCCCATCCATACATCATGTCACAATCCTTATGTCCATCATGGAACGTAATCAGTCTTTTAACCGTAATGGAATCATCACCACCAAAATCCAATTGAGCTATGGCGCAGAATGTTTTATTTGAAAATTGTTTTCCCATTTCAACGATTACATCTTCATGCCCTGGTACTTTAATCGTAACAACGGCATTTGTTTCAGACCATTTTGCCACGCCTTCATATATGAAAGTATAGACGATTATACGCTTTATCACATTGACCCCCTTAGGGTTTACATAGATTGTTTCCCCAGAAGAAGAGCTACCACCTCTGTCATCACCTTGATGCCAAATGTAAGGCGCGTAATCGTAACATCCCTGCCTTGTTTGCTGATGGCGGTTTCCTCCTCTGTTATGAGAGAATTGCAATCCATCAATCAACATTTTCTTTCCATCCCGAAGCTCATAAAAGCATCCGAGGTCAAGGTCTATGGGCTTTCCAAAAATTTGTTTCATCAAACTTCCCTTACTCCAATTGAGATTTATAATGATTTCTCCCATAGAGGAAGCCCCACCTTTTTCAAGGTTTATGCGATGTTGGTCGCCACTTTTTTCAAGAACTATAGCCATAGAAATGAAGTTATCTGTATTTTTCAACTAATTCCTCAAGACCGCCATGATGCCCAATGCCTGTCGCTTGAATTTTCCATTCCCCTTTGTAGCGATATAACCTGCAAAATTCAATGGAAGCACATATTGAGAAATCCTCATTTAGATCATATCTGAAGTCTTCCTGACCTTCGGTTTCTTGCCCCTGCTTATAAAGACGGACATAAGCACGTTCTACCTGACCAAAGTTTTGTTTACGGTTTTGGTAGTCATATATGCTTACTGTGATTACAATTTCTTGAATGTCATTTGACACTTTTGATAAATCTATATCCATAATTTCATCATCGCCATCTTCTGAGGTAGAACCATCTTGGTCATCTATTGACCCTATAACTGAAAATTCCGGTGAAACGGGTCTTGTCTCCTCTTTCCAATGCATATCAGCCGAATGATAGCAGCCTTGAGTATCAGTATAAGGTGGATATTTACTTGCAGAAAAAGGTTCGAACCGTGTCAAATTAGATGGCAGAACTCTATGTTCACTATTATAATATACCAAGAAATCATCATTGAGTATTTTCTTATTGGCTCCAATCATGAATGCAGACACATCAAGGTCAAATGGATATGGTGATGCCCCTTCATTCACGTCCCATCCAAGCCCAACATGAAAAATATTCATGTTGAGCACGTGATTCTGTCCTTTTACAAGATTTATAGGCATGGTTTATTGATATTTGTTGACCAATGCTTGCAATCCACCTTTGTTACCTATACCCATAGCTTCGAACTTCCATTCTCCGCCACGGCGATACAAACGCCCGAACTCAACGGCTGTTTCAATAGAGAAATCCTCGTCCAAATCATAGCGTGCTATTTCTTCGTTGGTGATTGAATTGTAGATGCGGATGTAAGAGTTTCTAACCTGCCCAAAATTCTGTTTCCTTTCGTCTGCCTTATAAATTGTAGCAACAAACAGAATCTCCTGAATGGAAGGGTCAACTTTTTGCAGGTCAACATTCAATGTTTCATCATCCCCTCCGTCACTATTACCTCCAGTAGTGTCATCACCTGTAGATTCCACCGCTCCGTCTGGAGATTTCGGATTATTGTAGAATATGAAATAATTGTCATTGGGAATTTTCTTGTTGCTTCCCAACATAAATGCAGAGGCATCCAAATCGAAATCAAAACCTGTACCTTCATTCGGGTCCCATCCGAGACCTACACTAACTTTAGATAGACCTATGCCTATCCGCTGTCCTTTTTCCAATGTAATTGCCATAATCGTATTTGCTTAAATTTTTACGCAAAATTAGGCAATAAGTATTTGATTTACAGAAATCTGCAATATTACACCCGATAAAGGAAAAAATCGTCTGCAAAAAGTTGCAAGGTTATAAGGCCAATACCCGGCTCCAAAAAGCAGAATCCTCAAAACGGCAAATTTGCTTTGCTTGCATATCGTAACATAGACACAGTTCCGGAGGAATGGCTACACAGTAATTGCCAAAAAGATTTCGTTGAACCAAGTAGTCATCGGCATTGCTTAATAATTCTCCGATTTGGCGAATTTGTTGTTTAATCAAACTTAACATTGGCAACCTGTTTTCCGAAAGATATATTTTCGGTGCACGAGATTTATCGCCGCCAAAACCTTCATAAATCATCTCATACTTTAGCTGTATGAGTTGCATACGGTGGTCAAATCTTTTTAGAGCTTTTACATTTTCTGGTTTACTGAAATTTATTCCACCACTTCCTGATTCCAACAAAAATAAGGCATACAAGGCTTTCTCTCTTCTATGAAGTTTTGATAACTTTATTTCGGCCTCAGGCAAGAGAATCTCTCCATGAAGCAGGTCTATAACAACACTGCTTCTGACGCCTTTTCTATCTGTAAATATGTCAAATACCTGCTTGTAGTAACCGCGATAAACAAATCTTTCCTTACCTTCAAAAGAAGGATTCAATACTCTTGGCTTATACAATTTCATGAACAAGTCTGTAAAATCCCTTGCTATATTGAGAGCGTCCTTTTCGAGAGTTATCGAAAGAAAATTTGAGTATATCTTACCTTCAACAAGCGAATCGTTTATACACAAAAGCATCGACGGTAACGATTCGTTCAAGTCTTTGAGATTCATTTTCCCGACAATGCCTTCCTTGCAGAAATCAGAAGTATTCAACGAGGTTAACTGCCGTATCATATCTCCCATCTGTTTTTCTGAAATTTTAGGATACAGAAATGAAAGCAATGATAATAATTTGCTTTGTGGCAATGACTTATAATGCTCGCATACCTTTGGGAGATAGACAAAATTCAAACCTATCAATCGGAATTCATTGGATATTTCCCTGTAAGCATCAGAGATTTCTTTATTTGCCTCCTTGTAATATTCCCCTTCAATATAAAGTATCTGTGATTTTTCGGCTAACGTGTTATTGGGTAAAACTGTCGAATATATTTCAGCTTGTGTGAAATATTTTTCAGACAAACAAGCTATGATGGCAAGTACAATAAGCCCCTCTTCTCGACTAAAAGCGTTGTCTGACAAGGCCAAATTGTAAAAATCTCCAATAATGTCATGGATTAGACCTGGAGATAAATTCTTTAACAGGCAAACAGCATCGGACAAAGTCATGGAATCGCCCATAGCTTCATCATCTTTCGTTATGCGGTACTTGTCTTTGATTCCATCCAAGTAATCAATTTCTCGTAAGTCGATAATAGAATCAGCTTTCACAATGTCTGAAACTATCCGCATAATACCAGCACGTTCATTCTGCTTCATTGCCGAGTCAAAGTGCGGACTTGATTCCCGGCAAGCCTGCTGTTACACAAAAAGATTTAGACAAAAGAAAAGCGTGGGAATCATGCTTGTTACTCGTCCCACACATAGAGGCTCTGGCATCGCCCTGTTAGTCGAAACGAGCAACGCCGAAGCCCACGCCGATATGTATATAAACGAATATGATGCAAACAACCGACAAGGTCTGCCTGCATACAATCAATCGGATATAACATACCCATGGACATCTACCGTTGCTTTGAATTTGACTAACAATTCGAAACTGCCAGATTTCTATGTGTCAAGAACAAAGCGTCAAGTAAACGCCTTCACATTTTGTCTGTCCTCAATCCCGACCCATCATAGCCCACTGTTATCCATTTAGGGGGATGACAGCCCGGCGTGAGCAGCCTTTCTATACACAACCTCTTTTGAAAGGATGAGCTTAGAAAGAAGTCGAGGACTGTTGCAAAGATAACCAATTGCGTCTTAAATCAAGAAAGAAATATGAAAAAGTTTATTATTGCAGAGCGAGATTGTTTTATTAAGACCAACGGGATGATATGCCTCCACACTACTTAAAGTAGTATGGGAGCAAGCCGTTTCGGTATGCCCGAAACACAAACTTGCTCCTATCAAAACTCCGTTGGACTAATTTAGAATAACTCTGAAAACGCCACTCTCTGCCACAAGCTGCCACGATTGTGCCAACCCATTGTTGATGCACAAAGCCCATTTACTTTGCGTCCAAAACCGAGTATCAACAATAAAAACAGTATCGACAATGGAAGTATTGATTTTTCAGAAAGAGGCGTTTGAGGAAATGGCGGCGAAGTTCAGCCGCTTCTCAGACCGTGTGAACGAACTCCTTGCCAAGCAAGGCGGCAAGTCATTAAACCGCTGGATGGACAACCAAGAGGTCTGCCAACATTTGAACATCAGTCTGCGCACCTTGCAGACGCTACGTGACAACGGCACGCTGGCCTATTCGCAGATAAACCACAAGGTGTTTTACCGACCGGAGGATGTGCTGCGTATTGTCAAACCTGTGGAAGACAGACGGTCAGGTAAAGGCTCTTGATTTTTTATATGGCCACTAAATCCAACGTAACAATGAGTGAAATGATTACCAAGAACCATGCGCTTGTCGCCGAGTTCGGCAACAGCCTTGACCGTCTGCTGGACGGCATCGAAAACTTCATGGCAAACAGCCGTCCGACATTGGGCGGTGAACGTTTCCTGACGGACAGGGAGGTGTCGGCACGGCTGAAAGTGAGCCGACGCACCTTGCAGGACTACCGCAACAACGGGGTGGTGTCCTATTACCAGTTAGGTGGCAAGATTCTGTACAAGGAATCGGACATCGAACGGATGCTTGCCGCCAATTACCGGGAAGCGTTCAGATAGGCTTATAAAAACGGTGTTACCCTCAAACGGCGTAAGAGGTAGCCTTACACGCCGTTTGAGGGTATTTCATACGCCGTCTGAGGTCGGTTCAACTTTCCGCTCTCTTTCCACATGACGGGGAGAGCGAAAAGAAAAGGTTGATGGGTTGTCTGTCGCTTATGGTCAGCCTGCCCATAATGAACCGTCTGAAAACCATGCTCTCCCGACTTCTCAACCTGAAGGAAACGGCTATCACCATTTCAAGGCTGTAAACATCGTAGCAAATCCTACCATCCTTCCTGACGTGCCGCTTCGTTTCGCTTTCCAATAACTCGCCATTCTTGTATATGGCGTGTATAGCCTTGCGGATGTAACATCCGAACACGTTGAACGCATCGGACATTTCCTGCTGCGTCATCCAGACGGGAGCGGTCGGCATCGTGACCGCCCCGTTTTCAGTGATTGTGATTATTCCCCGTTCCATTGGCATTCCTCATTTATTCATTATCAATGTTTGTTTCTTTTAACAGTTCTTGTTTTTTGTACCATTTGCCCGTCCCGTACATCATTCTGACCGCCATCAGGTTGTCCATGTCCTTTGAAATCTTCTTGTCCGTAATCTCCGCGTACCGCTGGGTGGTTTTTATACCGGAGTGTCCCATCATCCTGGCGATGCTCTCGATGGGTATTCCCTCAGAAATCAAAAAAGTTCCGAAGGAGTGCCTGCTTTGATGGTAGGACAAGTTTTCTTTCCGCCCTATCGCCACGCCCAACTCGTGTATCTCGAACCACATCTCGTCACGGCTCGGAAGCGGAAAGACGGGCTTTGTGTCGTCCGTCGTATTATAGAGGTCAAGTATCTGTTCCGCTATCGGGTGCAAGGGAATGAACGCCTCCACGTTGGTCTTCTTGCGGTTGATGCGGATGTAACGCCTGCCGTCAGCAGTCGTGCCGATATGGTGGGGATGGAGCAGCATGATGTCCACATACGCCAAGCCCGTGAAAATCGAAAACAGGAACGCCCTCCGACCCAGTTCCTGTAACGGGTCGAGCATCGGGGTTTCAAGGATGGCTTTCAGTTCCGCACGGCTGATGTGCCTGTGCTTCGGTGCGGGTTTCTTCTCGTATTCCATGTCCTCCAACGGGTTGGCACGGAGTATCTCGTAGTCCACAGCGAGGTACACCAGCTTGCTCAGCCAGCACAGGCACTTGTTCATTTGTGACGGCCCGAAGTTCTTGTAGCGTTTCAGGAAGGCTTTATAGGAACTGCCGAACTCCTCCGTGATATCGCTGAACTCGATGTCCTCCTTGCCCAATGACGTGAGGTAATCTTTCAGGTACTTCTGGTAATACTTTGAGTTCCTGTATGTCGATGTGGAGTTTATCTCCTTTGAGCGGACAAGCAGACGTTCAAGTTCCCTTTCGCCCATCTGCAACAGCTTGGCGGGAATGACGGCTTTCCTTGCCAGTGCGTTCTTCAGTATCTCCGCGCTCACCACGTTCTGTTTCTTCAGCGAATCTTCATAGGCAAGTTCAACGGATTTGCGGAACTCCTGCAAGCGGTTGTTCTCTCTGACGGTGCGGATTACGCCCGTCTTGTTGTTCCAGTCCTCCGGCCTGCAATAGATGCCCGTTGCCATCGTGGAACTCTTGCCGTCTATGGTGATGCGGCACAGGACGGCGGTCGTGCCGTCAGCTTTCACTTTGCTTCGGTTGATATACGGTAATATGGAAAATGTACTGCGCATGGTTGTGATGTTTTTATCAGTTAGAGAATAAGTTTCAAATCTTTGGTCGCTTCGATGTATTTGTCCATGTCTTCAAAGAGCTTCTTCGGAATGACACGGGCATAAACTTGGGTGGTGGTTATATCGGAATGCCCCAGCATCCGGCTGATGGTTTCAATCGGCACTCCGGCTTCCAGCGTAATCAGCGAGGCGAAGGAATGACGTGCCTGATGATAGCACAAGGTGCTGCTCACCCCTGCGAGGACAGCAAGCGATTTCATGTGCTGCCGAAGATTAGGATGCCGCACCATAGGAACAATGTCGGGCGGTTGTCATCATGGTATTTCTCAATCAGGGCGAGTGCTTCCGGCAACAGTTTCACGCTTGCCTGAAGCTCGTTCTTCTTGCGGCGGTATTTAAGCCAAAGGTTTCCATCGTCATCCGTGTACAGATTATCCCTTGTTACGCTCACCGCATCCGCATAGGCAATGCCCGTATAGCAGGCAAACAGGAAGAGGTCACGCACAAGGATGTGCGTGGTGCGGCATGCAGGTATCTCCACATCGCGTATCTTCTCGAAATCCTCGCGGCTCAAGGCTCTTGGAGTGCGTTCACTCTGTTTTGGCAGGGTGAAATTGGCGAAATGGCATCTTTCGGCATATCCCTCCTTGTAAGCTATGCGGCATATCTTTTTCAAGATGGCGAGGTAATGGCGCACCGTATCTACAGCATATCCTTTCACGTCCATCACGAAGTTCTGGTAATCGTGTATGAACTGTTCGGAAAGCTGCCCGAAAGCAATGTCCTTCGTCTTGAACTGCCACTGGATGAACTCGCCCAGTGTCCGTCTCATGTAGTAATAGGCGGGATAGGTTCCTTTGGCACGGTCAATACCGATACGCGCCTTCAAGTCCTCGCAGATGCGGTCGGTCATCCTCAGGAGGGTCATCTGCGTGTCCATGCTTCCCTGAAACAAGTCCTTGACCGCCGTAGCGTCAAAGTCCTGTCCACGCTCAACCAATGTGTCGAAAGCATTATTGACCGCAAGCAGAAGCTTGTCTATTTTCGCATTGGTTTCCACCGCCTCACGGCTCTTGCCGTCCAGACGGCTTTCCCTTGCGTTCCACAACTCCGGCTTGCACGACAGCTTGCATCCGAACTGCGCCATCGTGCGGTTCACCGTTATCCTTCCCATTATCGGGGCTTTGCCCGACTTGTCCGTTCCGCTCCTTTTCAGGTAGAGCAACACCTTGAATTTTTCCACTTTCATACGCTTACTGTTTTTGTCGCAAAATTAATTCATGAGTAAGCGTCCATTGATTTGCAGAACGGTGCGTATCAGTGCAATCAGCACGGGCTTGCAACAATTTCATTTTCCGTGCGTTACCTGTTCTTGCTTCGGTAACTGACGGCTAACGGCTTGGAAACTGAAATGGCTCAATATTCCGCACTCCGTTGCGTTTCCGGTATTTGGCAGAATAATGAAAAACCGCTCATTTCAAACGGGTTACGTTTTGTTGTTACTTGTTTGCTGACGGCTGCTTTGTGGGTTCTGTTCCACAAGGCGAGGCACAATTTCGGGACACATATCACGCTCTCGTTGGGTGTGCCTATCGAAACTGTCAGCCGCATGATGGGACACAAGAGCATTTCCACCACGCAGATTTACGCCAAAGTGACCGACCGCAAGGTGGACGAGGACATGAAACGGCTGAAAGAACAGACCAAAGGCCGGAAAATAAATCTCTACGAGGAGGACGAACCGGAAACGGCAGATATTATAACGGTAAACGGTTGAACAGTATAACAAAAATTGATAAATTTGTATGACTATGACGACAAGAGAACCTATCAGCATTGAAAACGGGCGGGTGGAAATCCACGCGCCGGAGAACCGTGTATGGCTCACGCGCCACCAGATTGCCGACCTGTTCGGAGTCTTCGTTCCTGCCGTGGGGAGCAACATCCGCTCCATACTCAAAAGCGGCATACTCTGTGAGGAGAGGGTTTACCGCCGGGAGCGCAACCGTGACGGCGGTATTGTCGAGCTGTATTCGCTCGAAATGATCGCCGCGCTGGCTTTCCGCTTAAAATCCGGGAATGCCGAAGCCTTCCGACGGTGGCTTGTCCGAAGGGCCACGACGACCGCCGTCGTCTGGCAGCTCCCCGGCATGAACACGATATTGAACTGAAAAAGAAGAACGGCCAATGTTTTGGCCGTTCTTCTTTTATACCCATTCCTGTCCCCCGATACATTTCTTCCGGGAATCTTCCAGGAATTTCTGTATCTCGGATTCCATGTATAGTACCTTGCCCTGAATCAAATAATAGGGAATGATCCGCGCCGTGCGGTATTCCTGCAATGTACGCCTGCTGATTTTCAGCAGCCGGGACAATTCCTCGTCGGTGACGAACCGCTCTCCCTTGAGTGTCCGGCCTCCGGAGGATTCCAGTTTATCCAGTGCCTTGCCGGCCTTTTCCAAGCGCCGGAAGAGATCCGCCACACACGGATCGTGCTTGTCGATGAAATAATGGCTCATAACGCGGCGGTATTAGGATAGTGCGACGATTGCAGCAGTTTCCCGACATCTTCCGGTTTGTAGAAGATTTTGTGACGGATGCGGCTGAAAGGCAGCAACCCTTTCTCCCGGTAGGTTTTGCAGGGTACGTTTCGATATACCCAGCACGTCACAGACATCCTGGTTGTCCAGCCATTTTTTCAAACTCACGTCCTCTTGCCTGCGGCATAACGCCTCGGCTTTTCTTTCAATGGCTTCCACGTGCCCTGCCAGCGCGTCGAAAGCCTTCACGTCCATACTTATTATTTCCATGTTCTGTTTCATTTTTTGTTTCCCGGATGCCCAAAAGTACACAAATGAACAGTATCTTGTTATCAGCCAGTGGTATATGGACGTATCCGTCTTAAAAGTGGCAGCGAGTGGCTCCACGTCCGGCGGAAACGATCCTCCGCCGATACGGGATCGGCACGTTCCGATACGCCAATCGCCCGTGAAAGGAAATGTTCGCGGGCGATTTATCATTCCATGCAGGGTGAGCCGTGAACCGACTTTCGCGAGCGTTCACGGCATATCGTTTTCTCCCCGTTTCTCTCCCATAACCTTTTCCTCTCTTTTTTTTCATGCCGCGGAGCGCGGTATGGAAATCTGTTGTCAGTAGCAAAGGTAGTTACGGGGCTCACGCTGCTGCAAGATCGGGCCGCGGGGCGGTTTGCCGCAAAATCTTCCTCTTTCCCTGCGGGCGAGCGTATTTTCCGACAAAATCTTGCAGCAGATATCCCCGACACCTTTTGATGCTACCGAAACAGATTCCATCCATACCGGCTCCGCTACGGCATAAAAAAAGTCAAAGGTTATGAGAAACGAAGAGAAAAATAAATGGAAACAGAAATCCTCCAACCTTCCACTTGGCATAAAGGCAAAGGTCGGGTTGGCGGTAAAGGTCGGGGCGGTGGCTTTGGGCTTCCACGTGTGGGGTATCGACTTTATTTGGGTCGTTTTGGGCTTCACGTTCTGTTATGACATCCTGCGGGGCATTTTCTCCTGCCTTGTTTCTCTCGTGGCTCTAACCGGCTTTTTCTATTTCCTATTCACTCACAGCTTCTAAATTTTTACAGGTATGACAAAGTACATTTTCATTATTCGGAGCGACTACCACGGACACGCAGGTGCAGGTAGTCAAGGAAAACCAGGTAATCATCGGTATCGGTGCGGGTGCGAGCAGAAAGCGTTACGTCGTTTACAAGGTGGAACACACCGCCCGTGGCTACGTGTACCACATGGTCGATACCGAAACAAAGGAAATCAGCCAAACGGACATTCTGCGACCCCTCTCGCAAACATTCGGTATCGGCAGGTACTACGACGACGTGAACCCCGAGTTCATGGACGCTTTCGAGGCGGCTTTGCTCGTGAGGCAGGCGGAAGAGCAAGCCACGGCGCAGGCCATCGCCGCCGCCAAAGAGAAAGCCGAGCATGACCGCATAGCGGAAATAGGAGCGCAGAGGTTACGCCGCATCATGCCCGAAGGGGTGCAGGGCGTAATCATCGCCGAACTCAACGAAACGGAATACACTGACCCCTCTTACGAGTGTTCGACCACCCGAAGCGTGCGTACCGTCATTCTCGGCTTTTCGGCCACCTCCCGCAACGGCTTCGGGGAGTTGAGAAAGGCGGCGGCCAATTTCCCGCAAACGGCGCACCTCTCCGAATACGACCCCAAGAACGAACACCGCTATCCCGTTTTCACGCTCGGCAAAAGTCCGAAATACGGGTGGAGTGTCTGCAAACTGACCCACTACACCCGTGAAGGGTACATCGACAGGCTGGCATATATCGCAGGAAACGAGGAGAATATATGTCTGCCCGAGCCGAAAGACGAAAAACGGGCGGAACGCACTGAAACGAGCGTGCAAGGCGGGTTTATCATCGTGGACTATTCCGAGAAGGCGATAGCCGTATTCGGGGACACCAAGCCCGTCAAGGACGCCCTTCACGCACTCGGGGGACGCTTCAACGCACGGCTGACGCATGACGGGCAGAAGAAAGCGGGATGGATTTTCCAAAAGACCAAAGAGGACGAGGTGCGGCGGCTTCTCGGAAAGGACGAATAAATGTTGAACACGGGGCGGTTCGCCGCCCCACAATACCAAAAAATCATGGCACAAGGAACAGATTATTTCAAACTGACGATACAGAACTATCTCGACGCACGGGCACGGGAGGACGAACTTTTCGCACCCCGATACGCCAACCCGAAAAAGAACATTGACGATTGCTGCACTTTCATCATCAACCAAGTACGGCAGAGCGGTTGCAACGGGTTTGCCGACGAGGAAATATACTCTATGGCACTCCACTATTACGACGAGGAGGACATCGACATCGGCAAACCCGTCAGTTGCAAGGTAGTGGTCAATCACACCGTCGAACTGACCGAGGAGGAAAAAGCCGAGGCACGGCGGAACGCCATACGGAAGGCCGAGAGCGAAGCCTACGCCAAGTTGGCGAAAGCCAAGTCCAAACCCAAGAAAATCGAAGATAACAAACTAATGCCCAGTCTATTTTAGTTATGAAACCGAGAACAAAATTCCAACAGAGCGTTGTGGCGGCAAGTAAACACCTGCCGCCGCCTTACCCCCCGCACAAATCGAATGGGGGTACAAGAACTGCATCGAGCATATCGGACGCCGCACGCCGAAAGGACTTATCACCTGCACCGAGTGCGGCCACACGTGGCAGAGCGAAAACGGAGAACTCACGGACAATCTGTTAGGGTGCGAGTGTCCGCACTGCCACACCACGCTGAAAGTGGAAACCACCCTGCGCCGCAAGTTCAACGATTACGAGTATTTGTGTATCGTAACCCGCTGCAAGGGTTTTCAAGTCCTGCGCTTCGTCTATATCGAGTGTTGGGCGAAAGTGGGACAGATGCCCGTTTACACCCATATCGAAGCCGTACAGCGGTGGATTGCCCCCGACGGACGCTCCGCAACCTTCGCACGGCTGCGCCCGATGGGCTTCTTCGTTCACGGGTGGAGTTGGTCGAGCGCATTGGAACTGCGGGCGGAGAACGACGGGAAATACAACATCACGCCCACACGCATCTATCCCCGGCAACGGCTTATCCCCGAACTGCGCCGAAGCGGTTACGGCAAACAACTCCCCGATGTAACCCCTTTCGACCTTATCCACCTGCTGCTCTCGGAGAACAAGGCCGAAACGCTGCTTAAAGCGGGACAAACGGCACTCGTGCGATTTTTCGCCTGTTCCTCCCGCAATATCGCAGACTATTGGCCGGCCATCCGTATCGCCATCCGTAACGGGTACGCTATCGGGAAACCGACGGAATGGTGCGACTACATCGACCTGCTGCGATTTTTCGGGAAAGACCTGCATAACGCCCATTTCGTGTGTCCCGCAGACCTGCCCGCAGCGCATGACCTCTACATGGCAAAAAAACGGCGGCACATGCAAATGGAACGGCGGCAGGAGGAACGGCGCAAGGCGTTGGAACAGGAAGCCTCGTTTGTCGAAGCCAAAGGGCGGTTTTTCGGAGTGGAGTTTTCCGACGGGGAAATCTGCATCAAGGTATTGGACAGCGTTGAAGCCATACGGCAGGAGGGCGAGGCCATGCACCATTGTGTGTTTACCAACGAATACTATCTGAAAGCCGACTCGCTCATACTCTCGGCCACAATCGACGGCAAACGTATCGAAACGATAGAGGTGTCCCTAAAACGCATGGAGGTCGTGCAGAGCCGTGGCGTGTGTAACAAGAATACCCCGTACCACGGGCAAATACTGAAACTGATGAAGGGGAACATGTCCCTTATACGGAAACGAATGACAGCATAAAAATCGGGGCGGCGAAAGCCGCCCTACAAAAAAAACAAAACAATGAAAATCATCTATAAAAGCTACATGGCACGCCCGCCCAAACCCTTCGGGGAGTGGGATTGGGAAGTTCGGGAAGCAGTCAAGACGGCCCTTGCGCTCATCGAGGGGAAAAACGGGTTCAAAACCCATTCCGAGATATGGCGAAGGTGCAACCTCGTCATTACCGTGGGACACAACATCTACACCACGAGTATCGAGATACGACCACCCGAGCAGGACGTGATACGCCGCAGGAGCAACTGGCATAACGGCTACGCCTACTACTGCAACGGCGTGTTCTGGGCGAACATGAGCAGGGTTAGAGTGGAACTTGTCTGATTAAAAAATTTCGGGGCGGCAAAAGCCGCCCGTAAAAGCGAGAATATGAAAACGAATGAAGTAAACAAGGAAATCTCCTATGAAACGCTGCTCGTAACCTTCGGCGAGGGTATCGGGCGGCTCGACACCATGTTCGACGACCCGCAGGTGTGGGGCGTTGCCACGCTGAAGCAGTGGATCGACGGGGATGTTATGTAAATTTTTGCATAAGATATGCCCGCTCCGCCTTTCTGGGTGGAGAAGGCCACGAATTTCGTTTTCTCTTTCATTGTTCCATGCGTTTTTAGTTATACAATCGGGTAATCGTTCATCTCTTCACGTATCTGGGCAAGTGACGGCATGAGATTTTATGCTGGTATGCCGGCACGCATATATGCTGGTGCGCTGGCAGGCTGTTACGCCGGTATGCCGGTGCATGGGCGCGTGTCCGATTTTATACTCACGCGCAACCGCATTTGCTTATCCGGACAAAGACCCGCTTTTTCCTCTGCACACGGTGTTTTCTGCATCCGTCCGCACGTGTGCGGACAGGGGGATGTGTCATTACCCGTATCCGTTCTCACGTGCAAAGTAAACCCTTAAAAACACGGGTTGTATGCTCTTTTTCCGCTATGGCCGCGTGTGGCGTCAAAGTGGACGCAAGTGGCATAATCGATTATAGTACAAGCGATTGAATAGGTCGGTATCTTTGCCTCGTGAACGATCCCGACGCTAATGAAGCCGTCCTTGCCCCGTTTTACGGCGGCTCTTTCAATGTTCTGTCCGCGAGCGGGCAGAAGGTATTTGCAAAGGGCAAATAGCAAGCTGTGTTTTCTGCTGCACGATTCTCGTTTTGCAGCAGAAAACAGCTTGCCCGCAAGGGGGGAGAAAGCACCTCCGGAGTCGGTGCTTTTCAGAAAGGCGGCAAGCCGCGAAGGGATCGGAATTTTCAGGAACCGGTGGGGCCCTGGCCTCTCCTTAAAATTTCGATGCGATGGAAAAGAACAGAAAGCCCCGAGGGGGCAAAGGGGGACGACCCGCGAAAAACGACCCGGCCGTTTACCGCTTTTCGGTAAACTTTTCAGCCGTGGAACATGCCCGTTTCCTCGACCTTTACGAGCAGTCCGGGCTATTGTCAAAAGCCGCTTTTATCAAAGCGAGAGTGTTCAACGAGGCGTTCCGGGTGGTAAAGACCGACCGGGGAACGCTCCTTCAGGACACGGCGGATTTCCGTGAGGGAATAATACAGCTTCCGGTTGATGGTCGAACAGGTGATCACGTGATCCGAGCGGAGGCGTTGAAGGGTACGCCCGCTGATGCCCAGGTAACGGCAGACCTGCTCGCCGTCCATCCATTCGTCGTTTATATACTCCTTATTCCGTACACGCTCCTTTCCAGGGGGAGAGGCGATTGCGGCCCCTCTATTTTCTCTATACGTCCGACAAGCTCGTTATAGGCTCGCGAACCGAACACTATGATTTTCATACTCTTTTTTAGTCTGTTACAAAGGTCGGGGTTATATGGACAGCTTAAGACGAGGTCGGTACGACTTTTTTTTTGATAATTTGCAGTGAACTGATTCTCAACGGTTCATGCGGTGAAGACATACGGGTGCAAACACGGGTGTTCAGAAAAGTTCCAAAGACAGTTACGAGGGAAAACCGACCTCGGTTTTTTTTGTTATATACAACGCTGATTATCAGTGCTTCTATAAGGGATAAAGTGCCTTACCGGTTCATGTTCTACTCGGAATTGCCGTTTTTCTTGTTTCGCTTCCACGTCTGCATACGTTTAAGCAGGGCCTCTGTCGCCTTGTCAAGCCACGGTGTCGGGTTGTTTCGGATTTTCATATCGCAGAATGTCCTCGAAAGGTTCATGTCGAGGTGTACGTTGAAAGCGTTGGAAATGTAGCTGGCCAGTTGCGTGAGTGGCACATTGCCGAAGCAGCCTTTACTGTCGAGCAGGTAAATAAGTTCCGTCAGATCCGTCTTCGAGTCCTGCCATGTCGGACGCACGTCAGGCAATGGGAGAACCATGTTCCGGTGGTTCGTACTCTCCAGTGATTCCAATTCGCCCATAAGATAAACCGACAACATGTCGTTGGCCAGGATTTTCGCCACCTTGAAATCCGCGTTTGTCGAAAACTGCGGGTCGAGTTCATAGTAGAAGGTTTCCAGGTATTGCTCCGTGTCGGTCTGCCCGCGCAGGAAATAGAGGCTGTCCAGGTGTGTGGCGCCGCTGCGGTAATAACGGATAAAGTCAAGCCGTTTGCGGGTGTACCGACCCAGATCATCCATCTCCGTCAGGAGGTACTCCTTCTGCGATTCGATACTCCCCACCGGACGGTTCATCTCGATATTGTAAATCTTCCGGTAATAGATTAACCGGGAAAACAGGCGGGGTTTTATCTCCTTGAAAAACAAGATTTCTTCCTCCTCGCTGGCGAACTCGTAAGAGATGATGAACTCTTTCAGACGCTTGAACGCGTCACCCAAAACACGTGATGCCTCGATAGACTTGTTCAGTATACTGTGATCGGAGGTCTCTATCTGGACGATCTTACGCTCGATCTCTTTCTGGAGTTTTTGTGTAAATCCTGTCATTTCCATGGCTTTGAATCGTTATAGATGAATTGACTGATAATTTAAAAGCAAAGCGGCGGGCGGGTGTTATCCCATCCGCCGCCTGCGATTTAGATTTTCTTAGGATTGAAACAGCAATGACACGTTGCATGAACGGTTGTCATCGCTGGAGTCTCACTATTTTAAGCATCTCCCGCACGCTCATTCCCTAACGGGTTGCACCAAGTAGGCGCTGGCGTTGCTGTAGGTGTTTTCCGGGGCAACTATATAAGGCCGGCGGATGACAGTGTTAGTAGCATATACGGCCTTCCAGCAGGTACCATCTATACCGCACATGGTAGGCTTGCCTCTCTGATAGGGGCGTTGACCCGCAAACGAAAAGAAGACTGTACCGCCCGCAGTGTCGTAACTTCCCTGGCCCATCATCTTGTTACAATACAACTCCATACCAAAATTATAGGTAGCCTCCGTGTCGTCGCGATAGGGAGTATTAATCTTGTCGTAGCCGCTTCTGTGCGTGCCATCAAACGTAAATCCCGTGAAGGCGTTCGACGCAGGCAGATGGTAGCCGACGGGCGAGGGATCGTAAATCGTCTTGACCACCGCATTGTCGTTATGCACATTATACTCCATGTTGTCGGCACTCCAAAGGTTGTAATAATGAAGAGCACCGGAGAACCAACTGGATATTCTCACGCCATAAAATATATGCGGGTTCTGGATGCTAGCGCCGATGGAGCTTTGGTCATTCGAGAGTTTAAACGCGTAGCCGTCGGAATAGCAACTCTTATCGACAGAGGAACCAGAAGCGTCGAGCATACCGGGCAGCATCGGATCCTTGCGGCCGAACTGATAATAGGGCGCATTGCCGGGATTTACGACTGCAGGCGTTTGTATGAGCGTTATGACCTTTATAGCACCGGTTTCCGCCTGTGTAAAGCGCACCTTCACGCTGCGGGCATCGTAGGTGGTGATGCCTTCATAACAATAGCCGATACAGTTTCCCATAAAGGTATATTGCACCCCTTGGTAATTGGTCACGACCTTGTCGCGCTGGGTCTTCCGGGGATCGTAACGCTCCTCCACGGTCGGGGGGAGTCCCGGCACGAAATCCGTCACCCATATATGCCAGCTCCACATGATGGTGTTGGCGGCGTCACGCACGGCGACGATGGCGTTTCCCTGCTTGATCGATTCCTGCGGCACGTCGAAAAGCAAGCCGCGCTTGTCAGGCGAAAGGCGGACGTTCGTCACCAGTTCCGGCTCGTCCTGCCATACCAACGTGGCATTGGCGGGCGTGCAGTTCGCGTTGTTGTAGATATACGGATCGGTGATAACCGAATCGAGATGGTTTACGAAGTGTGTCAAGTAACGCTCTTCCTCATCCGGGATGTCGATGACCGACGGGATATAGGCCGAGGTGTTGGCCGCCCCGTTCTTGACGGCGTTGCCATAAACCAGCGGCAAGCTGTATGTACCGGGGGCGTTGATAACGTAGCAGTTTGCCGTGTTCACAGGTTCGGTGCCGCCCTTGGTCGAGAGGTCGTAGGTACCGCTCACGGGAGCTGCCGCCCGCAACACCTCGTTATGCGGGTTGGAGGTAACGCCCTGCTGGGCCGCGATCGTGGCAGATAGCATCGTGGCAGACGTGCCACCGTTACCGCTCGCGGTGAAAGCAGTGAGCCATTCAGGACGGTCGATCACGTTGTAGCCCCCGCTACCGTCATCCTCGACGAACTCGGCCGTCCACGCCAGCGGCACACCCTGCGTTGCATCGCCTTCACGGGAGACGGCGAGATAGCTGGTCACCGAGTACTCGCTGGTACCTCCTTGATAGGTGAAAGCCTCGGGAGCAGTCACCTCGAAAGTCGGCACGACGAGGATGCTCGAGGTGGAAATCCGGTAAGTGACGGTCTTGCCCTGGGGCCATGTCGCCCCGGCGATGTCGGCTTTCAGCGTCCGCTCGGTTCCCGTCAGGTCATCGGTAAAGACCACCTCGATCTCCGCGCCCTGGGGCAGCTGCTGCGGGATCATCATGAAAGTGCCCTCCCCGGAGGTGATCTCATTCCCGGGCTGGCCGTCCACTTTTTTATCAAGCGTCTGCGAGAAATCTTTCGTTTCCTCGAAAGCACTCCACGAGTCTCCGTCCATATCATAAACGGCCTTGCCGTACACGCCGCGGAGGGCTATTTTCGTCACACTTCCTTTTTGCATGTCGTCACCGACAACGAACCGGACGGCGGTCAGGGCGTGGCTGAAGGTCAGCGGGGCCGTGGCGTTGTGGTCGCCCGCCATCTCCCCGGAAGCGGCCACGAGCAGGTCTTTCTGGTCTTGTACCTTTTCGGGAACAGTATAGGTTAAGCCGGGGTATCCCGCCTCATGCTGTGCGGGTAGCTCGATCCCCGGAGTGTTGTAGGGCGCATAAGCGAAGAAACGGAGTTTCTGCCCCTTGCCCGGCCAGTTGTGATCCGCCGCGGGCGACCACACGCCGCCATCGCCGCGCACCTCCGTGTTGTACATGAAACCGGGCGTGGCGCTGCCGTCCCACGCCCCCGTGTAGAGGTAGGCCAAGACCCCGAAATTCCCGTAGGTCTCCATGTCCTTCACGGGAGCGGAACGGGTGCCGATCCGTTCGTCATCCGCAAGGGCGTTGCCGGTATTGTCGGAGATCATGGCGTGCAGGTACAACCCCTCGCCGCCGTCCGCGGCCTGCAGGGGCAGCACGCCCAGAAGGGAATCCCTCGGGGTCGTCTCTTCCGCGGGGCTACCCTCGGCTCGCGTGGCACGCCATCCCGCCCCGTCGGAAACCGAGAAGCGGATGCCGGGCCCCGTGTGTACACTCGTTTGCAGGTCGTCCTGGCACGAGGCGAACAGGAGAACCGAAAACAATACCGGCAGGCTCCGGTTCCCGAGCCCCCGGCATAAATTCTTTTTTAGATCCATATTCATGTCATTTAGTCATTTATATCATGTTTCCTTATCGGTGCATCGAGCACGCCTCCCGTGGATTCCTTTCTTTATGACAGCCTCGCGCAAGGACTTTCCCGGGGAAAATTTCACGACCTTACGGGTCGGAATCCTCATCCCCAACCCCGTGAACGGGTTGCGTCCCGGGCGAGCCTTGTGTTCCCGCACGCAGAAGGCGCCCACGCCAGACCACGAGAGTATTTCCCCTCGCGCCATACAGTCCTCCAAAATATTCTCGAAAGCGCTCATTTCTTTCGAGGCATCCACGACGCACAACCCGCTCGCGGCGGCTACCGCTTTTATCAGCTCCTGCTTGTTCATGGCCCTGTTTTTTATATCCTGTTTTTTTGTTCAGGCGAAAATTGCCTTTAGTGACCGGAAGGGGACAGGGAAAGCCCTCTCGCGGCTCTCCCCCCGGAACGTGTCGCGCGTGTGCCTCTTCACCTACGACACGTTTACCCGGTTCAACCCCTTCCGGCCCGTTTGCCCGGCCGTCGCGCGACCGGAGGGTTGGTTACATAGTTGTTATATCCTGCGCGCCGGCGTCTTCCCACTCGCTAACCTCCACGGTGAACTTGATGGGGCTGCCCAGGATATCCTCGCCCGGATCGAACGGGTCAACGGTAGGATCTTCAGGTTGTTCTTTCTCCGGATCGACCTTACCGGCACCCTCCGAGAAGTCAAGCGTGTAGATGTACTTCTTACCGGCCTGCCAGTTCGTGCCGACAGCCACGGCGGCCCAATCATACTCGCCGACAGATTCTGCCGGATATACACGGGCCCCGTCCTTGGTCGTGATGTTCACTTTCACGGCAAGGTAAGCGCCCTTGTTCGCGTTGGGCATGTCCGTGCCGGGCAACAGGCCTCCCGCGAGGCCTGAGATCGAACCGCTGACACCAAAGACATATTTCAGGTTCTCGACGTTGCGGATCTCGACCGTGTACCTGCAAACCGACTGTTCCGGGTAAAGCGTGATCCTCTGCCGAACCGGGACATGTTTCAGCTCGATGCTTTCCGCGTGGTCGCTCCAAAGCATATCCGGGGACAGCGCGACGCGCTCGTCTTCAGCCCCGTCAGCCCTCGGGGCACCCTCGGAGCGCACGCCCAGGGCGGAAAGGCCCCCCAGCAGCGGGCTCGTCTGGGTCGTCACCTCGAAAGTACCCTTGCGTTCCGTGTTCCGGTAAACGATATTTTCGGTGTCGGAGTTCAGGCACAGCGCCTCGTACTTTCCGATAGGAACGCGGATGGTGCCGCCGTCGCGACCCGTGAAATCATAACGCAACGCCTCGCCGTCACCCGGGAACAGGTAGAGCGACATGGAAGCCGGGGCGGCGTTGGGAGCGTTACGCCAGTCGAAGACCACCTCCACCTCCACCGCGTGCGCGTGGTCGAGGCACAGCTCCTTGTGCTCGCAGGATGTCGCGGCGACAAGGAGTGCCGCCATTGTCACCGTATGGAATATCTTTTTCATCGCTTGCCTCCTTTCTTTTCGTTGTAATTACCCCGGCCGATCAGCCACACGAGGGAGATTTCCGCTTTCGTGGGCCCGAACCAGTGGCGCTGCCTGGTCTCTTTCCAGACATAATGATCGTCGACGGGGTCGTATGTATGGTATTCGCCGCCCCAGTAGCCCAAGCCGATGACGAAATCCAGGTTCAGGCGACGGGCGACGGGCAGCGAGTAGCCGTATTCCAGACCCACAGCGTAGTTCATCTTCTCCCAAAGCGTGCCGCCCGGTTTGCCGCCCATGTAACCCGTACCCCGAGCTCGAAGTCGTACGTGAACAGCTGCCCGTAGAGTCCCAGGTGATGCCCGGTAAGCGGTTTTTCTGCCGCGCGACGACCGAAGTATTTGCGGATCTCCAGCTCCCCGCCGTAGAGGCGCCAGTAATTATGACGCTTCTTGCTGTTCCACCAGGCGTACATCCAATTACCGCCCAGCGACCAGCCGCGGCCCAGGTAGAACTCCGCTCCGATATTCGGCACCAGGGCCACGTCGTAGAGCAAGTTTGTTTTCAGCGACATGTAGAAGGGTTTGCGGGCCGGGACAATAGGGCAAAGTACATCCATCGTGTCGCGTCGGATGACCTCCACCGTGTCCCGGTGCTCTACGACAACGGTATCGCGCGGCGGGGCGACCGGTTCAGGGCTGGAAGTATCCTCCCGCCCGGTTTCAACGACGACGAGCACTCCCGAGGCGCGCAGTTCCGGGAAGAAGCGCTCTTCCATGTAACGCCACGGCTCGCCGCCGTGCAGCATGCCCAGCTGACGCTGGCGGCTATCCACGACCTTGCCCTCACGGATAACGAACTCGGGAGTATGATACAGTATCTCCAGCACTTCGTCCCGGTAGGACATATCGGAGGATTCGACCAGGGAGGCGAGGCCCTCCCAGTCCACGCCGGGAGATTCGACCTCAAAGGCGTGACCATCCAGGGAAACCCGCTTTTCGAGATAGGAGCGGATGGCCGTGGCACGCCGTTCCGACAAACTCCTGTTGATTTTGGAGGAACCCTCCGGGGAAGCTCCGGAAACGACGCGAACCGATCGAATCTGGAAGGTGGTATCACCCCGAAACGAGGCCAGACGGCGGGAGAACGAGTCCAGGCGGGAACCGTTGTCCCGGAACGTGGAATCCAGCGTGGCCTGTCCCTGCTGGAAATAGACCTTCACAGCGGCGGTGTCACGCGGTAGTGGCTCCTGGGCCACCGAGAAACCGGCGGACAGCAGCAACAGAAACGGCAAGACGAGTAAGCTTTTCTCATATATTCTGTTTTATCCGTACCGGGAGGCATGTGCAGGAAACAGCCACCCCGGTACATTACATTATTAAATTGCAAGCACGCGAAAACAAGCAGTGATTCACTTTTTATCCTTCGTTTTTTAGTGAAATTATTATTTTATTGATTCGAAATACTTTCTAAAGCTAATCCCGTCTTTTAATGTTCTATTATTCAATATTTTGCACGAAATGCTTGTCTAGTTGAAATAAATACAATACCTTTGCCTCTGAAAACGAACGATTTATCGTGCAAATAAATAGAGTGATTATACCTTTTAATTGTCGGGAAAAGGCAATTTCGTGCTTTTTTAATTTTTCCGACTATGGTAGTAGCTTATTTAAGGGTCAGCACGGGAAGGCAGACGCTGACTAACCAACGACACGAGATCACGAGATTTGCCGGTAGTAGAAACATGGTGGTGGATTGCTGGGTCACGGAAGTCGTGAGCGGCAGCAAGAAAAGACGCGACCGGAAACTCGGGGCAACGGTAAAGCGGTTAAAAGCCGGGGACACGTTGATCGTGACAGAACTTTCCAGGTTAAGCCGCACGCTTACCGATATTATGACGATCGTGGGGGAACTGCTCGAAAAAGGCGTGTTCCTGTACAGTACCAAGGATCGCTATTCTTTTGACGATACCATCAACAGCAAGGTGTTATGCTTTGCGTTCGGCCTGGTGGCCGAGATCGAGCGAAACCTCATATCCGCCCGCACCAAAGAGGCCCTGGCGGCACGACGGGAACAAGGCGTCATACTGGGTCGCAGGAGGGGAAGCTATACCAAGCTCCAACGCCTGATCGACGCGGGAGAAGAAATAGCCGGCTTGTTAAATGACGGGCGGACGATCGCCATGATATGCGGGAGGTACGGCGTCGCAAGAAACACATTCGACCGTTTCAGGGCACTATTTCTGCAAGCCACGGTTATAGAGGGCAAGCGAAACTACAGTTTCGATCCTGATATACGGATAAACAAGTGAAATACTGTTAACTCCAGGAGTATAGATTCGACACACAATAACTAAAATATCATGTGAATATGAATAAAATTACTTGTATTTGCCTTGGTGTCCGCAACATGAGCCTTGCAATAAGATTTTATCGTGATGGACTCGGTTTCGAAACCTGCGAGAAAGGAGATGAACCACAGGTTATATTCTTCAATACACCAGGTACGAAGTTTGAGCTTTATCCGCTGGGGCTGCTCGCCAAAGACATCAGTGAAACGAATCCACCGAAAATTGCCGAGGGCTTTGCGGGAATTACACTCGCCTACAATGTGGAAAGACGTGAAGAGGTGGATGTGGTTATAGAAGTATGCAAAGCAGGAGGCAGAATCGCGAAAGAACCCGCGGAAACTTTCTGGGGCGGTTATCATGCCTACTTCTCCGATCTTGACGGGTATTATTGGGAGGTGGTGTGGGGGCCTATGTTCGAATACGATGAGAATGGTCTGCTAAAAGATTTGTGATTTTTAATCAAGCGAATTGGATATAAGGTGAAAACTGTGCCTAGCTCATGTTGTCTCGTATGCAAAGAAACCGAAGTGCAACGAAATTAGGATGAAGACGATTCTAATAATCATCGCAAAGAGTAAAGTACAAACTCATCTGATTTGCCTGACGTTGAGGAGTTGAATGTTTTACTGTTTTTGACTCAATAAAACAAATAATAAAAATGGATTTTTCAAATGTTACAAATGGGATTCTACGGTATATTGATACTTGGGAGCAAAAATTGATTGATTTACCAGTTGATACAATTACAAAAAAGAGGAATAAACAAAACAGGACTATCAAACAGATACTGGATCATTTGGTTGATTCTGCTGCAAATAATCACCAACGCGTGGTTCGATTACAGTACAACGATAAACTTGACTTTCCCGATTATCAACAGGATAATGACTTGTGGATCGCTTTACAGGATTATCAAAATGCTGATTGGAATATTACGATTCAGTTGTAGAAGTATTACAATCTGCACATGATTCAAGTGATAAAATCGGTTGACCATACTAAGCTTGAAAATTCATGGCAGAATTTCGAGGGTATTGCTGTAACTCTTCGCCAAGTGATTGATGGATATTTGGGACATATTGAGTTGCATCTTAACGAGATACAGGAATTAATAGAACAATAAAAGCACGACGGTACAAAGAAAATTATTATTTTTGCAGCATAGAATAAATGGGGAAAGAGATATGCGAATTGACTGCATTGACATAGAAATGCTCGCTCCCTGCGGTATGAACTGTATGGTCTGCCATAAGCATTGTCATACACGGAAAACGCAAAAAACTTGCGTCGGCTGTACGCGGGAAGGCAAAGGGAGACCGGAACATTGTCGCAAGGCAGGATAAAGGACTGCGTGCTGCTGAAAGAGATTACTTATTACTATCAGTGTGGCGACTTCCCTTGTAGACTTATAAGAAACCTCGAAAGAAGTTACAACAGCCGTTACAAGGAAAGTCCGGTCGAAAATAGTGAGATTGTAAAGGGAAACGGGGTATTTTATTTCATTTCATGGAAACACACCCCGCTCGATACACCTGCACGGAATGTGGCGGCATTGTCTCATTGCACGACAAGGTTTGCACGGAGTACGGAAAAAGAACACGATAAGAATGAAGATTAAAAAATATATGCCTGTTGGATTTATGTCAGTGATTTGCAACGGTCGAAAAAATTCTATCGCAATATAGGGTTTGAGATAAAAGCCATTGATGGCGACCGGATAGAGTTCGATTTGGGCGAGACATCGTTTGCCATCCTGAAAAGAACCGGAGAGAAAAGGTGAAGTTGTTGCCGGCAAGACAAGGATTATGTTGGAGGCGGAGGATATCGAACTTGTCCGGGATGAGTTGAGAAGCAAAAATGTGAAGATCATCGGCAACATCAGAGAAGAGCTATACGGCGAATTGCTGACTTTTGAAGCCCCCAACGGGCATTGCCGGAGTTTTAGCAAGGAACTCTATGATAAATAATAACGACTATGGCAAGAGCAACGACAAAAGGGGATTTGATAACATCTGCCAACGGACAATTCGACAAGATGTGGAAACTCATCGACAGTATGAGCGAAGAACGGCAGAAGGCAGCCTTTGCCGACGAAATGGCAACGGCCGGGAAAGAAACACATTGGAGCAGGGACAGGAACCTGCGTGATGTGCTTGTATATCTGTACGAGTGGCATCAACTGCTACTAAGGTGGATAAAAGCCAAGCTTGACGGCGGGTACAAAACCGTCCTGCCCGAACCGTACAACTGGAACACATACCCGGCAATGAACGTGGAGTTTTGGAAGAAGCATCAAAGCACGCCATTGACACAAGCAAAAGCGAACTTAAAAGAGAGTCACAAGGAGGTAATGACTCTGATAGGGCAATTCTCCAACGATGAACTCTTTGTCAAGGGGGCGTTCGATTGGCCTGGCACTTCCACTTCCACTTCCACACTCGGTGCTTACTGTGTTTCGACAACGGCAAGCCATTACGACTGGGCGATGAGGAAGATAAGGATGCATATCAAAACAAGCAACAAATAGATAAGATGGAGGAATAAACCAATGGCTTTTGACTACAAAAAAGAATACAGGGAATTCTATATGCCCCCCAGCAAGCCCGGTATCATTACCGTGCCAAGCATGAACTACATAGCCGTTCGAGGACAGGGAGACCCGAATGCAGAGGAGGGAGAATACAAACAGTCGATCGGGCTTTTGTATGGAATCGCGTTTACCATCAAAATGAGCCAAAAAGGCGATCATCGGATCGAAGGGTATTTCGATTATGTCGTGCCGCCGCTCGAAGGCTTCTGGTGGCAGGATGGCGTAAAAGGGATCGACTATGCCCGAAAGGAAAGCTTCAAGTGGATATCGGTCATCCGTCTTCCGGACTTTGTGACAAAAGCAGATTTCGAGTGGGCAATCCGGGAAGCAACGAAGAAAAAGAAAACCGATTTTGCCAAGGTTGAGTTTCTCTCCTGTGATGAGGGCTTATGCGTCCAATGCATGCATGTCGGTTCTTATGATGACGAGCCGGTTACTGTCGCACTTATGCACGAATACATGAAGAGCCGGGGCTACGTCCTCGACATTACGGATAAGCGCATGCATCATGAAATCTATCTCAGTGACGCCCGGAAAGTCGCTCCCGAAAAGCGAAGGACTGTGATCCGGCACCCGATAAGAAAAATGGAAGAATGAAGAATTTTACACTCAACAAATGAATATCGATAACTTATTAAACAAGATACGGCAAATAGAGCATGGTTTTCACCACATCCTTGATGGGGCTAATGAAATCCTTTCCGCATACCCGAGGAAACAATTTTTTGAACTTGCCCTCGAACTGTTCAGGCATGAAGCCTACCAATTCAGGATGCTGGCGACAACGCTATTGGGTAGATTGGCAACAGAGAATAATAATGCTCTTTGTTTTCTGAAAGAGACGGTCAGTATAGACAAGAATTGGCGTGTACAGGAAATGCTTGCAATGGCTTTCGATGAAGTTTGCAAGTATAGAGGATATGAAGCGTCTTTACCGCTCATCGAAGAGTGGCTGAATGACGACAATCCGAATGTTATCCGTGCCGTAACTGAAGGGTTGAGGATTTGGACAACTCGTCCGTTCTTCAAGGAGAATCCGTCAATTGCCATTGCGTTGATCGGTAAGCACAAGGCACATGAAAGCAAGTATTTAAGGAAATCCGTGGGAAATGCCTTGAGAGACATAAGCAAGGAGCACGCAGAATTGATACGGGATGAGGTTCAGCGATGGGAGTTGTCCAATCCCCGAATTCTCTTTACCTACAAACTTGCGGCGAAGTTATTAAACTAAGAAGATAGATACATCAATGAAACAGAAAGTTTTATTTGTCTTGTTAAATGGGTACGCAGACTGGGGGGCTTTTCTCTCCACGGCCCTTCATGTGGCCGTGATACCGGATGGTGAAATCAAGTACGAAGTGCATACCGTTGCACCGACATTGGACACTGTCCGTCCTATCGGCGGTTTCAGAACTTTGCCCGATTATTCTTTTGAGAATATGCCGAAAGACTATGCAGCCTTGGTGCTTATCGGCGGCAACCGTTGGGATTCTCCCGAAGCGGAACTTGTCGCCCCATTGGTAAAAGAGGCTTTGGATAAAGACAAAATCGTCGGGGCGATATGCAACGGTGCTTCGTTCTTGTGTTCGCACGGTTTTCTGAACCATGTAAAGCATACGGGCAACGGTATTGACCAACTCAAAAAATGGGGTGTACAGTTTATACTAACGTAGAAAATTATGTGGAAGCACAAGCTGTCAGTGATAAGAACATCGTTACGGCAAACGGTGTAGGACACTTGGAATTTACCCGTGAGATGCTTCTGTTACTGGGAGCCGACAACCCCGAGCAGATTGACAAATGGTATGATTTCTACAAAAACGGGTGTGTGAGATAAAACAGTAGTTCTGAAATTCTAATTTACCCCTCTGTGCAAACCACCGAAATATAGCGATAATCACACTCATTTACAGTTACTTACCTCCTATTCTCCCTCTAATACCCTTTCCTCGAATAGTTCCGATTAAGTCTTTCATGAAGTAATTACTTTTTTTCGTTTTTACCGCTTGTACTCTTGGTTCTTCCGTTTGAATTACTTATTTTTGCCTCAGATTAAGAGTTATTTGACAGTATTGAGAAATATAGTGGTTCTAAACACTTTCCAATTTCTTATCCGTTGCCCGTTCTCGTGTGAGTTCTTCCCAATCTACTAATAGCCAGTTAAATATATTCTAACTGCATCAAATATACGAAAAAACTATCAATAAACTCTTTTCCTGATTAGAAAAGAAATTGCTATTCAGTAAATTATATAACTTGAACCTTATGACCGCATTTGGCGACTGCATAATATGCACATAAAAAACGGCCTCGAATGATTATTCCGAGACCGTTTCTGTCAAATTCAAGTTATATCAGTCCTTTATATGGCAAGCGCGTTTTCAAAGGTGCGTCTTGTGGAATGTCATAAATATTGCTTTTCTATCTCTTCTGTCTTGTATAGAGGAAGAAAGCCGTTTTTGTCGTAATACTTAAGCACCCTTTCCTCGTTGTACGCATCCACTACGATAAAGCGGCATCCCGTTTTATTGTCCTCGTGACGGAACCAGTCTTTTATAAAGGTCATCAGTTGCTGTCCTACATGGCTCGGTGTGCCCTGATATTCCCGGTTTACCCCCAGTCTTCCTATCAGTACAGCCGGGTAGCTACGCCCACGTTTTGGGTTTACGATATTACGTTACAAACGATTTTTGTCATTGGAAGAGATTAATTTGGTCTTGATGCTGTCATTAGCCAAGGTAAACAACGCTACAATACGGTGCGGAAATTCAGTCGTCACCCAACAATAAGTTTTTTCCCTAAAAGTTCATCCGCATATAAATCGGCATCATGAAGGAAAAAATCATCAAGATCATCCTCGCCGCAAGTGAAAGGGAGACACTTTTCCCGCACTTCCCTATATAGGCAGGCATGACGCAATCATCGTATATAAAGAAATCCCGTCCATTGTTAGTTGAATCGGAATGAACGGGATTTCTCCAATACCTTTTGTAGCCGTTTCTTGGCCGCCACGGACAACTGTGGAGTTACCTTTACGGCATTCTTTTCTGCATTACGCACGAAATCTTCTGCCGTAGCACCTTCCAAAACCGGAATATTCTTAATCGTTATAACCATAATCATTAATTTTATGCAAATACTACTTTATTACCATACAACAAAATGGTACGCAGAATTTAACAATAACAGGGTTATATCAATTCACAAACAATTTGCCACTTTTTTATGTGGTTATTCTAACCATATTACATTCCTCTTACTATCCTGTCGTCGCTCCCTCGCCGGTTAGATTTTCCCATGCAAAGGTACAGCGGTCGTCCGGCGTCAAGCACCACTGTGCTAACGGCCCGATGAAAGGTACGGAACATTTCAAACAGACTATCAAGGAATACTTGGACGGCAGGGCGCAGACAGACGAACTTCTTTTTGCTGTCTCCTATGCCAAAGAAAACAAGAACTTGGACGATTGTATCACGTTTATTCTCAATCAAGTAAAGGCAAGCGGCTGTTGCGGAATGACTGACGACGAGGTGTGGTCGCTCGCCATTCATTACTATGATGAAGACAACATCGACGTAGGAAACCCCATTAGCTGCGGTGTCGTGGTCAACCACAAAGTAGAACTGACCGAAGAAGAAAAGGCACAGGCACGAAAGGAGGCGCTGAAAGCCTATCAGGAGGAAGAAATGCGCAAGATACAGCAACGCCACAGCAAGCCGAAGCCGACTGCCAAAGCCGCACAGAGCAACCAAACAGAACTTTCACTTTTCGATTTCTGACCATGAAAGCACGAACGAAATTCCAACATAAGGTAGTAGCCGCCAACAGGCGGTTACTGCCTATCACGGAGAAGCAAACAGAATGGGCGTTCCGTCATACCGTCGGACATTACGCTTTTCGCACGCCCAGCGGACAAACGACCTGCCTCGATTGCGGGTATCGGTGGAACGAGACGAAAACTAAACATTGCCATTGTCCGAACTGCCATGCCAAACTGACGCTCAAAGACACGCTTTGCCGCAAGACGGACGAGAAAAGTTATTTTTCCGTCATCACCACACAGGACGGATTTCAGGTACAGCGGATTTTCAGAATGACCGTTTATTATCACAAGAGCCGGAAAGCTCGGACGGACGTGTGCGAAGTGGCCAGGTATTGGTTGGACGAGAACGGTAAAACTGCTCTGACGGCCTTACAACGGGCAATGGGACGTTACTTGGATTGTTTTCTGTACGGGTCGGGATTGGAACTGCGGAACGACAACTATGTTTATAAATATATTGCGGATTGTTACGTTTATCCGAGATATACATCTATTCCGAAATTACGACGCAATGGTTTGAAAGGTTCGTTCGCCGACATCGCCCCGCAAAAGCTGATGAAAGCTCTGCTGTCTGACAGCCGTGTGGAAACGATACTCAAAAGCGGACGCAAACGCGACCTCAAGTATTTTATAGACCACCCGCAGGATTTGGATTTCTGTTGGCCGTCCTACAAAATCGTGTTACGCCAGAAGTATCGGATAAAAGACATGGGAATATGGACAGATTATCTCCGTATGCTCGACAGGTGCGGCAAAGACTTGCACAACGCCCACTATGTTTGCCCTGCCGATTTGAAAGCCGAACACGACAAGTACCAGAACAAGGTGCGTATTCTCCAAGAGCAGAAAAAACGCATGGAGCAGATGAAACGGGCAAGGGAAAACGAGGCACGTTTCAGGGAGTTGAAAGGCAAGTTCTTCGGTCTGGAGTTCACGGACGGGACGATAGTCGTCCGTGTGCTGGACAGCGTGGAAGCCTACTACGACGAGGGCAATGCGTTGCATCACTGCGTAGGACAGTGCGAGTATTACCTCAAGCCGAATACGCTGGTATTCTCCGCACGGATAGAAAACAAGAGGGTCGAGACCGTAGAGTTGAGCCTCGAAACATTCAAGGTGCTGCAGTCGAGAGGGCTGTGTAACAAAAATACGAAATACCATAAACGGATTATGAACCTTGTGCATAAGAACATCGCACTTGTCCGAAAACGTATGACCGCCTGATACCGGCTGCTGTCGGTCAACCACCTGCCAATCGGGACAGGTGGTTGTTTATATTCCGGCCGTTGCCGCATACTTTTGTAGGCAGCTATCTTCACTTGAATAGCCCAATCAGCCATTTATATGCCATGAGCAGGCAGGACGTTTATAGTTTGCTTCTCCCTTTTATACCGTCGGATTATCATTTCCTCGAAGCCCGTCACCGCCACAGGCTGTTTTTACCGTGCAAAGGTACGGCGGACGAACGGCTGACCAAGTATCGCAGAGCTACCTTGCTGAAATTTGACGAAAACTTTCCGAAATCACAGATCCCGGTATTTCATAAAATTTCATCGGCGGTTCCTTGTTTGCGGTTCTTGCTTCCGCCGTCGGGTTATCGCACATAAAAAACCGACCCTGCGGCGGGCTGAAAAGCTCGGAACAAAGGGAAATAAAAAAACGAAACGATGACAACAACAGAACAAATTATCGCAGTAGCCACAGGATTGGGCTGGCAAGCATCGACAACGAAGTACGAAAATAGAGTGGTGTTCGATTTTCAGCAATATACGCCCAAAGGGCAGGATTTCAACGTCTCTGTTGAAATGAAAGACGGGGATTTCGACAGGTTTCTGTGTGAATTGGAAAATTTCTACGAAGGCTTCGACCCCGACTATGAAACCTACCTGTGGATAGGCAATGACGGGCACGGCAAAAACGGTGCGCCCTACCACATCAAAGACATCGTAACCGATATGGAAGAAGCCGAGAAAATGATAGAAACCCTGTATGAAACATTAAAAAAAGCAATAGCATGAGAATGAAAACACTTTTTACACAAAAGATGCGGAAAGGACAGGAATAAGCCGCTTTCCAAATTTCCACAAGACAGGAAGCATCACCGGAATGAAAGAACTGTATTATGGCAAAAACGCCCTTTTGGTACGTTGTGGCAATTACATCTACAATGTATCGAGCGAACCCGAAATTTATTATAACATAGCACATTAAATGATATTCATTATGGAAAGGACAAGTTGTAAGACGGATTTTCAGAGTTGGAAAGGTATAATGGCTCTAAAATTACTCTGCTGCAATATAATTGCAGGCCGTTTTGATTGGAAGAAATATTGTACGCCACAACCTTACTGTGGTCAGGATATTTGCGTCATACCATTACATTGCTCCTACGGACAGATAGGCTATACCGTGTATTTCCCTTATGCTGATATGCCGGAAGTGGAATACGATTGGGAAATGAACAAATTAACTATCGACAAAGAGAACTGGGAAAGCTATTTAACGTGAGTATAATTCAAATATAGCCAGTTGCCCGTCTTTGAAAAACATACATCAATGGCGGGCTTCTTTCAAAAAACAGTATGTTGTTATGGTAGAAAGGGAGTTGGAAATAAAGTTGTATTAAAGGAGCGGGGCATGGAATATTCATTCAACCATATATTTTCCCTGAAATTGAGCAATTTCTTTGCAAAAATCATCTGCTATACGATAAATCTCCGTAACTTTGGTCTCTGAAAACATCATGGTAATTGCTTAAATGTCGTTAATTGAATACTATAAATTCAATGCTTTTATTGCTATGTGCCTAATTTATTTACAGAATTAGAATTGAAAGAATATGACACAGACTTTTTATACCAAATGGCAATCTTCTGTCCTTGCAGATGCAGGGAATTATGTATCAAAGGAATACAATAACTTCCAAACGGCGTTGTTGAGTGAAATATCCAAATATGCAAAAGCCGTGGATGCGGCAGTTGTAGCCGAGAGCAAGGGGCATTACCTTACAAGTTGCTTTATTGAGCGTAACGGTAAATTCGTGTACATAAGCCATTCTTCGGATGCGCGGATGGACGGTGGGGTAAAGATAGAACTTTGATTCGTTCCTGATACGGACTGCCCGGCACGTAAAGGATTATACTGGTGGTATCAATCAATATTGCGATATGTCACAGCTACAGTCAATGATTGACAAACTGTTGTCTTAATGTAATGTATAAGAATGTGAGGTGGCTTCACTTCAACGCCACCTCACACTCGTTTCCGTTATCGGTGCAGACCGCTGATGTAGCTTTCCTCTTGCACTTCGGCCTGGTATTCTTCCATACCCTCCAGTTTCTCGTTCACGCTTTGCAGGTTGGCTTCCATCGACAGACAATGGTTGTAAGCGAAGCGGTGTCTGTCGGGTATATCCGTACCGGTAAACGGTCCGGCATTGAGCGTGTCGGTTTCCCTGTTATACCAGACGAACAGATGTTTTCCGTTCGGCATCTCGAACATCGGGAGTTTCTGATGTTTCAGGACATCAAACTCTTCCGCCGCCATATCCTTGGCCACCTCTTTCACATCATCGCTGGCGCGGTCGGTTCCGTAACGCCGGATATGGTCTCGCACCTCCTGTTCCGTGTACTTCAGCATGATGTCGTAAGTGCCCCCGACACTTCCGTTGTACACTACGGCAAAGTCTTTATCCTCGATTAGCAGATCATCTCCCCGGTTCTGGAGGGGAGAAGCGAATGTATGCTGCTCGTCCATACCGTTGCCGTCGTAATACTCCTTGGCGAGTGCCAGCAATCCCTTGTAGTCGCCTTTGTCCTTCAATTCGTCCAGTTGCGTCGTGTCATCGGTGGATTGGAGATAAGCCACCGATGCGTAAAAGATACGTTCCTTGGTCGAGTGTTTGTTCTCTTGCTCTTCAGTAACATTTTGTTCCAACTCCTGTGCAATCTTATCCACCTTTTGAGTAACGATTGACGAAGCCCTTTTCACGTCCAGAAGCGTCGTCTTGATAAACTGTGGCGATTCCTTCAATTCATCGAGCCACCCTTTGAGGTATGCGCAACTGTCTTCCTTGATATGCTTGGTCATGCCATAGCGTTGTGCGATCAGTGCACTGCCGAGTTCGGCCACCAGTTCCTCGCGGGCATACTCTTTCGAGCCGAAAGATGTCGGCTGGAGGCGGTCGAGAACACCCTCGGCGCCGGTGGAGTGGACCATTTCATGAAACAGCGTTCCGTAAAAGGCTTCTCCGGACTGGAACTGTTCTTTTTCGGGCACGATTATCTCGTTTCTCGTAATCGAGTAGTATGCTTCGTCCTGATGTCTCGGTTTGATAGGACAAATCCAAAGGTTATCCCGAATCATCGTATCGACGGGCGCGAAACTGAAATGTTCGCCGTTTTCGATCCTTTTCCCGTTCTCTACCTCCAACTGCTCCCACAACTCCGGTCGTGCCTCCCGCAAGTTGGTCTGGGCGACATTGAACGCCCGGAACACCTGCATTTTGGGATAGACGTTGTATTGCGCCTTCTCCTCGTCGGAGAGCTTCTTGTAATCGTCATACTTGATTCCTTTGTCTCCTTGTGTATGCAGGTGAATGTGGTCAGCATCACGGGAAAGGATTTCTCGCCTTTCAGCACAGATACCCTTGGCAGTTCTTGTCCGTCCTTACCGGGTTTGTTGAGCCGCTGCACGCAGTCGAACGTACAGAAACGGGGAATCTTGTACCCTTCGTTCTCACAATGCAGGAGCAGCATCAGGGCGTTCATACCGTTGTACTCGCGCCCCGACAGGTTACGCGGCCATTGCAGTACACCCTCGGTAAACCACGGCTTGTGCCAATCTTTCTGGATGCTTTCGATTTTCTCGATCATCATCTCGGCAAAGAGGTCCAGCGCCTTATCCTCGCTGTTCGGTCCCTCTGTATTTCGCTTTCTATAACCGGCCATGACTGCTACTGATTGGGAGTTATCCGATTCGGGAACATATTGCATCAATTCTTCCACTCGGCAGGAGATGTCCGGCTTCCCGTTATGTACCGAGACCGTCAGTTCGCCCTTGGCCTCTACCTTGACACCCGGTTGCAACCACTCTTCGCGTTGCCTGTCGAAGCAGAAGAAGCGCACCCACTGGTACTCGAAATTCTCATCGACCTTCTTGATGCTGAATGCCGAGAACATCGTGTAGGGTTTGTCGTTCCTGTCTTTCCGTTCCTCGATATTTTTGCCCACTTTACCGCGAAATGCCATATCTCCTTTGAGAAAATCCGCCGTGTCTGAGGCAACCGGATCGATACGGTCTGCAAAAAGGTTGAAATAGAGTTTGTCACCCCTGCGTTTCAGAAACAGCGTTCCTGTAATCTCCACGTGCGAACCGTTCCGATAACCTGATGCCTCCTCTTGGGAGCCGTCTTTGCTGACACTGATTTCGATAACTTCGTTTTGACCGTCTCGGTCCGGAATCGTGACACGTAGCGGAAAAGACAGAAACGAATTTCCTTCCTTGTTTGTTCTCGCCGAAGCATTGCGGCCTATCGTGCCGCATACCGTAACATTACATTTAATCATTTTGCTTTTGTCTAATGATACACATATACCATCTGACAAACAGGGTCCTATGAATTGAAGTTGAACAGACTGGTGGCGGCCCTAATCAGGAGCACGTATCCTTATGTAGATGAATCCTGCTGCAATCAGCAACTGCACCCCCATGACGACGAGCGTTGTCACCCAGCCCAGCAGCAGGTAACAGAGCAGAATGTGCAGGACGCAGACGGATAGTCCGAATAGATACCCGCATAACCGTATCATCACGCGTTTTATCATGGCTTTCGGATTTTATCGTTTCAGGATTTCCGTCTGTCCCCGTTGCTCGGCCATTCCCTGCTCGAAATTCAGCGAGGCTGCCTCCGAGAGGATGACCGTGTTCAACAGTCCAGTCACACGCAGTCGTTTGGCTTCTTCCGAAAGAGAACCGTCGTTAAGCGTCACCGACAGGCGGCTTAACTCGGCAGAGGTCAGTTCCCGCGATACCTGGACGCTTCCGTTGTCCGCTTGCAGGACAGCCCGCCCGTTTTCCCCGATCACGAGGTCGCAACTTTTCATGCCGGGCAACAGCGATGTCAGGTCGATTTCCCGGCGGTCCATCGCCTCGGAAATGGCCGCCTTTTGTTCTTCCTCGTTTTTGCTGTCGATTTGCGTCGCCAGCAACATCAGGGAGGTAAAAGCGGTCATGGCCATCTCCACGATAGGGTCGCTACACCCTGACAGTCCCACGCCGCTGTCCTCCGAGGAGAGCAGTTTTTTCATCCATGCATCGGGTGAAAGGTTTTCCTTGGCATTCTCCGGACTTTTATATTTGGCGAACAGGTCGTTGCCGTTATGCAACACTTGTTGTTTGATGTTGCCCTTTTGTGCGATTTCAGCCAGATACGCTGCCGGATCGACGTCCCGTTGCATACCGTCCGCATGAATTTGCCGGACACTGAAATGCAGGTGTTCCCCGCTCTTGCCCGATTTACCGAGCCGATTTCCGGCCTGTACTGTATCATCGGTTCTCACGAATACCTCGCCGAGGTTTTTGTAGGTACACTGTATTTTGCAGCCGTCCGCACGGGGGTATTCCACCGTGAGCGATTTGTTTCCGACAGCGACGACCTTGCCGCCTTGTTCCGTCGCCAGCACTGCATCGCCGTTGTTACATCGGATGTCCATGCCTGTGTGCATTCGTTTTGTCCCGTCCTTGGTGTCTTGCCGCATACCGAACGGTGAGGTGACGAAAAGAAACTCTTTCCGTTCCACCGGAAACGAATAGTCCACTGCATTTCCGGCTTCCCGGAGCGGGTTCTCTTCCACACCGAACCGCTTTCCCTGCGCTTCCATCTCCTGCATGACCTGACGGTCGTACTTTTGCAGCCCGTTCTGCTCGATGATACGTTGCAGACTGTCGGCATAATGCCCGCCCGTGGCATAGCCCGCCTTTTCGAGCCCCAGCGTCCAGCCTTTGTAGTCGTCGGGAGAGAGCGAGAAACAACGGGCATAGCGGTTGTTCTCTTTCAGGAAGCGTGAGTGATGCTCATACGAATCGCCCACACTGTCGTAACTGCAGAACTTCTCGTTCGGCTTGTCATCGGAATACAGGCTGTACCGGCCACCCTCGGCAATCCATTCGGGCGTGGCCTTGATACCGAAGTGGTTGTTCTCATTCTGCGCCAAACGGCTCTGTCCGTTGGAACTTTCCAGTATGCCCTGTGCCAGCGTCACGGAGGCCGGAATGCCGTACCGCCGCATCTGTTCCATCGCATAGTCTGCATATTGTTCCGTATATTCTTGATTCTTGTTTGCCATATTTCTACCTCCTCATGGTTGGACGTTGTTCGTTCTCTTCGTCGGTTGTTTCTGCAGGCCCGTTTTGCTGTGCCTTGGACATACCGTCACAATCCATCACGTATGCCCGTAGCGCATGAATTTGCTGCCTTGTTTCCTCATTGTCATGCTCGAATACCAATATGATTTTGTTTGCATCATACGGAACGCGTTCTTTGCTCGGAGGCAGGTTCAGTTCGTTCGCAATGGTCTCCGCATCATACATGGAAGCATAATAGTTGTTCCCATGTTTGAAAAGGACGACCGCTTCCGGTTGTTCTTCTTTGATTTGCTCATACTTGCCATACAGTTGTTCCGGCATATCTTTTATGGACAACTCTTTTAGGGATGAACCGGCTTTCTGGGCTTCCCCGGCGGTTTGTTTAGGATTCTTGTCTTTATCCTGCTGCTGGGTATCCTCTTCTCCTTGTTTCTTTCCGGCACTCTCTTCCTGCGTCTGTCCTTTGCGCAGTACGTCGGCGAAAAGCGTGGCCGCCAGATGGCATTTGTATTTGGCACGGTCCTCCGCCACCCACATGCGTTGCCATTGTTGCCGGGTGACGCTTCGGGGTTGTAATTTCTTTCCGTCAATGGTCGCCACGCACAGAGTCCCTTCTTGTTTGGTCTTGAACACGGACACCCGCTGAATCCGGTTCAGGTCAATGTCCTGCGCCCCGCTGCTGAACAGGTCCACTTTCAGGTCGGGTTGTGTTTCCGCCAGCGCATAATACTTGTGCGCCAGCTCCATGCGTACATTTTCGATATTGTCCATCGACTGTTTGAGGGTGGAGAAGAAGCGGTTCAGGTCGTCCTTGTCGGGATAGATACTGTACCCGCTCTGATGTTCGGGCTTCAGATACAGTGCCCAGCGGTTCTTGTCGTCCTGAATCATCTGTACTTGGTCGAAGCCGATTTCGTCCGCCCGTTTGACCGCAGGCGTTACGTCCAATGTGGAGAGCATCTCCAGCGCCCAGTTCTTCAGCCGGGCCAGTGACACCTGTTTTTGGGCGAAATAAGTATCATCGGGCCTATACCCCCATGCGCCGTCAGGATTGAAGAAACGCACGTTTTCGATCCCTTCCCTTCGCAAAGCCCTGCCGATACGGGCCTTGTTCATGCCCGGCACTTCATTGTCCACTTCCGGCGACGCACCGGCAGGGAGTATCACATCCGCCGATTTCGAGGACGGGTCGATGACAATGACAATGGTCTTGTCCTCCTTGTTCGGGTGTTTCCGGATCTCGTCAGCTACATAGAAATGCTTGGGTAACTGCTCCTGCATGTCCGAGGTCTGCCGGCGGTTGCGCATCGTGGCATATTCGATTTTCTCGCCCCGTTCTGCCTTATGGATTACTTCGAGGGCGTTGTTCACGTCGCTTTCGAGGGCGTCCACCAGGTTGGGGTTCTCCTTGAGTTCCCGGTTCCAGTAGTCCACCAGTTCAAGGCTTTTGTCGGACAGACGGGCGGGCAGTCCCAATTCCAGCATTTTGATTCCCGAAGCCACCTCCACGATTAGCCGTTCCTGTTTGAGGGCATCTTCCGAGGGACCCATACCGTTTTTCATCACCATGCCTTCACGGGCCAGCCGTTGCTGGTGTCCCGTGGCACTTACGATTTGCCGCAGTGCCTCCTGTACATAATCGTTGTAGTGTCCGAAATCCCGTTGGCGCGGCATATAGACCGCATCGCGGTCTGTCTCGTAATGGGGCATTCCGCTTCCGTCCGAACGCACGGGCACGAGATTGTCCCGCATTTTCAGCAGGAAGTCGTTGAAACGGATATGCAATCGCCGTTCGTCGGCCTCGGAATATCCCCGTTCCACGGCACTGCCGTCTTTCAGCAATACCATATCGTATTCCTCCTTATCCACGTAAGGCAGTGTCGTTTGGTCGATATTGAAAAGTGTGCGGATCTCCCGGTTATGTATGCCCTTGTACTGTTTCTGCACCTCCTCGTCCAGTTTCAGATAGGCGTCTCGGCTGATGATGTCCTCCGGATTGTTGCGATGGACGTACTTATTCCAGTTATAGAACAGGAACGGGACTCCCTGCTCGTGCTCACGGACAGATGTGCCGCGAGCCTTGGCATCGCTGTAAAGGGTAAACAGGTTGGTCTTGCACCCGTTCCGGTCCGAATGCAATGCCATAAACAACCCGTTGAACGGGCTGACGGCGACACCGCGCGGGTAGAATTTTGGAAAACCTTTGCCAGCGGCGTTGAGCCAGTGGCCTCCAGCGTTCGATGCTTCGTTCAAAGCCGTGGAGAGCAACTCTATCTGTCGCTCCTCGGCATTCTTTTCTATCTGCGATTTCTCTTTCATATTCCAAAATTTTTGTCGGTTACGAAATGATATTACTGAATGCCCCGTGTCCGCACGATGGTCTCCTGTTGTCCGTTGTCATAGTTCTGCGAAGCCATCTGGCGAAGTCGGTCGCTTTGGACGAGCACGGCATTGGCCAGCGTGTTCAGCGGCAAGGCACCGGCACGGTAGGCGTCCGCCACCGTGGAATTAAGCTGCACCGTGCAGGGCACGTGGTCTATCGTGGCAATAAGGGTATTGCCTTGCAGTACCGGATTCACAATACGTGGATTGAGCGGCTCATCGGGATAGCGTCTGTACTGCACCTTTTTGTCGGTCGTGGCCACATTTCCGTTTCTCTCCGTCCTTTCTTTTCCCAGTGCCTCGTGTCCCGCCTTGTTCAGCAGGTTCGCACCACCCAAGCCGATAAGCAACATCTTTAGCATCGGATTCTTGACGAATATGCCCGCCACGATACTCGCTATCGGCAGCAGGTTTTCTTTCAGTCCCAGTGATTGCGTCTTGCCTGTGAATATACCCAATAGCATGTCTGGCAGCATGGCCAACACACTGCCCGGATTACTCATGACTTCGCTGAAACCTTCCAGTCCGAGGAAACGGGTCAGTCCATCCCAACCGTTCTCGTTGGTCTGTATGGTCTGCGGTTCTTGCCCGGACGGCTCTTCCCGTATCGTTTTCTCGGTGGAGACTGTGGAAACCTGCACTTCTTTCGCCTCTTTTTCCCTCTGTTCGGATTCCTGACCGGCTTGTTCCGTTTCGGTATTCCCTCTTTCCAAGTCTTGCAGATAGGCTTCCTCCTGTCCGGGAGCGACCACCATCGGCACATCTTTATACCGTTCCGCCCGCTTCCGTTCTTCCCCTCGGCAGTTTCTTCCCGCCACGGCATATTTATACTGTCTGTTTTCCACCAATCCATAAAATCGAATGTTATAATCGGTATCTTTTTCTGTAACTCTCCGTTGGCTTCGGCCAAGAGTGTGTTCTCTTTGGGTGGAATCGCCGCTGCTTCCTTACGGAATCCCTCGAACACATTGCTTTCGCTGCCGAACACACCCTTGCTGATACACTCCTCTGCAGAGAGCGTCTGTGTCTCTTCTGCCCCGAAGTGATCGGCAACGGCCGAGATGGCTGTATCCGCTCCGATGAACCGTGCGAAGCTCGCCCACGAACCTGCACCGCCCAGCATGACGGTATCGGCTGAAGCCCCCAACACCCAACCTGCTCCTTTTCCAACTTGCTCGGACGATAGGCGGCCTCTCCGCGTTTCTCTATCTCTTCGGCCAGCGGCGAGCGGCTCAACGCCTGAGGCAACCCCAACAGGCTTGATTCAGCCGCTTTGCGGATGATGTAGTCCGCCGAGGACTTGGGCATACGTTCCTTCACCAGATGGTCTATCATCAGTTGCTCCACGCGGTAGTCCACGAAAACGTAGGCGAGGTCACAGCCCAATTCCTGCGACAGTTCGTCGTAACGCTCGCGTCCGACTTCCTGCACGACGGTATCGCGCCACTCTCCGGCCATGTAGGCGAGATCGTGCTGTATTTCTTCCGACGAGAGAATCCGTTTATTGCACATCTCGATGTAGTCCTCTGTCGTTTTGGAGTTCCATTCTCCCGTTACCTTGAGTGTTTGGTACGGGTCGGAGAGCGGTTGGCCCGCCGACGCCATCATGCCGAGTATGCCGCTTATGGAAGTCGAATACTCCTTCATTTCCTCGCCCTGCTTCTCGGTCAGGTAGGTTTGCGTCTGCGTCATGACGGGGACGAGATGATGGCGGAAATAACTGCCCATGAGGGTCTCTATTTCCGCAAACCTCCTGCTATGTTTGATTTCGTCCATATAATCAATATCTTTCTATATCATGTTTATCTGTTTCAGCAGTTGTTCCTTCGTTTGTTCGATGGCGTTGTGGTACACTTCCATTTGCTTGGGGAAAAACTCTTCGAGCCATGCATCTTTTTCGATACGGTCTTGAATGAAGCGTACCGCCTGTTCCCGTTCGATTTCCACCGAGGCTTCCCCCTTCTTCCCTGTTGTTGAACCATGCTTTCGTCCACCAGCGGACTCCGGCGCGGTCGGGATAGACGGAGACAATCCTCGATATGTCGAAACTCTGGATGTCGATGTCCAACTCCGCCAGCGGGTCGATGAGTCCGCAGCCCGCTACAGCTTCGTCATGAAGTTTTTTTTTACCTCGCCGCCCATTGTGGAGAGGTACACCTCATGCCGCAGGGCAAGGTAGTTCAGGAAATCCGCTATCAGCAGGTTCTGAACTTTGCAGGCAAGCGGCATGGCTTTGCGCCCCAGTCCGAGGGGATTGGCTATGCTCGGCATCTGCTCGTAGAAATACTCTTTCATCGCTCCCATCGTGAAGATGTGGCGGAGCGACTGTTCCGTATGTGCGGGCACCGTGTACGCTCCCCGCTGCAAATCCTCCATGTAAAGCGGCAGAAAGCGGAGCATCAGCTCTTCTATTTCCCTTTGGTCCTTCTCGTAGTCGTTTTTTACTCCCGTTTCCGCATCGTAAAAACCTGCAGGGCCGTTGCCGTCGGTTTCCTGCAAAGCCTTGATGTTGCCGTACAACATGGTCAGGAACTCTATCGGGTTCAGCTCCTCGCCCTTGAATTTGACTTCTATATGCAGCCGTTCACCGCTCAAAGCCACCGTTTGTCCGGCTTTCACCCGTTGTCCGAATTGTGCGAACACATTCGACAGAAGACCGTATGTCACCTCGTACCCGCCGTAACGGACTGTCTGGCAAATGCCGTGTACCGGGTCGTTTCCCACGCCCGACACGATGCCACTGGCCACAGCCGACAGTATGTAGTACCGCGCTTTGAAGTCTATCCCGTGATGAAAGAACTTTTCTCCCGTTGTCGGGTGTACCTGCTCGCCGTAACCGAGCGACAGTTCCACGTCTTTTCCCCGCGGCTCTTCGAACGGCATACAGTAACCGCTGTCCGAGTGCAGGATCATTTCTTCCGTATATTTCATTGTGATATATATATTTTATGTGTTCCTACCTTCTCATTCCTCCGCTTTGCGCTTGTTCCTCCGGAGAGAGTGTCGGCGTCTGTGTCCTCGATACCGTTTCCGAGGGAACCGTGCGGACAACGCCCGCATTGTTGCCGATAAGCATCATGCCCAGGAACAGACCGGCGATTTTACCCAGCCAGCCGGAACGTCCGAACACGAGGTACGCCGCCGCAATCAGTCCTGCAATGTTCAACCCCGACACATTGCCTCCTCCGAGGTTTCGCAAAAAGCCGCTGAGCATGTTGAACAACCCACCGCCGGAGGCTTCCCGCAGGAAGTTCGACACCCCGTTCAGTTTCGAGTCCGCGCCTCCCACAGCCTCGCCTATGGCAGAGACCGTCTCTCCGGCTTTGTCTTTCAGTTCCTTCATGTCTTCGGTCGTACCTGCAAGGGCATCCGTGGCGGATTTGCCGACTACGGCCTCACTGACGATCCGTGCGACACTTTTGTCGGTGGTCAGTTTTTCCCAGCCCACATAGCCGACGGCAGCTCCGGTAGTGGCCATTTTGACCGCCTGCCCGGCTCCCCGAAGGGTCTGCGAGGGATGCAGTACCGCATGACCGGCACTTTTTCCCGTCGCATTGGCGGCCTTGCCCATGCCTTTCATGGCCTTTCCGCCGTATTTCAATATCGTATCCCAAGCTCCCATATTTTTATTCTTTTTTAGGGTCTAACATTTCTTCCATTTTGCCGCCATCGTCTTTGGGCGGCTTTCACGATGTCGTACTTGTCCGCAACAGGGCGTGCACCCTCGTCGATTTCCCGCCAGATGTCGCCCATCCTGGTATATTTCACGGCTTTAGTCAGCCGTTGCAGCGTCCGGTTCATCGACCGGAGTTTCGGACGTATGCCGAACACGATCTCCATACGTTCCCTTTCCGTCATCTTGTTGTCCGACAGGCAGGCCGTGCGGATGTCGTTCACAATCTCCACGCTGTTCAATATCATCTCCCGGTAAATCTGGTTGCGCCGCGTGGAGAGGGCGACAGCCAATGCACCCGTCGAATGTCTGCTCAATTGTTTGGTGAAGTCGCCCATGTTGTCCGTAAGCTGCGATATTTCATGGTAGAAACCGTAAATCTGCGCCGCATAGCAGACAATCGAACGGAACGAGTTCAGGTAATTGTTGAACTCCCGTTGCAAGTCCGTCGTACCTTCCACTTCTTCTTTTGTCCACACATGCCCTGTGGTTTGCATCAGCATGACCTTCTCTTGGTTTTTCAGTTCCTTCTCGGCCTTGTTGGTATAAACCAGAATCATTCCCGCAAGGGTCGCATCGTTCTGCGCCTGTACCTTCGAGATACCGGCGCACAGCAACAGAATCCATATCGAGATTATCCGCTTCATCGTTCTTCGTTTTTTATTGTCCTTTTTTCAACGGGCGGTGGCTGCCGCCCTGCGCCAGCGGGACATGGCCAGACGGGCCACTTCGCCGTTGCTGCGGTCTATCATACCCGCCGTTATGTTGTTCCACACGTCGTTCAGGGTATAATAGCGCAGGCTCAAATAGAGCAGATGCAGTTTCCGGCTGAATGCCGCGAGCTGGTCGTTCAAAGCCCACAGGGTTTTGCTCCGTTCCGCCCCCGTGAGCATGTTTTCCATGCCGCCTTTGGCCACGGCATCGTTCAGCAGCGTGAACACGGAGACCAGTTCCGTCGCTGTCTCGATATAGAGGTTGTTCATGTTCATGCTGGCGACGATACCCTGCGGGTTGTTCCGTATCGCTTTGCCCAATTTTTCCAGTGTGAGGAAAATCCGTACACCGTCATTATAGAGGTGCGTGCAGGCTTTCAGCGACGAGGCATAGCCGCTCGCCGTCTTGAGGTAGCTGTTGTACTGTTTCTCCCACTCGTGTATGCGATTGAACTCTGCTGCGATACTGTTTTGCATCAAGGCGGTCTGCGTCTGTCCTTTGATTTGTTTGTCTATCTGGCCGTTAATCAATTCATTGCCCTCGGCCAACGCCGCCCATTCCAGCGGGTTTGAGGCGGCAATCTGCGCCTTGGCCAGTTGCGGAAGCAGACCGGCAAGTATCAAGACCGCCCATATACTAATGATTCGTAATCTCATAGATTCCCTTTTTTCGTTTATTGATTTCCACACGTTCACGGATAATCGCCACGATGTCGTTTCCGCATCGGACGCCGATAAGGTCGAGCCTTGGCGTGTTCCGGTCCATCGAGAGAATGCGAACCGTCTTTAACCCGCAAATCTGTTGCAGGAGGCTCTGGTGTTCTTGAAAGTCCACGATACGGTACAGTTCCATGTAGTCCACCCTGCGTATGAAAATGCCGTGTTCGCTGACAAGCTGTTCTTCGCCGACCCTGTAACGTATCCGACGCAGGTAGATGAAGCGATACAGCAACACGAGGAGCAGAAATAAGGAAACGATTCTCGCCATACTGCTCAACGGCAGACCTTCCATGCCGCCGTACACCAGCCCCGCCATGCACACGAACATCAGCGGCAGTTCGTCGATGACGAATTGCCCGGTATGCGGCCGCAGAAGGATATTCCGCTCGTCTTGTATGGAATGCTGCATAGTCATCGGCGAAAATGTGTTTGTCGTTCTTGTTTAGGTTCTTCCTCTCTGACCGACTCTTCACGGACCGATTCTTGCTGTTGCTCTGCCAGCAATTGTTCATTCCAGCCTGTATAGCGACAGTCCGGCATTTCACGGGAAATGGCGACATCATGCTCCTTGTCGATACCGAGAAAATCCTGTAATTTCTCACGGAACTCACGGTAACACTTCCTCATGGTATCTATTTGGTCCTGCACATCTTCCGGGGCACACAACCTGCTCGAACTCATTGATATGGCTTCTTCCCGTTCGGCATCGAATCGTATGCAGCTCTCTTGCAAGCCGCCTTTGGGCAACAGATAAAATTCTCCTTCGTCCAGATCATTGCCGTCCGGTATGGAATCGAGATATGGTTTCCGCTCCGGTGTCTCCTCGATGGTGGAGCGTATCGTGCGGCAGATTTCCTTTTGCAGGGTTTGGGCAAACTTCCACCCCTCCCGACCGGTGTCGAAACAGATATGCTGCCGGGCCGGGATCGTAAGCTCAAGCACGCCTCGCATCTGTTTCTCGGTAGGTTCGCCGCCCGTTGAGACGAAGACCGCCTTTCGTAGCTCTTGGTTTTTCGCCTGATGAAGCTGGTAGTAGGCCATTGCCTCGCTGGCACTCTCGAACCAGTAGATATGCTTGGCTTCCGAAAGAGCTGTCCGGGCAGGACTGGCAATCCATACACCTTCCCCCGAATGGTTGCCCTCGGTCATGTCGTCGTAGCTGGAGTTACCGTCCGTGTAGGCGTGTCCTCGCTTCTCGAATCCTACGATCTTATCCGCATCTTCGGGTAACGTCATCGGAAAGGCGAGGCAAGTGCGCCTCTGACCGTCCTCGCTGTGTCGGGTCGCCAGACAGAAGTCCCGGTGAAAGGTTTGCTGCGTACAGAGGTCGATACCCCTTTTCTCGAAATAGGGTGCAAACTTCTCCTGCGTACCCCTGTCCTGCGGATCGAACTTCTGAATGTTGTAGTCCGCAATGTCGAACGGTCGGGTGTCCCGCTGGGGTTGTCCTGTGCGGGTTTCCTGTTCGGGAATAGGGTAATGCAGAAGGCGGTAGCATACGAGTTCCACCAGCCGATCCGGATTTATGCCCTCATGGTATTCTGCAAAAAGATGCGGGTGTTCCTTGATGAACGAAACGACGTTGTATTCCTTCTGCCGGGGTGGCTGGCAACAGCACTTCCCATGCTGTGTGATGACGAACTTGTCGCCCCGGATACGCTTTCCCTCACTGTCCGTGCGGATAAACGAAGAGAGACGCAAACCGAAGCGTCGGTTCTGGCGATAACCGGCATCGAGCAGTACATCCCGGATGTCGAGCCTTTGCAAAAAATCGTCATGTGTCAGTTCTTTGTCATTCATTGTCTTCTCTTTTGTTGTTTCATGTGGGGTGTGCCGCATTGTCATCGGTGGAAACGTGCTTGCCGTTCCTGTTCGGGTTCTTCTCTTCTGGCCGGCTCTTCGTGAACTGATTCTTGCAGCTTGGCTTTTGCCAAGAGCTGTTCGTTCCAGTCCTTATAGCCTTTGTCAGCGGGCTCGTACACGATAAGGTCGGTGCTGTCCTCGCCGGGAGCGGGAAGATTACGGATCGCATCCTCTATGGCCATGATATTTTGTCTCATGCCCTCCAGCGTTTCCTCACTGGCCGAACCCTCGGCAAGAGCCATCTCGTACTCATCTTGGCACACCATGCTCATCTCCTGCAAATATCCGTCGCCGATTGTCCGATAGTCAAGCGTACCATCTTCCCGATAGATTTCTTTGGGACGTAAAAGCGTGCCGACTATCCTGTGAAAGTCGAAGGGTTCGAGTTTTACTTCGTAGTTTTGGTTCTCCTCGCCACTGATACGGACCAGCAGTTTGTCGTCTTTCGTCACGTTACTGGTGAATGTCTTGCCCGCATGGGTGAGCGCGAAGTTGATGGCGAAGATCTGCCCGGCACGGTCCCCGTCGAAGCAGAGATGGTGGTAAGCGTGTGGAGTGGCCTCTATCATGGCTTTGAACTGTTGCTGGCTCGGTGCTCCGCCAGTAGAGACGAACACTCCCTTTCTAAGTTCCTTGTCCCATTTCTGGTTAAGCTGGTAATAAGCCATTGCGTCGTAGGCACTCTCGAACCAATAGATACGCTTGGCTTCCGCAAGTGGGGTCTTGGCAGGGCTGGCAATCCACAGCCCCTCGCTCGAATTGCTGCCCTCGGCCTTGCCTTTGTAGCTGCCGCTTCCGTCCATTCTTGCACGTCCCCGTTCTTCGAAGCCCACGACCGTACCGTCGCCGTTGGGCAAGGTCAGCGGAAAAGCGAGATTGGTGTATGCCGCACCGTCCTCACGATGTTTCGTCGCCAGACAGAAGTGGCGGTGGAAGGCATATTGCGTGTAGAGGTCGATACCCCGGCTCTTGAAATAAGGATAGAACTTCTTCTGTGTCTCCCGGTCCTGCGGGTTGAACTTGTGCAGGTCGTAGTTTGCGATGTCGAACGGGCGGATGTCCCGCTTGGGCTGTATAATCCGCGTTGTCCGGTCCTCGATAGGATGGTTCAGCAGCCGGTTGCACACGAGGTTCACCAGTCGGTCGGGGGACATGCCCACACGGTATTCCGTGAAGAACTGCGGGTGCTCCTTGATGAACGAGATGATGTTATAGACTTTCTGCTGCTGGGCTTGGAAGCAGCATTTTCCCTGTTGCGTCACGATGAACTTGTCGCCGCGGATACGCCGTCCCTCGCTGTCTATACGAACATACGAGGGATAGCGCAGGCCGTCGCGCCGGTTCAGGTGGTAGCCCGCGTCAATCAGCACGTCCTGAATGTTCAGCCTTTGCAGGAAGTCGTCGTAGGTAAGGTCTCCTTCTCTCATAGTTGTCTTTATCTCCCTCTTCTCATATCGTTAATATCCTGATTCATCTGTGCCTCGAAATTGCGTATGGCCACGTCTCTCGGCGTATCGACACCGGGTTTGAAATACGGGTGTGGCGGGCCACCGAAACGCTCGCCGTAGAACTCCGGACCGTGATGATGATGCCGCAAGCCGTGGACGACGCCCGCCGTGATGACCGTTCCCGCTGTGAGGGCGGCGAAAATTTTCACGCCGAGACTGCGCTGCGCTTCCGGCCGCATCTTCATGTCCACCTCGCTGAATATCTTCGAAAAGATTTTCATGCGATGGTAGTCATCGACCGCAAGGAATTTATCGTAATCCTTCTGGCTGATCTCGTGAGTGATGACTTGCCCGTCGATGACGGCCGTCATCTTGTACTTGCCCTCTATGGGGGATGGATGTACGGCTATTTCGCCGACCTCGACCTCCCTGCCGTGCCGTTCTTCCCGATACCAGCCCTTGCGCTCGTCGAGCACGGAAATATCCCGTCCATCGACGGAAGCGGTTGCGCCATACGGCATCTCCTGCCGGAGCTGGTTTTCCAGAGGGGAGAGGATTTCCTGCTCCTGTTGCTGGCGTTGCGTCAGTTCCTCCTGCACTTCGGGGTGCAAGCCGAGGGCGATACGCCGCTCGCTGTCGAGATCCGCCATTGTTACCTTGTCGGCGAAATCCGCCCTGATTACCCCGTTCAGGACTTCCAGTCGTTTCTCGACAGGTTGTTCCTCGATGGAGTTGGAGGTCAGGACGGCCGTTTCTTCTTTCGTCAGGTCATAGACCATATCGGCGGCCACCTTTTCGGACTGTACGGTCAGGGTCCGTGCCTCCTTATCGACGATAAGACCGTGGGAGGCAAGACACTCCTGCCATTTCTCGTTGGAAAAATAGACCGGAGAAGCAATCAACTCCTTGTAGGTACGGGCCGGTTCTGTACTGCGCGGACGGCTGACTATCGGCGTGATGACCGTTTGCAAGTCCTGCAGGACATCGGTCTGTCGTGCGGACTGTATAGGCTGCCCGTCCTTGTACTTGTAATAAAATCCGTAGCCGCCCGATTGCAATTCGCCCGGCTTCATGCGCCCGTCCCACCGTTCAGGGACAATGGGTGGTCCCGGATAGAACAGCTGTCCGCCGACCCGCCGCAGATGGAAACCCCACTGGTGGCGTGGCGTCCAACCGAGGAACGGAGGCGGCATACCCAGCCGTCCCACACGTCCGTATTCGCCCATACCGATACGGTAGCCGTGCAATCCCATAGCGACACGGCCGTTGGCGTTACGGGTATGGACGAAGTTCTTGGGCATATAAAAGTCTTTCCCTACAATGCTCGTGAACACGTTGTAGGCTTTCTTGTTGGCCGAGTTTGTCCCCCAGTCCGTCAGGGCCAACATCTGACGCTCGGTAAGGTCGTAGGTCAGCAGCGGCGAGTCGTGGCCCTGTACCACGAGCCGGTAGCCCGTGCCGTCACTGACCACGTGGGCCTGCATACCGTTACGCCTCAATATGTCCTGCATTTCGGGTTGCAGGTCCATCATTCGGGGGTTGGTATTCTTTCGTATCGCCATAATCCGTTGTTAAAAAGGTTTCCGTTATGCGTCTCCGCTCTCCATCGCCGCTTCCAGTTGTTCGTCCTTGTAGTGGACGAACTCGGCGGCCGATTCATTGCCCACCATGAGACCGTGCTCCTTGCAATAGCGGGTATATTCCTCCTGCCATTCGGGTGAGAAATGATTCACATAGTCAAGCCAGCCGTACTGGCCGCGCTCCATCTTCTCGATAAGTACCTCTTCGGGATAATATTGGTGTTCTGCCATATTTGATGAATGTTAAGATGTTATTTGTGAAGTCCCGCCGCACGGTTACGCTCGGCGCTTTTCTTCTGTTCGTTCCACAGTTCCTCGGTATATTCCTCTTCGGGAACGTAGTCGAGATTGCCGTCGTCGTCCATCACCCAGCAGCCGTACACGCCGAAAGTGTATTTGTCCCACTCGCGTTTGGGTTGTTCTTTCCATTTTTGGCTGTCGCCCGAACAGAAGCGGATGCCGGTCTTGTCGTGCAGGTCGATACCCACTGTGACGGGTTCGTCGTCTACGACCAGCGTCAGCGGTTCGCCGTTCTGCATTCCGTTTACCTCTACCGGACCGAGATGCATTATTTCGGCCAGCACTTGCAGGTTGCGCCCGATAATCGGCGTGGGAACATACATCACTTGCTTCGTTCCCTCGTCTATCTGCACGAATGCCTTGCTGTGCCGCCCGTCCGCCGTCTCCACGTCCGCAATGATGGCTTTGCCGTCAAGAAGCTGTTTCTGTTGCGCCTCGTCATAGCGTTCCAGCGGCGAGGATTCCAGAACGGGATAGAACACCACGTCCGGTCGGCCGTCGTCCCTGCGGACAAGGGCGAAGCGGCTGCGGCTCTCTATCAGTTCTCCTTTCTCGTCACGGACACGCACCGGAAGCACGGGAGAGTGTCGACCGTCGCAAATCTCATCAAGGACACGCATCGGCAAGTCCTCGATCATCTCCTGTGTAAGCCCGAATCGGGCCAGTGTCGGATAGGGCAATTCAATTAGTTCAAATCGTACTTTATTCATAATTGATTTTGTATTTTGAATTATACTTTGCAAAGATAGATTCTTTTCATTTCGCTGTATATAATAGAATAATATTAGTGTATTAAGAGTGTTTATTTTTATGTTCAAAGTATGATTTTACACATAAATTCATACTCTGAATGCTTTTTTTGTTGTACTTTGGTCGAAAAAGGTCGTGGAAACGGGACATCTTGGGCAGAGCTGGTTATATTTGCCGCATGAGAAAGAAACTACTGTTTTTGATGGCGGGTGCTGCAAGTGTCGCAGGCCCCGTTCAAGCACAATTCAATACGGTTTCGACCGTGCCGTTCCGATACAGGGTTGAAGTCGTTTCTGCCGGTAGGGATAATGCGGTAACCTTGCCCGGATACACGCTTTCCGTCCAAGACACCTTACCACCGTCAGGAGACGCTGCCCCGGCATTGTCTGCCGACACCTGCAAGCACGTATGGATAGAACGCTATCTTAGCGTAAGCTATCCGCTGCGCCGGATGAAAATCAACTCGCTTTATGGGTATCGGAAAGACCCTTTTACCGGAAAAAGAAAGTTTCACAACGGAATCGACCTCCATGCGCGGGGCGACGAGGTAATGGCCATGATGGCGGGAGTGGTAGTGAAAGTCGGGCAGGACAAATCCTCCGGCAAGTATGTAACCCTCCGGCATGGAAACTACACGGTCAGCTATTGCCACCTGTCGCGTATCCTTACCCGGAAAGGGGCTGCTATCGGGCCGAGGGATGTCGTCGGCATTACCGGTTCTACAGGACGCAGCACCGGTGAACACCTGCATATTTCCTGCAAGCTCGACGGCAAAAGTGTCGATCCGTTAATGGTACTGGATTACATCAAGTCCATACGCGAAGAGTGCGTGGCGGCACTGGCCGAATCCAGAGAAACTTCCTCATTAAGTCTTGCAGATGAAAAATACAGATAATTCTCGTTTATTTTTGTTAATTATTTTATGGAAATGGTAAGAAAGGGGGGCTATGCTTACCCTATGGAAAGTAAAATTAAAGCATAAAAGGGTCCGTTGTTGTTCTATCGTTGGTACTGACGGCTTTGGTATGCAGTTCCGGTGCGCAGCATGTTCCGGCGGCCGGTGTGGCGGCTGCGCAGGAATGTTGTGTCCGAAATACGGACAACGCCTCTTTTCTGCAATTTCATGACAGAAACTCTATCCGGCAAAAAAAGGACAGCGACATAACAGGCATAGTCGGAGAAATCCCCGATGTGGCTTGCCGTGCCGGCGCATAGGTAAATGGGGTGCATCTTCGGTACATATCCGTGGAAACGGCCCATCTTCTCCGAACTTTACAGCGGTATCTCATTTGCCGCATGAACAACCTGACCTATTGTTGTACCCTCGTGCATGACTCTTCCCGTAGCCCGAACTGGGACAATGCCTGCGAGCATTATATTTTCGGGATGAGACGGATTCTGATTTAGCAGTTTGTTTTTCATGGTTTATACTGATGTCTACACTTGGCTGAAAAGCGAGGTGTAGCTGTTCGTGGTGAATATATTGAATAATCAAAAAAATAAAATTTTCGCACGGTATGAATCAAAATATTTTCGCTTCCGAAACGCTGTTCTCGGCGGCATATCTCAATATTGAACAAACTACTGATATTTCACGTCATTATCTCCGTTTCTCTCTGCACGGTCGGACTGTTCATCTTGTTTTGTTGTTGGGACTGCTACGGGCAAGCCTGACGGTGTTTCCCGTGAGGCGAGCAACCCAGTATGACCCGTATGAAGCTGGACATCATTTAATCTGAGCGGAAACAGGAGCAATATTTCGCTTTATGCCTATGCGGCGATAGATAAAAAAGAGTGGGGTTGGTGTGGATTGGATGCCAGCCCCCTTGTTATACAGAATAAACATACAAAAAGCAATGGCTTGTCCCGCCGGAACAACAGGCTTCGTGTCCGGCTACAAGTCTTCTACGAAATGATTGGTTGCCTCGTCCCAATATTTCCTGTACACGAACTCGTTGTCGCCATTCAGGTTTAACTGGTACATTCTGAATATCACGGGGAAGTTCTTGGGTTGCCACAGTTCTTCGTATGAGTAACGGTACGTCATGCCGAGCTTCCGCATCACGTTTCCGCTTCTCGGGTTGTTCCTGTCGTGCGTGGCGGTGATGTAGGGCAGACCGTCTTTCCTCACTTGGGCGATGACGGCTCCGCCCGCTTCAGTGGCAATCCCCGATGCCAGAACTCCTTGCGGAGCCCGTAGCCGAAATCGTGGTGTTCCTCCATATCGACTTTCACGTAGCCTATCGGGAAATTGTCCGTTTTCAGGCAGATGGCATAGGCGTAGGCTTGCGGCTGTCCGTATTTCGCCGCATACCTTTCCTGATAAAACCGCCGGGTTTCTTCGAGGTCTTTCACCGGATACCAAGGCAGGAATTTATTGGCTTCTTCGTCTTTGAGTATCAGGAAGAGGGCTTCCATGTCTCTTTCCGTGAACTTCCGCAGTATCAGGCGGGAGGTTTCCAATATAGGTGTATTCATAAGCTTATCTGTCTAACCATCCTTTCAGCTCCGCCGCCCTTTCCCGGCTTACGATGATTTCCACATCGGGATACTTCTTCAAACGAATCTTCAGTCGGGAGTTGAACCAGTTATTGATACTCAAGATACTGTCTATATGGATGAGGTACTGGCGGTTGGCGCGGAAAAAGACATCGGGGTTGAGCTGGGATTCCAGCTCGTCGAGAGAATAAGGCACGGTCTCGGACGTGCCGTTGTTCAGGCAAAGGAGCGTATTGCGTTCGTCCAAAGCGATGTGGCTGATATCTTTCACCTGCACGGAAATATAGCCGTCGCGGTAAGGCAGAAGAAAACGCTCGCGATAACGGTAATTGCTTTGCCGCATATATTCCAATAGCTGGCGCACCTCTTCGCCGTTTGTCTGCGGGGAACTTGCGCGGCGCACTTTTTCCATGGCGGCGGCAAGCTCGTCGGCCTTGACGGGTTTCAGCAGATAATCGAAACTGTTGTATTTGAAGGCCTGGATGGCATACTCGTCGTAAGCGGTGGTGAAGATGACAGGCGAGGGCACTGCCGTCCGGCGCAGCACGTCGAAACTCAGGCCGTCGGACAGGCGGATGTCAGCGAATATAAGCTCCGGGGCAGGATGTGCCTGTAGCCATTCCACCGCCTCCACAATGCTTGCCAACGGCCCGTCGATGCGGAATGTGCCGTCGATTTCTTCCAACAGCCTTTTCAGCCGGTTGAAGTTCCGTTTTTCATCTTCTATGATCAGGATGTGCATAATCGTCGGGTATAATAGGTAATTTGACTATATATGAATGTTCGCTTTTCTTGATGACAGGCTTTTCCTCGCACAACAGGAAGTAACGCTCGATGATGTTCCGTTGTCCGATACCGGTAGATGACAGGTCGGACGACACGGGGCAAAGGTCGTTTTTCACCACAATGTGGTTTCCTTCCCGAAAGACGTGAATATGCAACGGTTGGTGTACCGACAAGCGGTTGTGTTTGATGGCGTTTTCTACCAGCAGCTGGAGGCAGACGGGGGGAATCCGGCCGTCTGTCCGCTCCAGTTGTTCATCCACATCGACGCTTATGGCATTCTCGTAGCGCATCCCTATCAAGTAGAGGTAGGAACGCAGGAAATCCAACTCTTCGCTTACCGGCACGGTGTCGCGCTTCAAGTTTTGGATGACGTAACGGTAAACGCTCGACAGATTCTCAAGGAAGCGTTCCGCCAATGTACGGTTTTCCACTATCAGTTCGGACAGAATGCTGAAGTTATTGAACATGAAATGCGGGTCTATCCACCAAACTGGCAAAAGAAATGAATATCACGATGAATGACCGTCTGGAGTTTGCCCATGACGAGAACAATCCCAAAGAATGGTTTCTGCACAAGACCGCCGACAAACAAGGTTTCCCGCTGCAGTTCAACAGGGGAGGAACACGCTTGAGGAATAAGTACATCTGTAAGACCATTTTGGATATAGCGAAAGTCAAGGAGAGCGCGACATTCTTGGTATCGAAAGACCCGGTAAAGACCGAGCTGGGGTCATTTTACAGAATAATACTCTCTTGTCCCATTCTCCCGAAGAACAAGCCCAAACTATAAGCCTGTAACCTCTGTGGTCTGTCCGAAGGGCGAATGCCTTTCGGACAGATTGCAGGGCAACCGATACCTTTTATAGCACGATTATCTCCTTTTTTACCTTCAGGCTGTTTTCCCTGTTATACGTCGGCTTTCCCAACCCCGTAAACAGTTGGAAGTCTGTGCCGTAACAAGTCGTCAAGGAAAGGGACGGGAGGCCGTTCCAAACCGGCGGCAGCCCGGATCGTGCCGTTCCATGCCGGAGCTTCGACCTGTCGAAACAACACGGTATTCCACAGCCCGACCGGTCTTTATGCCGCTGGTTTCGGACTTTCCGCCTCCTGTTCCGTATCTTTCCCTTGTGACCTGCCACGTCAAGGGCAAACAGCGATACTTCTTATCCGCCCCGCGCTTTCATTCCGCCCGGTCGAAATTCAGGCGTGGAGCGGATAAGGAGAATCCCGTTCGTGTTTGCCCCGGCAGACCCTTGCTTGACCCGCCCAAGCCGCATTCTTTTCTATTTCATTTTCTCCTGCATTTATATCCGGCAAGGCCGTACCCCCCTTTTTACCATCATATTTACCGGCCTGTTCCGGTTTCCTCTCCGCCATCGCCGTCCGGTTTTCCAGCTGCAAAGGTCGGCTGCCGCGCTTGATCCGGCGGCTTGAAGTGCATTCCCTGCAAATTCTTCCTTTCTGCGAAAGAGTAATTGGCCGGGAAAACCGCCGTATGAAGCCCTGCCGGCAGTCGTGTACCGCATCTGTAAAATCCCGGAACGGTTCAGGCAGAGAAAAGAACCGAAAAGGGTAAAAAACAGATGTTTCACATAAAAGACAAGAGATGGACAAGAAAAACTGTAAAACAGGCAAACGCACAAAACGGCAGGTTGAAAAAATCCTGATGGTTATCGACGTCAAACGGGAAATCATAGATATTCTTCAGATAACCAATCGGCGTTTTATGTACAATCCGCAAACGGGAACTTTAATTTTAGGAGATGAAATGTACGGCAAAAGCATTTGCAGCTCCCATGCTCAAGAGTTCCATGCGTCACAAGCGGAAGGACGCTTCGATGATTATTTGCGTGGGTGGATAGGTGTCTCGAAAAGCTATCCCCACGGTATTGTTCATTTTGCCCCCGCTGTCAGCATGGAACAGTTCGACTGTGGATTTGACGCGTTGCAAATGTTCGCCAGACTTGAAGGTGTAAACGAAGATACTATCGTTCGTGGATTTTGCACTATGCCGGAACAGAGGATGGGGGATTTGCTGCCTTCCTCTCTTTAAGATACCGGCCCGGTCAAAACTGGCTATAAACGGGAATCGTGCCTATGGCAACACCATTGGCGGAGGGCACGATATCCGTTTATAAATACCGCAACTCCGTTGTCGGCTTCCTTTATACCTCTCTCTTTCCCTCTGCTCTTATACTTTGGCGAAGCCCTCTTCCTTTTATATCAGTTATAGGTATAATCTCTACGGTCTCCTCTCTGCCGTCGCCGTCCGGTTTTTCAGATGCAAAGGTCGGCTGCCGCGCTTGATCCGGCGGCTTGAAGTGCATTTCTTGCAAATTCTTCCTTCTACGAAGAGTAATTGGCAAGAAAAGCCGTCGCATGAAGCTCTACCGGCAGCCATGTACCGCATCTATAAAATCCCGGAACGGTTCAGGCAGAGAAAGGAACCGAAAGAAGGGAAAAAATAAACAGTTTAGGTAACGCAGGACCAACCACCTTGCCACAAACAATTTTCTATTATGTTACATGTTCACACTATCGGACGCATCGGCAAAGACTGCCAGGTTATTTCAGGAGTACACGGCTCATTCATGGCTATGGACATAGCCGTTGACGATTATTCAAGAGGACAAAACACTACCACTTGGATAAGGGTACGCAGCAACAAGGACAACCATATCCATTTGTCCGAATATCTGACGAAAGGAAGACTCATACTCGTTGACGGTACACTGTCATCTTCCCTGTGGAAAGACAAGAACGGCGAGAGCCAGATACAGCTCTCCATCACGGCAGAAAGCATTGCCTTTATCAATACCGGAAAACGCGAGGATGCGGCAGCCGGAGCGGACAACGATGTAAACGGTGCAGACAGCGTACCCGTTCCTCCCGCCGATTTTCCGCAGGACGAAAAGGAGGATTTGCCCTTCTGATAAGATAATAACTATCTGAAAATAAGCAGATACTAAATATAGTATTTACTAATCATAGTAAAATAGGAAATTAGTAAACCTATTCTTGTTAAAATTAGTAGATACTATATTTTTGTTTTTTAGTTTCGTCCTTTCTTAAGAGTTCATACATCTCAAACATTTTTTCTATCCTTACAGAGTTTTTCAGAAAATGTTAGCCCATTATTTAATAGATTTGTCTTTCTTGCAGTTTATTTAATATTGGTTTTAGAACAATAGACTTAAAATCCACTCATAACTTTAAGAAAATCACGGTATATAAGGTCCTGTTTCATGAAATTTCACTACCTTTGTGCCGGATTGAGGAAACTCTTTCCAAGACATATTAGAAAAGAAAGAAGCGTTATGCTTATCTCGAAGTCGGGAACGTAGGAAATTCAAGACTATTCAGAGGGAAAAGCGTAATTGGTTTCTCACGCTATAGCGTGGGCTGCTATTACCATACTCTGAATAAAGGTTATTCCTACGACCTCCGACTTAGAACGTGGCATTTGCAGTTCCACGCTTCGTGGTTTAATCAAGCAGACTCTACGGGACTGCAAGAGTCTTAATTTATGATGAACAGATATAGCCAGCAAAGTATTTGTATGCTGAAGAATATGTTCGTTAGCAGAAACATTATTAAATGGGTTTTGTTTCTAATCCTTAATTTTTCCCTATGTACGCAATCTTTTGCAGATCATTATCGAGTGACCGCTCCCAACGGTCTTAATGTACGAGCTTCAGCCAATAAAAACGGAAAACTATTAGGACAATTGTCTAAGGATAACGTGATTGATGTTGTATCTATAGAAAACGGATGGGCTAATATCAATTATAATGGCTGGCAGGGTTATGTCAGCGCATCGTATCTGGAAGCCGTAACAGAAACAGACGAAGCGGGTACTTCCACCAAAGAAGAGTCATGGGACTTAACCTCTTGGTTGTTTGATTCCGAAGGAGAATCGGCTTGGTTCACAGCGATAAAGTGGATACTGTTTTTAGGCATAGCCATCTACATTATTAAGATTGTGTTACAATTCTTCGCATTGATGCTGGTTGTAGGTTTGATTGTTGGAGCGATTGGATTGGCAGTAGGTTTTATTCTTGATTGGCTGGGTTGGATAGACTCTGGTACCATGTGGGATATGGCCCAATGGGGATTCAGTATAGGCAACGGGATAGGTCTTATTATGGGTATTCTCGGTTTTAAAGACTTGCATAAGGGAGCGACGGAGTCTTGGAGCGGTTCATCATCAAGCAGTTCAAGTGGTTTGAAAACAGCAAGTTTTACTGATTCTGGAACATTATATCATCTTACACAAGATTCTCCCTATAGCGAGTGTGATTACACCGACCAATTTGGCGGCAAATGGGGACGCGACAGTTCCGGATTTTATCGCAAATAAATGAATAATGTAACGTATTGATAATTAAATAATAAAACTGTATGAAAAAACAAATTATTTTGAGCAGTTTACTATCCGCACTGCTGATTGGCAACTGTTTGGATACACAGGCTGCAAATGAGGCAAGAACTATCAATGATTTGCCTTCGATGGCAAAAGTTTCCCAGAACAAGAGAGAGGTGTCTCCGGAATTTCCCGGTGGTATCACCGCATTGGTACAATTTTTATCAAAGAATCTAAAGTTTCCGACAGTTTGCAAGGAACAGAAAATACAAGGCAAAGTGTTGGTGAAATTTACAGTCAAGAGCGATGGCTCTATCTCAAATATTCGTGTTACCAAGTCTGTAGATCCTTATTTGGATAAGGAAGCTGTCCGCGTAGTGAAGTCCATGCCTCGTTGGATTCCCGGTACACAGGATGGCAAACCGGTAAATGTGGAATACACTCTGCCTATCACGTTTAAACTCTGATGAATCTAAAAACTATAAAACGATATACGTATGAAGCGATTATCTATTTTACTATGCCTCATTGTCTTAGGGGCATTCTTCATGAGTCATGCGACTTTTGCGCAAACAAGTTTTTCCATTCCTCCCAAGAGTTATCCGGTAAATGTGCCGTTCAAATGCGATGCCGGAGTGGATCGTTATTGGCATGTTACCAGCGTTACTTGTACGGGACGCGCTAATGGCGGCTATAAATTTCAGATAAAGGGAGTGGCACAGAAGACAAGCCGCAGTTTGCCCATAGACTTGTTCTACCTGATGCCGGGCAATCGGATAAAAACAGCGGGTACTTATTATTTTCCACGTATCGAGGAGGGAAAAACATTCAGTTTCGAAGTGGTATCGGCATTCTCCGGGTACGCTCCTTCTAAGTTCAACGGTTTTCTTATCTCCAGTGAAGTGTTGCAAAGAACATTACAACAGGAATTGGAAGAGCAAGAAACAGACAAAGATACTCCCGAAAGAAGATTTGGTATGCCAACCACTCCGAAGGAAGATAGACGAGAACCGGCACAATCCAAGGTAAGCCCCAATAAGGTGTACAAAGGCAGCGAGGTGGATAAGGAGCCGGAATACCCCGGTGGAAACCAAGCATTGCTGGCGGATATTGCCCGAAGCATACGTTATCCCATGATCTGCAAACAGCAGAAGATTCAGGGCGATGTGCTTGTTTCCTTTATAGTGGAGAAAGACGGTTCGGTATCTGATGTTACGGCTGTGAAAAAGGTTCATGCCAATCTCAATACCGAAGCCGTAAGAGTGGTCAAGTCCTTAAAGGAATGGACACCCGGAATCAAAGACGGACAGCCTGTACGGGTACAGTCTGCCGTATATGTCACTTTTAGTCTTTAATTTTAACCATATAAAGCAACAGCATAATGAAAAAATTGATATGCCTAAGTTTGATAAGCCTTGTTTGTGGCTTCTTGAGTGTACACGCGTCTATACAAGCAGATGACACAAAACCCTTTGTGGGCAAATGGGAATATTGGGAAGGCAACAGCCAAATTCAGTTGGAAATAGACCTTTACAACACACCGACAGATGGCAGTTACGGTGCTTACAATGTGTTTGAAGGAGGCTATGGGCTTACCTATAGTATTGTAGACGTCTATCACATTGATAATACAGAGGCTTCGGTTGCCGTAGAAAGCAGTATGGGAAAACAAAAAGCGGAGTTCAAGTACAATCCCACCACGAAGGAACTGTCCTTCTTGCCACCCGGTTCAGAGCCGGTAGTGTTTAAGCAGAAAGATAAATGTAACTACGTATTCATCAGTGGAGGAGATAAAATCAATGTCCGTTCCACCCCTGTATCGGGTAGTTCTTTAATGAAAGCCAACCGTGGACAAAGCTTCAGATTCTTGGGGAAAGAAAAGGGATGGTTCAAGGTAGAGCTTTCTGCCCAAGACAAACGTATCGGATATATTTCTCCGAAGTATGCTTTTTACTTGAAAGATAACACCATCCCAGAACATGCTTTTTCAAAAAGTTATGCCAATGCTCTGACATCGTTCACACTGGAAAAGAAAGGAGAACAAGTTTTTATGGTCAAAACGACCATGTATCCTCCACAAGGTGAAAGCATTCCTATGTCAAGCGTGGAGTCGTATGCCGGAAAAATAGAGGGTAACGCACTGGTCTTTACCTATTTTAGTGGAATGCCCACGCAGGACATCAATGAAATGTCGAAAGTAGAGCCTTATGTGGTGTATTACTGGAAAGAGTCGGGAATGTTTATCATGGAGGGCGAGAATTATGCAGCAGATATGTAAAAAGAGCAGCAGCATGAAAAGAATGGTTTACCTTGTCGCTTGCCTGCCTTTTTGGCTGACATCGTGTGAAGAGAAAGTCACCGCCTTGCATTTCAACGAGGCGGAACAGGTATTTGAAATCGGAAAAGAGAGTGAACTGCGTTTCCTGAACGAAACGTTCGAAATCAAGGATAAAAACATGGAAGCACAAACGCTGCTCACCGATGCAGGCAAGGAGATTCCAGCAGATGAAGTGCGGATTAAACTGGTGAAGGACATCGAAATCAGCGGTGAATGGACACCGATTAAATTCCCGGTTAGGGAGTTCGACGGCAACGGACATACCATTACCTTCGACGGAATACGGGTGGTCATTGAAGAGAGCTCCAAAGGAGTATTTGATGTCGGTCTGTTTGAAGAAATGGGTGGTGAAAAAGAAGCTGTGGTCAAGGATCTGACATTGGCAGGTGACATGACCATCGACGCTCAAAAGAGAGAAGACGGTTATAGCCTGCTTGCCGGTTCTCTGGCGGGAGAGTTCAAGAATGGATGTATCGAGAATTGTACCAGCAAGGTGGATATCTCATTCGCTGACAATAAGGGTATCTGTACACTCTGTCTGGGTGGACTTGTCGGAGACCTGGATAGCTACGGCTCCGAAGTGGAAGTGGCTTTGCGTGGCAAGATAATCAATGAGGGCAACCTCACCGTTAATCCGTGCAGTGATGCCTACATAGGTGGAGTCATCGGGAGGGCCACCAATTATGGTAAAATCTTTATCAAAGAGAATGTCTGCGTCGAGAATAAAGGCGATTTGACCGTGCAGTGGAAGGCCGATGCCCAACCTGATCATAGCTACATCGGTGGTGTTGTCGGACTTTTCAAAACCAATGAAACTGATATAGAGCATCTCCATAATTGGGGAAACATCCGCTTGGACACACAGAATACATCTGCTACATTTAATATCGGAGGGGTATGTGGCGAACTGACACCTCACAACTACGAACGAATCTATCCGTTGGATCTGTACAATGCAGGCAACATCGAAATCAAGCATGACCTGCTGGCTGAATTTTCCGCCATCGGAGGAGTAATCGGCAGTTTCGGAGGTTCCTCTTTCCATCAGGTGGTGAATGAAGGCAAAATCATTGTGTCGGGAAAAGGATGCAAATACATCTCCGGATTGCTGGGTTCGGAAAGCTCGATACACGGGAACTGTTATCTGCATTCGTGCTGTGTAGATAAGGTCGGAGCTTATCCCGTCTGGAATATCTCTTATCATCCTGTCACCAAGCAGGTCCCCTGCAAGGAAAATCATCCAACAAATCAAAAATAACGGAACATGAAAGCATTACAGACCATACAAGCTGTCGCTCTTTCTTGCTTGCTGTCGATAGGAGCAGCAAGCTGTGGCAGTGAAGAAAGCAACCAGCCTTATACACCGCTTCAGGTGTATTTTGATCCGGTAAGAGTGGATATGAATGCGGAACATCTGATGCCTTATTTCGTAAACTATCCTACGGATTGGGCAAAGATGGGATTGCGCAACTATCCGAAGCTGGTCACCTACGAATACCACAATGCACAATGGGGTGTGACAAGCACCTCGCAATACGAGTTCTTGCCTAACGGCCGTTTATCCGAACAGCGGCGCACTTCTTTCAATGTGGGTGCAACCGGATTTGATGTCATTTCGTATGAATATAACGGCAATTCCAATCTGACCCAAATCAAATCGGTAGATGACGGACGTTACAAACGCCGGAAAAAAGATGACGGCTTCACATACGACAGTGCAGGTCGGTTGATACGTCGCGACAAGAACGGGCGGGGACATTATGACACAACCACTTTTCTGTATGCCTATCACGGTAATGGGGTATTGCAATCCATCCTGCCCGAAAAAAAAAAAGAATGGCACGGTCAATGAATCGGGCGTGACGCTTCATGAGATGCAGTTTGACTCGCTCGCTCACTTGAAGTCTTTTGAAACACCGAAGACCACGAACATGTTCTTGAAAGACATCGACAGTTACAAGACAGGACAATCGGTGACAACCTATGTCTATACAGGCCATCTGTGTACACAAGCCGTAGAGAAGATTCCCGTTGAATTTGACGGGGGGAACGAAACACTGACTTGTACCAGCAGCTTTGCGTATAACTCACACGGAGACTTGGCTACTTGGACGTATAGCGGAGGTGTATATAAAAGTAAAGGCAACAACTGGCGGGTGGATGACATGACGTTTACCGTCTCCTACGATTATGTATATGATGAAAAAGGAAACTGGACACAAGCTACCGTTACATTCCCGGCTAACATCGATGAGATACCTGCATTGCGTACCTACTATAAGGCTTTCAGAGACGGATTTACATCGAATCGGGATCGTTCTTCTGCTGTCAAAGCGGGTGAGACTCCCAGCCTGACAGCTGTCCGCAGCATTGATTACTGGGACGATGAAACGATTGCTTCCATGAAAGCTGCAAAAGAAAACGGTCAACCTGTCCTAATGGGTAGTTTACGCTACAAAGGAACGGATATTTATGGGTTGTCCGGTAAAGTCAAGTCGGTAAACGGCAATGAGGAATCACTCAAATTTGACCAGGCGGGCAATCTGATTGCCATGCAGAACAAGTTCGGAGACGAAGCGGCCTATCAATATGTCACAGCTACTTCCTACAAAGTGGAAGGATGGGGAGATTATGTGGTGAACATCGAATCAAAAGATGGTATGCGGACGGATATTTGTCCGGATGCTGATACCAACACGGAACTTGACCAGACCTATATGTTTGATAAGCGCAATCGTATCATCAGTCATCAGTTTACTTCGCACATGGCATACGTCACTTGGAAATACAGCTATGAAGGTGACAGCAAATACCCGGCCACGATGATACAGGAGCACCCGGAAGAAGGTAACACCACTTATCGCTATACCTATACCAAGTTCGACAAGCACAAGAATTGGATAGAGCGGAAGGTAAGCTACACCACCGAATACGATAAGTATGATGACAATGGGAACTATGTCGGCGATGAATATACTGCTCCAGAAGAATATACAGAGAAACGAACCATCGAGTATTGGTAAATTTGTAAAATCTCTATTGATTTACTTTCTGACCCTTTCTCATTTGAAATTTGCTGATAAATAAACCAAGCCTTATTAGACAAGAGAATCTATTGCTACAATAATTGCTATGGATTCTCTTGTTTTTTTGTACTCATCTGTAAAGTGTACTCGAAGGATTTTTTCTGAAGAATACACTTAATTCTTGCATTTAAAAAGTACTGTAGTACAGAGCAAATCTGCCTTACTGTATAGTATATACTATATTTAGTATAATAGTAAATACTATAATACTAATATACTAAAATTATATATTGTAGTAAATTAGTATATACTAAAATTAGTAATTACTAAAAATAGTATTATCTTTGTATTGAATTTAAAGGCAATATGTTATGACAAAAATAATTGCGGTTCTAAACCATAAAGGCGGGGTCGGAAAGACGACCACCACCATCAATCTGGCTGCGGCCTTGCAGCAGAAGAAAAAGCGCGTGCTGGCTATCGACATGGATGGTCAGGCAAATCTCACGGAATCCTTCGGCCTCTCCATTGAGGAGGAACAGACCGTGTACGGGGCGATGAAAGGCAAATACCCCTTGCCGTTAGTTGAAACGGCAGGAGGTGTTACCGTCGTACCGTCCTGTCTCGATCTCTCGGCTGCCGAGGCCGAACTCATCAACGAGCCGGGACGGGAACTGATATTGAGCGGGCTAATAGCCAAATCGCTCGATCACCGGAAATTCGATTATATCCTTATCGACTGTCCACCCTCGCTGGGATTGCTTACACTGAACGCCCTTACTGCGGCAGACTACCTGATTATCCCGGTACAGGCACAGTTCCTCGCCATGCGCGGCATGGCCAAAATCATGAACGTGATTGCCACCGTCCAGGAACGCTTGAACCCGAAACTCGCCATTGGCGGTATCGTCATTACGCAGTTTGACAAACGCAAGACGCTGAACAAGAGCGTGGCCGAACTCGTCAAGGATTCATTCTGCGACAAGGTGTTCAAGACCGTTATACGGGACAATGTATCTTTGGCCGAAGCGCCCATAAAGGGCAAGAACATCTTCGAGTACAGCAAGAACAGCAACGGGGCTAAGGACTACATGGCTCTGGCGCAAGAGGTACTGAAATTAAAACCCCGATATGAGCAAGAGCGATTTACTGAAAGACAGTATGAAGGGCGGACTGGACGGGTTGCTGTCGTCCACGAAAAAATCTACCGGCGGAAAACAGCCGGTAGCAGCCCCCACGGAGAAAGAAACGGCGGTTCATTGCAACTTCGTCATCAACAAAAGCATTCATACCCGTATGAAATTCCTCGCCATCAAGAAGAACATGTCGCTGAAAGACATCGTGAACGAGGCAATGAAAGAATATCTGGAAAAGAACGAACAGTAAACAGGCATGGCTGCCGCATCTGCCCACCCCGGAGACGGTAGCCATGCGTCCTTTTTTATCCGCCCGCTGTTTTCCATAGGGCGCATTCCACCTTTATAGTCTTACCATCTTTTTCTTTTTACCTGCCCGCAAGTACAGGCATATTGCCCGTTTTATCCCTATTCTAACCCTGACGGGCATATCCCTTTTTTACCGATTCCTTTACCGCTGTCCCGGCTTCATTCTCTGCCGTCACCGTTGTGTTTTATCAGATGCAAAGGTCCGCTGTCGCGCTTGATACGGCGGCTTGAAGTGCATTTCCTGCAAATTCTTCCTTTCTACGAAAGAGTAATTGGCAGGAAAAGCCGTCGTATGAAGCTGTACCGACAGCCGTGCACCGCATCCGTAAAACCTCAAAGCGGTTCAGGCAGAGAAAGGAACCGAAAGGAGGGAAAGAAAAAACAACGTAAAATTGACAGCGATATGGATAAAATCAAATTGGTAGTTTATAACGAGTACGCACTGGGTTATATCATGCCCGAACAACCCGACAAAGTTTGTACGTTGGTGGATAGGATAACGCTCGGCGCACCGTTTCGGACAATGAATGAACCCTATTTCATCGGGAAAAGAGATACCGTCAGACTGGCGGGCAGAAAGGACTTTGACACTTTTCGGGTAGTGTTCGACGGGTACGACAATCCGCAGGAGTACGAGTTTGACACCGCACAATAAAGACAATAGTAATCAAACAATCTAATGTAATAACAAATTGAAATTTATGAATTATGGAAACAGCAAACATTCAATCAGTAGTAGAGAACAACATCGTATCGGTTGCATTGATGAATATTCAGCCGAGCAGTTATAACCCACGCAAGCACTTTGACGAGGTGAGCCTTGCCGAACTGGCCGAGAGTATTCGTCAGCAGGGAGTGTTGCAACCTATCGGCGTGCGCCCCATTGCGGACACCGACCGCTTCGAGATTGTTTTCGGAGAGCGCAGGTATCGTGCCCTTATGGCAGAACTGACCGAGATTTCAGCCGTCATCTTGCATGTTTCGGACGAGACCGCCGCCGAAATGGCCGTGACGGAGAATCTGCAGCGCAAGGACGTTACCCCCATAGAGGAAGCCAACGCCTACCAAAAACTTATGGAGAGCGGTCGCTATGATGTGCAGTCATTGGCCGAGCAGTTCGGCAAGAACGAGAACTATATCCGTACCCGTCTGAAATTCGTCTCACTGATACCCGAAATAGCCGAACTTTTGGAAAAGGACGAAATTACAATCAGCGTGGCGAGTGAGATTTGCCGATACGGTACGGATATTCAAAAAGAGGTGTACTACAAACATTTGAAAGACAGCGACAGCATGTTGTACGACTGTTGGCGAGGACTGAAAGCCGCCGAGGTGGCAAAGTTTATCGAACGGGATTTCACGACAGACCTTAGCCGTTACGCATTCGACAAGACCTTGTGCGCTCATGCCCCCACAATACCAACAACATGATGTTGTTCTGCGAGGGTGGTTGCGGAAATTGCGCCAACCGGAGTTGTCTGGCCGAAATGAACGCTTCCTATCTCGTGGAGAAAGCCGTGCAGTTCGTGGAACAATACCCCTCCGTATCGCTATGCTACCAAGATTTCAACAACAACATGATTGCGGTGGAACGCCTTACCGCTATGGGGTACGAGGTCGAGCACCTAAATACCTATGCCACGCCATACCCCGAAACGCCGGTAGCTCCCGAAAAGGAAGAATACGACACTATCGAGGAATACGAGGAGGCATACAAGGAGTACGAGCAGGATTTCAGCAACTATATGGAAAAATGCAAGTCAATCCATGAACGAATTGACACGGGCGAACTCACGTTTTATATTAGTATCGGACAGAAAGAAATTACGCTGTGTTATATGGCAAGTGCTGCCGCCAATGCGGACATGGCTACCGAAAAACAACTCTCCCCGGTGGAAAAACTGGAGAAGCAGGACAAACGTAACAAGGAAATAGCCGTCGAGAAAACCGTTGCAGACGCTAAGAAACAGATTTTGGACGTCGATATGTCCGAAAGCAAATTCACGCAGGACGAGGAAAAGATGATATATTTCTTCCTGCTGTCGTCTCTCCGCAGGGAACACTTCGGGGTATTCGGTATCGGGGAGAAAAAAGCCACCAACACCTTGAGGACGAAGAAAAGATGAACATCATCGCCAACCTAACGGCCAAGCAGAAAGCCGTTATCCGCAGGGATTTCTTGATAGACAACTTCAAAGGCGCATACGGCAATAACGCTACTGCCACCCTCTTGCTCGATTTTGCCCGTAAGCACATGCCCGACACGCTCGCCGAAATTGAAAGTGGATATAATGAGGTGTATGAGAAACGCCATAAACGTATCGAGGAACGCAAAGCCGCCTTGTTGGCAAAGGAACGGCAGACAAAGCCCGAAGAAACCGCCGAGGCGGAAAATACACAACCCACGGCAGAGGTACAACCCGAAGAACATACGCAAACCGAAGAGGTTGCTGCTTGACCATAATTCAATAGCAGGACGGAGAAATCCGCCCTGCTGGTTTCTAAAAAGAGGTAATGATGAAATGTAAGGACTGCAAACATTACAACGGTGCAACAATGCCCGGAGCAGGATTGTGCAATGCGACACAGGCACGTACCTTTGCCACGACGGTTTGTTTCAACGGATTGTTTTCTCCGAAGAAACGGAAACAAGCCGGATAGCAAGGCCGGAAAAAAATAGCGCAACGCTACAGGGAGATAGCCGCAGGAGTGGCTGTCTTTTTTAGCACTGCCGCCGGCAGATCTCCCTTTTTACCCCTTCGTTTTCCTTTTGTATGGAAATCCCTTCGCCGACGGCTCTGCCCGTCGGGACATGCTTTTTCCGGTGCAAAGGTATTGCCTTGGAGGAACATTCAAGTACCGCTACGCTATTTGAACACAATTTTTCAGCAGCTTTCCCGATTTTCAATCGTCCATATTTCGCGGACGCTCAATACCGCAACTATAAAATTCTGCCCAAATTCCTTGCCTGTTTCTCCCTGAAAGGCAATCTTTGATGCACGTAAAAATCAAATCCCGACGGGAGAAGCCTGAAGGCTTCCGAAAGGAGGGAAAAAATAAACAGATTGTTCAACTGATTAATGTTAAAATTTTATGGAAATTCAATTTGCTATCGTGCGTTCCGAAAACAGAGAGTATTTGTGCTACAAAGCAGGTGAAGCGTATGTAGATGCCAGTAACCCTATGATTGCTTTTGCCGCAGGTGAAGATGAATTTGAAATCGTAGAGCCGGACAGCTCTTTCAGGCAGAAAGAATACGAGTTCAGAGGCGAACAGTATTACCTCGTACCAGAGTTTTACCGCAATGGTTGGTTGGCTCTCACCTTGGTAATGGTGGAAGATGAAGACGAATATATCGTGCTTTCCGTTAATTTGGAGGAAATGGACGCACTCGGTCTGCCGGACCGTACATTTATCGACGTCAATCATTACCCCGAAGCAATGGAGTTCTTGGTGAAAAACGGACTGGCGACCGATTCCGAGTATAAGCGCAGGAGCGGCTTCGTGGAATACCCTATGGCTATGTTGAACCTGCCGCTTCTTTATCAGCATAACCCGCAAATTTTCCAAAAAGCGAACATCGAGCTATTCGGAGAAGAATGTTTTTGAAAAAGGATTGTTCCACGAATAGAAAAGCATCGGGTTCCGAAAATTGAATGTACAAGATAGCGTACCGATAATACAGTCAGTGCGCTGTCTCCTTTGTCTTTATCGCCCGCCTTCGTCCTTTTATAGTCAGCCTCCCGGATACCCCGCCACCGCCCATTTCCTCTTATAATTGCATTCTTTCCCTTTTGTAGCGGTATGAACCGCCTGTTCTTCCCATCCGACTTTTCCGGCCCTCACCGCACGGGTTTTATCCGATGCGAAAGTCGGACGTCGCGCTTGATTCGCCGGCTTGAAGTGCACTTCTTGCAAATTCTTCCTTCCCAAGTGAAGCGTAATTGGCAAGAAGAGCCGTCGTATGAAGCCGTGCCGACGACCGTGCATTGCATCTGTAAAACCTCGAAGCGATTCCGAAGGAAAGGAATCGAAAAAAGGAAAATAAATAATCAATAACTCACAAGACAATGGGAAAATACGATTTTATCAAGACCGGGAATCTGCTTTATTGGCATGACCCGGACAACGGTTTGTCCGACGGGGCTTACCGAGTGATTTCTGCACCGGAAAACATGGAAGACGACAGCATTATTCTGATTTCGTCCGGTACTTCGGAAGCGGAGGTTTTGCCTTCGGAATTATCACCGATAAGTACGGGCAGAAGTCACAAAGAGGATTTTTTGCGCTGGAAAGCGGAACGTGAAGCCGAAGGCATGGAGTTTTACAATCGCCTTTCCGAAGTCATGGATACGGAGGACGATTTGGCTGTAGGCGACATAGTGGCATTTACAAACGATTATGGAGTAGTATTCGGCCCCCAAGAGGTATTAGCTTTCAGGAAGCCTTGGAACGGTGACAGATGTGTGTATCTTGACAGCGACGCCTATTGGTTTCCCGACCGTCCCGACCAGTTGACCCTCCTAAGCAAGAAAGGGGCGGAATGACAATGACAAGAGAGTGTGTCAAAACTCAATTTTTGAAGCTATGAACTTAGAATTTGAAATTTGAGTACCCTCAAAGGCTAAAAAAGGGTCGTATCATTACTCAATACAGAGCTTAATACGACCGTTTTAAAATGTCATAGTTACAATCTATAACTTTTCGGAGGGGACATTTTAGTTTTGACACACCCCCTCATTTCCCCTACATGAAATCCCACGCTCTATTTTAATCGGTCTGCCCGGTTGTCGCTCACGCACTCTATTCGTGCGGCGATTTCCTTTTCTATCGTTCCTATCCATTCCTCTCCGACACCGGCCTCCCGGCCGTATTCCGGGTAATGCGAGACGATACCTATGGCCTTTTCTATGAACGGCTCTGCGGCCTTTATACCATACCGGCGGGCTACTTCCAGCAAATCCTCCGCAGTAATGCCCTCCGTCTTGTTGTTGACTGTCATGCTGTGGCGGTTGACGTAATACGGTGCGTCCGGATCGACCGAGAACGTGTAGTCATAGGTCGGAGCAACGTGCCAATGCCCGTCGTCGTCCATCAGGAAGCTGAAATTCTTGTTATGGTCATCGACGTTCCCGCCCAGAACGTTCAGCACCATCGAGCGGAACAGTTGCCGGAGTTCCCCCGGCGGCACGCCGATACGGCAAGCTGCCTCGAACAGTGCTTCGTAAGAATCCGCCGAGGGGTTCATGGCAGCCAATGTCTGGATATGCACCTTCTTGCCGTTCTGGCGGTCGAAACGCTCGGTCAGGAAGTGCGCTGTCTGCTCGCCTTCAAGCAGGCGGCTCGGCATCATCTGAAGCTCGGCATCCACAGCCATCAGGTAATAGCTGTATTCTATCCGTGTCGTCGGCATCTTCTGGTGTTCGTCGAACTTGACGATCATCGGCGTGTAGCCCGGATAAGGGGTCGCCACCTGTCCGGAGTAACATTGTCCCTCCTCGAAATTGACGTTGACCACTGCCTTGGGCCGTCGCCCTCCTGCGGACGTACCCACCTTGAACAGGCTTTCGACCATCAGGTTGCCCGATACCGGGACGTTGAACCGTCCGGCTTCCTCGAAAGCCTGCCGGGCCAGTTGGTAGAGATCGGCGATCTCGACCTTGAACGGTGTCTCCAGTTCCTCGGCAGTGGGCGGGACGAACTCCAATGCCCCCATGCCACGCCGTCCGATATAGGCGAGACGGTCGAGGGCGGACAAGTCCCTCATACGGATATGATGCACTTTGGCCCATTCGTTGAACACGGTGTTTCCCCAATGGTCGGGCAGTGAATCGGCTATGAACGACGGCAGGCCGCCGAAAAGCCGCTCTTCATCGGGATAGACCGGCAGGCCGCGCTGTGCGGCAACCCCTTTTACCGGCGCACGGAGCGGGGCGATATCATAGCCGTTGCGGACATAATCGCTGTCGAAGTAGAAACAGGCTTTGCTGCGGTGTCCTTCCCGGTTGGCGACAAGCGTGCCGACCTTTTTATCCCATAGGATTACATCGAGACTTTCTATCATTTCTTGCCCCTCCTAACTCGTTTAGGTATCAGTTTCTCAATTTCCCGAAGTGCCATCGGCGGCATGGGCAGTTCCGGCAGGATTTCCGCGAGCCGCTGTTCCTGACCGAGCGCACGCAGCAGGGAGATGAAATTGGCCAAGGTTAGGTTACGGCTGACCCCTTGTTCAAAATGGCTGATTGTCGTCTGGCTCACGCCCGACTGTTCGGCCAGCTCCTTCTGGCTCATGCGAGCTGCCAGACGGTACTCCTTGACACGCAACGCCAGAAGCGTCAGCATATCGCTGTTTGTGGTATAGTTCGTTGCTCCCATAATATCAATATATCACTATTTATATGCAAATATAGCAACAATTATCCATATATAGATATATAATTTTCTTTTTTAGTTTCCAGCCGTCCTTTTCTACCACTTTCAGGTCTCCGTATTCTCTTCCGTCTGGCTTTCCTGTCCGTCACCGCATCGGTTTTTATCGGTGCAAATATGGGCTGTCGCGCCTGATTCCGTCGTTTTGAATTGCATTTCTTGCAAATTCTTCCTTCTACGAAGCGTAATTGGCAAGAAAAAACGTCGGAAAGGGCTTTTTCGCCAGCCCCGGAAAGCACCATAAAACCCGAAGCGGCTCCGGTAACAAGGAAGCCGAGCAGAGGGAAAGAAAAACAATCATTAAAAATTCAACAAATGAAGACATTAGAAGAATTATTGCAAGAACTGGGGTGTGAAGGTAACGCATTCGACAGCACCGGAGAATTTACAAAAGCGGGAGAAAAGGCGTATGACCGCTTGGAGCATTTGCTGTATGACATAGAAAGGCTTACAGGCAAAGAGGTGACACCCATAATTAGGGAACTTGACAAAATATGCAACGAGAACTATTAAAATTCAAGAATATGGACATTAAAGAAAGCAAAGAATACCGCCTCGCCAAAGACTGGGAAATGGCGGTAAACAGTTTCAGTTTCAACCCCGAACGGTTCGCAGCGGCAATCCCCGACATGCACCCCACGCTTCAGCAAAGCCTGTATCGCCTGATTAAGGCGTGTATCAAGGTCATGGCGGACGAAACGCGGCACTATGACGAACGAAACCAAGCCTCGCACGAGGAAGCGAAGCGCATCATGGAGTACCTCAATGAACACGGACGTAATATACCATTAAAATAAGGAGGATAATATGAAAACAAATGAAATTCAATTTGGCGGCAAGAGCTATGTATGCCGTATTGTGGAAGCCAACGATGGCGAAGAACTGCTGATTGCCCCGACCACCCTGCTGGATGCTCTGCAGCCCGGTAGTTTCAATGACGAAAACGAAGGTTTCGCCAGTAAAGAAGCCGAAAGCATTTATGACGAAGTTTTCTTCTTTACCGATGAGAGAACCCTTCAACTGCCCGAAAACGAGCTGGTAGCCGAACTCAAAAAGGATAACCCGGACTGGTTCGAGTGAATCATGGAATAATAATTTATAAACTTACAAACTTAGAGTTATGGAAAAAGAATATGTAATGCAGGTTGCACAGATCATTAAGGAACAGTTAGTAGCGTTAACCCCCATGACCGTCCTCATGTCATGGAGTATCGAAGAATTTGCCGCCACTCTATACAGGGATTTGCCGGCACTCCGAATCAAGGTAAACGGACGACTGCACGCGGGATATGTCATCGTCGTGCTCAATGGTTCGGACTATTACGAGGTTTATCTTGTGAAGGGAATGGACGTGGAATGTGTGAACAACGAGGTTTGTTTCGATGAACTGGGCGGTGTCATCGACAGGGCTATCGAAAGCGGTACGGACAAAGCCAAGTATGATAAATTCTGTGAACAGGAGCGACAGAATTTATATGTAACTGTTGTCACTGTCTGATTCCTCTTTTGGGGGACGAGAGCCGTGCCTTGTCGGTAAACGAACAGGGTACGGCTTTTCTGTATATAATGCAGAAAAGAATAAAAATCTGCCGTTTGTAAATGATTTCAGTCGTTCATAAAACGGATTGTCTGTGACTGCCTGCTCCCTTTATATTTGCGATGCAGGTTCACAAAGTAATAACGGGGGCATTACTCCGGCTATGCCTTCGACCTGATTCCCGTAAACGGCAATATGATGGAATTCAAGAGTTTCTGTCGTGGTTTTCTTAGAGTAAGAGAGTTTGACCAGTTGATTTCCGAGAAAGAAAACAGTCAGGGAGTACCGTCGTGGATGCACATCGGGTATAAGAACTCGGAGGGTAAACAACGCAAGCAGCTGCTGTCTATGATAGGCGGCAAATATTATCCCATGACTTGATTTGACTCGTTTCAGGTAATCACCATCGGTCAGAGTGCAAGCGTCGGGTTCGTGCACCCTCCCTCTATACATTTTAATGCCGTTATTATCAATTCAACAGCAACAAACGACCGGTGTCTCCTGTATTTTTCCTATATTTGTTTCCGATTTACAGTCAGATATGGAACAATTAGCAAATTCAATACAAAGCATATCCTTTGAGCAGTTGGCTCAAAAGATTATAACCGTCGATGATTCAATGCGTGGGGTGGCGGTTAAAACCATCAATCAGGCAACCACGTTACGCAATTGGATAATCGGATGTTATATTGTTGAATACGAACAAAATGGCAGCGACCGGGCCAAGTACGGGGACAATCTGCTGAAAAGTCTGGAAAAACGTATCGGGCAAAAGGGCCTGAATGTCACCCTTTTCCAACTTTCACGATTGTTTTATAGAGATTATCCGCATATCGGTACACTGGTTTCCGCAAATCATGCGACGGCGTTGCATAAATTGCCGTTATCAGAAATTTATGCGACAGTGTCGCACAAATTGCCGGAAATTGACTCTTTCGCTGTTAATAAGAAAAATGCAGGCAAGCTTTCTGAACAGTTCAATACACCCCCTGAGAATTTGGTTTCTGCACTTTCCTTTTCGCATATCAGGGAGTTGCTTACGATAGAAGACCCGTTGGTACGTTTTTTCTATGAAACGGAATGTATTCGGGGAACATGGAGTGTGCGTGAATTACGCCGTCAGATTGTTTCCAACCTTCACATTCGCATCGGACTGTCGGAGGATAAGATGAAAGCGATGATGCTTGCAGACAGCAAGGCAGAGCGACACACCCCGCTTTTGCAGATACGCGACCCCTATACGTTTGAGTTTCTCGGTCTCCAAGCCAAAGATGTCGTTACGGAAAGCGATATTGAAGAAGCCCTGCTCGGACACTTGCAGGAGTTCTTGCTGGAACTTGGGAAAGGCTTCTGTTTCGAGGCGCGTCAGAAACGCATCATCATAGACGGAGAATATTATTTTGCGGATCTCGTTTTCTACAACCGGTTGCTTCATTGCAATGTCATTGTGGAATTAAAAAATGACGAGTTCCGCCATGAACACATAGGACAGCTGAATGCCTATGTCAGCTATTATGCCGAGAATGAAATGCAGCCGGGCGACAATCCTCCGGTCGGTATTTTGCTTTGTACACACAAAGGAAAGAAGATGGTGGAATACGCCCTTGGCAGTATGGATAATCATCTTTTTGTTTCGACATACCAGTTACAGTTGCCAAACCGTCAGCAATTAGAACAGTTCTTGATGGACGAATGTCGGGAACAGTCCTCGGAAGTGTGAAAAATAGATAGGAAACACCGAAACGCCTGCAATAATCACGGAATCATTGCAGGCGTTTTGCTTCTTTCCATAACGGAAGCCGACTTTCTATTTCGCACCCCTTTTGTTCAGCACGTCCTTTATCATTTCTTTCACCTCTATTCCCACATTCACGAAATTCCGGTAAAGAATGCGTTCCCGTTCCTCCCTCGACTTGAACGTGTAGAACTTCGGCAGTGGTACATACGCAGCTTCCTCCTTCTTGATTTCCTTCATGTCGAAATCCGTTTTGCAGAAGAACTTCGAGGTCTTGAACTCCTCCGATTCCTGTACGTTCATCGAACCTCCTATACCGGTTTTTGTTTGGATGAAGTCCCGTGCCGTCTGACCGCATATCCAGCCCGTCGGCATATCCGAGATTTTCGAGGCGGGTACGAGGCTGTCCATGTTTTCATTCAGGTTGATGGAAGTTTTGTCCCGGTCTATCGTGACACCCTTTTTGATTTGCACCACCTTGCCGAATATGTCGCTTGACAGCCATTCCAGCGTCTCCTTGGCACGGGCTGAACCGCTCACCACATTGCCCACCGTCGTGATGATTTTTTGCATACCCACCTTTCCGTAATCCGCTTCGAGCTGCGGCAGCTCTTGGGAAACCGAGCGTCACGCTCACCTTGTTGCTTCGTGCCGTACCGATCAGGCGGTCTATCTTGTGGAAATAAAGTGTCGGCAGCTCGTCCACGATAATGCTCACGGGGATGTTCTTGCCCTGCCCGGTATTTACGCGGGTAACGAGACGGTTCAAAATAAGGGCGTTCAGTGCCCCGATAATGCTCTCCATCTCCGGGTCGTTCGCTATCAGCAGGTAACTCGGATTCTTCGGGTCGCTCACCTTCAGGTCGAAGTCGTCGCCGTCACGATGGAATATCCAGTAACTCTCTTTGGTCGCCAAGCGCGAGGTATAGACACGCAGCGTACCTATCATACCTTCCAGCTGCTCCATTGCCTTGTTTTTGAAAGCCGTCTGGAACGGACCGAGCAATGGGGCTACCTCGTTGTCGGTCTCCAGTACCTCGAAAATGGTTTGGTAACTCTCATTCAGGAACGACAGGATATGCGGCATGTCCGAGTATTTTCCCAGCCAGTAGGCAGGTTCAACGATTTCTCCGCCCTCTTTGTCCCGCACCACACCCGTTGGCTTCCAGAATTTCGTTTCAGTCTTGCCGTTTCTCTGCGTACAGTTTGTTTCCTTTGACATCATAAGGCTCGCGCTCGTAGTTCACGAAGAAATAGATGCAGGCGGCGAGGAAGTTCACAGCCGAGGTCTGGAAGAACTGGTCGCTGCCACCGCCTCCCTCTTTCTTGCCTTTTTGCAGGCTCTCCAACAGCGTCTCCGCCGTCTCGCTGGCCGCAGCGAGGTTGTTGATGTATTTCGCCTGAATGGGATTTACCCGGCGGCTGTACTCCACGTCCACGAAATTAATCATGTTGAACTGGCAGCCTTGGGGCAGCTTGCCGAGTTTCTGGTTTTTCTTGTAGTGGTAGTACAGCTTCGTAGCCAGAGTCGGGAACTTATAGTCATAGACCACCATTGCGAATCCCTTGGCCGAGTGCTGCCGGATAAACGGCTCGATGATACTGAATGTCTTACCCGACCCCGGTGTTCCGACTACCCACGTTCCACGGAAACAGTTGGTTATGTTGGTCCAGCCTTTACGAAATTTGCCCTTGTAGTAATACCGCATAGGGATATTCACGCTGTACGGGGTCTCTATCAGTTCCTCGCACTGCTCGAAACTCTCGTTCTCGAAGTTGAAGCGGTCCTTCATCAGTCCCTCCTTGAGGAACTTGGAGATGTTGTCCAGTGCGACATGCACGAGGATAACCCCCACGAGGGAAGTTGTCATATAGAAGATAATATTCAGCGGCAGCGTATAAAGTCGTGCCTCCATCGGATAACCGAACAGCCATACGGACAGCACTAACAGAACAAAACCGCTTATGAGTGGGTACAAGACCTGCCGCCGGGCGTTGAACTCCAAATGTTTCTTGGCTCTGGTGCCTATACATGTAATGCAGATGAGTAGCACCGTGGCGACCTTACTGTACACGAGGTTTCCGTCGTTATAGATGGTCCACTGCTTGATACGTCCGTGAATGTCGCAGAGTATGCCGCCCCAGTGGTCCAGCATAGCCGGGTCGATGGCATACTCGAAAAACTCCATCAGTACGGAGACATATACCACCGCACGGAATATCCGGTAAAATCCCTGTAATTCCTTGCTCTCTTCCATTGCTATGTCAATTCTTTTTAATGCCCCAGAGAACATGGATATGAGGCCATTGCATACGGTTATCAGCAGTAAGCTGGCAGACATGGGAAACTGCATATAGAGGTTTAAGCCTTAAAGCGTCATATATTGCAGAAGCCCGTACTTCCGCTGTAAACTTCTCAAGGAAAATCCGGACAGCATCGTTAGAGCCACAAGTCATGAAATCAATGAAACCTTCAATCAATTCTTCATTGACATAGTAGAGCTGCCCTTGGAAAATATCATGGTAACGGCTGATACGGCCGTTCCATTCCGTCCGGATTTCTTCCCTGCGGTTCTTTGCGGAAGGAAACCTCTCGTAGCAGTCTATTCCATCATCGAGGAATATGTAATTACCGGAAACGTCCTCTTGCTTAGGACATTTGCATCTCAACAGATACCCGAAAAATCCTTTGTCCGGATGTACTATATCCACATATTGTGGTGCATTGAAATCTTTAATTCCGTTCATAATCATAAATTCAGTTGTTGATGGTTATAATGGGACGCACTTTATGCGCCTGCGTCTTGGGCGTTTCCTGCATGGCTCCGCTGGCTGTCGAGTAGAGCCATGCTTTGACCGTCTGCTGTCCTTCCACCTCCGTCGATGTCCAGTACCAGCACTCGTCGGCTTCGGTCGGAAGCGGGTCTCCGCCGCATTTCTCGATGACCGGATTGATAATGCCACGTGCCGCATACAGCAGGCGCATCTGAGCCACCGAGGGAACATAGGCGCTCTGCCCGTATTTCCACAGGGCAAAAACGGCTTCAGCCATCGGTGAGGCTGTCTCTTCTGTTTCATACAAGGCGAACGTGTTCTCATTCCCGTCGTATGCCGTGATGTCTGCTGACGTACCCTGCTCGACACCAAGGCTGTCGGCAAAAGCTTTCGGCGTCATATCCCACAGATAGACGGCATAGCCGTTTCCTTCCGTTTCCCCGTCGGAGCCGATATGGAAGACGACGGCAATCGCCTGTTCCTTGGATTGTTCGTACTCACTGTACGGTATTACTGTCCCGTCCACACAGAGGACGTGTACGGGATATTTTGTTTCTTCGGATTCTTCTATATGTGCGTCGCAGGCAGCCAACGCCCCGGTTATGAGGAGAACCGGCACTACCTGGCACGTTTTTCTGATAATGTTCTGTTTCATCTTTCCCTTATTTTATAGGTAGTTTAATACCGAGGGCAACCCCTGTACGCAGCACGTCGGCCCCCTTTATCATTACGTCTCCCTTGACTTGCCAGTATAGCGTCCAGCCCGCCCGCAACACATAGTTGTGCTCGTAGCCGAAATGCAGTCCTGCAAGGAACTTCTTCGTGTCGCTTCCGCCCGAAGCCCCGATTCGGAGGCTTCCGTAATGGTTGCGTCCCCTCGTGACGCAGGGTTTGTAAGCCACGCCGAAGCTGTAGGTGCGGTAGTTCCGCCAGAAAGATTTCGGGCATACATGCTTGCAGGATTCGCACTCTGCCCATTGCAGGTAGCCGTTGGCAAAGAACTCCCACGCATGGCGGTAGTTCATCTCGTGTTCGTAGGCCAGCGTCACGTCCAGCCCGTTCTTGTACAGCAGCCCCGCACCGAGTGAGAGGCGGCCGCTGCCTCGCTGTGCATACGCTCCTACGCGAGGCACATGCAGGCAATCGTCAGGATAATCGTCTTTTTCATCGTCATTCCTCCTCCAGCAATGCCGCGCTGAACGAATCGGCTGACAGCACGTCCTCATAGTCGATATTCAGGCTGATGTTACGCCCGCTGATTTGTTTCTCCGTCATCTCGATGGTCAGCACCTTGTCGTTCGGGAACGTCATTTTCTTGACCACGACCACATTCCGGTAGCCGTGCCGGAACGTCTTGCCCGCCTCCAGCACCAGTGCCGGGGTCAGTTCGATGACCTGTGCGTTGGTCGCCTTGGTCAGTTTCTTGTCTGCCAGCTTCACCCGTATCTCGTCGATGTCGAAGCGGATGTTCGTCCGGTTCTCTATCGAGAAGTCGATGAAGAAATACTCACCCACGGAGTAGATGTTGTTCAGCCGCATGGTCATGCGATGTGCCTTGGTGGCGACGTTGCGGATCTTCGCGGGCGAGTTCCAGATACGCCGGGCGAAGCGTGTCATATCCACGGTGGACATCGAGACCGCCGGGTTGTGATAGGCGTTCCGTTCCTGCAACTGGATTTCCTTGTCAGTTACCGCCTCCCGCACCCGTGTGGTGTAGAGCAGCGCATACTGCGTGCGGTAGCGTTCCGTTACGATAGTCACGATGGCCAGCACCTCGCCGTCCTCGTGTCCGCCCTCTTTCGGTTTCAGGCGGACGATATTGTCTATCGGTTGGTCGCCGACAACCTTATCTGTGGAGATGTCCACGAAGCGTACCGGTTCCGAGGCCGTGATGACCGTCGTTACCTGTTCATTTACCGTAAGTTGTTCCATCTCCTCGTAGGTTCGTTGTGCCTGTACATTCGGCGTTCCCAGCAGCCCTGCCGCCAGAAGAAATGCCGTTACGATTCCTTTTTTGTCCATGTCATTGATTTATTGATTTTGTTTTTCTTCCCTTATCTCTTTTTCCTCTTGTACCTTGTTCCTGCATTCCAGTTCCTCCTGAATCCGCCGCTCGGCAATCTCGCAGTACGCCTGTTCGATTTCAAATCCGATGTAGTGCCGTCCCGTGCGGATAGCGGCCACGGCGGTTGTGCCTGACCCGATACAGTTATCCAGTACAACATCGCCTTCGTCGGTGTAGGTCCGTATCAGGTACTCCATCAACGCCACGGGCTTTTGTGTCGGGTGGTAGAACGCGCCTTTCTTGTGTTCCTTCGGCATGAAGATGACCGAGGTCGGATATTTGTCATCGGCTATGCGTACCGGTGAGAGTTTCATCGTTCCGTAACAACGGTTGGTAAATCCCTCCGTTTTACGCCTCCCGTGATTTCTCCGTTCCGGAGGACACGGTGTCATCTGCGGATGATAGGCCGGCTGTTTTTTATAGAATACCAGAATATCCTCGTGCTGCCGGAACGGCATACGTTTGGCATTGAGATGTCCCGTCACCCGATCTTTCTGCCACACGAGGTTGTACCGCCATAGCCGGGGTTGCGACAGCATGAGCCATGCGGAGAAAAGCCCCTGCCCGAACAGGATAATGGGGCTGTCCGGCTTGGTAATCCGCCGGTATTGCTCCCACAAGGCTGCTAACGGTATCTGGCGGTCCCAGTTCACCGACGGATTGCTGCGATTTAACACCCCGTAAGGTAGGTCGGCGATTATGGCGTCCACGCTACCATCCGCTATCTGTTTCATGCCCTCCATGCAGTCCATAAGGTAAATGCGATCCGTCTCTATCATATTGCGTCTGTTTTCGGTTCTACAATTTGCCGGGCGCTCATCCAGGTACAGCGTTCCGTCCGGGTTTTCCGGATTTCACACTCCCAGAGGGTATTCTTCTCCACATGTTTGAAATTGACCGCACCGTCTCTCGGCCCGTAAAAACCGGTATGCTTCTGGAAGGCGAATAAGGCAATCCTCCGCCCGTCCACTGCCTGAAAGTTGCATATCAGGGCGAATCGTACCCCTTTGTGCCACCATTCGGTACTTACGAGCTTCCCAACGAATGTTTCGGGCTTATCGGGAGCGATGTAGTCTTCGTAATAGAAGCCGTCCGTTCCCTTATGAAGTTTTGATATATCTGTTTCCATTGTCACTGACCTTTTAGTTCCTGTTTTCCCGTCCGTTCACCAGATACACAAACGTCCCGTATTTCAGCTTCACCTTGTTTTTCTTGATGGCCTTGCTGATGGCGTTACTCGTTTTCTGGTAGGCATTGTTCACCGCCTGCATACCCCATTGGGCGAGGCTGTTACCGTATCCGCTGGTATTCATGTTCATACTGCCCGACATGGCACTGCTCGCCACGTCCTTGCTTGTCTCGCGGAATTGGCTGATGGGTACGTAAAGTCCTTCCAGCCCGTCCGTATCGTAGATTGACAAGCTGACCTTGACCAGTTCGTCCTCCACCAATATGCTGTTGATGCTTCCTTTTACACGTCCGGAAGAGAAACCGCTGACTGTGGCATACAGGTAAGTACCACGCCTGACCACGCTCTCGTTGATTTCGATGTCGTCCAGCAGGCGCAGCCGCACACGCGAGCCGTCCACGGCCTTGATGTTTTCGTCGATGATCGCCTTGATGAGTTTCGGTTCCCGTGCATCTTTCGCCAGTGTGTTGAAGTAGTCCGAAGTCGTCTTTACCTTCTTCACCACCTCGCTTGCCTTGTCCGTCTCCGCAGGAGCTTTGACCGAACGGCTTTCCTCGTCGATGGTTCCCTTGGTCTGCGTCATCGTGTCCGGCGGAGCCACCGTTGCGGTGCTGTCCGTTGCGGACGGCATGACCTCCCGTTGTCCTCTCAACCTCGCTTCGGCGAGTGCTTTTTCCAGTTCTGCGAGAGCTTCCTGCTCCCGCCTCTTGGCATCGGCCGCTTCCGCTGCCAGATCTTTCTCCTTTTCCTGCCGGTCAAGCAGGGCGATATCCTCTTCGGTGTATTGCGATTCATATTCCTCTTGGTTATCGTCCGGTTCGTCCCGCTCGATGTTGTCCACAGCGGAATAATCTTGTATCTTGCCCCATGATTTGGCCATGTTCTCATACTTGCTGCCGATACCGTCGCCGCCCTTGATTTGGGCGTCCGGCAATTCGGGATTCAGGAACTCGGTCGTCTGGAGTGTCTTGTCCTGTACCTCGGCCTTCTCGGTATGGAACAGGTCGAAAATGAAGTACGACGTGCCGAGAAGGGGGATATAGAGGATAGCCGGAAGCATATACTTCGGCTGCCTGAAATTGATTCTCTTGAAGATATTGTTCATTGTTTCCCTTTAATTGAGTTGCACATACTTGCTTATAGTTCTCTCAAACGGCATATTCATAAGCCTGCCGTTCTATTCCGGCCTTTCCGTACCGCTTTCCTTCGTATCGAATCTTCGTACATGCGGTACGGAAAGCATCTTATGCCGTTCCCGGAGCACGGAATCCTGCATTTCCGTGGCCGTTCGGCGGACTGGATGATGGCAGTACACCACCGTCAGGCGGTAAATATTCCATGTCAGCCCGCAGATGGCGAAGCCGAATACGATGACGAGAAACAGCGTCCGGTGGGCGTTGGCGAAACCCTGTACTTTGGCCACTGCCTTGTCGATACGTGTCGCTTTGGCGAAGCGTCGCCCGGCATCCACGTCGCGTTCGTAGCGCTCCTTGTATTTCGGGTCGTTTTTGTCCGGCATCTTCTCGCCGAACAGCATACGTCTGAATCCTTTGATATTCATAGGGCTGGTAGAGTTAATAGTTGCTTTTTGTCTTTTGCTCGATGTCCTTGTTCAGCAGCGTGCGCCAGTTCACGATGAGCAGCCCGTGCGGGTTGTTCTCCGTCCGGGGTACACGCTTGAGCTGTCCCGCCGTAACCAGTTCGCGCATCAGGATATTGCTGCGCCGTTCGATACGCTGCCGCCCGTAGTAAGTGAACTCCATCTTCTCCTTGTTGAAGGTGATACTGTCGCAGAAAATCGAAAAGACGGCACTCGTTCCCAAGATGTTGGAATAGAAGCCTTTCTCCTTGAGCGTATTGTACTGCGCCAAGCCCGTTTCGTCCACTAAGTACATCGCTTTCTCCATCGTGTAGCGGATGTACTTGTCGTCGGGAGCAAGGGTAAAGAAGTAGTGGTGGAACATTTCGACATGGCTCTTGGCTTCCACGTCGAGCGTTTCCTCCATTGTCGTGCGGCGTACCAGTATGGGCACGTTGCCGTCCAGCACATACACTTTCTTTTGAGCGTCCGTAACCATCGTGCGGGCCGTCCAGATACTCGACACGCTGATGATGACGCAGCCCACAAGAAAGGCGGTGCAAATAATTCCGACCAGTTTGATTTTGTTCTCTAAATTCTTGATGACCATTTTGTTTGAATATTTATCGTTACTTTGTTATCTCATTACCGTACCCATTGCGCCTGTTGCCGTCATTTTAGCCTGCTGCGCCACGCCCTCGCCGAAGTTTCGGGTTGAGAACGCCGTGTCACCCTCCGGTATCATCCATGCCGCAAGGTCGGGGACGAGGTTCAGGCATTTCAGGGCCACGATGCTTGCCGCCATCAGATAGCCCGCCGAGAAGAAGGAGTTTTGCAGGTAAGCTGCCATCGTCTGCTCGCTTGTCGTTATCGCCGTCAGGTTCTCCACCTGTATGCACAGCACGATGTCGAACAGCAGCAGTACGTAGAAGCCCACGAAGTAGAGCATCGCCCCGTAGAAATGCACCGTCAGATACCTCGTGAGCCACTTCGCCCATGCGCCTTCCCATTTGGGCAGGAGCGAAAACGCCCACTGGATAGGTCCGAAAATGGTGAGCATTCCCAAAAGAATTTGCTGGCAGTAAATCGTTGCCCACCAACCGATACGGAACACCACCAAGGCGATAAGTATGATGATTTTGTCTATTCCCACGATGACACCCGATGTCAGCGACGTGAACCACAGCTTCGCTGCATCCTTCTCCATGTTCGTAACCTCGTCCACGCCAGTTTGTTCCATCGTTGCCTCGATAAGGTTGGGATCGGACGTACCCGTGTGGGCGACATCGGCTTGTGCCTGCAGGGCAGTGTACATCGTGTCGCGCACGTAAATCAACTCCTGCACTTTCTCGAACTTGTCCGAGATTTGCGAGGCTTCGGCCTCGTACAGGTCATGTGTGTACGAACCGACGCAGTTCGGGATATAGGAGAGGAAATCTAAAAAGCACCAGTTGCTCCCGCTGTTTGCCATGCCCGTGTCTGCCGGAGGATACCACCAGCAGAGAATGAGCGACACGGCCAGCGGTCTGAAGAGCTTCATCACGTCCAAAGGCTCGTGCTTGACCATCATTTTGTACGCCATGCCTGCCGCCATGACGATAGCGAACAGGGCGGCCAGCGCCATGCACATCTGCAATATCCACCAAAATGGACCTTGCGAGCCGGTAAAGGTCGCGTCGGTCAGGAACTCGTTGGTCTGAAAAATCACGTCGTCGATCTCCTCTTCCAAGAGGTCGATACCGAAATCCGAAAGAATATTTCCGTCTGCCATAGGTTATATGCTTTTAGTTCCCTCTGTTTACCGTCTCGTCTCCGTCGCCCGTTCCAGTGCCGCCGTCCGACTGTGAACCTCGCACCGCAAGGCGCGATTCGTTCCAGCGGCTCATGGCGTTTCTGACGACGCTGCTTTTGTCCAAGGTTCGGTCGGCGGTTACGTTCAGCAATCCGTCCGTGGCCGTGGCGTTCTGTCTTCGGGCAAGGTAGCCGACCAGAATCTCGTTCTGCCGTACCACGTCTTCGTAGATCCGCAGGTATTCTTTCTTTCGTTGCGCATTGGGCATATAAGCGTCCTTCGTTGCGTCGATGGCACACTGGTACACATGATAGTATTCCGTCCACCGCTCCTTGTCGTCCGTCGTGCCCCCGGCAAGGAGAATCCGGTCTATGTTGCGCTGAAACCGCTCCATTTGAGCGTTTATCTTATCGCCCTCGGCCAGCCATGCGAGGTCAATCTGCCGGTCGGCCACGTTCAGCGCCTCGATTTCGGCACGTTTTGACCAGAGCCGAGTCAATGGCTTCCGCTTCATCTGTCTGATTGTACAGGTTGATACCTGCCAGCGTGCGGAACGACAGTTTGTTTTTGGCCGCCGCCGACTTCTTATACTTGTTATGCAGCAGCGTAAAGTTCGGGCGACAGAGCGCCCGTACCGGTTTCCATGACCGTAATCTGGTTCTGTTTCGGCGAGTCATGGTTGTAAGTAACCGACTGCGCCTTGACACCGCTCGTTGCAACTGCTGCAACCGCCATGAGTAAGAGAGTTCTGTTCATATTAATTTCCGGTTATTCATTATTTTACAGTTATTTATATCGTATAGTCATACTTTGAGGGCCTGCTTCAAAGCCGTAAATATTGGTACTCATTCCTGACTCGTTTCTCTCCCTGCGAGAAATGCGTCTCGTCTTTTTCAATGCAAATACATTTTCTATGCGTATAGATACAGGCAATTGCGGTGCTCATGCTCCCCGATGCAAAATCAAGGACAGTATCTCCTTCCTTTGTGTATGTTCTTATCAGATACTGCAATAATGCAATCGGCTTTTGGTTGACATGAATCGTTTTGCCTTCCGATTCCGCTGTTTTGAAGTATATCACACTTCGTGGATACCTTGTCCCTTTGTTTTCATTTCTGAATGTAGGATTGGGGACATTGTTTATTCCTGTCCAATTGCTTCCTCTCTTCGTGCGATTCCCGTAAGGCTCACCTTCCTCCATGATGGGATAATAAGGGGTTCTACCTTTACCAAAGACACTTATTAGCTCATGTGCTTTTAGAGGTTGTTTTTTAGCGAGAAGAAAATTGCTTGCTTTTGACTTTTCCCAAACCCAGTCATATTTAAATTCCTCTAAATTACCGCAGCGTAGAAGGCTGCTGAACGGTTCGCTGCCAAATAAGACCGTAGGTGCATTTTTTCTTTCCTGACTCTCCTGATCTCTTTCCACATTTCCGGGAATGGTATTATTTTATCCCACTGTGAAGCTGTGATTCCAAAGGGGGGATCACATAAAACCAAGTCGATACTTGATTCCGGAAGAAAAGGCATTACTTCAAGACAGTCGGCTTTATATAACGTAATGTCTTTTGCAAAAACAATCTTTTCCATTGCATCAATCTAAATGTCTCTTTATCCCTTGGTTATAATCCCAATAGGCTTGTTCGTACTAAAAATTCTTTCTCTGTTTTTATTTCCCGATGTCGATGGCATGGAAGTCAAACTCCAACCTGTAGATAGTCTGTCTTCTTTCCCTTTCATCGTTCATTAATAATCCAGCCGTCCCGCTTTGCGCCATCGTCCGAAAGCTCCGTCGATAATCTCCTTGACCTTGGGACGGTAAATCTTCGCTTTCCAGTAACCGATACGCACCTGTATGTACCGCCATGTCTCGATATACGCCCGGTTCAGGTGTCGCTCGATGTCGTCCAGCGACGTGTTCACCGCTTCCAGTACCAGCAGCAGGTCGGAGGTCGAGCAGGCCGCCGCCCCGCGGTGGCATACAGCACAAAGGTCGCTCACCGACTTGTAGAGCTGCTCCCCGTCATTGGCGATGTCCCGTATTGCCTTTTCGTTGATGGCCAGTATCACGGCATCGCCGGGGTCGATGCGTCCCCGTTTCACGATTCTCTCGTTGAAGTCCTCCAACAGTTTCTTGTAATCGCCGATACGGTCGCTGACCGCCGTATAAGTGCTTTTCACGTTCAGTACCGTCCGCAAGGACTGGTACATCACGTCGATGACATCGAAGGCACGGGTGTAGCGATCCAAGTCCACATTCAGTTCCTTGTACTCGCCGATCTCCTTGCGGCTGTATTCGTGCAGCAGCTTGTTGCTGTATTCCAGCGTACTGCGGGCCAGCAGCAGGCTCCGCTGTTTCTTGTGGTCGTTGATGTAGGCTTCCACTGACACGATGTCGAAGGTCCATTGCGCCTTGGCGATGCCGGGCAGGAGAACCAGCAGCACGACTGTCATCAGCAGGGCACGTTTCATGGCCGCACCTCCTTACCGCTGTCTTTGCCGTTTCCGTTCCGCAGGTTTCGCGCATTCTCCACCCAACGTTCGTGGCATTCCTCCACGAGCGTCAGCCTGCGTCCCTCGTCCATGTCCAGTTCGGGCAGCACATCCCTTCAGCACGTCGATGATGCTCCGCTTATAGTGCATCATCTTTTCCAGCGACACGAGGTCTGCATATATTTTTGTAATCCGGGAATCCACTTCCCGTGCGATTTCGAGCCGGTCGCTCGACCACAGCAGATGGTACACCTCCCCGGTCGGAGTCTCTTCCAATGGCGGGGTACGGGCGTATTCCGTCGTGATCTTGCACGAAGGGTGTTCCCGTGCAATCTCCGCAATACGGTCGTTCACCAGTTTCGTTTTCTCCGCGTCCGACAGGTTCGGGTCGAGTGTCAGCACGTCGGCTACATACGTGTCGGTATATTCCGTGGTCAGTTCCCAACTGATCTGCACGATGGCACGGTGTATCTTGATACCGGAGGAAATATTTCGGTTTGCGGGCTATCGAGACCGTCGCCTTGAACGTTATGACCCCGTTGATGTTCGGCATGGTCGCCTTACGGACATAGGTGTAGCCGTTCCACGCCCCGCCGTCCTGCCATGACAGGCTGTAAGCCGTCTTACAGTCCTGCATGATGGCCGGTATGCGGTAATAGTCGTCCGTTGCCACATCGTTATCGCCCGCCGCCTCGGCTTTTGCGTCGGTGTATTCCCGTTGTTTCTTCTGCCATTCGGACAGCTCGCTTTTCAGGCGGTCTATCTGTGTTTTGTTCGCATTGTACTGCTGTCGGTACACCGCCGCATCTTCCACGCTCGCCTCGGCGATTTTTTTCAGCAGGTCGGCATTCTCATTCTCCAACGCATTGATTTGCGACTGAAGGGCGGCCACCTGGTTCTCCGCCTCCTGCAGCATGGCGTCCAACTCGGACAAGTCCAATTCGTTCTCCGTAACCGTGGTCTGCATGGCACACTCCTTTGAATGGGCGTTCAGGGATTTGCCGCACTTTCTGCACTTGTACTGCGTCGTGCCCTGACCAAGCGTAGCCCCGTCCGAGCAGGTTACGCTGATGGTCACGCTCTCGCAGCCCTGCAACTTCGCAGCGTCCGTCGCCTGATAGTAGTTCCGCGCATCGGATGCGATATAGTAAGTATAACCCTCCTCGTTGTCGTTGAACTCCAAGAGGCGGGCATTGAGTTGCGCCTTGAACGTGTTCAGGTCCATCGAATAGGAATCGAACACCTCCTCGTAAATGATTTCCTCCCGGTTCCAGCTTTTCTTCACATGGATTTCATAGGCATAGGCTTTCTTCGTCTGTTTGCCGCCCCGACTGATGATGATGTAACCGTTCTGCCAGTAGTCGATGGTGTAGGTATAGCCGTCGTTCTGACTGTTGAGCAGCTGAACCCGGCTTCTCGACCAACCGGCGTACCGTTCCGAATTGGCGAGAACCTGCTCCCGTTGCGAGGCATTGGGATTAGAAGCCGGGATCGGTCGTCTCGAAACGTGTCCACTCTCCGCCGTTCAATATGCTGTTGTCGTCCGTCGGCGGGTAGTAATCGCACAGGGCGATACTCCCTTGCTCGCGACGGGCGATATACCACCGTTGCGTGTAGTAGTTTCCCGCTGTCTTGTCCAGATAATCTGTCATCCACGAGGTAAGGTCGTAGTTGCTGAAATCGAACAGTCCCGCCACGTTGTCCTCTCCGCCCACCATATCAATCAGCAGACCTCCGAGGTCATGTTCCGCCTGCTCGAAGAGCGCACCGTAATGGTCATACAGGTCGATGACCTTGCTGACCCTGCCGCCCATCAGATCATGGAAAGAACTGGTCTGCAGCAGGACGTCACCGATATTTCCGATACCAGCCGAGGCGAGACCGACACCCATGTTGTAGAGGTTGTCGATGTCGTGTTGCAGGTTCTCTTTCGTAAAGTTACCCGGCACGCTGGCGAGATCGTCCAACATACGTTGCCAGTCGATGTCGCCCACTTCCGAGAGTTTCAGCAGAGGGGCGATGTTTCGGTTGATTTCCAGAAACACGATGTCCGAAAAGCCCAGCGTGCTGTTCGTCACCACACTCTCGAACTGCATACACAGACTTTTCGTCTCGTCGCAGATTTTCATCAGGTAGCTGCCCCAGTAGATAGCCGTTTGAGGCGAGCGGAGCATCAGTTTCGCCACCACCCATATCTTCGGCATGATTTTCTCCGAGACCATGCGGTAAATGCGGCGGTAGTAGTAATTTTCTGTACTGCTATTCCAGATACCGAGGTCGGAAAAGGCTTTCTGCTCCAAGAACTTGGAGGCAAAAATCCCCGCCGTAGCCACTTCCGCCGCATTGTAGTGCTTGAGAATGTCATCGACCTGCTCCCGGTAATAGCTTTCCGCCACGGCTTCCGTACCGAAAGCGGTAGCCATTGCCGCCACCGTGCGTGCGTCGTAGTTCACGCTGTAATACTGCGCGTGGACCTTGCTGCACAACGGCGAGCGACAGGAGTATAAGGATAAGTGACAGCCGTTTCATCATGGATTCCTCTCCGGTTAAAAACAGATATCCGTCAACGGTGCGTCATGCCTCTTAGTGCACGTATCAGTCCGTCGGCCTCATATACGGCGGAATTTGCCACCAGACGGTGATGTATGAATACCTCCTTGGCGATCTCGTACCTGCGTTGTTCCCACTTCGCCTCTTCTTCCTCGTCCTGTACGGAATTTTCTATGCCGGCGTATTCGTCCAGTTCCTTACCGAGCATCCCCAACCGGAGATTGTATCTTTCCAGAACATCCTCTATTTCCTCAATGCTTTTTTCTTCCCATGTCGCGTACCCTTACCAAGTCCTTTCCGGGCCATTGGCACAAATCCCGGATGGTCTTGATGTCGAACTCACGGAATATCCGCTGGATACGGGCTTCATATTTGCTCCCGAACTCAAGTGTCTTTACACTTTGGCTAATGTCTATCTTTTCCATTTTTTTGTAATTAATGATTTGATTGTTATTGTTTTACATGAAGGTTCAATACCTGCCCGGCCTCGTTGACCTTTTGGGCGAACGGCAGGGACTTCCCGATACCGCTGGCGTTCCAGTCCCGGCAGTACGCCTCAATAGCTTCCTGATGACTGCACCGCAGTTCCCGTTTATAGAGTTTCAAGGCTTCTTTCTCCGCCCGCTCCGTGGTGTAGGTCATGTAACATTCTCTTGGTTCTTCTACACCGTACACGCCGCTGGTCGTTCCCCGGCGGATGAACACCTCGCGGAAGAAACTGCGCCCTTCCTTGTTCTCCAGCCGGTTGATGGTAAAGATTTTCTTGCAGTCCACGTCTGTCAGACCGAGGATAGCCTTGATAGTATCAAAGCGTTCACGGAACTTGCTTTGGTCAAGCAACATTACCACATCGGAGTTGTTGATGATGGCTTCCTTGACGATAGGGCTGCCGATGATGTCCTGAATCTCCTGTGTCACCACGCCCGACTGAAGCCCAGAACTTACGGGCCGTCTTGTACATAAACTTGATGTACTCGGCCATGAGCGGGCTGGCAATCGCCTTCCATGCTTCCTCTATTACCAGGACTTTTCGCTTCTTTTTCATACGCATCTTCTGTAAGAATACGTCCATGATAATCAGCGTGACAAGAGGGAACAGGAGAGGATCATCTTTTATACTGTCGATTTCGAAGACGATGAACGTCTCATCAAACAGTGAACTGTCCATGTTCTCGTTCAGCGTCTTTTCATGATTGCCTCCCCGGTAGAAGTCCTTCATCATGTAACGGTACGTCGAGATGTCGATGCCCGAAATGTGGTTCTCGGTACAGATGTCGGGGATGCGCTGCACGGAAAACTCATAGAACGAGTTGAACGACAGCTCTTCCACTTTTAGCTCCTTACGGCGGCGTTCCATCTCGTCGATCATGCGCTCGATACGCCCGGCCCGCTCTCCTTCGTCCTCGTCCCGCTTCTCGGTACGGGTTACGGTCGTCGATGAGCAGCCCCTTACGCAAATCCTCCCGTTGCAGGGGCGTGAAGCCGTCGAAACCGTTGAAATAGGTGTCGTAATACTCCGTGATGACCTGTTCTATCAGGCGGTCCTCCGTCTTCGTGACCGTACCCTGCGAGCCTTTCCAGATGAGCAGTACGAGGTTTTTCAGGAAGCCCGTTTTCTCCACATTCATTTCAACCCGGTTGATGCGGAACGGGTTCATGGTAATCGGTCTTTCCTCGGTATAGGAAATGTACTTGCCGCCGAGGTATTCGCAAAGGCCCTCGTAGCTGTTACCCGTATCGACCATCACCACGTCTGTGCCCTGCTCGTACAACTGGCGCACGACAGAGTTCATGTGGAAGCTCTTGCCGCTGCCCGAAGGCCCTAAACAAAAGAAATTCGAGTTGTCCGTCAGTTTGTTTTTCCCTTCCTTTCCCGTGATGTCGATAGCTACCGGCACGCCTTGGCGGTCCGTGTAGTAAAGTTTTTCAGCGGTGTTTCTTCGCTGTGCTGTATGTGCTCCTTATACATCAGGCACACCGCCGCGTCACCCAGCGTCAGGAAGCGGTCATAGTCCTCGTTCATGCCGTAGCAGTTACCCGGAAACGAGTTTACGAACAGTTCCAGCTGGTTGTACGCCCTTTTGGAAATATGGATACCCATACGTCCGAAAGCATTCTCCAAATGGTTCGTGCATTTTTGCAGGTCCGTACCAGTCGGTACGGCGACAATCAGGTTGAAATGAGTGTACACGAGCTGCTTGCTTTCCCGCGCGATGACCTCCTGTACCCGCTTGATGTCCTCCACGGCCATCTGGTTGCTCGGATTGGGAATACTGGCGTGCCGGTTCTTTTTTGTCCAGCAGGGCCAGTTCCCTTTTCTGATTGGGCAGGAAGACAATCTGGTTATAGATGACAGCCTCCGCACTCGGAATGCTGTCAATGGCAGCCAGCAGGTCCACGGGCATATCCGTGTTATTGACCTCTATATTGGTATAAGGTCTTATCAGTGAAGGCAGTGCGGCGCAGTCCACATCGACAAGACTATATACCTTGCAGCGTTTGTCGCCCATGGATACCGTCTCATCGTCCGCCTTGAAGTTCGTCATCGACACGATGCGGTCCTTTGAAGTTCATGGCGAAATAGCGATCCACATACTCGCTTGCCTCGGCTTTGTTCAGGAACTTGGCCTGTACCCCGGCATCGTGCAGCTGGTCATGCACTTTACGGATCTTGACCAGAAAATCGCGCCACTTCTTGTTGTCGAACGAGAACAGGCGGCTTTTCTTCGCTTCCTGCGTGATTGTCAGGTAGCAAAGGCTGTCCGTGTAGGGACGTCCCTTGAAATAACGAAAATAGGATGAAGACAGGAACTCCTGACCGCCCGTCGGTTCGCTCTCGAACTGTTTCCTGACGAAGATATCCTGCCTGTGGATGGCGTACCCTTCGCCTAAGGTCTGCGCAAAGGGCGGTGAACAAGTGTGTGAAGTCGTAGTAACTGTCAATGTCCGCCGAATATTTTGTACCGGATTCTCTATCTTAAGTACGGCGGAATATTCGCCGGTCTTGGTGTACAGCACACCCACACCGTCCGTTTCCTCTACCGAGAAGTAGATGTCCTGAAAGATGCGCTTGCGCTTGCCGCCGGTTCCGAACGCATAGACCGACAAGGCCATACCCGCGCACAAAGCGACAAAACATAAAATGATGTATAGGGTCATTTCGATATACGTGTAATTAAATAGGGGCAGGTTCGCCTTGCTTCAAGACAAACCCGCCCGCGTTCAACAATCAATAAAGCCATGCACATTGCCGTGATGGTTTTTTTTTCTTTCGTCAGATCTTTGCGCGAGTGGGCATACACATACACACCCGGAACGACCTTCTTGCTATGCAGTCCTTTCCGCTGTTTGAGGAGGATGAGCACGATACCGGCCGATACGACGGCTGCCAGCACGACAAGCCCGGCAATGAAACCGAGCAGGCAGTAGGCGGCGACAAAGCCGACAATGGCTCCGCACGTCGTCACCGCCGCCCAATATATATACCGGCCTTGGATGCCCAAAAACTCAAGAGGCCGTTGCAGTCCCTTGAACAGCGGGTAGTCCGGATAGCGTTCGTCCTTGCCTTTCATACTTATCCTTGATGTTTAAGCGGCAATACCGAAGAACAGAGGCAACGCCTTGGCCGCCGCAATGAGGAAGATACAGGCTCCCACGACCATCATGATCTTTTTCTTGACGTCCTGCTCCTCGTTGTGTGGGCTAAGCACCCAGCGCCATACCCACCTTGCGGTGGGCGGTTTCCCGAGTACTCGCCCCCAAACCGTACTTACATGTCTCCATGTATACGGCTTTCCATTAGTAACATTACTCTTTACCATAGTTCTGAATCATTGAGTTGCAGTCCTCGCAGACAACAAGTGTCTTGCGATGTCTTTGGAGCATCAGTTTCTCCCACTCATTATTGCCTTTCAGCTTGGTGAGAGTGTCCTCACATGGTGCATGACTACTTTCCCATCCTTACCACAAAGTTCACACCGTCCATCCTTCAACCTTTCCACAAGGCTCGGATATGGCACGTACATGGTCTGTGGCAGTTTGTCATAGTCAACATCGAACTGCGCATTTCTCTTTTTGAAACCCTCATTGTAGAAGACTCTGTATTTCTGCTTTCCCTTGGCATCGTTGTACGGAATGACAAAGTCCTTGTCCTTCTGATACTTCTGGCGAACTTTCCTTGCGGAAGTGTTCAGTTTCCAGCCAAGTGTCTTGAACATACTCATCTTCATAATGAAGGCGAAAGATGCACATTCTTTGGACACGTTTGCGGCAAGTGAATAGTAGTTGTAAAGTCCTCTGATTTCCGCATTGTATTGGGCAAGAATATCTTCGGGCTTCATTGAGTCATATATCTGCGAGGCTTTGACCACCAAATGTCTTTGCCGTCAATGTTTCTGACCTCCAAAGCGTTGTATTCAGTGAGCTTCTTTTGTATCACAGCCGAGTTAAGGGTTAACACCACTGCGCCGTTGAAGTCTCTTTTGAGTACTCCGTCCCTGTTCCTTTTCACTGCATCTGACTTTCTGATGAAGATTTCATATCCAAGAAATTTCGCCTTGTCTTGTGCGTGTGTTATCAAAGTTTTCTCATCGGACAATTCAAGTTTGAGTTGTTCTCTCATGAATTGGGTGATGTCCGCTTTGATGGTCTCGCATTCAGACTTGCTTCCGATAACCGATATAAGGAAATCGTCCGCGTATCTTACATACTGCAATCTTCTAAAGTCCGCATCCATTGCATCCGTGAGGAGTGGACAGCATCTGTTTGCTCAGTTGGGCAATTTCATACAGATAGCTTTTCCGTATCTGCTCATCGGATGTTTTCTGCAACTTCTTTTTCAGCCAGTTCTTCTTATTGTTCAAACGCCAGTATTCGGGATTGATGCTGCGTCTGTCACCTTTGCGGAATTTGGCTGCGTACTCCCTTGATATACTTGTCGAACTTGTCAAGGTAGATGTTAGCCAATATGGGGCTGATTATTCCACCTTGCGGAGTTCCTGAGTACGTCTTGTTGTACTTCCAGTCCTCCACATACCCCCTGCATTGAAGAATTTACGGATAAGTCTGAGGAAGCGTTCATCTGATATGCGTTCACGAAGAATGCTAATCAGTACGTTGTGGTCTATGTTGTCAAAGAAGCCTTTGATGTCTCCCTCGATAAACCACTTTGCTCCCGCAAAAGACTTCTGTATCATACCCAATGCCGTGTGGCAGCTTCGATGCGGTTGGAAACCATGTGAAGTGCCTTCAAAATGACCTTCATAAATGGCTTCAAGCAGCAGTCTAACTACCTCCTGCACCAATTTGTCCTCGAATGAGGGAATACCGAGCGGTCGTTTCTTTCCGTTCTTCTTGGGAATGTACACTCTGCGTGCAGGGTGGGGTTGGTAACTTTCGTCCTTTAAGGACACAATCAATCTTTCAAATCCTTTCAAGACTCATCTCATCGATGGTCTTGCCGTCAGTTCCGGGTGTCATGTTGCCTTGCTTCGCATAGATGCGTTGGTAGGCTACAGCGAACATCTCTTCACTGAACAGATACCGATACAGTCGCTCGTACTTATAATCCGAACTTTGACTGTGGTCACTTAGAGCTTTTAATACTCTTTCTGATTTTTCCATACGTCTTACACGTTTTCAAAATTTGTATTAAAAACATTACTAACTGTTCCCCCTTCGCCATGTACAAGCCATTAACTTGCTCGGACTACTGCGGGGACTCCGTTACCATATTGGATATTCAAAGCCAAAGCTCATAGCCACTTTCATGGCTTTCCAACTTAGGTAATCTCCGTTTAGCTGCATGATAACTATTAGCACGACAGATTGTCGGATACGACTTCCGCCTTTTTTCTCCGCTTACTGCGGTTGCGTTGTGGCTGGTTCTTTGCTATAACACCAATGACGTTGTCTAAGTGCCACAATGCGACGTTTGTAAAAAGCCTTCCGTCGCAGCTACATCTTTTTGTCGCTGGGCTATCGTTCAATCAGTATGGACTTTATCCTCATATCTGTCTTTCTCCCTCGCAATTCAGTCGCAGTCTGGCTTTTGACTGACTTATTGCTTTCCCAAAGTGCTATTTTCACCTTTAGGTTTCCCCTCGGGCTTATTTGGGTGGAAGTAGGTCACTTGAACCCTGACCTATCCTCTTGCTAAAGAGGAATTTATCATGCAACCATTACGGACGCACTCATGGCGATGTACACCGAGATAGCGCCTACGATAGCCACAACACCGGCAATGGCGTAACACAGTTTGACCATGATGGGAACGTACTTGGCGATTTCCTCCGTCACGGTAGCCAGTGCAGTCGTACCGGCGGAATAATCGCCTGCGGAGTTCTGGGCCATGACGGCCGTCGTGCCACACAGCAACATCAGTGTGAGCATCTGTACTTTTTTAGCAGAAAACATTTTTTTCATTTGTCTTTTTGTTTTTTGAAACATGATTATTTATTTTAGGGTAAGTATTGCAGTTCTTTCGAATCGTTATGGCGGTACTTGATTCCTGCCTCCCGTTTCTATATGCGATAGCCGAAAAAGGCAGGAAAGACGAGGAACGCACCGATCAGGAACAGGCACGCGCCCACAAGCGTTACGACGGACTTGGTAATGCCGTCCTCGCCCGTGTTCATCTTTACGTAAATCTGGAATCCGGACACAATCACACAAATCCCGGCGATGGCACAACAGATAGCTTGGACGTAAAACATCATTGTTACCACGTAGTCGTGCATCGTCGCCAGCGCATCCGCACCCCAACTGTAATTCACGCTGCCGCTTTTCGCCAGAGCTGAACAGGGGATGATGGAACAAAGCGCACATAGTATCTTTTCGTTTTCGACATCTTACAGCTTATCTTTGACCGGTCTCCATTTCAGGCAGGGACGGTTGTCCAAGCGTCCTTTGGAAATCAACGCCTTATACATCTCTTCGTCGGTAAAGCCGTCGGACAGGTAGGGAGCGATCTCTTCCATCTGCGCCTCCGCCTTGGCCTTCAGCCTTTCAAGCCGCTCTTTCGCGGCTGCCTTTTTTCCCTGTATCGCCGTCTTGTACCGCAGGCGGGGCAGCTACGGCTTCCGTGTCGCATGTCTCATTTCCGATACTAAACCCGGTCTCGTTCTCCGAAACCTCGACACTCTCTTCCGTGGCATCCATCGGACCGAGGTCGAAAACTTCTTCGTCAGTCTTCTCCGTTCCCTTCTTTCCATACAGGTCACGGGTAATATTGACCGCGTAATAGACGATGTACAGCACCGTCAGTACAAGGGCGAATATAAAGTATGAACTCATCTGTTTTAAGTATGAAATTAAACTTTAATTGAACTTTGAAAGTACAAAAGCAAAAAAAAAGTATTATATTTGATATAATGAAAACTCTTTATATCAAACAATATTTTATTACGTAGAAATAAGTATGAAACATATAAATTGAACTTTAATTTCATACTTTAAGGCGAATGTACCGGGAAAAACGGGCATAAAAAAAGCCCTCCGGGAGGAGAGCTTTCAAGGGAGGGGTAACGATAATGCCTTACCGTTTCTTTCCGCGCAGGTAATCGTTCAGGTCCTTGTACTCGTGATAACGGAGTGCTTCGTTGTGCACCCGCTTGCCGTACATGCCGGCGATGGTCTCTTCCGTTTTCTGTCCGGCGAGATCATTGTCGAGATAACAGTGTATTTCCTCGTACACCTGCAAGTGTTCCAAAGCCTTTTTCAGGTTGTTCACCGAGTTCATCACGAGGTAATCGCAAGGTGCGCCGATGCAGACCGTATCATCACCCGTCTGTTTCAGCGTCAGGTAAGAGAGAAAATCCATGAAGCCTTCGAACACGCAAACCCGGTTCTGTGCTTCACTATGAGAATGCCTGATGACAGAGATGTCCTTACACCGGATACAGCCCTTATAATAAGGATTGCGTAACCTCGTACCCGCCCGCCACGTTACCGAAGGCAAGGGCGAAGTAGCGCCGTTGCCGCAATTCATAATGGACCTCCCGGCAGAACATGCGGCCGATGTCTCCGTCGATTCCACGGGAATGAAGGTACGAGAGCAGCGCATGGTGCTGCAACGGTACGACGAGCACGTCCTTCATGTCGGCTTCGACGGGTCGGGGCGTTGTCCCCGGAATCCGCACCCTTTGTATCGGGATAGCGTTCTCGTGCTTCCCTATATAGGCAAGCACTTCGCTCACGCTGTCCGTCTGGTAAAGGTGTTTGCCCAGTTCCACAAGGTCTCCGCCCGTCGCTGCGCCAAAGTCATACCATTCGTTGAGCCGGTCATTGACCTTGAACGACGGGGTACGCTCATTGCGTAGCGGCGACAAATACCAGTATTGTTTCGATGTTACACTCTGGGGGTGGTAGCCGAGACTGGCAAGATAGTCCACGATACGCAGTTGTTTTGCTTCCGCTATGGTCATGTCATTTTCTTTTCACTTGTTTTCAAAAAACGGTTTACTTTGGTTTTTCTCCTATATATACCCGGACCAAAGTAAACTAAATTATTTTTCACCTTCTGCGTCCTCGCATTCTTCGTCGAAAAGCAAGGCTTCGGTCGGGGTCACATCGTAATAAAAGAGCTTGTCCCGTTTGACGATCAGCTTCAGGTTTTCCGTCAGGTACTGCAGCAGTTTTATCATGACGCTGCGTCCCCGTTTGAACCCGATAGCCTCATAGGAGGTCATGAGAGCCTGCAGTACGTTTCTCGAAACCTTTGATGGGCCTGTCCCCGAAAGCGGCGGAAAGCGCCTCCCGGTGCTGCTCGATGGACAAATCCATGAAGCTGCTCCGGGCCTTCGGTCTCACGCTGCCATCAAACGAATAGTTATCCACCATGACCGGCAATCCTTCGTCATCAACGGAAAAAGCAAACGGTTTGAACTCCTTCTCGCGGATATGCAGCGCATGAACTTCACTGATAACGGGATTCTCCGCACTCTTGGTGATGACCAGCACCGTTTCCGCCTTATTGCTCATTTCCGTGCCGATATGCCCGCGCACATTGTTGTCGCCTTTATTCAGGTGCAGCACACAATGGATATGCAGGTCGTATTTCGACGACCATTCCATCATCTTGTTGATAACCTCCACCGATTCGCTGGTGCTGTTGATGTCGAGCATCAGGTCGCGGATGCCGTCAATGATGACCAGCCCGTACCCTTTGTTCTGTCGCAGAGCGTAGTCGATGACCTCAATACGCACGGCCGGCGTGTATTCCCGCAGGCAAATGAAATCGAGATTCTCGTTGTCGGTTGTGGTGGGCAGTCCCGCCAGGCGGAGAATACGTTCCAACACGTTATGGCAATGGAAACGGCTCTGTTCGGTGTCCACGTACAAGATCCTGCGCTTGCCTTCGGGCAGATGCGCCCGGTAGTTCAAAACCTGCCGGCCCGCCAGTGACGCAGCGACAATAGCAGAGACATTAAACGTCTTTTTTTTTTCGCCTTCGCCTTACCCGTCGAAGCGCTAAAATTGCCGAGCGTCGCTATGGTGGAGTTGTCGATCCATATAATCTGGGGCGGAGTCACGTAGGTGTCCGTGGCCTTTATCTGCGATGCCGTGAGAATATCCGACAGGCGATTCTCGTCCAGTTCCGCCCACGAGTTACGGTCAGTTCTTTTTTCGTTTTCCATAGCGCTTCTGGTTAAAGAACGGTTGGGTTGCGGATACTTCCGTCGCCATACGCATGGCATCGTCCACCGTAGGTTCGTAGTTTTTGCAAGAGCCATGCGTCCAGCTCTTCCTTCTTCGCGAAGTAAAGCATCTTGCCGCGAGGTTTGTAGTGCGGGATTTCCTTGTTCGATGTGAGTTTGTACAACATACTTTCGGACACGCCGATATACATGCACGCCTCTTGAAAAGTGAAGACTTTTTCTTGGTCGTGTAAATGGTATTTTCCAGTAAAGCCACACGCTCCACAACAGACCTTCCACCGGTTCCAACTTCTTGAGAACCGCTTCTATGGCGGTCAGCCGTTCGCTTAACCGCTCCATGAATGTTGTTCTGTTTTTGCATAAAATACATGTTAAAATTAGACAATGGAGAGTTACCTCCGTTATGCAGCGCGCTAACGGAGGTCAAAGTTATGTGATGTGAACCGGACAGCCGGAAATTCCGGCATGATACTATACACGTATCACGGCAACTATCACTGTTTTATCTTTCACATACTTGGCTTTTTGGCACTTCGTGTCATATTTTCAGCCGACTGATGGCTTTTCGTATGCCGAGGTTTGCCGATGTAATGTTGTTCCTCTCCGCAGAGAGGGCAGACGAGAGGCTTGAAGCGGTAACATATCTTGTGCCGTCTTTGGACAACAGGAACCGCCCCTTGTCGAGAACCGACTGCCAGTGAGGTAGGATAAAGGTGTTTTCGAGCAACGCATCGAACAGAACCGCCACATGGCGGATATTGTTCTCACACGTATACAGAAATTCTCCTTGCAGGCAAAAAAGCGCTTCCATGTCCTCGATGCGGAGAGTGGAAACGCAAAACAGATGATAAGCGTTGGCGCAAGCCACAATACCTGTCATCTGTTCACGGGAAAAAAAATTGCAACCAAAGGAGAGAGGTGGAGCGTTTCTGGAATCTTCTATACGTGAAGAGTCGAACCATACTCCGGCAATGTCGTACTTTTGTTTCAAGGCCATGCACTCCTCGAAAGAAAATGTTTCTGCGGTAAAGAGGCTTTTGACGAGACTTGTACAATCGAGCAACAGCCCTCTGATGATATGAATGTTCATTTCATGGCAATTCCTGCAAACCGCACTGTTGCAGTCGATTTACCGGTGGCTGTTTATAAAGTCATCCACGTAGCGGCCATATCGTTTGCCGCCTGTCATGACGTCTTGAAGATAAAGCTCCCTTTGCTTCGGAGAGCAACTCGTAAAATTCTTCCGCTACATCCTGTTCCGTAGCGAAGTGGTGCAGATGTGGTCTCCCTTCAAAAAAAAGAGGGACCTGTTGTTTTGTCCTTTCATGTCGAATTGTTTTTTTTATGGGTTTATACTTATTATAATAGTGGCATTACTTCGACCATTTGAAATATCGGAGAAAAGCCGGAAATATTTACCTTAAATTGAATTTGACATGTATGACTACATCAGTCGAATAGGCCGTTAACCAAATTGACTGCTTCGTCTTTTTTCTGGTTGATGATTTTGGCGTACACCTGTGTCATTCTCACGGAGGTATGGCCAAGCAGCTTCGATACGGTATAGAGATCCGCACCGAGCGTCAGCATCATGGTCGCGAATGTATGCCGGGCGGTGTGAAAAGTAAAACGCTTGGTGATTCCGGCCGCTTCGGCCCACGGTCTGAGATACTGATTGATATTTGAAGGCAGGTTGAACACAGGATCGTCTGCAGCCTTGTCCTCACGCTCCGGCATCCATTTCAACGCCTCGTTGGAGAGTGGCAGGTAAATCCGGTTCTTTGGTCTTCTGCATAGCTACCGCCAGACGGTATTGGCCGTTATCGACAAAGACATTCTTCCATTTCAGGCCGACAATATCGCTTATCCGCAGTCCGCAGAAGCAGGAGAACAGATAGGCATTTTTTACCCTCCCCTTCCTGCATCGGAGTAGCAATCAATGCCCGTACCTCTTCGATGGTCATATAGGACCGCACGCTTTCCGGCATTTTGGGCTTCTCCGACTTTTCCATCTCGTTAAACGGATTTCTCAACAACCGTTTAGCCCGAACGGCAGCATTCAGGGCGCCATTGAATATCTGATAATAGGTGTTGCGTGTAGAAGCTGCTATCGGCTTTCCTTTAGGGCGGAAGGTTGTCGGCATGTAGTCGATATAGCCTTGGCAAAAAGCGAGGTCAACCCGATCCAATATAAATCTTTCCCCTGCATATTCTTTCAGGATATGGGTAACGGCTTTGATTTGACCGATGCCCTTCTTGTCGCGTTTCTCTCTTGGTACTCCAGATAGGCTCGCATCCAGTCCAGCAGATAAATCTTATCCGTATGGTTCACGATACCGGCTTCACCACTGGTCAGCTCGATAATACGTTTCGACTTGATGGCATTTGCGGCAGCCATTGTTATTTCATTTTGCCGACGGGTATTGCTGTCCGTTCCCGGAATAAGATACAGCTTCAGGTACTCGTATGTCCGTTTGCCGTTGCGGTATATATCCAGATACAGACTTTTTTGCTGCCATCGGACAAATCCTTCATCCGAAGACGGATTGGTTCTTTTTACTTTTTTAGGCTTCTTTATTCGTGGCATAATCGTATTCTTTCATTCGTTATTTTTCGTATGCAAATGTACGAATTAAAACTGAAATCAAGAAACAAACAAGAAAAACAAAAATGTACCCTAAAAAGAACCAATTAACAGAAAATAGTGAAAACAACTGAAAGAAATAACTACCCTATAAAGAACTTGATATAAAAAAGCATATTTAGTTGTATTTATTTGGATTTTTTATTTTCATCTTTAATATGCT